>OGER01000007.1_pt1 | contig 236685 bp, 214 predicted proteins | sample 1570691 | NCBI WGS metagenome assembly OGER01 (sample SAMEA2582143, study PRJEB24529) | metagenome | biome: Human gut stool | place: China | collected 2011
GAATTTCCTTTAAAAGCGGATGTTTGTAACGAATATGTGACGGATTGTGGCGACAGTCAATATAAACAGGAATGCTGTCCATAGGTCCGGGACGATAGAGTGCCGTAACGGCTATAAGATCCTCAATTCGCTCCGGTTTTAGCTGAGTGAGAACATTTTTCATTCCTTGGCTTTCAAACTGAAACACACCCTCCGTGTATCCTTTTGAAAACATTTCAAAAACTTTTTTATCGTTTTCATCGACCATATCGGGATTATAGTCGGGATTTTTATGTTTTATCTGCTTTTCTGCATCATTGATTACGGTTAAGTTTCTGAGCCCGAGGAAGTCCATTTTTAAAAGACCGAGTTCTTCAAGTGCCGTCATGGTGAACTGTGTTACAACATTATCGTCATTTTTTGACAGCGGAACATAGTCGCTGACGGGCTTATCGGTGATTACAACTCCTGCGGCGTGCATTGTTGCGTGACGAGGCATTCCCTCAATGCTCATTGCAACATCAAGCAGTTTTTTTATCTGCGGATCGTTATTGCAGCGACTTCTCAGATCGGGACTCAGTTTCAGCGCTTCCTCGATTGTCATATCATGCTCCATAGGAACAAGCTTTGCAACAGAATCTACTGTCGCATACGGAATTTCAAGCACCCTTCCGACATCTCGGATTGCACCTCTTGCCGCCATTGTACCGAACGAAATTATCTGTGCAACATGATCTTCGCCGTATTTACGCACAACATAGTCGATAACCTCTCCCCTGCGTTCCTTACAAAAATCGACATCAAAATCGGGCATACTGACTCTTTCGGGATTGAGAAATCTTTCAAAAAGGAGATTGTACTTTATCGGATCGATTGCGGTTATGCCTATGCAGTAGGCACAAAGTGAACCTGCACCCGAGCCTCTGCCGGGTCCGACAGGAATTTGGCATGATTTTGCGTAGCTTACAAAATCATTTACAATGAGGTAGTAATCTACAAAACCCATTTGCGACACCGTGTTGATTTCATATTCAAGTCGGTCAATCAGAGCTTTGTCGGGATTCTCACCATAGTGTTTATAAAGCCCCTCATAGCATTTTCTTCTGAAATAATGCAGATGATCTTCGTTATTAGGAACATCAAATCTCGGAAGCTTGCGTACACCGAATTCAAAATCCACATTGCACATATCGGCAATTTTCTGTGTATTGTCGATTGCTTCGGGGTAACTTGCAAACACCTCACGCATTTCATCTTCTGTTTTAAGATAAAATTCGGAAGTTTTAAACTCCATTCTGTCGCTGTCATTGACTGTTCGGTTGGTCTGAATACAGAGAAGAATATTATGGACTGTGCTGTCCTGTTTTTCGATATAGTGACAATCGTTTGTTGCAACAATGTCAACACCGATTTCACGGGCAATTTTTATAAGGCTTGGAATTATCCTTTTCTGTTCCTCAATTCCGTGGTCCTGAAGCTCTATAAAAAAGTTCTCACTCCCGAACATATCACGGTAAAATTCTGCCTTTGACTTTGCACCGACATAATCACCGTCAAGGAGCTTTTGAGGAATTTCACCTGCCAGACAGGCAGAGAGGCAGACTAAGCCCTCATGATACTCGGCAAGGAGTTCATCATCAATCCTCGGCTTTGTATAGAATCCCTCTGTAAAACCCTTTGACACAAGCTTGATAAGATTCTGATAGCCTGTATGATTTTTGCAGAGCAGAACCATATGATAGTACTTTCCGTAGGATGTGGTCTTGTCAAAACGGCTTTGCGGTGCAACATACACTTCACAGCCGATTATCGGCTTTATACCCTGTTTTTTGCATTCCTTATAAAAATCGACTGCACCGTACATTACACCGTGGTCGGTGATTGCGAGTGCAGTCATTCCTTTTTCTTTTGCGGCTTTTGCAAGTCTGCTCAGACGGCAGGCACCGTCAAGCAGACTGTATTCTGTATGAAGATGTAAATGTGTAAATGCCATTTTACTCACCTGTTGCTTTTGCCTTTATTTCACCGTCTGAAAAACGGAGTGTAAATTCATCTCCGCTTTTCAGCATTTTTGCGGAATTTACCGCCTTACCGTCTTTTTCGGCAATCGAATAACCTCTTGAAAGAATTTTAACGGGGTTGAGTCCTTCAAGTTTAGCGGCTGTCTTTGTGATGTCGGCAGTCTTTTTATTTATTGTTTCCTGAACAAAATGCTGTATTTTCGTTTTGCAAAGCTCGAGAGATTTTTCATATTCAAAAATTCTCTGTTGCGGTGATACAACGGACAGCCTTGTTTTTAATTCCGTAAGAGCATTATATTTCTGCCTTAATTTCAATGTTGCCATTGACGAAACATACTGCTTTTGCGATTTATAGTAATCAACAAGCTCCGCAGTATCGGGAACTGCAAGCTCTGCCGCCGCAGACGGAGTCGGCGCTCTGAGATCGGATACAAAGTCACAGATTGTAAAATCAGTTTCATGACCGACAGCGGAAATTACGGGAATTTTACAGTTATAGATTGCATAAGCAAGTTTTTCATCATTGAATGCCCACAAATCTTCAATTGAACCGCCGCCCCTGCCGATTATAATAACATCACAGGCATTGTATTTATCAAGTTTCTGTACGGCATCAATAAGCTGGGCGGGAGCATTCTCACCCTGAACAAGTACGGGGCACATAATTATGTCGGCAGACGGAAATCTTCTTGAAAGAATGTTGCGGATATCCTGAACAGCCGCACCTGTGGGAGAAGTAATTACACCGATTGAATTCGGAAACGACGGAATTTTCTTCTTATGTTCGGGAGCAAAAAGTCCTTTTTCGGCAAGCAACTTTTTAAGTTGTTCATAAGCAAGCGAAAGCGCACCTATGCCGTCGGGCTGCATATCTTCAACATAAAGCTGATACTGACCTGTGGGTTCATAGACTGCAACTCTGCCACGGCAGATTACTTTCATTCCGTCGGTCGGTCTGAACTTTAAATTACGGGCATTGCCGGCAAACATTACGGCTCTTATAACGGATTTTTCGTCTTTGATTGAAAGGTAGATGTGTCCGCTTCTGTAATGGTCGGTTATGTTTGAAATTTCACCCGTAACAAAGACAAAATTCAGCCTTGCGTCATTTTCAATAATTGACTTTATATAGAAATTCAGTTGTGAAACACTTAAAACTCGTGGTTTGCTAAACTCGGGTGTGTACATCGTTATACTTCCTGTATCCTAAATATGCAATTCCTGCCGAGTTATCTGCCGAAAACTGCGGCGGTGCGAATATTGCATTGTATTTTTCTTCAAAAGAATTTTTTATTATTTGATTTGACATTACTCCGCCGGCAAAAAGCAATGGAATTTCTCCGTATTTTTCAAGCAGTCCTTCGGTCATTTTGGACAAGGTCTGTTCAATATATTTAAGACAAAATGCCGAAACATATTCGGGAGATTTGCCTTCGTCAATCAGCTTTTTAGAAAGATTTTCAACTCCGCTCAGACAACAATCACAGCCTTTGAGAGTTGGTTTCACCTTGATTTTTTCTGTATTTTTAAGGGCAAGCTGTTCAAGCTGAGGACCGCACGGAAATTTTAAACCGAGCATAAGTCCTGTGCGGTCAATCGCCTGTCCTGCATTAAGGTCGAGAGTGTGTGCCGCAAGTTCAACGGAAAAGCCCGTGCCGAATCCTTTGGCAAATACTGCCTCGGTTGTACCTCCGCTGACATGGAAAGCGATAAACTGCTTATCAAACAAATCTGTTCTCTGCGAACCGAACAATGCCGCCGAGATATGTCCCTCCTGATGCGAAAATGTGTAAAGAGGGATTTTCATTGCGGAAGATAAAATTTTTGCCGTGTTCTCTCCAACGGTGAAACACGGCATATATGAGCCGTCAACAGGTCTTGGACGGCTTGACGCCGCAATTGCGGCTATTTTGCTTGTATCAACATCTTTCAAAAGTTCTTCTATAAGCGTGTGCAGCTGTGCTGTGTGGTGAAACACAGCGTCACTCTGACGAAGTCCGAGCTGACCTTCTTTTACGGGAAGAAGTTTTTTCTGCTGAACCATTTCGCCCGTTTTGCTGTCGTAAAGGGCGGTTGATGTTGTGTAATTTGAAGTGTCAATTCCGAGAAAAAGGCTCATATCACTTCTCCGACTTTCCCGAAAATTCACGGGAATATGTGCCGAGAATACCGTTTACAAATTTGCTCTCGTCGATTGTATATTTCTTTGCAAGTTCAACAGCCTCGTTGATTGAAACGCTCTGCGGAACATTGTCAAGATACTTCATCTCATAGATTGCAAGGCGGAGGATTGCAAGCGACGGCTTTGAAATTCTTGAAAGAGTCCAGCCCTTTTTCAGGTGGCTTGCAATGATTTCGTCAATCTCCTCACGCTTGTCCTCAATGCCGGAAACTACAGCCTGAGCATATGCGCAAACACCGCCTACAAACATTTCCGAATTATCATCTATTGTTTCTTCAAGAGGCTCATCGTCAAAAGACTTTGAAAACAAAAGCATAAAAGCCTGCTCTCTTGACTCACTTCTTGTAAGATTAACCTCTTCCTCAAAAATATCATTAACTTCAATATCATTAGTTACATTGTTCATTTCATTATCCATATTAAGCCCAACTTTTCGTTAAATTAATTTAATAAAGGTAGTTATTATCATCAAGATTATACCATAACTGAAATTGAATGTAAATAAGAATTGACAAAGATATCTGTGACAAATCATTTGAATTTCGGAAATTTCTTTCTGAATAACTCTTCAATAATTTTAGCGCTCTCATCACAGCCGAATGTATCGGACTTTATGCACAAATCGTAGTTATCTGCATTGCCCCATTCGGAAGATGTAAAGTATTTGCAATGGTCGGCTCTTTCACGGTTTACCTTTCTGACCTTTTTAAGAGCATCGTTTACGGAAAGATTATCCCTTTCGGAAATTCTCTCTGCCTCGGTATTTTCATCGGCTGATACAAATACATTGAATGTATGCTTTTTGTTTTTGAGAATCTCGTTTGCAAGTCTGCCGACTATTACGCAGGATTCATTCTGTGAAATGGTTTTTATTACATTTTTTTCACGGTTAAAAAGGCTTTCGACATTCGGCATATTTGCGGTATCAAGCGGTCCGCCGTACCACGCAAAGAAATCGTGAAGTAAAGGATTTTTAATTGTCTGTTCATTCTTTTCAATAAAATCAGGAGAATAGCCGCTCTTCTCAACAACAAGTTTTATCAGCTCGTTATCGTAATACTTAAACCCAAGACTTTCGGCAAGTGCCTTTGCAATCTGTCTGCCGCCGCTGCCGTATTCCCTTGACACGGTGATTACATATGTAGGATTCTGCTCATCATCAGTTTTTTCATCAACCTGAACGGACGGAGTCTTTTTAAGAAGTTTATCTCTGTATTTTCCGAAAGCTTTGTTGATAATGCCGAGAATAAATCCGACAAGAAATGCCGCAATTACTGTTCCTGCACCGACACTGCCAAGGCTGTGAATCATAATCAGACAAGCCGCTGCCGACACTACCACCATAGTGATATCAAAACCCATTTTTATCTTTGAAAATTCGATTTTTGTAACCTGTGAAACAGCAGACATTACACCCTCGCCTGCGAGCGGAATAACATCGGCAGGAAGATACAGAAAAATTCCGACTGCGACAATAACGGAGCTTGCAAGCACCATTAAGATTCTGACAATAAGATTATCGGGTGTCGGAAAGAATGATGCAAGGTAGTTGCAGAATGTTGTAAAATAGCCGAAGATAACGCCTACGGGAATCTGCAAAAGGGTTATTAATTTAAAGTTTTTGCGAAGTAACAAAAACTGAATGAACACAAGAACAATGTGGAATATGATTGTTGCCTTGCCCATTTCTATGCCCCATATGCAGGTCATTGTGTATGGGATTGAGCTTACGGGAGATACACCGAGATTTGATTTTACCGAAAGTGCAATTCCGATTGTCATTATAAAAAGACCGATAAAATACATCGGCAATCTGATTTTCATATTTTTTAAATTCATTACATAACTTCCTTTTCAAAATGCTTTGTCATATTTTCATACACTTTTGCAAGCAGACTTTGGAACACTTCCGTTTCTTCTTCTGAAAAGCCGTCTGTTGCAATACTTTCTACGCTGTCAAATTTTTCATTGAGATATCGGACATACTCTTTTCCCTTATCGGTGAGAAAAACATAGAGTGACCTTCTGTCGCCGCCAAGAGATTTCCTTGCGATATAGCCTTTGGTTTCCATACCACGCAAAATCACGGTTATGGACGCAGGCTCAATGTGACAGCCTGCCGCAATATCCTTTTGTACACAGCCGTTATGGTCTTTTAGGTAATCGAGTATTTTCGGCTGACCCAATGTAAGTCCCGATTCTTTGATACTGCCGAGAAGTGCCTTTTGCACAAGCATATGGTCAGACATCAGCAGATAGTGAATTGACTCTTTCATACACAACCCTCTCTTTAATAGTTTTAATTCTAATTGTTATAATTCTAATTATATATCCGTTTAAATCGATTGACAAGTTTCCGGAAAAATTTCAGCCTATTGCGCAGTATTCTTTGTGAACATAGGAATATTTTTATGCATAAAAAAAGCAGAGGACACTATGCCCTCTGCTAATTTCATGCCCCTATTACCGATATATCGTCATAATCAACCTCATAATGAGTAACCACGGCATCGTCAATAATCAGAACAGATGTATCGTCAAGCTGAGATTTCGGAACAATTACCGATACACCTTGATCGCTTATATAGCAAAGGCATTCTGAAAATCCTTTGGCTTTGACAATACTTTCAATGCTGTCCTGAATTGTAAAGGTTTTGAGAAGCTCTTCAACATTCTTTTCAGCCTCGCTTTTGTCGGCGTCGGACGAGCTTTCAAGATTGAAAATTTCTTTTGCATCATCAATTATTTTATCCTGAGTTGCCTGCCGCTTTGTCCTTTCGGCTGAAAAATAGCTTTTGCTCTCGTTTGAAAGTGCCGCCGTCTGCTGTACCTCATCATCCGACGCCGAAGCGGTTGCACTGACATACGATGCCGCACCGAGTTCTTTGGCACTTTTGGGAGTTTTTGCCCCCGAAAGCTGCCAGTTTATGTACACTGCCGCTGAAAGTGCAAGCACAAGTGATGCAAAAACGATATATTTTTTCTTAGATTTCATATTACTCCCGACCTTTATTCTGATAATTTTGTAATACATACTTTTGCTGTTGAAATATCAAGCGCTTTTGTGACTGCATCGGTGACACGCTCAACCACAACAGGATCATCACCGCCTTCACACACTACAAGCACTCCTCTTATCAAAGGTTCAATTTCCTTTGTTTTGGTGGTGCTGTTGTCAAGATAAACATATTCAACGGAATTTTCCATTGTGAGCAAAACTTCCGTCTTGCCTGCTCCCTCAATTTTTGAAATCACCGTCTGCAAATCATTTTCTATTTTTGTGCTGTATGTTTTTACGGAAAATGCTTCATCTCCTTTTCCTGATGTCAAAGAACCGAAATCAACCCAGTTTGAAAGAAATATTAAACCAATACCGATAAGACCGACAACGATTATGATATTTCTTATTTTTTTACTGTCGAGCATTGATTTCAGCTTTGAACTTGTTTTGTCTTCCATAATTCACTCCGTCATAATGTTTGGTGTAATTCCGAAATTGTCATAAACAATTGACGATACAAGATTTGTGTACCGAACAAATTCTTTGTCTATATATATGCTGATTGACGCTATGATTATGCCGTTGTTTTCAACTCTGCTCAAAATTATGTCACACGATTTAATTGTTATATTATTCTGTAAAAGAAGATTTTTTAATGCAGTTTCAAGATTTATCTCCGTCTGCTTTATAACGGCATTGCTGTATGCCTCATCATCTGTCGATATTTCTTTAACAGAATTTTGATTTTCCTCAATATCGGTATTAAATGACGATACGGCATTTTTTACTGGAACAACCATACAGCAGATAATAAAAGCGCCTAAAACAAGGCTGATGATTTTCTTTGTACTGCCGTCTGTAACAAAAGTCTGAACAAGCGAGCATATTAATGCAGACGCACACATTACAACAACAACCGTAAAAAGTCCGCTCATGATGAACCTCCGCCAAGCATAACTACCGCCGCCGTTGAAAGAATGTAAATTGACATAATGCACAGCAAAACAGCTATGAGAGTTGAAAAGACAGACGATATGTTTTCAAGCAGTTTTGCCGGACCGTTTAGATTGAGAACCTCTGCCGTTGATTTGCCGATCCAAAGGGTGAACATCCACATTACCCCCTGCAAAATCACAGGCATAAACACAATTGTAACAGACAGAATCACTATTATTCCTATTCCCGATTTCAAAAGTCCGATACTGCCCTGAACTACCTTGTAGGCATCCGAAAGTGCCGAACCGACTATCGGGATAAATGAATTGAGGGTAAACCTTACAGCACGGGTTGAAACATTGTCAACCGAAACGCTTATAAGCTGTCTGAATGTCAGCACGGCTGTGAAGATTGTCATAGCAAAGCCCAAAAGCCACTTTACGCTCTTTGAAATCATTGACATAAAACCGCTGAGATTTACGGACGGCGATACGGATGATGTTATGGACAGACCGAGAAACATATTGAGCAGGGGAACAATTATTTTTGACGAAAGCTGTGACACACCCTCCCCTGCCCCTATCATTACGGCATAGTATGATGCCGAACCTGCCACAGAACCCGAGCTTGCCATAATTACAGCCATAACAGGAACATAGGCAAGCATTATATTTGATGCGGTGCAGATTACCGAACCCGTTGATGCGATGACTCCGACAGCCGGGACTACTGCGGCACAGGTTATACAGAGCGTTGCGGTTATATTCAACGAGTTTGAAATATCGCAGGAGAGCGAACCGTTGTAGGCGCTGATTACGGAACAGAGCAAAAGCAGGGCGGTTATATTGACAAGACCTTTGAGCGGTGAAGAAATGTTGCCGAGTGCAAGCGAGAGAATTTCGCCCATTACATTTTCAAAAGACAGGTTGGCAAGCTTTGAAAAATCCCCCAGATCAACGCCCATATTCTGAAGGCTTTGCTTTATATCGTCGGACAGCGAATCAAAAACATTTGACATATCATAAATCATTTCACCTTCTTCAGCGTTTGCACAGACACATGAAAGGGCTATAAGCACAAACACGACAGTAATTATTACAACACTTTTTTTCACTTCTTCACCTCAATTGCCTGCAAGTGACAACACGGTTTTTAAAATATCCGAATAAAGCGGAAGTGCCGTTACCGTGACCATAATTTTTCCGGCAAGCGAAACATTTGACGCAAGCGACTGACTGCCCGAATCCTTGCAGGTATTCACGGCGAACTCGGTGACAAGGCATATTCCGATTGATTTCAGCAAAATTACTATGTAGTCAATGCTTATTTCCGATGACGCTATGATTTGATTGATTGTTGTAACAATAGCCGAAACCTGAGTAAGCACGCCGATTAAAATAATAACGGAACAGCTTATACCGAGCATTACGGAGATTTCCGCATTTTTCGGTTTGAGCATTACGCAGATTATTACGGTCACAACGGCAAGCACGGAAATTGACAGAATATTCATATTAAAAACCGAAAAGCTGTTTTATTGTGTTGAACAGAGTGCTGATTTGCGTTATTATCAGCGTCAACACAACTATAAGTCCGGCAAGCGAGGTCAGCATTGCCTGCTCCTCTCTACCGCTTCGTATGAGAAGTTGGGTAAGAACCGCAACAATTATGCCGACGGCGGCAATTTTGAAAATAAGTTCAACATCCATTACTACCTCTAAATCATCATAAGGGCGATTGCACTTCCTGCAAAAAATCCCATTGTTTTATATAGTTTTGATTTTTTTGTTATGGCATCAAGGGCTGATGAAAGCTGTTTTGAAAATGACACCTCGTAGAGTTCAAGATGTTTTAACTGCCCCTCTGTATCGGTTTTTCCGAGCTGACCTCCGAAATCGTTCAGCATTGAAATGTCGGATTTTGAAAGCGGTATTTCAAAAGATAATTGTTTTACCCTTTCAAGCCACAATTCGTCAAAAGGTCTGTCACATTCTGAAAAAAGTAATGAATCAAGGCTTGAATTTTCTGCACAGGAATTAACCAGCGTGAAGATATCATCACAGCTGTAGCGAAGATTTGTTGCAAGCAATGATATAAATTCCGTGAATGATTTCAGAAAATCTCTGCGTTTGTACAACCTACCCGACAAAACAAAACCTATCATTGTACCCGTGCAGACAACAAGCAAACATCCTATGAGTTTAAACGGCAAAGTTGTCACCTACCTGCGATATTTTCACAATTTCACCTGCGTGGGTTCGATTTGACAGAAACACAAGCGTTTGAAATGCTCCTGTTTTCATGAGAGAAACCATGTTTGCTTTCTGTTTCAGTTCGTATTCATTTGCACAATGCGTTGATGAAATTATCCGAACTCCGCAGTTGACCGACTTTTCTACGGCATAGATATCTTCTTTTGAGCCTATTTCATCGCAGATAACAATTTCTGGTGCCATACTGCGGATTGCGTGGAGCATTGCCTCGCTCTTGTTGTATGAATCATAGACATCGCACATTCCGATATCATTCTGAAATTTACCCGATGCCGTGCCTGCAAGCTCTCCTCTTTCATCAATCAGGGCAACATTCTTCTTGCCCTTGGTTGACAAAAGTCTTGCGAGGTCACGAAGTACGGTTGTTTTTCCGCTGCAAGGTGCTCCGCATATGAGAACACCTCCCGAAACGGCAATTATCTTATTATAAAGAGAATCCGCACAACCCTTATGCTCCCTTGCTATGCGGACATTGATTGAGGTTATGTCACGGATATTCACAATTTTTCCGTTGTTTACGACCGCTGTTCCGCAAATTCCTGCCCTGTGACCGCCGTACATTGTGACAAAGCCGTTTACAATTTCGTTCTGTCTGTTATACACGGAGTAGTTGCAAATGTTGTTGAATGTGTCGACAATATCGGCTTTTGAAACAACAAGCATTGCACCGTCAAGGATTGTGTTGCTAAGTCCGCCGTTTTGCGTTAAGTAGTATGTATTGTCGGGACAGACAAGTGCAAGCGGTCGGGAAAGCCGCAGTCTGATTTCCTGAACCGAATCGGCTAATTTAGGCGCAAGCGGTAAAAGTCTGCGTGAAATATTCTTGCAAAGGCAGTTGAGTGCCGCCGTAAATCTCTTTTCGTTTTGTTCAGCAAGCATATTTTAAATTCCTCCCAAAAGAGTTTGTACAATAAATACTATGCAGACAAGCACAGTCATATGTCAAAATGGCAAAAAAAATCCCCCGACATAAATCGGAGGATTGGAAATTGTTTTATTTGTTTTTAATTTCACTAAAGATAGCCTTATATTCTTCATCGGTGTAATCACCTGTAAAATTCATATTGCCGTCAGTGATTTCAACATTTATATACGGGTTTGAAACCGTCTTTCCGTTAATAACAAACCGAACAGCAGAACCGATATTATTTTTAGTGTAGTCTGCAAACTTATCCGTTCCGTCAGCTGTAAGCTTCATATTTAACACCATACCGTTAATATCGTCAAGCAAACACACATACTCGATTTGAGATGACTCAATAATAACTTTGCTTTCGTCCTCATTCTCACGGATTTCTACATTGGTCGGATTATAAATTTTCGGCAATTCAGCATTTGATGTCTGAGCTGTTTCATTAACCGAGGTTGAAACCTGAGTAGTTGTATTTTCAGCAGAAGTATCATTACTTTTTACATTTCCGCTACAAGCAGATAACAAAACAGCAAGTAAAGTTGCAACAGCTAAAATTAAATATTTTTTCAATTTAAGTACCCCTTTTGTTATAATTATATAACAACACAAACAGTGTCAAGTATTTATTGTAACTATTTCATTGACAGCATTTCTTTTAATTTTTCTTCGGAAATTATTGTAACACCTAAGGTTTGGGCTTTGGTTAGTTTACTGCCGGCATCTTCGCCTGCCAAGACATATGAAGTCTTTTTTGAAACTGACGAACTTGTTTTGCCGCCGTTCTGTTCAATGAGTTTTGAGGCTTCACTTCTTGTCATTGTGGGAAGTGTGCCTGTGAGGACAAAGGTTTTGCCTTCAAAAAGACCGCCCGTGTTTTTAGGCTGAGAGGGTTTCATTTTCAGACCGAGTGATTTAAGGTCGGCAATAAGCTCTTTTGTGCCGTCAAGCGAAAAATAATTTTCAAGGCTTTCTGCCATAACAGCACCGAAACCGTCTATTTTTTCAAAGTCCTCAGCCTTTGCGCTCATAATATCGTCAATTGTTGCAAAATTTTCGCAGATTATCTTTGCGGCTTTAAGACCTATGTTACGGATTCCGAGAGCAAAAACAAGTCTGAAAAGTTCGTTTTCTTTTGATTTTTCTATTGAAGAAATAAGATTCTGAGCAGATTTTTCAGCCTTGCGTTCAAGGCTTGAAATATCTTCTGCTTTAAGTCTGTAGAGGTCGGCAGGAGATTTTACAAGTCCTTCATCTGAAAGCTGTTCAAGAATTGCAGGACCGAGTCCGTCAATATCCATTGCGTCACGGCTTACAAAGTGAATAAGATGTCTTGTCAGCTGTGCGGGACAGTCCGTATTTGTACAACGGATTGCCGCCTCTCCCTCATCGTGTGTAACGGGATTACCGCATGACGGGCATACTGACGGAAATTCAAACGGCACGGCATTTTCAGCGTGTTCCTTAACAGAAAGAACTTCAGGAATAATCTCGCCTGCTTTTCTGATTATAACCGTATCGCCTACGCAAATGCCTTTTTCGTCAATAAAATCCTTGTTGTGAAGTGTGGCACGGCTTACTGTTGTTCCGGCAAGAAGTACGGGTTCAAAGTTGCCTACAGGAGTAAGCACACCTGTTCTGCCGACATTGATTTCAATATTGAGAAGTTTAGTAGGCTTCTCCTCGGGAGGATACTTATATGCCTCTGCCCATTTAGGATATTTTGCGGTACTGCCGAGAAGTCGGCGGCTTGCAAAGCTGTCAACCTTGACAACAGCACCGTCAATTGCATAATCAAGCTCTCCACGCATATTTCCTATGCGCTCAATTTCCTCAATCACCTCGTCAACATTATCGTAAACGCTGTAAAATGCAGTCGGAAAGCCAAGTTCCGTAAGATAGTCAAGCCCCTGAATATGGCTTTCAATCGTCATCCCTCTGATTTGCTGGATATTGAACACGAATATATCAAGACTTCTCTGAGCGGTTATTTTTGCATTTTTCTGACGAAGTGAGCCTGCGGCGGCATTTCGTGGATTTTTAAAGGTTTTTTCCTCGTTTTCTTCCTGTCTGCGAGTAAGTGCGTCAAACGAATTGAACGACATATACACCTCACCACGAACCTCAAGATATTCGGGTGCATTCGGAATACGCTTTGGCAGACTTTTAATTGTCATAAGATTTTCGGTTACATCTTCACCGACAGAGCCGTCGCCACGGGTTGAACCTCTTACAAAAATGCCGTTTTCATATTCGCACGATACGGAAAGACCGTCAAATTTAGGTTCAACAACATAGCGTACATTCGGCACGGTTTCTCGCACTCTTGCGTCAAATTCACGAAGCTCTTCGTGTGAAAAACTATCGTGAAGGCTTTCCATTACAACCTCATGAGTAACGGGAGAAAACTTTTCTCCTGCACTGCCGCCGACACGGTTTGTCGGTGACATAGGAGATTTGAGTGACGGAAATTCCTTTTCGATATTCTCAAGTTCACGCATGAGCATATCGTAATCGTAGTCGGAAATTTCCGGTTCATCCTGATTGTAGTAAAGGTCGTTGTGGTATTCAAGCTGTTTTGTAAGCTCTTGGGCACGATTCTGTGCTGTTATAAAATCCATTTTGGTTTCCCCATATCATAAATTTATCGGTAAAATAAGTATCTGCACCTGTGTTTAAAATATTACCTGTTATTAACCTGTGAAGTTCCTTTTTCACGGAGGAAGGTTGATTCAAGGTCTGCAAGGTGAAGCTTTACGGCAAGCGGATATTTGTCATATGCCTGACTGATTGTGTTGCTGTTTTTGTCACCAAATTCACCCATATGCCAACGAATTGCCATAGCCTCATCAATTTTAAGGTGCATTTTGCGTTCAATGAGAAAAACAGACTTTTCACCATGACCGTAGGGAAACTGATCTTCAATTGCATAATACGGAACTTTTTCCCACTGCCCTGTTTTTTCATTCTTAACATTTCTGCTTGAAACCTTATAGAACTGAGCCTTGCACAAATCGTGAAGAAGTCCGCAGATTGCAAAACTTTCAATATTGTCGGTTTCTTCATCATAGTGCTTTTCCATCATTGTATTGAACACGCTGACGGAGTGCATTACAAGACCGTTTTCACAGGCACAATGATATTTTGAACTTGCAGGGGCGGTAAAAAAATCAGTTCTTTTGAGCCATTCCAAAAGCTCGTCAGCACCCTGTCTTGTGATATATTTGTTGTAGATTTCAATAAATTCTTCCTGCGGCGTCATATTAATCCTCCTCATATTTTTGTATTTTTAAAAAGGCAACAGCAGATAATCTGCCGTTGCCCTGCATTGAAAGTTCAAAAGATTTACTTTGCTGAAGTTGTAGCTGTTTCCGTAGCCGCCTCGGTTACTGCTGCTGTAGTAGCCTTTGCAGAACCGTCATCCTTTGTATAGAGAATGTCATTGAGCTTGAGTCCGTTGCTCTCTACGGAATAAGCAACATCCATTTCAACTTCATCTGTGTAATAGTACTTGATGATGATTGTGCCGTTCTTGATTACGTAAGTACCGTCAACATTGAGTGCGTCTGACTGGTTGATTTTAACAGTACCGTCATCATTGAATTTGTATGTCATCTTAGCGTAACCGTTATCATAAGTCCATGAACCTGTGATTTTCTTGTCAGCCTTGAAGTCCTTATCAACCTTCAATTCAGGCTTAACCTCTGAACCTGACTTGAGTTTCACCTTGTTCGCAGCAGTTGAAGTTGAAAGCTCAAGAGTTCTGCCAGAGAACATATTACCCGAAACAGCGTAGTTACAGCTTGTTTCATTGCCGTTAAGCGTCATGGCAAGTGTCTGATTACCCGAATCATCTGTTGAAACCGTGTATGTACCGTTCCAAACCATTGAACCGATTCTGTAATCAAGAGTATTGTCACCGTTAAATGTGTAGTAAACATCAACCTTTGACGCCTCGTCGGATGATGCTGAATTGCCTGTTACATCAACAGATTCAATCCATGTTCCTACAATGCTTGTATCAAAAAATCCTTTGATTACGAAAAGAGTAGCTGCCGCAACCGCAACAATTACAATACCTATAATGATAGGAAGCTGAATAATACTCTTTTTCTTTGGCTGCGGAGCAGTCACGCCGTTTTCGTTTACAAGTTCTGTTTCAGCAAAAGACATTTCTTCGCTTTCTGTGGGCTCATCTGCAACGAATGTTGTATTTTCTGTTGTTTCTGCTGTTGTATCTGTGTTGGTATTCTCTGCCTCATTTTCAGAAGTAAGAATTTCTTTATTCTCGTCCAACTGTGATACCTCCTTAAATTTTGTCATCGCTTTCTATCATACTATAAATATGAAAGAAAATCAACTGTTTTTTATGCCGTTAAAATGTAATGAAAATTATTTAAAATACATATAAAGTTCGCATTTAAGCGTTCCGTTATAAAGTTTGCGGCGTTTGTCAGCCTTTCTGCCGAAGATTTTTTCAAAATCGTCATCGGGGCTTATAACGGTGTAGCTTTTACCCTTCATTCTTTTAAAATGTTCACCCATAACTGCATACAGCTTTTCAGCTGATTTTACATCAAGTAATCGTTCACCGTATGGCGGATTTGTGATGATTGTCTGAAAACCGTCCTCAAGTTCAAAATCTTTAATATCACGGTTTGCAAATGTTATTCTGTCGGCAACTCCTGCAATTTCTGCGTTTTTCTTTGCGATTGCAAGGGCTGAATCATCTATATCGTAACCTGTTGCCCTGAATGTTGCGTCGTGTCTTATTTTCTGTCTTGCATTTTCTCTTGCTGTTTCAAAAACATCTTTCGGAACACAATTCCAATGTTCACAGGCAAAATAACGGTTAAGTCCCGGAGCAATGTTAAGTGCTTTCATAGCCGCCTCAATGAGAATTGTGCCGCTACCGCACATAGGATCGGTTACAAAGTGGTTTGCCCTTACTCTTGAAAGGTCAACCATAGCGGCGGCAAGTGTTTCTTTTATAGGAGCATCATTTGAATCGGCACGATATCCACGCTTGTGAAGTCCTGCGCCCGAAGTGTCAAGCATAATACTTACCTTGTTGCGAAGAATGAGAAACTGAATTTGATGCGGGGCACCCGTTTCATCAAACCACGGGAGCATATATTTTTGTGAAAGGCGGTCTGCGACTGCCTTTTTAACGATTTTCTGACAATCGGGAACGCTCATAAGGTCGGAATCAAGACATCTTCCCTTTACGGGAAAAGCCTCGGAAATTCCGATATAATCTTCCCACGGGATTTCCTTTACGCCCTCGAACAAATTATCAAAGGTGTGAACCTCAAATTCCGCAAGAAGAATGAGTATTCGCTCCGCATAACGGGAATTTATATTTGCAAGTGCAAGTGTTGACCAATCGCCTGTAAAGGTAACTCTGCCGTTTTCGGCATTGACATTTTCAACACCGAGATATCTCAGCTCATTTGCACAAAGACCTTCAAGGCCGAAAATGCATGGAGCGGAAAATTTCATATTCATATTCATCTCCTGTTTTATTGATACACAAATTCTGTTAAGGCTGACAGACAAAAAAACAGGGTATCGGAATAACCGATACCCCTTGCTTTTAAAAAATTAATCGGTTGTCGGCTCGAGCACACCATAGTTGCCGTCTGCACGCTTGTAAACAACATTGATTTCATCTGTCTCGGAATTGATAAACATAAAGAAGTTATGGTTTACCATATTCATTTCAAGAATAGCCTCATCAACCGAAATCGGCTTTACAAGAACATGTTTTTTACGAACTACGCTGTATTCATCGTCCTCCGGTTCATCAGTCTGAGCAGCCTCCGTGATTAAATCTTCAATACCGGCGGATTTAATTTTCTTTTCAAGCCTCGTTTTATTCTTACGAATCTGACGCATAAGAATGTCGCAAACCTTGTCAAGAGCGTCATTCATTTCGGGCATTGTGCTTTCGGCACGATAAATCATACCGTTGTCACGGATTGTAATTTCAACAGTCTGACGGTTCTTTTCGAGGGTGACAACTACATTGACAGAAGCATCCTCCGAGAAAATACGATTAAACTTTGAAAGCTTTTTCTCGCATCTTTCCTTAAAGTTATCTCTGAGGTTGACTTTTCTTGCTGTGTAGGTAATTTTCATAAAATCTGCCTCCCTTATATAATTTTTTATTTTCTGCCGTTGCCGTTGCCTCTGCGGCTGTAGCCACGGCTTTCTCCGCCACGCTTAAGATCGGACATCTTATCCTCGCTTGTCTGCTTGAACTTTGACATCATATCCTCAAACGAAGAAGGAGCATTTCTGCGTGAACTCTGCCACTCGTAATCACCCGGTGAAGTTACGGGCGGAGCAGGCTTGTATGGCTCTCTGCTTCTGTGATTCTGTCTTTGAGGTCTGTCAGAGCGTTTTCTCTGCTGTTGTTGTTCTTTCGGGAGAGCCTGTTTCATTGACAGACTGATTTTTCCGTCATTAAGAGCAAGCACCTTAACCTTTACTTCTTGTCCTACTTTTACATAATCACTGATTTCATTGATGAAGGTAGGTGCAACCTCCGAGATATGTACCATACCGGTTTTTGAATCCGGCAAATCAACAAATGCGCCGAATTTTGTAATACCTGATACTTTGCCTTCCAGAATCATTCCGACTTCAATAGCCATAAAAATTTATTACCCCTTAAAATTATTTCTACCCTTTTATTCTCCGGCAACATTAATGAAAATTCTTTCACCGTCACCGACATAGCCTAATTCATCCTTAGCTATTTTTTCAATATATTTTTTAAGATCGTCACCCTTGTAATTCTGAACCTTTTTCAGATACTGCGACTGAATCTCAACCACGCTGATTTGCTGTTGCAAATCCGTAAGCTCTGCCTTTTTCTCGGCAATCTGAACATTCTGATTGATAATTGTAATTACGGCATAAAAAACAAAACCGATAATTGCGAGATAAATCAGAATATATCTTCCTTTTTTACGCTTTTTCGGAGTTATCTCCTTTATTGCGCCGTCTTCTGTCTGCCGAGAAGCCGCAGTGCTTTCTTTTACTTTCTTTGTGCTTTTTTTCATCTTCAAAACTATCTGCTTTCTCTGCTGAATTATTATTATCGTTTCTAAATATACCTTTATTCTTACCCTCATTATACAATATGTTGTTGCTGTTTTTCAATAGCTTTTTTAGATTTTTTTTAATTTTTTGCGAAATTTTCACACAGACACTCTCCGTGAAACGAATCATCGGACAATATATAAGCGATAAAAGTCTGCCGAGTGTTAATCGACAAATAACAAAGCCGAGAAATGAACCGATCGTTACAAATACTCTGAAAAATCCGAGCATATATGCAACGGAAAAAATAAACAGATTAAGTGATACGATAAAAACATAAAGAAAATCTGTAACAAAGACCGACGCTTTTCCTTTGCAAAGCGTCATTCTGATTATTTTAAATATATCATACAGCAATCCTGCCGCCACTCCGAATACAAGTGAACAGAGAAAAGCGGTTGACTGCTGTGCAAAAGTCAGCTCCAAGATTACACCTACTTAAAGAGTTTTGAAAGTTTGGATTTTGACGCACCGTTGCCGAGGTATTGCATTGCGTTAATTTTTCCGTCAATTGAAACATCTCCCGTTTCAAGGTTTAACTTATCAATGTGCAGATTTTCCCCTTTGATTACAAGGCAACCGCAGGAAGTTTTTACCGACACCGTTTCCTCGTTGAAGCCCGACACATCCTCCGTGCCTGTCATAACAAGCTTTCCTCTGTTATCAAGCATAACCGTATGATTCTTAGCCTTTGGCATTTCCTGCATAAAAAAACCTCCGTATAAATTATTTGTCAGTAATTTATACGGAGAAAAAAATAAAATTATTCTTTTAATTTTGGTAAAAAATCAGACTGCCGCCTCATACATTGTTGCCGCATCTTCCTTGCGAACAACTTCTTTTACCTCTGTAACCTTAACCTTTACACTTTTTGAACCGAGTGTGATTTCGATTACATCACCGACTTTTACATCATAGGACGCACGGGCAACCTTGTCATTAACTGTGATTTTGCCTGCGTCACACGCCTCATTTGCAACTGTTCTGCGTTTGATGAGTCGGGATACCTTTAAATATTTATCAAGTCGCATATTATAAAACCTTCCGATTTTTAATAAAAAGGGGTAATGATACAGCGTACCATTACCCGAAATATAAAACAAGATTACTTGTTTACTACATCCTTAAAGCCCTTGCCTGCCTTGAATGCAGGAACCTTTGAAGCAGGAATTTCGATTGATTTACCTGTTCTTGGGTCACAACCTGTTCTTGCATTTCTCTGACGCTGTTCAAATGTGCCGAAACCTGCAATCTGAATCTTTTCGCCTTCAGCTACTGTATTGATGATTGTGTCTATTGTTGAAGAAACTGCCTTTTCTGCATCCTTCTTTGAAAGTCCGCTCTGCTCGGCAACTGCAGCAATAAGTTCTGTTTTGTTCATAATAATAAACCTCCAATTAATAATTCTTAGATAATTTAACTTCATCCCAAAGGGAATCGAGTACAGATAACGGTGCCGTTTTCATATCTATTCCACGCTCGTTTGCAAGCTTTTCAACAGACGAAAAACGGTCGGTGAATTTGTCACAGGCATCATAGAGTGCGTGTTCGCTGTCAATGTCCAAAAATCTTGCAACATTAACTGCTGAGAAAAGAACATCACCGAGTTCTTCACGCTGATTATCAACATCATTGTTTTCAACTGCGGCTTTAAGCTCTTCACATTCTTCAAAAAGCTTATCAAGCGCACCGTTTACATTTTCCCAGTCAAAGCCGACCTTTGCGGCTTTCTGCTGGATTTTTGTACTGCGCATGAGTGACGGAAGTGCCTTTGACACGCTGAGAATTGCCTGTGTCTGAGTTTTCTGGGATTTTGTTTTCATCTTGATGGCATCCCAGTTTTTGAGAACCTTTTCGGTAGTGTCAGCGTTGACATCACCGAAAACATGGGGATGACGGATAATGAGCTTTTTGCAGATTCCGTCACAAACATCGTTTATATCAAATGTTCCCTGTTCACTTTCGATTTCCGCATGCATAGCAACCTGTAGAAGAACATCACCGAGTTCTTCTTTAAGCAAATCGAGGTCGTCGGTATCAATTGCCTCAACAGCCTCATAGGTTTCCTCAATAAAATTTGAGCGGATTGACTTGTGAGTCTGTTCTCTGTCCCACGGACAACCGTCGGGTGCACGAAGGATTTTTACTATCTCAACAAGGTCATTAAAATTATAATTTTCTTTTTCTGTAAAGTTCATTCGTGACATCTCCGATAATCTTATTAGACAATGCAAATTTTATCTGAGAAGCGGAAACAACCGCAACAGATATATATTTTACCTAATTAATCCTAATTTTTCAAGTGTTTTTGCAATTTTCTCACCTTTCGGCAAAAATTTCAGTTCTGTTGCCGTAAAAGCACGCAATATCAACAACACAGCAATATAAACGATAACCGCAACAAAGATTGCAACTGCAAGCGAAACTGCAATTGACATTCTTGCAGAGCCGATAATGCTTTCCATAAGGTGATATGCGCCGAATGCCGAAGCGGCACTTGCAATCGCACCGATAAGCGGTTTTACTGTTGTACCGAATAAATCAGGCTTGATTTTTGAATACTTGATAAGCAGATACATACCTACGATTGTCATAATTGCATAGGTAATCATTGAACCGACAGTTGCACCCTGAACATTGATTTCCGGAACGCTTACAAACATCCATGTAATGCCGATCTTGACAGCCATACAAACTGTGTATAGCTTCATCGGGAGGTCAACTCTGCCGATGCCCTGGAGCATACTGCACACAGGAGTTGACGCCGCACCGAATATTGTTGTAACACCCATGATGAGGAGAATTCTTCCGCCGACATCCGTAATAAGCGGATCGTTATACACAAGTCCCATAATCGGGAACGAAAGTGCCATCATACCGAGAGCCATCGGGAATGTAAAAAGCATTGTAAGGCGAATAACAGTTTCGATTGACTTTTTGAGTTCGTCCTTGTTGCCCTTTGTCCATGCACTTGTTACATTCGGCATAGCACTTGAACCGAACACCTGTGTTACGGCTGTTACAAGCTGAAGAAAAGTGAGGGCGGCTGAGTAGCAGCCCCAAAGGCTGGTGTGGATTGTCTTTGTGTCGGCATAGAACATATCGGCTGTAAAATACTTACTGTACTGTGCCTGCAGAGCCTGCGGATTAGTTTCAATCATATTGAGGAGTACACGCTGAACAATTACCTGGTCAATAAGCGAACCTACGCTCATAATGAGTGAACCCATTGCAACAGGAATGGCTGTTTTAAGAATCTTGTTAAAAGTTTCTCTTTTTGAACGAGCCTCTACGGAATTACGGTAGTATTCTTCCGGAATTCCGTCACCCTGAATTTTAAATTTGAGAATATAGAACACAAATGATGCGGCGCTTCCGAGGGTGATACCCATAATTGCACCGGCAACCGAGAATGAAACGATTGTCTGATAAGCCTCGGTTTGATTTGCAATGTAAAGTCCGAAAACCGTGCCTGACTCAGCATAAGAATTCATACCGAGGTGCGCAATGATGTAAGCGAGGAATGCACCGATAAAGAGCTTGATTGTTGCCTCGATAATTTCCGAAACGGCAGTCGGGAACATATTGCGCTGACCTTCGTAGTATCCTCTGTAAATTGAAACGAGGCAACCGAATAATACCGTCGGAGAAAGGCAGAGCATACCGAGCAATGAATACGGTGACTCAATAATCTGAACATAGATAAAGCTTGCACCGACAAGAATTGCAAATGAAAGAATTCCGACAATAACGAAGAAAGGAATTGAAACCCTATGAATTTGTTTTACATCGTTAAATCGTTTTTGTGCCGTACTTTCAGATACAAGTCTTGAAATTGCTATCGGCAGACCGCCCGTTGCAACCGTGAAAATTACGACAAAAATTTCGTAGGCATTACTGTAAAGACCCAGACCGAAAGATGCAAAATTGACGGTTTCCGTTCCGCCTGCAACAGCCTGTTCAAAAGAAACACCGGAGAAAATACCTGTAAGAATAACCTTGTCAAGAAGTCCGAAAACCTTGACAATTACCATACTTAAAGTAAGAATTGCCGCACCTTTGACAAAGGTTTGAGAAGCGTCCTTCTCAGCGTTTGCAACGGCATTGTATTTTTTAGTTTTTAATTTAGACAAAAATAATCACCCATTAATAAAAAATCAAAGTTCAAAATCCTCATCAGTATCGTCAATCTTGATACCGCAGATGTTGCAGAATACAGAATTTTTAGGAATAACAGCATTGCATCCGGGACATCTTCTCTGATCTTTTGCCACGGCAATATGTTCATTTACAACATCAAGATTATCTTTCAAATCGGAAATTTCCGAAACGATAAGCTTAATCTGCTGTGAATTGTCTGTTCCGTGAACCTCAGATTTGTATGTAAGAGCACCGAGTTCACGAAGCTTTTTGTTGATATCGCCTCTGATTTCAGCGGCAGTAATCTTGTGCTTTGAAACATCATAAACTGTTGACGCTTTCTGCGAAACAGCAGATGCACAGGCTTTTGCATTGACAACTACATCGTCAAAAATTTCATCAAATTTTCCCATATTAATCCGACCTTTCTTAAAATTATCTCATCAGAAAAACAAATTATGAACAAGAATTCTGTTTTGTTCAATATATGACAATTTCACTTCCGTATGCAATCACATATGTCGTATTATAACACCGTTGACAGCATTAATCAACTGTGTTATTGACCATAAAACTGCATTATCCCGGACTTTCTTTGAATAAGTTCATCAAAACGGTCAATGTATTCGTACGGATATTTAAAATTGAATATTCTTTCGAGATAATCGGGATTGTTGCGTTTCAGTTTTGTAACACCGCCCGAACCGCAGGCAAGGATTGTGTGGGTTTCGTCCATAACATAAACATTGTACAGGCTTTCAAAGCCTTTCTTCGACCAGCCGACATTTTCAAGATTGCCGACCATTCTGCTCTGGCGATACATATAGTACGGTATGTACTCGTTCTGTCCGAGAATATTCTGAGTGTAAGCAAGCATTTCTCTTGCATCTCTCGCCTGTTGCAAATCAAGCGTTACTCCCTCGGTTGTAAGCCGTGACGCTCTTTTCATGCACAGCGTGTGAACCGTGATACATTCTGCATTCAGCCTGACGATTGAATCAAGTGAATTTTTAAAGCTTTCGGGGGTATCTGTCGGCAAGCCTGCAATCAGGTCTGTGTTGATATTATCAAAGCCGCATTTTCTTGCAAGCTCAAAAGCGTCAAAAAACTGCTGAGCAGTATGCTTTCTTCCGATAGTTTTCAGCACCTCATCGTTTACAGTCTGCGGATTTATGCTGATTCGGTCAACTTTATTTTCTTTTAAAGCAAAAAGTTTTGCAATGTCAATTGTATCGGGGCGACCTGCCTCGACAGTAAATTCACGGCAGGTTGACATATCAAAGCTTTTGTTTACTGTTCTAAGCACTGTGTCAAGCTGTTCGGCACTCAGAGTAGTGGGAGTGCCGCCGCCGAAATATACGGTTTCAAGCCTTAAACCAAGCTTGTTTGCAATTTCGGCTGTCCGTTTAATTTCTTCGCATAATAGCTTTGTGTACGGTTCAATCAGCTTTTCAGCCCTTTCGATTGACGCCATTACAAATGAGCAATAACTGCACCTTGACGGACAAAAAGGGATTCCGACATAAAAACTGAACGATTCGGGTTTTGAAAGTTCAAGAATTTTTCGTTCGTTATGCTCGGTTTCCCTTGACAATGCTATTTTTTCGTTGCTGACAAAAAAGTCTTTCTCAAACTTTTTTACAGCCTGTTCTTCACTTGATTCTTCGGCAAGTCGTCTTAAAAGCTTTACGGGGCGAACTCCCGTAAGTATTCCCCACGGCTGTGTAAGTCCCGTAAAATCACAAAGGAGTTTGTACAAAAGCTGTGCCGAAACAAGCTCGTTGTCATCATCCGTAAGCTTTTTCACAGCTGTTTCGGACTTATTAAAAGAGCCGATATTCACCGAAATTGTGATTTTATCCGAAACCTCCGTATAGATATACGGAGGCTGTGGTTCAGAAAAATCTCTTATTACCGTTATTTTTTCATTTGGAAAGAAAAGCCTTGTAAGATTTTCAAGTTCAAAATGAAAATTGTGATTTTTTACATATAAATTCATATTAAAGAATCCTCATCAGCGGATTGTATTTTCTCTCGTGGTCAAGGGTTGTTGTCGGTCCGTGTCCCGGAATCACACGGTAATCACCCTCAAGATTTTTAAGCTTTCTGATTGACTTTGCCATTTCGGCATCGTCACCTGTGGGAAGGTCTGTTCTGCCGTATGATTCGCAGAAAAGAGTATCTCCCGAAATGATTGTGTCATCAAAAATATATGAACCGCAACCGCTTGTATGTCCCGGCGTGGTGATATATTTGATTTCAGTGTTGCCGAGCATGAAATTATCACCGTCTTTAAGCAGAATATCTGCTGAGAACGGTTTGAGTGAAAGTCTGTGCTTTTCGGTAAGATTGAGTGCAGGATTGCTGAGAAATTCGTTATTCTTCTCGCCCGTAACAATTTTTGCGTCAAACTTTTCCGCAAGCTGTTTTGCATAGCTTATGTGATCGTAGTGACCGTGTGTAAGAATTACATATTCAAGCTTTCCGCCGTTTTTCTCAATTTCAGAATTGAGTTCTTCATTCGGTGCACCCGGATCAGTTACAGCCATTTTGCCCGTTTTTCTGTCTGTAAGCAAACAACAGTTTGTCATAAGAACCGTAACATTAAAAATTTTTACATCTATCATATTTTCAAATCCTTTGTGTTGATTTCAATAGTAACGGGACCGTCATTCACAAGCGAAACCTTCATATCGGCGCCGAAAATTCCCTTTTCAACACGCTCAATTCCGTTATCGTGCATTTTTTTGCAGAAATATTCGTAGAGCGGATCGGCTGTGTCAGGTCTTGCGGCAGCCATAAAGTTAGGGCGTCTGCCGTGTGAGCAGTCGGCGCAGAGGGTAAAGTTTGAAATTACAAGCACCGAACCGTTTACATCGGCAAGAGCAAGATTCATTTTATCATTTTCATCCGTAAAGATTCTCAGACCTGCAATTTTTGCGGCAAGTGCGTCCGCCTCTTTTTCGGTGTCACCGTTTTCAACTCCGAGAAGAATAAGAAAACCCGTACCGATTTCGCCCACGGTTTTTGAATCAACTTCAACCTTTGCCTCGGTAACTCTTTGTAAAATTGCTTTCATAAATTATAACCTCAATTACAATCTTTTTACTTCGATTGTTCCGTTGATGTCGGAAAGCTTTGAAATTACACCACGGAGGTGATTTCTGCCCATTACATCAATTGTTGCGGTAACTACGGCAGTGCCGTTGCCAGCCTCTCTTGAATTAAGCGAATGTATAAAAATGTGCATATCCGAAAGCTTGATTGTAACATCTGCAAGAAGTCCTGTTCTGTCGGTTGCGGTAATCTGGAGCGTACTTCTGAACGCCTCTCCTACCTCGTCCTCCCAGTAACAGCTTACCCATCTTTCGGGTTCTTCACTTTTACTGATATCTTTCGGCACATTTGTGCAATGTCTTTTGTGAATTGAAACGCCGTAGCCCCTTGTAATATAGCCGATAATATCGTCACCCGGCAGAGGATTGCAGCACTTTGAGAATTTTACAAGAACATCGTCTGCTCCCTCAATTACAACACCTGCGGATGCCTTCGGTCGCTTTACGGGTGCTTGCGGAACATCAATTTCTTCAATATCTGACGCATATGCTTTCTGATATTCTTCTTTGAGCCTTGGCATTATCTTCCAAAGCTGAATACCGCCGTAGCCTACTGCGGCATAGAAATCATCCATGGAATTATACTGCTTTTTAATCATCAGCTTCTGGAGGAAATCGGGATATTCTTCTTCGGAAAGATTTATGCCGTGGCGCTTGAACTCCTTGTCAAGCATCTGCCTGCCTTCGGCAATATTTTCATCACGCTTTTCATGCTTATACCATGAGCGGATTTTTGATTTTGCCGATGCGGTTTTACAGATATCAACCCATGCCCTGTTCGGGTGTTCCTCTTTTTGGGTGATAATTTCGCAGATATCGCCTGTTTTAAGCTTATAGTCAATCGGAACGATCTTTCCGTTGATTTTTGCGCCGACCATTCTGTGACCTACCTGTGTATGAATAAGATAAGCCATATCAATCGGAGTTGAACCCTGCGGAAGATTGAACACATCGCCTCTCGGGCTGAACACATAAACATCGTTTTCCGTAAAATCGTTTCTGATATTCTTTGCGATGTCGGTAACATCTTCTGCCTCAAGCTGATCAAGAATCATATCCTTGACCTTTTTGATGTTCTCCTCCATTTTGTCATTATTTTTGCCGCCTGCGCCCATTCCAAGCTTATACTTCCAATGGGCGGCAATTCCGTATTCGGCGGTGTAATGCATTTCCCATGTTCTTATCTGAATTTCAAAAGGAATTGCGTTTTTGTCGAGTACGGTTGTATGGAGCGACTGGTACATATTCGGCTTAGGCATTGATATATAGTCCTTGAAACGGTTAGGAATAGGCTTGAATATATCATGCACTACACCGAGAACATTGTAGCAATCGGATACTGTGTCAACGATTACACGCACGGCAAAAATGTCAAAAATCTGATCCATTGTTTTGCCCTGCATATATGTTTTGCGGTAAATACTGTTAATACTCTTTACCCGACCGCTGATATACACACCTGGGATTGTACCCTCGGTTTTTGCGAGAATCTGATTCTTGATGGATTCAATAAACTTGTCACGACCCTCTTCGGTCATAAGAAGGTCATCTTCGATTTCCTTATAGCCGATTGGATCGAGGTACTGAAGAGAACGATCCTCAAGCTCATCTTTTATGGTTTTAATACCGAGCCGATGAGCAATCGGAGCAAACACCTGCATATTTTCAAGTGATTTATCTCTTCTTTTTTGTTCCGGCATACAATTCATTGTACGCATATTATGAAGCCTGTCGGCAAGCTTGATGATAATTACACGGATATCATCAGCCATTGCGATAAGCATTTTTCTTATATTTTCAGCCTGTTGCTGTTCACGGGTTGAGTACGGGATTTTTGAAATTTTTGTAACACCGTCAATCAGCTTGGCAACATCCGCACCGAAAAGCTTTGTAACCTCTTCAAGTGTGACTCCTGTGTCCTCTACTGTGTCATGAAGCAATGCACCGCAGACGGAATCGGTATCCATACCGAGCTCTGCAACAATACAGGCTACTGAAACGGGATGAAGAATGTACGGAATTCCCGATACTCTGCGCTGGTCACCGTGAGCTTTTTCGGCAAATTTATATGCCTTTTCGATTTTATCCATATCGTAAGTGTTGGCAGCAGATGCGGAAAGAATCTTTTTCAGTTCCGTAAAATCCTGATAGTGTGCAACATTTGAAAATTTACCCATCAGAATACCTCCCTTAATTTCTTGATAATCGGGGCTGATTCGAGGTCAACCCTGCCGTTTACGGGCAGGACTGAAATTTTTGAGGTTTTCATTCCCTCTGAAATTTCGATAAGCCTGAGCTCTCTCATGGCCTCAAGTATCACTTTAATTTTACCAAAAGACAGCCTGTTGTCAAGCATGTGAACCAAAGTTGCGGTTTCAAAAGCGTAACCGCCGTTGCTTTTCAGATATCTGTAAAGCAATGCAAAATCGTTTCTGTCGGGCATTAAATCCGAAAGCTGTGAGCGGTCAAGCTCTTTCCCTCTGCAAAAATCCTCATAGTTTGTACGGCTGTCAAGGAGCTTTTCGGTGTCGCAGTCCGATGATTTTATATCTTTAACAATTACGGAAACAGACACATTTCCGTTGAACTCATTGCGGTCAAGATTTACTGCAAGATCAAGTGTTTCACCGATTTTATACGGAAATTCTTCGGTTGATGTAAAGAATTTCATTGCAGTAATCTGTATGTTATTGCGGGACAGAGTGAGTCTTAAATGCCTGTTCGCCGAAAGCGGAGTGATGTTTTTCAATGTCATATTGTACAAACCGAAAACAGGCGTCGGATTGCCGGCACCGTAGGGCTGCATAAGCGACAGAGAATCAATCAAATCAAGGTTTATGTATGCCGGATTGAGCTTGCACTCAATGTTGATTTTATCATACGGCATCTTGCCGAAATTGTCGGCAAATTCGTTTATTTTCCTGCGAAAAGCAGGGATATTTTCAGAATCCAGAGAAAGCCCGACTGCCATAGGATGACCGCCTCTGTGTGTGAGAAGATCCGAACAGGCAAAAACAGCGTCGCAAAGAGGAAATCCCTCAACACTTCTGCCAGAGCCCTTTGCAATATCACCGAGCTTTGAAATGACAATTGCCGGCTTGCCGTAAGCCTCTTTGACTTTGGCGGCAATAAGTCCGATTACGCCCTGATGCCAGTTTTCACCGTCAATTACTATGATTTTATCATTGACAAGCGACGGTTTTCTGCGGATTATTCCGTCAATTTTTTCAAGAATATCACGCTCAATCTCTTGCCTTTCGGAGTTGTCAACGCAGAGCTGCGATGAAATTTCAGCCGCCTCATCATAATCTTCCGTAAGAAGAAGCGATACCGATTTTTCGGACAAACCGAGTCGTCCTACTGCATTTATTCTCGGGACAATTGTAAATGACACATTTGTTGAAGATACGGTTTTTCCCGTAAGACCGGAATTTTTGATAAGTGCCTGCAGTCCGGGACGGTCGGTATTTGTAATGCTTTCAAGTCCGTGTTTGACAAATACTCGGTTTTCATCCTTCAACTCAACAACATCACCGATTGTGCCGATGCTCAAAAGGTCGGAATAGTTGTCAAGCAAGGTGGTTGTGTCGCAGTATTCGCCTTCAAGCGCCATAATCAGCTTGAAGGCAACACCTACCCCCGAAAGATTTTTGAATCTGCTTTTACAGTCCTCTCTGTGCAAGTCAACTACGGCACAAGCCTTTGGCAACTCGCCTGAGGGCATATGGTGGTCTGTGACAACGGTATCAATTCCGAGTGAGCTTGCGTATGCAACCTCCTGTGCTGCCGCAATTCCGTTATCAACAGTAATTATGAGTTTTATTCCACGCTCATTGAGTTTGTCAACAGCGTTTTTGTTCATTCCGTAGCCCTCGGTTTCACGGGACGGAATATAGTACATTGCGTTTGCGTCAATTGTTTCAAGGTAAGAATATAAAAGTGCTGTTGAGGTGACACCGTCGGCATCATAATCACCGTAAACACAAATCGGTTCACCGCAATCAAGCGCCTTGTTAATGCGTTCAACAGCCTTATCCATATCTTTTATTTCAAACGGATCGGCAATGAAAGAATCGTTGTAAAGAAAGCTTTCAATTTCATCTTTCGTTGTAATATTCCGTATCTGAAGCAGCATTGCAACAATTGCAGGCAGCTCATAGCGGGACTGAATCTCCCCCGCCTTAGTTTTATCAAGTTTTGCAACCGACCACAGCTTCAAAATGCCGCTCCCTTTCGTTTATATAGTTGATTTATATTAGTTATTATACTTTTCAAGCATTGATTCTGCGTGTTTAAGTGCGGCATCGGTTATATCAACACCGCCGATTATTCGTGCAAGTTCGCCTGCTCTGCCGTTATGGTCAAGGAGGGTTACATTTGTAAATGTTCTTCCTTTTTCAACCTGTTTGCGTATAAGATAGTGATAATCCGCAAGAGCAGCGATTTGTGCCTGATGTGTCACGCAGAGAACCTGACTGCTTTTGCTGACTTCACGCAGTTTTAAGCCGACCTTTTCTGCCGCTGAACCCGAAATACCTGTGTCAACCTCATCAAAAATGAGGGTATCAACCGTATCCGTGCTTGCGAGAACTGTTTTGATTGCAAGCATCATTCTTGAAAGCTCACCGCCCGATGCGATTTTTGCAACAGGGCGAGGTGTTTCACCCGGGTTTGCGGAGATGAGCAGTTCCATTTTATCCATACCCTTTGAATTTGGTTCGCACTTTTCAAAGTACGGAACAAGCTCAACATTCGGCATATTCAAAAATGCCATTTCAGATTTTACTTTTGTTGCAAAGGTTTTTGCGGTTTTTCTGCGAAGAGTACCGAGTTTTTCGGCAGCCGCAAGCATTTTTTCTTCGCTTTCTCTGCATTTTTCCGCAAGCTCGTCACGGTTGCGGTCATAGTTCATAAGTTCGTCAAGTCTTGCCTGATATTTTTCGGCAAGGTCCGAAAGCTCGTCTGACGGACAATTATATTTTCTTGTAAGACGATTGATAAGGTCAAGCCTTTCTTCAACTTCTTCAAGCCTTTGCGGATCGGATTCAAGCGAATCAACGGCATCGGAAATGCTGTCGCAACAATCCTTTAAATTGTAATATGCATCTGTAAGCGTATTTGCAATTTCTTCATATTCAGCATTATATGATGACGCTTTTTGAAGGGCAGTTGATGCAGAATCGACCGATTCAAGACCGCCGCCATAGTTTTCGTCACCGTCAAGAGCCATTTTAGCATCATTGAGCAGAGAAAAGATTTTCTCAAAGCTCATAAGCGCTGTTCTTTCGCTCTCAAGCTCCTGTTCTTCGCCCTGCTTAACATCGGATTCTGTGAGTTCATTTACCTGATATGAAAGTAAATCAATTTCTTTCAATCTTTCACTTTCGTCCGAATCGGCTGAATTTAATTTCTTTTTGAGAATTTTATATTCATCATAACATTTTTTATAATCAGCCAAAAGCTTTTCGCAACCGCCGAAACGGTCAATATAATCAATATGAGTTTCAGGAGAGAAAAGTTCGTAGCTTTCGTGCTGACCGTGAATATTTATAAGGTGCTTTGAAAGCTCTTTGAGCATTGAAACCGTTGCAGGCTTGCCGTTGATTTTACAACTGCTCTTGCCGTTTCTGTTGAGAGTTCTCTGCAAAATGAGCATTCCCTCGTCATCGGAAAAGCCGAGTTCATCAAGCTTTTCAACAATGCTTTGGTTAATATCGTCAAATTGGGCACTTACAAAGGCTGAATCAGCCTCGGTGCGAATAATTTCCTTTGATGTCCGCTGTCCCATAATTGCATTGATTGCGTCAATTATTATACTTTTACCTGCACCTGTTTCACCTGTGAGGACATTAAGACCGTTTTCAAAATCTATTGAAGTTTTTTCAATCACGGCAATGTTTTCTATATATAAAGTTCTGAGCATTTCAATCAGTCCTGTCAAATAAGCTTTTTGAGTTCTTCGGTAAGCGACACCGCAAGGTCGGCTGTTCGGCAGGCAATGAAGATTGTATCGTCACCTGCAATTGTTCCGACAACAGACGGATAGTCGGCTGAATCAAGTGCGGCACAAACTGCCTGTGCCATACCGCTGAGGGTTTTTATTACAACAAGATTCTGTGCTACATCTATTGAATTTACCGAAGTGCTGAAAAGATTTGAAAAATTGGTACGGATATCGGTTGAACTGCGGGATGCAGAAACATAGCGATATTTTCCGTCACTTCCGAGAGTTTTAACAAGGCGTAAATCCTTGATATCTCTTGAAATTGTAGCCTGCGTTGCCTTGAAACCTTCCTCACGAAGTCGGGTAAGCAATTCGTCCTGTGTTTCAATGGGATGTTCGGCTATAATATCAAGAATTCGTGCGTGTCGCCCTGTTTTCATCAAAAATCCCTCTCTTTCAGTTTTTCATTGAGCAGTTTATAAAAATTGCGGTTGTGGAGTAACGCAAGTTTAAGCTTTAAATCGGATTTGCGGATTACAACCCTGTCGGTTGCAAGAACAGGAACATTTTTTTCACCGTCAATTGTCAGCACACAACAGCATTCTTCTGGGATTTTCACATGAACCGAAAGTTCAGATTCTCCGCTGAAAAGTACGGAACGGGAAAATAATGAATGGGGACAAACGGGAGTCATAAGAATACATTCCATTTTAGGTGCGAGGATAGGTCCGCCTGCCGACAATGAATAAGCGGTTGAGCCTGTCGGAGTTGCAAAAAGCAGACCGTCCGCTCTGTATTTTGAAATTTCGTCACCGTCAAGCGTCAGGTGCAAATCAATTGTTTTTGAAAGCTGACCTCTTGCGACAACGGCATCGTTCACTGCAAGATAGTGCTTTGAGCCGTCTTCTTTTATGACCTCAACATCAAGCAAAATTCTCTCCTCTGTTGTGTAATCGCCCGTAATAAGCCGTTCAAGCTGTTCATATTCGTGCGGTTCAACATCTGCGGCGAAACCGAGTCTGCCGACATTCACACCGATAAGCTGTTTATCAGCTTTTGCGGCATATTTTGCGGCATGGATAATCGTTCCGTCACCGCCTACTGTAATTGCCATATCGCAGTATTCAAAAAGCTCCGTAATATTTTTTGAATAATGAATGTGGATTCCCTTAAAATACTGACTGCATTCCTCAATCATAGCAATTTCTGCATTTTTATCAAGAAGAAAAAGAGAAATCTTTTTTGCATATTTAATTGCCCGTTCTTTTGAAAGATTGACCACTAATGCAAATTTCATAAAAGCACCTGCTCATTTTTTATCAAGAGCGGCATGTGAATTTTCAACAAGCTGCTCGGGTGTTACATCCGTGTATGACTTTGGATCATCACTTTTGCGAAGATGGATAAGATATTCTATATTACCTTCGGGACCTTTGATTGGCGAATAGTCGAGATTAAGCACATCAAAGCCGTTTTCAAGGCAGAAATCAAATATTTTTCTGACAACCTCAACATGGACGGCAGGATCACGAACTACGCCCTTTTTGCCCACCTTTTCTCTGCCAGCCTCAAACTGCGGTTTGATTAGGCAGACCGCCTGTGCGTTTTCGCTCATAAGCTGTCTTGCAACAGGCAGAATCAGCTTTAATGAAATGAACGAAACATCAACCGAGAAGAAGTCAATTTTATCGGGAACCTGCTCCCTTGTGACCTTTCTCATATTGGTGCGTTCAAGATTGACAACACGGGGATCGTTGCGAAGCTTCCATGCAAGCTGACCGTAACCGACATCAATTGAATACACCTTTTTTGCACCGTTTTGTAGCATACAGTCGGTAAAGCCGCCCGTTGACGCACCGATATCCATTGTTATCTTATCTTTTAAATCAAAGTCAAAATTGTCTATGGCCTTTTCAAGCTTTAAACCGCCACGGCTGACATACTTCTGTGTGTTGCCTCTTACTTCAATTTTTACATTTTCATCATAAGAAGTTCCGCACTTGTCGGCTTTCTGATTGTCAACATAAACCTGTCCCGACATTATAATCGCCTTAGCCTTTTCACGGCTGTCGGTAAAGCCCTTTTCATATACAAGAATATCAAGTCTTTTTTTCATCCTAATTCTTTTCCTTTAAATTTTTGGTAATGGTATTCACCATTCCGTCATCATCGAGTTTAATCTCATGAAGAGCCTCACTGACAGACATCTGCTTGACAAATTTGTCATTAATAGCCTTTATATGATAATCTCCGCAGAACTGTGTGCAACAGAGTAAATCGGAGAAATTTCTCGCAATACCGCCGTTTTTGATGCCCTCTTCAAAAAACCATACATTATCGAAATCTGCCGCAAAATCAACGGCATTTTCGTCAATCGGTTTAATTCTGCAAAGTTTTAATATGCAAATCTCAACGCCCTGTTTTGCAAGGGTTTCCTTGGCTTTGCAGGCATAAGAGAAAAGTCTGCCGTAGGTTATGAGAAGATTTTTACAATTCGGATTTCCGTAAACATCGTAAGAAAGATTTTCTTCACCGAAATCATCGGGTTTGTAAAGCTCTCCGCCACGGGGATAACGCACAACAGCGAGGCTGTCGCAAATGTAAATTGCGGTTGAAAGAGATTTTCTCATACCGTCAAAATATGCCGGAGAAAAAATTGTTGTGTTCGGAATGGTGTTGAGTATCGAAACATCAAACACACCCTGATGAGTTTCACCGTCATCACCAACAATTCCCGCACGGTCAACACCGATTACGAGGTGAAGTTTTCCGAGAGCCGCATCATGCAAAAGCTGGTCATAGGCTCTCTGGAGAAATGTTGAATACACGGCAAAAACAGGTCGCATACCCTTTGCGGCAAGTCCGCATCCAAAAGTTACTGCGTGTTCTTCAGCAATGCCGACATCAAAAAATCTTTCCTTAAAAAGCCTTGAAAATTCGGTAAGTCCCGTTCCTCCCGACATTGCGGCTGTAATTGCGCAAATCTTTTTATCGTCCTCGGCTAATTCGCACATAGTCTTTCCGAACTCAGCCGAAAATCCCTTGTGACTTGAAAGCGGTTCGCCCGAATCAATATCGAACCTGCCTATTCCGTGAAAACCGCCCGGATTGTCCTCGGCAGGCTGATAGCCTTTGCCTTTTTTGGTAACAACATGAACAAGAACGGGAGAATTCACCTTTTTTGCACACTCAAACGCATTTTCAAGCTCATCAATGTTATGTCCGTCAATAGGTCCGAGATAGGTAAAACCGAAGCAGTCAAAAAGAGTGTTTTTGTACACAAGATTTTTAAGTTTAGACTTTCCTCCCTGAAGAAATCTTTTCAGAGGTTTTCCGATAAGCGGAATGTGTAAAAGAATTTTTTCCGTAATTTTCTTGACTCGCATATACCACGGCTGAATTCTTACCGTTGTAAGGTAGCGTGACAATGCGCCTACATTCGGTGAAATGGACATTTTGTTATCGTTGAGAACAACAATAAAGTTCTTGTTGAATCTGCCTGAGTTGTTCATTCCCTCAAAAGCAAGTCCACCCGTAAATGAACCGTCACCAATCACGGCAACGGTGTAGCTTTGGTCGCCCATAAGGTGTTTTGCTCTTGCAATTCCGTATGCGGCTGATATTGATGTACTGCTGTGACCTGTGTTAAAATCGTCGTATTTGCTCTCGGCACGCTTCGGAAAGCCTGAAATTCCGCCTTTTTTGCGGATTGTGTCAAACTGCTCGTAGCGTCCCGTCAACAGCTTGTGGGTATATGCCTGATGTCCGACATCCCATACAATGCTGTCTTTCGGCAGATTAAAGCTACGCTCAAGAGCAACGGTAAGTTCAACAACACCGAGGTTCGGTGAAAGATGTCCTCCGTTTACAGACACGGTTTCAACGAGCTTTTCCCTTATTTCGGTACACAGCTTTTCAAGCTGTTCGTCATTAAGCTTTTTGACATCATGCGGTGATTTAATTTTAGAAAGCAGTTCATACTCACCCATAATTTATTTCCTATCCGTTTAATTAATATTTGCAAAGAATTATTTATTTCTCTTTGCAAGCCTGTAAGCAAATTCTTCAAGCTCTTTTGTATCACCGTCAAAGCCATGAAGTGCGTTAACAGCTTTTTCGGTAAGTTCATCAACAAGCTCACGGCACTTTTCAATTCCGAGAAGTGAAACATATGTTGATTTGCTGTTTTCTGCGTCACTGCCTACAGGCTTGCCGAGTTCCTCATCGGAGGATGTTACATCAAGTATATCGTCCTGAATTTGGAACGCAATGCCGATGCATTCGCCGAATTCAGAGGCGGCTTTAATTTGCTTATCGTTTGCACCTGCGCTTATACAGCCCAGTTCACAAGCTGCTTTGATAAGACAGGCTGTTTTTTTGTAGTCCATTTCACGAAGGACTTCAATCGGAGCGTTTGTGTTTTCGCTCATAAGGTCAATCACCTGACCGCCTATCATTCCTGTCGCACCTGCGTATTTTGAAAGTACGGAAACACCTCTGCAACACGCAGAAGTTCCGCAAATTTTTACTGTCTCTTCGTTTGTAAGGGTTTCGAAGGCAAGCGTCAGAAGGGCGTCGCCTGCAAGCAATGCGATATCTTCGCCGAATACCTTGTGGTTTGACGGCTTGCCTCTTCTGAGGTCATCGTTGTCCATACACGGCAAATCATCGTGAATGAGAGAATATGTGTGAATCATTTCAACTGCACAGGCAAATGCCGTTGCAGACTCTTCACTTCCGCCGCAAAGGCTGTTAAACGAGAACACAAGATACGGACGAACACGCTTTCCGCCTGCCTCAAGGCTGTAAGCCATTGCGTCAATCAGCTTTTTTTCACGGCAATCCGTACTCGGCAGACAGCTCTTTAAAGCGTTTTCAATATTTTTTGCATAATCTTTAGTCATTGTCATCACCCTTTGAAAGCTTTGAAATTCTCTCGTTTATATCAATAATTTTACCCTTGCATTGTTCAAGCTGTTTCATACAATAAGCAAGGAGTTCACATGCTTTTGCGTACTCCTCCATTGTCTGTTCGAGAGTAAGTTCACCGCTCTCCATTTTTGAAACCGTTTTTTCAAGCAGTTCATTCGCCTGCTCAAAAGTCAAATTTTTATTTTCCATTTGTTTTTACCTCTGTACCTGCATATTCAAGCAGTCTTTGCATTCGGTGATTTGCACCGCTTCGGCTGATTGGGGTTGAAAGATTCTGTCCCAAATCACGAAGTGACATATCGGGATTTTCAAGCCTTAAATATGCGATTTCACGCAAATCCTCGGGCAAAGAATCGATTCCGACTGTCTTTTTTATATGTTCGATTGCACTGAGCTGTTTTGCAGACGCCGTTGCGATTTTTCCGATATTCGCAACCTCGCCGTTAATTCTGCGGTTCACATTGTTGCGAACCTGCTTTATTGCCTTTGTACCCATAATTTCCATTGATCTTATCGGTGAGCCTATGTAGGTAAGCAAGTCACAAATCTGCTCGCTCTCCTTAAAATAGACAATGTAACTGCCGCTGCGGACAACCGTTTTTGGAATAAGGGTACATTCGGTTATTTCGGAAAGAATCTTGCACAAATCCTGGGAAAGATTTTTGTGCGGAACACAGAATTCAAGATGATAGCTTTTCATGGGATCGGATACCGAACCGCAGCTAAGAAAAACTCCGCGCAAAAACGATTGCGAAAGTTCTTCGCTTGAAAGATTTGCCCTGTTGACACGCAAAGTAATCTGACCGTCCGTATGACCGAAATCTTCAAAAATACGCTTGCAATCATTTCCGTCAACCACAATTATTTTATAAAGACGACTATCGCTTGATTTTGTACGCAAAGCCGATTGTTTTTCAATTATCGGCATATATAAATTCTGCAAAAGAAATATAAGACGATTTCCCGCATAATTGCTTTCTGTTGTGAAGGTTATTTTGTTCGGAGAAAAATTTCTGCTGAATAAAAGCATTCCGTAAAGCTCCGCTTTGAGAGCCTCACGGTCAAACTGTTCAACCGAACAAATTTCTTTTTTTACATCCGAGGAAAATGACATTTCTGCACCTTACCTGTCAATATCTCTGTGCTGAATAACACACCTATAGCCTTTTTCGCGAAAGTGGTCGTTCAGCTGCATTGCGATTGTAACACTTCTGTGCTTGCCGCCCGTACAACCTATGCCGACAACAAGCTCGCTTTTGCCCTCTTTGAGATAGAGCGGAACAGAAAAATCGAGCATACTCAAAAGTCGCTTTAAAAATTCGGTTGTTTCTTCACTTTCAAGAACATAGTCACGCACATCTTTGTCAAGTCCCGTAAGATGTTTGAGTTCGGGAATGTAAAAAGGATTAGGCAGACAACGCACATCCATAATGAGATCTGCCTCAAGCGGAATTCCGTATTTGAAACCGAACGACATAAATGTCAGCGTAATGCTTTGTGAAGTGTCTTCCATGAACATTGACATAATTCGCTCTCGGAGCTGTTTGTTTGACATATATGTAGTGTCAATGTTATAATCGGCTGTTCTTTTAATAGGCAAAAGAAGCTCCCTTTCAAGCTCAACGGCAGACAGTACAGAACCGTCCTTGAGTTTATCCGAAAGAGGATGTCTTCTTCTTGTTTCCTTATAACGAACAACGAGCCTGTCCGTCATTGCGTCAAAGAACAATACCTTTACATTTTCGTAATGCATTTTGAAGTGTTCAATCTGAGAACACATTTCCTCAAATTTTTCGTTACCTCTTACATCAACAACAACCGCAACCCTCTTCATTGAATCATCTTCAGATTTGAGGCAAAGTCGGTAGAGTGTTGACAACAAACTTGACGGAAGATTGTCAACACAATAGTAACCGATGTCTTCAAGCACATGAAGAGCGCCTGTTTTGCCTGCACCTGACATTCCCGTAATGATTACAAATTCCATAAAATTACACCTTTTTTGCTTTATAGAAAAATAAGTTCACATTCAAGCTTGTAGCCTGTTTCATTTTCAACAGTTTTCTGAATTTCCGACACAAGCTGTTTTACATCGTCAGCCGTAGCCTTTGATTTGTTGATAATAAATCCTGCGTGCTTTTCGCTGACCTGAGCACCGCCGACTGTTTTGCCCTTGAGTCCGCATTGCTCAATGAGCGCACCTGCAAATGCACCCTCGGGTCTTTTGAACACACTGCCTGCGCTCGGATATTCAAGCGGCTGTTTTGTTGAACGGCGGTTCATATAATCGTTCATTCTGTTCTGAATTTCTTCGGGATCATCTTTTTTAAGTTTGAATACCGCACCTGTGATTATGCAACCGTTTTTGCGGTAAACGCTTGTTCTATAGCCAAACTCAAGATTCTCCGCCTCTGTTCTGCCGATATCACCGTTCTGTGTGATGTGAGAAACGCTGTATACAACATCTTTCATTTCACCGCCGTATGCACCTGCGTTCATAAACAAAGCACCGCCGACTGTTCCCGGAATTCCCCATGCAAATTCAAGTCCCGAAAGACCGCATTTTTGGGCAAACTTACACAGACTTCCCAAAGCCGCACCTGCGCCGCAATAGATTGTTGTATCGTCAATTAATGAAATATTCCTGAAATCACCGTCAAGACGGAGAACCGTGCCGTGAATTCCCTCATCGGGAACCAGAACATTACTGCCGTTGCCGAGAAGAATATACTTCTCCTTGCAGGCATCGCATTCCTTTAAAATTTTCATCAGCTGAGAAAGATTTGTCACCTTTATGTAAACATCTGCTTTTCCGCCGATTTTAAATGAGGTGTGTCTGCTCATCGGTTCAAATCGTCTTGCGTCACAATCAAGCTTTTGAGCACAGTTATATATAATATCGGTAGTGTCCATTCAATTACCCTCCGTTGTTAGTTTAGAATATGAAATTTCTGTTCCCTGTATTCCGTTACAAAGCGGAATTATTCCCATGTATCAACAATAACCTTTGGTGACGGCGGAAGATCCTCAACAGCCATTCCGAGATTTTTGAGAAGTTCTCTTGCGGCATTGTAGCCCATTTTCTTCTGTCTGTTATTCATGGCGGCAACCTCTATGATTACGGCAAGGTTACGGCCGGGCTTTACGGGAATTGTAAGAGTAGGCACTTCGACACCGAGAATCTTCATGTATTCGTTGTCAAGTCCCATTCTGTCATAAACCTTTGCGCTGTCCCATTGCTCAAGGTTGATTACCATATCAATCTTTTCCTGCAGCTTGATAGCGCCCATACCGAAAAGTTTTCTGGCATTGATAATTCCGATACCTCGAAGCTCAATGAAGTGACGGATATTTTCGGGCGACTGACCATAGAGTGTAGTCTGGGCAGTTCTTCTGATTTCTACGGCATCATCGGCAACAAGGCGGTGACCACGCTTAATAAGCTCAATTGCGGTTTCACTCTTACCGACACCGCTGTCACCCGTAAGCAGACAACCTTCGCCGTACACTTCAACAAGAACGCCGTGACGGGTAATTCTCGGAGCAAGCTCTTTGTTAAGATATTGTACAAGTGACGCAGTAAGATCCGATGTACTCTGCGGGGTGCTGAAAATAGACACCTTGTGCAGCTTTGCACTTTCGAGAATTGCGTTTGACGGTTCAATATCACGGCAGATTATTACAGCCGGAGGACCAAAGCTGAAAATGGAGTCAATAACCATTTTCTGAGCCTCCGGACCGTATCTGCCGAGATATGAGAACTCTGTATTACCGAGAACCTGAATTCGCTTGTTGTCAAAGAATTCAAGATAACCCGTAAGCTCAAGTCCCGGTCTGTTGATTTCAACAGTCGATATGTTAGTTTCCTTATAATTTTCAGCGACATAAACTTCGGTAAGGTTCAATGCTTCTGCAATTTGCGACAGCGGAACAGAAAATTCAACAGACATAAATCATCGTCCTATCCTAAATATTTATTACCTTTCACAAATCAGAGCAACCGCTCTGCCGCCTAACAGGCAGATGTATGTTCTCAGGCTATATACTTATTGCTATTATACACCATAACGCAGTTTTGATAAAGTCTTTTTGTGAATTATTTTTCAATTTTTAATAAAATTTTCTCATTTTTCTGTTACTGTTTTAACAATGTCTGCTTTTAATTCTTTATCGGAACTAATATAACAAATACTCAAATAGCCGTTGTTTTTACCCTTAAAATTATTGAATATGGATAAAGATGTCACGGAAAGGTTGTTATTATTATTCTTCAACAGAACAATGTGTTCTTTAACTTTTTTCAGTGCATTTTTATCTTTTGAAAAAAGTTGCAAAGTTTTTGTATCCGAAAGGGCAGTATAGGTCAAAGGTGAAATTGCGGTTTCTTTTGAAATATAGTCAATATCGGTTTTGAGAGTTTTTTCTCCGAGATTTGAGTCGATAAGATACAATTCAAGCTTTGAAAGCGTCAGCGCAGGGATAAAGGCTTTCTTTGCCGATATTACGGCTTTTTCAAGGCTGTCAGCCTCAACCGAAACACCTTGCACATCCTCGCTGTTCTCAAGCAGATAGAAATTATACACGGCTTTGCCCGATTTGTTTTCTGCAGTAATCGTCTGAACAAGCGAAGAAGTATCAATTCGGTTTGAATTTGAGCAGCCGCCTAAAATCAGAACAATTGCCATAATCGGCAGTAAAAATAATTTTTTATTCATAAAGATTTCTCCGATATACAAAAAGATAGATTATAGGAATCAGAAGTGCGGAAATAAAATTGAGTACAGTCAGAAAAATATTGTTCAGCAATAATTCTTTTACAGCATTATAACTATCTGCACAAACAAACAAAACGAACATTATAAAAGCCATTATCGAAACAAAAACAAGCGTTCTTTTTGAAGATGTATTTACAATGCAGTTTGAAACGCTGATGAGGACAGCCGTTACAAAAACGAAAATACAGGCAGTTACTGCGGCAAGGTAAAAGCTGTCAAAGCCTTTCATATCACCAAAATATGCGGTTTTTGACAATAGCTGAACAGAAAACGGTTGCCGTGCAGAATATGCACCGATAACAAAATTGGTAAAAAACAAAGTCAGTATTAATGTGCCGAATATAATAAGAGTTGTAATTACAGGTTGTTTTATTGACAGATTTTTGGTGCTTGTGGAATTGAATCCAAAAATAACAGGCAGAAACGCAAAGATTAAACAGTCTGCAACATTGCTCCGAATATTTGAAAAATCGGGTGTAACAAAGGTGCTGTTCGGCACAAATTCAAAAGATTTTATATTTCCGAAAAATATCACGGCAAAAGCAATTATCAGAAACACAAACACAAAAATGCTGACTCTTGAAAGCGGATTTATCCCCTTTGATGCACCGTAAACACAAATGCAAAGTATCAGAAAGGCAATCACCTTTGTGTCGACATCGGGATTAACTCCCGAAACAAACATATCGCAGAATCTTATCAGAAAAGAAACGGTTATCACGGTGAAATACATACAATAATATGAAGAAACAAAGAAAAAGCCCGTTTGCGATGCGTTTTTTGCAAAGGCTGAGAAATCAAGTCTTGTTCTGTGCTTTATCGAATAAAAAGGAACAAAGCACAACAGCGTGAAAAATATTCCGAATCCGATTGACGCAAGACTTGAAAAAATATTGTCACTCTGCAAAAAGCTCCGCCCCATTAACAATATCGGAAGTACAGAACATACAATCAGCGAAAGCATAAGTCTTTTTGACGGAAAAGTTACATTTGATTGCATTACATCTCCTCCGTTTCGGGAAATTTCTGAACCTTGATTGTGTGCTTTGAAAGCTTTTTCCAATCTGCTCTTACAAAGACATCACGCATACTCCGCCACGAGAACGGTGCAAGCGATGACATATACGGCACGCCGACTGATGTTTTGGAACACATATTAACAAGCACTCCGCAGGTGAGCAGAACTATTCCCCACAAGCCGAACATTCCGCCTGCGATAACGCAGAAAAATCTCAACACCATAATAGGCGGATAGAGTGCGAATGTGACATAACTGCAAATTGCCGCAGTTGCAACAACCATAAGAGTTGACGAGCTGATTATGCCTGCGCTGACGGCACTTTCACCGATTACAAGCGCTCCGACAATGCTGACAGCGTGTCCGAGCGGCTTCGGAATACGCAGTCCCGCCTCTCTCATAACTTCATAGATAAAGGTTATGAGAATAACCTCAAGTGTTACGGGTAAGGGTGTTTGTGACAATGAATCGGATGTTTTCACGAGCAATCCGGTCGGAAAATATTCGGGATGAAACTGTGCAAAAGCCGTGTATATTCCCGGCAAAAATACGGCTATAAGGAACGAAATATACTTTAAAATCCGTATAAATGCAGCATAATACGGGCGGTTTGAATAATCATCAACACTTTGAAATTCTTCTGCAAAAAGGTGCGGAATGATTATCACCGACGGTGTTCCGTCAATCAGAATTGCCACTCTACCCTCCGACAGCTTTCCGCAGACCGTATCCGGTCTTTCGGAAATTCCGACACCCGAAAAAAGTGATTTTGAATTGTTGTCTTCAAGATAACTGCTTAAATATCCCGATGCAAGAATCATTTTCAGGTTGCAGTTTTCAAGCCGTTCTCTGATTGCTTTAAGAATTTGCTTTGACACGCTGTTTTGAAGATAACAAATCATCATCTGCGTGTTTGAACTGTATCCGCTTGTTATGGTTTCAAAAACGAGATCGGGACTTTTGATTCTTCGTCTTATTAAAGTCATATTGATTCTCAGCGGTTCTGTAAAACCTTCTCTGCAGCCTCTCTGGACTACCTCACTTTCGGGTTCCGAAACACTTCTGAATGAAAAGCCCTGTGCTCCGATTGCAAGCATACGACTGCAACCGTCAACAACAAGCAGGGCAAAACCTGATGTTGAAAAGCTGATTGCCTCGTCAATTGTCGTGAACTCGACAATTTCACTTGATGTCAGCACGGTGTTTTTGATAAGGTCAAAAACCTTATCGGGAGATTGGCAGTCAAAATAATAATCGAGCAGAGGATTGATTACCGACAATGCAAGCGTGTCCTTTCCGCACATTCCCTCAATTGTGATTATTGCGGATTTTATACTGCAATGTCCCTTTAGATTCATTTCACGAACCGTAAAGTCTGCCGAATTTTTGAACATTTTCTTCAGAGTTAAAATATTTTCTTTTAATGAATTATACATTTAATCACCGTCTTAATATATCTGCTTTTTATTTTGCGGTATATCGGCTCAAATTATGCAAATATTAGTAACGGTGATGTTATGTTAATTTCAATAATCAGAACAATTTTGCTCTATGTCTTTGTCATTCTGGCAGTCAGGTTAATGGGAAAGCGACAGATGAGCGATATGCAGCCGAGTGAGCTTGTAATCACAATGATAGTGTCGGATATCGCATCAATTCCTATGCAGAACACATCTCAACCGCTGTTGAGCGGAGTTATTCCCGTTGCAATTCTCGTTGCACTTGAAATTACCGCAAGCATTATTATGATGAAGTGGAGCGGTTTCAGAAGTCTTGTGTGCGGAAAACCCGTTATAGTAATTAAGGACGGGAGGATTCTGCAATCGGCTATGAAAAAGCTGCGGCTTACTACAGAAGATTTGAGCGTCAGATTAAGGCAACAGGGGATTTTTTCAATCGAAGATGTTCAATACTGCATTGTTGAAACAAACGGTGAGGTGAGCGTTCTTGAAAAGCCTGAGAAGAGAAAACCGTCTGCCGAGGATTTCGGGTTAAAAATTAAGGACAATAAAATTGAAACCGTAGTTGTCAGCAACGGAAAAATTCTTGAAAATTCGCTTAATTTATGTGAAAAAGAAAAGGGTTATGTTAAAAATATTCTGCAAAAGAAAAATATTAAGCAGAGCAATGTTTTTCTGATGACTCTTGACGCACTCGGAAATTACAACATTATAAAGAAGGAATAACAATATGAAAAGAATTTACATTGCACTTTCACTTGTTCTGGCGGCACTATGCTTTGCATCTGTTGAAACAGGATTTATTTCGGGCAAAACTGATTCATTCATTGCAAAAATTGAATGTGCCGACAGACTGATGAGCAGACTTGAATTTGAAGACGCACTCAAAATTTGTGAAGAAACCGAGAAAGAATGGTATGACAACGCAAAATTGATTGACACCATGCTCATTCACGATTATGTTGACAATATCGGATTAAGCATTTCGAAAATGACCGCATTTGCACAAAAACAGAACCGTGATATGTACTTTGCCGAAAGCGTTCAGGCAAAAAAAGAACTCGCCTCCATTAAAGAAAGCGAGTTTCCGTTAGTTGAAAATATATTGTAATTCTTACACAGAATTATTCTTTCTGATTTTAGAATTGATAAATTCGACCAGTCGGAATATGAGGAAAACGGCGGCATTGACTATTACAACGCTTGCACCTGTCGGGGTGTCGCATGAATATGACACGCACATACCGACAAAGAAACAACAAAGTGAAAGCACACCCGAACAGAGAATTACCGACTTGAATTTTTTACAGACTCTCATGGAAGAAAGCGCAGGGAAAATTATAAGTGCGGAAATTAGCAGAGTACCCATAATTCTCATACCGATTACAATTGTGAGAGCCGTAAGGAGTGCGATTACCGTGTTATAAACGCCTGTTTTAAGACCGGTTGCCCTTGAAAATGTTTCGTCAAAGGTTACGGCAAAAATCTTGTTGTAGAACAAGATGAATATTACGATTACGACAAGTGCAAGGATTCCGCACATAATTGCGTCGGCTGTTGTAGTGGCAAGAATACTGCCGAAAAGGTAAGAGTTGAGGTCGGTATTTACGCCCGATACACTGACAAATACAACACCTATTGCAAGTGCCGTACTTGAAATTATTGCGATTGCCGCATCACCGTTGATTTTACTGTTCTCGGAAAGTCTTAACAGCAGGAATGCCGCAATAATGATTACAGGAACAGCAACTTCAAGCGGTGCAAGATTTAGTGCCGCCGCAACTGCAAGCGCACCAAAGCCCACATGAGATAATCCGTCACCGATCATTGAATACCGTTTGAGAACAAGCGTAACACCAAGCAGTGCCGCACACAAAGAAACAAGCGTGCCGACAATGAATGCTCTGACTATAAAATTGTATGAAAACATTTCAAAAATCATATCAAACATTTTTAGCACCTCCGTGAACTCTGTGCTGACATTCATCACACGGGCAATCGCTGAGAATAAAGCGTTTGCCGGCATCCGAATGCAGATACTGATGTGCCGTACCGTAGAAATACCAATTCTTTGCAAGGTGCAGAATTTTTGAGGCATTGCTCACGGCTGAATTCACATCGTGAGAAACCATAATAATCGTGATTCCGCTTTCATTCAACTTTTTGATGAGAGCGTACATATCAGCCATTGCCATCGGATCAAGTCCCGTTACAGGCTCGTCAAGAATAATCAGTTTGTGAGTTGCACACAATGCACGGGCGAGCATGACACGCTGCCGCTGACCGCCCGAAAGCTCTCTGAAACACTTTTTGCGTAAATCATAAATGCCCGTAAGCTTCATATTCTCGGCGGCAGTTTTTTTCTGCTCCTTTGAATAGAAAAAGGTGTGTTTTTTATTAAGACAGCCCGAAAGCACCACCTCTTGTACCGACGCAGGAAAGTCACGCTGAATATCGCTTGACTGCGGAAGGTAGCCGATTTCATTCTGTTTTAGTCCGTCACTATAGGTAATCGAACCGCTCAATGGCTTTAAAAGTCCGAGAAGTGCTTTCATGAGAGTAGTTTTGCCCGAACCGTTTTCACCGACTATGCAGATATAATCCTTTTCTTTTATATCAATCGAAATATCATTGACAACGGTTTTGCCTTCATAACCGAGCGAGGCATTTTCAATTTTAATAAGCGACATCAGTATAACGCCTCCTTTAGTGCTTCAAGATTTTGTTCCATAACAGAAATATAAGTTGCACCGTTTTCAAAATCATCCTTTGTGACATTGTGACATGAAGAAAACTGCATCGTCTTTGCAGAAGAATCTTCAGAGATAATCCGAGCAATTTTACCGCTTGAAAGCTCAAGATAGAATACAACAGGTATATCGTGTTCTCTTGTAAAATCAATCAGATGAGAAACAACGGCTGTACTCGGCTCGGTTTCGTGACTGCAACCCGGGAATGCACATTCATATCCAAGGTTGTAGTCGCTTACAAAATACAGAAACGGAAATCTGTCGCCAAAAACAAGCGTATCACGCTTTTTGTTATTTGCAACTTCGGTAAATTTCTTATCAAGGCTGTCAAGCTGTGAAATGTAATTTGTTTTTCTGTCATTGTAATATTTAGAATTTTTACTGTCAACTGACATTAACTCATCCGCGATTGAGGCAGACATACGCTCTGCATTTCTGATTGAAGTCCAGACATGCTCGTCATACTCCTCCCCTTCTTCGTGATCGTGACCTTCGTCATCATCATCCATATCTTCATGACTATCGTGTTCATGGTCATGATCCATAGACTGTTCATGTCTGAGAGGAACATACTCCATCATCTTCATCACTTTTACATCTTTGTTTTCAATTGACGAAAGAACTCCGTCAACCCATTCGTCACTTTCACCACCGTTGTAGATGAAAATATCGCAATTTTCAATTGCTGTAATATCTGACGGTTTGGGTTCATAACTGTGCGGATCACTTCCGGGCGAAAGCAACAGGCGAATATCAACTTTATCGCCTGCAAGCTGTCTTACAAAATCATAGTAAGGAAAAATCGTTGTTACAACGCTGATTTTACCGTCAGATTTCCTGACATCTTCAGTTCTGTCACAAGCGGAAATTAATAACGAGCCGCAAATTATCACGGCAGAAAGAAAAATTGAAACAAGTTTTTTCATATATCACTCCAAATAACGCTTAAAAAGTCTTAATACACAAAAGGGATTGCATAAAACATCTTTATGCAACCCCTTTATAATTATTTGCAGAATCGGATAAATTTATCCGAAAGCTGTTTTATGCAGCTTTAGCGGCAAGCTTCTTTGCCTTTTTATGACGCTGCCACATAACCCAAAGCGGACCTGCGATACAGATTGAAGAATAACAACCTGATATGATACCGATAATCATCGGAAGAGCAAAGCCCTGAACAGATGTGATATTGAACGCACAGGCAACAGCATAAACAACAAGAATAGCCGAAAGTGTTGTTACAGAAGTCATAATTGTTCTCTTAATACACTTTGTACAGCTGAGGTTGAATATCTTGCCAACATCTGTTTTGCTTCCGACAAGCTTCTTTTCCTCACGAACACGGTCATAGATAACAATTGTATCGTTAAGCGAATAACCGAGAATCATAAGAACAACTGCGATGAAGCTTGCGTCAATCGGCATCTGGAAGATTACATACATAAAGTAAATCATTGCAACATCGTGGAAGAGGGCTACGAGAGCCATAACACCTGCCGAAAGACCGCCGATTTTCTTAAATCTGATTGTTACATAAAGAACCATAAGCACGGCTGCAATTGCAACAGCAGTAAGACACTTGAGAAGGAAGCTGAAACCCATTGAAGCATCAACCGAATTTGATTCAAGACATTTGAAGTTATTGTCCGGATACTTCTTCTGAAGGTCTGATTCAAGGTTCTTCTGAACATCGGTTTTGATTGAATCGTTACCCGAGAACTGAACTGTTACCGTTGTGCCGCTGTCACCCATAAGATCCTGAGCATATGTAGTAGTGATTCTGTCCTCTGTTGTTTTAGCCTGAATAAAATCAGTAAGTTCAGACTGATTGATTTCACCGCTGTAGCTGAATTTAAGTGTGGCACCGCCAGAGAACTGAATGTCAAGCTGTGTACCAAAAATAAAGTTACATACGATACCGATAATAATAATTGCAAGAGAAATTCCGAAGAAAATCTTTTTGTGACCTACAAAGTCAATAATCTTGTGGCCTCTGTTATACTTTTCGGCAAATTCCTCATCTGTAAGGGGGGCATTTGAAACTGCCTTTGTCTGAGTTTTATCAGTCATTCTTAGCACCTCCAAACAACCATTTTTTACGCAGGAACTTAAAGCCTGCAACACTTCTGAGCATAATTCTTGTACAGAATACACCCATGATAAAGTTAGCGATTACGCCTACAAGAAGTGTGTAACCGAATGAGTAGATAGTACCTGTTGTAGACTCACCGAAGATGATTGAGAGAATATTTGCAGGACCAAATACAAGCATAAGGATAATTGATACGATAATAACGGTCATATTACCGTCAACGATAGCGGAAAGTGAATTCTTTGTACCCCTTTCAAGAGCACCGTCAAGAGTTCTTCCTGCCTTAAGTTCTTCCTTGATACGCTCGGCAGTAATAACATTACAGTCAACACCCATACCGATTGAAAGGATAAGACCCGCAATACCCGGGAGCGTCATTGTGAATGAAGAGAATACAGGGAAGTAACCTGATACAGCCGCAATGGCAAGACCCATCTGACCGAGAAGTGAGATAACTGCAACAAAACCGGGCAAACGGTAGAAGAGAATCATAATGATTGCAATAATGATAAATGCGATAACACCAGCATATGCCATTGCAACAAGTGAGTTCTCACCGAGGGTTGCGCTGATTGTGCCGTAGTTTGATGTTTCAAGCTGGAACGGAAGAGCACCTGCATTAATTTTTGATGCAAGGTCCTGAGCCTCTTTAGCTGTGAAACTGCCCGAAATAACAGCATTGCCGTCAGTAATTTCAGCCTCAACCTTAGGAGCTGAAAGCATAATATCATCCATCCAGATTGAAACCTGCTGATTTAGATATTCTTTAGTGATGTCAGCAAAACGCTCTTTACCGTTCTTGTCACCGCTGCTCTTGAGCTTAAGCTGTACAACATATGAATTCTTACCGGTTGACTTATCTGTTGTCATACCTGCTGTTGCACTTTCAACATAAGAACCGTCCATAAGGATTGTCTTAGCTGTGTCGCCCGAAGGAGTCTTGTAAACATATTCACCGTTTGAATCGACGTCAGTTGTTTCATGACCGTCTCCGGGACGGAATGTAAGCTGTGCTGTTGAAGAAATCTCTTCGATTGCCTCAATTGCGTTCTGGTCGGAATCTTCCTTCCATGGGAAACGAACAATGATTCTGTCGCTTTTTGCATCCGCATAAAGCTCATAATCTGTGATACCCTGAGATACCATTCTTAATTCAATGATTGACTTTGCAGACTCAAGCTGCTCGTCAGTTGCGTCAACATCTCCTGCCGGTTTGAATGTTGCTTCAACACCGCCACGGATGTCAATTCCCCATCGTATATCGCTGATGCCCTTTAATACTGTTGTTTTGTTATCGCCGGTGTAGTAGGAAATACCAAAAATCGCAGTAAACGAAAAGGCAAGTATCAGCAAAGCTACGACAAAGAATACAGGCTTTGGAACTCTTTTCATGCCTTTGAAACCTCCGTTAAATAATTGGCTGTGATTTTATTTTGCTCAAAAGTCAAAATAACTCTGTCACGAACATCCAATCACAGACCGTAACAGAGTTATTATAGAATTTTTTTAGTAAAATGTCAATGGATACGGAAATATTTAATAAAAAAAGAATTGAATTTATCAAAAAATACATTCTAATGTCATAAACTGCATACAAAATTCTTCCAAAATCCAACCGACAGACTAAATTCTCAAATGATGATTACTTGTTCAGAATCTTTTCGCAAGCCGCAAGCCTTGCACAGGTACAAAAAACATCCATAGCAACCTCAAGCTCGTTGTTCGGAGGGAAGGTCGGTGCAATTCTGATGTTGGAATCCTTTGGATCAATTCCGAGCGGATATGTTGCACCTGCACCTGTAAGAACAACTCCTGCCTCCTTACAGAGAGCGACTGTTCTTTTTGCCGTGCCTTCAAAAACATCAACGCTTACAAAGTAACCGCCGTGCGGCTTTTTCCAAGATGCGATATCGGCTGGCGCAAGTTCTTTGTCGAGAGTATCAAGAACAATCTCGAATTTTGGTTTAAGGACAGACTTGTGCTTTTCCATATGTTTAAGCACGCCGTCATAGTCCTTGAAGAATCTTACATGACGGAGCATATTAAGCTTATCATAGCTGATGATTTCGTAGTTATATCTTTCACGGAGAACCTTGAGGTTGTTCTCGGATGCAGCCATTGCGGCTACGCCTGCACCTGGGAAAGTAATCTTTGATGTTGAGCAGAAAAGAATCGGGAGGTCTTCATTACCTGTCTTTTTGCATTCATCCATAATGTTGAGCAAAACATCAGGTGTGTCGCTGATTTCATGGATGCAGTAAGCATTATCCCACATAATTCTGAAATCCTTAGCGGCAGGCTTTAAAGCAGCAAAACGCTTAACAACCTCATCGCTGTATGTGGTGCCGGCAGGGTTTGAATATTTCGGAACGCACCAAATACCCTTGATTGAGTCATCCTCAGAAACGAGTCTTTCAACCATATCCATATCGGGACCGTTGTCGTCCATCGGAATTGGAATAAGCTCAAAGCCGTAATACTGAGTAATGCCGAAATGACGGTCATAACCCGGTACCGGACAGAGGAATTTTCTGTTCTTTACTTCATACCATGGTTTGCAGCCCTCAACAGCGGGAGCTGTCATAAAGCATGAAATTGTATCAAACATCATATTAAGGCTTGAAGAACCGCCTACAATAACATTCTCTGCATCTACACCGAGAATATCCGCAAAAAGCTTTCTGCACTCTGTAATACCGTTGAGAAGTCCGTAGTTACGGCAATCCATCTTATCCTCACCGATAAAATCGGATTTGCTGTTGATTGTATCGAGCATAGGCAATGAAAGATCAAGCTGTTCTTTGCCGGGCTTACCTCTTGCCATATTGAGGTTAAGTTCCATACCTTTAATCTCCTCAAATCTCTTTACGAGATTGCCATACTCTTTTTCAAGTTCCTGCTTACTCAAGTCAAGATAACCCATTTTGAATAACTCCTTAAAATATTATTGCAAATGTAATTTAAATTTCTAATATATTTTACTCTATCCGCCCTGGAAATGCAAGATGTTTTTTGCAATCTTGCATTTTTATTTTCACAAAAAAGAACAGACCTGCAACAGTCATTTTTGGTGAAAGTTTTCAAGTCTGTGATTTTGTGTTATTTTTTATCGAGAATGTGTAGTTTTGTGCCAAAGCACAAAATTGGGATTAATAATACTGGTAGTAGTAATAACCTTTCTTTCTTCTCTTTGAATCATAAGTACAACCTACCTCAATCAGACCGAGTACGGTTGAATCGGCAAGCTTTACGCTGTCAAGAAGGTGCTGAAGGTCACCGTGAGTTGTTGAGCGTTCACGAACAACTACAACAAAGCCGGCAATCATATCCTTGAGAAGCAGAGCGTCGGCAACCACACCGATAGGAGGCGTATCAAAAATTACATAATCATAATCTCTGACAAACTGCTCATAAAGTTCCTGAAATCTGGTACTGCACATAAGCTCAGAGGGGTTTGGCGCAACCGTACCTGCCGGAAGAATGTCAAGATTCGGAAGAACATCATGCTTAACAGCCTCGTCAATTTCAATCATTTTACCGATTACATTGGTAAGTCCCTTTTTATTGTCAAGCTTAAAAATGTTGTGAACATTAGGACGGCGAAGGTCGCAGTCGATAAGTAGAACTCTTTTTTCCATTTTTGAAAAGGAAATTGCAAGATTTGCGGAAACGGTGCTCTTGCCCTCACCTTTTGAGTAACTGGTTACGGCAAAGCATTTTTTTTCTTTTGCGGAAAGCGAGAACATAATATTAGTTCTTGCGGCCTTATACGACTCAACAATTGCAAACTTGCTCTTATCAGAAAGAGAAAAATTCTGTCCGTTATTTTTTATATCGTCTTTCTTTTTAAATAATTTAAAATCAGAAGCCATAGTTCCTCCTTAACCCTGGTTCTCAAAGTCGGGAATTTCGGCAAATATAGGAATACCGTAGATATCCTGAATATCGTCCTCAGACTTGATTGTTGTGTCGATAAGTTCAATAAGAATAGAAATAAGGCAGGAAGCAATTAATCCGATTGCGGCGCCTATAAGCATATTCTTTGTGTTACTCGGTGCATACGGAGCCGAAGGAACCTTCGCCTGACGAAGTGTTCCGATCTGACCGTAGCTGAATTTTGAATTATAAACCTCAGCCGCTTTTTCGGCAAGCTGATTAGCAACATTGGCACATTTCTGTGCGTCTGTACCGTCCACTGTAATTGTGATAAAGAAAGTACCGTCGGCTACATCAACATTAACCGTGCAGCCGTCATAGAGTGCTGTCATCTCATCGGAATTTTTAAAGAGTGTAACGCAGATTTCAGCAAGATTTGCAGAGGCGGAAATATCAGCAGGATATATCTTCTGGTTTTCCTCATTGGTTGTCTTTTTGGTTGTATCATCGTCAGCCTTTGAAGGTGTCGTACTCTTGGTGTTAGCATTGGCATTTGCTCGCTGTGACGAACTGTAGTTCTGCACATAAATCATGGTAGATGTGCTGTACATCGGCGCAATTACAAAGCGTGAATACATAAAGAACAGCAGTCCCATTACAACAGTAGCAAGAATAATAAACTTTATTCTGTGCAAAAGGACGCCGACAATTCGCTGAATGGTTACATTCTTTGCCATTTATATAGCCCCTTTAATTCATATTAAGTATTAAGAAAACATACCGTAAAGCAAAAAAAGGTGTTTTTACGGCACTAATTTACATATTTATATCTCATTATATCTTATGTATTATCAGCAATAATTCTATCATAGAATATTGATTGAAATAATTTCTTTAATATTATACAAATTTTTCATTGTCGGATTATTTAACAGCAAAAAATAAAGGAAGCCGTAAAGACTTCCTTTATCATAGTTTATTAAGTTACGGTTATCAGCCTACAACATTAAGAAGTACGCCGGCTGCAACTGCTGAACCGATTACACCTGCAACATTCGGACCCATAGCGTGCATGAGGAGGAAGTTGCCGGGATTTTCAGCCTGACCAACCTTCTGAGATACACGGGCAGCCATCGGAACGGCGGATACACCTGCCGAACCGATGAGGGGGGTAACCTTACCGCCTGTTGCCTTGTACATAATCTTACCGAAAAGTACACCGAATGCAGTACCCATACAGAACGCAAGAAGACCGAGAACAATAATCTTGATTGTGTCAAAAGTAAGGAAGTTCTGACCGGATGCGGTTGCACCAACAGTTGTACCGAGGAAGATTGTGATAATATTCATAAGCTCGTTCTGAGCTGTTTTGCTGAGTCTTTCAACAACGCCAGACTCCTTAAAGAGGTTACCGAGCATAAGCATACCAACGAGCGGAGCTGCATCGGGAAGGAAGATTGCGATGATAATAACAACAATTACCGGGAACATAATCTTCTCAAGCTTTGAAACAGGACGAAGCTGTTCCATAACTACCGAACGCTCTTTTTTGGTTGTGAGTGCCTTCATGATAGGCGGCTGAATAATCGGCACAAGAGCCATATATGAATATGCGGCAATTGCGATTGAACCGAGAAGATGCGGAGCAAGCTTTGTTGTTACATAAATAGCCGTAGGACCGTCGGCACCGCCGATAATACCGATAGCACCAGCCTCTGCCTCTGTAAATCCGAGGAAAATAGCACCTGTAAATGTTATAAAGATACCAATCTGTGCGGCAGCACCGAGAATAAGGCTCTTCGGGTTAGAGATGAGCGGACCAAAGTCGGTCATACAACCGATGCCGAGGAAGATAAGAGGCGGATAAATGCCGAGCTTAACACCTTGATAGAGGTAATAAAGAAGTCCGCCGTATGTCGGATTCTCAATATAAGTTACTCCGTCAATCACCGTTTTGGCATGTCCCGACACCGCAACATTCTGTGCGGTACATTGAGCCTCTGTCAAAAGCTGTGTTGTAGGCGGAGCCATAATGCTCGGATAAAGATTAACAAGCAGCATACCGAATGCGATAGGAAGGAGCAAAAGCGGCTCATACTGCTTTTTGATTGCAAGGTAAAGCAAAACGATTGAAATACCAATCATTACATAGTTCTGCCAGTTAAGAGTTGACAGACCCGAGCCTTCAAAGATACCGACAACGGCATCTGCAAAGCCTTGTAAAATTTCCATTAGATAACATCCTTTCCCTTAAAACTTTGCCTTAAAACGGGCGGGTATTATCAAGTACACCGGCTTTTGCCCATGCGGAACGACCGCCGTCTGATGACTTTTTAATACTCTTGATTCTTGCTTTTTCGGAAGAGCCGTACATTGTGGCAACTGCTGCGGAAATTACGGCAACAACCTCATCGGAAACACCGTCTGCCTGAGCAGGAGCGACAGGAGCGGCAACAACGGGAGCAGGAGTTTCTGCTACGGTTTCAGCCTTTTTCTCTTTGCCCTTTTTGCCGGCATCTTGAGCTTTCTGAATGATTGCGCCGTAAATCTTGATTATGAGAATCAAGAGAATCAGCATTGCGAATACAACAACAAAACCTGTAAGAACAACTTTTGCAGAGGCAATACCTTTTTCGGCAAGGGAAAGCTCCTCTTTAGCCAATAAAGCTACATCGGAAAGATTCATAAAACAACCCCCATATTTGTCATTTGCATATAGGAATATTATACTTTATTCCCGAAACATTTTCAATAACAAATATGGGGTGAATATTTTTTTGGCGATATTACCAATTTATTTATTTGTGAGCCTGTTTATTTGTGAATTAAGGCTTTGCAATTTTATCATTATTTGTCGTTACAGAATTATACATATTAATCCATTACAGCCGTCATTGATAATTTTTTCAACAGTCTCCCCTATCCGCCTTCGGGCATCGGCAGGCATTCTGTACAGCTTGTTGTGAAGTCCCTCGTTAACGAGTTCGTGAACTGATTTTCCGAATATGTTACTCTCCCAGATTTTTTCCGGATTTTCGTCAAATTCTCTGAGAAGATAAGACACAAGCTCTTCGGACTGCTGTTCCGAACCGACAATCGGAGTTACCTCCGTCTGCGTAAAAATCTTCATCATATGAATTGACGGTGCGCTTGCTCTCAGCTTGATACCGTATTTTCCGCTCTGCTTAATAATCTGCGGTTCGTCAAGGGTAAGTTCGTCAATTGTCGGCATAACAATTCCGTAGCCCGTTTCCTGAACCTGTTCATAAGCCTGTGCAATCTTGTCGAATTCTTTTTGTTTTTGCGAAAGAGTCTTTATGCAATTCAGAAGTTCGTACTCCTCGGTTATCTCAAGTCCTGTTTCTTCCGAGATAACCTTATAGAAAAGTTCGCTTTCGATAGATACGGTCATCACCGCATATCCTTTGCCGAGGTCAAGACTTGTAACCTTTGCCGATGTGATGTACTCACATTGCTCAATATCAGAGATTATCTGCTGAATTTGCCTGATTTTCTCAATTTTTGCGGCATTTTTCTTTATTGAATCAAATACAACCGATTTCAGCCAATGGTCTTTATCGAGCTTTACAACCCATTTCGGAATGTCAACCTTGATTTCACGGATTGGAAATTCAAACAAAAGCTGTGCAAGTATCCTTTTGATTTCGGTTTCGTCAAGCTCCATACAGCTAACGGGAATTACGGGAACCTTGTATTCGGCGGTCATTTCGTTTGACAGGCGAATTGTTTCATCTGCCGTAGGATCAACTGAATTGAGAAGTATAATGAACGGTTTATTGATTGCCTTCAGCTCATTAATTACTCTTTTTTCACTTTCAATATAATCTTCTCTCGGAATATCGCTGATTGTTCCGTCAGTAGTGATAACAAGACCGATTGTTGAATGGTCGGTAATTACCTTTTTAGTGCCTATTTCTGCGGCGTCATCAAAAGGAATCGCCTCGTTTGACCACGGAGTTTTTACCATTCTCGGTTCGTCCTCTTCGCTGTAACCGATTGCGCTGTTTACAATATAGCCTACGCAGTCAATCATTCTCACATTGAGGGTTGTGTTGCCGCCGAGATTGATTTCAACGGATTCCTCGGGAATAAATTTGGGTTCTGTGGTCATTATGGTTCTTCCTGCCGCAGATTGAGGAAGCTCGTCAACGGTACGCCTGTAAACTGCCTCGTCACGGATATTGGGCAGAACAAGCGAATCCATAAACCTTTTTATAAATGTAGATTTTCCCGTTCTGACGGGGCCGACTACTCCGATATAGACATCACCGTCGGTTCTTCGGGAAATATCCTGATAAACATTTCTTTCTTCCATTTTTATACCTCCCTATATTCTCGGAATCAACAGCATTTTAGGTGCGTCGAGTACCTGATTTTCAGCCGAATTTTCCGAAAGCAGCAAATCAAGCTTTGTGTTGTGGGATTTAGCAATATCCCAGAGCTTTTCTCCCTTGTCGGCAAAGTATAATGTCAGCGCACAATTTTCGGGAGGTATAGGTTTATCCTCAAAAATATTTACATTTTTTACGGTATTTACTCTGTTTTCTGAAAAAACAGCACCGCAGATTTTCAGCTCACAACGAATTTCTATGACATCATCCTCGGCAAGTCTGTAGCTTATACTTGCTGTCCTTGTACCGAAAATTTTGGCACAGGTGCAGTCTGTCTGCGGAATAATATGCTCATAATCGGCTGAACGCTCAATAAACACAGGCATATCTTCCCCGTTAAGCGCCAATATGCATATATTGATTTTTCCGCTTATAACCATACCTCTGTCATCGTGTGAAGCCTCGGCAGTTATTTGTTCTGTGAAAATATCGAGAATTCGTGAGATTTTTCCGTCATCAATCTTAACGGACATTTTTTCCATATGAGGTTCATTAATCGGGACAACCTCGCCCGTAATTTTTAATTGTTCAAACTCCGGCAACGAGGAAAATTCTGTTGAGTAGGCGTCACATACAATTTCCTCCTCACGGGTTATATAGCCCTCCTCCGTAACGCAGAGCTTTACTTCAAGTATCACCGACGGCTTTTCGGAAAGCATATCATTTTTCAGTCTGATATCATACGACATAACATCGCAGGAAACACAGTTGATTGTGTTTTCGTCAATTCCGTCACAATCTAAAATTTTGTTGAACGGCAACAGATAGTCAAGCTTTTCAACTTCTCCGCTCTCTGCGTTTGAAAGGTACAAAAGCTTGAGATTAAGTTCACCGTTGAGCATAAGCTTTCCCGTTACAGCCTTAGCGTCAATCACTCCGACGCTTACATCACTGCGGAGAACGGATTCAATCTGCGGTTTTTCGCCTACCGAAATTTCTTCGCAAACAGAAAACTGCTCCTGACAGAACGATTTAAGGTCGGCACAGGTAACGGTCTTTCGGTCGGTTTCGATATTATCGGAAGGCGTGAAAATGCTCGTCTGAGTTTTTGAAAATACCTTTGCATACAATGAAAACGCTCCGTGCATAACAAGTCTGCGGGGACTTAATGCCCTGCAGTTTATGTATTCCGGCTTGGTTTTTGTGATGATAACCGGATTGTCGGGAGCGTCTTTTACCGAAAAGTTCTGTGAAAAATTCACGCTTTGTTCGCAACAGCGCACGCTTTTCTTTATGCTTTCCACATACATCACATTCACTGTGCAGAATCCGTCAATCTGAAGCTGACCTCCCGAAAGGGTTCTGCTCTGAATTTTGGGTGTGAGGGTACATTTCAGAATTTTTTCTATATCCGGACAATAATCGGGCAGAGTGAGGTCAACATCTGCAAGCTGTTCGGCAACCGTGTCAAGCACAGCCGACGGCGTGCAAAACGAGCGGTTTTCCTGATTAAACTCCATATTTTTCTCTCCTTTATGTTTTATAGTTCAATTATATTAGGGAGTGCGGAAAAATATTACCCGTAAGATTAATCATAATTTCATTTTAAAAAATAAGATGTGCAAAGTTTTTTGTAACTATGCACATCTTTAGCTCGAATTTATTGTAAAATATTACCAATAGCAAGATTTTGGAACAGCGTCCAAACATACGACTATTATTCCGGCTTGGTTTCCTTTTTGATTCCGTAAATTTTTCTCAAAATTGCCGATATGAATTTTGGTTTCTCAATAAGTACAACTTTCATAATTACCTCCGAACACAACAAATACTGACAACTACGAGTGCACCTGCCGCAATGACGAGTACCCATTCACTCGGCAGAAGTGATGCACACAGCAGTCCCAGTCCAAAGCATACTGCAGATTTTATTCTCTGTGTGTAACAATTCACTGTATCACCCTATATCAGAATATACACAAAATCAAATTATGTGCAAAAGCGGTTGAATTATTTTTAAAATTGATATAAGATAAACTGAGAAAACAATTACGGAGAATTTTACAGACTATGAGAACACTTGAAATTAAAAAGAATGACGCAAATCAGCGACTCGATAAATTTTTACAGAAAAGATTCAAAACTCTGCCAAAGTCGCTTATGTACAAATATATAAGAAAAAAGTGTATTAAGGTAAACGGCAAAAAGTGTGATATTCAGACTATGCTCAAAGAGGGCGATGTGCTTACCTTTTATATTAAGGACGAATTTTTTGAGGCATCGGAGCAAAAAAGCTATGAGTTCATGAAAGCACCGAAAACCTTTGATATTGTTTATGAGGATGAAAACATTATACTTATAGATAAAAAGCCGGGTATAATCGTTCATCCCGACAAGAATTATCACTTTGATTCACTTGTTGCAAGAGTTCAGCACTACCTTTATGACAAAGGTGAATACAATCCCGATGAAGAAAAAGCCTTTGCACCTGCACTTGTCAACAGAATTGACAGAAACACGGGCGGAATTGTTATTGCGGCTAAAAATGCCGAAAGTCTAAGAATCCTAAACGCAAAAATGAAAACAAGAGAGCTTGAAAAATACTATCTCTGCCTTTTATACGGAAAACCAAAAAAGGACAGCGACACACTTCACGGTTATATGACCAAGAATGAAAGTAAAAACAAGGTTACTGTTTTCAAAAATGAGGTTGAGGGTTCAAAAGAAATCAAGACAAAATATGAAATTCTTGACTTCAACGGCAAATTCAGCCTTGCCGAGGTTGAACTGCTGACGGGCAGAACTCATCAGATAAGAGCGCATATGGCATCAATCGGACATCCGCTTGTGGGCGATACAAAATACGGCAAAGGCAAAAAAGCACCCGACAGCATTAAGTATCAGGCGCTTTACAGCTATAAACTGAAATTCAATTTTGAAACCGATGCAGGCATTCTTAATTACCTTAACGGCAAGGAATTTAAGGTAAACGATGTATGGTTTGCAAAAAACGGAAAGATAAATCTAGATAGATAAAGGCGGTCAATAACCGTCTTTTGCTTTGCAAAAACAAAAATATTATTCTTATTTTATACACATAAACGCACTCATTGTGCCTCTGTGACCTTTGGTGGCACGGTGACTCCATAAGAGGTCGCTGTTGCAATTGGTGCAGACATCCGAAACTGTTATGTTTTCATTCTTTACACCTGAAGCAGTAAGAATCTGACGGTTGGTTTCAAGGAGATCGACCATATATTTTCCGTTTCCTTTTTCAAAAACGAACTTTGAGCTGTCAAGGTCTGCAAGATTCAGAAAATGTTCTGCACATGGGTAGTCAACCTCATAGCAACAAACTGAAATTGCGGGACCGATTGCGGCTTTGATATCGGCGGGATTTGTGCCGTAAAGCTCAGTCATTTTCTCAACAACCTTTTCCCCTATTCTGCCGACAGTTCCTCTCCAGCCGGCATGGGCAAGTCCGATTGCCTTATTCTTTGTATCGACAAAAAACAGCGGTGTGCAGTCGGCATAGTAGGTTACGAGGGTTACTCCCTTTTCATTTGTAATCAAGGCGTCAACGCTCTCCATATCACGAGGCTTGTAGATACCTATGCCCTTTTCGGCAGATGTTACCGCTCTTACAACCGTGTGGTGATCCTGTGCCGAGGCTACAAGACTTTCATAATCAAAGCCTGCACTTTTGCAGAATCTTTTGTAATTTTCGGTTACGCTGTCGGGATTGTCACCTCTGTTGAATGCCATATTCATTGATGTAAATTCACCCGTTGACACACCGCCGAGTCGGGTTGTGAATGCGTGATTGATGAAATTAATTTCTGATAAAGAATTATATGTAAGATACGGAACCGTATCAATGTTGTTGAGCTTCATTGTTTTTGAAAAAAATTTCATAAGTGTTCCTTCCATATTTTATAATAAGATTATTTTTAACCGATTAATTGCTTTGTCAATATTTTCCGACAAAATATTATGCTTGAAACACGGCTGAGTTAATGATATACTATATTCATTCAGAGGTGTTGATTATGAAAAAAAGTTTGTTTGGCAAGAATATTCCTGTCAACTGTTCATATTGCGAATACAACGGAATGGAAAACGATATTATGTTCTGCAAAAAGTCAAAGCAGGTCAAGGACGGAAAATGCAGAGCGTTCAAGTATGACCCGTTGTTGCGTATGCCGAATGTCACGGTTTTTAAAACAGATTTTTCAGCAAAGGATTTTAAACTTTAATCTGCCGTATTTTTATTATACAGGAATGAATTTTGTTAATATTCCTTTTCAGAATTAAATTACACATTCAAAAGAAAAAGCTTTACCGTTTTGGTAAAGCTTTTAGTTTTGCAGTTTTATGAATTTACGCCATCTGAAAATCACGGATATAGCTTGTGATAGCCTTTTCAATGATTTCCTTTGCCTTGTCAACACCGTCAGTTTCGGTTACCGAAGTAACCTTGTCAGCCTCAAGTGTTTTGTAAACCTGGAAAAAGTGCTGAATTTCTTCAAAATAGTGTTTTGGCAGTTCGCTGATGTCGCTGTAGCAATTGTAGTTGGGATCGTTAACGGGAACTGCAATAATTTTTTCGTCACAGCTGTCGTTATCAACCATATTGAGGACGCCGATAGGCTTGCATTCAACGAGCGTCATTGGCTGAATTGTTTCACTGCACAAAACAAGAACATCAAGCGGATCGCCGTCATCTGCAAAGGTTCTCGGAATAAAGCCGTAGTTGGCAGGATAGTGAGTTGATGTAAAAAGCACACGGTCAAGCTTGAGCATACCTGTTTCTTTGTCAAGCTCGTACTTGTTTTTGCCGCCCTTTGAAATTTCGATTACTGCATAAAACTTGTCTTTTGTAATTCTCTTCGGAGAAATGTCGTGCCAAATGTTCATAATTTCTGTCACCCTTCTTAACCTTATTTTTTATATATCCTGTAATACCCTGTGAAACATTATGTTATGGTTTAATTATAAGAAACCTGTCAAACTTTGTCAAGGAATTTTTGTAATTTCAATCAAACTAATTCAAATTAAATAATTTTCGGTCATAATTATTCAAAGATTATGACCGAGTTTGATTATTTAAGTGTTTTTAATTTTAAGTGTTGTCATAAACCTCTCGCCTGTGACCTATAGACAAAGCAAGAATAACAAGTTCTTCGTCTTCTATAAGGCAGAGCAGTCTGTAATCTCCGATACGATACCGCCATTGACCTTTGCGATTTGCCGTGAGAGCTTTTCCCTTTACTCTTGGATTTTCACACCCCGACAAATTCTTTTCAATCCACGCTTTAATCATCTTCATGGTATATCTGTCGAGTTTTTTAAATTCTTTTTCAAATCTCGGAGTGGTTCTTACAACATAACTCATATGTCAAGTTCCTTCCAAAAATCAGAGATTGGTCTGCTTTCTTCACCGCTCTTTTTGTATTCATCATAAGCATCATCAAAAACGGCAAGGTCATATTCTTCTTCGATTTTTTCAAACAAAGCCTGTTTAAAAGCCTCTCCGAGTGATATTGAGTGCAACCGAGCATAGCTGTCTGCTATTTTCTTTTCCTGTTCTGTTAATCTGATTGAGAATGCCATAATACCGACCTCCTTGTATAGTACATTGTACTACATTATTATTTCTTTGTCAATGAATTTTATTCGATAAAAGTAAAAGAACACGGCAAAATCAATCTGCCGTGTTCAATGTTATTAAATTTACTTTCTCACATTTTCAACAATAACTTTTACAAACTGAATTATAAATGTCGGGATGAATGCAAGGAGGGCTATAAAGCCTGCCTGTGCGCCTGTGAGTGCGGTAACGCTGAAAAGTGGCTGCATAAACGGAACAAACAACACAAATGCGAGCAGTAATGTTCCGATAAAGAAAGCGCCTATGCTTGCCGTATTTGAAAAGAGTCCGAGTTTAAAGATTGAATGTGTACTTCTGCAATTAAAGCCGTGGAACAGTCTTGCAAGCGTGAGTGTTGCAAATGCCATTGTGCTTGCAACGGCCGGACTTGTCTGAAGTCCGATGTAGAATGAAATGAGCGTTACAACGGCAATCAAAGCACCCTGTCCGAGCATAAGAGCAGAAAAGCTTTTTGTAAGGATTCCCTGCTTCGGATCACGGGGTTTTTGTCTGAGCAAATCTTTTTCGGGCTTTTCCATACCGATTGCAATTGCGGGAAGTGAGTCTGTAAGAAGGTTGATAAACAGAAGGTGAACCGCCTCAAACGGTACGGGCAGAGCCATAATTGAACAGAACAACACGGCAAAAATGCCTGCCATATTACCCGAAAGCAGGAAAAGAATTGCATTTTTAATGTTGCGGTAAACATTTCGTCCGTTTGCAACCGCCTTGATAATTGTAGCAAAGTTATCATCCTGAAGAATCATAGATGCGGCGTCTTTTGAAACCTCGGTACCTGTGATACCCATTGCAACACCGATATCCGCTTTTTTGAGGGCAGGTGCGTCGTTTACACCGTCACCTGTCATGGAAACAATGTTGCCTTTTCTTTGCCAAGCCTCAACGATTCTGATTTTGTTTTCGGGAGAAACTCGTGCATAAACAGAAATTTTCTCAATTTTTTCGTCAAGCTCCTTATCGCTCATTGCGTCAAGCTCAAGACCTGTAACTGCGATGTCGCCGTCATTGAAAATACCAATCTGCTTTGCGATTGCACTTGCTGTGATTTTGTGGTCGCCCGTAATCATAACAGGCTTGATTCCTGCACGGATTGCATCGGCAACAGCCTGTTTTGACTCCTCTCTCGGAGGATCTATCATTGAAACAAGTCCGATAAATGTATAATCCTTCTCTGTGTCAACCGTGAGAGCCTCATCAGATTCCTTATATGCAAAGGTGAGAACACGGAGTCCCTGCTCAGAATATTCACGGTTAACTCTTGAAATCTCAGCCTTATCTTCATCTGTAATCGGACGAATACCGTCTTTTGTTGCGATACTTACACAACGGTCAAGAATCGAATCAAGCGCACCCTTTGTGAGAATATGATTTACACCGTGCATTTTGTACTTTGTGCTCATCATCTTTCTGTCGGAATCAAACGGAACTTCCTCAACCCTTGTAAGAACATCCCTAAGCACATTTTCATCAAGTCCGATATGCTGAAATGTTTCAAGCAAAGCGTACTCGGTCGGGTCGCCTATTCCCTTTCCGTCAACGATACTCGAATCGTTGTTTAGAACCATATCGTAAAGGAGATGACGGTGGCTTTCAATATTAAGGTCGAGCTGATCCTCAAGAATACTTTCGCCGTTCACATAGATTTTCTGAACAGTCATTTTATTCTGTGTGAGCGTACCCGTCTTATCGGAGCAGATTACAGACACACAGCCGAGGCTTTCAACAGCTTTCAAATCCTTGATAACGGCATTTTCTTTTGCCATTTTTTGCGTACCCATTGCCTGAACAATTGTGACGATTGAGCCGAGTGCCTCAGGGATTGCGGCTACTGCAAGTGCAACGGCAAACATAAGAGAGTTAAGAACCGACATTCCGTTGAACATACTCAAACCGAAAACTACTACACAGATTGCCATAATAATAACGGCAAGTCTGCTCGAAAATTTATCAAGGCTGAGCTGGAGGGGAGTTTTCTTGCTCTTTGCCTGATTCATAAGTGTAGCAATTTTACCGATTTCTGTGTTCATGCCTGTTTCCGTAACAACGACAATTGCTCTGCCGTATGTTACAAGGCTGCCCGAAAAGACCATATCAGTGCGGTCAGCAAGCGGAACTTCCTTTTCAATTGTCTCCACACTTTTGTCAATATTTGTAGATTCACCCGTGAGCGAGCTCTCATTCACCTGTAAAGAATAGTTATTTATTATTCTTCCGTCTGCAACAACAAGGTCGCCTGCCTCAAGCACAACAATGTCGCCGGGAACGATGTTTTCTGAATCAATTTCAATCTTTCTTCCGTCACGGATTACCTTTGCCGAAGGTGACGAAAGCGATTTAAGGCTTTCAAGCGACTTTTCCGCCTTGACATGCTGAACCGTGCCGAGAATAGCGTTAAGTGTGATTACCGCAAAAATTACGATTGTGCTTTCAACACTTCCCGAAAACATTGAAACGATTGCCGCAATGATAAGGATTATTACCATAAGGTCGGCAAACTGACTTAAAAACACCTGAAAAACAGATTTCTTTTTGCTTTCTTCAAGCACATTTTTTCCGTGTTTTTCAAGAAGGCTGTCAGCCTGTTGTGACGAAAGTCCTTTGCTTGTGACACCGAGCTTGTCAAGAGTTTCACTCTCGGTCAACTGATACCAATTTTTCATAATTTTCTCCTCCGTTCGGATTGCAGAATACAGACAGACTGAAAAAGGCAAATAAAAAAGACCTTTATTGCAAGGTGCAACTCACCCTACAATAAAAGTCTTGTCCTTTAAGATATAACCGATACCGAAAACGGTATGTACTGACGATTAATATCACAGATTATCTGCGAACTACTCCCCTTTATCTGCAACTATTCTATCAAATTTATTCCTCATTGTCAACAGAATTTTCCGAAATTTTGTTGATATCATCATTTTCGGCAACAATTTCATCTGTGACAAGGTGTCTTTTGCGTTTTTTGGGTTTACTGCAGGTTGCAAATATTATGCCCAAAAATGCAAGAAAAGCACCGCTGCATGAAAAGACTGCGGAGAAATACGGGCGTTCAAGAGCATATGCAACAATTGTTGCAACAATGAAAAGCACTGCGGCAACAAGCATTAATATAAAAGCGGTTTTATAAAGGCCATTCATTTTTCTTTTCATAATCAGTCACCAAGATTGTTTGCAATGTTTGCAAAATCTTCAAGTTTAAGCTGTTCCGCCCTTGCATTCAGAGGAACGGAAGAATTATCAAGAATTGTGTTGACCTCTGCCTTTGGCAAAGAAAGTCCGGATGCAAGAGAATTTGAAAGTGTTTTTCTTCGCTGTGAAAAGGCGGCTTTTACAACCTTAAAAAACTTCTTTTCGTCATCAACCTTCACGGGCGGTTCTTTGAGAATGTTAAGTCTTAAAACAGCCGAATCAACCTTTGGAGCAGGCATAAACGAGCCGGCACTAACCGAAAACAGCATTTCGGGTTCTGCATAATAATTGACCGATACCGTTACCGCACCGCTTGCACGAGAACCCACCTCAGCACAAATTCGCTGAGCCGCCTCTTTCTGAACCATAACCGTGATTGCACAAATCGGCAGTCTGTCCTCAAGCAATTTCATAATTACGGGAGATGTGATGTAGTACGGAAGATTTGCGCACACAACAACATCCATACCCTGAAATTCTTCTTCAATCAGCTTGTGCAAGTCAATTTTAAGAATGTCATCGTTTACAACTCTTACATTGTCGTGTTCGGAGAGTGTTTCTTCAAGAACGGGAAGAAGTCGCTTGTCAAGCTCAACCGCTACAACCTTGTCGGCAAGTGAGCAAAGCTCTGTTGTGAGAACCCCTATTCCGGGACCGACTTCGATTACGCCAACTCCCTCTCCGGCACCCGAAAGCTCTGCCATTCTCGGACAAACTGACGGGTTTATAAGAAAATTCTGACCGAGTGACTTTAAAAAAGTAAAGCCGTGTCTTGAAAGTATATCTTTGATTGTACCTATATCTGATAATTTTTTCATCTTAATATGCGAAGCCCTTTCGGATATTTATTTTTCAGTCTTGAATTTGACGCTTTGCCAAAGCCTGTTGTGATTCCGTTTACACAGACAGCCGTATAGCCTTTGACATCCTGTGACACGGCAATTTCCTCACCGTGAAGATACGCTGCAATTTCTTTGCTGTTCACATCAAAATCAACTGCGGATTTACAGTTTTCCTTTTTAGCTGCCGTAAATGCGCTGTGATGCGGTTCGATTCTGTTCTTGACAATTTCGCCGAGAATAACTCCCGCACGGAGAATCTGCAAGCCTTTTACATCAAAATTATAATGCTGCGGAAGAACTATAATTTTATCCTTTATAACCTCAATATTTTCACCGAACGGTCTGTCGATAAAAATACTGTCATAGAAATCATAAATTTTCGAGTCGATTTTATTATTCTTTTTAGGAATATTATAATTAGAATACGGCTCGCCCTTTTTGTGAAGCTTTGCAGCAAAATGCCCTTCTCCGCCGTCCATCGGAAAAATTCTTCTCGCATAATCAAGCGCAGATCTGCCGAATGTTACACCGGAATCAACAAGCTCAAAATCGGGATTTTCTGCAAGAAACCGAGAAATTACACCCTCGTTTTCTTCCTTTGAAAAAGTACAGGTTGAATAAACCATATATCCGCCGTTTTTTAGGGCGTCCTTTGCACTGTTAAGAATCAAAAGCTGGCGGGCGGCACAACTCTTTACATGCTCAATACTCCATTCACGCTCCGCATCATTCTTGCGGAACATTCCCTCACCGCTGCAGGGTGCGTCAACAAGGATTCTGTCAAAACGGTTTTCAAGCCTTTTGCAAAGCTCATCGGGACGGCAGTTTGATACAACTGCGTTTGAAATACCCATTCGTTCAATATTCGATAAAAGAATATTCGCCCTGTTTCTTACAATTTCATTGCTCCACAAAAGTCCTGTTCCGTTAAGTTTAGCGCCGATTTGCGTACTTTTTCCGCCCGGAGCGGCACACAAATCAAGGACATAATCGCCCTCATGAACATCAAGCATTGTAACTGCCGAAGTTGCAGACGGTTCCTGAATATAGAACGCCCCTGCATGGTGCAGAGGATTGTTGCCGATTGACTTAACATCGGACGGAATATAGAAGCCCTCATCGCAAAACGGAGTTTTTTTCAGTTCAAAATCAAGAAGTGAACAAAGCTTTTCGGGCGAACATTTTAAGGTGTTGACACGAAGTCCCTTTATGAAATCGTCACTATTGTAAAATTTTAAAAATTCGTCAAATTCATCACCCAGAAGTGATTTCATTCGCAATAAAAAATCATTCATGAATAAACAAGCCTTTTCGGGTTAATAATAGTTTTGTAAAGGAGGTGTTGAAATGAATTTCAATCAGAATCGGAACAACAATCAGAACAAGAACGAGCAGAACAGCCAGAATAAGAATCAGAACAACAATCAGAATAAAAATCAGCAGAACAGCCAGAACAAAAGTCAGAACAATTGCAGATGATTACATTCTGAAGTTCTCCCAAGCCGTGTCTTTTTGATGCGGCTTTTTTCTTTATAGGAATTAATAGCCGTATTCTTCGCCGATGATAATAACCTTGATTCTGTCAATATGTCTTTGCTGAGCAGATACCACATAGTTACAGCAGATTCTTGTGTCACCGTGACAACCGTCACAGAGCTCGGGATTTTCTTTTCTCAATGAAACACATTCGCCTGTTTTTCCGCAGGGGGTTTCAATGCCGAGTCTGATTGTATTCTGCGGAGCGGCAATTGTTTTAACTCTCTTGATTGCCTCGTCAATATTCTTTACAATTTTGTTGATACCGCATACAACGATAACGCTTTTCGGACCGTAAAGAAGTGCGGCAACACGGTTTGAGTTGCCGTCAACATTATAAAGCTCTCCGTTTTCGGTAAGAGCGTTTGTGCTCATAAAAAATGTGTCTGCTCTGAAAGTCTGACGGTAAACCTCTTCAACCTCGGGACGAGTCATTCCGGGTGCGGAACGGTCAAGAAAATTGTAATCGGGTGAATTAATCATCTGATAAATTCCCGTTTCGTCAAGAGTTTTTGAACCTCCGCATGAAATTGTTTCGCCCTTTTTAATGAGTGTTTTTACAAGTGCCTGAGCCTCTTCCCTGTTTTCGCAAAAATAAGGTTTCATCTTGTTGCGTTCAAGATTTTTCATAACTTTCTCAACTTTTGCTCTCATTTCATCAGTCATAATAATTTCTCCGTTTCATAATTTCATAAAGCAATTAAGCAAGTTTTTGCATTAAATAATAGTTCTTTAAATGAACAATATTCGCCCCTACGCTTGACATTCTGCCTACGGTTACAATCTGCTCACACATAATAATTGTGATAACATACACTTGCCAACATTTTCACCAAAATCATATGTAATCATTATACAATACAAATTGAATTTTGAAAAGAAAATTATTTGTCAACAGCACGGGTTTTGCGAATAAAATGATAAGAGAATAAATTTAGGAGAGATTTTATGCCGTCAGTTTATCTTTCACCGTCATTGCAGGAGTACAACCCTTATATTGACGGAGGAAATGAAGAATATTATATGAATCTTATTGCAGATGCCATGGAGCCTTATTTGAGGGCAAGCGGAATAGATTTCAGGCGAAACGATCCCGATATGACGCTGAGTCAGGCAATTGCAGATTCAAACAAGGGCAATCACGATTTGCACCTTGCAATTCACAGCAATGCCGCTCCCGAGGGTTCGGCAGGCAGATACACGGGTGCTGACATTTATTACTATCCGACAGGCAGTAACGGCAAGCGTTTCGCTGAAATTCTGCAAAAGAATTACAAGGATATTTATCCCGAACCGAACGATGTTGACATAATCCCCACTACCTCACTTGCAGAAGTCAGGCGAACAAAATCACCGTCGGCATTGATTGAGGTTGCATATCACGATAACCCCGAAGAAGCTCAATGGATTAGGGACAACATTAATGCAATCGGCAGAAATCTTGCAAAATCAGTTGCCGAGTATTTTAATATGCCGTTTGTCGAGCCGTAATTTAATTTTGACAAAGAATAAAGGTCAACACGATTATGTGCTGACCTTTTGTTATTCATCAAAATATGCGTTTAAAAATAATCAGGTCTTTCGCTCATATTGTTCCTTTCATTACATTTCAATTAGATGTTCACAACATTCGGAACACATATTTCTTTTGATATTAACTGTTTGCCCAACCGCAAATTTCAATTTGTTTTTATACAACTTCAATATCATTCATCTCAATACTGCCCCAGGCTTTTTGCCAGGTGTTTTGGTATTTATCGGGTTTTCTTCTTCTGAAAGTCAGACCGTCTGCGACCTCTAAGGTTTCAAAGGGGGCGGCATCGTTCTTTCGGCTGTAGAAAACATAGCGTGTATAGTATCCGCCACGGACAATTTTCGATATATCTATTTTCAATTTTGCCGTGTGGGTTTCGCCCTTTTTCCCCGAATAGAAATTTTCAACCACAAATGCGGTAACGGGATATCTTCGGTAATCGCTCACTTCAACACGCAAACAAAGATTTTCAATATCAGCCTTGTTTTTCCATGTGAGTTCAAGCAAAATCTGCTCGTCATCATAGAAAATATTATTCTCTTTGCCGTTATATCCGGCAAATTGCAGACAAAGGTCGTTTCTGTCGGCATGATGCTTGTGTTCGTTTCCGACATATTCAATGGCACGGAAATTTTCGTTTGCACTTCCGAGATAGATTTTTACAGCGTCTTCAACATCGCCGTCAAAAACAATTTTGCCGTGGTCAAGAACTATGCACCTGTTGCAAAGGTCACGAATAGTATTCATATTGTGTGAAACATAGAGGACAGTTCTGTCCTCCTCGGTTGCAAGGTCACGCATTTTCCCGATACACTTTTTCTGAAAGTGCATATCTCCGACAGCAAGCACCTCGTCCATAATCATGATTTCTGCATCAAGGTGTGCCGCAACAGCAAACGCAAGCTTTACGAACATACCCGATGAATAACGCTTTACGGGCGTGTCAATGAACTTTTCACACTCTGAAAATTCAATAATACTGTCTATTTTTGAAGCGACCTCTTTCTTTGTCATTCCGAGGATTGCACCGTTAAGGTAGATGTTTTCCCTGCCGGTAAGCTCAGCGTGAAAGCCTGTTCCGACCTCAAGCATACTGGCAATTCGTCCCCTGAAACGCACTCTGCCGTCTGTCGGAGAGGTAATTCTGCATAAAACCTTTAACAGAGTTGACTTGCCTGCACCGTTAGCACCTATAATTCCTATGCGTTCTCCACGGTTTACCTCAAGGTTCACACCGTCAAGTGCTAAAAATGTGTCGCCCTTTGTGTATTGTTTGGCACCGATTCTCTGATTCGGATCTTCTTTACCTCTCTTTTTTGCATACCAACTCTGTAAATCATGACGAAGAGTTCCCGAACCGATTGCACCGAGTCGGTATTCTTTTGAAAGATTTTCAATTTTTATTACGCAATTTTCATTCATTTCAGTCATGACATCATACCGTATCTATAAAATTCTTTTCTACCCTATTAAAGACGATTATTCCGAACAGAAGAACGACTGCCGTAACAGCAAAGCTCAATATGAGATATTGCCACGGAAAAGTTCCGCTACCTAAGAATCCGTAACGGAATGTTTCAATTAGCGGAGCAACAGGATTTAAGAGTGCAAGCGGACGGAATGAATCCGACACCTGAGAAACAGGATAAACTACAGGAGTAATATACATCCACAATGTTACTCCGAATGAAACAAGCACACCAAGGTCACGGTATTTTGTTGTTACAGACGAAACAATCAGTCCGCAGCCTGTGCCTAAAAGTGCCGAAGAAAGCAGAATCAAAGGCATGAGCAATGCACATAAATTCGGGTGAACATTTGAACCCGTAAACATATATATAAGAACAAGTATAAAGAACATTACAAAGTTAATCAAAAAACCGATTGTGTTGTAAATTATGTTTGCGCACGGCATTACAAGCCTTGGGAAATACACCTTTCCGAACAGCCTTGCGTTACCGATAAAGGTTGATGAACTGCCGTTAAGACAGCTTGAAAAAAACGACCACAAAATGTTGCCTGCCATAAAAAACAGAAATTGAGGCATTCCGTCAGTTGAGATATTGGCAATCATACCGAAAATTACGGTAAAAACAAATGTTGAAAGGAACGGCTTTATTATTATCCACAACGGGCCGAGTACGGTTTGCTTGTAGGAATTTTTAAAATCACGCTTTACGAACAGCATAACAAGGTCACGATACTTCCGAACATCACCGAGATTAAGCTCAAACAATCTGCGTTTTGAAGTAATATCGGTTATTTCATTATTTTTCAAGCCACATTCCCCTTTTGTCGGTATTTCACATACAAAAAATTTTAACACATTTATATTTTTGTGTCAATTCAGGTTGATTTGCAGACATAATAATGCTAAAATAAATTAAGTTTATTTATGAAAGGAATTTGAAAATGACAAAAATTAAAAAGATTTCGGCAATCATGGTTGCCGCAGTTATTCTCTGCACATGCTTTTTAATGAGCGGTTGCGGCGGTGACACAGAGAGCAGTTCTTCTGAAAAAACAACTTCTGCAGCTTCAAGCGAAGAAACAACATCCGCAAGCACAGACACAACCAACTACAAGTCAAGCTACACAGCAATTATTGATGTTAAAGACTACGGTAAAATTGAAGTTGAGCTTTATGAGGAGCTTGCTCCGATTACAGTCAAGAACTTTGTTGACCTTGCAAAAGACGGCTTTTATGACGGTCTTACTTTCCACAGAATCATTACCGGCTTTATGATTCAGGGCGGTGACCCCCTTGGCAACGGTACAGGCGGAAGTAAAAAAACAATCAAGGGCGAATTTGCTCAGAACGGTGTTGAAAACAACCTTTCACATACAAGAGGCGTTATCTCAATGGCTCGTTCAAATGATCCCGACAGTGCAAGCTCACAGTTCTTTATTGTTCAGGCTGACAGCACACACCTTGACGGTCAGTACGCCGCATTCGGCAAGGTAACAAAGGGTATGGATATTGTTGATAAAATCTGCAAGGACACACCTGTTACAGATTCAAACGGTACTGTTGAAAAGAAAAATCAGCCTGTTATCAACTCAATTAAGATTGAGGAGAAATAATGAATGGTATAACTGTTCTTGTTGATGCGGATGCCTGTCCTGTTGTAAAATCGGTTGAAAGGATTGCAAAAAGTCACAATGTTCCCGTTGTGCTTTTGTGTGACACTAACCATGTTCTAAAGTCAGATTACAGCGAGATAAAAATTATCGGTGCAGGCGCAGACGCAGTTGATTTGGCGCTTGTCAACCTTTGTAAAAAGGGCGACATTGCGGTAACTCAGGATTACGGAGTTGCGGCACTTGTGCTTGGAAAGGGTGCGTACTGTATTCATCAATCGGGAAAAATTTTCTCGGATGATAACATAGGCGGTCTGCTTATGGACAGACACCTTGCCAAAAAGGCGAGAATGTCAAACGGCAAGCATCACATTAAAGGTCCGAAAAAGCGTACGAAACAAGATGATGAAAACTTTGAAAAAAGCTTTGAATCTTTGCTTGTAAAAGTGTTAAATAATTCTAATCAGGAATAATAATAATTTTTCGGCATATACTTGAAATGCACAGAAATGTGTGCTACAATAATTGTAGGCAAAATGAAATGAGTTGTCCATTGGGCAAAACGAAACCCTCAAAGTCGGTAGCTTTGAGGGTTTCTTCTTAGGTTGTGCTGTTCAAGCATTATCTATCCAACCACTTGCAAATGTAGTAGGCAACTACACTTGCTCCAATAGATAATAAAAATGAAATGAGAAGATCCATTGGGTCACCTCCTTCCTGCCGGAAAGAGTCAACAGCACAATCAGTATATCACATCTATTGAAATATGTCGATATACTTTGACACTCATTTACAAACAGAACACCCCGAAGAATCAAATCTTCGGGGTGTTTGTTATTTTCTTAACTTTTATTATAACATTACTCGGTTGCATCAGTCGGATCTGTTGTTCTGACTTTTTTCTGATAGGTGTCAATGTTGAAAATACCGAGATTCTGTTTCCATTTTAAGATTCGCTTTACGGATGCGTCAACCTGAGCTTCGGGAATTTCACCGTTTTGAACAGCCTCAAGAACTGCGGGATATTGGGTATCGACAGATGAACAACAGAGCAAATCGTTACCGCATTTTGCCGCTGTGACTGCCGCCGCTTCATCTCCCGTAAAATCCGTGATTGCGTCCATGATAAGGTCATCGGTCATAATTACACCGTCAAATTTGAATTCATTTCTGAGAATATCATGCACCTTTTGTGAAAGTGACGCAGGATATTCGCTGTCCATGCAATTAACTATGTTGTGTGGAACAAGAATACAGTCGGCACCGGACTCAATTCCCTGATAAAACGGCTTGAAATCTGTATTTTCAAATTCCGAATAGTCACGGTCATCGTATGCAATTCCCGTGTGTGTGTCGCTGTTATTGCCGTAACCGGGAAAATGCTTCAGAACCGTGCCGAGCTTTTTTGATTTGCTTGTTTCAACAACGGTTCGCACATATCTGTTTTCCATATCAACATCCGAGCTGAAAGAACGGTCATACATAAAGCCATATTCATCCGAGGTCATATCGCACACGGGAGCCAGATTCACATTGATTCCGAGTGAAAGAAGTAAATCCGCTTTTTCTTCTGCATCCTGCTTGACAGCATCCCAACCGCCGTCTGCATAAGTATCTTTTGGAGAAAGAAACGGAGTTTCACGGAGGTTTGGGTTACTGCTGACACGAACAACCGTTCCGCCCTCCTCATCAACGCCGATTAAAAGCGGAATATCCGCCTCGTTCTGATAGCTGTGAATATCGTCAACAACTTCATCTTTGGTTTTACCGTCAAAATCTCTGCCAAACAGGATGTAACCGCCGATATTGTACTCGCTGACCTGTTGCACAGCATCTTCATCGGGGCAGCGTACAAAAAACATCTGCCCCACCTTTTCTTCAAGCGTCATATCGGATATGAATTTATCAAGCTTTCGGTCATTAATTTCTTCGGCTGACATTGTTGTCGGCTGAACAGTCGTCTGCTCAGCAGGCTGTGATTTTTCGGACTGACTGCTGTTTTCGGCACAAGCCGTCATTACAAAAACCATGCATAATGTAAGCAAAGCAGATGAAGTTATTTTTAATTTTCTGTTAAATATTTTCATAAACGCCTTACGCTTTCTGCATTTTAGTCTGCGTACTGCTTGTGACATAAACAAGGCACCTTACCGTAACACCGTTTGCCGTGGTACATGATACTGTTGTTTTGCCCGTTTTGTTGGCTGTAATTTTTCCGCTGTTCTCATCAACAGACGCAACAGTCGGATCTGTTGACGAATAGGTTGTTGAACAGGTCGCCTCACCGTCTGCTACAGAAAGATTCAGCAAGCTTGAATTACCCTCTGAAAGTGAAATTTTATTTTTGCCAAAGCTAACCGCCATTGCAAGAAACTTTACATTCACATTCACATTTTTTGTTTTACCGTCAGATGTCGAAATCGTGATAACCGTATCGCCTATGCCCGTGGCAACAATATTGCCGTTTTCATCAACAGAGGCAACTGACGGGTTACTGCTTGAATAGCTGACATCTATATCTCCACTCAACTCCGTAATTTCGCTGTTAAGGGTGTAACTTTCAAAAAGTCCCATAGAAATGTCACTTTTCGGCAAAACAAGTTCAGACTTGCTCTGTACTGTTTCGTTAAGCTTTTCGGCAACGATGGGACCGTATATCTTCATATTGGCATATGCAAGAGGGTGAATCCCGTCACCTTTTTTGGTTGTTGCATTATATCTAAAATACTGTGTTGTAATTTCCTCATTATCATCGGTAAGCTCTGTTTCTTCCGAAAGGTCAACATAGGGAATTTCCCACTTATCAAGTATATTTTTTATTAAAGACCAATACTGTGACTGTTTTGTTCTTGTTGAGCAATGGTGACAGAGTACGAACAGCTTAATTGAGTCTTTATAATTCTTGTCAAGAAAATAGCAAATACTTTCCAACGCACCTGCTGTGGTGTATTCATTGTATTTTCCCGATTTATTATTTATATCGGTCATTGCACCCATTTCAACATTTTTGAACAGGTCATTAAAACCGCCGTCAAGCAGAATAACATCGTAACTGCCTTTCATTTCACGGACACGCTCAAGGATACTTCTGTGGTCTGTGCCGATAAAATCCTTTCTTATTGCAAGAGTTGTGCCGGGAACAGCTTTGTTAGTCATTGTCATATTATATTTTTCGGCAACATAATTGCAGAAAGAATATGTTGAATTTCCCATTGTGTTCGTCCCCGAACCGTAGGCAACGCTGTCGCCGTCACAATACATAGTTCTGCCCGAAAGGTAGTCGGGAGCAGAATACAGAGCCTTTGCACACGGAAAAAGCTGTGCGTAAAATTCGTTGCCGACAGCCTGCAAAATAAGATTAACATCATTTTCTGTGATTTTGCCGTCATCATCAACATCGGCAGCCGTCAGTTCTTCCTCGGTCGGAACAGTGTCGATAAGGCTTTTGGCAAGCTTTGCATCAGCTGCATCAACAGTTCCGTTGTTATTAACATCGCCGTAAATTACATTGCCCGACGAAACAAAGTTTAGCGAATTATCATTGCAATATTTTTCTGCAACAGTCCCCGAATAGCCTTCAAGAGTGAACGATGAATCGGTTGAATACTGCTGAGTGCTTATTGTCTGCTTACTGTAGGTGTCAAAAACGCCCTTTTTGGTTGAACAGCTTACCGCAAACGAATCATCGCAAATCTGCGTTACGGACATTGGAATGCTCACGGATTTAAGATTTTTACAATTCATAAACGCACCGTAGCCTACAGTTTTCAAACCAAAGTTCAGGTTGATTTTTTCAAGGCTTTCACAACCGTAAAAAGCCCACCATTTGATACTTCTTACTGTGTTGGGAATTGTCACTTCCTTGATTTTGCCTGAATAAAAAGCCGTCCTGCCGATCGAGGTTACAGGCTTTGAATCAATGCTGTCGGGAACAGTCACGACTGCCTCCTTGCCCGTATAACCGCAAATTTCGGCTGTGTTATCGTCAAGAATTCTGTATTTAAAGTTTTTGTATGTGTGTTCACCGGTTGCGGCAAAAACGGTTGTACCGACACCTGCAACTGACGAAACTATTATTACCGTTGAAAGTAAAAATGATAAAGTTTTTTTGAAATTTCTCATTAAATAGCTCCATAAATCATTATTCCTATATTCTACTACAAAATGCAACATTTTGTAAATAGGCAAACAACCTAGAATTACCAAAAATAAAAAAACAGAGGAACAACATTGAAAGCAATTCAAAGAATGCTCCGGTTAATCCTCTGTATCCTTTATATATTTTTAAAAAATCAGCCTGCAAGCACAAGCGGAAGAACATCGTTACGGTCAATGTGAAGAACAACCGAAACCTCGTCACAAACCATTTTTTCAGCTTCTTTGAGAAAACGCTCGTCAGTAATGTGAAGACGTCTGCCCTTTTTGAGCTGGAGCTTACTGTGGAAGTGCATTCTCCTGATAAGCTCAACAAGCTTCATACAATCGCCGCCCGAAATAATCTCCTTGATTTTTTCACATCTTTCGGCTTTATTGTCAATCCATATTTCATTATCAGTTTTCTGTGACAAAATATCTTTAATTTCATCCGAAGAAAGGACAACACGCATTCTTGACACAAGCATTTCATTCTGAGTCGGAACAAAAAGCGTTGAAGAATCCGAGCAAACAGGTTTTAAAACATAGTATTCAATAGAATCCTTTCCGATTTTTTTCGTTGTAATTTCGGTAATCTCACAAACTCCGTTTGAGCCGTAAAGAACAACCTCACCAATACTGTACATACTCTCACCATCCGTATAATCGCATCATCTTAAATCTCAGATAAACACTGAGTTCCTGCAGTATTATTATACCACTTTTTGCATAATTTTGTTATAGGCAAAATTACCGAATTTGACAATTTTTTCACTGTGGGAAATTAGTTGAATTACAACTATGTACAATTATGCCGAAATGGAAACCCGCCGAAAAGTGAAATGACCGACAACAAGCGTCGGTCATTTTCGGGGTATATTGGGTTATAGAAGGAATATATCAATATAAATGAACGAAATAAGCATTGAATACAGGCAGAAGAAAGAACTTTTCACGACTAATTTCAAAACTCCAAAACAAATTACCTAAAAACGAATCTGTTTCAATGCTTATTCCGTGGGCATCAACTTTAACTTTATTGTACAACAAAAGAGTTTTAAATTCAATTGCATTTGCAACGGAATTAAATCTTTGATGTAAAATATCCTTTGAAATTTTTATCTAATTGTTACAAAAATAACAATCTCAACCTTTGCAGAACAAAATTCGCAATCTTTTAGGTGTAATTATTGAAGCTATAAATATATATTTATATCCTTTTATTATTGCATTTATATCAATTTATTATGATATTATCCAAGAATTTCATCAGCAAGTTGTTCAAGCTGAGGAATATTTTCTTCTTTCATAGCAGAACGGATTGTCACAACAGTAGGACAAATTTCAACATTTTTCATTTCTTCAAGATATGTTCTCATTGTCTTTGCTGCCGAAGGAGCCCAAGAGCCGTTTTCAACCATAGCAACCTTTCTGTTCTTGTAGCCCTTGATTTTAAGGTGGTGCAGGAAATCGTTCATTATCGGGAACACGCCGCCGTCATAGCTCGGTGCGATAACAACCATTCTGCTGAAGCGGAATGCGTCCTCAATATCCTCGGCAAGGTCTGTGCGTGAAAGGTCAGCAATCGAAACCTTTTTGTCGGTTTTTGATTTGATGATTTCACAAAGCTTTTCGGCTGCCTTGGCTGTGTTGCCGTGAACCGAACAATATGCAATGAACACACCGTCGGTTTCAGGCTCATATTTGCTCCATGTATCGTAAAGACCGATGTACCAACCAAGATTTTCGTCAAGTACAGGACCGTGAAGCGGGCAGATTTTCCGAATATCAAGCTTTGCGGCTTTTTTGAGAAGATTCTGAACCTGAACACCGTACTTACCGCAGATATTGAAGTAATATCTTCTTGCCTCGCAAGCCCAATCGTCCTCCTGAGCGTCAAGTGCGCCGAATGTGCCGAATCCGTCCGCAGAGAAAAGAACCTTTTCTGCGCTTTCATATGAAACCATAACCTCAGGCCAATGAACCATGGGAGCCATTATGAATGTAAGCTTGTGCGAACCGAGTTCAAGTTCGTCACCCTCTTTGACTGTAACGGTTTTATCGGCAAAATCAAAATCCGGAAAAAACTGTGGGAGCATTGAAAAAGTCTTTGCATTACCAACAAGCTTCATTGACGGATATTTCTCGGAAACAACCTTAATATTTGACGCATGGTCGGGTTCAAGGTGGCTGATTACAAGATAATCGGGCGTTCTGCCGTTAAGCTCTCTGTCAAGATTTTCAAGCCATTCGTCAGTTTTTCTCTTGTCAACCGTATCCATAATTGCAACCTTTTTGTCAACAATAAGATATGAGTTGTAAGAAATTCCGTTGGGAACAAGATACTGACTTTCAAAAAGGTCGATTGTCTTGTCATCAACGCCAATATATTTTATAGAATCGGAAATTTTAACCTGCATTGTATTCTCTCCTTTATAAATCTGTGTCCGTATTTGTCGGAAATTTTTGTTAAGTCAATTATACTATGTTATCAAGTTGAAATCAAGATGATTAGGATAATTTAAACACTATGCAAATTTTGTTCATGTGTCTGATTGTATATGAAATTATTTTGCTATTGATTTAAAAGAAAAGCGATGATATAATATTGTTAAAGAAAAATACAAACGGGTTGTTATTATGGAAGTAAAGTATTCAAAAGCTGCACTCAAGTTCCTTGCAAAATCCGATAACGCAACAGTTAATCGTATCAGAATTGGAATTGAGGGGTTAAAAATTAATCCTCCTAAAGGTGATATAAAATTAATGCAGGGATTTGATGACGGCAGACAACGATTAAGAATCGGTAAATACCGTATTATTTTTAAAAGGTTACTTGACGGTACTTATGAAATAATATATATTATGGATATAGGTTCTCGTGGAGATATTTATAAATGAAAGGAGTTGCCGTATATGAGTACGAAAACAGCTGAAATTGCTAAAATGATTGATATGCTTCCCGACAGTGACAAGGAACTTGCCTACGAATTGATTAAGAAACTCGTACTTGCTTGGGATCCTGACTACACAAAAGTTACCGAACAGGAGTATAAAGATATTACAGAAGCGGAAAACGGTGACTTTGTTTCCGAAGACGATATTGATTGGGATAATCTTTCAAAATATGCAAACTAAATAATTGCATTAATTTAGCGGTGGCATTGACTACCGCTTTTTATTTTAGTTTTTAATATTTTGAGTGTATGACATTTACCCATCAAAGCATAATTTTCCACTTTCAATTTTCAATTAACAAAACAGTCCCTTTCAATGCATTTGCAAATTGAAAGGGACTGTTTGTATAAATATTAAAAAGTATTAGATTTCAAACTACAAAAATTACTTTCTGTTGTTTCTGTTAAAGCCGCCTCTGCGGTCATTGTGAGGTCTGCGTGGACGAGCTGCTCTTTCTGCGTCAATGTCGTTTTCGGGAACAAGACCGTCAACATCAATAAGAACCTGACGACGAGAGAGGTTAAGTCTGCCCTTATCGTCAATTTCCATTACCTTAACACGGATAATGTCGCCTACATTAACAACATCTGTTACATTCTCTGTACGCTTAACATCAAGCTGAGAAATGTGAACAAGACCTTCCTTACCCGGAGCGATTTCAACGAAAGCACCGAAGTCCATAATACGGGTAACCTTACCGAGGTACATTGCACCAGGCTCAGGATCAACAGCGATTGTGTTGATGATTTCGATTGCACGCTTACACTTATCGGAATCAATACCCGAAACAAATACCTGTCCGAGTTCGCCGTCTTCCTCAATGTCAACCTTAACTTCGCATTCAGCCTGAATTTCCTTGATAACCTTACCGCTCTTACCGATAACCTCGCTGATTTTGTCAGCAGGAATTGTTGTTGTGAACATCTTGGGAGCGTACTTTGAAAGCTCTTCTCTCGGCTCTGCAATAGCCTTGAGCATTACTTCATCAAGAATGTAGTTACGAGCCTTGTGAGTCTTGGCAAGAGCCTCTTTAACCATTTCGGGAGTAAGACCGCTGATTTTGAGGTCCATCTGAATAGCTGTGATACCGTCATGTGTACCTGCTACCTTAAAGTCCATATCACCGAAGAAGTCCTCAAGACCCTGAATATCAACCATTGTCATCCAACGGTCGCCCTCTGTGATAAGACCGCATGAGATACCTGCAACAGGAGCCTTAATCGGAACACCTGCGTCCATAAGAGCAAGAGTTGAACCGCAGATTGAACCCTGTGAAGTTGAACCGTTTGAAGAAAGAACTTCCGAAACAAGGCGAAGTGCATACGGGAATTCTTCTACCGAAGGAATTACAGGAACGAGAGCTCTTTCTGCAAGAGCACCGTGACCGATTTCTCTTCTGCCCGGACCACGGCTTGGTTTTGTTTCGCCGACTGAGTAGCTTGGGAAGTTGTAGTGGTGGATATATCTCTTTTCTGTTTCACCGTCAATGCCGTCAAGGAGCTGTTTGTCGGAAACAGGACCGAGTGTTGCGATTGTGAGAACCTGAGTCTGTCCTCTTGTGAACATACCCGAACCGTGAACTCTCGGAATTACGCCAACCTCTGATGCGAGAGGACGGATATCGTCCATTCCTCTGCCGTCAACACGCTTCTGCTCATCGAGTAACCAACGGCGAACAATGAACTTCTGTGTCTTATAAAGGCACTCGTCAATGAGGGCTTCGCTTTCGGGATAAATCTCGTCAAATTTTGCATGAACTGCCTCATAGATAGGCTTGAGTCTTTCGTCACGAATTCTCTTATCATCTGTATCAAGAGCAACCTTAACATCTTCTTCTGCAAATGCCTTGATTGCCTCAAACATATCATGGTCGGGTTCAAGACTTGCAAACTCAAACTTAGGCTTGCCGATTTCAGCCTTGATTTCCTCAATAAAGCTGATAATCTTCTGGTTAGCCTCGTGACCTGCCATAATAGCGTTGTACATATCGTCATCAGATACGCAGTTAGCACCTGCCTCGATCATAGCAATTCTTGTGCTTGTTGAGGCAACTGTTGTTGCCATCTGAGAAACCTTTCTCTGTTCCTCTGTCGGGTTAATGATGTACTCACCGTCAATCATACCTACAGAACAACCCGAGATAGGTCCGTTCCACGGAACATCAGAAATTGAAATTGCGATTGAAGCACCGATCATGGCAACAATTTCAGGCTGACAGTCGGGATCAACGCTCATTACCGTACAAACGATTGAAACATCGTTTCTCATGCTCTTGTCAAAAAGAGGACGGATAGGACGGTCGATTACACGGCTTGTGAGGATAGCCTTTTCCGAAGGTCTGCCCTCTCTCTTGAGGTAAGAACCGGGGATTTTGCCTACTGCGTACATCTTTTCTTCATAGTCAACCGAAAGCGGGAAGAAATCAACGCCCTCTCTTGGCTTTTCTGATGCTGTAACAGCAACATGAACTGTTGTGTCGCCGTAGTGAACAAGACACGCACCGTTTGCAAGCTGTGTCATCTTGCCTGTTTCAACCTTTAAAGGTCTGCCGGCAAATTCTGTTTCAAATACTCTGTATTTGTCGAATGTCATAAGTCGATTCATTTTAGTAAAATCCTTTCCGAAACATAAGTTTCACATTTTTAAATAAAGTTCAAATTTATTCAAACGGGATTTTACGCCGATTTAGCAATAAAACCATTAAACAAAACTGACAAACACACAAAAGCATATGTTATTTAATCGTTTTACCGCTAAAAAACAGCAAATAAAAATCCCGCAGAAAATCGAATTTAGGGCAAGCTTTCGCTTGCCCTTGTGTACTTAAAAAATTACTTACGGATACCGAGTCTTGCAATGATAGAACGATATCTTTCAATGTCTACCTTTGTGAGGTAAGCGAGAAGGCTTCTTCTCTGACCAACCATCTTGAGAAGACCTCTTCTGCTGTGGTGATCCTTCTTGTGAACCTTGAGGTGCTCTGTAAGGTCATTGATTCTCTTTGTAAGAAGAGCAATCTGAACCTCCGGAGAACCTGTGTCGCCTTCGTGAGTTGCGTACTCAGCCATGATAGCCTGCTTTTCTTCTTTAAGCATTAAAAATTCCACCTTTCAAAAATAGTCGCCAACATCTCAGGGCAGGGCTGTGAAAATCCGATAAACGGCATACTCCCTGTTCCGAGACACGGTCATCTGTTTTATATTATCACAATCAAAGTCAAAAGTAAAGTGTTTTTTACAAAATCTTCTTTGCTTTTTCATTGTAGAGCATATCTATATATTCACAAATTTTCTTCTGATCTTCTTTAGACATTGAGCGATATCTTGCAATGATTGCTCTTTCGGAAAGAGTCAGTACATTGAGCGTCATGTCACCGTCGGCAACTCTTCTTTCAAAATAATCTCTGTTGTCAAGAATTGCGTTATAATCGATACCGAACATTTTAACGATTTTTCCGAGAAGCTCATGGCTTGGTTCGGAAACTCCCGTTTCATATTTTGTATAAGTTGTTCTGTTTATCTTTAATGCGTCCGCAACCTGCTGTTGGGTAAGTCCGCACTGAATTCTGTAATAACGCATTCTGAGTCCTACCGAAGCGTCGATATTACTGCACTTTCTTTTGGGCATCTTCTGCACATCCTATCACATAAAAGTATTTCCGCTTTGCGCACTGCGATTCAATTATAATACTTTTAAATAAAATATTCCACAAATGTGATAACACTTCACTAAACAAAAATCGGCATGATTTTTGTGCATTATTTTGTATTCATAAATATTTTTTTGATGAATTATACCTGCATCTATTATTATTGATTCGTAAAACTTTTATGCCTCTCTTTCGGTTTTTGTAAACCTCTTTTTCAAATTTGGTATTGAAATCTTTAAATTTTTGATGTATAATCATGTAGCGGAAGTTAGTGTGTATGTTTTTATGCAATTTCTGCGTTCTGTATTTTTGCTTTATTACAGCCGAACAACCGAAAAATTAAACGCTGGAGTAGCGCAGTTGGTAGCGCAACTGATTCGTAATCAGTAGGTCGAGGGTTCAAGTCCCTTCTTCAGCTCCATAACAAAAACCGCATCAGAAAGCCGTTTTCAGGCTCTTTGGTGCGGTTTTTATTTGTTTATTTTTACCGTAAAATATTGCTTAAATATTAGTCAAATGTCAGTCAAAAAACAGCAATCACATCAATCACATATATATACCTAACACATTATGCATATAAAACTAAAAGCACCCTGCATTCTGCAAAGTGCTTTAAAAATTACTCTTTCGTATTCGTTTTAGCCGGATTTTTAATCATTCTGCCGTTGACGAAGATGTAGTCATCATCGGAGTTTGCATTTTCGACTGCTTCGGTTTCACGCTGAACTTCTTCTTCCGTAAGGACATACTGCACATTATCACCTGTAAAGTAACCGACAGACTCCTGCACGCCTTTTGCGATTACGGATACTATTATATAGGTTGCAATCATCGGGTAGAAAATTACCGAGAGAGCAACTGCAACAACAAGCATTGCACCCTTCGCATAGATTACTGCGAGGAATACTGCTAATGAAACTATTACGACAAGCACAAGTGCGACAATATTTCTGAGAATTTTACCGAAAATCAACAGGAGTGAATTTTTATAAATGTCACGGAGTCTGAGGTCATAGGTAATTGTTAGCAGGGGTACATAGAACAGCATAATCAGCATTGCAATTGAGAATACTATATATATTGTAAAGACAGAGCCGTAAACGATGTCTGTCTGAGCAAGTGTTCCGTAATAGAGAATTGCAAAAAATGAACATGCTACTATGAGGTAGGCGACAAATCCGTTGAAAATTGATTTTTTCAGATTTTCACGAAATGCCTGTACAAAAGTTTTGAAAACACTTACATCCTCTTTTTCAACCGAAATTTTGCGGATTACCATTACAAGTCCGGAATAGAACGGCATTGCGGGAATTATACCCAAACTCCATAATATTACATTGTTGAATCCGGACAGAAAGCTTATGAGAATGAATATTCCGGAAAATACGGCAAACGGAATTGAGTACATCAATCCCGCAAATAACAGCTTAGGAAATCGGGTGAAAAATCGTGCAAGTGATGATTGATTGAAATTTTTCATAATTGCTAAATTAACCTTCTTAAAAAACAAATTTGACATAATTTTAGCACAAAACGCTTGTCATTTTCAATAGAATGACCATATTTGACAGGTTACAATATTGTAACTTTAATGTTACTTTAATATTTCTTATTTGACAAATAAGTCAAAAAACTCAGATAATATGCGGTTGTTTTTTGTTTGATTTTGAAATTACATTTGGTCAATACCTTCGTTTTGACTAATCACAGAGAAATTTTTTAAAAAAATCTATTGTATTTTCATAAATAGTGTGTTATGATTGTGGCAATAGAGAGAACACAGAATGTTGTTCTCTCGCCAATATCCGGGTTTAGCGGATAAATATTTTTAATTAAGGTGAAAGCTATGAAAAAATCAACAATCAAAAGAGCTGCAGCTCTTGCAGTTGCAGGTATGATGACTGCTACTGCTCTTGCAGGCTGCGGCGGTTCTTCATCATCAGGTTCATCAAAAGATGATTCAAGTGCAGCAGGCAACGCAAAAAACGGTAAAGTTTACTATCTTAACTTTAAGCCTGAGCAGGACAAGGATTGGCAGGCTCTTGCTAAGAAGTACACGGAAGAAACAGGTGTTGAGGTAACTGTTAAGACAGCTGCCGAGGGTACTTATGAGTCAACACTTACAGCAGAGATGGACAAGGACAACGCTCCTACACTCTTCCAGGTTAACGGTCCTGTAGGTCTTGCAAACTGGAAAGACTATTGTGCAGACCTCAGCGCATCAGAAATTTACAATCAGCTTACTTCAAAGGATTATGCGCTTGAAGAAGACGGCAAGGTTTACGGTATTGCTTATGTAATTGAAACATACGGCATTATCTACAACAAGACTCTTCTCCAGAAGTATTGCGATTCTGACTTTGCTTCGGTTAAGAAAATTGAGGACATCAACAGCTTTGAGAAGTTAAAGACTGTTGCCGATGAAATCCAGAAGAATAAGGATAAACTCGGCGTTAAGGGTGCGTTCACATCAGCAGGTATGGATTCTTCATCTGACTGGAGATTCAAAACTCACCTTGCTAACCTTCCTATCTACTTTGAGTACAAGGATAAGGGCATCAAATCAACAGACGCTATCGAGGGTAAATACCTTGAAAACTATAAGAACATCTGGGATCTCTACATCACAGATTCAACATGTGATCCTGCAGACCTCGCAAGCAAGAAGGGTACAGACGCTGAAACTGAGTTCACATCAGGCGAAGCAGTATTCTTCCAGAACGGCAGCTGGGAATATTCAACAGTTACCAAGGCAGGTATGAAGGACGACGAACTCGGCATGCTCCCGATTTACATCGGCGTAGGCGATGAAGCTAATCAGGGTCTTTGCACAGGTTCAGAGAACTACTGGTGTGTAAACAACAAGGCAAGTGCTGACGATCAGGCAGCTACTCTTGAATTCTTGAACTGGTGTGTAACAAACAAAACAGGTACATCTGCTCTTGCTGACGATATGGGATTTGTAATTCCTTTCAAGAATGCTAAGGAAGCAACCAATGTATTTGTTAAGATTGATAACGAGCTCACAGCAGCAGGCAAAACTCCGGTAAGCTGGAACTTCACAACAATGCCAAGTGAAGATTGGAAAAACGGTGTTGGCACAGCTCTTACACAGTATGCAGCAGGTACAGGCGACTGGGACGCTGTTAAGACTGCATTTGTACAGGGTTGGAAAACAGAATATGCAAAGGCTAACGGCTGATTGTAAAATTTCTGTTTTAATTTAACAGGTTCGGTAGGGGGGCGGCATTCCGCCCCCCTTTTTTATGAACGGAAAGGCAAAATATTATGTTTAGAAAACCTAAAAGAAAAATTTATTTTCTTATATTTGTTCTTCCTACTCTTGCTGCTTTCCTTATAGGTTTTGTATATCCGTTCTTTAACGGCATTTACCTTTCATTCTGTAAATTCAGAACAACAAGCGACGCAGTATTCATTGGGTTCGGAAACTATGTCAAGGCCTTTCAGAATGAAGGCTTTTTACATTCATTCTGGTTTACGGTACTGTTTGTTATAGTATCGGTTATACTCATTAACCTCATTGCGTTTTTTGTGGCATATGCACTCACGCTCGGAATCAGGGGTTCAAATGTATTCAGAACTGTTTTCTTTGTTCCTAACCTTGTAGGCGGTATCATTCTTGGCTACATCTGGCAGTACATTTTTAACGGTATTCTTCAGTATTACGGAACAAACCTTGCGCTTAATGCTAACTACGGTTTCTGGGGACTTGTAATTCTTATGTGCTGGCAACAGGCAGGTTATATGATGATTATTTACATTGCCGGTTTCCAGAGCGTACCTCATGATCTTTATGAGGCGGCTAAAATTGACGGCGCAGGCAAAAAACAGTTGCTTACAAATGTAACATTGCCGATGATGATGCCTTCCATCACAATCTGCACATTCCTTACACTTACAAACTCATTTAAGCTGTTCGACCAGAACCTTGCCCTCACAGGCGGTGCTCCGGGTATTGTATCACAGGGAAGCGGAACAATGGTTTATCAGACGGAAATGATGGCTCTCAATATTTACAATACATTCTATGCAAACCAGAATTCTCGTGGCGTAGGTCAGGCTGAGGGCGTTATCTTCTTCGTAATTGTTGTTATCATTGCCCTTATTCAGCTTTACTTCACAAGAAGAAAGGAGGTTCAGCAGTAATGGCAAAAGTTGCAGCAAAGGCTAAGGATAGGCCTGTAAAGAAAAAACAAACCGCAGGAATGAGAATTTTAACAATCCTCTTCTCTATTGTGTCAGTATTCTATGTTGCTCCCGTTTTCATTGTACTGATGAACTCCTTTAAGAGCAATGCGGCAATCAGCCGTGCAATCTTTGAATTTCCGAATGCAGACAGTTTTCAGGGCTTTCAAAGCTATATGACAGGTATGTTCCACGGCAACTATCCGTTCTGGAAGTCAATTGTATGGAGCTTCTTCATTACAATCGGCGGTGTTGTGCTTATTCTTTTCTGCACATCAATGTGTGCGTGGTACTTACAGCGTTCAAATTCTCGTATATGCAAAATCATCTACTACTTCTGCATTTTCTCAATGGTTGTTCCTTTCCAGATGGTAATGTTTACCCTCTCAAAGACAGCAGATAGTCTCAAGCTTACAACTCCGTGGGGTATTTTGATTATATACCTCGGATTCGGAGCAGGACTTGCGGTATTTATGTTCTCGGGATTTGTTAAATCAATTCCTGTTGAAATTGAGGAAGCCGCCGATGTTGACGGAGCAGGTCCTTTGAGAACATTCTTCGGTATTGTTCTTCCGATTATGAAACCTACTTTTATTTCGGTTGCAATCCTTGAAACAATGTGGATTTGGAACGACTACCTTCTCCCCTATCTTATTCTTGATATGGATTACAAAACTATTCCGATTCACATTCAGTATCTTAACGGCAGTTACGGTCATACGGACACAAGTGCTATTATGGCGCTTATCGTTCTGAGCATCGTTCCGATTATTATTTTCTACTTTGCATGTCAGAAATACATCATCGAGGGTGTTGTTTCAGGTGCTGTAAAAGGTTAATCTTTCTTTCATTTTATTTTCAAAAGACGGCTGTGTACATTATGCTACACAGCCGTTTTTTTCTCTTGTGTTTTTCTCTCGTGTTTTTTTCTCTCGTGTAGACAGTTTGTATAATGAAAAACAAACTATCTACACAAACAGGGTACGGCGGCTCGCCGTGCGGGCGGATAATATCCTCCTCTACATTTAAACGCAACTTCTATATATACAAAAACAATCGGGCGACAATGATTTGCATTTTGCAAACTGTATGCCCGACCACAATTTTACATTTTCAATTTTCAACTTTCAATTTTAAAAAAACTTCCGCTCGGGCATAATATGTTTTTTGACATTTACAAACTATCTACACGAACAGGGTACGGCGGCTCGCCTTGTGGGATTGTTCTTTAATGGAATTATATTGTAACAAAAAATCGGGCAATCGTGATGACTGCCCGATATGCGGAAATTTTATGTGTTAACTTTTACCGTAAAAAATCAGATTGACTGAAGAACAGGCTCACCGTTTTCGGCTGTAAGGTGCATTGCAGTAACACCGCCTGCACCTGCCTCAATCATTGCGTTTGCAATTTTCTCCTCAACCTCTCTGCGAATTGTATTTCTGAGGTCACGAGCACCGCTTGCACCGTTGCATGACTTTTCTGCAAGGAGCTGACAAACCTTTTCGTCAAATGTGAATTTGATGTGCTTTTCCTCAAGAGTCGGTACATACTCAGAGAGCATAAGGTCTGCAATCTTAACAAAATCGTCTTTTTTAAGGCTGTTGAATACAATAACCTCGTCCACTCTTGCGATAAATTCGGGACGGAGGAACTCGGAAAGTGCCTTCATAACCTTTTCTTTAGAGGCATCTTCTTCAGTCTTGCCAAAACCTAATGCGCTGTCCTTTGACGCTGAGCCGGCGTTTGAGGTCATAATGATAACAGTATTTTCAAAGTTTACTGTTCTGCCGTGAGCGTCTGTAACTCTGCCCTCGTCAAGAATTTGGAGCAAAATATTGAGAACATCGGGATGAGCCTTTTCGATTTCATCAAAGAGGAGAACCGAATAAGGTCTGCGGCGAACTTTCTCCGTTACCTGTCCTGCCTCATCGTAACCGACATATCCGGGCGGTGAACCGATAATTTTAGAAACCGAATGTTTCTCCATAAATTCACTCATATCAAGTCTGATAAGAGTTTCGGGAGTATCGAAAAGTTCCTTGCTGAGAACCTTTACAAGCTCTGTTTTACCGACACCTGTAGGACCTACAAAGATAAACGATGCAGGTCTGCGGCGAGGTGAAATCTGAACTCTGCTTCTTCTGATTGCAGATGCAAGAGCCTTTACAGCCTCATCCTGACCGATAATTTTCTTTTTAAGCTCGTTCTCAAGGTCGGCAAGCTTTGAAAGCTCGTTTTCCTTGATTCTTGATGCGGGGATGCCTGTCCAGAGTTCGATTACCTTGGCGATATCCTCCTCTGTAACCTTTGAAACGAGAGTTTCGGGATCAATTTCTTTAAGGTCGCTGTCAATTCTTGCAAGGCTTGTGTTGACCTCGGCAAGCTGTTCGTAGTTTACCTCTTCGGCATTTGTCAGAGCGTCCTTTCTGATAAGAAGCTTCTGTCTTTCATCCTCAAGCTTATCGTGACGCTCCATGCTCTTGTTGCGGAGAGCAGCACAAGCACAGCTTTCATCAAGAAGATCGATTGCTTTGTCGGGAAGAAAACGGTCTGTTATGTATCTTTCGGAAAGGACAACCGTCTTGCGAACGATATCATCGTCAACAATTACACGGTGATGTGCCTCATAATAGCCTTTTACGCCTGCGATAACATCAATTGACTGAGCAATTGTAGGCTCGCCGACCTTTACGGGCTGAAATCTTCTTTCAAGAGCAGAATCCTTTTCAATATATTTTCTGTATTCGTTGAATGTTGTAGCACCGATGACCTGAACCTCACCCCTTGAAAGAGCCGGTTTGAGGATATTTGCGGCATTCATGGTACCCTCGTTGTCACCTGTGCCGACAAGGCTGTGAACCTCGTCAATAAAGAGAATTATGTTGCCGTTCTCCTTGATTTCGGAAACAAGTCCTTTGATTCTGCTTTCAAACTGACCTCTGAACTGAGTACCTGCAACAAGTGATGTGAGGTCAAGAAGCTGAATTTCCTTGTTTTTAAGTCTTTGAGGAACATTTCCTGCGGCAATGCGGAGAGCAAGCCCCTCTGCAATAGCGGTTTTACCTACACCGGGTTCACCGATAAGGCAAGGATTGTTCTTTGTTCTTCTTGAAAGAATCTGAATTACACGCTCAATCTCGCTGTCTCTGCCGACAATGCGGTCGATTTTACCCTCTCTCGCCTTGCGTGTGAGGTCTTCACAGTAAAGATTGATGTGCTTTCTGTTCTTTTCTTTTTTCTCTTTTTTGCCCTTTTTATTATTATCCTGATTTGTCGCATTGTTGTTCTGTCCGCCGAACATACTGTTGAAAAATGCAGGGAATGCAGGTGCACCGTGAGAGAAGTCATCATCCTCACTGCCGTCACCGTCTTTAGAAAAGTCGCCCATCTGCTCGGCAAGGTTATCCGCACCAAGCTGTTCCATAAGCTGTGACATATCGCCGTCACCCATACTGTTCATGAGGGTGTTCATCTGATCCTGAACATTTTCAAGGTCCTCATCCGAGATACCCATTTTGCTGATAAGATCCTCAACTGGCTTGATTCCAAGCTCTTTTGCACAGGTAAGGCAATAACCTGCCGTTGGGGCGTCTTTAGAATTATTATTTGAAACGAAAACAACCGCAGGCCGTTTTCCGCATCTTGTACAAAGCATAGCATACTCCTTTTTAGGACACCAAATTGCACATTTGCTGTCATGGTAATATAAGAATTATACAACTGTTTAACAAATAATTCAATATTTATTTGTCGGAATTTATTTATTTTTAATGTCAGCTGTCTTTTTAAGTGATTCGTTGTACTCCTTAATCATTGCAAAATAGATTTTGCCGTAACGATACAAAGCGTATAGCATGGATGCGGCTGTAACCGAAAGCAATATCAGATCAAGCACCATATTTTCGTAGGCAAAAAAAGCCTTGAGAAATACGATAAGACATACGGAAAAGTAGAAAATAATTGTTCCGACCTTTCCGTACCAGTTTGCAGAAGGCGGAGTGAGTCTTTTTTTGATTAAATCTGCACCGCCGAGGAGCATAATAAGGTCTTTGACCAGAAGTGTTACAAGAATCGGAAGAACCATAGGCACATAAATCACCATACAGATAACGACCGCAAAAAGCGTTACCTTGTCTGCAATGGGATCAAGGATTTTTCCGAGAGGAGTTACCTGATTGAGTTTTCTGGCAGCCATTCCGTCAAAGCAATCGGAAAGTCCCGACAAACCTATACATATTGCCGCGTATATATACTGTTCCGCAAGGAAAAAATATACGAACGGGATTATAAGCACAAATCTTACATAAGTTATAATATTAGGTATAGTAACCAAATCGGATGTTTTAAAGCTCCACACATCTTTTTCTTTTTCCATTACTGTTCCCTCCTGTTTCTTCATTCAGACTGCAACGCTGAAAAATTTAAAAACAGCACCCGAAATCATCGGGTTATTAAGCATTTCGGGATTTGAAAACTCAAGCACTCCCGAAAAGATATTAACGGCAAAAAGCACAAGGATTGCCGCCTCTGCAAGTCCCAACACACCGCCGAGAAGCTTATTAATCTGTTTCACCACGGGTATTTTAAACACTATTGCAAGTTTTTTAACAAGAATTTTTATAATTATAAAGATAATTATTGAAAGAACTGCGCCGATAACCAAGCGGAACATTCCTGTGATAACCGGCTGAATAAGATTTTCCACGGAAGTTGACACCGATGCCGCAGCAGAGTTCGGAACCTGAAAATCGTTTGTATAGACACTTGAATCCAATCCGAAAATTGAAAGGAAAAATCCGAGCATTCCCATAACCCAGTTTGGCAAAGCCGAAAAACTGTTTGCAATGGCTGAGTTGATGCCCTGAGTGTCAATCATTTGTTGCAGATTTGTTGTTAAGGTCTGCTGAACAAATGCCGTATAAACCCATGATGCAAGAAAATTTGAAATGTGATATGCAAGAAAGCCCGTGAGAGCCACGCCTGCAACATTGAGAATTGTAATTGCTATGCCACGCTTGAAATCAATAAAAAACAAAAGCGCAAACACGGCAATAATAATTATATCTGCAACCAAATTTATTACTCCTGTTTTGAAGTTTGAGCAGTATCGTCACTCGATACGCTGTCAAGGTCAATAAACCTAATTTGATTTACGCTGAGAATGTAAGCGGTGTAGTCCGAGGCAAGCACAATCTTTTTTGAACCTGTTCCCGAATTTGTCGAATAAAGCAAATCACCTTTTTGATTATAACCGTAAACAACATTTCCGTCAAGGATTGCAACCGTACCCTTGTAGACAGAAAGCGAATCGGCTTTGTGTTCGGTATTTATTGTGTACTGTGCCTCACCGTTGCTGTTATAGCTTATGAGAGCAACACTTCTTCCGTCGCCGCTCCTTGAAAGAGCCATTGTATAGGTTGATGTATCTGTGTTAAAGCAGTAATTTGAAAGAGTTTTGTCCTCATAGCTTACTGTTTTGTAGTTCTTTTCACCTTTTTTAACAATATAGCTTGCCTGTGAGCCCACAAGAACCGCCGTATCTGAGGTCAGATACTTGCAATCAAGCACGCTGTCACCCGAAATTTTGTAGGTTGAAACAGGCTTTTCCTGTGAAAAATCAAGCACATAAACGCCCGTTACCGCTGAACCCTTATCACTTGACACACCAGTGGCAACGCAACCGGAGCCATCCTTGTTAATTGCTACCGATGTTATATAATATTCCGAAAAAGAATATTTGTAAATTCTGTTATTATTTTTGCTGTAGGCATACAGCGTTGTAAGATAACCGTTGTCCTCGGTAACAAGACAGTATGTACCGTTTGCGGCAACATCACCTGTGTATATTTTATTTTCGGCATTGCCTGAGTAAAGCGTTTCGTCAAAACTGCTTATCTCATAGCTTGAACTGCCGATTCCGTATGTGAGAAATCTGTTTTCATTGTTTTTCATTACGGGATTTGAATGTGTAAGCTGAAGTCGTGCAACCTCTGTACCCGAATTTGTAAGGGTTACGAACGAGGTGTCCGACGCATACACGGCATGTCCCTGTGACACTGCAAAGTTGCCCGATGAAACCTCGGAACCGATAATGTCAACGGGATAGCCGTGACCGGCATTTCCGAGTACATCATAAGTCCACCAGTTCGAGATGTTCTCCCATGTGAGCTTGTCACGGTTTGCAAAGGCAAAAACTATAAGGCCTGCAGCAATGGCAATACACGCACCGAGTACGATTTTTTTGACAGCCTGCGGCGACATTTCGGTTTTTTCCTGTTCATAATCGTCAAGAGGCATATCCTCATAGCTCATTACATCTCTGTCGGTTTTATGTGTCTTTCGTTTTGAATAATGTCCTTTAAATTTTTTAAACATCAGCGTTCACTCCTTTTTGTGAACTGTTGTCATTTTCATAATTCACACGATTCAGGTACAATCCGCAAGCCTGTGCGGTGGGACCCGAATATTTTCTGTTTTTCTTTTCTATAATGGAGGGAATTTCATCGGGAGCAATTTTGCCCTGCTGAATCCTGAGAAGTGTTCCCACCATAATACGAACCATATTGTACAAAAAGCCGTCAGCCTCAACCTTCATTGTAACAAGGTCGCCCTCACGGGTTACCGAAAAGGCTTTTACATTTCTGGTCATATCCCCTTTTTCACGGTTATCAAGCGTGCAAAAGGAAGTGAAATCGTGTCTGCCGACATATGCCTGAGCGGCTTTGTCAAGCAGATTTTCGTCAATTTTGTATCTGTAATGAAGTGCGTATCCGTCAAGAAACGGATTTCGCACCTCGCTGTTCCAGATTTTGTAGATATATTCCTTGCTTGTGCAGGAATAGCGGGCGTGAAAATCGGGCGCAACCTCTTTGCAGTCAAGAACAGCAATGCTTAGCGGCAGCCAGCGGTTAAGTGCCGCCTTGAGCCTTTCGGGCTTTATGGGATGCTCTGTTTTAAGGCTGATGCAGTACATATTTGCGTGAACTCCGCTGTCTGTGCGACTGCATCCCTTTACATCAAAATCATCACCGATAATCTTTGAAAGAGCAGTTTGAAAAGCCTCCTGAACCGTCATTGCGTTCTGCTGAATCTGCCAGCCGTGGAACTCTTTTCCGTCATATGAAATTGTGAGAAGAAGATTTCTTAAACTGCCGCAGGCAGGAATATGTTGCATAAAATCACTCCGCCGATTAGAAGTGCGACCATTACAAAAGATATATAGTCACGCTTTGCCATATGAATAGTTTTCATTCGTGTCCTTCCTGTTCCGCCACGGTAGCAACGGCACTCCATAGCTGTTGCAAGCTCATAGGCTCTTCTGAATGCCGAAACAAAAAGCGGAATAAGAATAGGGATAAACGCCTTTACCCTCTGAATAATATTACCCGACTCCATATCGGCACCTCTCGCCTTTTGAGCCTGAGTAATTTTGTCGGTTTCTTCAAGAAGTGTGGGAACAAATCTTAAAGCAAGCGACATCATCATTGCAATCTCGTGAACGGGAAAGTGCAGTTTTGCAAGTGGCTTCATCAGTCTTTCGATTGCATCCGTAAGCTCTGTCGGAGAGGTTGTGAATGTAAGACAGGAGCTTGCAAGGATAAGACAGATGATTCTTACCGAAACAAAAATTGCTCTGTTAATGCCGTTTAAGGTAATTTTGAAAATTCCCCATTGTACAAGCGGATCACCCGAACCGTAGAACACATTGAGAATTGAGGTTACTATTATAATAAATATAATTACTTTCATGCTTTTGAAATAGAACTTTGCAGGCACCTTGCTTGCCGCAACAAAAAGTGCGGTAAAAAGCACAACAAGCGCAAGCGAAGCATAGTTAAAAGTACAGAAAATAATTACGAGAAATCCGACAAGCATAATCAGCTTTGCACGGGGATCACATTTGTGGATTACGCTGTTCGCAGGAAAATACTGACCGAACGCAACATCTCTTACCATATTTTACCCTCCTTGTCAAGCAGTGAGGAAATACAGTCCATTGCCTCATCAACAGTAAGTATTCCTTCGGGAACATTAAAACCTTTTTCACGCAGTTCAAGCATAATCTTTGTTATCTGCGGTACTCGAAGTCCTATTTTTTCAAGCTCTCGTCCCTTTGAGAAAACTTCTTTTGTCTTATCAAACATAACGAGGTTTGATTTGTTCATAACGATTATCTTATCGGCAACCCTTGCAATGTCTTCCATGCTGTGAGATACAAGGATAACGGTGTTTTTGCGTTCCTTGTGATACTGCACAATCTGGCTCAACAGCACATCTCTGCCCATAGGATCAAGACCTGCGGTCGGTTCGTCAAGAACGAGAACCTCGGGATTCATTGCAATAACACCTGCAATTGCCGCCCTTCTCTTTTCACCGCCCGAAAGGTCGAACGGAGATTTTTCAAGAAGTTCGTCTTTAAGTCCGGTAAATCTTGCGGCGTCATTTACCGCTTTTTCAAGCTCTGCACCGCTCTTGCCCATATTCGTAGGGCCGAATGCGATGTCCTTGGCAACGGTTTCTTCAAAAAGCTGATATTCGGGATACTGAAATACCATTCCGACTTTGAAACGGATTTTTCTGATATCCTTGGGATTTGCCCAGATATCCTCGCCGTCAAGAAGAACCTGTCCCGAAGTTGGTTTCATAAGTCCGTTGAGCATTTGAACAAGTGTTGACTTGCCCGAGCCCGTGTGTCCCATAATGCCGATAAACTCGCCTTTTTCAATTGAAAGGCTCAAATTATTGACAGCGGTTTTCTCAAACGGAGTGCCTGTTCCGTAAACATAGCTTAAATTTTTCAGTTCAAGCACCTTGCTCATGACAGCACCTCCTCAAGCATTTTTACACATTGCTCTGCATTGAGAGGAAGTTTGTCAAATTTCACTCCGCACCCCCTGAGTCTGTATGCAAGCTCTGTTGCCTGCGGAACATCAAGACGGTGCTTTTTGAGCAGCTCCGCCTGCGAAAAAACATCTTCGGGTGTACCCTGAGTGAGGATTTTTCCTGCGTCCATAACGACAACTCTGTCGGCAAGGACTGCCTCTTCCATATAGTGTGTGATGAGGACAACCGTCATATTCTTTTCACGGTTGAGTTTTAAAAGCGTTGTCATTACCTCGTCACGGCCGTTAGGGTCAAGCATTGCCGTGGGTTCGTCAAGAACTATGCATTGCGGCTGCATTGCAAGAATTCCCGCAATTGCAATACGCTGTTTCTGACCGCCCGAAAGCTTGAACGGAGCGTGTTCACGGTAATCGTACATATCAACGGCTTTGAGGGCATCGTCAACCCTCTGTCGGATCTCCTTTGGCGGTATTCCGAGGTTTTCGGGGCCGAATGCAACATCTTCCTCAACAACGCTTGCAACAAGCTGGTTGTCGGGATTTTGAAGTACAAGTCCCACTTTTTCTCTTATGTCATATGTCTTGTTTTCATCTGATGTGTCATCTCCGTCAACATACACTTTGCCCTTATCCGGCAATAGCATTGCGTTGAGATGTTTTGCAACAGTTGACTTTCCGCATCCGTTGTGACCGAGAAGGGCAACAAATTCACCCTTTTCGATATTGAGAGAAACACCGTCAACCGCATTTTTGTACGGCTGACCGCTTTCAATGTCGGAATATGAAAAGCTGATGTTGTCAAGTGAAATAAAGCTCATTTATTATTTCTCCCATATTGCGGTTGAGCCGCACGGCAATACAAGTCCCGTGTCGCTCACCTTCAGTCCTATTTCATCGCTTGATACTTTTCCGCCGAAGTCCTTCTGCAAAAGAACTCCGAGCAAATACTCCATTACAGCGGGAGAAAGTCCCGTTGTGTAGGAATTGAGAATGAAAAACAGCGGATTGTCTGAGAGAACCTGTTTGCACAGGGTTACAAGTGAATAAAGCTGTTCTTCAAGCTTCCAGACCTCACCGCCCGGACCTCTGCCGTATGACGGAGGATCCATGATGATTCCGTCATACCTGTTGCCGCGGCGGATTTCACGCTGTACAAATTTTACGCAATCGTCAACGAGCCAACGGACAGGTCTGTCGGCAATACCGCTTGATGCGGCATTTTCCTTTGCCCACTGAACCATGCCCTTTGATGCGTCAACATGGCAAACGGTTGCACCTGCGTTCATACACGCAAGAGTTGCACAGCCTGTGTAACCGAAAAGGTTGAGAATTTTAAGCGGTCTGTTTTCGTTTTTAATTTTTTCTGCGGCAAAATCCCAGTTAACTGCCTGTTCGGGAAACACACCCGTGTGCTTGAATCCCATAGGCTTGATGTTGAAAACGAGGTCGCCGTAATTTACAGTCCAGCGGTCGGGAACTTTTTTGTACTGCTCCCAACTTCCTCCGCCACGATTTGAGCGGTGGTAACGGGCATGTGCCGAATACCAAAGAGGATTTTTCTTTTCGCTTGACCAGATAATCTGCGGATCGGGACGGATAAGGATTATATCTCCCCATCTTTCAAGTCTTTCCCCGTCAGAGGTATCTATAAGTTCATAATCTTTCCATTTATCAGATAATCGCATTATGCAAGTCTTTCCCTTACTACCTGTGCGGCTTCTTCCGCAAGGTTCTGAATTTCTTCGAGGTTTTCACCCTCGAGCATTACTCTTACAAGAGGTTCTGTTCCCGATACACGAACAAGAATTCTGCCTCTGTCACCGAGGATTTCGCTCACTCTTTCGATTTCAGCCTTGATTTCCCTGTCTGTATAGAATGAGAGCTTGCCCTCTCTGCTGACCTTTACATTAATGAGCACCTGCGGCAAACGCTCCATAATCTTTGCAAGCTGACTGAGCTTTTCACCTGTTCTCTTCATAATGCTAAGAATCATTGCACCTGAAAGCTGACCGTCGCCTGTTGTTGCGTAGTCAAGCAAAATGATGTGACCGCTCTGCTCGCCGCCGATATTGTAGCCCTCCTGCATCATAGCCTCAAGAACATATCTGTCGCCAACCTTTGTTGAAACAAAGTGCATATCGTTTTCTTCACAGAACTTGTTAAAGCCCATGTTTGTCATAATTGTTCCGACAACGGCATTCTTTTTGAGTACGCCTCTCTGCTTCATATCATTTGCACAGATTGCGATAAGGTAATCGCCGTCAACAAGGCTGCCGCTTTCGTCAACCGCAAGACATCTGTCGGCGTCACCGTCAAATGCAAGACCGCATGAAAGCTTGTGTTCACGAACATACTTCTGCAATTTGCTCATATGAGTTGAACCGCAGTCACGGTTGATGTTCACACCGTCAGGCTCGTCAAAAAGCATATGAACCTTTGCACCAAGCTTTGTGAAAAGCTTTTCGGCTGTTCTTGAAGAAGAACCGTTTGAACAGTCAAGTGCAATTTCCATACCCTCAAAGTCGCAGTCTACTGCCGAAACAAGGTGGTCAATATACAAATCAGCCGCCTCTGTATCATATGTTACTCTGCCGATATTTTCATCTGTTGCGGATGCATACGGAACAACATGGTCAAGTACGATTTCTTCAATTCTGTTTTCGAGGGCATCGGGGAGCTTGCATCCGTCAGAACTGAAAATTTTGATACCGTTAAATTCAAACGGGTTGTGTGATGCGGAAATCATAATACCTGCATCGGCATTGTATTTGCCTACAAGATAAGCAACCGCAGGAGTAGGAACTACCCCGAGAATGTGAACATTTGCACCTACCGAGCAAAGTCCTGCAATAAGTGCGCCCTCGAGCATATCGCCCGAAAGTCTTGTGTCCTTACCGATTAAAATTGTGGGGTGTTCAACCTCATCGCTGATAAGAACCATTGCCGCCGCTCTGCCTATATTCATTGCAAGTTCGGGTGTAAGCTCTGCGTTTGCAACACCTCTTGCACCGTCTGTACCGAATAATCTTCCCATTATATATATTCCTCCGTTAAATAATTTGTAGATTGTAGATTTTCAAAACTGAAATTTTCGATATAACCCAAGTAAAACCTTGCACTCTGTTGAATTATACACTCATATTGTGACTGATTTATGACTCTCTGTCACCAAAGAGAGTCGGCTGTGTAGGCTGTGCATTTACAACGCCCTTAGGAAATTCACAGCCGAGATGCTTGCAAGCCTCGGCGGTTATGCATCTGCCCCTCGGTGTTCTGCTGACAAAACCTATCTGCAAAAGATACGGTTCATAGACATCCTCGATTGTTACAGCCTCTTCACCGATTGCCGCCGCAAGTGTTTCAAGTCCGACAGGACCACCGTTGTAAAAACGAACGATTGCCTCAAGCATTCTTCTGTCGTTGCGGTCAAGACCGAGTTCGTCAATTTCGAGTCTGTCAAGTGCTGTCCTTGCGGTTTCAAGTGTGATGACGCCGTTTGACATAACCTGTGCAAAGTCACGCACACGCTTTAAAAGTCGGTTTGCAATTCGTGGTGTTCCCCTTGAACGGGACGCAATTTCAAGCGCACCGTCATGTTCAATTTTTATCCCAAGGATTCCGGCACTTCTTTCAACAATCTGTGCAAGCTCCTCGGGAGTGTAGAGCTCAAGTCTTAACACCACACCGAAACGGTCACGCAAAGGAGCGGTCAGCTGACCTGCTCTTGTGGTTGCCCCGACAAGTGTAAATTTTGGCAACGGCAGATGATACGACGCCGCCATCTGACCTTTACCCGTGATGATGTCAATTGCAAAGTCCTCCATTGAAGGGTAAAGTATTTCTTCAACGGAACGGCTCAGTCTGTGAATTTCGTCAATAAAAAGCACATCGCCCTCGTTAAGGTTGGTAAGCAATGCCGCAAGGTCGCCCGGCTTTTCAATTGCAGGGCCTGAGGTTATTCTCATTGACACACCGAGTTCATTCGCAATGATTCCCGAAAGAGTTGTTTTACCGAGGCCCGGAGGGCCGTAGAGCAGTACATGGTCAAGGGTTTCGCCTCTGATTTTTGCCGCCTCGATAAAGACCTTGAGGTTTTCCTTTGCCTTTTCCTGTCCTATGTATTCCGAAAGTGTTTTCGGTCGCAGAGGGTTGTCGCTCTCTGCCGTATCTTCGGGAATTTCGGAAGTATCGGTTATTCTGTTTTCAAAATCAAATTCATCCGAGAATTCCATTTTACTCATATATTACTGTCTTCCCATCTGTTTTAATGTGAGCGAAATAAGCTGTTCAACAGGCAAGGCGCTGTCGAGTGTTGCGAGTACGGGCGAAACATCCGACGGAGAATAGCCCAAAACTCCGAGTGCCTCGATTGCTTTCGGAACATTTCCCGTTGAAACATTCACGCTGTTCTGTGCCGCCTGTGCAAAGGAACTGTCCTCTTTAGCCGCTTTTGCAAGCTTGTCCTTGAGTTCAAGAACAATTCTCTGTGCAATTTTTTTGCCTATTCCCTGTGCTCTTGTAATTGTTTTGAGGTCATCGGAGGCAATCGCCATTGCAACCTGTTCGGGACTGAGCTCCGACAAAACCGCAAGTCCTGCCTTTGGACCTACACCGCTTACGCTGATGAGGTTTTTAAAGGTTTCAAGCTCTGCCTTTGTTGCAAAGCCGAAAAGGTCAACCGCATCTTCCCTTACATTGAGGTAGGTGTAGAGCGTTACCTCTGTGTTAAGCTTTACGGCTTTGAGTGTGTTCATTGTTGTCTGGCACATATAGCCGACACCGCCGCACTCTACTACCGCCGCATTTGATTCTATAGCAATAAGTTTTCCTCTTACGGAATAAAGCATATTTAAAGTCCCTTTCCGTACATTACTCTTCTGAGCTGTGAGCCTGCCGCCTGTGTGTGACAGATTGCAATTGCAAGTGCGTCACAGGTATCATCGGGTTTCGGAATTTCTTTCAGCTTTAAAAGCCTTGCGGTCATTTCCATAACCTGTGGTTTTTTAGCCTTGCCGTATCCCGTTACAGCCGTTTTGACCTGAAGAGGAGTGTACTCAAAGATTGGTATTTTAAGTTTTTGTGCCGCAAGCAGGGTTACTCCCCTTGCCTGGGCAACATTGATAGCCGTTTTCTGATTTGTCTGAAAGTAAAGTTTTTCGATTGCAAGGGCATCGGGGCGACATCTGTTAAGAATAGCATAGGTTTCGTCATAGATGTACTCAAGCCGTTTGTTAAAATCAGTTCCGGCAACGGTTTCAATTGCACCGTAACCGAGAGTTTTATATGTATTCGATTGAAAATTGATTGCTCCCCAACCTACAATGGCATATCCGGGATCAATTCCAAACACTACCAAAACAATACCTCCGAAAAAATCCAAAAATGGCATAATAACATAGCTTAGAACATTATAACACACACAACTTTATTTATCAATAAAATTATTCGTTAATCTGCGTATTCCGCTCAAAATGTACATAAGAAACATTGAACGGCTGATTTACTCGGTTTTTTGCGTGTTATCGGCACGGCTGAGCGTGATTTTTGAACCGTTGTATGACAAATCAAGCTTTTTTCCGTGGGGAATATATTCAAAGGTGTAGTTTCGGTAAAGCTTCGGTACAAATATGACAAGCGTTGTATCATCGGCAACATATTTCCCGCAAAGCTCCGCTTTGTCTTTTCCGCTCATCATAATAAGGGACGCATTGTCACCGTCAAACGAAAGGTTTATCTTTCCGCCGCCGTCAAGCTCTGCACTCCAGTCTGTGCAGGTAAGCTCGTTTTGATATCCCGATGTGTCGGTACTGCATGAACAAAACAGAAAACAGACACAGATTAAAAGCGAAATGACAAATTTCTTCATAAAAACCGCCCTCACAGGTATATGATATTATTACAGATTATTCATGAAATCCAAAAATTAGTACATATACCGTTGGCGGCAGAAAACGAAATTTACAGTTTTGTTATAATTCTTGAAAAGCATAATTATTTTGTGTATATTGTATGGTGTGATTTTGTGGAAAATTTTAAAAACGAGAACACGGAGGGATTGTTTTGCAACATGAGATAACCGAAAAGCATAATGTTTTTGAAGAAAACGGAGAGGTTATGTGTGCAGGCTGGGCAAGAACGCCTGTTTTTGAATATAACAGCGAACAAAGCAAAACAAGCGGAAAACACAGCGAAAGAGATTGCTATTTCATAAGCAACACAGAGGTTTCGCTCTATCTTTCGGTTGAAAATCTGGGCATGGAATTTGCGGTAAAAATTGCGGTTGCCGACCTTAAAAGAGGCGGTGTGATTTATGATTGTGTTGTAAAGAAATTTGTTTTCAGCAAGAACGAGCTTCCCGAATCGGGCAGTTCGGGAGAGCTTTTGTACACGGACAAAAGGCTTCAGCTGCAGTTGACAAACACACCGAACGGAAGATTTTTAAAATGTGATTTTATCGACTTTGGCGGCATAAAAAACCTTTACTTTAACATTAATCTCAAAAAGACGGCGGGCGAAAGTCTTAACGAAATTGCACCGTTTGAGAGAGACAGAAAATATTTTTATCTCAAACGCTTTGTTCCCAAATTTGTCGCAGGCGGAATTATCCGTGTCGGCGGTATGGAATATTCTTTAAACGAAACAACCACAAACGCTTACTTTGACTGGACACGCTTTTCAAAACCGAGAAAGCATAATTATCAGAGATTAAGCTCCGACTGCTTTATTGACGGAAAACGCTTTTCCCTCTGCCTTGCAAGCAGAGTCGGTGACAACCGTTACGGCAACGAAAATTGCTTTTTCACAGACGGTCATCTTGTAAAATTGTCGCAGATAAATGTTAAAAGCACAGGCGGAAAGCTTGACAGACCGTGGTACTTTAAGGCGGGATATTCGGCAGTTGACATTACATTCAAGCCATTCACCGTAAAAGGCGAGGCTATGGCGGCATATATGGACAAAACAACCGTAATTTTCGGCAGGCTCTACGGAGAATTAAAGAGAGTTGATATGGATAAGCCGTTAGTCCTCGATAATTCTCAGGCACACATTGTTCTGACGGAATTTTAAAAATAAAATCGGCAAAAATAAACACGGCAATCATTTCAGATAATGAACTGCCGTGTTTTAATTTTATAAAATAAAGTCGGGAAAACAATGTTTTGCATTAAGCAAACTGTGTTCCCGACCGAAATTTTTAATTTTCCGTTTTCAACTTTTAATTTGTAAAATTAGACTTCCCTGTTCGGGTCTGTGTTTTTCTGCTTAACAGGAGCTTTCGTAGCATCTTTGTCGGTAAATCTTGCAAAGATTGAAAGCGTTGTGAGAAAGCAGATGAGAATGTACAAAAGAAGTGCAATTACAGAAGCAAGGCTGATTGTATAGCTTACCATTGTGATAATTGAAAGCACACCGAGCAGACAGCAGATGATTGAAACGATATTCTTCATATTGCGTTCTTTGTCAAGAGCGCAGAAGAAAAATCCTGCAATCGGGATAATGAAGAAAATCGGCATAAAGAGCGAATACTTAAAAACCGCATCATTTGAACCGCTGAGTCCCCACACAGACATAATATCAAATACGGAATAAGAATGGAGTACATTTTTTTCGTCAATGTACTGGAAATACGGCAACGCACAGAGTACGATTTCAACGAGATAAAGCACGCAAAGTGTGATTCTTAATTTTTTTCTTGTTTTGTTTTCGGGCATTTTGAGCATTTTGTTCCTCCGAGATTTTTTAAAATCATTTTTAAATCATCAATATGTTACATTGTAACACAAATTATTCAGTTGCACAATAGAAATTTTAGTGTTATAATTATGACTAATGTACACAAAACACTGCATTCGTACATTGCTTTATTCTGTGCAAAAAGGAGATAATATAATGGGATATATAAATGAATCCGTAATTTACAATATTTATCCGCTCGGTTTTTGCGGAGCACCAAAGGAGAATGATTTCAAACAGGAATACAGACTTGACAAAATTTACGGCTGGATTGACCATATGAAGTCAATGTCGGTAAACGCACTTGTTTTCAACCCTGTTTTTGAAAGTTCAAAACACGGCTATGATACTATTGATTATAAAAAAATCGACTGTCGGCTCGGTGACAACGAATCTTTCAAAAAAATTTGCAAAACACTTCACGATAACGGCATCAGAATTATGCTTGACGGCGTTTTTAATCATGTGGGAAGAGATTTCTTTGCCTTCAAAGATGTTCAGCAGAACCGTGAAAATTCAAGATATGCGTCTTGGTTTGAAAATTTAAACTTTTGGAACAACAGCCCGTATAATGACGGTTTCAGCTATGAGGGCTGGGCAGGTTACTACGACCTTGTAAAGCTTAATCTCCACAATGACGAAGTAGTAAACTATCTTCTTGACTGTGCAAGATTTTGGATTGATGAGTTTGATATTGACGGACTTCGCCTTGATGCGGCTGACTGCATTGACATTGAATTTTTCAAGAAATTAAAAAATGTTTGCAAAGAGAAAAAGTCCGATTTCTGGCTCTACGGCGAGATTACCCACGGAGATTACAATCATTGGGCAAATCCCGATGTGCTTGACTCGGTTACAAACTACGAATGCTACAAAGGCATTTATTCAAGCCATAATGACCACAACTATTTTGAAATTGCTCATTCTCTTAACAGACAGTTTGCTAACGGCGGTATTTACAGAAATATCTACACATATAATTTCGTTGATAACCACGATGTAAACCGTGTTGCAAGTATGCTTAAAGACAAAAATCATCTCAACAATGTTTACACAATGATGTATACAATGCCCGGAGTACCGTCAATTTACTACGGAAGTGAATTCGGCATTGAGGGTATGAGAACTGCCTACAGCGATTATGAGCTTCGTCCCTGTCTTGACCTTGATTCCATCCCGAATCCGAACTATGAACTTCTTGAGCATATCAAAAAACTCGGTGTAGTAAGGCTTGCACTCGAAGCTCTCAAGTACGGTGATTTTGAAAACATAAATATTCAGAATGAAAAGCTTGTATACAGAAGAAAAACCGACAATCAGACTGTTTTTGTTGCATTCAACCTTACAGACCGTGTTGAAAGAATCGGTTTTGACACAGGCTGCAACGCAAAGCTTACAGATGTTCTCAACGGCAACGAAGTTATTGATGTAAACGGTTACTATGAAATTGAAATGCAGCCGTATCAGTCAAGGATTCTTGTTGTTAATGACGGAAGTTTCAGGGTTGATTTCAATGCAGACAATACAGATTGCAGGGCAGCTGAAATTGACGAAGTTCCTGCAAATGAAGAAACTTCAGTTAAAGCTGTTAAAACAGAAAATTGCTGTGAAAGCAATTCGGACAATGCCGAAAATACGACAAAAGAAATCAAGCCGGGTATTTACCTACATTTCAAGGGTGGCGAATATGAGGTTATCAACTTTGCAACCCACAGTGAAACAGGTGAAAAACTTGTAATTTACAGAAACCTCCACAACACAAGTGAAGTGTGGGCAAAACCTGTCGAAATGTTTGCCGAAAAAGTTGATGTTGACGGCAGAAAAACAGACAGATTTACTTTTATAGGTTGACAATAAGCGTACGCAAATGATTAAAAAGACCGAATATATTTTTTATTCCGGTCTTTTTTTGTGTAAAAATACTGTTTTTTAATCGTGATAACAAGATTTGACTATATTTTTTGCAAATAGTGTGTTGAATAAATCACATAATATGATAAAATAGACATATGTTGTGTTATGACTGAATTTTTGTTTTTTTGAGAGTAACTTAGGGGGATTAAATATTATGTTGAGGGATTTAAAGCCAACCGATAATGTAGGTGGTTTCGATGTCAGACCCGGCAACTTCCTTTTAAACGGTGCAACAACCGTTTCCGGCGGTGTAAACTTTACTATTCATTCGGTTTATGCAGTTGAGTGTACATTGCTTTTATTCAGACCTTATGCAAAAATTCCGTATGCAAGGCTCAGATTTCCGGATTCTTACAAAATCGGCAACACCTATTCAATGCTCGTGTTCGGTCTTGATGAGATTGATTTTGAGTATGCATATTCCTTTGACGGTCCGTATGAACCCGAAAAAGGCATTATTTTTGATAAAAAGAAATACATTCTTGACCCATACGCAAAGGCTGTAATCGGTCAGAGCGGCTGGGGTAAAAAACAGGAGCATGAGGGTGTTTATAAGGCAAGAGTTGTAAACAGCGACTATGACTGGGGCAACTGCACTCAGCCTAAGCTTCCGTTCGAAGAGCTTATTATTTATGAAATGCATGTAAGAGGCTTTACTCAGGACGGCTCCTCAGGTGTTAAAAACAAAGGTACATTCGCAGGTATCCGTGAAAAAATCCCCTATCTTAAAGAACTGGGCATCAATGCCGTTGAAATGATGCCTATTTTTGAGTTTGACGAAATGGGCTCGTATCGTAATTATGACGGTCGTCAGCTCTACGATTACTGGGGCTATAACACCGTATGTTTTTTTGCTCCGAACACAAGCTATGAGAGCGACCACAAGCATCATCACGAAGGCAGAGAGCTTAAACAGCTTGTTCGTGAGCTTCACGAAAACGGAATTGAAGTTATCCTTGATGTTGTATTCAACCACACGGCAGAGGGCAATGAAATGGGACCGTATTTCTCGTTCAAGGGCATTGACAACAACATTTACTATATGCTCACTCCGGACGGAAAGTATTACAATTTCAGCGGTTGCGGCAATGTTCTCAACTGTAATCAGCCGATTGTGCAGCAGTTTATACTTGACTGTCTGCGTTATTGGGTAACAGAATACCGCATTGACGGTTTCCGTTTTGACCTTGCATCAATTTTGGGAAGAAACGAGGACGGTACTCCTATGGATAAGCCTCCGCTTCTCAAAAGCCTTGCGTTTGATCCGATTCTCGGCGGAGTAAAGCTTATTGCAGAGGCATGGGACGCAGGCGGACTTTATCAGGTCGGCAGTTTTCCGTCATGGAACAGATGGGCTGAATGGAACGGAAGATACCGTGACGACCTCAGAAGATTTCTTAAAGGCGACAACCACCTTGCATGGGATGCGGCTCAGAGAATTACAGGCTCAAGAGATTTGTATGACCCTACCTACAGGGGCTACAATGCGTCGGTAAACTTTCTTACCTGTCATGACGGATTTACTCTTTATGATATGTATTCATACAACGAAAAGCACAATCTTGAAAACGGCTGGAACAATACTGACGGCGCTAATGACAACAACAGCTGGAACTGCGGTGCAGAGGGCGAAACCGATGATTACAACATTAACAATCTTCGTATAAAAATGGTTAAAAATGCCTTTGCAACCCTTATGTGCAGTCAGGGTCCTGCTCTTTTCCTTGCAGGCGATGAATTTTGCAACACTCAGTTCGGCAACAACAACGCTTACTGTCAGGACAACATTATCTCATGGCTTGACTGGACAAGAAAAGAAAAGCACAAGGATGTATTTGAATTTTTTAAATATATGATTGCTTTCAGAAAGAGATTCCATATTATCACAGACAGCAGAGGCAAGGCAACATGCAGTTATCCGCCTGTCAGCATTCATTCAAATGTTGCGTGGAGTGCCAAGTATTACGATGATACAAGAATGATTGGCGTTATGTACGCCGGTGCAAGTCTTAAACAACAGGGACTTGACGAGTTTGTTTACTTTGGCGTCAATGCTTATTGGGATTATGTAAATGTTGAGCTTCCCGACCTTCCCGAAGGATACCACTGGAAACTTTATGTCAACACAGGCAACGAGCCTCAGGATGTAATCCTTGAGGACAGAAATGTTATTCTCTATGACAAACGAATTAATATGGCAGGCAGAAGTGTCATTGTTGCTGTCGGAGAAAGATATTAATTATAAGGACAATTTCTTTGTTTAAGAAAACCGCCCCTACACGAAAATGTGTGGGGGCTTCATGTTTTTATAGGTTTCGGATTTTCTGCGTGTAACGGCTCTGATTCGTGCAATAAGTTCCTTTGCGACAAACGGCTTTGTAACATAATCGTCAGCGCCGCTGCCGAGTCCTAAAACCCTGTCATCAATTTCACTTTTTGCCGTAAGCATGATAACCGGCAGGTCAAGCCCCTCATGACGGATTCCTTTCAAAACTGAAATTCCGTCAAGCAACGGCATCATTATGTCGAGAATTGCACAATCATAGTCACCGCCGAGAAGATAATCAAGCGCATCTTTACCGTTATAAACAGCGTCAACCGAATATCCGTTATGCTTTAAAATTGCCGTGAGAGCCTTTGAAAGCTCTTTTTCGTCCTCTGCAAGTAAAAGTCGCATTTGGTCACCTCCCGAAAGTTTTCTTATTCTCTTAATTATATATTTCAAACCTTAAACAAGGCTTAAATGTTTCTGTAATAAAAGTATACAAAGCTTTTTAATTCCTGTAAAATTGCATAAATAAAAAGTTAATTACTTGAAATATCGGTAAAAAGTTTGTATAATTAAAGCGACAGTATTTTTAAGGAGAATATTTATGCAAAGAGAAAATTTCAAGTCGAGAACAGGTTTTCTCCTTGTAAGTGCAGGCTGTGCGATTGGCATAGGCAATGTCTGGCGATTTCCGTATGTTACGGGCGAAAACGGCGGCGGATTGTTCGTGCTTTTTTATCTTGCCTTTCTTGTGCTTATGGGAATCCCCGTTCTGACAATGGAGCTTGCAGTCGGCAGAGCAAGCAGAAAAAGTGCCGTATTAAGCTATAAAACACTTGAAAAGCCAAAGAGCAAATGGCACATTCACGGTTGGCTGTGCATGATAGGCTGTTACCTTTTGATGATGTTTTACACGCCTGTTTCGGCTTGGATGTTAGATTACTTCTATAAATTTGCAACGGGAACATTTAAAAGCGGAATGAACTCAGAACAGGTTTCGGGAGTGTTTAACAACCTTATGGCATCGCCTGTTGAGATGATTATATGGCTTGCGATAATCGTTGTATTCGGATTTTTTGTATGCAGTCGAGGACTTCAAAAGGGCATTGAAAAGGTCAGCAAGGTTATGATGGTTGCGTTGCTTGCGCTGATTGTCATTCTTGCAACCAACAGTATGATGCTTTCAAATGCGGGAGAAGGCCTGAGCTTTTACCTTGTTCCCGATTTCGGAAAGGTTAAAGATGTAGGACTCGGCAAGGTAATCACCTCTGCAATGAGTCAGGCGTTTTTCACACTCGGACTCGGAATCGCATCAATGGAAATTTTCGGCAGTTATATGAACAAAGACCGCACGCTTTACGGTGAGGCTGTTCAGATTTGTGCATTGGACACTTTTGTTGCAATTGTTGCCGGACTTATCATCTTCCCTGCTTGCTTCTCATTTGGCGTTCAGCCCGACCAAGGACCTGCCCTTATTTTTGTGACGCTTCCGAATGTTTTCGTAAATATGACGGGCGGTCGGATTTGGGGTACGCTTTTCTTTCTGTTTATGACATTCGCAAGCTTTTCAACGGTTATTGCCGTGTTTGAAAACCTTGTTGCTTTTCTTACCGACACATTCGGCATGAGCAGAACAAAGGCGTCAATTATCAATGGAATTATTATGTTCTTTGCGTGTCTGCCGTGTATTTTTGGATTCAACATTTGGAGTGACTTCAACATTCTCGGCAAAGGTGTGCTTGACCTTGAGGACTTCGTTGTCAGCAACCTTCTTCTTCCGATTGGCGCAATGGTTTATCTCCTGTTCTGCACAACAAAATTCGGCTGGGGCTTTGACAATTACTTTGAAGAATGTAACACGGGTAAAGGTCTTAAACTTTCAAGAGTGCTGAAGCCGTACCTTAAATACGCACTCCCCGTGCTGATTGTTATTGTGTTCGTTCAAGGCTTTATCGGGTAGGATTAGCAATCCCCTACGGCTCAAATTGTGCAAATTTGTACAATGTTACATTCCTATAAAATAACATATAAAACTAAAAACTGTACAACCATATTCGGCTGTACAGTTTTTTGTTATCTTGTGTTACCTTTTAGACGTGGATTTGTTTTTGTAACATAACCGTCAAACCAGTTGCTACACTTACGCTCGGGCATAGTATGCTTTTGATATTGCAAACTATCTGCACGAATCGGGAAAGCCGACAACCAACTCGGCTATTTACGGTTACAAGAAAGACCCGAACAACAAAAATCATTGGCTGATTGATGAGGAAGCGGCTACAGTCGTCCGCAGAATTTTCCATTTCACAATAGAAGGCTGCGGACCTTATGACATAGCCCGCACGCTGTTTGATGACAAGGTTGAAACCCCGGCTGTTTACTTTACAAAAAAGGAATTGGAATAAGGAAAAACAAAAAGGAGTTTACCCACCCGTTCAGTTGGAGCGGATATGTTGTCCGCAGTATTCTTGCAAAACAGGAATACTGCGGAGACACCGTAAATTTCCGTACGCACAAGGAATCATATAAGGACAAAAGCTCAGTGAAAAATCCGCAGGAGAACTGGCTGATATTCAATGACACGCACGAAGCAATCATTGACCGAGAAACTTGGGAGCTTGCTCAGAAACTGACAAAAACGCCGAGACGTGTTGACACCACCGGAGTGGCGAATCCGCTGACGGGTCTTGTTTATTGTGCCGATTGCGGTGCAAAGATGTATAACCACCGATTTTTCCGAGCTTACTACGCCGATGATAAATGAGTTTATCGACAAAATTTTAGTTCACGCTCCGTATTATATTGACGGAGAACGTATGCAGGAGGTTGAAATCTATCTCAATTTCATCGGCAAGTTTGAAATTCCTCAACCTCAGCTGAGCGAGGAAGAAATTAAGCGGCAGAAGCAGCTGAAACAGCCCGTCTAAAAAGCAGGGAATGCTATCAGTTGATAAAGGCGAGAAAACACAAGGTTGGCGAGCCGTTTTCACTTAGCTGCAAGGGCTGTGACAAGGTATTTGAATCCAAGCACAGCAATGCTTTGCTAAGATTGTGCAGGCTCAGTCAACAGATCACCACCAACCCTGCGTGAAAGGCTGATAATCATCAACTATCATATTCGACACACTCAAACCGGCAAGTGGAGCATAACGGATTATTCAAAGTCTGTAAAGGAAACTTTGGCGCGGTATAAAGCCGCCGTAAAGCAGATAAACGAAAAGAAAAATGAACGGAAGGGACTTCAAAATGAAAAGAAATCCACTTCCGTTTTTAATATCGCCGCACAGTGAGATTGACGGCAAACTGAATGATGAAATCAATGTGCAAGCTGCCCGTGAATATGCCCGCCGTCGTTGCAACCAAACTCAGACGAGAAATACAATGCGGCACGAACACAAGAGAAAAAACAATAGTTTACCGTTAAAAGGAAATTTAAATATTTTTTCAAGCTTGAACAAGAAACGGATTACGACACCTTGCTGTATTGCAGTTTTGCGTTAATCAGATTTTCGTCATGATTATACAACGAGGCAACTTTTCAATGTCCAAGTAATTCAGCACTAATTATGCTAAACCAACATTGTTATTTATTTGACCAATTTAAATATCTTGAATTTAATTAAATTTGACTTCTGACATTATTTTTTGAGGATATAAAGATGATACCAAATAATACGTTCTGTTTCTAATATCGGTGGAATCATAATTGAGAAATTGTTCAGAAGAGATAGGAACGGGTGCAATAAACGTTTTTTGTTCACCTTTTGAAAGTTTAATATACATTCCACAATCATTGTAATACATAACGAGCGGGTAATAAAATTGTAATGAAAAAGCACCTGATTCAATATGAAAAGCTGTTAAATCAACAGTTATTTCATCATCTGTTGTATTGGAAATTATAATTTTTATTAAGCCAAGATTCAAATCTTCACTTTTCAAATAGTCAGAATTTTCTTCCAAATATTCTGATAAATCATCATCATTCATAATGTCCATACGCTTAAGCATGTATGTATCTGTTATAGTGAATTTTGCATTTTGACAAACAAATGAATCGCCCATTTTATATACAACTTTTTCGTTTTGCGGATATTTTGAATTGATACTAAAAAACCTAATGACACCACATATACATAATACTGTTACAATAAGGAGCGTTACAATAACTTTTAAATTATTTTTCTTTCTCATAAAGACTATCTCTCCTGATGATTTTACCCTGCGCTAATTCTATAGTTTCGTCGCAAAGAGCGTTAATCTGATTTTTGTCATGACATGACAGCAACACAACTCTATCGGCAACTTTTGCGGACAAAATCATTTTTTTGACATTTTCACATGAAGCTTCATCCAACGCATTAAAAGGTTCATCTAAAACAAGTATTTGAGGGTCTTCCATCATCGCTGCTGCTATTCCAAGTTTTTGTTTCATACCAAGTGAATATTTTCGGAAACTCTTCTTTTCGTTTGGGTCAAGCCCTACCATTCTCATAGTATCCACTATTTTTTTATCGTCTATTTTCTTTTGTATTTGAGCGAGAATCTTCAAATTTTGAAAACCGGAGTACTCAGAAATGAACCCCGGATTTTCAATTAAAGCCCCAACACTATCAGGAAACGATATGTCTTTTCCTATGATTTTGTTATTTATTTTTACAAAACCACTGGTAGGTAAAATCAGTCCGCAAATTGCACGCATAAGCATAGTTTTCCCCGAACCGTTCTTACCTACAAAACCGTAAATTTTTCCTCCGGAAAGTGATAAATTTATATTTTCCAGTACAAGATTTTTTGATAACTTTTTTGTATAATTACAAATTTCTATATTCATAAATCTCTCCTACTTTAAATAATGTTTTTTCTTTTGATAATTGGCAAGCCTAAAAATAAACATATAACGATTATTAAAAAGGCAACCTCCAGTTCTGTATATATTGATATATTATTTATGGCGCAAAAATCAGTTCTTATCAACATTGAAAAGTTAAACGGCAAAAATTCGCTGCAATAAAACACAGATGTGGTCATAAGGCAGACTATCATCAAAAACGCGACAACAGGTCCAAATGTAATACTGATAATTGCATCAAATGTCATGTGACAAGTTGTAATCATCCAAGGTAACAGTACTGAGGAAATGAAAATTTCTGTCATACTTTTTCCATAAGTGCTTAGCTCCAAAAATTCTTCAGTTATTAAACTGTTTTGAGTTAATGAAAAATTACCGGAAAACAATGTAAAAGCTGTCGAAATTACAAAAAACAGTAAATAGTACAAAGTTGAAGAAACAACACACCAAACTATTTTACTCAACCACCATAAATATCGGGATTTTACCCGCAAAATAAAGGTATCGGCACTTGTCTGCAAATCGTTTGTAATGTATAATCCCACAAACAAATAAGGAAGTACATTAAAAGAAAACCACGTTATGGGAATATCTACACCCTTATTTGCCTCCGGATCAAAAGGGTCACATCCGGCAAAAACATTCATAAAAAAATCCAGAACACCGCAGTCTACAACCGAATTATAATCACTAAAATATAAGCTAATATTATGCCAATACACGAAATCAATAAATATGAACAGCAACGCAGCAAAAATAAAAAATTTACGATTATGTATGATTCCCTCTGTTATATCATGCGAAAGCAAACGAAAAAAAAGACGAACTTTCAATTTAAAAAATCCTTTCTTTTCATGAACAATAAATTTAGTACGAATACTATAATTGTCCCAAAAATCAAGAGCCAAAAGTCAATATTCCAATCACCATCAAATGAAACTGCAATACATGTTGTGACCGTCACTAAGAACGGAAATACTTTGTTTATTATACAGCCAAAAGCACATATTAATTCAGAAAAAAATATTGTAGGAATTAAAAGACATACAAAAGTTTTCATCACTACTTTTGCAAAGCCTACATTGCTTATGCATCCTTCACACAGATAATAATAGCTTTCATATGAATTCCAATTAATTACTGTTCGTGAAAAAAATCTCGACATACCAAGAACTGCGACGAGGAATAAAATGCAAAAAGCCACAGAAAAAGCAAGAACTTTCAAACTATTTCTGACAACCAATGTATTTCTAAATCTAAAGCGAATATAGGCATTTGTAAAGTTACTGTTTTTTTCGGAAAATATCGTTGAAAGTAATGCGGCGGTTGGTACAAAAAAGATAGTTGTCGTGTGACCCCCGGCGGCTTCCACAAAATCTGCCATACATATGTTGTCTGTTATATCCATCATATTTTTTTTTAAAAAAGCAAAAAAGTAAAACAATACAAAACTGCAGAGTAAACAGAAAACAACCAAATATTTAAAATATGTCATTGCAACAAAAGTTTTTCTACACGCTTTAAAAAACATCTTTTTTCGCTCCAATAAAATAATACGGAAAAAATGAAAGGCAAAAGAAAATCAAAAATAAAATTGTTACAGAAAAGGTAGTCCCACTTTCACTTGTAGTCGTGACAAGATTTCTGATACTGTAGGCATCAAATCCCAACATTTCAAGACAAAATGATGAAAAAATGTAAATGAAAAAAGGAAAAACAAAAGTCACAAATTTTCTGTTTAAAAAGAATGTAATAAACAATGACAAACTTGCTGTTACTCCCGAAAACAAAAATGTGATAAAAATATATATCGATGTATATAATAACGGTTGCACATAAAATAAATCAGCCCACTTATACGCAGGATATATGTTAGTAAATGTATAAGATGCTTCAGGAAGCATTGTCGGTAAAAATATTGAAGAAATGAGAAAACTAAGAACCATTGGAATAGCAACCACGCAACCACCACTTACGAAAACAGCTATGTATTTTGCCACAAGATAATATTTTTTCTTGGCACGAACGCACACATTCCTTGCATATCCCCTGTTTATATCATCATAAAAGGAACTACCAAATGGCAAAGTGGCGAGAATTGGAATAGCCATATAAAAAATGTTTTGCTGAAGATAGATATTATGACTGCCAATCCAGTTTGTATATGAAATTTCAAAAAATCCCATTAAATTTTCATCATTTAAAAATTCAGAATTCAACTGCACACAGTATGGTATTCTTTCAATCGAATACCATGTTACCAATGCTAATGAAATTAGCAAAGAAATTAAAAACAGCCTGTTTTTAAAACTTCTTTTCAGTTCGAATTTAATCATTCTTTGCATTTTATCATTCTCCATTTATTATTTTTCGGATTTGATGACTTGCATAGTTCCTTCTCCTAAAGGATTGCCTGAGAGCACTGTCATCAAATAAAGTTGGTCTTTGTACTCATTAAGTTGTTTGTCCTCAGCAACATATGCTACATTAACATTCAATTTTTTACCGGGTTCAAGTTTTTCTACAAAATAATTTTTTGAAGTCTTTTTCTCACTTGAATTAAAACTTCGTGCTTCGTTATATCCACCGTCTGTACCAAAATGCAAAAGTAAGCTGTTCAATGATACCTCCACATTTTCATTTCCTTTATTCATCATTGTAATGTTAAGCACTACATATGAATATTCATTTGTAATATTTCCTTGGCTATCTTTAATTTCATCCCAGTCCTCAAATGTGTCAAATTCGGGAAGTTCTGCTTTGTTTTTTGAAATGCTTATATCATTTAATTTAACATAAATGCTTGTTCTATCGTCGTACATAGTATCGTATTCAGCACCTTCCTCAAGCAGAACACAACTTTTTGAGCCCAACGCTGAATTTTCTGTGGAAGAGATATTACTTCCATTTGCAACCTGTGTGTTTTTTGCATCAGCATTAGTGTATATATCGTTGATGTCAATAATATCATTTTTTATCAAGTATAAGATGGAAACTATTATAGATGAAGCACAGATGATAATCAAAATAATTACGGTTGTTATTTTTTTATTCAATATATAAACACCTCTATAAGCAACTCCCTACCGCAGTCTAAAAGTCATGCTCTGCGCGCATATATAAAGTCAAAACTTCATTAAAAGGCACAGAGCATAACTTACAAAGCCACAAATATTTTATATGCTGTCAGGACTCCATGCTATGTGGTAACTCACAGCTTCCTTATTCATAATGTAGCCCAAAGTAGCATATTTATAGCCGTCTTCTTTAACATAGTTAGGCAAATAATAATATGTACCCTTTGGTAAATTTTTCATATTCTTAGTTGCCCCATTATAGCTCCATGAACCGTAATATCTGTCTACAGTTTTTACGGAGGAAGTATTCTTATTATTTGTACGCTGAACCCAAGCACTCAGAGAACCTCCTGATGTGCTCTTGTTTTCGCACCAAACAGATGTATAATCTTTCTTCTCACGCCAAATAGATCTGCACGGAGTACCTCCGTTGTTACTTCTCGCACTAATGTTGATAATTGTATCTGAAACATTACCGGCAGAGAATACTGAAAAAGTAAGAGCAGACATCAAAGAAAGAACGACCATACCCAACACAATCATCTTTTTTACTTTCTTCATCTTTTACCTCCTGTTAATAAAAATGTTAATAAAAAATTAAAAGTTTTCAAAATTTGAAATATTAAAACACCGGACGCACCTCATCTCTATTATAGAATATAGTGGTTCAGTTGTCAAGACAAAATCTAATCATTTTATAATGAACTGAACCGATATAGTAGAAGTGGTCTTTCATAATATTTATTATCCTGTTTGATAGGTTTTGGAGCAACTACAACCTGTTTACCTGTGATTGTTTCCACCACTTCAATAAAGCTATAACCTTTAACCTCAATTAGATAATTGAGAGCTGTTGTACCTCCAATCCCACGAGAAAACCACATCCATTTTCCGTTTGAAATTTTCAAGCTATCGTGTGTTCGTGTGGTGTAATTGTTCTTATCAAGTCTTACAAGTTCGTGTGGCTCAAAGTTTTTAAGAATGGTTAGCAAGTTCATTTTCTTTGCTTCAAGCACTACTTTAGGGTCTATATATGGCACTTATTCATACCTCCATTTCTGTTATTTTATCGCAAAAAGAAAAGCCAAGAAATTTTTATTTCTTGACTTAACTCTTTTGCGTATTATTAAATTGCTTTGTTATTGCGAATATCATTGATTATCTTTGCAATGTTACAAGTTACCTGTCCTGAGCATTGGTGGATATCTTCATTAATTTTGCATTCTTCAACGATTGCAAAATCAACTTGCTTAACCAGTTCTCCTATAGATTTATTTTTCTTTGGATTAATACCAAACACCTGAGTAAACAAATTTCTTATATATCTTTGATTTCCTACCTTTTCGTTAGAAATTATCTCCTTTTCATTTGGTTTAATATATTTCTCATAAGCATCTTTATAATGCAAAAGTAAAAACAATTCAAATGCAGGATTAGATATACCAAGTATATTATTATTTTCTCCAAATGCTACAACTTCATCAAAATCCTTAACTTTTTCTTCGAAAATATCTGCATCAAAAACGATAATCATCCTATCCATTTCAGCATCAAAAGATATATCTGAGTTAAGTTTTTGCTCCTCGGCAAACTCTATAAGTCTTCTGGGGAAAGATATATTCTTATCTTGTTGAGTCTTTTCGAGAAAGCGAATATCAATATTAGGATTAATTCCCAATTCTTTTTTATAGTCAACCAGCTTTTCGAAATACCACGTTTCAGTATTTGCACCTTCACAAATAAAGAAATACTTTCTATAAGGCTCTATAGCCTCATTTGTGTCGCTCTTTCTTTGATTCCAATTATAATAACTTCTTACCGGTGCCATATATTTATTCCTCCGTCAAATCAAAATTAGAAAACACAGGAATTGCACCATAACGCCCCTCAAGATAAGCTTTGCTCAATGTTTTATCATATCTTTCTTTGAACTTATCCAACGAATAAACATTACTTGTGTTATTTCCATCTCTTTCAACAAACCATATTTCATCACGTCTAAAAAGCTTTTGCTCCATAATAGATGCTTCGTGGGTTGTAAACAACAACTGAGTTTTATGGCCTTTATGGAAATTCATAAAAAGCTCAAGAAAATGTTCTGTAAGTTTTGGATGAAGACTTCTTTCTAATTCATCAACAACATAAATAATGTCATCGTTTTTGTTAAGTAACATATCGAGTAAATCGAAAATTCTTCTTGTACCATCTGATTCTTCATCGAAATTAAAATCATAAAATGATTTTCCATGATAGAGTTTCAAAGTAGATACAATCGGTTCATCGTCATCCAAAGTAACAGTAAAAAAGCTTTTGTCAGTTCTCATGGTCATTCGTGCCGAAGAATATAATGACTTGTGAGCCATCTTGTTTCGTATGTCCTTCATAACTAAATCAAAAACCTTAGCCGGTAAAGCTTTTCTAAATTCCTCAAAATCAGTTTTTTCAACTCTAACTTTATCAATACCAGTATCAAAGGTTTTTATTAATTTATTGATTAACTCTAAGGATGTTTCATCATTATAATATTGAAAGTTATCAAAAGAAGTATTAGGCTTAACGATAATTATGTTTTGTGATAACCAACTATAAACCTCCTTGAAGAAAACCAGCTTGGAGTCTTCAGAATATTTTTTGTTTCTATTCATTTCCGTAAGAAACAAAATTGATTCATTACCATCAAAATCATCAGTATATGTTTTGATTTTTGCTTCATCAATTTTGTTTAATTTTACATCTTCGCCCAAGTGTGGAAATTTTTCTTCTTCATTTCTTTCAAATAAACATTTTGCATTACCATTTTGATAAAGCTCATATAACCACTCAGATGTGATTCTTCGTTGATTTAATAAAGCCGTAAAACCATAAGCATAGAATTTATCACCAATCGTGAACTGAATTTCAAACGAGCTATTCTTATTTATATTTTCTTCCTTACATTTACAAAACCATTTTGTAGCTACCATAGGAATTGTATCATTAAGCGTACTTTTCAAAAACCAAAAAAAATCAATAAGATTAGATTTACCTGCCGCATTAGCACCATAGATTACTGCGTATTTAAGTATATTCGTACTTTTAATTTTAACCCTATGATCAGTGCCTTTTTGAATTTTTGTAGAAGAAATCATAGTCATCTCTGTTGGTTCAGAAAACGATTTAAAATTCTCAACTGTCACTTTAATAAGCATTATCAATCTCTCCTTCTTATTTAATATTGTAAAGGAGAATTACAAAAAAGTCAATATGTATCCGTTTATTTGGAGAAATTTTCTCTAAATGACCTATTTATCTCGACAAACTTAACCATAGAGCGATTGTTTTTGATGAATTTTACATTTCATCTTGTTCGCTTTCTTTTCTTGTATCTTGTTTTCGATTCACCCTCATCAGGCTCACCTGTAACAATCTCATTTTCTTTTTACAACTATCACCTCTTCTTAATTTTTACTAAAAATTGTTTTTATCACCTCACTTTGGTTATACGGTGAATATGTTATTGGTTTAGCATATATTTTTTGCATAGTGTTATTATATATCACATTATGCAAAGTTGTAAATATAATTTTGAACGTTGTTTTATTTTTGTAAAATCTGGCAATATAAAATACTTATATTTATACAAATTACCTGTTAATAGACTTTTACGACCTAAATTTGGGTATAAAAAAAGAGCCTACTGGCTCGTAACATAACTATTTATAATTCGACATACTTCTTTATGTATAATTTGTTTTGACTCATACGATGGTACACTTTTAGTGAACTACTCACCTGTTTCGGGTTGGATGTTAGATTACTTCTATAAATTTGCAACTGGAACATTTACAAGCGGAATGAACTCAGAACAGGTTTCGGGAGTGTTTAACGACCTTATGACATCGCCTGTTGAGATGATTATATGGCTTGCGATAATCGTTGTATTCGGATTTTTTGTATGCAGTCGAGGACTTCAAAAGGGCATTGAAAAGGTCAGCAAGGTTATGATGGTTGCGTTGCTTGCGCTGATTGTCATTCTTGCAACCAACAGTATGATGCTTTCAAATGCGGGAGAAGGCCTGAGCTTTTACCTTGTTCCCGATTTCGGAAAGGTTAAAGATGTAGGACTCGGCAAGGTAATCACCTCTGCAATGAGTCAGGCGTTTTTCACACTCGGACTCGGAATCGCATCAATGGAAATTTTCGGCAGTTATATGAACAAAGACCGCACGCTTTACGGTGAGGCTGTTCAGATTTGTGCATTGGACACTTTTGTTGCAATTGTTGCCGGACTTATCATCTTCCCTGCTTGCTTCTCATTTGGCGTTCAGCCCGACCAAGGACCTGCCCTTATTTTTGTGACGCTTCCGAATGTTTTCGTAAATATGACGGGCGGTCGGATTTGGGGTACGCTTTTCTTTCTGTTTATGACATTCGCAAGCTTTTCAACGGTTATTGCCGTGTTTGAAAACCTTGTTGCTTTTCTTACCGACACATTCGGCATGAGCAGAACAAAGGCGTCAATTATCAATGGAATTATTATGTTCTTTGCGTGTCTGCCGTGTATTTTTGGATTCAACATTTGGAGTGACTTCAACATTCTCGGCAAAGGTGTGCTTGACCTTGAGGACTTCGTTGTCAGCAACCTTCTTCTTCCGATTGGCGCAATGGTTTATCTCCTGTTCTGCACAACAAAATTCGGCTGGGGCTTTGACAATTACTTTGAAGAATGTAACACGGGTAAAGGTCTTAAACTTTCAAAAGTGCTGAAGCCGTACCTTAAATACGCACTCCCCGTGCTGATTGTTATTGTTTTCGTTCAAGGCTTTATAGGGTAGGATTAACAATCCCCTACGGCTCAAATTGTGCAAATTCGTACAATGTTACATTCCGATAAAATAACATATAAAACAAAAACTGTACAACCATAATCGGCTGTACAGTTTTTTTATATCTTGTATTACTTTTTAGACTTAGGATTTGTTTTTATAACTTCATTCAAGCCTATAAAGTGCATACCTTTTCTTTTTGTTTTTTCAAGATGAATTTTTTCGGAATCAGCAAGCAAATCAGTATATGGACTGTTTTCAGATTCGACAAAACAGAATATTCTGAATTTTCCGAAAGTTACGGTTTTGTCGGCTTTATGTGCAGAATCGGAATATGCAAGAATATTCGTTTCTCTATTTGGAACTGCTACGAAAAGAACCTGTTCACCTGTTTTCTTGTCTTTTACTTTGCAAGTTCTGATAAAGGTATATTCACCTGAATAAGTATCGTCCGAAAGTTCAATGTGTTCAAATGCAGTATATTCGGCATTTCGGTTAATCATAGAAATTCTGTTGTTTTGCTTTGTATAAACTGCAGGAGAAACTAAATCAGTTCCTTTGTCAAGCACAAGTACAAAACTACTACTTGGCAAATCCATTAAAGAATCATAAACAAAATGTTTAATTCTGTTTTGTCTTTTATTTGTAAAAGAAGTTTCCACCTCAACAGAATCAAATTGTCGATTATCTAATATATGTGAAACAATCAATTTTGATAATTGAAACAGAATCAATAATATAAGAAAAACTATGCCAAACGGATTACCCTCTGAATAAAAATAAGCTACAGTGTAATTCAAGATCATTCACCCATTCAAATTGTTGTTCATGTAATTATCAATCTGTTCGCCAATCGTATTTATCAGTTAAAACATTAAGTTCAACATCATTTATTACCACAACCTCATCAGATTTCCAGTATAAAGAAACATCTTCCTGATGATATTTCCAATAAATATTACGGCATTTACTTGTTTCGGAATCCACTACCTCACATCTTACCGAAAAATCCGTAGTCGCATTTCCTGAACAAAGATAAGCATTAACCGTATATTTTCCATTTGGAGATATTGAGGAATCAATCAATTCGCCTTTAGGCAAATTATCTAAGCCACACCCTGAAAGGAAAGCACATAGCATAATCATCAAAACAGCAAGAAAGTTTGTAATAATGCGTTTATTTTGCATTTTAATGCCCCCTAAAGCACCAACCTTTAATCGTATTATACACAATGCAACAAGTTATAGCAATACTCATATAACAAATTATTTGCTCAATATACAAAAACTGTACAACCCAAAAAGGCTGTACAGTTTCGGAATTATTCTTTATAAGAAACTATTTCTTTTCAGTAAGAAGCTTATTGAGTTCGTCCATAAAGGTGTTAATATCCTTGAACTGGCGATAAACTGATGCAAAACGGACATATGAAACCTCATCAATATTCTTGAGCTGATCCATTGCAAGCTCACCGATTTGCTTTGAAGTGATTTCACGGTCAAGGCTTGACTGAAGCTGAGCCTCAATATCATTGACCATATTTTCAATCTGTTCGATTGAAACGGGACGCTTCTCACAGGCACGGAGAATTCCGCCTGTAAGCTTGTTGCGGTCAAAAACCTCACGAGATTTATCACGCTTAACAACAATTATCGGAACAGTTTCAATCACCTCATGTGTGGTAAAGCGTTTGCCGCATCTCAGACACTCTCTTCTTCTGCGGATTCTTTCGCCGTCATCGGCAGAACGAGAGTCGATAACCTTGCTTTCTTCATAACTGCAATATGGACACTTCATATGAAAACCTCCGAATAATTATTCCCTAAAATAATTATAACATACCGTTTTCAAATTTCAAGTATAGAAAATTTACAATTTAATTACACTTTTATTGCATCAGAGATTGCGGTAATGCTTAACATTTCTCTTCTTTCTTTTACGCTTACCGTGAATTTTTGAAATAATAAGGTAAATGATGAGAACGAGAATGATAAGAGCGATAATCACGATAAACCAATAGGACTGGAATACTGTGCCGATGATGTTGAACACATAGAGAATTCCGCTGCGTTCAATCTTTTCACCTGCAACAACATTAACCTCTGCAAGCTTCTGCTTTTCGCTGTTTGCATCTGCTTTGTAATAGATTGTTGCCTTGCCGACTACCGAGCCTTTGTCAAGCGGTGCGTCAACGCTTTCGGGAATATCCTGTTCAATAATTATATTCTCATCTGTGCAGTCTTTCGGAACAATTGCACTGAGGTCGGTTTCGGGATAAAGTAATGTACTGTTTTTGCCCCATGCAAGGTTAACCTTTACTTCGCAAAGCGGCTTTGACGAGGTGGCTACCGTGTTCATTTCAAGACTTGTCAATGCCCAGCGGAAAAGGTCTGCCGCATCGGTCATTGTTGCGTAGTCCTCGGTCACACCTTCCTCATACGGTGCGTGAAGGAGAATTGCCATATAAGAATAGCCGTCTGCCGACGCTGTCGTTACAAGACATCTGCCTGCCTCGTTAGTCGTACCCGTTTTGATGCCCTTTGCATACATATAGTAATACTCACCGCCACGGTTGGCGTCAATGAGGTAGTTGGTTGTTACGAGGGCTGTATCGTCACCGTCACAAGTGTATGTACAGGTATTTGTGATTTCTTCAAAGCGAGGAAGTGTGAGCGCATAGGTTGTGATTTTGTACATATCACGGGCGGTTGTATAGTGGTCGGGATCGTGAAGTCCGTCAGGATTTGCAAAATGAGTGTTTTCGCAACCAAGCTCCTTTGCCTTTTCATTCATCAGCTTGACAAAGTTATCAACATTGCCTTCACCGATATAATCGGCAAGAACCATTGCGGCATCATTACCCGAGGGAACCATCATGCTGTAAAGCAGATCGATTGCAGTCATACTCTTACCGACATGATTTTCAACATTTGCAAGGGAACTGCCTGTGTTTTTGAGAACATCAAGAACCGACTGCTTAATCGGAATTTTTGTATTATCAAGATCGGCAATGTTTTCAACCGCAATTATGTAGGTCATAATCTTTGTTGTTGACGCAGGGTAACGCTTTGAGTCGGCGTCTTTTTCATACACGGTCTGACCCGAATCCATATTTACAAGAAGGATTGAATCCGACTTGGTTTTTACATCATTAGGATAGGACGCAGCACCTGCCGTTGTGAAAGCGGAACAGATAATGATGCAAAGCATACAGAGAAGTGAAAGTGTCTTGGTTATGGTTTTTCTCATTTACTTAATTCTCCCATTTATAGTTTTTCAGTTTAAAGCATTTTGTCCGCCACGCTCAAACAGGCGGTCTACCTCTGCTTTTAACAATCGTATTTCATCGTTTCGGATATCACCGTAACAATCCATTATGCAGTCTGCAATTTTTTGAGAAAGTTCAAGGCTTTTTGTGTCGGCAAAATCGGCAATTGACATCTGCGGAAGTCCGTGCTGTCTGTGACCGAAAAAGTCGCCGGGTCCTCTCATTTTCAAATCTTCATCGGCAATGACAAAACCGTTGTTCGTTGAACACATGACCTCAAGCCGTTCTCTTGTTGTCTTACTGCCCTTGTCGCTGATGAGAATACAATAGGACTGGGAACTGCCTCTGCCTACCCTTCCCCTCAGCTGATGAAGCTGTGAAAGTCCGAATCTTTCGGCATTTTCAATCACAATAACCGTAGCATTCGGAACATCAACGCCGACTTCTATTACCGTTGTGGCAACAAGAACGGAATACTCATTCTCGACAAACTTACGCATAACCTCGTCTTTTTCATCAGACTTCATCTGTCCGTGAACAATGCCGACTGCTATGTCAGGAAATTCCCGCAACATCAAATCTGCGGCATATTCTTCGGCTGACGCAACATCGTCAAGCTCGCCTTCTTCAACAAGGGGACAAACTATATACGCCTGTCTGCCGTGTTTTACTTCACTGCGGATAAAGTCATACACTCCGCCACGCATTGCAGAAGTTCGCAACACGGTTTTCACGGGTTTTCTTGACGGCGGAAGTTCGTCAATTATTGAAATGTCGAGGTCGCCGAAAATGATAAGTCCGAGTGTTCTCGGAATCGGAGTGGCACTCATAACAAGCAGATGCGGATTGTTGCCCTTGCCGAGAAGCTTTGCTCTTTGCGCAACGCCGAATCTGTGCTGTTCATCGGTTACGGCAAGCGCAAGATTTTTAAACTCGGTTTTATCGGTAATGAGAGCGTGTGTTCCGATTACCATATCAATCGAACCGTCTGCAAGTGATTTTCTGATTTGTTTTTTTTCGGATTCCCTGAGTGTGCCTGTCAGCAGACCAACCTTGATATCCGTATTTTCAAAAAGCTTTTGAAATGTTTTGTAATGTTGTCGGGCAAGGATTTCAGTCGGCGCCATAAATGCGGTCTGAAATCCGTTTTTGGCAACCGTGTAGCAGACCGAGGCTGCCACAGCCGTTTTGCCCGAACCTACATCGCCCTGAACAAGTCGGTTCAGCGGAGATGATTTGTTGATTATATCGTTTATGCAGTCCGACACCGCCCGTTTTTGGGCATTTGTCATTGTGAACGGCAAAAGCGATTCAAATTCTTTTGAATAATCCTTTGTGATTTCAAGAGAGGTTACTCCCCTGCTGTGGTCACGCAGGTTTCTCATTCCGAGGTTCAGCACAACAAGCTCTTCGGTAACAAGCCTTTTTCGGGCTGCTTCAAGCTGTTGGCGGTTCTTCGGAAAGTGAACATCAAACAACGCCTGTCTGAGTGAGCAAAGGTCAAATCTTTCCCTTATGGCATCGGGCAAAGGATCCTTAATTTTTGACGGCAGCATTGAAAGTGCCTGTCGTACGGCTGATTCAACCGATTTACTCGGAAGTCCTGCCGTTTGTCTGTAAATCGGACGGATTTGTGTTCCCTTGACAGCCGGAGCAAAAGTCGGAGATACAATCTGCATTCCGTAGCTGTCGGATGAGATTTTTCCGTAAAAGAAATATTCTCCGCCCTGTCTGAGCATTGAGCTGACATATTTATTGTTAAAAAACACAAGCTGAATTGAACCCGTTTCATCATAGACTGCGGTTTTGGAAATAATTCTTCCGCCGCTTATGCGGGTATCGTTTACAGATGTTGCGACAACAGCCTTTATGCAGACGGTTTCACCGTATTCAAGCTCGTCAATATGCTTGATGTTGCTCCAATCCTCGTATGTGCGTGGATAAAAATTAATCAAATCTCCAACGCTTTTAATCCCGAGTCTTGCAAAAAGTGCGGCACGCTTTTCACCTATTCCGTTCAAATTTGTAACGGGAGTTTTATAAAGTGATGTCATACCGCACCTCCGTTATACAAAACGGGAGCATAACCGTAAAAATTATGCTCCCTGAAAAAATCCGATTTAAATGCTTATTCTACGCTGAGAATAAAGTAGTAAACAGGCTGGTCGCCCTTTACAAGAGTAATATCGGTTCTTGAACCGAACTTTTCACGAAGCTCTCCGTATGCCTTTTCTGCCTCTTCCTCACTTACATCCTCACCATAGATAAGAGTAATGAATGAAGTGTCACGGCTGACCATATCCTTTGCAAGCTTGACAAGAGCCTTAACTGTGCTCTTTTCTGTGATTGTAAGCCTGCCGTTTTCAAGAGCGATAATGTCGCCCTCTTTGATTTTCTTACCGCCAAACTCACTGCTTCTTGCGGCAAAGGTTACAAGACCTGTGCCCACAGACGCAAGTGCATCCGTCATAAGCTGTGCGTTGCTTTCGGCAGAAATCTCGGGATCAAAGTTGAGCATTGCCGTCATACCCTGCGGAATTGTTCTTGTCGGAACAATGATGACATTTCTGTCTTTTACCATCGGGATTGTCTGCTCTGCGGCAAGAATGATGTTTTTATTGTTTGGAAGAACGAGAACATTCTTGGCAGGAGTTGCCATAATTGCCTCATAGATATCGTCTGTACTCGGGTTCATACTCTGACCGCCCGAAACAACATTGTCACAACCGAGGTCTTTAAAGAGGTCTTTAAGACCGTTACCTGCGGCAACTGCAACAAAGCCGAAATCGTTTTCAGGTTCTGCGGGAACAAACTTTTCCTTTTCAGCCTTTTTCTTTGTTGACTTGACATTCTTGTGCTGTTCCTTCATATTCTCAACCTTAACCGTGAGAAGCTGACCGAACTCAAGTCCTTTTGAAAGAGCATTGCCCGGCTGTTCCGTATGAACATGAACCTTGATAATCTCATCATCATTTACAACAACTACGCAATCACCGATTGATTCAAGATAACTGCGAAGCTCGCCGATTTCGGTTTCAATCTCGGCATTTCTGCCAACGATAAACTCTGTGCAATATGTGAATCTGATATCATCGTCAAATTCAGCGGCGGCACTTTCAAATGTGCTGACGGTTGCAGGAGCTGTGTCATCGTCAGCTTCAATCATAATGCCGTTCTTAATTACAGAGAGCATACCCTCAAAGATTACGCAAAGACCCTTACCGCCTGCGTCAACAACGCCTGCCTTTTTAAGCACGGGCAAAAGCTGAGGAGTGATTGCAAGCGCCTCGTTAGCCTTGTCAACGATTGTCTGCCATACAGACACAACATCTCTGTCATACTTAGCGGCTTCGATACCTGCCTCATAGGCCATTCTTGCAACCGTGAGAATTGTTCCCTCTGTCGGTTTCATAACAGCCTTGTAAGCGGCATCAACACCGATTCCGAGTGCTGCGGCAAGATTTTTGCCGTCAACTTCTTCGATGTCTTTAAGTCCCTGGGCAAAGCCACGGAAGATTAGTGAAGTGATAACACCCGAATTGCCTCTTGCTCCACGGAGCATTGCAGACGCTGTGATACCTGCGGCATCACCTGCACAGGTACCGTCAAAATCTTCAAGTGCCGCAACAGCCGCATTGACTGTCATTGACATATTTGTACCTGTGTCACCATCGGGTACAGGGAAAATATTAAGATCATTTATACTGTTTTTTTGGTTTGAAATATTATTCGCACCCGAAATAACAGCCTGTTTGAGAATTTGTCCGTTTATCATTTAGGCACATCCTTTTAATGTACATTTCTTAATCAACTGCATAAGCCGATTTAACACCGACAAACGCAGTTTTACAACAATTCACATTATAACATTATACATTATCAGCTTGTTTTTTGCAATAGTATAATACACTAATTATCTGCAAAAAAAGCCGACTTAATCGGGATTGTTTCATATTTTTTGACAATTGGAAACAATTTACTTTATGCTGATTTGTGTTATTCAATACGCATTGACTCGGCTGAAACGCACTTTCCGCTTTTGTCATCAACATCAAAAAGCGTACATTCCATTTTACATTCTCCGCTTGCAAGGTCAAAACGCTGCGGAAGCTTATTTTTCAGCTTTGCAATTATGATTTCGCTCTTTACTCCGAGAACGGAATGGATTGTACCCGTCATTCCCGTGTCGGTTATGTAGCCTGTTCCCTTTGGGAGAACCTGTGCGTCAGAGGTCTGAACATGGGTGTGTGTTCCGAACATTGCGGAAACTCTGCCGTCAAGGTAATAACCCATTGCCCTTTTTTCACCCGTTGCCTCTGCGTGAAAATCAACAATTATGATTTTGCTTTCAGCCTGTTTAATCATTTTATCTACACATTCAAAGGCGCAATTCAGGTTGTTATCCATATAGGAATTACCCATAATATTTATAATCGACACAATTCTTCGCCCTGTGTCAACATTAATTATACCTTTGCCGGGTGTTGAATTTTCGGGAAAATTGGCGGGTCTGACAATGAAGGGATTTGAGTCTAGGCAGTCATAGACTTCTTTTCTGCGGAAAGAATGGTTGCCAAGTGTAATTGCGTCAACTCCGCTGTCAAAAAGATGCTTTGCAGACACGGGAGTCAGTCCGTTACCGTCAGCGGAATTTTCACCGTTGCAGATTACAAAATCAACGCCTTTCACCTTTTTGAGCGTGGGAAGATTGTTGCGAAGAAATTCACAGCCGATACTGCCTACGACATCACCTATACATAAAATTCTCATAGTTATCCCTCCGTTTGTTTCCGATTGCAAAATTTCAGTTGTTCAAAGCAAAACATACAAATTGATTATAACACAACTTTTCTATTCTGTCACATCAAAATCGACCTGATCTGCAATATTTTCGTTAAAAATATAATCTGTTGTCACCCTGTATCCGCCTTTATTTTCTTTAACGGAAATTTGTTTTGAAATAACCTTGCTTTTATTCTTTGTAAAAATCTCATAGAGAATACAATCAGCCTTTGCAATCTCCTCAGCCTTGTTTTTACTTACAGAGTTTTCAGTTGTTACAAGCTCACGGTCGGTTCTGATTTTAAGTCCTACCGGCAGAACAACATCATTTATAAACAGATTTTCTCCGTGAACTGTGCTTACAAAATTGTCGTAGTTTTCAAAGGCAAGGTTACAGGGAAAATCAAGCCATAAAAATCTGAAATTTTTTCTGTCAACATAATTTTCGTCAGCGTAACTGTAGGTTACTTTTTTCGGAATTGAAAGCGTTTGCTGTTCGGTAATGTCGGCATAAACCTTTGCGTTTGCTCTCAAGTAACGCATATCGCCCTGCTTGGTTTCGTCAAGACCGCTGACAAGAATCTGACCGTTCACAACTCCGCTGCCCTTTGTAACAACAGGTCTGCCGTTATATGCCTGAATCCGTGTTATGACTCCGTCCTTAATGGCTTTTACATTGCAAGGATTTTTTGAGGTGTCAAGCTTCGGCTTTTTGTAGGTTTCCTTTACTTCAACCGTGACAAGACTGCCCGTTATGTTTATGCTCATCCAGCGGATATCGTCACATTTCAGCTGAATATTGCGTTCTATCTGATCTGTATCGAGATTGTTTTTCCACACACCGACAGAAATCCCGTTATCAGCAAGTAACGATTCAAGATATGTATTGCTGATTTCCTCTGTGCCCGAAATTTTTACCGACCAGATAAAATTTGAAAGAAAAATACAGAGAATAATTCCGCATACCGCACCTGCAAAAAGTCCTGTTCTCTTCTTATAGCGGTTAATAATAAACGGCAATCCGTGTTTGGCTGTTATTCTTGTTTTAACCCTTGATTTGCGTGCAAGAATTCTGATTTTTTTGTAGTCGGAAAGGTACATTGAGGCTGATATTGCGTTCTTTTTCGGAACGGGATTCCAGAGATTCACACCGTTCTTTGCGGTTATGTTCATAAATCTTTCGGGGAATTTTCCGCTTGCGGTAAAGTCCACACTTCCTCTGAGAAAGCGTATTATTTTAAGGAGCATAGTTTCACCTCACGAAAGAAAGTTGATGTCGGTTACAAAGCCTTCGATTTCAACGCAGGAGCTTGAAATGCACTTCAATGTCATCCCTCTCCCGCAAAATGAAATTACGGTTTTGCAGGTATTAATTTTTATGCTTTCGCTGTCATAGAGCAAAATTCCCGTTGAACCCTCAACGGTTATTCTGCGGTTTCCGAGCATCTCTATATACGGCATTGTTCCCATATCGAACATCGGAGAAGGCAATCTTTCGTTTTTATCGGCAATTCGTTTCTTCTTTGGCAAAAAAATCTCCCCTGTTTTCGTTTCTCATTTATTTTTATGCAACTGCCGTCATATATATTAATTGGTGATTAATATGTTCCTGAGTAAAAGTGCCGTAAAGGCGGTGAATATTTTTAAAGCAATCGGAATTTTTCTTTTATGCATTACGGCTCTTTTGTTTTCAAAAGAATGTTCAAAGGGTGCTGAAAACGGCATAGGCTTGTGCCTTTCAACGCTTGTACCGTCACTTTTCCCTTTCATGGTGCTTGCCTCATATATTACAGATAGCGGTCTTGCAGAAAAAATCGGCAGACATCTTTCATGGCTGACAAAACCGCTTTTCGGACTTAACGGTTGCTTTGCGTCGGCAATAATTCTCTCGCTTGTCGGAGGTTATCCCGTTGGTGCAAAGACGGTAAATTCACTTTATAAAAAAGGTGCGGCAAGTGAAAATGAGTGTAAACGGGCAGGTCTGTTTTTGGTGTGTTCGGGGCCGGGGTTTCTTGTGAATTTTATCGGTGCACAGCTTTATTCGAGCATTGAAGTCGGGCTTATTATATTTGCCGCCCAATGTTTCTCGGTTTTTATGCTTGGATTTACTCTAAAATTCGTTTACAGAAATAAATCTGATGATAATTCTAATTTAGAAACATTAATAAGTGCTCCGCAAAAAGGTGACGCACTTGTAAAGTCTGTTCTTGACGGTGCAAGGGGAATGTTTGCAATCTGCGCATTTGTGGTGCTGTTTTCGGCATTCACTGAGATTTTCTGCTCACACATTACAGATGAAAATATTCAAAAACCGTTTTTGATACTCACGGAAGTTTGCAATGCGGTTACTGCGGTATCGAAAGATTTGCCGATTGAGGTTGTTGCATTTTCGGCAGGATTCGGCGGACTTTGCGTACATTTTCAGATTTTTTCGGCACTTGGAAATATTAAGGTTAATAAAATGTTATTTTTCTTTTGCAGAATTTTGCAAGGGCTTATCACCGCATTGCTTACGCATTTAGGAATAAAACTTTTCTCCGTCACAACCGATGTTTTTTCAACATCAACGGTTGAAAACTTCAGTTTTTTCGGAGGAACTGCCCTTTCGGGAGCGGCTTTGCTTTTTACCGCTTTATGCTTTTTATATTCACTCAAAAATTACAAACAAAATTGACGGAGGTTACTTTATGTGCGGAATAGCAGGATGGATTGACCACTCACAGGATATGAGCGAAAGAATTGATTTGCTCAACAGAATGTCGGAAACGCTTGACAGGAGAGGTCCTGACGAAAACGGTTTGTACATTAACCAAGGGGCGGCGCTTATGCACAGGCGGCTTGTTGTAATTGACCGTGAAAACGGCAAACAGCCGATGTCGGTTCGTCACAAGGAAACGACCTATGTCATTGTCTATAACGGCGAACTCTATAACACAGCCGAGCTTCGTGAGGAGCTGAAAGCATCGGGTTTTCATTTCAGAGGTCACAGCGACACGGAGGTTGTGCTGAAATCGTACATTAAATACGGTGCGGACTGCTGCAAAAAGCTGAACGGAATTTTTGCCTTTGCAATCTACAACACAAGCGACAAATCGCTGTTTTTGTGCAGGGACAGAATCGGCGTTAAGCCGCTGTTTTACTACGAATACAACGGTGGCTTGCTGTTTGCGTCAGAAATAAAAGCGTTGCTTGCAAGCAAGATTGTAAAGCCTCAAATTAACGAACAGGGACTCAATGAAATTTTCTTTTTAGGACCTGCAAGAACGCCTTCGTTCGGAGTTTTCAAGGGAGTATTTGAACTTAATCCGGGAGAATGTGCAATGTATAGGCACTCAAAGCTTCGCCGAAAAAAATACTACACCGTTGAGGCAAAAGAGCATACAGACAATGAAGTTACTACCATTGAAAAGACGAGATATCTGCTGACTGATGCAATTCAGCGACAACTTGTGAGTGATGTTCCGCTGTGCTTTTTCCTTTCGGGAGGGCTTGACAGCAGTATAATTGTCAAGACCGCATCAATGTACAACAAGGAACACAAACTCGGCAAAATCAACACCTACTCGGTTGAATACCGTGACAACGAAAAATATTTTCAAAAGAGCAATTTTCAGCCTACTCCCGACTACGAATTTATTTCGATGATGTCAAAAAATGCCGACACAAAGCACAGGGAAATTGTCCTTGACAACACGCTTGTGTGCGACGCACTTTATGAAAGTGTTCAGGCAAGGGATTTGCCTGGGTATGTTGATGTTGACTCGTCACTTTTGCTCTTCTGCAAAGAAATCAAGCAAAACTACACCGTTGCACTTTCAGGAGAATGTGCCGATGAACTTTTCGGCGGATATCCGTGGTATCACAACCATGAAATACTTTTTGAGGATTGTTTTCCGTGGTCAAAAAGTCAGGATATTCGCAGGAGCATTCTCAAGGACGGTGTGCTGAAAAACGGCGAAGAGTATGTCAGACAAAGGTATCTTGACACAATAAGCCTTGCTCCAAAGCTTAAAAGCGACACCGACCTTGACAGGCGAATGCGAGAGATGTTCTACCTGAATTTTTACTGGTTTATGCAATGTCTGCTTGAGCGAAAAGACAGATGCTCAATGTTCAGCGGACTTGAGGTCAGAGTACCGTTCTGCGATTACAGACTTGTTGAATATGCGTACAATATGCCGTGGGAATTAAAGGCTTGGGGCAATCGTGAAAAGGGAATTGTACGAAAGGCTTTTGAGGATATTCTGCCCGAAGAAATTTGCTGGAGAAAGAAAAGTCCGTATCCGAAAACGCACAATCCGATTTACTTCAACGAGTGTGTAAAAAGGGTTAGAAAAATTCTTAAAAAGCGTTCAATTCTAAACGAACTGCTTGACCGAAAAGGGATTGAAGATATCATTGAAAATCCCGATAAAATCACAAATCCGTGGTACGGTCAGCTGATGAAAGCACCGCAGATTCTTGCGTATATAATCGAACTTGACTACTGGTTTGATAAATATAATGTTGAAATAGTGTAACGGTTATGTTAAAATCTGAGTGTAAAAAGCATTGGGAGATGTAGAAAATTAACCGTGAACAATATATTAAGCTGACCGATTTCTTCAAGAATAACAAATCCGCAAAAAATGTGTTGAAATTCGTATATAAAATTTTTCCGCTGACAGTATTTGCAAGCTATCCGATTTTGCTTGTATATACATTTTTGTGGCAAAAAGATTTGTTTTTAAAGTCGCTGACTGTGCCTGCGGGGGTGTTTTTTGGAATAACACTTCTGCGAATTATCATAAAAGAAGAACGCCCGTATGTGCGGTACGGAGTTGCGCCTGTTTTTGCAAAGAACAGCAAGCCAGACAGTATGCCGAGCCGCCACACCGCAAGCGCATTCATCATTGCAATGGCAATTTTGCGGTTCAATGTGTGGGCAGGGATTGCATACCTCTTCATTGCGGTTATGATTTCCGTGTCAAGAGTGTGTGCAGGAGTGCATTATGTGCGTGATGTCATAGTCGGCGCAGCAATAGCAATCCTCTGCGGAATTGTATTTTTATTTTTGGTGTTTTAATATATAATTGTGCAGACGGTAACAATGTTACGCTCAATCATAATTTTCAATTTAAAAAGCCACAGCAGATTTTAACCTTTCTACTGTGGCTTTTTTGTTGGTTGTTAAGTTGTGTAATATCTGTTTATGTAACAGTGATATTATTTTTTGTCATCTGTTTTTTCTGTAAGGTCGATGATATCACCTGTGCAATGGGGACATTTTGTGGCTTTGATATCAATATCACTGAAACAGAACGGACACTTTTTTGTTGCGGGAGCTTCTTCGGGTTCAGTTTTTTTGCCGAGTGACATAACCTTGTTGACAAGCTTTACGATAAGGAAGATTACGAAAGCCATAATCAGGAAGTTGATTACCGCTGTGATAAACTTACCGTACATAATTGTTGCGCCGTTGATTGTAACCTGAAACTGGTCAAAGTTGACACCGCCGAAGATACCGAGAATCGGCGAAATGATGTCGCTTGTGAGAGAAGTTACGATTGCCTGAAAAGCCGCACCGATGATAACGCCGACTGCGAGATCAAGCACATTTCCACGCATTATGAACTCCTTAAACTCCGAAAAAAACTTTTTCATTTCACCCTGATCCCCTTTATTTAATTTTCAAAATCAGCCAAGAATTGCCTTATGGTAAACCTTTTTACCCTTTTTGATTACAACATAGCCTTTTTCAAAATCAGACTTTGCAACCTTTGCGTAAACATCTGTTACCTTTTCATCGTCAACAGAAACACCGCCCTGCTGAATAAGTCTTCTGCCCTCGCCGTTTGAAGGGATAAGTCCGCACTTCTTCATGAGGTCAAGAATTCCGATTTCGCCGTCTGCAAAATCAGCCTCTGTAAGAGTTGTTGAGGGCATATTGTCTGTATTTGTCTTGTTGCTGAAGATTGCCCTTGCGGCCTCCTGAGCCTTGTCAGCCTCCTCTTTGCCGTGAACAAGCTCTGTAAGCTCATGAGCAAGAATTTCTTTTGCTTTGTTAATTTCACTGCCCTCAAGCTTTGCAAGCTCATCAATTTCTTCAAGCGGAAGGAATGTGAGCATTTTAAGGCACTTGATTACATCGCCGTCATCAACATTTCTCCAATACTGGTAGAAATCGTAGGGGCTTGTCTTTTCGGCTGAAAGCCATACTGCACCCGACTGGGTTTTACCCATTTTCTTACCCTCTGAGTTGAGGAGAAGGTTGATTGTCATTGCATATGCGTTCTTGCCGAGCTTTCTTCTGATAAGCTCTGTACCGCCGAGCATATTGCTCCACTGGTCGTCGCCACCGAACTGCATATTACAGCCGTACTTCTGATAGAGAGCATAGAAGTCATATGACTGCATAATCATGTAGTTAAATTCAAGGAAGCTGAGTCCCTTTTCCATTCTCTGCTTGTAGCACTCTGCACGAAGCATATTGTTAACGCTGAAACAAGCGCCTACATCACGGAGAAGTTCAACATAGTTGAGGTCAAGAAGCCAGTCTGCGTTGTTTACCATAAGAGCCTTGCCCTCAGAAAAGTCGATAAAACGGCTCATCTGCTTTTTGAAGCAATCAACATTGTGCTGGATTGTTTCCTTTGTCATCATCTGACGCATATCTGTTCTGCCTGACGGATCACCGATCATACCTGTGCCGCCGCCTACGAGTGCAATTGGCTTGTTGCCTGCCATCTGAAGTCTTTTCATAAGGCAAAGAGCCATAAAGTGACCTACATGAAGGCTGTCGGCTGTCGGGTCAAAGCCGATATAGAATGTGGCTTTACCGCTGTTTACAAGCTCTCTGATTTCTTCTTCGTCAGTAACCTGAGCAATAAGTCCTCTGGCTACGAGTTCTTCATATACTCCCATATTTAAAAATTCCTTTCGATTTTTGTCAGTTAAACAATAATATTATAACATTATTTAATTTATAGTCAACCTTTCAGGCATGAGTTTTGTTGCAAATCTCGCCGTTTTCGACTGTTATCATAACAGTTTTATCGCTGTCTGTCCGATAAACATTTTTGCACACGCTGTTAAGCAAGGCTGTTATATAGTAATCGGGAAGTGCCGTATCGTCAGCCGAAACGCTTATTACAGCGGTTTCGGGGCTTGCCTTTGCAAGAAAATCTTCACTTGAAGAATACTTACTGCCGTGGTGTGCAACCTTGAGAACATCGCATTTTAATTCTTTGTCGGAATTAACCATTGATTCTTCCCTTTTTGACGAAATGTCGCCTGTAAAGAGAAATCGCTTTTCGTCATATTGAAGCATTGTTACAAGCGAATTATCGTTTGTGTTGCCAAAGTCCTTTTCGGGTTGATAAAATTTAAAGGTCATATTTCCGATTTCAACGGGTTTGTCTGGATCGGGAATTGCCGTTTTAATATTATTTTCTTTTATAGAATTAACAAGCTTTTCGTATTCGGGTGTTTTGTGGCTGTCGGAATATTTTCCGAAATAAACAACATCCGCACCGAATTTATCTATGATATCAGGCAACGAACCGATGTGGTCGCTGTCGGGGTGTGACACGATTACGGCATCAAGATGAGTTACCGAACTGCGTTTGAGATAGGCAGTAATTTTATCGGTCACAAGATTTGTTCCTCCGTCAATCAGCACACTTTTATCTCCGCATTTAATCAGCGTACAATCAGCCGAACCTACATTTATAAATGAAACGGAAAAGTCGGCTTCCATATCGGCTGAAATTCCGAAAAATGTATAGACATCGTTCCAGTCGGGAATTCCCAGAGGTTTTCCGAATGAAACAAGCAGTACACAGGCAATGAAAAGTACGCATACCGATATTTTCAGTATGAAAAAGATTTTATTTCTTTTTGTTTTTTCGTCTGTACTTTGCGAACTTATCTTTGCCGTTTTTGCCTCTTCCCTTCTGATTCTGCGAATTGCGGTTGTTGTTCTGTTTTGAATAACCGCCCTGTGTTTGTCCCGCCATCGGAGTTACAAGACATTTTTTATCGTTACCGATTAAATCCCGTCTGCCGGCTTTGATGAGTGCTTTGATTACAAGCGGTTTGTTTTCGGGAATGAAATACTGCAGCAATGCCCTTTGCATAGCTTTTTCATTTTCAGACTTTGGAACATAAACCTCTTTGAGGGTGTACGGATCAAGCTCCGTATAGAACATACTCGTTGAAATTGTACCCGGAGTCGGATAGAAGTCCTGAACCTGTTTTGGGTGAATGTTTTCATGCTTGCAGAAAAGTGCAAGTTCTACGGCATCCGAAAGTGTTGAACCGGGGTGTGAGCTCATCAGATACGGCACGACATACTGGTCTTTATTTTCCTTGCCCGTAAAATCGTAGAACATCTTGCAGAAACGCTTGTAGCTTTCAATATGCGGCTTGCCCATTTTGTCAAGAACCGCCGCCGAACAATGCTCGGGGGCAACTCTCAGCTGACCGCTGATGTGGTACTTTACGAGTTCACGGAAAAATTCGTCATTTTCATCTTCAATAAGGTAATCAAAACGGATTCCGCTGCGGATAAACACCTTTTTAATTCCCTTGAGATTTCTCAGCTTTCGCAGAATATCAAGATATTCCGTGTGTGACACCTGCATATTCGGGCAAGGTGTCGGTGCAAGACATCTTCTGTTTTTACAAAGTCCGAGTTTTTTCTGCTTTTCGCATGACGGAAGTCTGAAGTTTGCGGTAGGTCCTCCGACATCGCTTATGTAGCCCTTGAATCGTGGATTATCAAGAAAACTTTCAGCCTCCTCAATAATACTCTTTTCACTTCTGACGGTTACCGCTCTGCCCTGATGGAAAGCAAGTGAGCAGAAATTACAAGCTCCGAAACAACCACGGTTGTGTGTGATTGAAAACAGCACTTCGTTGATACCGGGTACGCCACCGAGACTTTCATAACACTTTGGATACCAACGCTCATACGGCAGAGAATAGACATAATCAAGCTGTTTTGTGTCAAGCGGCTGCATCGGAGGATTCTGCACAAGAATGTACTTTCCGTGCCTTTGAATGAGGGTTTTGCCTCTTACGGCATCAGCCTCCTCAAGCTCCCTGCGTGATGCAATTGCATAGTCACGCTTGTCCTCTTTTACACGCTCGTAGCTTGGAAGTTCGACAACCGACTTTGGCACATAATCGTCTGTACGAATCTTATAGCAAACACCTCTGATATCGTAAAGCGATTCAACAGGATAACCCTCGGAAAGTCTTTTTGCAATTTCAACTGTCTGCAGCTCGCCCATTCCGTACACAAGCAAATCTGCCTTGCTGTCGAAAATAATTGAGGGCATTACCTCGTTTTTCCAATAATCATAATGGGCAAATCTTCTGAGTGATGCCTCAAGACCTCCGATTATAAGGGGAGAATCGGGATATAGCTTTCTGATTATGTTGCAGTAAACTGTGACGGCTCTGTCGGGACGCCTGCCGTTTTTACCGCCTGCCGTATAGGCATCATCATGTCTTTTACGCTTTGCAACCGTGTAGTGGGCAACCATACTGTCAATGTTGCCTGCCGACACCATAAAACCGAGCCTTGGTTTTCCGAACTGTGTAAAATCATCATCGTTTTTCCAATTAGGCTGTGCAAGGAATGCTGTCTTGTAACCGCAATCCTCAAGAACTCTCGTGATTATTGCCGCACCGAATGACGGATGGTCAACATAGCTGTCACCGCAAACATATACAAAATCGACTTCGTTCCAACCTCGATCACGCATTTCTTTTGCGTTCATCGGTAAAAAAGCCATATTGAACCCTCCTTTATTTTTAATCGGCTCTGTTTTCAAGTGCATTTCTGCGTTCGAGCCATTCGTTGTAGGTCATGAGAACATCTCTCGGTTTTGAACCCTGATGAGGGCCTACAACTCCCATTTGTTCCATATCGTCAATCATTCTGCCTGCTCTTGCGTAGCCGACCTTGAGTCTTCTCTGCAAAAGTGAGGTTGACGCCTGTCCTGCATCAATTACGCACTTGATTGCCTCTTCCATTTTGCTGTCAATATCAAGACCTTCGTCAGATGATGAATCTGAATCACCCGATTTTTTGCCCTGAGCAATTTCTTCTGCAGCAATTCTTTTAATTTTTTCTTCGATTTCAGAATTATACTGAGCCGAATACGCTTTCTTTATGTAGTGGGTTACACCCTCGATTTCTTCATCGGAAGCATAGCAGCCCTGAACACGAATAGGCTTTGGAGCGCCTACAGGCGAAAACAGCATATCGCCTCGGCCGATGAGCTTTTCACCGCCGCCTGTATCAAGAATTGTACGGGAGTCTGTGTTTGAACTTACCTTGAGTGAAATACGGCTCGGTACATTCGCCTTGATAAGACCTGTGATTACATTAACGGTAGGTCTTTGGGTTGCAAGGATAAGGTGCATACCTGCGGCACGAGCCATCTGAGCAAGTCGGCAGATTGAGTCCTCAACCTCGCTCGGAGCCGCCATCATCAAATCGGCAAGCTCATCAATTGCAATTACAACACGGCTCATTTTTTCTTTGGCAACGGGAAGTCCGTTTACTTCAAGAACAGGCTGAACCTCTTCTCCCTCTTCATTTACAACAGGCGGATTTTTCTCCATATAATTCATATTTTTTTCGATAAGAGAATTATATGAATCAATATCCTTACAATCGTATTCGGAGAAAATTTTATATCTCTGGAGCATTTCGTTTACTGCCCACGCAAGCGCACCTGCCGCCTTTTTTGCGTCGGATACTACGGGAATGAGCAAATGCGGAATACCCTTGTATTTTGAAAATTCAACCATTTTCGGGTCGATAAGCAACAGCTTTACTTCATCGGGAGTTGCCTTGTAGAGAATACTCATAAGAATTGAGTTTACGCACACGGATTTACCCGAACCGGTTGTACCTGCAATGAGCAAGTGCGGCATTTTGGCAAGGTCGGTAACAACAATTTCACCGGAGATATCTCTTCCGAGAACGGTTGTGAGCTTGCTCTTGCTGTTTCTGAACTTGTCCGAATCAATCAATTCACGCATTGTTACCATGCTTACAACCTTGTTCGGAACTTCAATTCCGACTGCCGCCTTTCCCGGAATAGGTGCTTCAATACGAACACCGTTTGCGGCAAGGCTGAGTGCGATATCATCGGAGAGATTTGTAATTTTGCTGATTTTAACACCGGGGGCAGGCTGTAACTCATAGCGTGTTACGGACGGACCTCGGCAGATGTTTACAATGCTTGCCTTTACACCAAAGCTTGTGAGGGTATCAATAAGCTTTTTGGCATTATTCTGCATTTCTTCCATTGCATCGCTGTCATCGGAATTTAGCTTTGGTTTGAGCAACTGAATCGGTGGGAACTGATACTTTTTTTCTTCCTTTTGAGAATTATCGGAACGAACAGCTCTGTCAAGCTGTTCCGCAATTTCGTCGCCGGCCTCCTCGCTGTTGTCTTTTTTGCTTTTGAGAAGTGCTTTTTTGACGATGTTCTCAGTTTCGGCATCAGGCTTGACCCCTGTCTGTTCAGCCTTAGAAGCTGACTTTTCGTTTGAGATATCCTCAGCAATTGCAGAAACCGTGTTGTCGGCACTTTTGCCCATAGGCTTGCTTGCACGATTGATTATGTTGATGAGATCCTGTGACAGATCCTTGTCTGCGGCATTTTCTTCCTTTGAATCGGCAATATCCGTGTCAATTCCGTTTACTGCCGACTTTGCTTTCTTGACCTTTGTCTTTTTGTCATCAAGCGGAATGTCAATAAAACTTCCCGAGGACTTTCTGTTTTCGCCTTCAAGCGCAATGTCGATATCGCCTCTTTCGGCAAGCTTTCTCTCACGGTTTTCTTCTCTGCGTTCTCTGCGAACTCTTGCCCTCTCCTCACCTGCTTCACGGATATGTACGGCTGTCCTTGACGCCGCCGCTGTCATATCTTTAATAGAAATGTTCGCAACAATAAGGATAAGTGCGGCTGTTACAACAAAGCTTGTAAAAAGTGCGGCTGTACTGCCGAACAGGACAACAAGCGGATAGCCGAGCAATCCGCCGATTATTCCGCAATCGAAAGTCATATACCTTGAGGTGTCGGAGGCATCCTTGAACAGATTGCCAAGACACGCAAAAAAGTTCATATCAGAATATTTTGCACCGCTGCCTGCGTAAATCAACGCCCCGATAAACAGAATTATGACGACACAAAGGAAAAGCTTCAGCTTATAGCGTGCAACCTGTTTCTCCTTTTCGGTCATGACACACAAATAAAAAAGCGTTACGGGAACAAGAAAAATCCCGAATCCGAGAACTCCGAAAAAGAAACTGCGTATCATTGTCCAGACATTTGAACCTTTTATGAAAATTATGCAGACAAAAACAGCCGCAACGGCGGCATAGAGGATTGCCCTTACACGCGGCGAAAGTCCGCTGCTCCTTTTCGGAACAGCGGATGCTTTGGTTCTGCTTGCAGTTTTTGCACCTTTTGATGAGGTTTTTGAAGAAGTCTTTTTTCTTCTCGACGCAGTATTTTTAGTTTTGTCAGCTGTTTTTTTGTTAGCTGCCAATAAAATCACTCCATTTAAAATTTATGCAATCGGCGCACCTGTGAAAAGGTTTACGCCCGTATTCATTTCGATGATTGAAATTACAATAAATGCAACACCGACAACCGCTGTGTAGATTACAAAAATTTCCATTTTGTCGGATTTCAGGAACCACTTGAAAATTACGATTGCAAGATAGCCTACAACTGCGGAAACCGCCATTCCGATAATCAGCGGAAGAAATTCAATATTACTCAAGCCTTCGGGTGACTTGATTGCATCCACACCCTCAAGAAGTGCCGCCGCAAGGATTGACGGGATACCGAGTACGAATGTGTAGTCAAGTGCCTTCTGCTTTGAGATGCCTCTCATCTCACCGACTGCAAGTGTTGAGCCTGAACGGGAAAGTCCCGGAAGGAGTGCGGCACAAACCTGTGTTACACCGACAAGGATTGCGTCAACAACATTAAAACTATCTCTTGTTGCCTTGGCATTGCTCTTTGCTGCAAGATGTTTGTGAGTTGAGGCAACACTCTTGCGGTTACAGATAATACCGATTGTTAAAAGTACGCTTGTGAGAATGAGCGAACAGGCAGTTACTATGAGAACAGGACTTGCGGAAAGCTGGTCTGCAAGATCCTTGAGTTTCATATCTGTTCCGGGAATCGGCAGAAAAAGCAAGAACAGCGGTATAAGACCGACGATGAGCATTACAACGAGATTACGGTTATAATTCATTTTGCTCCATTTGAACTTGCCTGTGAAAATATCCTTGAGCATAAGGAAAAATTCTTTTATAAGATTCCACACAAGTTTGTGGTAGAATGCAACAACGGCAACAAGTGTGCCGACATGGAGCATTACATTAAAGAAAAGATTGCTTTCACCTGTGCCTGCACCGAGAATGTGCTGTGTGATTGCGAGGTGGCCACTGCTTGATACGGGCAAAAATTCGGTAAGTCCCTGAACAACACCCTGAATAATGGCATCTAAAATTGACATGGTTATGTATTCCCTCCAAAAAATAAGTTTTACAAATCTTCTTTGTAATTTGTACGCTGAAAAGCCGTATGGGTTAGCATAATTAAGATTTCATACAAATCATAAGCGTCACAATATATATGTATTCGGGCAAAACGCCCGAAATTATTTTTCCTGCTTTTTTGAGCGTGATTTTGCAGACTTTGGCTTGCTCTCTTTGTTTTCTTTAATCAAATCATAAAGAGCGTCAATTGCGTCGGAAACTGTTCCGACCTCGTCAATCAAGCCTTCTTCAACAGCCTCTTCTCCCTCAAGAATAGTTCCGATATCCATTACAAGCTCACCCGTGTTAAGCACAAGCTGATTATAACGGTCTTTTGTAATATTGGAATTTTCGGCAACAAAGGTTGTGATTCTGTCCTGCATACGCTGAAAATATTCAAAGGTCTGCGGAACTCCGAGTGTGAGGCCTGTTGTTCTAACGGGATGAACCGTCATTGACGCACTCTTTGCGATAAAGCTTTTCTTTGCCGCAACAGCAAGCGGAATTCCTATTGAATGACCTCCGCCGAGTACGATGGAAACGGTCGGCTTTTTCATTCCCGAAATCACCTCGGCAATTGCAAGACCTGCCTCAACATCTCCGCCGACTGTGTTAATCAGCACAAGCAGTCCGTCAATTCTTTCGTCCTCCTCAACCGAAACAAGCAGAGGGATGACATGCTCGTATTTTGTGGTTTTGTTTTGTTGCGAAAGAATGTAATGACCTTCAATCTGACCGATAATCGTCAGGCAATGCAGCACACAGTCCTTATGAGTTGTGAGAACAGAACCTGTTTCGCCGATTCGGTCTGTTTGTTCTTCACTTATGGGGCTGTCATTTGCAAGCTTTTGCGGATCATCATCCGGTGCAGGATTTTTAACATAGTTCCCTTTTTTTGATGAGACTTTTGAAGATTTTGATTTTTGTGGCATTGTATGCACCTCCGAGAATAGTTTCACCGAAATTGCACGCAAAATGTATGCATACAAAAAATAAGACGCACAAGCCACATTGTTCAATTGTAAAAAGCCTTTAGTGCTTATTATACCATTACAGCAAAATTATTTCAATAATTTTATTTCTTTATTTCTAATATGTAATAACCTTTGTTTATTAGCGTTTGTCTGTATTTATGTACTAAAAAATGCAGTAAATATCTGTAATCATTTATTAAAAACTGTTTATCGCCGTTTGTCTGTATTTATCATCAAATGAAGTATTTGTTGTAAATTTTGTTGTACAAGGCAATCACAAAAAAACAGACAGAATTATTTCATCTGCCTGTTTTCATATCAACCAATCATTATTTTACTATCAAGATTAAAAAATGACTGTTGTTTTTTCTCTTTTGAAATTTCGCTATAAATATCCATTGTTGTTGCAATATCACTATGCCCCATAATTTCCTGAATAATTTTCACATTAGGTTCATTTTCACAAAATCGGGAACAAAATGTGTGTCGAAGTGTATGAGCACTAAATTTTGGCAGTAATACCGCACTTCTTTTTTCCTTAATTGATAGTTGAGTTTCCAACTCGTTATATTCATTACATATATTGTTGATACAAACATTTATATTTGGAGGAGTATATACATTACCTGTGCTGGTGAGAAAAACAAAGCCACTATATCCATCAATTGTTTCTTGACTAAATATCCCGTATTTCATCTGTAATTCTTTTAATTTTAGCAATTGTTTTCTAACCTCGGTTAGCATTGGTATCTGCCTTACACCTGATGATGTTTTAGGGGTGGTGATTCGTTTTCTAATTTCCCCTTTTTTCTGATATCCATATGATAGACTATGAGTAATATTTATTACTTGATTATTAAAATCAATGTCATTCCAAGTAAGTCCGAGCGTTTCACCAATTCTTGCACCCGTTCCAAGTAAAAAAGTAAATAATGGCAACCACTTTTTAAATCTATCGCTATTTTTTACATAATTGATAAAAATACTTTGTTGTTCTGCTGTCAATGCGTGCCGTGATTTTTTGCTTGTAGGATTACTGTTTTGTTCTTGTACGGCTTTTATAGCACCGTCACTTGGATTCTTCAATATTAAGTCATCTCTAACAGCCTCAGAAAAAACTGGATGTATAATACTATGTATCAGTTTTACAGAACCAATCTTCATACCGCTATTCAAAAGTCTTATGTAGAAGTTTTTTATATCTGTATATTTTATTGCACTAATTTTCAAAACACCTATACTATTTCTGGCATAATGGTCATAGCAGTATATATAATTACATTTTGTTCGTTCTTTTAATCTCTTGACGCTAATATAGTCATCAAAACATTCATTTAATGACACTTTGGATTTTGTAGTGTCTAAGCCCATAGATAATTTTTCCTGTATTTCCAACTCCTTATTTCTTAAACAAACATCAGAACGCTTTCCTTTTGGTACTGTATCATTTTCAGTTAATCTCCAAGAATACACATATTTCGGCTTACCGTCAATCATATAACGGAATTGATACCTTCCGTCTTTCCTTTGAAATTCATTATCGTGCAATAATCTGCCTTTATTGTCCCTGCGTTTCATCATTATCCTCCTTAATTTTTCTTGCAGAAACACTCTCATTATGATAGAATTTAAAATGTATGTAGTTTCTGCATACGCTTTCAGGTTAGCCATTCGCTTTGGTCGGGGAGTGGCTGACCTAATTTTATTTATCAGCAGACTGATTATATAACAACTGCAAACCCTCCAGCAAGATTTCTGTTTTGCTACAAGAAAACATCTCCGATAAATATTGAATTTTATTCAATTCTTCATCGGTCACTCGAATTTGTAATCGGTGGTTTTTCTTTTCATTTTCGGATTTGCAAGGTCTGCCCATTTTAGGACTCAATTAAAATTCACCTCCATTGACTTATTGTCCGTACAATAATTATACTATTGTACACACAAAAAGTCAATAATAAAATGAATTAACTTTTAACAAATAAGTAAATAAAATTTTACACAACCGCATAAATACTGCATTTTCAGCACTACAAAACCGATAATATGCAAATTTACAACAAATTTTACAACTTTTTCGCAGAATCAAGAGTTTCAGAACTGTGTTCTTTTAATTTATTAAAAGATATATTACTATTTTTATTTTTACTTGTTATATTATTACTTGTAGCGAATTTTACATCTGCTTGTGGTGTAATTTTTTTACTTCTTACATTAAACAGGTTAATTACTTGTGTTGTATAGCTTGCCCCCGTTTTTTAGAGGACAAGCCAACAACTAAATCTATGAAAACACTTTTAGCGAGTGATTACAAATAGTATAATCATAATATACTTATAGTATTGTCTTAAATGCATCCTGAGCGATTTTTTTGATTTAGTAATGGAATTATATTACTTTCTGCTAAAAATCGCACAGGACGCAAATACAAGCAAATTAGAACTATCTGATGCCCTTGAAAGCGAATGTAAACGAATCTGACGGCACTTCCAACACAATATCATCAAATGTATGCGACATAAATTCGTTTTTATCAGTCACAGTCGTAGAAATAAGTGCCTGACCTGAACCTATAACCGCATACAGGTTACTTGCAAAATTTTCATCTGCGAAACAATCAAGCTCAACCTTTGAAAATCGGGGATTTTCCCTCATTGATAAAATCAACTTGACCGCACCGACTGCAAAATCACGATAAGCTGAAACATAATCGCTTGCAGTTCTGATACTACCCGTTGCTTTTGCAAATTTGGGATAGTTTGAAACAAGTCTGCGAATTGATACAAAAGCATAATCATTATAATATTTCTGTAAAAGAATATTAAACTCTTCCTGATTAAGAATTTTGCTATCAAAAACAGCAACATTAGAACTGAAATTTTCGGTGCATACAAAATTCCTAATTGAAATTTTTGCTTTAAGCTCATTGAAAACGGTATTGATTTTCTCAATGGCGTTATTTGCCTCAGAAACAATCTGATGTTCGGTGTCCTCGTTATATTTATCCGCTAAATCTCTTGAATAAGTAATTTCATTATATTTAACAGTCTTTCGCAATTCGCAAACCTTTTCATAATAGGCTGTTGCAATATTTTTCATCTGCTGAATGTATGTATTTGTCATATTTATTTATCTCCTTTTGCTGTTGTATTTTTTATTTAATGGAATGCTGATATTAAAACTCAAATCTTTATCATTGTTCCAGTGAACCCGAATGTTCAAACTTTCGTTTGATGTCGGGATTTTTGATTTTAGATTTTGGAGTGAAAGCGCTAGTTCTTTTAGCTTTTTATTCATAAAGAGCCTCCTTTTAGTGCATTAAAGCGTTAAAATCTGTTATTCTTTGTTAATAATTTCTTTTAAAGAATTAAGTTCCTGTTCTAAATCATCAATAACAGTAGTGTCGTTTGCGATATTCAGAATTTTAACTGCTGATTGCAAGCGAATATTTTCGTTTTTAGAATTAAGCAGTTTTATGAGGGTTGCACTTGATTTTGTTGTAGCCTCTAATAATTGTTGACTTGCGGACTGGAACAGATTTTTTCGATACTCGGTCAGCAACTCTTGAAATTCATCTGAATTAACTCGTTTTGCAACAGTCTGACGGCAAATATGAAGTTGCTGAGCTGTTTTTGAAAGATTAAATCCGTTTGCTATATAAGCCATTAGTAACTGCTCATTGTCGATTTTAGTCATTGAGATTTTCTCCTGTATGTCTGCTGTTAATAACCTCAAATTCTGAATTGGGAAAATCCTCGCCAAGCCACGCTCTAAAAAATACGGCGTCCTCAGGCTGAAAATCGAAAATTCTTGTCCTTATATGATTTTTTCGGTCAATCAAAAGAATTATAAATATATCATTTTTGGGATTCTGAATATTTGTGATTTTCTCAATGCCTAGATTATTTATAAGCATTTCAGTTACAAGTTTTGAATAGCGTAGCGACTCGATAGATTCAAGTCTTAAATTTTTGTAAAATTCTGTCATATATGTTTCTCCTTTCATAGATAAAAATAAATAATAGATAATAGATAACTAGTGTATATTTCTTACACAGATTGAATTTTGTGAAACAGTCTGAAAAGTCAGCTATAATCGTGCTTTTCAAGGTTTAGCAATAAAAATTTTTGTGTTTGTAACCTCGGTTATTGCCACTCTCGGAAACAGTCCGATTGCTGAATCACATATGACCTCGGAAAGCCGTCATAAGTCTGTATTTTTGATTTTGTGAAGTTGTCGCCAAGCTCTTTCCGAGCTATTCGCTCCGTCAAACTTCTTGCCCCCTGTCCAAATAAAAATAGGTGTAAATGCGGTTTTACTCGGTATCTAATTGCTGGATTAAAAACCTTTTTCGGCTTTCCGCCTCGTGGTGAAGTTTCGTAGCGGTATGGTGTCCAATGTCGGTGAGTTGACAGTCCTAAAATTCCTCGGAGCTCAGGATTTTTCAGTCGTGCATAATCAATGGTTCTTCTGATACGGCGAAATGCCTTTAAAGCGACATCATAATCACTAAATTGATTTAGGCACGGGAAATAAACCGTTTCAGATACATTGTCAGGTGTCCGCTCATCTACTGCTACTGAGTGCCAACCGTTGCCCCTGTCCTCCTGCAAAAATTCTTTTGCAGAAATTTTCATTGATAGTTACTCCTCGATTAAATCTTCAATGTACGAATCCAGACGGCTTTTAACAATGCGAACATTCCTGCCGATATGCAGAACTGCATTTGCTTTTTTGGCAAGTGTTCGTGCTGAATTTAGTCCGACTGCATAAAGCTGACAAAGCTCTTCCAGCGTGATAAGTTCAGCTGTTGAAGAATCGTGTCTTGTACGCTCACGCATATTTGCTACCTCCTTTCTTGCAAAAAAAGACAGACGAATCCCGTAAAATTCCACCTTTTTTTAGATTGAATTCTACAGAATCCGTCTGTGTTGATTCTGATATAGTGACAGTACCTGTTATCTCACACATAACTTGTTGGTTATCTGCCTTTAATTGTATTATAGCAGAGTTGTCAGCATTTGTCAAGATATTTTTTATAAGTTTTTAATATTTTTAATATAGTATAACACATTCAATATTAGCATTGTTATTTAGTTGTTTTGCAAGGTAGCGTGAATTTGTTGTAAATTTGTTGTAATTAGCTTATACACAAATTTTTGCACCTTTTAAAATGCCGTTATTTACTGTAAAAATAGCTCATTTCAATAATTTTATTTCTTTATTTCTAATAAGTAATAATTATTTAAAAGAATTATAGTAGTATTAAAGAAATATTATTCCGACAGAACCTGTCGGAAGTTGTTATGGAGTGATATTCAGTTGACATCTGACATAATTATGGGTGTTGTCATTTTAGTTCTTATTTTGCTTTCGGCGTTCTTTTCGGCGATTGAAACTGCATTTTCGTTTGTAAACAAGGTGCGTGTTCAGCGTTACAAGGATGACGGCAACAAAAAAGCGGCAGCAGCGCTCTACATAATCGAGCATTTCGACAATGCCCTTACAACAATTCTCATCTGCAACAATGTTGTAAACCTGAGCTGTTCTTCAATTGCGACCGTGCTGTGTATGAATCTTTTCGGTGACGCAGGCTCGGCAATTGCAACAGGTGCAACAACTTTTCTTGTTCTGACATTCGGTGAGATTGTGCCGAAATGTCTTGCAAAGGAACATTGCGATGCCTTTTCACTCAAAACAGCCGGATTGCTCAGAGGACTTATGGCACTTCTTACGCCGCTTGTGTGGATTTTCACACGATTCAAAATGATAGCCTTAAAGATTGCAGGCAGCAGCGGTGACGCTCCGTCAGTTACTGAAAATGAGCTTAAATACATTGTTGAGAGCATTGAGGAAGAAGGCGTTCTTGAAGAGAGTGAAAGCGAGATGGTTCGCTCCGCACTTGACTTTGACGAAACTACTGCCGAGGAAATTCTCACTCCGAGGGTTGACATCACATTTATCAGCGTTGATGACTCGCCTGAAAAAATCAAGGATATCATCATTGAAAACCGCTATTCAAGAATTCCCGTGTACGAAGGCACGGTTGACCATGTTGTCGGCATTCTCCATACAAGAGATTATCTTGAACGACTTGCAGACGGTAAAGCGCCCGATGTTAAGGAGCTTATGCAGCCGCCTTACTTTGTGTTCAAAACACAACAGCTTTCAAAAATTTTGAATGCATTCAAACGCACAAAAATTCATCTTGCGGTCGTTACGGATGAATACGGCGGAACACTCGGTATTGTTACAATGGAGGATTTGCTCGAAGAAATTGTCGGCGAAATATGGGACGAGGACGAGGAAATTGAGCATAACTACTACAAAATCGGCAAGGGCGAGTTCCTTGTAAACGGTGATATGGAGCTTGAAGATATGCTCGGTCTGTTCGATATGGACGAGGACAGTCTTGAATGTGACAGCGTAACGGTCGGCGGTTATATTCTTGAACACGCAGGAACAATCCCCCACAAGCGTGACAACATTGAGGCCGACGGCTTTAAGTTTACCGTTATGGAGGTTAAGGATCAGCGTATTTTACGGGTTGTTGTCAAGAAAAACGACACTTCCGAAGAAAACGAATCCGATGAAAAAAGCGAGAACAAAAAGTCTGAATAAATAAAACATAACAGGAGCAGTATTTTCCTTACCGCTCCTGTTTTTTTACTGTATTTTTTTGCAGAGAGAAGTGCATAATGCGCTGACGGGGATACAAAGAAATGCCCACAAGGTGCTGTAAAACGGGCAAATCTGCCCTTTTAAATTAAGTCGGCAGTTTGAATAATCCCAGACATTAAGCCTGAATTTCAAATTGACAACACAGCCGCAGCAGTATTCAAGTGCGGTAATTATCGCACTTCCCGATATGCATTTTTGCAGCATATTCATTTTTGAAAAGCGCTTGTAAAATCTGAAAAGCGACACAAATGCAGTTCCGCCCGTGACCGCCATTGACCAATGAGTTTTTCTCCGCCACAAAATTTCAAGCAGAGCGTAGCCTGCTCCGCCTATTGAAAAGAGAATGCAATCGTTACGCAACCGTAAACTTTTTTTCATAAGGAATCACCTGTTTTAGTTTTTGCCGAAACAGGTGATTTATTTAACCTATGAATTTTTTATTTTGTCAGAGCATTTCTTTTAGTTCTTCAAAAGAATAAAGACAGTTGATTGCGGTCAAAAATGCGTTTGTTGAAAGATATGACGGCAAACCGAGTTTTTTAAGAATCTTCTTGCGGTTTATTTCTGAATTTTCAGTTCCCGTAAGTCCGAGGACAAATAGATCGGCTTTAGTAATTTTCCTTTCGGGAATATTATTTTCTTCACCGATTATCTCGGCACCGCTTTTGCGGATTGCATTTATTATAACCTCATTGCTGACGCCTTCAACGCCCAAAAGCCCCTCTTTACCGCCTTTTGCCTTGCGTTTTTCCTTGCCTTTGATTTGAGGAATATAGCAATTTTTAATTTTTGAATTATCGACCGAGCCTTTAAGGAAATTCCTTATTACAAAGCCTGCACCGTCGCTGTCGGTCATTATGAGTATTCCCCTTGTTTCGGCAATTTTGCGGATAAGCGACTGCTTTTCTTTGTCGGAAAAAACACGGAAACCGTTGGTTTCGATTATCGGAGCATCTACAATTGATGAAAGCTTTATCTTGTCATATCTGCCCTCAACTATGACAGCCTCACGGATTTTGAGCATTAGATTCTGCCCTCCTTTGCAATCAAAAGCAAACGGGAAATAAGCTGTTCAATTAAAAATCTTTGATTAACAGAAACTGATTTCAGCTTTTCGTCTGTTTCAACAAGCACATCAAGGCTTTTCCGAAGTGCCTCGGTTGAAGTCCTTGAAACGGAGGTTCTCGCCCTGTTTAACACAAACGCACGATTTTTGTAGGCAAAATCTTTCGCCACGGTTTCTTTACTGACTGAGCATTCATCTGCAACACGCATACGATACGCATCGACATAGGCGGATGAAAGTGCATAGAGAATGTTAATCGGTTCTTCCCGCTGACAGAAAAGTGTGTCGAGCTTTCTGAACGCTCTGTCACCTCTGCCGTTAATAACATCGTCAGCCATATCATATGTTCTTGCTTCAAGGTTTACGGTTGACAATAGGTCGATATCACGGTCGGTAATTTCTTCACCCTTTGCATATGCGGCAATTTTGTTGACTTCGTTTTTCAGAAGATTGAGGTCATCACCGACATTTGAAATAATCTTTGACGCATTGAGGTGTGAAATCAGCTTGCCGTTTTCGTTTGCCCACTTTGCAACATACTTTTCGATAATTTGTGAATTGATTTTTTCAAAACAGCAGACGCTGCCGATTTTTTCAACACGCTTTATAAGAGCTGTAAAGGAAGTTTTATTCTTTGACGGAACATAAGTCGGCATTGAAATTATGAGAACCGTACCGTCCCATGCTCTGCTTGTAAGCTCTTTAAGAGTATCAAGCCTATCCTTTACCATATTATCAAAGTAAATGTCGGTCACAACAACACAGTTGCGTTCCGCCATAAACGGCATTATTTGCAGGGATGCGGCAAGTTCCTGAAAATCGATGTCACCGCTGAATGTATGATAATTGAAATCGGACGGGTTTTTGCCTGCAACAGCCTCACAAAGCTTTTTTGTGTAACTTTTGACAAACATCTGCTCCGAACCGTAGATTAGGTACACAGGCGAAAAGCTTTTGTTTTTAATTTGTTTTTTCAGGTCTGCTTCGGTGATGCGCGGCATTTTATCCTCCGTTCAGATTGACCGTTATGTTTCTTTCAGATGTTGAAATAACGGTTGAGCTTATTTCTTTAATAGAATCATAATTTTTATTAAACTGCTTTTCCGATCCCGAAAATATCACGGTATTGCATGATATCAAATCAAAATTTTCGGGGACTGTATCAATCAGCAAACAATCGGGATTGCGATACTTTTCAGGCAAATTTGAAAGGTCTGCATCTGTCGGCACAAACAATACAGTCATATTTTTCCCTTTTATGAACTGAAACATTGTGTTGTCAACGCAGATTACCTCATCCGTCACCGTATCGGAAAGATTCAGCGTAAAATGACTGTTTCCGCCGAAAGTCTGTCGGCTGTTACCGTCAAAAGCGTTCAAAAGATTTTGCTTTTTAACGTCATTATCATATACCAAAATATTATTTAAGTCAAATTTTGTGACCGCAAAGCGTTCAAGAGAAGAGTATTTATTATTCTGATTTGGAATTATCATATATTCAATATCTGAGTATCTTTCGCTGATATCAGCTGTCACATCATCTGCGCTTGCTCTGCTGCCTCCGCATGAAATCACCGAACAGCTGTCGGGGCAGTTGACTGTTGCAAAAACACCGTTGCCGACATTATAGATTTTCATTTCACCGTTGTCGGCTGTTAAAAGCACATTGAGCGACGCTCCGATTACGAGGACTGAAATTGATACCGAAACAGAAATTTTGACATAGAATTTTCGATTTATTACAAACAATCCGCCGATTGCGAGAAGTACGCTGACACCTATCCACACAAACCAATAGAGCGAATGGGTTTTAATTGTGCTGAATGGGAGTTGTGAAAAAGTTGAAATCAACCACAAAATTGCCTTTGAACATAATCCCGAAACGAGTCCAAACGGGTATGCAAAAAATGATATGAACGGGCAAATAAAAAGTACCGAACACAACAGAGAACACACCAAAAGTGCCGAAACAAACGGTTCACATAACAGAGAAACAAGTATGACTGTCGGGGAAATTCTGTTGAATGCAACGGCGGTTATCGGCAAAATCCACAGAAATGCAGATACTGAAACCGACAGCATATTTACGCAGATTTTAAACAGCCTTTTGATATAATAGACAACCGTTCCGACAAAATCGTCCTTACGCTTGTTTTTGTAGTGAAAGAATCTCAGCACAGAGCGTTCAATCGGTCTTGACCACAGAATTATGCCCGTCGTTGCCGAAAATGAAAGCAACATTCCGATATCGGCTACCGCATATGGGTTGAAAGCTGTCAGGACAATTGCGGCAAAACCAAGGTTATTCAGCGAGTCGGCTATTCTGAGATTTGATGATGCAAACGACACAATTATCATCATAATTCCTGCACGGACAACCGAATGTGCAAAACCCGTTACAGCCATGAAAGCAATAACCGTGAATGTGGTAAAACCTGTTATTAAAAATCTGTTTTTTGTTAATTTTCTTACCAAGAACAATACAAACGAAGTGATTATAACAAGATGCATTCCCGAAACCACTATTAAAAACGAAGTGCCTGTCAATGAAAAATCATCTTTAACGCTTGAATCAAGAGCGGTTTTCTCGCCCAAAAGAACGGCACGGCAAAGCGTTGAATAATCCTCCGGCAACAGCATATCAAGAGAATTTTTCATTGTCATTCTAACCTCAACGGCAAATGAATATAAATCAAACACTTTCTCCCCTGTCGCATCAATTTTGAAGCCGTCATAGGAATATGCTTTCAGAAAAATTCCGTGACTGATCTGTGAGTTTACATTATTCTTGTATGTATGAGCCGTAAAGTTGACCTTTTCAAAGGGCTCTGCGTCAACATTTGAGTACGAAATAATTTGAATTTTCGCATCTGACGGCTGACCGTTGATTTTGTCGGTTTTGATTACGAAGCTGCATGATGAATCGGTGGTAATGATTTCATCACAGATATATCCGCTTGCTGTAATTTCTTTATCAGAATAATTATTTATGACCGTGTTGTTAATATATTCGGAATAGCCGATCATATTGCCCGCAGAATATATTACAGCAAAAGCAAATACGCACAGCGACTTGCCGAATGATTTATTTTTCTTTGAAGCAATTAAAAATATACCGACAGCAACGGAAAGCAATCCCAATGAGCCGATAATCGCAAAGACAATTTCATTAAAATCCGAATAAAAAACGGCTGAAAGGACAAACAGGAAAGTAAATCCTATAAGTCCAAACAGCCGTTTCATAAAAATCAATCCTAAAAATTATTTTTTACTTAAAGAAAAGCGGAAGTTCGCTGAGGAATATAATGTCATCTCTGTCCTTAGCGTCACCTTCGGCAAGGACTGACGCCCTGCCAACGATATTTGCGCCTGTTTTTTCAACGAGCGTTTCAAGAGCGTGAAGACTTTCGCCTGTTGAAATTACATCATCAACAAGAAGAACTCTCTTGCCGTTGAGAAGATTTACATCATCTTCACCGAGGTAGAGCTTCTGTTCATTTTTTGTTGTGATTGAATTAACGGTCACTCCGATAGGTTTACCCATATAAACCTTAACGCTTTTTCTTGCTACAACATAGTTTCTGCAGCCCTGACGAGCCATTTCATAGCAAAGCGGAATACCCTTTGCTTCGGCAGTCACAACAACATCGTGTTCGGGAACACGCTTGAGGAGTTCTCTTGCGGCAACCTCTGTCATCTCAATGTCACCGAACATAATAAATGCGGCAATATCAAGCTTATCGTTTACAGGGAATTTTCTGAGTTCTCTGTCAAGTCCCTCAATATTAATCTTATATGTATCCATTATTGCAGTCCCTTCTTACGCCATTGTGCCGTTGAGTTTTTTGCCGCCGAGGATGTGGAAATGCATATGCTTTACGCTCTGACAGCCGTCCTCACCGCAGTTATTTACAATACGGTAGCCGTTTGTAAGTCCGAGTGATTTTGTAATTTCGGGAATTTTAGTGAAAATGTGAGCAATATTGCCGACATTTTCTTCATTAACTGCGTCTGCACAGCAGATGTGTTCCTTTGGAATTACAAGCACATGAACGGGAGCCTGTGGTTCAAGATCATAGAAAGCGAGAATTTTTTCGTCTTCATAAACTTTTTTTGACGGAATTGAGCCGTCAACGATTTTGCAGAAAATACAATCTGACATTTTAATTCAACCTCTCAATATAATTTATTTTCCGTATCAGAAATATTTAAAATATACAAATATCATACCAAAGTTATTGTACAACCAAATCACTTTTCGGTCAATACTGCCGTCATTTTTTGGCTGTAATTTTCTTTTCTTCACCTTTAAGAAGTCTTTTGATGTTTTCTTTGTGCTTTACAATAACGAAAACGCCGATTAAAAGAGCCGCCGCAGTTGAGAAGATTACATATGTAAGAGAATAATCCTTGTAAATTATGAAGTCAAAGATAAATGTCATTGCAAAGGTGTAAGGCGCATAGAGAATCGCACAGAGAACACTTGCAAGTGATATAATTTTTGAGCAGAGGAAGATAATAAGAAAGGTTACAATAATTGCAATAAATACACGCCAATCCTCTGTCAGCATAAGAGCGGCGGCGGTTACAACACCCTTGCCGCCCTTAAAGTGAAAATACACGGGGTATGAATGTCCGAGAATACAGAAAATACCTGCAACATATTTTCCGCAGTTGATAAGCTCGTTTATAAAAATAGGGCTTTCACCCTGAAATGCAACCGATGCAAACGAGAAGATGAACCCTCCGATAAGCACGGCGATAATACACTTCAGTGCGTCACACACAATGGTGATGATTGCCGGAACTTTACCGACACTGCGCAGTACATTTGTAAAGCCTGCATTGCCGCTGCCCATTTGACGGATATCCTTTTTGCCCTTTGTCACAATGCCTGTGACAAGTACAGCCGTGTTGATACTGCCGAGAAGATACGCAATCAATGCCGAAAGCAGAATCATCCACCAGCAGTTTGCTAAAATTGCCGAAATATGCTCCATTACTTTTCTCCTCTCTCTCTTACCACAATTTTGATCGGCGTACCCTCAAGAGCAAAAGCCTCACGGATTCTGTTTTCAAGATAACGCTGATATGAGAAGTGGAAAAGCTGTGCATTGTTGCAGAAGAAAACGAATGTCGGCGGTTTTACGGAAGCTTGAGTCATATAGAAAATTTTAAGTCGCTTACCCTTGTCCGACGGTGGCTGAACTCTTGTTGTAGCCTGTGCAAGAAGTTCGTTGAGCATACCTGTTCTGATTCTGCGGTTTGCGCTGTCATTACAGCTTATGATATATTCAAACAGCCTGTCGATACGCATACCTGTTTTTGCGGAAATAAATACCTTTGGCGCATATGACATAAACGCAAAATCTGCGTCAAGCTTTTTGCGGAACTCCTGCATTGTCTTATCGTTCTTTTCGACAGCGTCCCACTTGTTTACGGCAATTATACACGCTCTGCCTGCCTCATGCGCAAGACCTGCAACCTTGGTATCCTGTTCTGTAACGCCCTCTGTCGCATCAATCATAATAACGCACACATCACTGCGTTCAATAGCCATTTTTGCACGGATAATACTGTATTTTTCGATATTATCATAGATTTTGCTCTGACGGCGAAGTCCTGCGGTATCGGTGAAGTTGAATTTTCCGTACTTATTTTCAACAAGCGTGTCGATTGTATCACGGGTTGTGCCTGCTATATCGGACACAATACAGCGTTCCTCGTTTGTAATTTTGTTTACAAGAGACGACTTGCCTGCGTTCGGCTTTCCGATTACCGCAACATTGATGATTGTGTCGTCATCTTCCGCATTTTCATCATAATCAAAGCTTGAAAAAGCCTTGTCCAAAAGGTCGCCCGTACCGTAACCGTGAACGGCTGAAACCTCGATAGGATCGCCTAAACCGAGATTATAAAACTCATAGAATTCAGGTGACGGTTCGCCAAGTGTGTCGCACTTGTTTACGCAAAGCACAACGGGCTTGCCCGACTTCTGGAGCATCTGCGCAACATCCATATCCGTTGCAACCATGCCCGACTTGCAGTCTGTTACAAGGATAATAACATTAGCCGTGTCGATTGCAAGCTGAGCCTGACGGCGCATCTGTACAAGAATAATATCATCTGATTTCGGTTCAATACCGCCTGTGTCAACAATAAAGGCAGTTTTTCCGCACCATTCCACCTCACCGTATATTCTGTCACGGGTAACACCGGGAGTATCGTCAACAATTGACAATCTCTGACCGATGAGTTTATTGAAAAGCGTTGACTTTCCCACATTTGGTCTGCCGACAACGGCAATTACGGGTTTGTTCATCTTATCAGTCCTTTCCTGCAATTACAGCCTCTACAAGGTCGTTTCCGTTGTTATTGACGGGAACAAGAGTTACACCGAGTTCCCGTTCAACATCATCTGTTGAAACATCATCAAGAAACAAATCATTTTCAAAACGGAGCATTGATGACGGGATAATAAGCCTGTCACCAAGGTCATCGTCACGGAGCTGATCAATAAGATCACCGCCTGTGACAAGTCCCGACACATTTACTCCGCCGCCGAAAAAGTTGTTCTTAATCGCCCTTGTATTTATAGTTATATTCGGGAATTTTTCGTTAATCATCGACATAATCCGCTTCATGTACGGAAACACTCCCTCGCCGCAGGCAATTGTTACCTTATGGCAAAGGCTTTCGTCTGCATCAAGCTCTTCAAGCTTCCAGCCGACATCATCGGTCAGATACGCAATCATACCGATTCCGTCCTCAAGAGCGGAAAAGTCCTCGTAAAATTCGGGTGACGGGATTTCTCTTTCGGCAAGGAGGTAAAATTCATCACCCGGAAAGAAAATTCGTCTGCCGTGCTTTTTGACGCACTCATCACCCATTTTTTCAATTATATCAATTGTCTGCCCTGCCGTTTCCTTATTATAAGGAACAAGCGGATAAAGGTTTTCACGGTAGCGTGTAAGTCCGACAGGAACAATCGCAGTCATATTAACCCCGAGGTTTTCAAGATCGGTCAATGTTCTGACAAGCTCGTCACCGTCATTAATTCCGGGACAGGAAACAATCTGACAGTTAAGCGTTATTCCTGCGTCTGCAAAGCGTTTGAGATATTTCAATGTATCGCCTGCAAAACGGTTATTCATCATCTTACAACGAAGCTCGGGGTTTGTTGTGTGAACCGACACATTAATCGGGCTTATGTGCATTTTTATAATTCGGTCAATTTCATGCTCTGTAATATTTGTCAGCGTGATATAGTTGCCGAACAAAAACGAAAGTCGGCTGTCATCGTCCTTAAAATAGAGCGACTCACGCATTCCCTTCGGAAGCTGGTCAATAAAGCAGAAAATGCACTTATTACGGCACGAATGCTGTTTGTCCATAAGATAGGTTTCAAACTCAAGACCGATTTCCTCATATTCGCCCTTGGTCATTTCTATGGTACGAACATTTTTGTCCTCGTCCTCAACCTCAAGAGTAAGCTTGCGGTTTACCTGATAGAATCGGTAATCAAGAACATCGACAATCTCGTTTGAATTGATTGAAAGGAGGGTTTCCCCTTTTTTTATCCCTGCTTTGTCGGCATGACTGCCGGTTGTGACATCAAAAATTTTAACAGCCACACCTTCACCTCGCAAAACATTTTTACATACACTTTTATTCTACACAAAATACCGTTTTTAATCAACAGGTTTGCAAATTGTTTTTGTATATACGGTAAAATTTGCAAAACAAAAGGGCGAACAGATAACTGCCGCCCGTAATGTTTGTAATAAAAATTACTGTTCGTCTTTCTTTACAACAACCTGTCTGCCGTTGTACATACCACAGTTTGTGCAAGCCTTATGAGCTGCTGTTAATTCACCGCAGTTAGGACAAGCAGTAAGTTCAGGAGCATTAATCTTCCATACTGTTGAACGTCTTGAGCTCTTTCTTGCGTGTGATGTTTTGTTCTTGGGTACTGCCATTACAAAAACCTCCTTACAAAATTTATCTTAGTCAATCAACTGTTTAAGTATCTCAAGTCTTGGATCCGTTTGACGCTTATCACAGGAACATTCACCGTTGTTGAGGTTTTGTCCGCAAATCTGACACAGACCTTTGCAATCGTCCCTACAAAGATTCTTTGACGGGAGCGAAAGAAAAATGTCAGAAATTACAACATCATCAAGCTCGAGTGTAAAATCAGGTGTTTCAATATAGTCATCATTTTCCTCATCGGCAAGAGTCTGAATAAGCCTGTGTTCAAAGCTCATATTCATCTCTCTTGTATAAGGCTCACCGCAACGGTCACAGTCACGGCTGTAATCAAAGTGTGCATTGATTACAAGAGTAATCAAACTTGCTCTGTTTGTTGCTTTGGCAGTCACGACAACGGGAGTTTTGAATGGATAAACTCCGTCAACATCAAGACCAGACAAGTCAAGGTTATATTCAACTTGTTTTTCTTCACCGTCATTCTGAAAGACGGATTTAAGCTCAAAAAGCATATCTGCACCTCTTGACAGCATAGACACATATTAAAACGCTGTTTATTATTATACAAAAGGTTTGTCCCTTTGTCAACTAAAAAATACAAGAAAATAGGCTGTTTTTTTCGGGAATTTATGACAATATTCGCTAATTTTCCCATATGGAATTTTGAGCCTGCAAAGTCACTCAGAAAGTTACTTTGCACTTGATTTTTCCTTTTCATTATACCTCTTAAACATATATAATGCAATAATAAATTGCAGTTGACATAAAACGGAATCTGTGATAGCATACTCTGTGGCAGTTCGTAACCATCCTGCCGGAAGGACGCCGATAGGCTGCTCCTTCTATCAAAACTAAGGAGAAAGGCACAGGACTTTTTACGCCCTTTTTGCACCCTCTTTTGTGTGGGTGCTTTTTTTTGTGCCGGAAAGAGAGTATGGAGAGATACAGTATTATTAATGAAAAGAACAGTCGGGAGATTGTTCTTCTGCGCGGAAGCGGTTGCGTTTACAGAAAATGCATCTTCTGCGACTACTACACCGACAGGTGCAGTGACGAGGACGAAAATTTTCGTCTTAACAAAGCCGTGCTTGAAAAAGTTACGGGAATTTTCGGTGACCTTGAGGTCATTAACTCAGGCTCGGTTTTTGAGCTTGACAAAAAAACACTTGATTTTATCAAACAGGTGTGCAAAGAAAAAAAGATAAATACCATTCATTTTGAGGCACATTATCTTTATCGGAACAAAATCAGTCAGCTCAGAAAAGATTTTGCGGATTTTGATTTAAAAATGAAGCTCGGTCTTGAAACCTTTGACTGCGATTTCAGAGAAAATGTTCTGAAAAAAGGAATCAAAGAGAGCAGTCCCGCTGTTATTGCTGAGAATTTCGACGAAGCTAATTTCCTTTTCGGAATTAAAGGTCAGACAGCCGAAACCATGCAAAAGGATATTGAGTTGGGATTAAAATATTTTGAACGAATTTGCGTTAACATTATGTGTGACAACACAACGGAAGTTGAACCCGACAAAGCTGTCATAAAAGAGTTTATGCAGAAAATCTATCCTGTATATAAGGATAACCCGAGAACGGATATTTTAATTAACAACACGGATTTTGGAGTGGGTGACTGATATGATTAACGAACTTTTACTTATATTCTCGGTAGTATTTATCTACGGAGCGGCACTTTTGGGATATGCGCTTTTCGGAAAAGCGGGACTTTACTGCGTTTCAGCCGTAGCAACAATTCTTGCAAACATTGAGGCTTTAATCCTTGTAAACGCTTTTTCAATGGAACAGACTCTCGGCAATGTGCTTTTTGCGGTAACATTTTTGATTACGGACATTCTCTCGGAATGCGAGGGCAAAAAAGCCGCCAACAAGGCGGTTCTTACGGGAATACTTTCATCGGTATTTTTTCTTGTGCTTTCACAAAGCTGGATGCTTTACAATCCGAGTCCGAACGACACGATCATGCCGTCAATCAAGGCGGTTTTCTCAAACACTCCCCGAATGATTTTTGCATCACTTACTGTATATGCGATCAGTCAGCTGTTTGATGTGTGGCTCTATCACAAGTGGTGGAAGTTCACGGAAAAGAAATTCGGCGACAAGAGAAGATTTTTGTGGCTGAGAAATAACGGTTCAACGCTCATCAGTCAGATTCTGAACACAGCCCTCTTCACCGCTTTTGCGTTCTGGGGAACTTATGATTTCGGAACGCTTGTTACAATCTTCCTTTCGAGCTATGTAATCTACATTTTCACAAGTCTGCTCGACACCCCTGCAGTGTATCTTGCAAGATTTATCCACGATAAAAAGGAACAGAAAAAGATTTCGGAATAAAAACAGCTTAATTGAATATTTTCAATAAAAAGACAAGTCGTCGCAATAATTTTTGCGGTGACTTGTTGTGCTTTTTCAGGATTTTCGTGAATAAACCATAATATTATGCTTTTTATAATATACAACCTTCCGCATTTTTATAGTCATTTTTTGACAATATGTGCAAAATTGGCTAGTTTTGTCCTGAAGCGCATAATTTTTTAAGATTTTTATTGACTTTTTCTGTACCAAATAGTATAATGAAGGCAAGTTAAATGCTTAATATTATTTATAAACTTAATTTTGGAGGTAAATATCATGCTTACTAAAAGTGAAGAAGAAATTATGTACTTATTGTGGGACCTCGATGAACCACTCACAAGCTCAGAAATTGTTAAGAAGGCTGTAAACAAAACATGGAAAAAGAGTTACATTAACCTTCTTATCAATTCTCTTCTCAAGAAGGACATGATTAAAGTTGTCGGTGTTAAGCAGATGACTAAGAACTATGCCCGTACTTTTGTTCCTACAATGACAAAGGACGCTTATGCAATCAAGCAGATTTCGGACAGACCGAATTTTGCCGACAGCGATATTCCGACTCTCTTCTCAGAGCTTATTGAGAGAACCGAAAGCTCAGATGTTTTTGATGAGCTTGAAGCTCTTCTTAAAAAGCGTCGCGAAGAACTCGGCAAATAATTTATGCAAATAAGTTTTTATTCATTCTTGTTTTCTATTGCAATAAGCAGCATTTTTATAGTGCTGCTTTACTTTTTCAGAAAAAAGGTTGCTTTTTGTAATTACTGCGGTCTTTATACGATTTTGGGATTGTATGCTGTAACATTTGTAAGAATGGTATTTCCGTTTGAATTCAAATTTACATATACAGTTTCCGATAAAAATGTGTATGCCGCAATAATGGATGTTCTGACTCCCAACAAAGATGTGCTGTTTGTTTCGGAATTCACATGGCTCAACCTGCTTGCGGCAGTATGGATTGTCGGAAGTGTGATATACATTTTATGGGTGATGATTAAGTATTACAAAGCAGTCAAAGCTCTGAAAGCAAATGTTATTGACGGCACACCCGAAATGCAGGCAAAGCTTGACCTCATTTCGCAAAAGTGCGGAATCAGAAGAAAAGTTAAGCTAAAAATTACCGATTGCGTTATCTCCCCTGTTACATACGGTTTTTTAAATCATGTTATTCTTATTCCGAATCGTGAATTTGACGACAGGGATTTTGGATATATCGCAATGCACGAATGCTGTCATATAAAGGACAAGGATATTTGGATTAAATTGCTGACGGAAATTTATTGCGGAATCTTTTGGTGGAATCCGTTTGCCCACCTTTTGAAAAAAGATTTAACCTACTGTCTTGAACTCAGGTGTGACAAGCGTGTTACAAGCAAGCTTAGCGAGAACAGATGTACTGTGTATTACGAAGTACTTGTAACGCAAATGAAAGCCTATAAAGAACAAAAAGAAAGTGAAAAGAGCGACAGGGAAACTGCACTGAAAAGTGCGCTTGTCGGAATGAGTTTTGTAACCAACGATAAGGGCGAAAAAATTATAAGCAGAATGGAAATGATTCTGTACCCGAAGAAAAAACAGACAATTATAAACAATGTTGTTACAGCTTTAATGGCATTGCTTGTTGTCGCTATATTCTTTGCTTCATACTGCTTTTTGATTGTCCCCGGTTGGGACGCCACATACGAGGATTGCGTAGCCGATCTCATTGAATCGGGTGAATACAATGATAAAGTCGAAGTATATGACGAAACAAATATGTATGTGTACGTTGAAAAAGACAAAACCACTCACCTTATTTTTGAGCCTTACGATGAAAAGAAAGGCATTGTCTATACAGACGACAATTCTATTATTATCCCCTATGAGCAAGTTGAGAACGGCGAATATAGTTACTGTCTTGTATTAAAGGAGAAATGACAGATGAAAAAGAAAGCCGCAAAAATTTTTACAGCATTTATTATGACAGCAATTATCGCACAGGGAACCGTTATGGTTGCAAGTGCAGCAGAAACAGATTCAACCCCCGACAGCGTTGCAGTTGTTGAAGTTGCAACTCCTGACAGTTCAGCTTTGGAGAGCGGTGCCGATTCAACTTCTGTTCAGCCGATAGCTGATGTAATTTACAGGAAATGGCGTCGTGGAAGTCACGGACAGCTCCAGTACAGAAGATGGAACGATACAAAGCAAAAATGGGTTGACGACGAATGGATTGACTACAAAGGTTAATCAACAGTAACAACGAAGGCGAAACAGATTTGTGTCTGTTTCGCCTTAATTTTTTGCTTATTCAAAAAGATTCTGTTCCGACAGGCTGACCGATTCAACATCTTTAAGCTGACGCTGAATTTGACGGGTACGAACTCCGACAAGCTTGTCAAGTTCCTTGTTTGCCTGATCAAGTCTTTGCTGTGTCATTACAAGCACATCATTGAACTTGTCAAACTCGGTCTTTACACCGCCAAGTATTTTCCAAACCTCTGCACTTCTCTTTTGCACGGCAAGGGTTTTGAATCCCATTTGCAACGAATTGAGCAGAGCCGCCATTGTACTCGGACCTGCAATATTCACCTTGTACTCACGCTGAAGAACTTCAACAAGTCCCATATTGACAACCTCGCTGTAAAGCCCCTCAAACGGAAGAAACATAATTGCAAATTCCGTTGTGTTCGGCGGATCAATGTACTTATCGTGAATATCCTTTGCCTCACCCTTTATACGCTGAACAAGTGCTTTTTGTGCCGCTTCAATGCGTTGCCTGTCACCGCTTTCAACAGCCTCACGGAGAGCAGAATATGTATCGCCCGGAAACTTGGAATCAACAGGCAGATATACTGTGCCGGCACCGTCAGAGGGCAATTTGATTGCAAACTCAACAACATTTTTTGAGCCTTTTTTTGTTGCAATATTTTCCTCGTACTGTTCCTTTGAAAGAATTTCAGAGAGAATTGCGCCAAGCTGAATTTCACCGAGTATGCCCCTTGTTTTGACATTTGAAAGAACCTTTTTCAAATCGCCCACGCCTACCGCAAGCGTTTGCATTTCACCGAGTCCCTTATAAACCTGTTCAAGTCTTTCGTTGACAAGAGAAAATGACTTATTCATTTTTTCCTCAAGTGTTTTTTGAAGCTTTTCATCAACTGTCTGTCGCATTTCATCAAGCTGACGGAGATTTTCATGCCTTATACTTTCAAGCTTTTCATCAACCGAGCGTCTGATATTTTCAAGACTCTGAACATTGTCGGCTGAAAAGCTGTGAAGTCTTTGTTCAAGCTGAACCGCCCTGTCATTTTGCGACTGTGCAAAGCTTTGCTGATTGAGCAATATCCTTTGAAGTTCGTCCTCCGTTCTGTTGTTATTATTCTTTTTGAGAACTGTTATTAATGTGACAACGCTGACAATGAGCGTTATTGCACAAAATAAAAGCACCATAATCTCGGATGTCGTAAACTGCATATTAAACCTCCCGAACAATAATTCGATTTCACATTTAAATAATATCATTCGGGAGTTTTTCTGTCAACTTAGGTATCGAATATTGTTTCTACCCGTTTCCGACAATTTTCAGGTGAATATACAAAACGGTCGATACGGTTGCTGTCGCAATAGTATTCGGGGCATTTCGGATTATATTTGTAATCAAAGGTGTCAATAATTATCAGTTTGATTTTCATTTTTTCGGGAATGATACTTTTTATGTAAACGCTCGCCTGCTGACCTGCACGGACTCCCTCTCTTGTTTCTGCAAGTCCTGCAAGATTTGGTGTAAGCTCCACAAAAGCACCGTAGTTTTCCACGCTTCGGATAATTCCCGACACGGTTTCACCGGCACAAAACCTTTCGGCATTTTCTTCCCATGTGCCGAGAAGTTCCTTGTGACTGAGGCTTATACGACCGTTTTCAACAGATTTGATAACGGCTTTGATATCCATTCCTACAGTAAATCTCTCGGCAGGGTGTTCAATCCTTGAAACCGAAATTGTGTCAATGGGCATAAGTGCAACAATTCCGCAGCCTATGTCTGCAAATGCACCAAAGTTTTCAAGATGAGTTATGCGGGCAGGCACAATATCTCCGCATCGCAACCTTGAAATGTATGCGTCAAGGCATTTGCGTTGTGCTTTTTCACGGGAAAGCATTACAATCGGTTTGCCGTTTTCGTCCTCGGTTATATCGGTGACAACGAAACAAACGGGACGGTTCACCCTTGAAATCACGGCTATGTCACGAACCGAGCCGTCCTTAATTCCGATTGCACCCTCCTCCCTCGGAATTATGCCTTTTATGCCTGCAAGGTCAACAATAAGGTTGTGACTGCTGTCGCACACACACGCCTTTGCCTCAAGAATCTTTTCGCTGTTTTTTGCATCCTCAAGCAGCTTTAATGAGTGAAGTATATTTATGTTTTCCTGTTCGGATATAAGTTTTCCTTCGGGTAAATATTCTGACATTTTAAAGCCTCCGTCATATTTAGGTTTACAGAAAATCATATGAAAAAGTTTTCTGTCTTATTACACGAACGCAATTTTTTGCAGAAAAATTTTATTGCATTTGCTGTGCTTTCCTTCATAAAAAGCGGCAAACTTGCATTTTTATTTAAATTATGGTACTATAAATATGTGTGTTTTAGAATAAAATCCAGATTAGAAGAGCCGAGGCTGTTTTTTTGGAAACATTACATAACAACGAGGCTTGACAGGAAGGAAACAAATCTATGAATACTTACAATCTTAAAAAAATGTGTGCCGTATCGGTTGCATCAATTATGTGTGTTTCTGCATTGGCATTTTCGGGTTGCGGTGACAAGAAGGCTGAAGTCTCGCAGACTCCCGACGAAACAACACCTGCAACTACTGCAGTAAGCACGGCTGATGAACCTACCGCACAAAACTATCTTGAAAGCATCGGCATTGATACCGCTACTCTCGGAATCAATCCGAACATTATTCACGATTCAAACCCTGTCGGTTTTCAGCTTGATATGCCGAAGAACGGCGATACAATCGCAGTTGTTCACACCTCATACGGTGACATAACAATGCGGCTTTTCCCCGAACAGGCACCAAAGACCGTTACGAACTTTGTAAACCTTGCAAAAGCAGGAAAGTATAATAATTCACTTTTCAGCAAAGTAACAAAAGACTTTATGGTCAACGGCGGTTACTGCGGTACAAGCTCGTACGGCGAGGCTTTTGAAGATGAATTTTGCGACAGGCTTTTCAATATCAGAGGCGCTGTTGCAATGTCAAACACAGGTGCGGACACAAACGAAAGTGCATTCTTCATCAATCAGAAAACTGCCGAAACATATAAGAATGAAGGCGGCTGGGAACATCTTGCAAGTCAATGGGATTCTATCAAAACCCAGCTTGCAAACTACAAGGATTCAAACCTTCTGACTGCATTCATTGAGAAAAACGGCACAAACTGTTACGATACCGACAGCGTTCCCAACAGCGTTAAAAAGCTGTATGAGGAAAACGGCGGAAATGCCTATCTTGACGGTGCATACAATGCGGTTGACAGAGGCTACACGGTATTTGCACAGGTAATTGACGGAATGGATGTTGTTGACAAAATCGCCTCGGCTAAGGTTGACAAGGATGGCATCCCCGTTAAGAACATTGTTATCAAAAGCATTAAGATTACGCAATATAAAGAGGAATCAACAACTCAAGCAGATTCGACATCTGCCAAAAGCGTCACACAGCCGACCACAGTCGGATAAGGAGCGGTTATGAACAGAATGCCCGTTGCAGCGATTATGTATGACTTTGACCGTACCCTATGCACGAAGGATATGCAGGATTACAGCTTTATCCCCCGTCTTAATATGACCGAAGACGAGTTCTGGAAATTTTCAAACGAACTCGGTCAAAGCGAACATATGGACTCAATTCTTGCGTATATGTACGCAATGGTAAAAATGTCCCGTGAAAGGAATATGCCTCTTTTGCGAAATGACCTTGTTGAAATGGGAAAAAATGTTGAGTTTTTTGACGGCGTAAAGGATTGGTTCAAAAGGATTTCCGACTTTGGCGAAAAGCTTGGAATGCAGGTTGAACATTATGTAATTTCTTCGGGTATGAAAGAAATTATTGAAGGTACGGAAATCAGCAAAAACTTCAAAAGCATTTTTGCGTGTGAATTTCTTTACGATGAAAACGGCAATGCCGTATGGCCTAAAACCGATGTAAATTACACCAATAAAACGCAGTTTGTTTACAGAATCAACAAAGGTGTTCTTGATGTTGCAAATGATGTTGACCTCAACCGTTCAATGCCGGAGGACAGCAAACGGGTTCCGTTCTGCAATATGATTTACATAGGCGACGGTCTTTCAGATGTTCCGTGTATGAAAATGATGAAAGCCTACGGCGGGTATTCAATTGCGGTTTACCGAAAAAAGGACAGCAAGGTTGAGGACTTGCTGATGAAAGACAGAGTTGATTTTATCTATCCTGCCGACTATTCGGAAAACACAGGTCTTGACCTCACCGTTAAAAATATCATCAGAAAAATGGCTGTCTGCGGTCTTTTGTACGATGAAAACCATGAGCAGAAAAAAGAAATTTTCGGAAGATAATTTCGGTTGAATAAAAAATGTCAAGTATCAAAACGATGCTTGACATTTTTCTTTATTTGGTTTAATATAATTATAGAAAAGGAGATACCTGCGATAAGCGGATTCTCCACTTGTTGGTTAGAAGCTAACCGCCAAAGGTTCGAATTTTGGGCGGTTAGTTTCTTTTTTATTTAAGTGTACATATTGCTATGTACTAAAAAGAAGTCATTTTTTGTTACCGAAAACTTGGTAACAAAGAGCGATAACGCTGACGATTAAAGTGCCGAGTAAACATACATCGGAAATTGTCATGGTTATCACCTCCTCTTGTGAGGAGAAACCGCCTACCGTTTAATGCAGGTATCACGGTTTTATTCTAACAGTTTAATTCTTATTTGTCAATTTAATTTTCAGACGGCAGTTCTTTACGGACTGCCGTTTTTTTGCATATATTCTGCATAACCTAAAAACATATTTTCACATCTAAAGTTGGTCTGTATTTTACGAAAAAGACTTGCAATAAAAAAGCAAATCAAATATAATTTAATCAGAGAGCGTTGCTCAGATTCAATTATTGTATAAATAATATAACAACAAATTTTAACACAAAGGAACAAATAATGAATAAATTTCAACTTATAACCAATGAGGTAAAAAAGGTAATAAACGGTAAAGACAGGGCGGTTGTCACCACTCTGCTTGCGTTGCTCACAGGAGGAAACATTCTTATTGAGGATATTCCGGGTGTGGGAAAAACAACAATGGCGGTTGCGTTTTCAAAGGCGCTCGGTCTTGAATACGGCAGAGTACAGTTCACTCCCGACACTTTGCCGTCAGATATCACGGGCTTTGCGGTCTATAACAAGGATACAGGAAAATTTACTTTCAACAAAGGCGCTGTATTCTGTAATCTTTTTCTTGCAGACGAGTTAAACAGAACTTCAAGCAGAACACAGGCGGCTTTGCTTGAGGCAATGGAAGAACGGCAGGTTACTGTTGAAGGCAACACTTTCAAGCTTGAAAAGCCTTTTTCTGTTATTGCAACGCAAAACCCGACAGGAGCATCGGGAACACAGCTTTTGCCTGATTCACAGATTGACCGATTCACGGTAAGACTTTCAATGGGATATCCCGACAGCGATGCGGAATGTAAAATGCTGCTTAACAGAAGCGGTAAAAATCCCCTTGACTCAGTAAACTGCATTGTGTCCAAGATTGAATTTCTTGAAATGCAGTCGGAGGTTCAGAATGTTTTTGTCAGCGATGATATGGCAAGATATATTGTGTCACTCATTTCGGCAACAAGAAAGCATCCGTTGCTTTCAAGAGGTGCAAGCCCGAGAGCAACGCTTTCACTGACCGATATGGCAAAGGCTGTTGCATTTGCCGAGGGCAGAGATTACATTGTGCCGAGAGATGTGCAGAATATTTTTATCTGCACCGTAAATCACAGGATAATTCTCAACGCAAAAGCCTCTGCATCAAAAAAGAACAGCGAAGAAATTCTGCACGAAATTCTCAGAAAAACTCCAAAGCCGAGGACTTGAAAATGATAAGGAACATAATAATTTATCTTTGTCTGCTGACGGGAACATTTTTGTTCAGCATTTTTTACTACGCCTGGTTTTCATGGTTTTTGTTCCTGACGGTTGTTTCAATTCCGATAATCTCGCTTTTGCTGAGTCTGCCTTTTATGATACGGAGTGTACGCTCCGATATTGAAATTTTTGCAAAAGAAAATATTTTTATCAAGGATGAGTTTTACATTGCAATATCAGGCAAGAAGAAGAAACCGCTCTTCTGCCCTATGCTCACGCTGAATATAAAATCGACCAACCTTACAGCAAATCTTTGTGAAAACATAAAAATCAGATTTTCGGGTACATTTACAAAGCCGTTAATCAGGCAATGCAACAGTCTTACACAGCATTGCGGACAGCTTGACATTGTATGCAAAAACGGAAAAGTTTACGATATGCTCGGTATATTTTTTCTTCCGATCAGGATTAAAAAGCGTAGCTTTGTTCGTGTTCTTCCAAAACAACAAAAACCGAAAATTATCCCCGACAGCAGTAATTTCACGGTTACGGGATACAAGCCTAAGCCTGTAGGCAACAGCGAAATTTATGAGCTTCGTGAATACCGTCACGGTGACAGTCTGCGCAATGTTCATTGGAAGCTTTCGTCAAAAAGCGATGGGCTGATTGTAAAAGAACCGAATGTTCCGATAATCAAGAACTGTCTTATAATGCCTTTTTTCGGAGATAATGCAGACGAAAATGATGTTGTTTTTGCAAAGCTGATGTATGTCTGCCGATATATGATTAAGAGCATAGGCATTTGCTTTGCCTGCGACAGGAACGGCAATCCTTTTGAGATAAGATGCGAAAACGATATATTAAACTATTTTTCCGCACTCTATCTAAACACGGAAAGCAGCTTTGTTGCCGACACAAATGATTTTCAGCATTACAATATTTTTGCCGATCGTGAGGAGGTTGACTTGTTGTGAAAAACAAAACAAGCTTTACGATTGACATTCTTCTCTGCGTAACATTGATTTCAAGCCTGTTTTACTGTCTTGTCACCTCTTTTGATATAAAAACAGAATGGTACATCATAGTAGTTCCTACGGCAATTTTCTGCACAATTTACGGATTGCTTGCATCCCTTGTCAAAAAGTCGGGTGTACTGTTTATCAGCGTGGCAATCACTATGATTGTTTTTGTATTTACTCTGCTGTTTTCACTTGAAAGCATACTTGAACAATTGAGTTATGTTATTACTCAGGTTTTAAAACTGCTCTCGCAATATCTTCCCGTACAAAACAAAATTATTTTGGGAGATACCCTCGGCACAAGCGCAACAGGACTTTTTGTGTTTATTTCGGCAATACTGAGTGCAGTTTTTACAATCAGTCTGATACGATACAAGCGTATTTTGATTCCGTCATTGCTGTCAATGGTACTGCTCGTCCCCTGCTTCATTCTTGTAAACACTCTTCCGTCGCTCGTTTGTCTTTTTATTGCAATTGCAAGTCTTATTGCCTTGTACATTTCAAAGAACACACGCAAATTCAGACCGTCACAGGGCGGTGTGATTGCGGCAATTTCATTCGGAACGATGCTTGTTGTGATGGCAATTTTGCTTTCGTTCAATCCGATTGAAAAATATGAGCGATTTGACTGGCAGGAAAACCTTTTGCAGAGCATTGAAAACGGCTTTAATATTGATGACGGACGAAAAACTTCCACAGAAAAAAACCTTAATGAAATCAAAGGTTCACTTGAAGAAAAAGAAAATCTCAACGATATTTCTCCGCTGACACAGACGCATACACCTGTTATGACGGTCACTTCGGCAGTTGGCGGTAATATTTATCTCAAAGGCACAGCATATGCCGACTACAGGGACAACACCTGGAGTATCATTTCCGTCAATGATGTTGCAAGATATCCGCAGGATTTCGTACCGTTTACGGCAACAATCGGAAACAACGCTTTAACCGATACAAGGGTTCATATGCTGAATGAAAGTAAGATTGCCTATGTTCCCTACTTTTTGGAAAGTCTACCCGACAATCTCAATTCGGTTGCCGATGTGTGCGTAAAAAACAATACGGATAAAAACGAATTTAATTATTCGCACTATCCGTTTTATGCTGAAAACACATACAGATACAATAATTCAGCCGAAGCGGAAGATTACAAAGCATTTGTGTATGACACCTATCTTGAAATTCCGAGAACAACACAAATTGAGTTGCGTAAGATTGCAGAGCAAGAGGGCTTTCTCGACTCGGAGCTTACCGTTTCCGAAAAGATTGAAATGGTAAAGAACTATATTTCAAACAGTAAAACCTATTCACTCAAAACTCCTAAAATGCCGTCGGGCAAAGATTTTGCAACTTGGTTTCTCAACGAGAGCAACACGGGATATTGTGTCCATTTTGCCACGGCAGGCACGCTTATGCTGAGGGCACTTGGGATTCCGGCACGATATGTTACAGGCTACTATGCAACCGCATACGCAAATCAAACCGTTACCGTAACAACCGATAACGCTCACGCATGGGTAGAGTATTACAGCGATACGGCGGGTTGGATTCCGCTTGAATGTACACCGTCATCGTTTCAGCCGGCAAGGTATGTCGGCTCTCAAAGAGCAAGCGGCGGCAGTACGGACACAACTCAGTCAACAACCGTTGAACCGACAATAGCTCCGACTGCTCCGACAAACGGCACGGCTTCTCACAGTACAAAGCCGAAAAATGACAGTAAATCTTCATTTGAATTTAACGGATTTACAATCGCTATGATGTCATTGGGAATTGTTGCCCTTGCTTTAATCTCAATTTTCTCAAGAAGAATTATCATTATCAAAAAGAGAAAACAAAGATTTGAAACAGGAAGAAACAATAAACGGGCAATCTGCATTTATAAAGAACTTAAAAATCTCACGAAAATTTCGCATATTCTGATTACAGATGAAGTGAAATCCGTATATGAAAAGGCGAGATTCAGCAATCACACGATAAGCTATGATGAACTGAAAATTATTGAAAACGCTTATTATAATTCCGTTGAAGAAATTTACAACAATCTCCCTCGCATCAAAAAGCCGTATTACAAGTTTATAAAGGCTATAAAATAAGAAATGCTCCCGTACAATTCGGGAGCATTTTTTCATTCTTAATATCTCAACAAAAGGCTCTTGAAATCAACTCAAGAGCCTTAGATTTTGCTTTATACTATTTAAAAAGATTCTTTTTGTCATAATAATCCTTATCGACAAACTCGTCCTTTTCGTCAAGATTATATTCACTGCTCTTGAAAAGTCCCGAGCCAAAACGATAATTGTGATTTGCCATTCTGCGAATTCCGTAAGCAAGAATTGCAACACACACCAAAATCCAGAAAACTAACCAAAACATAAACAACACCTCTCAAAAGCAATACAATGTTAATATTTTTGTTTAGCTGATTATATCATTATGTTATATTCTTGTCAACAAAAAATTGTAATTTACCGACATAATTTTGCAAGTTAGGGTTCGGTACTGTTAATTTTCTCTTTGATATGGTAAAATGGTTGATGAACGGAGGGAATGCGATGTTTAATGTTACAATCCGTCAGGTTGGGATTGAGGAACGGGAAGAAATTATAATTTGCTGTCATGAAATCAGCGACGAGGTTATGTCACTTGCAAACAGCATTAAGGGGCAGAAAAGTTTTCTTCTTGCATCAAAAGACGGCGAGATGTTCAAGCTTGACACAAAGGAAATTTTCTACATAGAATCGGTTGACAACAAAACCTTTATATACTGCAAAAACAATATTTATGAAACCAAACAAAAGCTGTATGAGCTTGAAGAAATTTTAAAAGGAACAAAATTTTTCAGATGTTCAAAGTCGATGATACTGAATATCGGTAAAATCCGTTCCGTGTCACCGTCTGTCAACAGCCGTTTTGAGGCAAAGCTTGTAAACGGTGAAACGGCAATTATTTCAAGGCAGTATGTGCCGACCTTGAAGAAAAAGCTTGGAATGTGAGGTATTGTTATGAATGATTCTTTAAAAGAAATTATAAAAGAAGTCATAAAGGACTTTTTCATAATCACGGTTGCAATGCTTTTTGTTGTAAGCCTTGCAAATTCAATTGCGTTAATCGAATACTATCCCCCCTATTTTCCGTGGGTTGTAATGGGAACAGGTGCGGTAACTTCAATTCCGACTCTGCTTTTTTACTTTAAAGAAGAACCCACCAAACTGCAGGCACGCATACGAATTGTCATTCATTTCTGCCTTATTCAGGCAATTGTTATGACCGAGGGATTTTTGCTTGGTTGGTACAAGAATTTTCCTATGGCGCTTTTGGTTTTTGCAATGGTTACCGCCGTGTATCTGCTGACATTTCTTTTCAGCTACATTACACGGACAAGCACGGCAAAATCAATTAATGAATCGCTCAAAAAATTTAACGCCGACGAGGATTATCAGGACGAATAACTGCATTTTGACATACAAAATTGCAACTTACTCCCCTCTTTTTGCAACACAGCTAAAATTGCTTTTCTTTTGAATTGCAAGGTGCTACTATGTTGACAGAAGGAGGGGATTTTTAATGAGTAACATAATCGAAGTTAAAAATCTTGTAAAGAATTATAAAGATGTTCACGCAGTAAATGATATATCATTCACGGTTGAAGAAGGTTCGTTTTTCGCATTTCTCGGAATTAACGGTGCAGGCAAATCAACCACAATCAACATTCTTTGTACGGTGCTTGAAAAAACATCGGGCAATGTTAAAATCGGCGGATATGACCTTGACAAAGAAAAGAACAAAATCAAGGAGCTTATCGGAATTGTTTTTCAGGGTTCTGTACTTGACAAACAGCTTACCGTTAAAGAAAATCTTGAATCGAGAGCGTCATATTACGGACTCAACAAAAAAGAAATCGCCAAAAGAATTGAAAGTCTTACACAAACCTTTGACCTTTCGGAAATTCTCAAAAGAAAATACGGCACATTGAGCGGTGGCCAGCGCAGACGGGTTGACATTGCAAGGGCGCTTATTAATCGACCGAAGCTCCTGTTCCTTGACGAACCGACAACGGGACTTGACCCGAAAACAAGGCTGCAGGTTTGGGAAATCATCCACAATCTTCGCAAAGAAACAGGACTTACGGTATTCCTCACAACCCACTATATGGAAGAAACTGTTGACTGCGACAATGTGGTGATTATTGATTCGGGCAAAATTGTTGCCAACGATTCTCCGCATAATCTCAAAAAAGATTATTCATCAAACAGCCTTGTTTGGTACACGGAAGAAAATTCTGAAAACGATAATCTTCTCAAGTCCGATAATCTTGAATTTGAAAGAGTCGGAGATGCATATAAAATCAAAATCAAAAACAGCAGACAGGCTCTTGAAATCACAAACAAACATACTGAAATTGTCGATTTTGAGATTATCAAAGGCAATATGGACGATGTGTTTCTGACTGTAACGGGTAAAAGGCTGGGTGACTGATATGAAATTTCAAAGAACACTTTGCTCATACAAGGGTATGACAAAACGAAATATAAAGGTATATTTAAAGGACAAAACCGCAATCATCTTCTCAATGATGACGCAGATTATCATTCTCGGATTGTACCTTTTATTTCTCAAACAGAATTATGTTGATGCAATGACTTCAATGCTTGACGGCTTCAACATCAAAACAGAGGACAATTTGATTAACGCACTTGTAAATTCATGGCTTGTATCGGGCGTTATCGGAACATCTGTTGTTACGGTTGCAATGAACTCGCTTTCTGTAATGATATCCGACAAGCAGAACAAGATTGACTACGACTACAACGCTTCTTCCGTAAAGGGCAGTACGGTTGTTCTCTCCTACTTTTCGGGTGCGGTTGTAAACACAATTGTAATCAGCGCAATTTTGCTGACGGCAGGCATCGCATTTTCGTGCATATCGGGTTCAAGCTTTCCCGAATTTACAGAGCTTTTAAAATTGTACGGACTTGTGATTTTAGGCTCTGTTTCGGCTGTACTTATTCTTATGTTTGTTGCGTCATTCTTCAAAAAGAATTCAACCTATGCCGCATTCAACACACTTATTTCGGTTGCAATCGGTTTTGTAATCGGTGCATACATTCCCGTCAGCCAGTTTTCGGACGGAGTTCAGACATTTGTAAATCTTATCCCCGGCTCACACATTGCGGCTATGATAAGAAATGTGCTTGTCAGCCCGTGCATTAACGATATTTCGACCTCACTCGCAGGAGCAGACCACGGAATGTTTGCCACAGAGGCAGAAAAAGCATTTGCAACCAACCTCAACCTTTTCGGAAACGAAGTGGATTTCACATTTATGATGATGTACTCAATCGGTGCAATCTTAATTTTCCTTGTCCTCAACCTTATATCATACAAATTCAGTTCAAAACGCAAGGACTGATTTATGACAGATAAAAAGCCGACACTCCGAAAAGTGTCGGCTTTTTTATATATAGTTACTTCCAAACTTCTTCTGCAATTTCTTTTACAAGAGCAAGCTTTGCCCACTGCTCTTCCTCGGTAAGCTTATTACCGATTTCGCATGATGCAAAACCGCACTGCGGACTGAGATACAATCTGTCAAGCGGAATATACTTTGCCGCCTCATGAATACGATTGATTACAGTCTGCTTATCCTCAAGAACAGGTGACTTTGTTGTGATAAGACCGAGAACAACCTTTTTGTCACCGCTCACATATTTTAACGGTTCAAAACCGCCTGAACGCTCATCGTCAAACTCAAGATAATAAGCGTTGACATTTTCTTCACCGAAAAGTTTCTCTGCAACAGGATCATATGCACCGCTGCTGAAGTATGCAGAATGATAGTTACCTCTGCAAACATGAGTATTGATTACGAGGTCATCGGGCTTACCCTCAATTGCAAGGTTGTTTACCTTGAGAAGTTTCTCACTGATACTCTTAAAATCTGCATCCTCGCCATAGCGGATTACGCTACCCTCCGCAACAAGAACGCCCCATGTGCAGTCGTCAAACTGGATATTTCTGCAACCTGCATCGTAAAGATCTTTGATTACCTTTTTGTATCCGTTTGCAATATCGTTGATAAGTTCTTCATCTGTCGAATAGAACTTCCTTGTCGTTTCAATATTTGCAGGAATGATGAACTGCTGGAAAAACTGTGCGGGAGCAGGAATTGTCTGCTTTGCTACTGTGTTTTCATCCTCAAGAGCCTTTACAAATTTGTAATGTTCAACAAACGGATGACTGTCAACCGAGATTTCGCCGGAAAGCCATGTATCGTCAATCAAAGCCTGTTCGCCGTGGAATGCAACACCGTTTTCGGTTTTTTTGTGTTCAACTCCGTTAAATCCCCACATGAAGTCAAGATGCCATGTTGCTCTGCGGAATTCACCGTCGGTAATCGCTTTTATACCGGCTTTTTTCTGTTTTGCAACAAGGTCAAGAATAGCCTTGTCCTCAACTGCGGTAAGCTCTTCTTTTGTGATTTTACCGTTTTCAAAATCAAGTCTTGCTTTTTTAAGATAATCGGGTCTTAAAAAGCTGCCTACTGTTTCAAATCTAAATGGTGTGTGCTGTTTACTCATCTTAAATACCTCCGTGGAAATTTGATGAGTTAATTATATTATGAATTCACAGACTTGTAAAATACTTGTTATCAGCCGTTTGCTATTAGTTTTTCTTATATCAAATATGTTTCTTTAAAGCCTCAATATATGCCTCGGCAAGGTTACTGTGTAAAATCTTTTTATTTTCGATATAACCGATTTTCATATTGCCCTCTTCATCAAGGGGGATTGCGGTTATATTATCACCGTTAAGCTCATTGTCGATTACACCGCTGCAAACTGTGTAGCCGTTGAGTCCGATTAAAAGGTTGAACAGGGTTGCTCTGTCTGTCACTCTGATATTTTTTGTACGCCCGACCGTGCTGAAAATTTCTTCCGAATAATAGAAAGAATTATGCTCCCCCTGTTCAAACGAGAGATACGGATAATCGGCAAGCTCCTCCATTGTAACGGATTTTTTGTCTGCAAGCGGATGGTCGGTTGATACAAACACATGAGGCTTTGCCGTAAAAAGCTCGGTGAATGTCAGCAACTTTGATTTTATAATTTTCATCAGCGCATCTTTGTTAAAGCTGTTGAGATAAAGAATTCCGATTTCGCTTTTCATCTTTGCAACATCGTCAATAATTTCGTAGGTTTCGGTTTCACGAAGTGAAAAATCGTACTCCTCGCCTGCAAACCGTCGGATAAGATCAACAAATGCATTGACTGCAAACGAGTAGTGCTGGGTTGAAACGCAGAACTGTTGCTTTATCTTTGTTCCCGACTTATACACTCCCTCAAGCAGGCTTGCCTGTTCAAGAACCTGTCGTGCATAACCGAGAAATCTTTCACCCTCGTTTGAAGTTACAACGCCCTTGTTTGTGCGTGTAAAAATCTTTATGCCCATTTCCGTTTCCAACTCACGAATTGATGTTGTAAGTCCCGGTTGGGAAATAAAAAGTTCTTTTGACGCTTCACTCATTGAGCCTGTGCGGGCAACGGTGACAACATATTTCAACTGTTGCAAAGTCAACCTTGTTCAATCCTTTCAAAAACAAATTCCCTCATTCAACATAGAAAACACGGTTTTCTCTTCTCGGTGAAGTTTTGGGATATTCACCGTTCACATAACCGATAACGCAGTGACCGATACCCTCATAGTCACCCTCAATACCGAGTGATTCGAGAATTTCTTTGCCCTCTTTGGTTTCAAATTCTTCCTTTGCACGGTGAATCCAACAACTTCCGAGTCCCTCATCATGGGCGGCAAGCATAAGATTTTCCATTACAAGAGTACCGTCATACAGATATGTAGGCGCAGCTTTGTCGGCAAGCACAATCAGCACAACGGGAGCGTTATAGAACGGATCAACATCTTTTCCCATAATTTCGGCATTCATTCTTGAAAGCCTGTCACGCATTTCTTTGTTTGTAACGGCAACGATAATAACCGGCTGTCTGTTCATTCCTGACGGTGCATACAGACCTGCGGAAATGATTTCGTCAATAACTTCCTTTGGCGGCATTTCAGACTTAAAGCTGCGGACGCTTCTTCTTGATTTCAGTTTTTCGATAAATTCACTCATTATGTAAACCTCTCAGTCCTCATAAAATTTTGCAAAATCCTCAACAGATTTTCTCTTTGGTCTTACGATTTCGGAATCAGTGTAACCAACTGCGATAACGCTGACAACAGCCTCTGTTTTGGGAATGTCAAATTCTTTCCTGAGTTTTTCACCGTCACGGATACCCATAACAAGGGTTGAAATGCCGAGTTCGGTTGCCTTTAGCAAAAGTGCCATATTGTTAAGGCCGAGGTCGTAATATCCCCAGCCGTTGCCGATTTCAGTCACGGCAGTACCGTCTTTGTCAAAACCCGAACGGTTGAGAACAACGGTTGTCACGATATATGCGGACGCATTTTCTGAATTTTTTCTGTTAAATTCAGGGAGTGCCTCTCTTACGGCATTCTTACTTTTCTCGCCTGTTGCAACATAAAAGCGCGGCGTCTGCGAGTTCTTCCACGACGGAGCAAGATTTGCCGCCGACAGCATTTCATCAAGCAGGCTTTTGTCAACTTTTTTATCTATATAATGTCTTGTGCTTTTTCTGTTATTTAAAGCCTCAGATAATTCCATAATCAAGCCTCCGATATTTTTATACCTATATTGTACCAATGGAGTGGGAATTAATCAAGGGTTAAAGCAGAATATAGAACAAAATCGGTATTGTAAAAACTGCCGTCAGCTGTGACACAAGCGCAATACTTGCACCGTCATCGGGACTTTTTCCGTAGGCTGACGGAATGATTACCGTGTTAAGTCCAAGCGGCATTGCATTTGCGCAAAGTGTTGCAACAACTGCCTCCTGAGGTGCGTTAAAAAGCTTTAACACAAGCACGGAAACCGTTGGCAGAAACACAAGGCGGATTCCTGCAACAACATAGGTCTGCCATTTGCCAAAAAGATTTGCAAAGCTGTAGCCGCCTATTACAAAACCTGTCAGAATCATTGCAATGGGCGACATACAGGCGGCGGTTGAATTGATTATTGTTGTGACAAGTCTGAATTTCGGAATCGGCAATAAACCGAGAATTGCTCCGATAAAAATTGAAACAAAAATCGGATTGACAAAATTTTTCATTGAAAATTTGCCGTGTCCGTTCGGCACAAGCCACGCAATTCCTATTGAATAAGTAAACAGATTAAGCGGTAAGGTGAACATAAGATAGTCGAAAAGCTCCATGCTTTCGGCGCCGTATATTCCCGACACCATTGCAGTTCCGACAAATCCGAAATTTGAAACGGAAATTGAATAGCGGTACACCTTTTTCAGATATTCCGTTTTTCCGAGAAATCTTGACGCAACAAATCCCGTTGCAATGCAAAACAGCAGAACCCCCGTGCTGTAGGCAATGAACACCCATTTTTCGCTTATGTTTTTTACTGTACAATTGGTGCGGAATGTGTTAATTACAACGGCGGGCATAAGAATTCTGTTCTCAAGCTTTGAAAAAATTTCGGCTGAATTTTCCGGCAAAAATCCACCCTGTCGGATTGTAAAACCGATAAATATAAACGAAAACAAAACCGCAATCTGAAAAATCACCGATGAAAAAATCTCCACAAATTCATCCCCTTTTAAAGCCAAAACACCCCCAGTCCGAGGGGCTGAGGGTGTAAGCTTCAAATCAAATTACTTGCAGCTGCACTTTGCTTCAAAGCTCTGGCAGTCCGTACACTGACAAACAGTCGGATTTGCCTCGTGAGTTCCGACCTTGATTGCTTCAAGCGAACAGTAGTCCTTTGTGCTGTTGTGATGCTTACAGTTTGTTACCGAGCACATAATGCTTTGGTTACAATATGCATTGTTTTCCATAGTATTCATTCTCCTCATTCATTTTTGCGGATTAGCCGCTTTTTATATTGTTTCTGCATTTTGCGGATTTATACCGCACACTTTGAAACATCTGCAATAAAATGTACTGAGGTGAATTACATGAATGTTGTATCGGCTGTTTTTCTTGTTGTTTTTGCCGTAATCGGAATTTGTGCATTTGTCCGTGAATTAACATTTTTTCTCTTTCGTAACAGAAAAAATAATACCGTTATGTTTGTTGCTCCCGTCAGCGGAAAATGTGAAAATGCCGAATATATTTTGCGAAGTGCTGCCGCAAAGGTAAAATGGATAAGCAGAGGAAGAAATGACTGTGTAATTTGCCTTGACTGCGGTATGGACGATGAAACAAAAAGGATTTGCCAAAAAATATGTCGTGACTACGGCTTTGCAAAGCTTTTGACAAAACAGGAATTTTTAAAAATGATAAAGTAAAAATCCAAACGAAATTTAAACAAAAATACTGCCACGGAATATGCCGAGGTTTTATAAGGCAGTATGATAAAACTTAATAAACCCAAGACATTGCCATGGCAGTATGAGGCTTTGACTGTAAAAGGTCAAAGCCTTTTTCTTATCAAAAGTCTGTGAGTGCATTTTTGCATAAATCGAAAAAGAGTGTAAGAATAGGCATTATAAAAAATACTATTATTATTTGTTTATAATTGCATATGTATCTGTTATATTGTACGAAGAAATGTGAATAAGTTTGTAGACAATTATAATTGTATTTTATTGTTTAAATGTGGTAAAATTCAATTAACAAAACAAATGCCCTTACAATAAACTAATATAAAAATTAATGTTGTGAGTGATGTGAGTTTTGTAATTTCTACTATTTTTTGTAGATTATTAGTTTTATTGTAGACAACAAAAAATAACTTTAAACACGAAAGGAGAGCTAATAATTTATGCAAGAGCATAAAAAAATATCGCATCTTACACACAGAAATTCAGTTCAAAAAACAATTAGGATGCAACTGAATCCTGTAGGTAAAACAATGGATTATTTTCAAGCAAAGCAAATTCTTGAGAATGATGAAAAGCTTAAAGAGAACTATCAGAAAATCAAGGAAATAGCAGACAGGTTTTACAGAAATTTAAATGAGGATGTACTTTCAAAAACCAGGTTAGATAAATTAAAAGATTATGCTGAAATTTACTATCACTGTAATACGGATGCAGACCGAAAAAGACTTAATAAATGTGCATCGGAATTAAGGAAAGAAATCGTCAAAAATTTTAAGAATAGAGATGAGTATAACAAACTATTCGATAAAAGGATGATTGAGATAGTTCTTCCCAAGCATCTTAAAAATGAGGACGAAAAGGAAGTTGTAGCCTCATTTAAAAATTTCACAACATACTTTAAAGGTTTCTTCACTAACAGAAAAAATATGTATTCGGACGGAGAAGAATCCACGGCAATCGCATATAGATGCATTAACGAAAATTTGCCTAAGCATCTTGACAATGTCAAGGTCTTTGAAAAAGCAATTTCTAAACTATCCAAAAACGCAATTGATGATTTAGATACCACTTATTCCGGCTTATGCGGTACAAATTTGTATGATGTTTTTACAGTTGATTATTTTAACTTTTTGCTTCCACAATCCGGAATTACCGAATATAACAAAATCATCGGCGGTTACACAACAAACGACGGTACAAAAGTTAAGGGTATTAACGAATATATAAATTTGTACAATCAACAAGTATCCAAACGGGATAAAATTCCTAATCTTAAAATTTTGTATAAACAAATTTTAAGTGAGAGTGAAAAGGTATCATTCATACCGCCAAAGTTTGAAGATGACAACGAACTTTTATCGGCTGTTTCAGAGTTTTACGCAAACGACGAAACCTTTGACGGGATGCCATTAAAAAAAGCAATTGATGAAACAAAGCTATTATTCGGCAATTTAGATAATTCCTCTCTTAATGGAATTTACATTCAAAATGACCGATCCGTGACAAATCTGTCAAACAGTATGTTCGGTTCTTGGTCAGTAATAGAAGATTTATGGAACAAAAATTATGACTCTGTTAATTTAAACAGCAGAATCAAAGATATTCAAAAGCGTGAAGACAAAAGAAAAAAAGCATACAAAGCAGAAAAGAAACTTTCACTTTCATTTTTACAGGTTTTGATTTCCAATTCTGAAAATGATGAAATCAGAGAAAAGTCTATCGTAGATTACTACAAGACTTCTTTAATGCAACTTACCGACAATTTATCAGACAAATACAAAGAAGCAGCACCTCTGTTCAGTGAAAATTACGATAATGAAAAAGGTTTGAAAAATGACGATAAATCTATTTCATTAATTAAAAATTTTCTTGATGCCATAAAAGAAATTGAAAAATTCATCAAGCCTTTGTCCGAAACTAATATTACAGGTGAGAAAAATGATTTGTTTTACAGTCAGTTCACACCATTACTTGATAATATCAGCAGAATAGACGTATTATATGATAAGGTCAGAAACTATGTTACACAAAAACCGTTTTCAACAGATAAAATCAAGCTTAACTTTGGCAATTACCAGCTATTAAACGGCTGGGATAAAGACAAAGAAAGAGAGTACGGAGCCGTTTTGCTTTGTAAAGATGAAAAGTATTATCTTGCAATCATAGATAAAAGTAATAATAGTATTTTGGAAAATATTGATTTTCAAGACTGTGATGAAAGCGATTGTTACGAAAAGATAATTTATAAACTTCAAACTAAAATTAGTGGAAATCTCCCGCGTGTTTTCTTTTCAGAAAAGTGCAAGGAACTTTTGTCACCGTCAGACGAAATACTTAAAATTCGTAAAAACGGCACTTACAAAAAAGGCGATAAGTTCAGCCTTGATGATTGCCATAAGTTAATTGATTTCTACAAAGAATCATTCAAAAAGTACCCAAATTGGTTAATTTATAACTTTAAATTCAAAAAAACAAACGAATATAACGATATCCGCGAATTTTATAATGATGTTGCTTTACAGGGATATAATATTTCAAAAATGAAAATCCCGACATCATTTATTGACAAACTTGTAGATGAAGGAAAAATCTATCTTTTCCAACTCTACAACAAAGACTTTTCACCGCATAGCAAGGGTACTCCTAATCTGCATACACTTTATTTTAAAATGTTGTTTGATGAAAGAAATCTTGAAGATGTAGTGTACAAGCTTAACGGTGAGGCAAAAATGTTTTATCGTCCTGCAAGTATAAAATATGACAAACCAACTCATCCCAAAAACACACCGATGAAAAATAAAAATACACTCAATGATAAAAAAGCAAGCACTTTTCCTTATGACTTAATTAAAGATAAACGCTACACTAAGTGGCAGTTTTCACTTCACTTCTCTATTACCATGAATTTTAAAGCTCCGGATAAGGCAATGATCAATGATGATGTCAGAAATCTGCTGAAATCCTGCAACAACAATTTCATCATAGGAATTGACAGAGGCGAAAGAAACTTGCTTTATGTCAGCGTAATTGACAGCAACGGTGCTATAATATATCAGCACTCACTCAATATTATCGGAAACAAGTTTAAAGGAAAAACATACGAAACTAACTACCGGGAAAAACTTGCAACAAGAGAAAAAGAGCGTACGGAACAGCGCCGTAACTGGAAAGCAATTGAGAGTATAAAAGAACTCAAAGAGGGCTATATCAGTCAGGCTGTGCATGTTATATGCCAGCTTGTTGTCAAGTACGATGCAATCATCGTTATGGAAAAGCTGACTGACGGATTCAAACGAGGCAGAACAAAGTTTGAAAAACAGGTTTATCAGAAATTTGAAAAAATGCTGATTGACAAACTGAATTACTATGTTGACAAAAAGCTTGATCCCGATGAAGAAGGCGGTTTACTTCATGCCTACCAGCTTACGAACAAGCTTGAGAGATTTGATAAGCTTGGTACGCAAAGCGGTTTTATTTTCTATGTTCGTCCTGATTTTACAAGCAAAATTGATCCCGTTACCGGCTTTGTAAATTTGTTGTATCCTCGATATGAAAACATTGACAAAGCCAAAGATATGATTTCAAGATTTGACGAAATAAGATACAATGCCGGCGAGGACTTTTTTGAATTTGACATTGATTACGATAAGTTTCCAAAGACTGCGTCTGACTATCGCAAAAAGTGGACAATCTGTACTAACGGCGAAAGGATTGAAGCTTTCAGAAATCCCGCAAACAATAACGAATGGAGTTATCGTACAATAATTCTTGCAGAAAAATTCAAAGAATTATTTGATAACAATTCTATAAATTATCGTGATTCTGACGATTTGAAAGCTGAAATTCTTTCACAGACAAATGGCAAATTTTTTGAGGATTTCTTCAAATTATTAAGACTTACCCTACAGATGCGAAACAGTAACCCTGAAACAGGCGAGGACCGTATTCTTTCTCCCGTCAAGGACAAAAACGGCAATTTTTACGACAGTTCAAAATATGATGAAAAGAGCAAGTTTCCGTGTGATGCCGATGCAAACGGTGCGTACAACATTGCCCGCAAAGGTTTGTGGATTGTTGAACAATTCAAAAAAGCCGATAATGTTTCAGCTGTCGAACCGGTAATCCACAATGACAAATGGCTGAAATTTGTTCAGGAGAACGATATGGCGAATAATTAATTTCCGACTCTTTAACACGGTACTGTCGTCAAATATCACTCCGACAGTACCGTTGTCAAGGCTTGATATTTGACACAGATAATAAAAGGGTATATAATCAGACTTAGGATACATAGAAAGAGTTTGGTTTTGCCAAGAATGAAGATTCCCCTTTGCTGATAGTCGGCTAACTTCTGCAAACCCAAGTCTTAATATTTATTTTTGTCCATATGGGGTTATTGAACAATGAAAAAGTTATTACAATCTCACATATGTTATTTAAGTTATTTTGAAATTTATATAACATCATACAACGTAAGGGTTTAATAACCCTATATAATTTCTACTATTGTAGATATATATAGATAAATCTGATTTTGACCAGTTTAATAACCCTATATAATTTCTACTATTGTAGATCAAGCACTTGATGATGAATGGTTTAATTGGTTTAATAACCCTATATAATTTCTACTATTGTAGATTCTCCGGTCCAATTACGGTTGTATTCAGATTTAATAACCCTATATAATTTCTACTATTGTAGATTAGGTTCTCTCAATCAGATTGTTGTGGTTTAATAACCCTATATAATTTCTACTATTGTAGATATGATATTGACGGTGACCTGATTAACCGTTTAATAACCCTATATAATTTCTACTATTGTAGATACAACAGCATTGATACAGTACCTCTTGTTTAATAATCCTATATAATTTCTACTATTGTAGATATACTAAAATTGCTAATTGCTGTATTGAGTTTAATAACCCTATATAATTTCTACTATTGTAGATGTTGCTTCTTTTCCTTTCATTCTTTTAGTTTAATAACACTATATAATTTCTACTATTGTAGATAAGAACGGCGATACCGAAAGCTATAAAAGTTTAATAACCCTATATAATTTCTACTATTGTAGATCAACAGGTTTAATCGCTTCTACTGACGTTTAATAACCCTATATAATTTCTACTTTTTTGATTAGATAAAAAGGTTACTTGCACCGATTAACGACAAATTCATTTTGCTACAAAAATACAAGCCATACACAAACAAAAGCAGAGAGTCCGAAAGCTCTCTGCTTTTTATCGTTTTTTAACATTGTACCGAACCATTACAACAAAGTTACCTACATAGCTATGGGAATTATCATAAACAGAAAAAGTCACGACTGCATATGCAATCGTGACCGAGTTGGTGGAGATGAGGGGAATCGAACCCCTGTCCGAAAAATTCTTGCCAAGGGTTTCTCCGAGCGCAGTTGGTGTTTTAAATCTCCCTCGGTGCATCGCCCATCAACAGGCTATGCACTTTGGCAGCTCCTAAGCTGTGACAGGGTTCGGAGCGCTCCCCTGTTCACATTTACCTCTAATCGACGCCCCTTACACAGCCGAGGTACTCTGTGCAGGAACGAGCAGCACTCAGGCTGCTAAAGCAACTGTTTTGTTGTCAGTTAATTTTAAAGTTGCGGATTTTATGGCGGTTCCGCACCGCCGCTCGCTTACCAAGGTTTGAAATCCCCGTCGAAACCTTTACATCCCCATATTCAATTTAAAAATTTTATATTGAAAACCTGTATTCAGCGGCAGGCTTATCAAGTATTTTTTCACAACAGACAAGAAAACATTCAATATGCTTTGTGTTCTGCTCAATCGGTGAATATATCACAGCCGTTTTCAAATCGCTTTTGTTCGAATCATCCATTGCAAAAGCAACAACGCCGTCATCGGTTGCCAATCCGCCCATACCTTTGAAAGGTTTGTCAAGCTCATCAAAAAGGCAGAACATCACTGAGATTTCATCGTCACACGAATACTCAACATACGGAAGCACAATATCATTTTTGAAAAATTCCTTCATTTCTGAATCTTCGGCTGAATTCAAAAGTTTAAGATTTTTAATCACAATCTGATTTTCGCCGTCAAAAATTTCAATCGGAATATTTACTTCCTTGCCAACTTCAAGGCTGAGTTTTGCTAACGGATAATCTGTCTTTTGATATTTTGAAAATATTATTTCAACATTCTTTGTCAAATCAAGCAAAGACAAATCATCAATCTTATTCTCAAGTTCAATAAAGTTTATGAACAGAGAATCAAGAGGAGCGTCGAAAAGTCTGTCGCTCTTCCAACCGAGTTTCATAAACTCTGAGATGATATATGACCTTGTTAATTCGCAACATTCAAGCGTTTCACCGCATACTGAGTCAAAGTCAAAACGCTGTCCGTCAATTACAATTGCGGAAAAATCATCGGACAAATCAGAATTATTTTTCTTTTCGAGAATGATATTTTCTCTCAAAGTCAAATCTTCACAGCAAATATCATCTTTGGAACAATTGAAATTCAACAGAACGAGCTCGGTTTTATCGGACGAATTTGCAAAACCAAGCACGGAATAATCGGTATCAAAGGCAGAAAAGTCCCGCCCGATTAAAGCGAAATCGCTATATTCCGAAATATTTTCGTACAAGCTACGCAAACTCATAATAACACCAAACTATCTTCTCTGTTCTTTAATGGCACGCTCCATATCACGCTTTGCGGAGCGTTCTGCCATATCGGCACGCTTATCGTATAGCTTTTTACCTTTGCAGAGTCCAACCTGAAGTTTTACCTTGCTGTCCTTGAAATACAAACTAATCGGGATAAGTGAATATCCCGTCTGCTTAACCGTACCGTAGAGCTTTAAAATCTCCTTTTTGTGCATAAGAAGTTTTCTCACACGCATAGGGTCACGGTTAAAAATATTTCCCTGTTCGTAAGGAGAAATGTGCATTCCGTTGACAAAAATTTCACCGTCAACAATCGAACACCAGCTGTCCTTGAGATTTACTCTGCCTGCACGCAAGGATTTTACTTCCGTGCCGCAAAGCTCAATTCCGGCTTCGTAGGTTTCCTCGACAAAATAATCGTGTCTTGCCTTTTTGTTCTGAGCAATCGTTTTCATATTTGGCACTGCACATCCTCCTTTCTACTGTGGAATACAAGATTATACTACTGTTTTGACAATTTGTCAATAGTTTAAACCAAGAAATTAAATTTCATTTCTGCCCTCAAGAGCCTTTGCAAGAGTGTATTCATCGGCATATTCAAGGTCACCGCCAACGGGGATACCGTAGGCAAGTCTTGTCACCTTTACACCAAGCGGCTTTAAGAGCTTTGAAATATACAGAGCCGTTGCATCGCCCTCAACGGTCGGGTTGGTTGCCATAATAACCTCCTCAACCGATTCCTCGTTAAGCCTTGCAAGCAGTTCTTTTATCGTAAGGTTGTCGGGACCGATATCGTTAAGCGGTGAGATTGAACCGTGGAGAACATGATAAACACCCTTAAATTCGTGGGTATTTTCAATAGCCGTAGCATCTCTCGGAGTTTCAACAACGCAGATAACGGAATGATCCCTTGCGGGATTTGCACACACGGGGCAAAGGTCTTTGTCTGTAAGATTACAGCATTTACTGCAATAGTGAATCTTTGTGTGGGCGTCCATCACCGCACCCGCAAGCTGTTCCGCTTCTGTTTTTGACAGATTGAGAACATAATATGCAAGTCTTTGAGCGGTTTTGTTGCCGATTCCCGGCATTCTTTCAAACTGCTCCACCAAATTTTCAAGCGGAGCAACATTATATCCCGACATAATCAGAACATTCCTGGAATGTTAAGTCCGCCTGAGATTGTTTCCATTTTGTCCTCTTTTTCCTTAGCGGCTGCTCTGATTGCCTCATTTGCGGCTGCCATAACGAGGTCTGAGAGCATTTCTACATCCTCGGGATCAACAACTTCGGGTGAAATTTCAACCTTGGTGAGTTCCATTTTGCCTGTTACTGTAACCTTAACTGCACCGCCGCCGGCTGTTGCCTCATACTCTTTTGTTTCGAGTTCCTTTGATGCGGCCTCCATATCATCCTGAAGTTTCTGAGCCTGACGGGCAAGCTGCTGAATGTTGTTTGCTCCGCCGCTGCCGTAACCCTTTGGTAATCTTGCTTTCATAATTTTATCTTCCTTTCGGTTATTCTTGTGTTATTATTACATCGCTTCCCTGCAAGCTTTCAATAAGCTTGTCAACGGGATCGGTTTTTTCTTCTTGTTTTGCACTCGGTCTTTTATACGGACCGAGATTATAGTGCTGGCCTGTTGTTTCTAAAATAAGCTGACGGATTTCCTGTCGTCTTTCGTTATTTTTGAGGAGTTCAAAAGCCATTTCATTATCTGTGTCAATCAGCAAATATTTTCCGCTTGTGTAAGCGGCAGAATTTGCAAATGCCGCCGCAATTGCCCTTGAAACAGGTTTCATATTGTTGACTACCTCTGCCCAATCGGGAAAAGGCTGTGCGTTATTATAGATTGCATCAAGGTCAACGCTCTGTCTTTGAGCTGTTTTCTTAGGCTTTTGCAGTGCAGAAACGGATTGTTCCTGTATTGGCTGAACGGGCTGTTTCGGTGTCGGCATCTCAACAGGAGGCATCGGAATTACCGGCTCGTCCTTGACTTTTTCCGAAACAGGTTTTGTTTCCTGTAACTTTTCGGGTTCTGCATTTTGAACCTCGGGTTTTGGAGTTTCTCTCTGAACAGACTGCGGTACAGTTTGCACCTGTTCGGGAACATAGTTCACCTTTATTCCCTTTTTAACAGCCTTTTCAAGGGCGGTTACCCTTGCGGTCAAAGCCTCAATTGTACCGTCAAGCTCAGCCGATGACAGCTTTACAACTGCCATTTCAAGCTCTGTTCTGTCACCTGTTCCCCTGCCCATATTCTGATATGCCTTTGAAAGTACATCCATATAATAAACAATGTCGGCAAGTGAGAGGTAATCCGACTGCGTTTGAGCCTGTTCAAACTCATCATCAGCCATAATCACGATATCCCTCGGATTTTTTACCGACTTTATGAGCATAAGCGTTCTGAAATGCGAAAGCAATTCATCACAAAGCCTTGCCATATCCTTTGACTCACCGTAAAGCCTGTCAACAATTTCAAGTGCCTTTGCTGTGTTCTTATTAATTACACAGTTAGAAAGCTCAAAAAGATATGTCTTTCTCGCAAGTCCTGCGGCACTGCGAACAACATCTTCATCAATTTCCGAGCTGATTGCAATGCATCTGTCAAGAAGCGAAAGAGCATCTCGCAACGCACCGTCAGCAACAGATGCGGCAAGCATTGCGGCACTGTCGCTCAGTGTCACGCCCTCCTGATTTGCAACATAGAGCAGTCTGTCTGCTATTGCACGGGGTGGGATTCTGTGAAAATCAAAACGCTGACAGCGTGACAGAATTGTCTGCGGAAGCTTGTAAACTTCGGTAGTTGCCAGAATGAATATGACATGTTCGGGAGGTTCTTCAAGCGTTTTGAGCAAGGCATTGAACGCCTCGGTTGTGAGCATATGAACCTCGTCAATGATGTAAACTCTGTATTTGCACTTTGCAGGCTTGAACTGAACCTCGTCAATAATCTGACGGATATCATCAATTTTTCTGTTGGATGCGGCATCCATTTCGACAATGTCGAGGATACTGCCGTCATCAATTCCCTTGCAGATTTCACATTCACCGCAGGGATTTCCGTTTACGGGATGAAGGCAATTGACTGCCTTCGCAAGAATTTTTGCACAGGTAGTTTTGCCCGTACCTCTTGAACCCGTAAAAAGATATGCATGGTTAAGACGGTTGGTGCTGATTTCGTTTAAAAGAGTTGTGGTTATGTGTTCCTGTCCCGAAACATCGGCAAATGTTTTCGGTCGCCACTTTCTATAGAGTACCTGATACAAAAATTCACCCCGCAATCAACAAAAAATGCAAGCCGTCAGCCGAAATAACGGCAATCGTACAAATGAGTGAACGACAGACTTACTGCATCGCATCGGCAATACTGCTTAATGCTGCTCGGTTCCCCGCCTGACATGATTCACAGACCCCAATCGTACAGGGCCTGCCGCTCACTTAATTGCACGCTTTTTGACTTCTTGCAATTCTGAACTAAATTATTCATTTCTTTGTTCGTAAAAAGAAATATATTGTACAAATGAACACCATTGCAAGACAAGCTGATTGTTCAGTCTGCTTCACAACGAGGCTATTATACCATAACCGATTAATAAAATCAATAGGTTTTGGTTATTTTTTATTGTTTGCAGTCGCAGAAAGATATCGTCTGTTTTGCAACGGCAAACCTTGTTCACCGTTGCAAATGAATACACATTTTTGATTAAATCATAAGTTATGTGAATAAACAAAATGTTACATCAATGCGGGCGTCCAATGAACGCCCCTACAGCATAGACTGCATAAGCACTTGCAATTTTGCACTCGGGCATAATATACTGTTTATTATGCAATCTATCTTCACGAATTGGGAACGGCGGCTCGCCGTCAATTTTTAATTTGCTAAGATTTCCCTTGCGACGAATACACCTCCGGCGCTGGCATGAGAAAGTGAATGTGTAACGCCGCTGCCGTCACCGATGATATAAAGTCCCTTGTGTGGTGACTCGAGGTGTTCGTCAACATCAACCTCCATATTGTAGAACTTGACCTCAACACCGTAGAGAAGTGTGTCATCGTTGGCTGTGCCGGGGGCAATTTTGTCAAGAGCATAAATCATCTCGATGATACCGTCAAGGATTCTCTTTGGAAGCACAAGACTCAAATCGCCCGGTGTTGCGTCAAGAGTCGGAACAACAAGTCCTTCTTTGATTCTGCTCGGATTGCTTCGGCGACCTCGAATCAAATCACCGAAACGCTGAACAATTACACCTCCGCCCAGCATATTGCTAAGACGGGCAATGCTTTCACCATAACCGTTGCTGTCCTTGAAAGGCTCTGAAAAATGCTTGCTGACGAGGAGTGCAAAGTTTGTGTTCTCTGTCTGCTTTGCCTTGTCTTCATAGCTGTGACCGTTTACTGTGATAATGCCGTTTGTGTTTTCGTTTACAACGCAACCCTTCGGATTCATGCAGAATGTACGCACATTGTCCTCGAACTGTTCTGTACGGTAAACAATCTTGCTTTCGTAGAGTTCGTCTGTGAGGTGTGAAAAGATTGCGGCAGGGAGCTCCACACGAACACCGATGTCAACACGGTTCGACTTTGTGGGAATATTAAGGTTATGACAAACATGTTCCATCCACTTGCTGCCGCTTCTGCCGACTGAAACAATGCACTTTTTGCACTCATAATTTTCATCGGCTGTGTCAACAAGATAACCTTCCTTATCATTGCCGTTCTTGAGTTCAACATTTTCAACAGGTGTATCAAAGTAGAAATCAACCTTGTTTTCAAGATAGCTGTAAAGATTTTTAAGCACAATGTAGTTGATGTCAGTACCGAGATGACGGACTGATGCGTCAAGAAGATTAAGCTTATTCTGTAAGCAAAGCTTCTTAAAGCTTGTGCCTGCTGTGGAATAAAGCTTTGTACCCTCTCCGCCGAACTTCATATTGATTTTGTCAACATATTCCATAAGCTCAATGGCTTTTTTCTTGCCGATATATTCGTAGAGCGTGCCTCCGAAATCGTTTGTTATGTTATACTTGCCGTCCGAGAACGCACCCGCACCGCCGAAACCGCTCATAATGGAACAGGTTTTGCATGAAATGCACTTTTTAACTTTGTCACCGTCAATCGGACATTTTCTCTTTTCAAGAAGATGACCTTTTTCAAATACGGCAACCTTTATTTCAGAGTTATTTGTTACAAGCTCATATGCAGAAAAAATTCCGCCCGGACCTGCGCCTACAATAATAACATCGTACTTTTTCATTATCATTTTCTCCTTCATTTGTTGTGGGTAACATTTAAGGGGAATAAAAAAACCGCCAAAACATAATACTACGCCCCTTAACGGGGATTATAGTAAACTGTTTAAGGCAGTTTGTAGAAACACCCGTCCGTATTACGGGCTTATACAATCCAACTTCTGCACACGGCAGAAAATTGTTCTGATAAAAGTCATCAAAACCTTGGTTATTGTAACAAATAACATCACAATTGTCAACAAAAAAACGCAAAAATTTAAAATCTGTTATTTTTCCTTTATCGCATAAAAGCTACACAATAATTATGCTTGCCGACAAATGCATAAATATTATTCAATCTTTTCGGCAACCTCACCAAGACGCTTGTAGATGCTGTTTTCGGGAACATAACCTCTTACAAACGAAAGCGGATAGATGTTGGTATTTCTGCCGATTACCGAACCGGGGTTAAGAACGCTGTTGCAACCTACCTCTACATGGTCACCGAGCATTGCGCCGAACTTTTTAACATTTGTGTCAACCTTATCGCCGTCGCAAAGAACAGTTACAAGGCTCTTGTCACTCTTGAGGTTTGATGTGATTACACCTGCGCCTGTGTGTGACTTGTAGCCGAGAATACTGTCACCGATGTAGTTATAATGCGGAGTCTGAACACCGTCAAAAAGGATTGAATTTTTAAGCTCTGTTGAGTTGCCTACAACTGCGCCCCTGCCGACAATTGCATTGCCTCTGATAAAAGCACACTGTCTGATTTCGGCATCTTCGCAGATAATGAGCGGTCCGCCGAGATATGCGGAGTCAAAAACCTTTGCACTTTTTGCAACCCACACATTTTCTCCCCTCTGCTCGTAGATTTCGGGATCAAGAGTTTTTCCGAGTTCAATGATAAATTCGCTGATTTTCGGAAGAGCCTCCCACGGATAATCAACGGTTTCAAGCAAGGGCTTTGCAATAGTCCTGCTGTAATCAAACAGATTTTTTGCCAATAATTTTTCGTTTTCCATTTTTAACATTTACTCCCAATATATATTATTCTTTTAAAGAATTTTACAGTTTTATACCTCAACAAAGAACAGCCAGTAACCGCTTGCGTCCTTTCCTGCAACAAACTCAACTCCTCCGCTTATGTACTTTGAAAATACATAGCTTTTGCCGTTCTGAGGATTTGTCACGGTGGCACAACTGCCCTCATGAATCCAACGCTCGTTGAAAACATTAATTCCCTTGATGAGAAAAGCCTCTTTTGAGGTTTTGCCGACAAATCTGTAATTTTTCATAAAATCAGCCCTCTTTAACCTTTTGCGGTGACAGCCTGTTGTCAAGACCTGTCTTTTTAAACACAAGCACAACGGCAACGGCACAAATCACGCCGAGTAACATTCCGCAGAGAACATCTGACGGATAATGAACATAGTTATAAAGTCTTGAGAATACAATCAAAAGCGCAAGTACAAGTGCAGGAATTCCGAATCGTTTGTCCTTGATGAGCATAACGGTTGCCGCCGCAAGTGACGAACAGCTGTGTCCCGAAGGAAAGCTACTGCCTGACGGAATGGCTATGTTAAGCCCAAAGTCGGGATTCAACTCAGACGGTCTTGCTGAATAATCGATATTCACCATAAACGGCCGTGGTCGGTTTATAAGATTTTTTATTCCGATTTCACCGACAAGAAAGCCGATTGCCATTGCAACAAGCATCATAACTCCCATTGAGCGAGTTTTTTTAAAAATTATAAACACAATGCCGACTGCAATCCAAAAAAGTCCCATTTCACCAATATAGCTGAAAAAAGCCATAATCGGATCAAGAAAAGAGCATTTAAATGTGTTCTGAATAAATTCAAGAACCGAGGTGTCAAATGATTGAATCATATCAAAGAATGACATATCATTTTCCTTTCATAATATCATTATAACAACCAAAAAACAGAATGTCAAATTAAATAAATTTTAAGTTATTCACATTCATATTTTGCAAGTTTAGCATAAAGTGCTTCGTCAACAACAGCCTCAACCGAAAGTCCTTCGGCAACATATTCTTCATAAATTAGAGTGCCTTTGTTGCGGATTTCGTTTGCAAGACCTGCCTGTGCAAACGGCAGAAGAATTTTTACTCTTTTCATTCTGACGGGAAGATTGTTCTCAATTGCATTAAGAAGTTCGTCTATACCCGTGCCGTTCTTTGCGCTTATGCGAACACAGGCTTTGAAGTCCTGTGCAAGCATTGTTTCGTCAAGCAAGTCGCACTTGTTGAGAACGGTTATAATCGGTGTATCACCGCAGCCGAGGGATTCAAGCAAGTCGGTTGTAACCTGCATATGGGTTCTTGCCTCGTCACTTGATGCGTCGCATACATTTAGAATAATATCTGACTGTGCCGCCTCTTCAAGGGTTGAGCGGAATGCTTCAACAAGGTGGTGCGGAAGTCTGCGAACAAGACCTACCGTGTCAATCATCATAACGGTTACACCGCTCGGAAGCTTCAACGCTCTTGAGGTGGGATCAAGCGTTGCAAAAAGCTTGTCCTGTGCAAGCACACCTGCGTCCGTAAGGCAGTTCATAAGAGTTGACTTGCCTGCGTTTGTGTAGCCTACAATCGCACAGGTTATTACACCGTCTTTTTTTCTGCGTGAACGCAACATCTGACGATGCTTTTCAAGGTCGGAAATCTCTTCTTTCAGGCTTTCAATTCTTCTGCGGATATGTCGTCTGTCGGTTTCAAGCTTTGTTTCACCCGGACCTCTTGTGCCGATACCGCCGCCGAGTCTTGACATTGCGATACCTTTGCCCGTAAGTCTTGGGAGCATATATTTAAGCTGTGCAAGCTCAACCTGAAGCTTACCCTCTTTTGACCTTGCTCTCTGGGCAAAAATATCGAGAATAAGCGTTGTTCGGTCAATTACTCTGACATCTGTTTCAGCCTCAATATTTTTAATCTGTGTCGGAGAAAGCTCGCTGTCGAACACAAGCAAATCTATCTCCTGCGATTCGCAGATTTTGGCAATCTCGGCAAGCTTGCCTGTGCCGACAAAAGTACCCTTTTCAATTTTTTGCAGATTCTGCGTTACCGACAAAACGGGATCTGCTCCCGCACTTTTTACAAGTTCAAAAAGTTCGTCAAGTGACGCCTGTGCGTCATATTCGCCCGTGTCAACACTGACGAGCAATGCGCGGGTAATTTTTTCTTCGTTACTTTTAAGCTCCATAAAATCCTCACTTGAAGTTATTTATTCATACTTTTGTCAAAACAGGTTTTCATATCCTCATCCGTGATTTTTCTGATAGGCTTGCACGGATTTCCCACGGCTACGCAGTCGGACGGAATATCCTTTACAACAACGCTTCCGCCGCCGATTACAACATTACTTCCGATTGTGACGCCCGGCATGACCTGAACTCCTCCGCCAATCCACACATTGTCGCCAACGGTAATCGGATAGGCATATTCAAATCCTGCGTTTCTTCTCGGATAATCAACAGGATGACCTGCCGTGTAAAATCCGCAGTTTGGTGCAACAAAAACATTGTCGCCGAATTTCACCTTTGCACAGTCGAGAATCACCATATTGTGGTTTGAATAAAAATTCTCACCGAGTTCGATATTGTAGCCGTAGTCGCACCAGAACGGAGCGGTAATGTAGAAATTTTCCTTTGTACTGCCGACAATTTTCTTTATCAGAATTTTTTGAGTCTCTTCATCTTCAAACGGAAGATTGTTGTACTCTCTGCAAAGATTTTTAACCGAACAGCGTTCATTGCGAAGCTGTTTGTCGCCCATTGGATTATACATCTGCGAATTAAGCATTTTTTCTTTTTCAGTCATAATTTTCTCCGTTAATAAATCACATAACAAAATTTACATAACAACGCTTATTATATTATAATCCCACCTTCAATACAAGTAAATCAAAAAAATTAATTTACTTTTCAACTGACAACAAAATTCAATTTTAAAATTCATAGGGAGGATAATGGGACAGCGGTCTTTTGTATAATATAGTTACATTGAAAATATCAATGGAATTTGCAGAAAAAACGATTAAATTATGAGATTCCGTTTTGATTTGAGGAGGAATTATTATGGAAGAAAAAAGAAAAACCGTCACATCAACCGAAGTAAAACGCAGATACAACCAAAAAGTTTACAGTCAAATTTCATTTTCCGCCCCAAAGGAACTTGTTGAGGAATTCAGAGGAATATGCAAAAATATCGGAATTTCACAGGCAAGTGTTTTCAAAAAGTTTATCGCCGATTTTGTTGAAAAGTACAGATAAAATCAAAACCACTCGTTGAACGGATGGTTGCACTCTGCAGAAAAGCCCGAAATTCAAGCTGACCGAATTTCAGGCTTTTTATTTTTGGGTTTTATAATTTTTTCAACCTGCTGTTTCAATTTGCAAAAAATTTTAAGAATATATATTCAAAGAAATAAAATTGTGGTATAATGATGAAGAATATATACAAGGTATGTACAGGCAACACAGGTTGTCTTTAATTAAGGAAGTGGCAAAATGAAAAAACTATTTACTATTATTGTGTGCAAGGTTCTGAAATTTGTCGGAGGATTGCTCGGCAAGGGCAGCAGTCTGCCGGGACAGATTGCGCTTAAACTCTGCCCCGATATTCTCGGACGAATTGAGCTGCCGAAATATATTGTTGCCGTAACAGGCAGTAACGGCAAGACATCTACCGTTGAGATGATTGCACATATTCTTTGTGAAAGCGGCAAAAAAGTTGCCTGGAACAAAGAGGGTTCTAACCAGATTGAGGGCGTTACAACTCTTATTCTCGGCAGTTGTACTCTTTCGGGCAAGGTTAAATCGGATATTCTTCTCATTGAAAGTGACGAACGCTTTGCAAAATATACTTTCAAATACATCACACCGACTCATTATGTTATCACAAACCTTTACCGTGACCAGCTTACACGAAACGGTCATCCGGAATGGGTTTACAATGCCGTAAAGGATAGTATTCATCCCGAAACTCAGCTTATTCTTAATGCCGACGATCCGCTTGTTTCGTGCTTTGGCTATGGCAGGGATAATGTTGTATGGTTCGGTGCAGGCAATCTTCCGACCGATACAAAGGAGTTTGTCGGTGTTTATAATGACGGTGCATATTGCCCTCACTGCAAATCTCCTATGACATATTCAAGCTATCACTACGACCATATCGGCAACTATGAATGCCCTAACTGCGGTCTTAAAAGACAGGATACAAGCTACACAGTTACATCTGCCGATCTTGAAAAAGGCGAAATTACAATCAACAATAAGTACAAGATTGAACTTACACTCAAATCGCTTTATAATGTTTACAATTTGCTTGCGGCATTTACCGTTGCATCAATCACAGGTGTTGACGGCAACACAATTGCAAAGAGCCTGAGCAATTATGTTCTTAAAAACTTCCGTGTTGTAACATTCACGCTCGGAAACAGAAAGGGTACGCTTGTTACATCAAAACATGAAAACAGCATTTCGTACAATCAGTCACTCAAGCTTGCCGCATCCGACAAGGATAAGTGCGATGTTTTGATTATTGTTGACGCAGTCAGCAGAAAGTATTTTACAAGCGATGTTTCATGGCTTTGGGACATCAACTTTGACCTTCTCAAAAGCGACAATGTAAAGAACATTGTGCTTGCAGGAACATATTGCAACGACCTTGCAACAAGATTTTCTTTCTCAAAGGTTGACAGAAACAAAATCAAGGTTATCAAGGACATTGAAGAAGCCGTTGATTATCTTGACAATGACCGCAAAGAAAAGATTTATGTAATTACCTGTTTCTCGGACAAGGGTAAATTTCTTGAAAAGGTAAAGGTGGACTGATTATGAAAATTCTTCATTTGTATCACGATATAATGAACCTGTACGGAGAATATGCCAATGTTTCTGCACTTGAAAGAATGCTTGAAAAGAGCGGTGTAAAATTTACAACCGACAGGCTTACCCTGTTTGACAATGCCGACCTGGGCGATTACGATTTTATCTACATCGGTTCGGGTACAGAAAAAAATCAGAAGCTTGTTTTGCAGGATTTTAAAAAGTACAAGGATTTTCTTGTTGAATACATCAACAGCGGCAAGGTAATTCTTATGACTGGCAACTCGTTTGAAATGCTCGGAAAAACAATTACAGACTCTGACGGCAAGGTTTATGACGGACTCGGAATTTATGATTTTACAGTTACCGAGCAGAACAAACGCAGAGTTACAGGCGATATTGTTTATACATCTGACATTCTCACAAAACCGATTGTCGGATTTGTAAACAAGTGCAGTGAAATTAAAGGTATTGAAAATCATCTTTTCACTGTTAAGCACGGACTCGGTGACTACGAAAATGCAAAAACGGAGGGTTTAAAGACTAAGAACCTTTTTGCTACTCATGTTACAGGTCCTATTATGATTAAAAATCCGCATTTTCTTGAATACATTGCTTTGCAGATTTCAAAAAATACGGATGGCTTCAAGCCGTGTACGGGTTACCTTGACTACGAAAGAGCGGGCTACGAAATTACTCTTGGAGAACTCACAAAAAGATTTGAGGAGTAAGTTTTAATGAACAACGACAATCTTCTTCAGCTTGAGGGAGCAATTGAAAGCGTGGTTTTCCGAAACGATGAAAACGGCTACACGGTAATTGAGCTTGCTGACGGTGACGATTACCTGACCGCTGTCGGAATTATGCCACAGGTGTCATCGGGTGATGTTGTAAAGCTTACCGGCAAATATACAAATCATCCGAGCTACGGCAGACAGTTTGCCGTGCAGATTTGCGAAATCAGCAGGCCTACCGAGGCGGCTGATATTCTGCGTTATCTGTCATCCGGAGCTATCAAGGGAATCGGCACTCAGACCGCACAAAGGCTTGTAAAGGAATTTGGCGAAGCAACGCTTGATGTGCTTGAAAATCAGCCCGAAAGAGTTGCAATGCTGAAAGGAATTTCTTCGCAAAAAGCCGAGGATTTTTCAAAGCAGTTAAAGCAGAACACAGGCGTGCGAACACTCATGCTTTTTCTCGGCGAGTACGGAATTTCAAACACCGCATCGGTCAAAATTTTCAACGCTTACGGTCCGAGCTGTGTCGATTTAATCAAGAAAAATCCGTACATTCTCTGTCAGGGTGATTTTGGGGTATCGTTTGAGAGTGCAGATTTTATTGCTAAAAAAGAAAAATTAGAACCTGATTCAAATGTCCGTATGCGTGCAGGAATCGTACACATTCTTCATCACAATGAGCGAAACGGTCACACCTGTCTGCCAAAGGAAAAGCTGCTGAAGGTTTCAACCGATTTTCTCGGAATTGACGGTGAAAAGATTTCGGAGTGCATGGAAGAAATGCTGTTTGACCGTTCGCTTATCGAAGATAAGATTGACGACAAAAAATTTGTGTTTCCCCCCAATGTTCACCTCTGCGAAATGTACATAGCGTCAAGAATAAAGATGTTGCTTAAATTTCCGTCAGAGAAAATTAAAAACATTGACAAGGCGATTGAAAAATGTGAAAAAGAGGACGAAATCGAATATGCCGATTTGCAAAAGAAAGCAATCACTATGGCACTTACTGAGGGCATGCTCGTTCTGACGGGCGGTCCCGGTACAGGAAAAACGACAACCCTCAATGCTATAATAAAAATAATGAAAGCAAACGGCAAAACCGTTTTGCTTTCTGCCCCCACAGGCAGAGCGGCTCAACGAATGAGCGAGCTCACGGGCGATGAGGCAAAAACTCTGCACAGACTGCTTGAGGTCAGCTGGGATAAACATGACAACCCCGTTTTCAACAAGAACGAACGCAATCAGCTGAAATGCGACGCATTGATTGTTGACGAGGTTTCAATGGTGGACGCATTCATTATGGAAAGCGTTATGAGAGCGCTTTCCACAGGCTGCAGACTTATTCTTGTAGGCGACTCCGACCAGCTCCCCTCCGTAGGTCCGGGTAATGTGCTCGGCGATCTTATCGAAAGCGGACTTATTCCCGTTGTACGGTTGAATGAAATTTTCCGTCAGGCACAGCAGAGTCTTATTGTCACAAACGCACATAAGATTGTGAACGGTGAAATACCCATTCTTAATTCCGCCGACAAGGACTTTTTCTTTCTTCAAAGGAACAATAAATCAGAAGTTTCAGCAGTAATAGCTGACCTTTGTGCAAATCGTCTGCCAAAGGCATACGGATATTCTCCGTTTGAAAACATTCAGGTGCTTGCTCCGTCCAAAAAAGGTGAACTCGGAACTGCCGAGCTTAACCACAAATTGCAGGCGGCGCTAAATCCGAAGGATGACGATAAGGCGGAAATCACAATCGGTTCAAAAACCTTTCGTACAGGCGACAAGGTTATGCAGATAAAAAACAACTATGATATTCGCTGGTTTCGTGAAAACGGCGAAACGGGCGAAGGAATTTTCAACGGTGACATAGGCATCATCACAAAGATTGACAGAAAGACAAAATCGCTTGTCGTTAAATTTTTTGACAAGATTGCCAGATACACCTTTGAATTTGCGGGCGACCTTGATTTTGCCTACGCAATCACGGTGCATAAAAGTCAGGGCAATGAATTTGACGCAGTTATTATACCGATGTTTTCGGGACCTCCTCAGCTTTACTACAGAAATCTGCTCTACACCGCTGTTACAAGGGCGAAGAAAACGCTTGTGCTTGTCGGCAATCCGTCAACCGTTGAATATATGGTAAACAATAACCGCCGTACAAAACGGTACAGCGGTCTTAAAGAATTTTTACTGAGAGATGACACACTTTATTAAGAAAGTTTTCGGCACGATAAAAGGATTTTTCTTTACGGTTCGTTGTCCGTACTGCGGAAGGGTTATTGAACCGAACAAAAGCTGTTGTGACAAATGCAGAAAAGAATTCCCCGAAATGCCGCTTGTACGATATGCAACGGGAGGGTACATCTGCGCCTCTCCTTTCCCCTATGACGGAATTTTTCGCAGGGCAGTTCTTAACTTTAAATTTCACAACTGCGGTGCATATGCCGAATTGCTTTCACACGAAATGGTTCGTTCAATAAAAGATGTTTATCGTGACAGGGAATTTGACCTTGTCACCTGTGTGCCGATGCACAATGATACTCTCAGAGAGCGTGGATACAATCAGGCTGAGTTGCTCGCAAAGGAATGTGCAAGGCTTCTCGGCATTGAGTATGCCGACCTGCTTGTCAAAATAAAGAAAAATAAAACCCAGCACAGCATAAAGGCGGCTGAAAGAGCAAAAAATGTTATAGGCGTTTACTCGCCGATTGACAAGAATTTAATCAAAGGCAAGCGAATACTGATTATTGACGACATTATTACAACAGGCAGTACGCTTGGTGAATGTGCAAGAATACTTAACAAGTGCAAATGCGGCGAGATTTGTTGCTGTACGCTTTGCACATCTCTGCTGATATAGCATTGGAGTGATTAAAATGGATATAGCTGTTGATCTCGGTTCTGACAGAACGAGAGTTTTTATTGAAAATAAAGGAATAGTGCTTGATGAGGCGAGCGTTGTTGCGTTTGATGTTGACACCTACGACATTGTCGGCGTCGGCAACGAGGCTTATAAGATGATTGGCAAAACGCCTGCAGGCATAAGAGCAATGCACCCGATTGATGACGGTGTTATTTCACGCTCCGAACTTGTTGAGGATATGGTTTCAATTCTTATAAAAGAGGTCAGTCCGTCAAAGGTGACTATGCCGAGGGTTGTTGCATCAATTCCGAGTGAGGTTACCGAGGTTGAAAAAAGAGCTGTTGTAAACGCAGTAAGCTCAATCGGTGTTCGCAAGGTGTATCTTATTGAAGCACCAAAAGCGGCGGCAATGGGCTGTTCGCTCGACATAACAAGTCCTCACGGCATTCTGATTGCAGATGTCGGCAGCGGTACGGCAGATATTGCCGTGCTTTCTCTCGGCGGAATTTCGGTTTCCAAGTGCATAAAGTCGGCAGGCTGTGCAATGGACGAAGAAATCGTTAAGTACATCAGAAAAGAGCATAACCTGATTATCGGCACAAACATGGCAGAGGCCTGCAAAAAGGCTGTTGGCTGTGTAAAAATTCCGAAAGAGCCTAAGCTTTTCAGAGTTAAAGGCAGAGATGCCGTAAGCGGTCTGCCAAGATTTATTGATGTGGGCTATGCCGAAATCAAGCCTGTAATCGAGGATATTGCGCTTAACATTATTAGAGCAATTAAAGATGTGCTTGAACAGACTCCGCCCGAGCTTGTCGGTGACATCTACACGGACGGTATAATTCTGACAGGCGGTCTTGCCAAGCTGACGGGATTTGCAAGGCTTCTCAGCGAATCCACAAAGCTGAAAGTAAGAGTTCACAAAGCCGCCGCTGACTGCGTTATCAACGGTTGCGGCAAGGCAATCGAATATATTGACCATCCCGAAAAAATACAGCCGGGTGCAGTCAATCCGCTTATAGAGGCATTTTAATTATAATTTTAAACATTTTATCCGCAGATTTTACCGTCTGCGGATTTTTTGTAACATGGTATTGTAAAATCCGAAAATATGATTTTACAGTTGTCTTTGTTCCGTTTCAGTACCGTACTTTTTTCTTCTTTTTTACATAAAAATCTCCCCTTAAAGCATTCCCTGAAAACCATATTTTTCAAGAGTCTGCTTTAAGGGGATTATATCAGTTAACAATTGTTCTCCGCTTTTGTTTTATAGTTCATTATTCTTTCAAGAAATAACTGTACTTTTTCTTTGGCTATCTCTCCGCTGTTTTCAATTTCGGTATCGCCAATGTAAAACTTGTGTTCAGCGGATTTCTTCAAAATATCAAGCAATTTTTTCTGTTCATCCGCTTTGTTAATGAAAACGGACACGGCACAATCACAGGCTATGGAAAATTCTGCCGGTGTTTTTGAAACAAGTGCGTCGTAAAACCTTTCTTTTACGCTTTCAAATTTATTTTCCGTGTCAATCGGCAAAAGCTTTGTAATCATCTTCCAGGTATTCCACGCAAGAAAGCCGTTGCAGTTGTCAAGACCTTTGGCAACAAATTCAAAGAACGGATAGACAAGTTTCGGATTTACTTCGCAAATATACTCAAGAACCTGTTCCGCCCAGTGAGCATTTGCGTAATCATCGTCAAGAAAAATCTCAATAAGCAAAGGAACAGTCAGAATTTCTTTGCTTGCAAGCTGTGCGTAATATTCTTTTTCAAACCTTTGTTCAAATTCCTGAAAAATCTGCTCTGTTTTCATAAATTCCCGTCCATAAATTCACTTAAATTTCGGTTTAATACTCCTAATATAATACTGTATATTACATTCTTTTTCAAGTAAAATCATATTAAAAGTAACATTCCCCCCGAATTTTATCGGAGGGAATGCTTTACTGTTAGCAGAATATTAAGAAAAGGTTGTTCTGTAGTTCTGTTATTCTGAATAGCTTACCCAGACACCGCCGGACTTTGAACCCGGATTTGCACGGAAACAGTTCTTACCGTCAGCAACTGTCAAGTCGCTTGTCTGTGTTTTCCATGTTGATTCTGTGTCCTTAAAGAGGAAACAGTTTGCGCCGGGGCTGAGCGGTGTGTCAAAATCATAGTACCAGATATCTGTACCTGCAATCTTATTCATGTGAGCTGCTGCTTTGCCGAGTCCGCTCTCTGCCCAACCGTAGATATAAACATCAGTATAGTGTGCCTTTGAGTTATCAAAGTAAACTCTTGAAAGTGTGAATGCAGGCTTCTGCTCCGGAACATACGGAGCTGTTGAAACAGCTTCGTCATTGCTGAGTGTGATGCAGTTGTTTGTCTTTGAAACTGTTGCATTCCAGCAATTGTAAACATTACCGTCATCACCGCCTACAGGCTTTTCGTCAACCTCTGAAAGAGAACGATAAACGCTGACATTTGAAACTGTTGCGGGAACTTCAACTGTGTAAACATTCGGGTAAGCATCTGTATCCTGCTCAAACTGATAGCTTGCACCTGTGTCAAGGTCATAAGCAAAGAGTGAAACACCGTCAGATGTCATCCAGCCAAGCTTAGTCTTGAAGTAAAGAGTGTATGTGTCAGCAGGCTTTGTTGCAGGCTGTGCAGTCGGCTTTACGGTTGTAGGCTCGGCGGTAGTCGGCTCAGGTGTTGTGGGCTGTTCTGCCTGATAAACATCACCCGTGCGACCCCAGTCTTTGAGCTGAACAACGTACTTCTGAATCAATGTTGCGTCAACAACAGAGATTGTATTATCCCCATTAACATCAGCAAGAATCTGCTTGTCAGCCGAAAGTGTTTCAAGCTGAACGACATGTTTCTGAACGAGTGTAGCGTCAACGACTGTAATGTCACCGTCACCGTTTACATCACCGTAAACAGCATTGCCCGAAGGCTCTGTTGCGGGCTGTGCGGTTGTAGACTGAGTTGACGGAACAGGCTTTGTTGTAGGTTCTGCTGCAGAACCCTTTGTAACATCAGTAGCCTCAATCTCAACCTTTGTAGGTGTAAGAGTTGTATCCTCCCATGTACCTGCCTTTGTAAGCGAGAATGCCTTTGATGAACCGTTGAGGCTGATAGGTGTATCTGTTCTGCCCGGATACTGCTCGCCGCCTTTTTCAGAGATGATTACTCTTGTGTTGGCTGAAGTTGAAAGGTCAAAATCCGACGGAGCCTGATTTTCATCATCCTCATCAGCTGAAATACTTGATGACTTCGGAACTTCGTAGTAATAGTAACCTGTTGCAGGATCAAGAGTCATTGCTTCGCCGGGCCAGTTTGCATTCTTGTAAACAGTACCCTTGTTTGTGGTTTCATCATAGATGTAAACCTGGTAAGGTGCTGACCAACCCTTCTGGGTAGCAGGGTTGAAGAATACATACACTCCCGATTCCTGAGCGGTACTCTTTGTGTACTTATAAGCCATTGAAGAAGTCTTTACGCCGTCGGTTGCCGTAACTGTGAGGTTGATTGTTTCACCCGGCTTATAATCTGAACCGATACGAATTGATGTTGTACCCGTAAACTTAACAGGAGTTGAATCATCGAGACAGTAAGTACCCGATGTTGCGTTTTCAAGACTGAGTGTAAGGGTCATTGTGTCGCCCCTGAACGAACCGCTTTCAACAGAGTTTATTGCCTTCGGGGTTGTTGTACCGTTGTAAACAACAGCAACACCCGTCTTGCCGATTGAACCTGTGAGAACGCCGTTTGCAACAGTAAACTCAGCACCTGAAACCGTATCAGTATATTTGCCGTCTGCAAGACCTGTGCCCGAAATGCTTACGCTTGCGTTTGTACCTTTACAATTTGAAAGAACGATACCGCTTGTGCCTCTTGCAACATAAGCAATGTCGCCTGAAGAACCGAGCTTTTCAGACTGACCTACAAAGAGGTTGTGGAACTTGTTAATTTCGGAAACAGCTGTGCTCTTGTAAGTTGTATCTGTTGAAACACCGCCCATGAGAGCTGTGCCCGGACGAGCAAAGAAGAGAGCTGTTGAATCTTTTCTTGACGCAACGATTGCCCATGCCTTTACAACATTTTCATCCGAAACATCTGCAGTGTTTGAGAATCCCGATGAACCCGAGCTGCCCTCGTATGTATCGTGGCTTTCTGCCCAAAGAACTGCATTTGACGCTGCAACGCCTGATTTGTATGTTGCATTGGTAGCTGTGCTTGCCTTGCCCCTTGTGACATTGTAAAGCACTGCGTCGCCCGTTCTGTTGTCAGTAACATTGATATACTTGGTGTATGAGGAGTAGCTTCTGTCTGCACCGCAGTTGTTAAGAATTTCACCGTAGATGTAGAGGTCATCGCCTGTTTTCTGTGTGTAGTAAGAAGAAGCCGAGGTTGTTATATTTTTCCAGTAATCAGACGCATACTCGCCGTCATCCTCTGTTTCAATATGCTTTGCTGCATCAAAACGGAAACCGTCAACACCGCAGTCGATGCATTCCTTGAGGAGGTTGATAATGTAGGTCTGAACAGCAGTATCGTTTGTTACAAGGTCGGGACACTTTGAAACATGACCCTGAACAACTGCCTGAACCGAACTGTCGTTTGCATCGCCTTTGTATGTACGGGTGTAGGTTCTTCTTTTCTTATAGAAATCAGGCTCATATTTTTTAACCTGATTGCTCACAGAATCCGGCCTAGTTTCATCGGCATTTGCGATATGGTTTGAAACGATATCGCAGATGATTTTGATGCCGTATTTGTCAGCCTCATCACAAAGTGATTTAAGATCGTCCTTTGTGCCGAGCCATGACTGCTCTGCAATATGGAAGCTGATCGGCTGATAAAGCTTCCACCACTGACCTGTTACATCGCCTGAGGTTGAATAGTCCTTTGGCTGCTGAACGGGAGAAGTCTGAACTGTAGTGTATCCTGCCGCTGCAATTGCGGGAAGGTTTTCTTTGATTGTATTGTAAGACCAGTTGAATGCGTGAAGCATAACACCGTCGCCGACCTTATCACGAAGGGTACTGTCGGCAGATGCAGTCTGTGCGGAGGAATCAACCTCGGCAGCATTTACGGAGGTAATTGCCGCAAAAGAAGATGTCAGAAGCGCAGACGCAACAACAAGACTTGCAATCTTTTTTGCTTTCTTCATAGGGAAAACATCCTTTCATAAAATTTACGATTTCATTATAACAAATTTCACCAAAAAAGTATATATTTTATGTTACAAATTCGAGGGCTGTTTTTTGTGCAGATTACACGGTTGTAAAAATTTTTCAACAATAATTTTGCACCAAAAAGCATTATATTTAACCTTTTCTGACTCTGTATGAACTTTACTTCTTTAAAAGAATATTGGTGATGCAAATTTGATTTTCTTTTTACACGATATTGATTGACATTTTTATGCATTTAGAATATAATCAAAGAGCAGTTGTCCCCTGCCGCTTATGTGACGGGTGACATTTCGGAAAATTTAAATTGTATTGCGTGCAATCGCTTTTAAGCGGTTAATAAGGATTTTATGTGAAGAAAAAGGACGGGGCGACACAGCCGTCTTATTTTTCTGTTCAAAAATTCTGAGCATCATGGTTATGTCTTTGCAGAAACGGCAGAGCGGACTGTGTTCGCCTGCATTTTTCAGGCTGACACAATCCGCTTTATTTTTACGGATTTTACTGTTATCACAACGGAACAGGGGTGCATAAATGGAACAGACATCAAAGAAAACAATAGTTTCACTCAAGGATATTTTCATCAAATTTGACGGTGAGGTAATTCTTAACCATATCAACCTTGATATAAATGAAAAGGAATTTGTAACTATTCTCGGTCCGTCAGGCTGCGGTAAAACCACAACCCTGCGCATCATCGGCGGTTTTGTTGAACCCGACAGCGGCGATGTCATTTTCGGCGGCAAAAGAATTAACGGAACTCCTCCGAATAAAAGAAATGTAAACACGGTGTTCCAGAAATATTCTTTGTTTCCCCACCTCAATGTTTTTGATAATGTGGCTTTCGGACTCAAGCTTAAAAAGATGCCGAAAGATGAAATAAAAAAGCGTGTAACCGATATGCTTGCAACCGTTGACCTCAAGGGTTATGAAAAGCGTTCTGTTGCAAAGCTTTCAGGCGGTCAACAGCAGCGTGTTGCAATTGCAAGAGCGCTTGTGTGCGATCCCGAAATCATTCTGCTTGACGAGCCTCTCGGTGCTCTTGACCTTAAACTGCGTAAGAGTATGCAGCTTGAGCTTAAGGAAATCCAGCAGAAAACTCAGAAAACATTTATATATGTTACTCACGATCAGGAAGAGGCTCTGACCATGAGCGACCGTGTTGTTGTTATGAACAACGGTGTAATCGAGCAGATTGGTTCTCCCGAGGATATATACAACGAGCCTGTGAACGCATTTGTTGCAGACTTTATCGGTGAGGCAAATATTCTCAACGGAATTATGCTTGATGACTGCAGAATTCAGATTCTCGGCAAAGAGCTTGAATGTGTTGACAAGGGATTCGGCAGAAATACTCCTGTTGATGTTGTCATCCGTCCAGAGGATATTGAAGTTACCTCTCCCGAGGACGGTCAGCTTGTCGGAACTGTTGAGAACACAACCTTCAAGGGCGTTCACTATGAGATGAGCGTAAGATGCGGAAAGTGTGAAATTCTTATCCACTCCACCAACTCGGCTGAAATCGGAAGCAAAATCGGTATGAGGGTGATCCCATTCAACATTCAGATTATGAACAAGCTTCTTCCGTTTTACGATAATGTTATTGAGACAACCGTTACATACGCAAATCAGAACGACAATTCCTTTGAATTTGAGCTTGAGGGCGAAACTGTTACCGTTCCCGATAAATACTATGAAGAAGGTACAAAGCTAAAAATCACTCTGCCGCCCGACGCTCTTTCGCTTGCAGGCGACGGCGTGGGCGATTTAAAGGATTTGTACATTGAATCCGTAGTTTACAAGGGTGAACACAACGAAATCATTCTTGAATCGGACGAAAGAAAGTGGCTTATGCTCAGCGATACGGACGAGCAGGTCGCAACCTATGTTCCGCTTTCATTCAACTTTTCAAAGGCTCGATTTGAGGTAATCTCAGAGTTTTCGGAAAAGGAGGGCTGATAAATGAAATCACGCAAGCCCTCTATTCCCTACATAATCTGGATGGTTGTTTTCACAATGATTCCGATTATTATGATTGGCTTTACCGCCTTTACCGACAAGAACGGTAATTTTTCGCTTCAGGCATTTACAAATGCGTTTTACTACACAAACATTTTTGTAAAATCACTTTGGATTGCGCTTATTTCAACGGCAATCTGTCTTGTACTTGCATATCCGCTTGCATACCTTCTCACGAGAATGAAAGAATCAACCCAGAACACGCTCATTATGTTGCTTATGATTCCTATGTGGATGAACTTTCTGCTGAGAATCTACGCATGGGTAACGCTTTTGCAGGACAACGGTCCGATTGATATGATGCTCTCGCTTTTGGGTATTCATTCAACCTACATCGGCAACACGGGTGCGGTAATTCTCGGAATGGTGTATGAATATCTTCCGTTTATGGTTCTGCCGATTTACACCGTTATGAGCAAAATCGACAACGGTCTTATTGAGGCGGCGCAGGATCTCGGTTCAAACAACTTTACCGTATTCAGAAAGGTTGTCGCACCGCTCAGCGTTCCCGGAATTATTTCGGGTGTGACAATGGTATTTGTTCCGAGTGCAAGCACATTCCTGGTTGCACAGTATCTCGGCGGTCCGGACGACATTATGATTGGTGATGTCATTGAAAAAATATTCTGGACAGACCAAAACACGGGTTCGGCAATTTCATTGATATTAATGATTTTTATTTTCGTGTTCCTGATAATCATGAACTTGTTCGGTGATGAGGAGGCGATTGCATAATGAAAAAGAAAACAGGTATTCTTTCAAAAATTTACATTGCAATCCTGCTTATTTTCCTTTATTCACCCATTGCCGTACTTATCTTCTATTCCTTCAACAACGGCAAAACTACCGTCTGGAAAGGATTTACATTCAAATGGTATGTACAGCTTTTTCGTGATGACAATATTATGAACGCATTGTGGAACACTGTTATTATTGCCGTTCTTGCATCTGTTTTTGCAACAATTCTCGGAACTGCCGCCGCAATCGGCATCAGCAATTTCAAGGGCAAAAAAAGAATGCTTATTCAGAATGCGTCAAACATTCCGATCATCAGCCCTGACATCGTAATGGGTGTTTCTCTCATGCTTTTGTTTACGACTCTCGGAGTTATCTTTAACTTTGAAATGGGATTTTTCACAGTTTTAATTTCGCACATATGCTTTTGTGTTCCGTTTGTTGTGCTTAATGTTATGCCGAGAATCAAACGAATGGATCAGAGCATTTACGATGCCGCCCTTGACCTTGGCTGTAACCAATGGCAGGCATTTTACAAGGTAATTATTCACGAGCTTATGCCGGGTATTTTCTCGGGTCTGCTCATGAGTTTTACATATTCTCTTGACGATTTCATCATAACATATTTCACAAGAGGTGCAAAATTCCAGAACCTCTCTATTGAAATTTACTCGATGACTCACAGGAGAATTTCACCGAAAATCAACGCTCTTTCCGCACTTCTTTTCCTTGCTGTACTCATTGTTATGGTTATTATTAATCTGCGTGACAGACACGAAGAAAAGGTGCAGAAAAAGAGAACTTGATTTTAAAAATTTTATTTAAGGGAGATTGAGAAATGAAAAGAATCATCAGCATTGTCCTTGCATCTGCAATGACGGCAACATGTGCGGCATGCCTTTCGGGCTGCGGCGGAGGTGCTTCGGCTGACTCAGCTGACGCAGGAGAAGTTAATGTTTACAACTGGGGCGAGTACATTTCAAACGGCGAAGATGACTCACTCGACATTATCAAGGAGTTTGAAAAACGCACCAATATCAAGGTAAACTACACAACCTATGAAACCAACGAAGAGCTTTACAATATGCTGAAAAACAGTAATGTAAGCTATGATGTTGTCATTCCGTCCGAATATATGATCAGCAGATTGATTAATGAGGATATGCTGTTGGAGCTTAACTTTGACAATATTCCTAACTACGACAATCTTATGGAGCGTTTCAAAAAGCTTGCCTGCGATCCCGAAGGTAAATATACCGTATGCTACAGTTGGGGCGTAACAGGTATGGTTTATGACAAAACAAAGGTTAAAACAAAGCCCGATTCATGGGACGCACTTTGGAACAAAGACCTTTCAGGTCAGATTCTTATGTTTAACAACAGCCGTGACGCAATGGCAATTGCAATGCAGCTTGAGGGCATTAATCCTGCTAACTGCACCAAGGCAGATGTTGACAAAGCCGCCGCTAAACTTAAAGAGCAGAAGCCTCTCCTTAAAAAATATGTAATGGATCAGGTATTTACCGAAATGGAAAACAGCCAGTCGGCAATTGCTCCGTACTACGCAGGCGACATTATGACAATGATTGATAACAACGAGGATCTTGACTACGCAATGCCAAAGGACGGCGCAAACCTTTTCTATGACGCAATGTGTATTCCGAAATGCAGTAAGAACAAGGAAAATGCTGAGAAGTTCATCAACTTTATGCAGGACCCGGAAATTGCCGCCGCTAACTTTGAATATCTCAACTATGCAACACCCAATCAGGTTGCATATGACGATTACATTGATGAAGACGCAAAGAAAAACGAATTCATCTTCCCGAGTGACGAGTATCTTGACAAATGCTATGTATTTTCAAATGTTTCCGATGAGGTTTATTCCTATATGCAGGAACAGTTTGTAAAAATCCAGGCAGACTGATAAGTGATAAAATTAATCCCGAGCAAAGCTTTTAAAGGCTCTGTTCGGGATTTTAATTTTAGTAATTTTTTAAAATTACTCATCCCCCATTTATACAGCCTTTAAATTTTATGTTATCTTAAAAGTATTATTCCTTATTATTTTAAAGGGGTTGCGTGACAGGTTGTCATATTCGCTCTGCGAACACTCAAAATACACAGAATTAACGGGGATTCGCTCAATCTTACAAATAGATTTCAATTGCCTTGTTTTGATTGACAAATTAGGAAAAAGTAATATAATATATACTGTTAAAGAGTGCATAATACATTTTTCGATTTTATTCACTTGCAGGCGGGCGCCTGTGCATCACAAAAGAGATAGGATGGTATAATAATTGTTTACAATTTTGAAAGAACATCGTGGCTTCGGGAAGCAGATTTTGCTCCTTGCCAAAAACGAACTTATTAAAACCTACAAAGGCGCCGTAATCGGTCCTCTTTGGGCTGTTGTTAAGCCTGCGTTTACAATTTTTGTTTACTGGTTCGCTTTTTCCTGCGGTATCAAACAGCTTAAAACACTTCACCTTGACATCGGCGGAGCACAGCCTTTTTCCATTGACTTCTTTACTTTTATGTTCATCGGTATCATTCCGTGGTTCTTTATTCAGGACAGCATAACGCAGGGTGCAAAGGAACTGAGAATCAACCGTCAATTTATTACAAAGGTTAAGTTCCCCGTTTCAACAATCCTTACTTATACAGAGGTTTCAAGGCTTTTTGTTCACCTGATTCTTATGGCATTTATGTACGCATATGTACTTTTCACAATCGGACCGAGCTGGTACAATCTGCAATTTTTCCTGTACTGTCCGTTGATGTTTATCTTCTTCCTTGCACTCACATGGTCAACAGCCCCGATGTCTGCGTTCAGTAAGGACTTTGAAAGCCTGATTGTTTCCGTTATGTCAGGTATTTTCTGGTTATCGGGTATTATGTACAACTCCTACGGCTTTGATTCGCCGTTTCTCAATAAGCTTATGCTTATCAATCCGATTAACTTTTTCGTAAACGGCTACCGCAACTGTTTTCTCTACAACAGACCGTTCTATGCAAACAAAACGGAATGTCTTGTGTTTGCAATTGAATTTGTTGTAATTTTCGTCCTTGGTATTTTCAACTACAACAGACTCAGGAAAAAACTTCCTGATGTACTTTAAGGAGGTAATATTATGGCTGAAACAAAAGTATCCGATCCGATTATTACCTTTAAAAATGTCAGCAAAACCTACACACTCTACAAAGATGACAAGGCAAGATTCAAGGCTCTTTTCTTTAAACCGAGAAATGCAAAAACAAATAAGGCACTTAACAATGTTTCAATGGTAATCAATCGTGGCGAATCGGTTGGTATTGTCGGTGACAACGGTGCCGGCAAGTCAACTCTGCTCAAAATGATTACGGGCGTTGCATTTCCCGACGAAGGCGAAATCACCGTTGACGGCAAGGTTGCTGCATTGCTTGAGCTCACTGCGGGCTTTTCCATGGAAATGACAGGCAGAGAGAACATTTATCTGAAGGGTTATGTTCTCGGTCTTGAGGACAGCTACATTAAGCAGATTGAGGAGAAAATCATCGACTTTGCAGAGCTTGGAGATTACATTGACCAGCCTGTAAGAACATATTCAAGCGGTATGAAAATGCGTCTCGGTTTTGCTATCAATGTCAACATTGAACCCGATGTTCTTGTTGTTGATGAGGCGCTCTCGGTCGGTGACGCAACCTTCAAAAAGAAGTGTAAAAGTAAAATTAAAGAGATTATCGAAAGCGGTGTAACCGTACTTTATGTAAGTCACAATGCCGCTTCGGTTAAAGAAATCTGCGCGCGTTCAATCTTCCTGAAAAAAGGAACTGTTATGTTTGACGGCCCGACAGATGAAACCCTCAGAGTTTATGAGGAATCAAAAAAGAAAAAATAATTCCGTTTCGGAATAAAGCAAAAGCTCCACAATTGCGGAGCTTTTCTGATTTATCTGAGAGGTAAACCCATATGGACTGTACCGTAAAAGGCAATCTGCCCTCCGAAATTTTTGAGGACATTAAAAAAATTGCAGACAACAGGATAAATTTTCAACAGTTAAAAAACAAGACTGTTTTCGTGTCGGACTGTCACGGACTTATTGCATATTACATTATATGCACATTGCTTGAGGGCAATGATTTTTTCGAAAACAACACAAGGGTAATCATCCTTGCAAAAAGCCGTGAAGATGCCGAAAAGCAGTTCGGCAACCTTACTCTCCGCAAAGATTTTGTTGTTGAAATCGGAGAGTCAAAGAACTTTCCGGAGATTGAAAGAGCCGACTTTGTAATATACTGCAACTGCCCGTGTGAGGTTGCAGAGGAAGATTGCAGTAATACCGAAATTGCGGATACAATCACTTCGGGCTTTGCAAATGTGCTTGAATATGCAAAAGAGTCAAATGCCGAATCGGTTCTGCTCGTATCTTCATATATGGTTTACGGGGAGGTTTTCAGCGGTAAAAACAGCATTTCCGAAAACGATCTCGGCTATCTTGATCCGAGCGATGCCGACAGTGCATACGCACAAAGTATGCGTTCAGCCGAAACACTTGCTGTTTGCTATGCTGAAAAGTTCGGTATGAATGTAAAAATCGCCCGTCCCTGCCCCACACTCGGAGGTGTCAGAATGAGCGATGAAAGAAAATGGGCAAAGCTGATTGTCAGTGCGGCAAAAAATCAGAGCATTATGCTTACAGATAACGGTGGCGAAAAGTTCAGCTTTTGCTATGTGACGGACACGGTTTCTGCATTGATTGATATTTTGCTTAACGGAAAAAGCGGCGAGGCATACAACATTTCAAACGGTAACGCAAATGTGACAATGCGGGAATTTGCACAGCTTGTAAAATCGGCAAATCCCGAAAAGAATCTCTCTGTAGTGTTCGTTCACAGAAAAGATGAAGAAGAACCCGAATTTTCTCCGTCATCCCCCACACCGTATGTTTTGTGCAACGATAAAATAAAATCACTCGGCTTCAGTCCGAAAACCACGCTTAAAGACGGAATAAAACGCAGTATAAGAGCAACAGAACTGCGTGCAGAATTGCGAAGGATAAAGTAATGCGTATTAAAGATTTTTTAAACGAATTTGAGGCCGACAGGGCGGCATTGCCCGGAGTTGAAAAAGAAACTCTTGCAAAGCTCAGGAACAAAACAATTGTCATCTCGGGCGGTGAACTTGCAAGGTGTCTTTGCTATGCCTTTCTGTACAATAACGAGGCTAAAAGGCTCGGAATAAAAGTTATCCTTCTCGGCAAATCACGCAACGCAATGGCATCATACCACAGCGAACTGCTGTTAAGAGATGATTTTGATTTTGTTGATTATAATTCTGCATCAGAAATTTCAAGTGTCGACTATGTAATTACAACAGGAATCTGCGGTGAACATACGGACAACAACCCACAGATTATGATTGACGGCATTGCAGAGATAAATGCCTGTGCCAAAATTGCAAAAGCCACAGGCGCAAGGGTTGTCGTTGTGAACGACAGCAGAATTTACGGCAAAGCCAAACCGCACAGAGTTTATTCCGAAAACGAGTACGCAGAGCTTGACTCAACCTCTCCCTCATCGCTTGCAGGTCAGCTTATGAGAACGAGAGAAACCGCCTTGCACTCGGTTTTGAAGAACAGCGAATCAACCGTTACAACGCTCAGAACGGGCATAATTTTGGGAGCGTCAAGCAACTTTACAAGCGTGCTTGATCCTGTTTTTGACGATATAGCCAACCGCCGTGACACAGTTGTTCCTGCAACAAGGGATCGCTGCACCTTTGTTTATATCAACGATGTTTTAAAGGCGATTGTATTCGCAATGACAACTCTTGAAGAAAACGCAGTTTATAATGTCGGCGGCAAAAATTGCAACGCATCGCTGATTATGATTGCGGCTGTTCTCAACGATATTTACGGCAGTCGCTGTACAATTGAGTCGGGCGATTTTACGGAGCTTGACGGCTGTGCAATTAATTCAAACAAAATTTCCGTAAACGAATGCACTCCCGACATTGACCTTGAAACCATGCTGAAAATCTGCATAATGGACAAGATGAAGTCCGAAAAAGTTCTGCGTATCCCCCACTCACACGAACGCAGACTTGATTCAATTCACGAAATTCAGCTTGCATTTCTGCTTGAAACCGACAGAATTTGTCGAAAGCACAACATAAAATATTTTCTCGGCGGCGGAACACTTCTCGGTGCAATTCGTCACAAAGGATTCATTCCGTGGGATGATGATGCCGATATTATGATGCTGCGTGAAGATTTTGACCGCTTTTGCGAGATTGCGCCAAAGGAACTTCCGAGCAATATGACTTTTCAATCGTACCATACGGACAAGGCTTGTTTCTATGAATTTGCCAAGGTCAGACTTGACGACACTTTCTTTGCAACCGACTTTGCAAAAGACCATCACGCAATGCACAACGGAATTGCATTTGATATTTTCTGTCATGATAACACAGCCAATTCAGCAATCGGACGAAAAATTCATATGGCTGTGACTCTGTTCACAAGAGCGCTGGTGTTCAATAAATGGAACAATCGCAAGGCTGAAAACGGCAGTAAAATTCAGAGCATTGTAACAAATTTCTGCAAAAAAATATTTCCGCTCAGATTCAGTATGTGGCTTGAAGTTCGTACTTTAAAATTCTTTAAAAACAAAAAGAATGCAAAATATCTCTATGACGGAATGGGCAGAAATATTTATAATGGTGCTTTTCCAAAGGAATATCTTGACGATGTTGCTTATGCCGACTTTGAGGGTTACAAGTTCCCCGTGCCAAAGGAATATGACAAGTACCTTACTTTCCTCTACGGCGACTATATGGAGCTTGCACCGCTGTCAACAAGAATGGGTTGCCACGAAATTGCCCTCTGCGACATCGGAAAATATGACGGTTTCAAAATCCGCAAACCCGATTCTGAAAAATAATCAGCGTAAAACAGACCGATAAAGTAAATGTCACTTGACACTTACCTGTCGGTCTGCTATAATAATATAGCACATTTTGTGTGCTGTTGCGGAATCAGCCGAAAAGTAAGATTTATCTGAAAGTAAGCTCCGCCTCGGTTTCCCCACCGTGTAAAAATCAAGGGAATTTAAATTGATTATGCAAAAGTTGACACAATCATTTTCAACTTTCCATTTTCAATTTTCAATTTAATAAGCAGGTATGGCGGAATTGGCAGACGCGCATGGTTCAGGTCGCACCACCTCGGTGTAAATTCATTTCAGTAACTATATCCTGCAAATTGTGGATTAAGCGATATGCTCCACCTCGGTTCTCACATCTCAACCGTGTAAAAATTCAGAGAGAAAAATTAAATATGCACCCGTGGCGGAACTGGCAGACGCGTATGGTTCAGGTCCATATTTTCGAGAGGAAGTGCAGGTTCAATTCCTGTCGGGTGCACCACAAAAAGCTCGATTTTATCGGGCTTTTTTCTTTTTTCTTAACTTAAACTGTTGGCAGACGCATAACCTTGGGGTTGAAATTTCTTGTATATTTACTACAAATTTAATTCTGTTAAATTATGCAATTATTATAATTTCAAAATCATTAAGGTCGTGCGTCTGCCAATCATTTTACCCTTGCAGTATGAGATTATGCTCTACTCCGCTTTCTCCGTAAATTTCATAATGTTTTGTTAATTTGGCTTTGAGATTTATTTCTATCCTCAGCTTTTTATTACTCTCATATATCTTGATTTCATCAACCAACAACCGTAAATTTGCATCACTGATTGCTCCGTCCTTGATGATTTCTTCAATCAGGTCAACCGTTTTCTTCAAATCCGACTTACGTTTCTTAATTGTAGTATTATAGTCCTTAATTGACTCAATTTCTTCTGTTATCTGCTGTATATCCTTTTCACAATTTTCAAGCATTTCGGTATAGATTTCAGCGTGTTCTTTATCTCTGATTCGTTCAAGGAGTATTTCTTTTTGGTCGCTCTTGCGCTGTTCAAGCCTATCTTCCAGTTTTTTCAGTTTGTTATTAACCGTGTTTTTCTTTTTCATCCACTTCTTAACATCGGTTTCAATGGACTTGTAATTTTCAATTGCCGAGTCTTTGACCGCAAGAATTTCCTTGTATATCAGTTCATCAAGATCCCTTTCATTTACTCTATGAGGACTGCAATTCTCCTTGCCGTATCGGTGATAGCCGTTGCAGACATATTCTATCCTGTCCGGATGTTCTCGCCATTTCCTGGTCTTACATACAAAACACGAGCCGCAGTCACCGCACTTGATAAGTCCTGCATATCTGTGACAGGGTTTATTACTTCCTGCTCTTACATTTCTTTTAACTTTATCCGAGATTAAAAATTGTACCTGCTTCCACTTATCCTCATCGATAATGGCAGGTACAATTTTTTCATGTCTGTACTGTTCCTCTTCGGGAAGATTCTTTCTGATGTGATTGATTTTATTGTTGTAGGTCTTGTGATTAACAACCGTGCCTATGTAAAACTCGTTTTCAAGAATCCTCTTAACACCCTTGTTATCCCACAAGTACCTTCTACCTATCTCTGGTTTGTTGTAGCCGAGATTCTTGCCGAATAGTTTTTTCTGATAGTATGCAGGAGATTTCAAACCTTCTTCATTAAGAATTTTTGCTATTGCATTGAAGCCGTAACCGCTTAAATACATATCGAAAATTCTCCGTATAATTTCTGCGTGTTCCTCAACTATGACTATTTCATTTGTATTCTTGTCCTTAAAATATCCCATTGGCGGTGTCAGAACAAGTCCGTCCTTTAACTTTTGATTCATGCCTGCTCTGACTTTCTTTGATATATCACGAGCGTACATATCATTGAACAGTCCTTTAAAACCGATAATCAAATCGTCCGATTCGTTTCCTGTGTCAAGATTTTCAGTGACGGAAACTACATTGATTCCGTTTTCCCTTAGATAGTCAATGAAGATAGCAGTCTGGGTTTTGTGTCTGCCGAGCCGTGACATATCCTTAACAAGGATTGTTTCAAAGCTTTTCTTCTCAACCTCTTCATAGATTTTATTAATACCCTCACGATTGAAGTGCATACCCGAAACATTATCGTCATATGACTCACCCACGATTTCGTGATTGTTTGCATTTGCATATTCTACTAAAATGTTTCGCTGATTGTTAAGAGAATTGAGTTCAGCATCTTCATCTCTTGACAGCCTGTAATATAGCCACACTTTCATTATCATTCTCCTTTCGTTTGTTATCTGAATGTTGTGGTCACACCACCTCGGTGCAACCACAACATATCACAATTCGTTACTAATATCCAGCTATTATGCTGACTTTTTATCAATAATATTTTCATCATCAGGCAACAGATTATTTTCTGAAACATAATCCTTGATTACACTTTTCAGAAAAGTATTAAATTGCTCGTCTGTGCCTGTGTAGTTGTAAAAAACAGATTCAATAATTACCGGTTCTGATTTCCTGCTCATAGTCCTCCTTTCTCCGACTACATTTGCACAGTCGGACTGTCATCAGGTTCTTCATATTCATTATTTTCTTCTTTTGATATTGCACCTGCAATCATACCTGCTGTAAGTCCAAGCAAAGTACCAATATCGCTTCCGTTCTGCTCGGCTTCAATCCGCTTTCTGCGTCCTTCTTCATCTTCCGATTCATCATCAATTATCCGAGAAAGTGATTCAGCAAGAGAGTTGATACCGCCGAGGATAGTATGGTTATTGCTATCCATTTTAAGGTTGTCAGCAGAGTTGACTTTTTCACTTGAGAGGCTATTGCTGATTCGAGTTCCTGACCTTTTTGCAAGGTATTGTTCAAAAACTCTTCTTGACTCTTCCCAGCCTGTTGGATAGATTCGGTCATCTGCATTTGCATAGACCTGATTTCTTTCAGCGTCTGTGCCGAAACTTTCTTCAGCTCCGTCTGACAATTCTTCAAGCTTGTTTCCATATACTCTTGTTCGATTTCTAAAATCTGTTTCAGATAATCTGTCATCTGTTCTGTATTTGGAATGTTTGAAATTCGGTTGTACAGCTCCGGCTGAAATGTTATTGCCGTTCTCAACAGATTGAGTTCCTCCTCTCTGACCTGTGACGGAATCGAAATCACTTTTGTTTCTCCCGATAGTAGCTCTATCGCTGTCAGTGAGTTGCTGTTCCTCTGCTTGAGGCTTTCCAAAATATTGTTCTTGCCTGTATCTGAATTCATTTTCCATACTTCCTTTCAAATATTTATCGTTGTGCAGTTTAATATCTCTGCACTTCATTTTGTTCGGGCATTGATAGGTGATGTATTTCCTGCCATCAGTCCAAGTCACCGAATAACCAATAATTGACATTGCGTTTATGAAATCTTCCTTGCTTCCGCTTATGTTCATAGCTTTGTCTATGTCATTCATCAGTTTGAATTTCCAGCTCTGACCTTTGACCGCAGTGCGGTATTCTCTTGTTGAGATTTTCATACCGTCCTTGCTGTAAGGTTCAAGAGTTGAAAGATTATGATGTCTGCAAATTTCATCACTCAAGGCTCGTAACGATTTAAGTGTGTTTGGATTCTGGCGAAGCTTTTTGCCGTTCTCAAAGCTGACAGAGTTGATTACAAAGTGAGAATGAATATGCTGTGCATCACAATGAGTTGCAACTAAAACTTCATAACCTGTCCACGCTTTCTCGGCAAACTCTATAGCTATCTCATGAGCTTGGTGCGGAGTAATATTTTCTTCGGGTGAGAATGATTGAACATACTGATAGAAATTCATTCCGTCCGTCTTTTTGTACGCTTTCTTTGTTGCAAGAAATTCTGAAAAAGCATTCTCACCGTCACAGTTAATTCCGCTGATAAGTCTTTGATTTGAAATTTTATCATAGACTTTTTTATCCTGACAACAGTAATCAATTACACCTTTCATCGCACTGATTGATTGTTTTGACTCACGAATGTATGTTACGGTAGCCATTACTTTTCCTCCGACAGTTTTAGAATTGCGCCATAGATTTTTCTCTGCACAGTAATCACTTCGCTGAAGTTGTATGAATTAAAAGCACCGCTGTTTATCTTTCTCGTTATCTGATTCAGATTGTTGCCAATCCTTTTTAGCTCAACGAGCAGTAGTTGCAAGTCAATAACTTTGATTTGTGTTTTAAATGAAGATTTCAAAATATACTCGGTCAAGGTTAATTTAGATTTCTTAGCTTTTGAAATAATAGTTGACTTTTCAGATTGAGTTAATCTGATACTTAAAATTTGATTTCTCTTACGATTTTCTATTTTTATGCACCTCCGTGTTAAAGTGGGTCTGGGCTTCCGCCCGACTTTATGCGTTTGGCGGACAGCCAGGCGCTCTGCTTGCCCCGGACAAGTCCGGGAAATGTAGCCCCAACCTCTGCTACTGAAAATAAACTTTCAATTCTGCCGTAAATTCGCCCCAATTGCGATTTTTACTTGCAGTCGGATAACTCTCCTCCACCTCTGCAAAATAATCGCACAAATCGGCTCACGTTGGCTGACACAGCTCGTCAGGGTCGCAAGTGACGAAAGGAACGCAAGTTTTGGCGCTAATAATATTTACGTCACTTACGGCACTTGAGTCACTATCGGGCAGATAGTGAACATTTACAAATCTTTTTCCGTTACTTCTGTATGAGCTAAAGTAAATGTCATTGCTCTCTAATTCGTAACGCCATTTATTCATCATCTGTTTTAACGCTTTTGCAGAGATTTCCTTACGGCAGAAAGAATTAAATTCTTCTGCGAACTCAGAGTTTGTCCCCTTGAAGACAATCTTTTGTTTCATAAATTCAATTAACGAATTCATTTCTTCCGGCAAAAGTATTTCAGGACTTCCTACACTGTCCGAAACTAAATTCCACATATGATTGTCTTTTGAAAAGTTCAGTTCCAACTCTCTGTATTCAATATCCCTGCCCGTGCAAATCATAGTTGCGTTGTTCTGACTTCTCTTGCTCTTATCAAGAATAAATGTTGTATCAACCGCACCGCTGATTCCTGTTGTGCCTGAGATTTTATTCAGAGGATCATTGTCACCTTGCTTGCGCAGATGATGTACAAGCAGAAGAGAAATTTTCAGCTTGTCCGCTAATCTTTTCAGTTCCTCAATTTCCTGATAATCATTTGCGTAAGTAGTATCCTTATTTTTACTTCGTATCATCTGAAATGTATCTATGACAACCAGAACCGTATCTTTATGCTCTGCGACAAAACTTTCAATCTGTTCTGGAAGTCCGTCCGACAGCGAACACGAAGATGTTGCAAAGAATACATTGTTCGGAACTTCATCTGTAATTTCATTTAGCCTTTGTTGGATTCTGCTCAAATTGTCCTCAAGACAAAGATACAAGGTAGTTCCCTTCGTAGTTTTAAAATTCCACACCTCCTCTCCTTTGGCTATGCGAACACACCAATCAAGTACTAACCACGACTTACCTATCTTCGGAGCACCGCAGAGCATTGATACTCCCTGCGGAAGCAACGAGTCAATGCAAAAGCTTATCGGCTTGATTCGCATATCCATTAATGTTTCACCGTCAACGACAGCAAGCTTTTTGTTGTTACGCACTATAACAACTCCTTCCAAAAAATATTGAAAGCTTTTTACTCTCAATATATAAATGTCTGACTTTTTTAAAATCACAGAAATTCCTGTGATTATTAAATTTTGATACTTAATATATTGTGATATTGCCAATGCAGTGATATAATACTTTTGAGGTGAAGGAATTGAGCTATATTGAAAGGTACGAAAGCAAAATCACAACCTTTGATCATTTTGCAGTTGATTTTGATGACAGGAATATAATTATATGCAACAAGAAATTTCCGCTTGGATATATGAGCAACTGCATTGCTAATCTTCCGAAGGAGGACGCAACAAAGATGCTGATTCACAGCGGTAAAATAAACCGTCATTGGCAAGAGCTTAAATTAAACGGTTACAGCAGAAAATTATTTATGGATATATTTGTTGACATAAATAAAATGATTGACTATATGCAATCACTTGAGCCGTTCAAATATTTTGATATTGAAAAATCAAGAGCGACTGTTTCAAAATTGTTTGGTCAAGATGCACTTGATGATTACGAGTATCTGTTAAAGCATCTCAAGATTGAATACGGAACAACAGACAGAAACGAAATTGTGAGGCTCAATGAAATAGAGAATAAATCAAAGACAGCAGAAAATGTTTTGAGAGCATATTCGTATATTGGAGTTGATGAAGCTAACTTCGGCACAATGATAATCAACTACGTTGAGAATTTTATAAATGAAGATTCACGACAGAAAGATAACATTGCAAGATTCACTTGTGATTTTTTTGAGAACGAAGAAGTGCAAATGAATTTAGCAGCTAGCAATCCTGCGGCAATGATAATGGATGGATTTAATTTAAAACCAATTCAATCTGCTGTTCCTACGATAAAATTTGAAAATGGTAAGTACAAAATTATTAGACGAATGTACTTCAACAGAATAATGGATTTCTTTGTGACGGAGTTTTTCGAGGCACTTTCTCAAGGTCACTACATATGGAAGTGCGTAGTCTGCAACAAATATTTTCTTATGACTACGGCACACAAGCAGCTATATTGCAGTACGGTAAATAAGGAATACGGTGTGCCTTGCTCCTATGTTGCAAAGCACCCTGAAATTACAAAACGCAAAATGAAAAAGCAGAAAAAATCCGACAGTCCGTATTATGTTCTCTGGAACAAGCGCTACAGTTCAATACGCCAAAATAAAAGCCTCGGTAAATACAGTAAAACTGTATCAGCTAAGGCTAAAAAGATTATTGATATGAAATTTGAGCGGGCACAGTTTGATTTCGACTATGCAGAAAATCACTACGAAGAGGAAATGAATTTGGAGAAAATTTACGAGGAAGCAACGAAAGATTAGGAGTGATAAAATGCAGAATGAAAACCTGAATATGTATCAGTTAGGTTACGAACCCACCAGACTTGATGATTTCAATGATTATTTTTTGCAGTACCTGAAAACAAACGATAGTAAATATTTTAATGAATTCTTGCATTTCTATGAGCCTATACTTAACAGAAAAGCTACCGAGTTTATAGAACACAATCACATTGAAGAATATAGACTTCCAGATTTAAAACAAATTTTTGTTTCACTATTGTGGGACGAATTGCAAAGATATACAGCAGATGAAAAGCTTCCTCTTCTTCAAATTATGAAATATAAAACTCATAAAGCGTGGTTAGAGTATATGCGAACAGACTGCACTATTACAAATATGGAAAGTAAAAATGCACATAACAATCTCCGTAAAGTAACGCCATTGTACTTCAAAATGAAAGATATAAAACTGTTTGATGAAATTGTAAAAGAAATATCTAAACAGTTACATCTTCCCGATAATACAGTCATTGAGTATATAGAAACAGCGTTAGCAACAAAATATTCCGGAAGCAGAGAATCTTTTGAAATAGAGGATATTTCTGAAATTGAGGTTATTATTTTTGACAACTATAAATCCGAACAAATCAAAAGGGCTATTTTTACACTATCCCCGATAGAGCGCAAATTGCTTGAACTGACAACAGGGATAAACTTTGATACATTTGAAACAAAAGAAAAGTTGTCCTATAACAGAACAGCACTTCTGCTCGGAATGACAGAAAGTGCTGTTCAAAAGAAACGCAAACATATTATTGAAAAAATAAAAATTTTATTATATGGCAGCTAATTAAGTCAGAGTACAACAGGAAAAAGGTACATGTTTTTGCATTGTTTGATATTGCTATATTGATTGTTTCATGATAAAATTAATTTATTGAAAAAGTATTAATATTCAATAGGTGAAATAATGAAATCGTACGCCATCGCAATTAATAAATTTACCGGAGATGAAAGCACTATTTCAGCTTTTGATGCTTTCCTTTTAAGAGAAGAGAATAATAGTGAATACAAAAAATTAACTTTATACTACGAAGTCATTGATGATGAATACAAAGTATTTCCCAGATTTAATAAATCAACACAAAGAGCGCATTTTGTTTTTTATACAAAGAACGATAATTCAATTCAAAGTGATTCCGAGGGAGAATCTTTAACACACTATGTGGCAAAAACAGCACTTGCAAATCTATCAACTCTTCATTTGGTAAATAAGAAAAATAATATAGACTTGTATCTCAATGTTGCAAAAGGAGAAAACGAAAAAATCTTTGATTTTTCCGAACAGTTTCGTGCTGATGTTTATTATGAATTTAGTAAAAATCAAATAAGCAAAATAGGAAAAAGGTGTTTTTATAAATGGTATGGTAAACTTGTTATTGAGGTAGTTGTAACACATAAGACAAATTATAATAAATATAGAACATTTGAAGAAAATGGAATACCAATATTTGAAGTTTCAATTTCGAAAACTTTGAGAGATAAACTCAAATTGGATAAACCGGGTATACCATTAACTCAGGAACGAAAAAACATGGCGATAATTGAAATGAAAAATATTTTTTCAAGAAATATATATGGCAAATTCATTTCTAATCCGTCGTCGGAGGAATATGTTATTATGTCACAATACAAAGAAGAAATAGTAAAACTTAAAACAACATATCAACAAAATCTTGAAAAACTAAATAGGTTACGTTCAGAAATTGACATCAAAGAGAAAAAAGTAGAAGAATTAGAATCTAAAATAGCATTCTATAATGATTTAGAAAATAAAATCTATTGCTTGAGTGAAGAAAATAAAAGATTGTCTAAAAATGTTACTAAACTTGAAGAAGAAAATCACACGCAAAGACAAAGAATTAATGATTTTAATAAACATCCTATTAAGGAAATATTCAAAGCAATAAAAAAGGGTAACAGAAAACATGACTTCAAGGAATGAACAATATTAATAAATCAAGCGAAGTGCTTATGATTTGAGAGATTTTGTATTTATATCAATCAGAGTACATCATTACAAAGGAGTTTATGATATTGCAAAAGGTAACTGATTATGGACTTACGAGGAATCTTTAACCAAATGGATACAATTGCGTTTATTTTACTATTACCTTATAAGCGTGTTTGCAGTATAATTCGTTCAGAGTATTACTATTTTGATAAATATTTTTAGCAAAACTTAGGGAGGCATTATGATTAACGCTTTAACTTACGAGGAAATGATAAAAAAGATAAATAGTAATTATATTGAAAGGGGTCTAAGGAACGATTATATAGGTGTTTTTATTATGCGTCCGGATTTGGAGTCCGGACAAAGCATATTGAATAGCTTGAATTATTACCATCATTTAACCGGCAGAAATGTTAATTTTTATCTTCCGGGATTCGGCTCGTATTGGGGTGAGAATTATCCTGATAAGGAAACTGTCGCAAAAATTGATGGAACAGAATGGTACTTTAGTAACGAAGAATTTGTGAAATTCACGAGAAAACTTGAAAGAAAAACAAAATGGGTTTATTCAGGGGAGAGCGAGCTAATACTATTGCCTTTAATCGACGGAAAAATAGAATTTGATAAGATTTTAATATTTTACTTAGATGATATGCTAAGAGATGGAGCAATCAAATCCGTATCCGCTTTCTTTCAACAATTATCAAGACTTTTTGAAAGTAAAAGTACATTAAGCGAAATACATGTGGCTTTACGTAAAGATAATGCTATTGAGTTAATTAAAGGAGCTATTCTAAAAAATTTACCCTACGGTATCGGAGATGTAATTACTAGAGGAAATTATTTCGTTATAATGAATTGATACGATGTTTAGAATATAAGTTGAATTTGGTGATAATATGATCAAAAACATTAAATGGATTTTCTTTGATATAGGTTCAGCACTTGTTGACGAAAGTGTTGCTTTCCGAAAAAGAGTTGAAAAGACCATAGCAAATACAAATGTTAGTTATGATGATTTTTACAGCAAAATGGTTGAGATTTCAAAATACAATCAAAATGGCTACCATAAGGCACTTGAATATTACGGCTTGACTATGGCTCCTTGGAACAGTGATGACGAATTTGTATATCATGAAGCGGAAGAATGTTTAAGAAAGTTAAGCAAGAAATACAAAATCGGAATTATTGCCAATCAGGTCTTTGGCAGTGAAGAACGGTTAGAAAAAATCGGCTTGCTTAAATACATAAACCTTGTTGTAGCTTCAGCCGAGGAGGGTGTAGCAAAGCCTGATTTGCGTATCTTTGAAATTGCTCTAAGTAAAGCTGATTGCAAGGCAGAAGAAGCGGTAATGGTCGGTGACAGGCTCGACAATGATATTGTTCCTGCCAATAAAATCGGAATGAAAACCGTATGGATTAAGCAAGGATTAGGCGGACTTGCTACGCCTATGACACAAGAAGAACAACCGAACTACACTGTCAGCAACTTAAACGAGTTATGTGCTTTAGAGGATATTTTATGATACGAAAACTACATAGGTATATTTATTCTATTGGTGATACAACATTTGAAGTTAATCCAAACAAGACATTATTGATTTATCCAAAATGGAACGAAAAATATGATTTTTTCTGTTTTCCTACGGATATATGGTGAAAGACTTGTGGATATTTTAACGCTTTCCAACAAAATCAAATTGCAACCTGAAATTAAAACTCGTGTGCTTGAATTTGCCGATAACTTTGATTTTAACACGATAGATAAACCGCTAAAGAATTTTCTTATATACGAAAAGATGAATGAAGCTTGGTTAGAACTTCAATCTATTCTCGGTGATGATAAAGATAGTATCAAGATACTTGCCTGTATGTTGAAAGCATCAGCAGATGCTTATGAAATTTATAAAGCAAAGGATATCAGCGACAAAATTTATTTTGATACAATGAAATGTTATCCTCGCTTTATTGACGAAACCTATAAAATGACAGGTAAGTTATATTTTGACCGCTATTGGTGGACTGCTCGACAAGCTGGATGTCATTTGTTTAGAATCGGTGAATTGGAATATGAGATGAAGCATATTGATGATAAAATCGTAATCGGCATTCATATTCCCTCTGACGCTGATTTTTCTCCGTCTACTGTTGATAAATCTTTAATAAATGCAAAGATGTTTTTTGCTGAATATTATCCCAACTTAGCAAATGCTGAATACCGTTGTCACTCTTGGCTTTTGGATAGTCAGATTAAAGATATGATAAGACAAAATTCCAATATAATCAGTTTTCAAAATAGATTTGAAATTTTTGACGAGGGTGAAATTGGAACTGATTTTATAGAATGGTTGTATAACACAGAATCAACTGATTATAATGCCTTACCCGAAAGCACATCTTTGCAAAGAAATATGAAAATACATCTTCTATCGGGTGGAGTTATCTACAATGCTTATGGAAGATTGAAATAATGTTGAGGTAAAAATGGACTACATCATAAGAGAAATGAGAATAGATGAATAACCCTCTGCTTGACGATTTTTTATATCAGGCAATTTATCAGCCGAACACAACAAACTTAGCACCGAAATCTATTATCAATAAGCCGGAGCTTCAGGTTTACATAAAAGACTTTGGAAAGCAAAAGGATGATTATTGCTTTTGTGCCGAAGTTGATAACAGAGTTGTCGGAGCAGTATGGGTGCGTAATACCAACGGATATGGCAGTATTGACGAAGATACAGTTGAATTTGCTATTTCGGTTTTTGACAAATATCAAAAAATGGGGATAGGCACTGCACTGATGAATAGAATGCTTGAACATCTGAAAGAAATGAATTATCCAAAAGCATCTCTTGCTGTTCAAAAAGAAAACTACGCTGTCCGAATGTACCAGAAAGTCGGCTTTGAAATCGCCTGCGAAAACGAGCAGGAATATATTATGATACATAGGTTAGGTAACGAAAATGACAAATAAAGATATATTAGAAATCGCATTACAACAGTCGGCGTATGACTGCAACTGTGAGACAAAAGATTTTTTAGCTGAACACAACATTGTGTCGATATCCAAAGCAAACCCAAAAGCAAGGAAGTATATACCTTTGCCGTTGGAGTGCGACCTCGTTTCATACGGCAATAATATAGTTGCTCAAACGAGTGAAAGAACAAAAGCGGTTGTTACAGAATATATTAACAAATATTCTGCATACCGTTGTTTTGAAACACCGAATATCAATGTGTTGAACGAACTGCTTGCACCGTTCGATTTAAAGGTCTGCTTTATGGCGGAGTATTTCCTGCCTGATGTCACCAAACTGAAAGAGCTTGATTGCGGATATGAGCTGCGTGTCTTACAGAAACAGGATTTTGCAGACTTGTATTCGGAGAAGTGGAGCAACTGCCTTACGTTTGATGATAGAGAAAGAGATGTTTTGGCGGTTGGTGCTTATGATGACGACAAACTGATAGGGCTTGCGGGATGTTCCGCCGATTGCAAAATGATGTATCAGATTGGCGTTGATGTACTTCCCGAGTACAGACGAAAAGGTGTTGCTTCTGCATTGACAAGCAAATTATCTCTTGAAATCTTAAAGCTCGGCAAGGTGCCTTTCTATTGCGCCGCTTGGTCTAATATCAAATCGGTACGCAATGCAATCAAAAGCGGCTTCTATCCTGCGTGGGTGGAATTAACTGCCAGAGAAATCAATTTTGTAAACAATATGAATAAGTGAATATATCAATGCTTAACAGGAAGGAGAAGTTAAAATGCGATACGGCTCAATTTATTTGGTAGTTAAAGATTTTAATAAATCTCTTGATTTTTATGAAAAGCTCTTGGATATGAAGGTTAGTGCAAGAAACGGAGAACGCTTTGCTGTTTTCAACAACAACGGCTTGAATATTTGCCTTTTTAACGGTTATTATGATTGCGAACATCCTGAACAAATGGAAACAATAGGCGAATCGTATCCGATATATGATGATTCAGTAGCTATCGTAAACAGTGAAAACAACAGAAAAGTATTTATCAATTTAGGTGTGCCTGATTTACAGGAAGAATACGATAGAATTGTTAATTTAGGAATTGCAACCGAATTAACGCCCATAAGGTATCTGAATGTATTTTCTCCTTACTGGTATTTTACTTTTATGGATCCTGACGGAAACCCTATTGAGATAACAGGAGGATATGGAGAGGATTGATTAAATGGAAAATATAAAAGAAGTTTATGATTTTTACAATAACGGTGCTGAAATTGACCGTCTTGAGCGTGGTTTAGGTAAAGTAGAGTTTTATCGTTCAAAGGAGATTATTTCAAAGTACATAACCGAGAAAAGTACAATTTACGATATAGGCGGAGGCATCGGTAAATACTCCGAGTGGCTTGCTGAACTTGGTCACGATGTTACGCTGATTGAACTTGCACCTACTGCTGTTGCATATGCAAAGAAAAATATGAAAACGCATTACATTGCAGAAATCGGAGATGCAAGAGAAATAAACAAGCCTGATGAGAGCGCAGATGTTGTTTTGCTTATGGGACCGCTGTATCACCTGCAAAACGAATCCGACAGAGAAAAAGCATTAAAAGAAGCGTACCGTCTGCTGAAAAAAGGCGGTCTGCTTATTGCGGCAGGCATATCAAAATTCAGCTCTGCAACTTGGGCACTGTCTGTTTACGGGAACGGCTGTGACTTTATAGATGACGATATTTATATGAATATGCTCAAACTTGAGCTTACAACAGGAAAACACAACCGTCCGAAGGAGTATCCGTTTATTATAGCAAACGCATATTTTCATACTATTGACGAATTAAGAAATGAAGTAAGAAAAAGCGGATTTGAGATTGTTGAAAATCACGCTGTTGAAGGTTGCATATGGATAACACCGAAACTTGATGAAAAGTGGCAGGATACAGAGAGCAGGAAAAGACTGCTCGATATTATCCACACAACCGAACACGAGGAAACACTGATAGGATTAAGCCCTCACTTCTTGGTAGTCGGAAGAAAATAATTATTTAAATAAAAAGGAAGATTAGTATGCCTCATTGGAATCCGATTCAATATGAGAGATTTATAAAAGGCAGGACACAACCAGCTATTGATTTAGCAAACAGACTTGAAACGCCCAATCCAGATAACATACTTGATTTAGGTTGCGGCCCAGGTAACAGCACAAAAGTTTTGAAAGATAAATTTCCAAATTCACATATAATCGGTGCTGATAACTCTGAAGATATGTTAAAAAAGGCAGTGGAATTATACCCTTATATAGAGTTTATCAAACTTGATGCAAACGGTGATTTGAATGAGATAAGCGATAAGTTTGATATAGTTTTTTCAAATGCCTGTATACAATGGCTACCAAATCACCGAGAGCTTTTGCCAAAAATGATGACGCTGTTAAAACCGAACGGAATCCTTGCAATTCAAATACCTAAGCAACAGGAACACCCAGTTCATATTATCATAAATGAGCTTGCAAAAACTGAAAAATGGAGTAGTAAAATCATTTCAAGGCAGTACAATAACCTCAAAACAGATGAATACTTTGATGTGCTTTCGGATATTTCAAATAGCTTTGAAATATGGGAAACGACCTATTGCCACCGTATGCCAAGCTACGAGAGTATTATAGAATGGTACAAAGGTACAGGCTTAAGACCGTACCTCGAACAGCTTTCGGAATCAGAAGCTAATGAGTTTATAGATGATGTATATATAGAATTGCATCAACGGTATCAAGTGCAGAAGGATGGTGAGATTCTGTTCCGTTTTCCGAGATTGTTTTTTATGGTAAAGAACAATTGTTGATTTTTTGTAAGGAATTGTATTCTCGTTCATCACAAAACTTTTATAAATTATTATAGCCATCCTTTATACACATTAATGTTGACGAAAATTTTTATGAAATAATTATACAATTGAAAATGGAATAAAGAATTTATCATAAAGGAATGAGAAAAATGTTTAATACAGATAAGCCAATTGATAACATTAGCTCTGACTTATTAAATAGAGCGTCTTTTTCAAAGCAACTCGCAAAAGCAATATTATCATACACAAATACAGATAATTTTACAATTAGTCTATGCGGCAAATGGGGATCTGGAAAGACTTCTATTCTTAATATGGTAGAAACATATATAAACACACTTACACAAAATTATAGTGAGGACGAAAAACCGATAATTGTACATTTTAATCCGTGGAATTATTCAGACCAAACTCAATTGATTACTCAGTTTTTTTCAACTATGCTTGCAGAGCTTAATGTTAATTCAAAGAGTGAAAGCCTGTATAAAGTTGGAAAAGCCTTGCAAGAATATTCTACAGTTTTCGAATATGCAGAAAACATACCTGTTGCCGGAAAATATATAAAACCGATAAAGTGGATTATGGAGAAAACGGGAAAAAAGCTATCCAACGGTAATGATAACAATCTTAATAAAAAGAAAGAAGAAGTTACTAAGGCGTTACGTCATCAAAGTCACAAATTCATCGTGATTATTGATGATATTGACAGATTAAACAATAATCAAATTAAACTGATTTTTCAGTTAGTTAATTCATTGGCTGGTTTTCCGAATCTTATTTATTTGCTTTCTTTTGACAGAGAAGTTGTTGTAAGAGCACTAAGTGAAGAGCAAAAATGCAACGGTGAAGAATATCTTGAAAAGATAATACAGGTACCATTCAATATTCCAGAAGCAAAAGGCGACTTAGTTCAGAGCGTTTTCTTTGAAAAACTGAATAAACTCTGGTTTGGCGAAATACCTTGTTCTAATTTTGAAAAAAGTTATTGGGATAGTGTTTTCAATTATTGTATATCTCCCTTTATTAAAAGCATTAGGGATGTTAACAGAATAATTAATGTCTATCAGTTTAAATATAGCCTAATGCATGATGAAACAAATTGTATTGACTTACTCGCAATTACTACGCTACAAATATGTGCCTCAAATATTTACAACTGGATATATAAAAATACTGATAGTATTTGCGGAAGTGTTTATACAGGAGGAATTTCTGGGGTTGAACAAAAAGAAGCATATAGTAAGAGATTAGAAGAATTTCAGGAAATATATGATAATCCGGAATTAATGATACAAATAGTACAGACGTTATTTCCAAAATTTTCACGGTTGACAGGGGGATATCATCACTCTGGGGATTCTGATGATGAGTTAAGAAAAAAGCAAAAGATTGCCTGTCGTACCCGTGCTGGCTTATATTTTAATTTATCGTTAGATGATGTAGCTATTTCAAAACAAGAAATATTAGAATCCATAAACGATTTTGATAGAGAAAAACTAAATAATTATTTTAACAAACTAATAAAAAACGATAAAATGCTCGAATATTCAAGAGAACTGCTTTCATATGTTCCTGATATACCAGAAAATAGAAAGTCAATATTTTTAAATGAACTCATTATAGCATTAACAATACCCTCAAATCATAAATCAGGAGGAATATTTAATCCTACTCCGAGTACATTTATAGCTAATTGCATATGGAAAATAATGAAAACATATTCTCAAGATGAAGCTGAACAAAGAATCATAGAGTTAATCAACTCTTATTCATCGGACGAATTATCAATTGTAGTTGATTTAGTACTTCAAATAGAATATTCTTATGGACGAATAGGTAAAGATATTGATTATAACTATAGAATAATTTCAGAAGAACAGCTAAGTAACTTGGAAAGAATAATAATAGATAAACTAATAGAATCTTCTAAAACTCTAAATCTATTTGACTTAACATATTTTTATCCTACATACATCTTCTGGCGTAATATTGATAAGGATTCATTAGATATTTATGTTAAGAAAGAACTTAGGATACCTTCTAATATTCCAAAATATCTTAAAATAACGGCAAATCATTGGAGTTCGGGACAAGGTAATGGATGGAGCTTTCAAAAAGATAATTTTGAAGGCGTTTTAAGCGACGAAGATGCCTATAATAGCATTGTATCACTCAAATCAACTCAAGTATTTTCAGAACTAGGTGATGATGCAAAGAAATTGGCCATCGCCTATTGTTTGTGGTATGAAAGAAAAGATGTAAAACTGAATAGAGTTGACGAAGATGAAGTAAATAAATATTTTAGTGAATGGGAATATGTAACATAATGAATTCCGTTTTTGTTAATAAAAGTAAGATATTCAACTAACATAATGCTAGTCAGAAGATTGTAGTCAAAACGTTATTATGATATAGTGTATGAATTAAAAGTGGAACTTAAATATTCTTACACCGAAGTGGTGTAATCATCAGGTCCATGTGAAAGCAATTTCATGCAGGTTCAAGTCCTGTTACCTGCACCATAGCTTTTTACCCCAGTAAATACGATATTTACTGGGGTTTTGCTATACTTAAATCACTCTAAAACACGGAAAAATACATATCGTAGCTAACACACAGCTAACAAGTAGCTAACAAATCTACAAATAACAAACTCCCCTCACTCGCTTATTACGGCGGATGAGGGGAGTTTTTCTGCAATTATGTGTTTGGTTTAAAACTTATTTTATTTTTGCTGTGTAGTCAAGGGCAATCCAGCCTGCACCGCTTTTGAGTTTGCCCCATTTTTTAGCGCCTATGCCTGATTTTTCGGCTACGATTGTGTACGCTCCGCCTTTGGCGATTGAGCCACACACGGCATAGTTTGTGCCTGCGCCTTTGCGGATATTTACGCCGTTCGATGATGTAATCTTTACAAGGTACGGCTTAAAGGCTGATGTGCTCGGCTTTGTTGTCGGGGTTGACGGTTTTGCGGTTGCTGATGATGAGCTTGCCGACTTATATGTAATGCCGTAGTAGTTGCACAAGCCTTTGCAGATTGCCTCAGCGATAGCGTTTGTGTTGTTCCTGATCCAGTTCGAGCCTGTCACGGTGTCGTGAAATTCACACTCAACATACACGGTTAATGCTTTCGGTACATTGATTTCGTAAAGGTCGGTTTTGTAGCTGACTGAATCGTCCTTGCCTGGTGAGATTGCTCCGAGTGAGTTCTTCACCGCCTCGGCGGCTTTTCTGCCGTTTGAATTAAGGCAGAACACTCTTGTACCGCCCGTATATTTGCCGTTGAATGCGTTAGTGTGGATTGGCATATGAATGTCCGCACCGAACTTGTCCGATTCGGGACAGCGTGTCTGCATAAGTGTTCCCGACTTTGCAACCATTACTTCAAAGCCACAGCGTTTAAGTGCCTTTGCGGTTGCGGCGGCGATTTTGTCACACTGAGCCATTTCGTTTGTACCGCCTGTTGCGTAGGTGTTGCCGTTCTGATTTGACGGACTGAGATAGATTTTCTTTGCTGACATAATTATTCCTCACTTTCGTTTTTGTTGTACTTATACGCTGACAAGCCGAGCAATGCACCAAGGCAGGTGTCAATGGCTGTAATAGTGCCGACAACCTGTTCGCCGTATGGCAAACCCCAAATGCTTGCAAGTGCAAAATAGAGCGTGCCGAGGGCGGGCAGTACGATAAGTGCAATGTACTTTAAAATGTCATAAATCTTGTTACTCATAAAAAATCATCCTTTCGTTAATTTAAATCATCGGCAGAGTGTGCCGACTGATTGAGGTACTTATCAATCTTATTGATTGCCTCGGTCACTCGACCGTTGCAACCCTGCTGTTTTAAGCCGTCAAGACAAGCACGCAGAGCGTACATAGTCAAGGTCTGTTCGTTTTTGATTTTCTTGATTTCGGTGTTCTGCTTTTTGTTATTTTCGATAAACTTAAAAATGCCGAAAATCAGACCGCTGATAACGGTTAATGCCGATATGATTTCAGCAAGCAATAAAATGTCAATCTGCATTGTTTTCGCTCTCGCTTTCTGTCGGCTCTTCGACTGTCGGTTCTGTTCCCCATACAGCCATAACGGCATTGTAGTATTCATCAGAGAGAACTTTTCTTATCTGTTCTCTGCCTGATTCATCATTCATATATGCATTGCGGATGTTTCCGCCAACCTGCATTTCTTCACCGTTAAAGGTCAAAAACTGCTGTCTGAGCACCGACACGCTGTCCTTTGTGAGCATATCAAGTGTGATTTTTTCTTTAAGTTCCATTTTTTCATACCTCCGTTATTTTTATATTTTGTAAATCAAAGAAAAGTTTACCTGC
>OGER01000015.1_pt1 | contig 164238 bp, 192 predicted proteins | sample 1570691 | NCBI WGS metagenome assembly OGER01 (sample SAMEA2582143, study PRJEB24529) | metagenome | biome: Human gut stool | place: China | collected 2011
TATGCATAAATATAATACGTTATACATGCTAAGCTTATAGCACATGTTTTGACCCCAACATCATGGTATTTTAATTTATAGGAATTTTGCATGAAACGAGGAAAACATAATGACGACGATGGACTGGGTTTTATATTTCGGAGTGCCTGTGTGCGCGCTTATTTTATATTTTTTGTATCAAGAGTACAAGAATAAGCAGAATAATCTCAGGAAGCTGAGGAGTGCTTTTGGAAAAAAGGCGGATAAAAAATATATTTATGAGGAATTTGAGAATATATCACACGGCTTCTTTCTGCAGAATGACGATGATTTAAATGTCATTGATGATATCACATGGAATGACCTCAATATGGATGCTGTATATAAGCAGATGGACTGCACCGCGTCCTCACTTGGACAGGAGGCACTGTACAGTATGCTGAGAACCCCTATTGTGGAGGATGAGGAGCTTGGAAGGAGAAAGAAGCTCATCGACTATTTTACGGAGCATGAGAACGAGCGCACGAAGCTTTCAATGATATATTCCGGCTTCGGCTACAGCAGGAAGATGTCCGTTGCCGACTATATAGAGAGCATAGGGGAATGTAAGACGGTATCGGCTGTGCCGCATTTTATCATGCTTATTTTGTTTGCGGCGGCGCTTGTATACTGCCTCACGGTCAACATCGCCATCGGAATGTGGGCGGTCATAGGCATGATGGTAATTAATGTGGTGTCCTATTTCAGATTCAAGGCAGAGATTGAGGTGTATTTCGTATGTATCAAGCAGGTGTTCTCGATGTGTGCCTGTGCACAGAGCATACTCAAAAGCAATATTGCCGGGATTAAGGAATACTCTGAGGAGCTTTCGGGGCTTGTGCATGAGTTCGATGGGGCAAGGCGCTTCTCATGGATTATGGCTACAGGCAGGGGCGGTGTGCTTGAATTTATTCTGGATTATATCAGAATGATAACACACCTTGACATTATCAAGTTCTGTTTCGTTGTGAATGGACTTAACAGGAAAAAGGATGCTGTATGGATGTTATATAACAGGCTGGGGTATTTTGACGCGCTTATCGCTGCGGCGTCATATAAGAAGAGCCTTCAGTATACCTGTGAGCCTGAGTTCACGGACGGCAGCGCAAGGGTTCTTGACGTTCAGGAGCTATATCATCCGCTAATCGATGAGCCTGTTGCCAACTCTATAAGAACGGATAAGAGTGTGCTCATAACAGGCTCAAACGCCTCGGGAAAATCAACCTTCCTGCGTTCGGTCGGAATATGCGCCCTGCTGTCACAGACGCTTGGATATGCGACGGCAAAATCATACAGGGCAGAAAAATTCAGAATATACTCATCAATGGCTCTCAAGGATAATCTTCTTGGAAGCGAGAGCTACTATATGGTCGAGATTAAGTCGCTCAAGAGAATCATGGATGCGGCGGCAGACAAGAGTGATTATCCTGTCCTATGCTTTATCGATGAGGTGTTAAGGGGAACCAACACTGTAGAGCGGATTGCCGCTTCCTCACAGATACTTAAAGGCCTTTCATGCGCCGACACGATATGCTTTGCTGCAACACATGACATTGAGCTCACAGGCATACTTGAGAGATATTATTCCAACTATCATTTCACCGAGGAAATCACGGACAACGATGTTGCGTTCAGCTACAAGCTTATGACCGGGCGTGCCACGAGCAGGAATGCGATAAAGCTTCTTGGACTGCTTGGCTATGAGAAGTCCATAATCAGCCAGGCGACGGAATCGGCAAAGCATTTCGAGGAGACGGGAACTTGGTCATTGTAATAGAACTTCACCTTGACCGATATTTTGAAATGTGCTACACTAAGTTTAATTGCAGGCAGTAATTTTTAGTGCTGTCTGGTAATAATAAGTTCAAGGAGGATTTGGCTATGGCATGGAATATGGTTGTTGCTGCATCTGAGACAGCAGATATTTTTACCTTAGGAAATGACGTATTCACAGAAATCCTTACTGCTCTTTTTATGATGGCAGTTATAGTATGCGCCGTTATTTTAGGCGGTAAGCTTCGTGTTAAGCATGATGCCAAGGTCGCGTCGGAGGCTGCAGTCGCGGCAGAGTCCGCTGATGTAACAGATAATAAGACTGAGTGATTAAGTTAATACGAAGATTTTGGTGACGGTTATTCCGGTTGCGGATGATAACAAGATATGTTTTCCGGGAAGGCTTGGAAACAGGCCTTTTTGGTTTGCAATAATATTATTTTACTTATTTTTAGGAGGATTTAGCCATGAAGCCTTATGGCGTTAATGAATTAAGAAGAATGTACCTTAACTTCTTTGAGAGCAAGGGACATTTATGTATGAACAGTTTTTCACTGGTACCACACAATGATAAGAGTCTTCTACTTATCAATGCAGGTATGGCACCACTTAAACCATATTTTACAGGACAGGAGATTCCGCCGAGAAGAAGAGTTACAACATGCCAGAAGTGTATCAGAACAGGTGATATCGAGAACGTAGGTAAGACAGCAAGACATCTTACGTTCTTTGAGATGCTTGGTAACTTCTCATTCGGAGATTACTTTAAGAGAGAGGCTATCAACTGGTCATGGGAGTTCCTTACACAGGTTATAGGACTTGACCCGGACAGACTTTATCCATCAATATATGCAGATGACGATGAGGCATTCAATATCTGGAATAAGGAGGTTGGCGTGCCTGCTGAGAAGATTACTCGTTTCTACCGCGATGAGAACGGTGACTGCGATAACTTCTGGGAGCATGGTGCAGGTCCTTGCGGTCCTTGTTCAGAGATTTACTATGACAGAGGACTCAAGTATGGCTGTGGCAAGCCGGACTGTAAGGTAGGCTGTGACTGCGACCGTTTCATGGAGGTATGGAACAATGTATTCACACAGTTCGAGAGCGACGGACATCACAACTATACAGAGCTTAAGCAGAAGAACATAGATACCGGTATGGGGCTTGAGAGACTTGCGGTTGTTGTCCAGAATGTTGATACAGTATTCGACATCGATACAATGAAAGCTATCCGCGACAAGATATGTGAGATAGCAGGTGTAGAGTATGAGACCGATGCCGACAAGGATGTATCCATCAGACTTATCACCGACCATATCCGTTCGGTCACCTTCATGACCTCCGACGGTATTATCCCTTCTAATGAGGGCAGAGGCTATGTACTCAGAAGACTTTTAAGAAGAGCCGCAAGACACGGCAGACTCTTAGGAATAGAGGGACTTTTCCTTGCGAAGCTTGCAAAGACTGTTATCGATGAGTCCAAGGACGGCTATCCTGAGCTTGCCGAGAAGGAGGAGTACATCCTCAAGGTTATCACAACAGAGGAGGAGAAGTTCAATAAGACTATTGACCAGGGACTTGCAATCCTTGCAGATATGGAGGATGAGCTTGTTAAGTCCGGCTCTAAGACCTTATCCGGTGAGAATGTATTCAAGCTTTACGATACTTATGGATTCCCTGTAGACCTGACCACAGAGATTCTTGAGGAGAAAGGCTTCTCAGTCGATGAGGAGGGCTTTAAGAAGGCTATGGAGGTTCAGAAGCAGACAGCAAGAAATGCGAGAACCGAGACTAACTATATGGGAGCTGACGCAACTGTATATGACCTTATCAATACAGCAATCACATCCAAGTTCGTAGGTTATGACAGACTTGTGCATGATTCTGTCATATCAGTGCTTACAACAGATACAATGCTTGTCGATGAGCTTGTTGAGGGTACAGAGGGAACAATCATCGTAGATGAGACACCTTTCTATGCTGCAATGGGTGGACAGACAGCGGATGTCGGAGCAATAACCACCGCTGATGGAGCAAGCTTTAACGTAGTTGATACCATTAAGCTCAAGGGTGGAAGAATCGGACATGTCGGTGTTGTTGAGTGCGGAACCTTCCGTGTTGGCGGCAAGGTTACACTCAAGGTTGATGAGGCTAAGAGAGCAGCTACAGCTAAGAACCACAGTGCAACACATCTTTTACAGGAGGCACTCCGTGTTGTGCTTGGAACACATGTAGAGCAGGCAGGCTCACTTGTTACTCCTGACAGACTTCGTTTCGACTTTACACATTTCTCAGCGATGACTAAGGAGGAGCTTGACAGGGTTGAGGCTATTGTAAATGAGAAGATAGCTGAGAACCTTGTCGTTGTAACACAGGTTATGAACATTGAGGACGCTAAAAAGACCGGAGCTAAGGCTCTTTTCGGTGAAAAGTATGGCGATACAGTCCGCGTGGTTTCCATGGGAGATTTCTCAAAGGAATTCTGCGGTGGTACACATGTTGCCAACACAGGCGTTATCACAGCATTTAAGATTTTATCTGAGTCCGGTATAGCTGCAGGTGTGAGAAGAATAGAGGCTCTCACAGGGGATGGACTTTTCGCATACTATAAGGATATTGAGAAGCAGCTTGAGGAGGCAGCTAAGCTTCTTAAGTGTACACCTGCCGCTGTCAATGACAAGATTGCACATCTTCAGGCAGAGGTTAAGGCACTTACTTCTGAGAATGAGTCTTTGAAGGCTAAGGCTGCCAACGATGCACTTGGAAATGTAATGGACAATGTTGCCGAAGTTAAGGGAATGAAGTTCCTCGGTGTTAAGGTTGCAGACGTAGATATGAATGAGCTTCGTAACCTTGGCGATTCCCTCAAGGAGAAGCTTGGAACAGGTGTTGTCGTCCTTGCTTCGTCACAGGGCGCAGACAAGGTCAACCTCATTGTCACAGCTACAGATGACGCTGTAAAGAAGGGCGTTCACGCAGGCAATATCATAAAGGCATGTGCTGCAATGGTAGGCGGCGGCGGTGGCGGACGTCCTAATATGGCACAGGCAGGCGGTAAGAATCCTGCAGGAATTGATGCCGCTTTAGAGCAGGCTAAGAAGACCTTGGAGGAGCAGCTCTAAAAAATATTTACAAAAATAAAAAAAGTGGTTGACGTACAGAAAATTTATGATATAATATCTAATGTGCGTAAAAACCCAAACAGTTGAAGCACAATTTACAACTGGAGGGAGGTCAGGTGTGAGCTATGTCAAATGTAATCGTTAAAGAGAATGAGTCTTTAGATAGTGCATTACGCAGATTCAAGAGAAACTGTGCTAAGGCAGGTATCCAGCAGGAGATTCGCAAGAGAGAGCATTACGAGAAGCCTAGCGTTAAGCGTAAGAAGAAGTCAGAGGCTGCTAGAAAGCGTAAGTTCAACTAATAATTGTATATTGAGTCAATAGTATTGTTGATGAAGTACAAGTGTATTTTATGACAGACGTGTTATGCGTCTGTCATATTTTTTTGTCTCATACTTTTGCCTTACACATCATATTATATTTGTGAGGATTATGCCGCATGAGGTGAGTATGCGAAGTAAAGAAAAGCTCTTAGAAGCAATGTTTATTCCCGGTGATGCGGTTTGTAAAGAGTATAATCTTACCACGGTTGGAAACAGCCAGTTGTTTGTCGAAGGTGTTGAGGCTGTGAAAGAGTTAAGTACTGAGCTTATAAAGCTCAGGGTGAGGAAAGGATTCCTTGTCGTGACAGGTGAAAAATTGCATGTGGAATATTATGGCGATGGGGAGATAATGGTTCGCGGACAGCTTAAAGCTATACAGTTAATATAAATCAGAAAAGCGGGGAGACTATGGGAGCATTGTGGTTTAACGGATATACTGTGCTGGAGGTGGATTCGCTCTGCGCAGAGCGTTTTTTTAATCTGTGCACCAATAGGGGGATACTGATACACAGGTTGTACCCTGATAAGGATAAATGCATATTTGCCACATCAGTTAAGGATTATTACAGATTAAAGCCTGTTGTAAGAAAGACAAAGCCACATATACGTCTGGTAAAAAAAGTGGGTTTTCCATTTGTTTTTAGAAGAATGCTCAGCCACCAGTTCTTTATTGCGGGGGTAATTCTGTTTGCGATGGTGCTTTTTATACTTGGGCGCTTTATATGGAATATAAGGCTTGAAGGGAATTATATGAACTCAGACGACACGCTGTATGCCTATCTAAGGGAGAACGGAATTACCTATGGAACGCGGATAAGTGATATCGACTGTGAGGAGCTTGAGGCACAGATAAGAAGGGATTATGATGACATAATATGGGTATCTGCGGCGATACATGGAACGTCACTCGACATAGATATAAGGGAAAATACGGATGAGGTTATAGAGGTTCCCACCGGTATGCCATCGGATATAGTATCTAAGTATGATGGAATTGTGTACAGCATAGTGGCAAGAAACGGCACTCCGGTTGTGAAAGCCTCAGACACCGTAAAGAAAGGTGATGTGCTTATAAGCGGAATAGTAACGACATATAATGAGTCATCTGAGCCGATAAAAAAGGAAGCTGTGTATGCGGATGGTGAGGTTAAGCTTCTCGTGGAGCTTGCATACGATGACAGGCTTTCGCGCGAATACATAAAGAAAGAATACACCGGGAATAGTTATAAAAGTGTAAGGCTGCGCGCCTTCAACAGAACGCTGGATTTGGATGTGTACAGGGAAGAATATGTCTATAGTGATATTGTAACAAGCAGCAGCAATTTATGTGTTTATCAGAATTTCTATCTTCCGTTCGGTGTGGACACGACATATCATCGCGAGTACACCATGTCGGAGGCGGTCTACTCGGATGAGGAGTTAGAAGAAGCTTTAAACGAAAAATTTTCACATTATTTAGAAAAATTACAAGAAAAGGGTATTCAAATTATAGAAAATAATGTTACAATAACAATTAACGATGATCAAGCGCAGATGTCGGGCACTGTTTTTGTCATAGAGTCCGAATGCGGCAGGGAGGATGTTGGGATTGAGTATAATTGAGAATGTTTTGGATATACCGGCAGAGCACAGCAGTAACATTTTCGGAAGCTGTGATGCCTATGTCAAGAAGATAGAGAGAACCCTCAAGGTCACAATCATAGCGCGTGACAGTGAGATTAAGCTTGTGGGGGCTGAGGGTGCGGTAAAGCGCGCGGCTTCTGTATTTGCACAGCTTCTTGAGCTGTCAAAAAGAGGAAATACCATCACAGAGCAGAATGTTGACTATGCCCTGAGCCTTTCATTTGAGGATAAGGCGGAGGCGTTGTCGGAGCTTGATGCGGATGTCATAGCAAGGACGGTGCTTGGGAAGCCGATTAAGCCTAAGACCATAGGTCAGAAGGAGTACATTGATGCCATCAAAAAGAGAATGATTGTCTTTGGAGTGGGTCCTGCGGGAACAGGTAAGACGTATCTTGCCATGGCCATGGCGATAAATGCCTTTAAGAATAATGAGGTGAACAGGATTATTTTGACAAGACCTGCCATAGAGGCGGGGGAGAAGTTAGGCTTCCTTCCGGGAGATATGCAGAGTAAGGTAGACCCATACCTCAGACCGCTTTATGATGCGCTGTATCAGATTATGGGCGCTGAGAGCTTCCAGCACAATATGGAAAAGGGCTTGATTGAGGTTGCTCCGCTTGCATATATGAGAGGAAGAACGCTTGACAATTCTTTCATTATCCTTGATGAAGCACAGAATACAACACCGGCACAGATGAAGATGTTTTTAACAAGAATAGGTTTCGGTTCGAAGGTTGTAATAACAGGCGATCTTACACAGAAGGATCTCCCGCATGATCAGGCAAGTGGCCTGGATACGGCACTTAAGGTTCTCAGGAATGTGGAAGAGATTGGAATATGCCGGCTGACAAGCTCTGATGTTGTGCGCCACCCTCTTGTGCAGAAGATTGTAAAGGCCTATGATGAATATGAGAATCGAAGGCTCACAGACGGCGGAAATAAGACAGTGAGTGCTGATAAATCAGGAGGTCCGGCGAAAATAAAGCGGACAAAGGCGGACAAGCAGAAAAAATAGCTGTGTAAAGGCTGCTGAATACTACAATAAGATATATGAAAAGAGGTTTTAAGTATGACAATTGCCATAGAAGAGGAGACAAAGGTTGATTTTGATTTCGATTATAAGAAGGTTATTGAAGCTGTAATAAATCAGGCGATGGATTATAAAAATTGTCCTTATGAGGCAGAGGTCAGCGTCACGCTCACGGATAACGATTCAATCCATGCTATCAATAAGGAATTCAGAAATATTGATAACCCTACGGATGTGCTCTCATTCCCTCTCGTTGAATATGAGGAGGCAGGACAGTTTGATTTCTTAGAGGATAGAGATGACTGCTTCAATCCTGAGAGCGGAGAGCTTATGTTAGGGGATATTGTTATTTCAGTGGAGAAGGTCTATGAGCAGGCGGACAAGTATGGACATTCGCCTAAGCGTGAGCTTGCTTTCCTCACTGCACACAGCATGCTTCATCTGTTCGGCTATGACCACATGACACCGGAGGAGGCAGCAGTGATGGAGAAGGGGCAGGAGGAAATTCTTGCGGCTATAGGAATTACACGCGGTTAGAATGTTGAATGATATGGTGCATATTGCATGTCACTGTACAGATTTTTGAATTAATTAAAGTAAATATTTTTGGAGGCTGATATGACGGAAAGAGAATTACTTATAAATAAGGCTAAAGAATACATGAACAATGCGTACGCTCCGTATTCAAGGTTTAATGTGGGAGCGGCCATTCTGACGGATGATGGGAGAGTTTTCGGCGGCTGCAATATAGAAAATTCATCTTATGGTGCTGCAATATGTGCGGAGAGAACGGCGGCGGTCAAGGCAGTTTCCGAAGGTGCCAGGCATTTCAAGGCAATAGCGGTAGTGTGCTCTACAGGAGAGTATGCTTACCCTTGCGGAATATGCCGTCAGTTCGTTGGTGAGTTTATGGATAGGGATGGAATGCTTTACCTGGAGGATAAGAATGAAGGAGAGCTTTCAATGCCATTCTTTGACTCGATACCATATTTTTTTACAGGTGATAGAATAAAATAATTAAAAAAAGCAGACAATATTCAATAAATGCAATTTGCAGAAAGGATGTGCAGAATGCGGAAATTGTATATTATCTGCTTTGTTACTCTTACAACATTATTTGTGACCTGTTATTGCATAGGCTATTATGCGGTTACAAAGAAAAACAGGGTGGAACAGCCGGCGAACGATTATTATGAGATGCGAGCTGCGGCCGCGGCGGATGAGAGCGTCATCAGACGCGATACCGAACTGATAATAGAGGAGTACAATATAAATAATCATATATCGGCACAGACAACAGTCATTCCCTCGATAGATATTCTTGGGCTTGACAGGGAGGCATATACAGACTACCTGAGAAGGTACATGGAAAAACCTGATAAGGACGATGTGGACAGGGGGCTGAGTTCTATAAACCTTGTCGAGTTCTCGTCAGACAGAATTGTGGTAAGGAAGAGCTATGATGCGCCTACCTACAGTGCAACGCAGAATTTTATTCTTTATGCGCTTGATGGACGGGTTGTGGTGTATTATGAGGATTTTGTCACGATATATGATTACACTGATATAAAGGTAACGGATTTACCTATTGAGCTGCAGCGCGAGATATATGTCGGGCTGCAGGTTAAGGATTTGGAAGAATTATACGAATTTTTGGAGGACCACACTTCATGAAATATGATGTTGTTGTGATTGGAGCCGGAGCTTCCGGTATGATGGCGGCAATACAGGCGGCAAAAAAAGGCAGTGGAGAAGGAAAAGGCGGATGTATAAGGGTTGCACTTCTTGAGGTTCTGGCAAGACCTGGAAAAAAGATACTTGCAACCGGAAACGGCAAGTGTAACCTTACCAATTATAAGCTTGATGATAGCTGTTATCACACGGACAGTGGCAGTGTTGCGGATATACTGGGAGTGATAAGCCGCTTTGATTCTGAGGCTGTCACGGGTTTTTTCCGGGATGAGGGCATGCTTGTGCGCGACAGGGATGGCTATGTGTACCCATACAGTGAGCAGGCTGCCTCAGTGCTTGACTGCCTAAGGCAGTGCCTTTTAAAGTACGGTGTGGAGCTTGTATGCGGCTGTGAGATAACCTCTGTCAAGAAGAAGGGTGATGACTTTATTGTTTCCGGAAATATAAGGGATATTGAGGCGGAGAACCGCAGGGCTGAGGCGAAAAAGAACAGCGGTAAGAAGGACGGCAAAAAAGCCGGAGGTGACAGGAACGATAAGGCGAAGAATGTTGCCTGTGGCAAGGAGCGCGATGTGGCGCAGCCTGTCAGGTTATCCTGCACGGCGGGAAGGCTTATTGTGGCCACCGGCTCTGCTGCCGGAGGTGTATGCGATCAAGGCACCGGCACGGCAGGAAAACAGATTGGGAACACGCATGACACCGGTAAATCCAACTCAGTGCTTGGATACGATATAGCACGAAGCTTCGGACACCACATTATAAAGCCTCTGCCGGCGCTTGTGGCGCTAGGGTGTGAGGAGAGCTTTTTTAAGGAAATCTCAGGAGTCCGCGCCAAGGGAGGAATACGGCTTCTGATAGATGGCAGGTGTGTGGCTTCAGATATCGGAGAGCTCCAGCTCACCGACAACGGCATATCCGGAATACCGGTGTTTCAGGTGAGCCGCTATGCTGTGGCGGCACTTGATGCCGGAAAGGGCAGGGTTCAGGCGGAGCTTGATTTCATGCCGGAATATGGCGAAAAAGAGCTTATTGAATACATAGATAAGATTAAAGCTGATATGTGTAATGCGGGAAAAAGCTGTGAAATGATAAAGAAAGGCAATATGCCAAGCCTTGCGGATATACTCACGGGGCTTGTAAATAAGAAGCTTATGAATCTGTTTATAAAGCTTTCGGGCGGGCAGACGGAATCGCTTGCCGGGATTATCAAGCACTTTAAGGTGACCGTTATCAATTCAAAAGGCATCATCTCCGCACAGGTATGTCGTGGCGGTGTGCGGCTTGATGAAGTCGATACGGCAACTATGGAATCCAAGCTGTGTCATGGCTTGTACTTCTGCGGTGAGGTGCTTGATGTGGACGGCTGCTGCGGCGGATATAATTTACAGTGGGCATGGAGCAGTGGGTGTGTTGCGGGAGCGATGAGCCTTGGCCTATAAATGAATGATTATTTATGCAACACCGTTGATTAAAATATAATTTCAATTTCGAGGAGGCTTACATGGCAGATAAAAAGAAAATATCCTGGCTTCTAAAGGCAACAGCCCTGTCTATTGTGCTGGCGGCGATAGTGTGGTTCGCCGGACTGGTATTTAATCCACCGGGGCTTGAGATGGTGCTTGCGATTGCAGCTATTGTATTTTCTATTATATCAATATGTCTTGTGGTATGCTGTATCGCGCGGAAAATAAATTCACAGATATCACTGTATAAGGTGTTTGCCATCGCGGATATAGTGTTGGCTGTGCTGGCTGGGGGATATGCGGTATACGATATAAGGACGGACACAGGATGGTTTGCAGGACTTTTGGGCGCACTCATAATGTTTATGGGTATGCCGGTGTTTGCGGTTTTGCTGTTGGGGGACTGGGTGGTATGGATTGTCAACCGGAAAAGAAACAGATAATCAGTTATGAAGGAAACATAAAAATATAGAATTTTGTATAGTTTTCATAGGTATGTGTATGATGTAGGCGGTTGTGTTTTATGAAAAGCACGAACCGCCTTTTGTTTTTAAAAGTCTTACAGTTAAAGGTAGTAGTTGTCATGGATTTTTTGATGAATGGATGGTATAATATTTTGTATGTTGATAGTTTGATGTGTTTGTTTTAGTAGTGAAATGAGTGGGAGGTCTTGCAGTGGCAGAAGAGACAATATTTTCCGGCGAATCAAAGAATATCGAATACAAGGTATCTGTACCGGACAAAAGCGAAAAATATATGAAGACAATAGTGGCTTTTGCCAACACGCAGGGAGGCAGGCTGCTCATAGGAATTGACGACAAGACACACGAGATTGTTGGTGTGGATAGTGTAAATCTTTTTCAGATTATGGACAGTATTGCAAACGCTGTTTCGGATTCCTGCGAGCCGCAGATTATTCCGGATATTGAACCGCAGACGGTGGACGGAAAAAATATTATCGTTGTGACGGTGGAGGCTGGGAAGAATCGCCCATATTACTTAAAATCAAAGGGCAAGGAAGCAGGGACATATATCAGAGTGGCGGGAACATCAAGGCTTGCATATCGCGAAAAGATTAAAGAGCTTGAGATGGAAGGAGCGCGTATCTCATGGGATGAGTTAACCTGCGTAGGATATAATGTCACGGACGAAGCGACAGAGAAATTATGTAAGGATATCGAGGCGTTCAGGAAAAAGGCAGGGATGACGGAACATACCGTGAAAAAGGAGCAGCTTATCAACTGGAAGATTTTGAAACAGAGTGAGGGACAGTTGCTGGCAACGAATGCTTACGTTTTGCTGACATCAGATTATTTTCCTTTTTCAAAAACACAATGTGCGGTATTTAGGGGAAGGGACAGAGCGGTATTCTTGGATAAAAGGGAATTTACAGGTCCGATTTATACCCAGATTGAAGAAGCGGTTGATTTTGTCTTGAGAAATATAAGACTTGGCGCGACAATTGATGGTCTGGTGCGCAGGGAAAGGTATGAGCTCCCGCCGGAGGCTATAAGAGAAATGATTATCAATGCTCACTGCCATAGGAATCTGTTGGATGAATCCTGCATACAGGTGGCGATATATGATGACCGCCTTGAGGTGACTTCCCCCGGAGGTCTGTACAACGGTCTGACATACGCGGAGGTGATGAGTGGTCACTCTAAAATACGCAACAAGGGCATTGCCAATGTATTCGGTCAAATGGGGCTTGTGGAGGCATGGGGCAGTGGAATTAAGAGAATATTCAGCGCCGCCGAAGAATATGGACTGCCACAGCCTAAGGTAAAGGAATTCGACAATATGTTCAGGGTGGAATTGTTTCGCGGAGGGGATTCGGTGAAGCGGATGACAGGAACCGATGACGATATATTAAAAAACATTGATAAGTCATCGGGGAACATCGGAGAACCATCGGAGAACATCGGAGAACCATCGGAGAACATCGGAGAACTACATCAGAGGAAGAAAAAATATACCCTAAATGATACACAAAGGAAGATAATAGAATTATTAACTGAGAATAATAAGCTTTCTGCTTCAAAGCTGGCAGGTGAAATTGGCGTTGCAAGCAGAAATATTGAGGTTAATCTAAAAAAGCTGAAGGAACAGGGCATTTTATTGAGATGTGGTTCGCCAAAAACAGGCTATTGGGTTATATCGGACAAATAACATATAGAAACGGAGCACAAAAAAATGTTCAGAAACATGAGAAGATTTAAGCAGGAATTAAGCCATGAGGAGTGCGTGAGAATACTTAAGGAACAGCCGCGCGGCGTTCTGTCGCTCATAGGGGATGACGGTTATCCTTATGGCGTTCCGATTGATTACTGGTACAGCGAGGATGACAATAAGCTGTACTTTCACGGAGCCGGTGAGGGTCATAAGATGGACGCTGTTAAGAAATGCGATAAGACTTCCTTTTGCGTGTACGATGGGGGATACAGAAAAGACGGAGAGTGGGCGCTCAACATTAACAGTGTTATTGTGTTCGGCAGAATGAAAGTTGTCGATGACAGGGACAAGATTCTGGAGATATGCACCAACATTTGTCTTAAATTTACGGACGATAAGGAGTACATAGAGCAGGAGATAAGCCGCTCAGGCAGCAGGGTGTGCTGCCTTGAGCTTGTTGTTGAGCATATGACTGGCAAGCTTGTAAAAGAATCGTGATGTTACAATGCTGTTATTGCAGATGGAGTAAAACGGAGGCGTGAAATGCTTTGCCATCATGCGAAAACACTGAGTCACCGTTATATTTATGAGCAATCTCAGCAATGCTTTTTAAGCCTATGGCGGTGTGATTCTTTTTGGTAGAAGGGTATTCATTTCCATTAGGCTTAAGCTCACCGGAGTAGCTGTTGTCCAAGGTTATGGCGAGCATATTGCCTGAGACAGCCATGTTGAGCTTTACAAACGGCTCCTTAGGTTGTGCTGCGGCGGCAGTTACGGCATTATCTAAGAGATTGCCGAGCAGAACGGCGAGATCCGATGAATCAATTGAGCCGCTGTCAAAGTCAGTAATGTTGATCAGCATATTGATGCCTGAGTTTCTTCCGAGCTGGTTGTAATAGCCGATTACGGCATCTATTGCTTTATTCCGGCTGAACCGGATCAGTCCGGTGTTGTCGAGGTCGCTTATGTACTCATGGATTTTTGACAGGACTTGCTGTGATTCATTGTCATGTATTTTTTCTGCAATATAGAGCAAATCATACTTAAAATTATGTTTCAGTTCTCTTACCGTATCTATTGAATCGGAAAGATTCTTATATTGTTCGCGCTGGATTTCCAGAGAATTATTTAAAGAATGCTTTTTTTCTTCTGCCTGCCATCGACGGAGCAGAAGATAACTGCACATGGGGCAGATTGTCAATGGATGTGTCTGCGGAGCCCTCTGTTGTATATATAGTCCATATAATCGCACTCAACGAACAGCTTATTGCCGGGAATGATGGTGATATAAGTGTGGATAAGTATTTGTCGGATTTCGACGTCGATCAGGAGAAGAAAAATCTGTTTTTTAAGAACGCAGGAGAGGTGCGTTCCGTGAACTGCAAGGATATTCTCCTGTATAGTCTCAAAGGGCGGTATCTGTGGATATATATTGAAATACAGGGTGAGGGCAGTTTTTCGTTCTCAGATATGAAGGTGGATATGACTGGGGACAATTTTATGATGACATTTCCACAGGTATACAGGGAGCGAAACAGCTTCTTTCACAGATATATGTCGATTTATTCAAGTATATATAATGATTTTCAGGCGCAGATTGACAGGCTGCCGGAGCGCTTTGATATAGAGAACACTTCGTGTGAGTTTCTCATTGAGTATTTAGGCTGGCTTGGAATAGATATTTCGCGTGAATATGTGGATGATGGGATGATAAGAAAGCTTGCGGCAGAGGCATTTGAGCTTAAAAGATACCGTGGAACCAGATATGTGCTTGAACGAATCGGAGAGATACTGCTGGGGGAAAAGCCGGTCATAATTGAGCGCAGACAGATAGCAGATAATATGGACAAGACGGAAAAGCAGGTATCGGATGCACTGTACGGCGAAAATCCGTATGATGTGTCGGTTCTCACTACTGTGGAGTGTAATGACGGCAGACGCAGATGGCTGTCCGGCTTCCTGGAACAGTTCATTCCGGTCAGATGTAAGCTCAAGCTTATTTTCCTGTGCGGACATAATGAGATGGACACTTATACCAACATGGGTGTCAATGCGAGACTATGGGACGCTACGGAGGTACGACTTGATGAGGGGGCAGTGTCGCTTGACGAGATGGGGATTCTGAAATAAATATGTGTAGTTTTTGTGTGTGGAAGATGATATAATGAGTGACATATTATGAAAGGGCTTGCAGATTAAGCGGAAATGGAGGAATGTGTGATAATAGGTTTTCTTATTGTCATGCAGGGATAGGATGAATAAAACAAGCAGTAAACAAACAATAAACTACCATTCAAAGGGTTACGAAAAATACGCAAAGAAGGATAAGGGAGCTAAGCAGGCTTCTAAGTCAAAGCCAGTTAAGCCGGCTAAGCCGAAGGAGGGAAGCTTCCTGTATCTGCTTCCGAAGGAGATAAGTGCAAAGCAGCTCCACGATGGACTTGACTTCTTAGAGGCAAAGCAGCTTGAAGTATGGACGGAGCTTAACCTTCTTGAGGTGACAGCGGACGAGGGGACAATCACGTTCGAGGACATGAGGGATAATCTGGGCGAGGAAGACTTTGGGACTCTTGCTGGTATGGGGATGAAAAAGGTGTATGCGGTCGACTATTATCTGAGCGATAATGGGATTCTTCGCAAGGTTATGGAAACATTGATTTCTAAATTCGGCGGAAAAATCGGTTCGGACACGGAGGATTTCCAGCCTTTTATGAAGGTAAGCGAAATTTAGGCCGGAAAAGTGTGGCATTTCACACGAATATGCTCCGAAAAAGTGTTAAGAAATAATGCAAATGGGTCGGAAAAATGTAGTGTAACGGCATAAACAGGTCAGAAAAAATGTTATTGTAAGACTTGCATATCCCCGAAAAAATGTAGTATTGTATTAAAATCAGCATAGATAATGGAAGGATAAGCCTGTGATAAGAATTAACCAGCTAAAAATTACCCCGGAGGTTTCGCTGAGTGCAGGGCAGCTTGACACCGCACTCAATGGAAAGATTTCCAAGGCACTGCGGCTTAAGGGAGATAATTTTTCATATAAAATAGTAAAGAAATCGATTGATTCAAGGCATAAGCCGGATATATTTATCGTGTATTCGGTGGATGTCACGGTATATGGTGCGGACAGAAAAGCTTTAGATTCCGATGCAGAGGAAAAAATAATCAAAAAAGTTAACGATAACAATATTATGTTAAGTAAAGCTGTAAGATATAAGGAGCCGAAGCCGTCAAGAGACAGGATGGGCAGCAGACCGGTGATAATAGGCTTTGGCCCTGCCGGAATGTTCTGTGCGCTTATGCTCGCGCGCGCCGGCTACAGACCGGTAGTTGTTGAGCGCGGTGAGGCTGTTGAGGATAGAATGAAGTCGGTTGATTCATTCTGGAATGGCGGCAGACTCAACCCGGAATCCAATGCACAGTTCGGCGAGGGAGGTGCGGGAACCTTCTCAGACGGAAAGCTTAACACCCAGGTCAAGGAGGTATATGGGCGTATCAGCAAGGTACTGGAAATCTTTGTGGAGCATGGGGCTGATGAGAGCATAACCTACGAAGCGAAGCCGCATATTGGCACAGATCGCCTTGTATATATTGTGCAGAGTATCAGGAAAGAGATTGAGAGTCTTGGCGGGGAAGTACGCTTTAACACGAGGCTTGTCGATATAGACCTTGAAAAGCTCACGCCCGGTGTGCTTTCGGATGAGAAAGGGACAGACAGAAGAGTCAAAGGTATCACGGTTGAGAACTCCGGAAATAGAGAGTATATTCCATGTGACTGTCTTGTGCTTGCGATAGGACACAGCGCAAGGGATACATTTTATATGCTGAAGGATAAGCTCACCATGGAGCAGAAGGCATTCGCTGTAGGTCTTAGAATAGAACATAGGCAGGAGCTTATAAATATACATGAGTTTGGCGATGGAAAATATAAGAATTATATGCCGGCGAGCTATAAGCTCACGCATAAGGCTTCTAACGGGCGTGGTGTCTATTCCTTCTGTATGTGTCCGGGCGGCTATGTTGTGAATGCTTCCTCGGAGGAGGGCATGCTTGCGGTCAACGGAATGAGCTATTCAAAGCGTGACAGCGAGAATGCCAATTCCGCACTTATTGTCACGGTCGATAACAGAGATTTTGGTTCGGAGGATGTCCTTGCCGGAATCGAATTTCAGAGGAGGCTCGAGAAGAAGGCGTATGAGCTTGGAGGTGGAAGGGTTCCGGTTCAGCGCTTTGGGGATTTCAGGGAAAATAGGACTACAACGGAAAGCGCATTGAGCAGTAATACGGTTAAGCCTTGTATTAAGGGTGGGTATACAGCGGCTAATCTGAGGGAGCTTCTCCCTGATGGACTGTGTGATGCGCTTATAGAGGGTGTGACAAGCTTCGACAGACAGATACCCGGATATGCGAATCCGGATGCGATGTTTGCGGGGGTTGAGTCGCGGACCTCATCGCCTGTGCGCATAAACAGGGATGATAAGCTGCAGGCATTGGGTATAAGCGGACTTTATCCGTGCGGAGAAGGTGCAGGCTACGCTGGCGGTATTACCTCCGCGGCGGTGGATGGAATAAAGGTATACGAAGCGATAGTGACAAATGTATAATTGAATTTTAATGAATGGCGATTTTTGGCATATAGTAGAAAAAAATTGCTATATGTCATTATTCAAAATAAAAATAATGTACTTTCAGAGAAAATATGTTATAATTTCCAAAATATGATGTTGAGGTCAAAATACACTAAGTTTACAGCACATGTTTTGATTCCAACATCAAAAATATTTTGTAAAAATGGGAAGCAATATTTGGTATAATATATTCTAAGAACATATTTTTCATTACTATTTGAGTCACTGCAAAAACAGTGACATGGGTTTTTATCTTAATTAATGTAAAAACAGACTGCAAGAAATACAGAGCATAAGGAGTGAAGGCATGGACAGAAGAGATAAGAATAATTATTATCTGGACATTGCGGAGGCTGTCTCGCAGAGGGGAACCTGTCTTAGAAAGCATTACGGCGCAGTTATCGTAAAGAATGATGAGATTATTTCGACAGGCTATGTAGGGGCACCGAGAGGGCGGAAGAATTGTTCGGATCTTAATTATTGTATAAGACAAAAGCTTGCAATTCCACGAGGAGAGCGGTATGAGATGTGCAGGAGCGTACATGCGGAGGCTAATGCGATAATAAGCGCCTCAAGGGAATCAATGCTTGGAAGTACAATATATCTTGTTGGTATTGATATGGAGAAAGGCGGCTATGTTGAGAACGGCAACTGCTGCTCCATGTGCAAGAGAATGATTCTCAATGCGGGTATATCCACGGTTATAATCCGCGATGACAGTGAGAACTTCCGCGTGATTGACACTAAGGACTGGATTGATAATGATGACTCTCTAACAGGTGACTTCGGATATTAAATTTCATTGATAGCTGAAGCGGAAAAATGGGAGCAGCCGCAGACAAGATGAGAAGGGGATGTTTACATGGCGGATGAGATATTTGGGAAAAGGGATGAGAAAAATCTCATAAGAAAACGGATGAAGCAGCTGCGTGCGGACATGACACGCACGGAAAGGTTTGAAAAATCCATGCAGATTTTTGAGCAGCTTATAACTGTTCCGGAGTTCAAACGAGCGGACAGGATATATACCTATGTGAGCATGGATAATGAGATAGACACGATAATGCTTATCGATTACAGCTTAAGCCTTGAAAAGCGTGTGTTTGTCCCAAGGGTTTCCGGCAAGGATATGGAATTTTATGAGATAAGTGACATATCAGAACTTAATCCGGGTTACATGGGAATATATGAGCCTGATATCAACGGCAAGGAGCCGGACTATTCAAGAACAGGCTTTATGTGTATGCCCGGGCTTGCTTTCGATAGGAGCTATAACCGCATAGGCTATGGCGGTGGTTTTTATGACAGGTATCTGTCCGTGGAAAACAAGCTATATAAGGCAGCGCTCGCGTATGAGGCACAGCTTTTGGAGAGTATACCCGCACAGGATGGGGATGTCAGACCGGATATGATTGTCACCGAAGAAAACATATATCGTAAACTGGACTATTAAGTTCGCAGATTAAGTATGCCTAGGTTTGAACCGGAAAATAAAAATATTCAGAAAATAAATTAACTGTGATTTGTATTGCCAATTGTATAGCTGTAAGGCGGAATGGAGATAGGGATTGATATGATGACAGATATACTCACAATGGGTAAGAATGCCCGCACAGCGTCAAGAAGTCTTGGAAAGCTTGGAACCAACAAAAAAAATGAAGTGCTGCTTGCAGTTGCTGAAGCCATAAGAGCCAATGCCGGCTATATCTTAGGGGAGAATCATAAGGATGTGGAGCGGGGAAAAGCCGATGGCATTAAAAGCGGACTGTTAGACAGGCTTACGCTCACAAAGGCGAGGATTGACGGCATGGCTGATGGCGTAAATCAGGTGGCAGGCCTGGATGACCCTGTAGGGGAGGTTCTCTCCATGAAGAAACGTCCGAATGGGCTGCTAATCGGGAAAAAGCGTGTTCCCTTCGGCGTTATAGCTGTCATTTACGAATCAAGACCGAATGTTACCTTAGATACCTTCGGACTGTGCTTTAAGACAGGAAATGCCGTCATATTAAAGGGAGGAAGCGATGCAATCAATTCCAACATAGCCATAGCGAATGTTATAAGGGAAGCGCTTAAGGCAAACGGTATAGACGAGAATGCCCTGCAGCTTATCGAATCAACCGATAGGGAGTGCGTAAAAGAGCTTCTCACGATGAATGAGTACGTCGATGTGATTATACCGCGAGGTGGCAAGGGGCTTATACAGTTCGTTGTAAAGAACGCCACCGTACCTGTCATTGAGACAGGAACAGGCAACTGCCATGTCTATGTTGATGAGAGCGCTGATTTCGACATGGCACTCAGGATTATCGAGAATGCCAAAACGCAGAGGGTAGGAGTGTGCAATGCGTGTGAGTCGCTTGTCATACATAAGAGTATTGCAAGGAATTTTATTCCAAGGCTTGTCGAAATGTTAAGAGAGCACAACGTCGAGATAAGGGGCGATGAGTATTCGCAGGGCATTGACCATTATATAGTTCCTGCTGCGGAGGAGGACTATGCCACAGAGTATCTTGACTACATAATTTCCGTCAAGACCGTGGATACGCTTGATGAGGCGATAGAGCATATCAATGCCAACAATACAGGGCACTCTGAATCCATAATTACGAATAATTATGAAAATTCGCAGAGATTTCTGGATGAGATTGATGCCGCGTGTGTATATGTGAATGCGTCCACAAGGTTTACAGATGGAAATGAGTTCGGCTTCGGTGCGGAGATTGGAATAAGCACACAGAAGCTCCACGCCAGAGGACCTATGGGTATAAATGAGCTTACCACTACGAAGTACATTATATATGGCGATGGGCAGATAAGAGGATAAAAAAGTATTATGAGTATCCCTATAGCAGCAGATGGCCTTAAAGGCATTGTTTACTGATATGGGGATATTTTTATGTGAGTCTTGATGTGAAAATTACAACAAGATAATCAGTTGACAACATATTAGATATTGAAATAATCTTAAAGAGTGTATTTGACAAGCCTAACGGATAAGGTGTATATTAAAATGATTGTAAATATAAAGGAGAAAAGAATGTCAGAGATAGATTCAGAATTATTGGAGAAGATGAAAAATGAGCCGAACTATGAGGTCGCGCGCCAGTATTACTTCATTGGGAAGTGCCGTGAGTACGTTAAGGAATTGTCAGAGAAGCTTGGAAGAGAATTGACTATGTGTTCAGTCACATTCGGCTGTCCTATGGTTTGTGTGACACAGATTGCTTGTAAGCCTTAAAAATAAAGGCTTACAAGCAATAAAATGTTTTCTTGAGACCGTTAAAAAATGAAAAAATATAATAAAAATAACTTGACAATTTCAAATATATGTCATATTATAATAGTGCAGGTAGCAATACACTGTATACTCGCGTAACTGGACCAATTGTTGTTTAAGCGATATTTGATATCGTCAGCCGCGGGGACGCCGAAAGGCGTTTTTTTTTACCATGAAGGAGGAAGCATGAATATTTATATATATTCAGATGAATCAGGTGTACTTGATAAAGAACATAATAAGTACTATATATTTGGTGGACTGCTTTTTTTATCAGAAGAAGATAGAGATGAATATTCTAGAAGGTTTATTGCTGCAGAAAACAATGTAAGGATATCTGAGACAATTTCTAAAGATGCTGAGGTTAAAGCATCAAAGATTAAAGGTAAGTCAAAAAATAAATTATATAGATGCGTTCAGGATACAGAACGTTTCGGGGTTATTATTGAGCAAAGCAAATTGGATGATTCTCTTTTCTCAAACAAGAAAACAAAACAACGATATTTGGATTGGGCATATAAAATGGCTATTAAAAAGAAGTTTGAGCATATGATAGCCTACGGAAAATTGAATCCGGATGAAGTTGAAAGTATTAGTTTTTTAGTCGACGAGCATTCAACTGCTACAAACGGTTGGTATGAGTTAAGAGAATCATTGGAAAAGGAACTCAAAATTGGAATGCACAATTTTGAATACATGACTTTTCATAAACCGTTATTTCCTAAGGTAAAATCGGTGAATCTTCAATACTGCAATTCGTCTAAGAAAACATTAATTCGTGCAGCAGATATTGTTGCAAATCATATTTTTTATAATGCTCATAAATATGACGGACATATACCTGAAGAAAATAAACTACATATATATTACCATCCTTAAAACACATAGTAGGTGCTATGTGTTTTTTTAATAAAGTATTGACATATAGTACTGAATATAGTACTATATATTCAAGGGAAGGAGGAATGTAAATGGCACAGGTAGAGAAAATCATCGAAAAGATGAAGCGACAGCCAAACGGAATACGTCCCGAAGAGGCAGACAAAGTTCTAAGAGCTTACGGATATGAACCTGTAAGACAGAAGGGAAGTCACAAGCAATACTTGAAAAAAGCCACAGGCGATGTGGTAACAATCAAGCAAGAGAATCCATTAAAGAAGGCGTATGTAGTAGATATTCTTAACAGGATAGGGGCTTAAAAGCCCCTGGACTGTATATAATATAAATAAAAACCAGAGGAAAAAGGAAAAACACAAGGAACAAGAAAAGCACAAATAACAATAACAGGTACAGCGAAAGGAGCAATATCAATGGAGGTTAAGGACTATTTAAAGTTACCGTATACACGTATAGTACAGGAAATGAATGATGAAAGCGGTCATTATTTTTATGGCAGAATATTAGAGCTTGACGGCTGCCAGAGCACAGGTGATACTATTGATGAACTGTATGAGAGCTTGAATGAGGCTATGGAAGGATATATTGAAGTAAAGTTGGATAACAATATTCCAATACCTATGCCAGAAAGAACAGAAGATTTTAGTGGTAAATTTAATGTAAGATTACCTAAGTCATTACATCAAAGATTGACGATTGAAGCTGAGAATGAAGGTGTGAGCCTTAATCAGTTAGTATTATATAAATTGGCAAGATAAAAAATTTTAGGCAAGAGCAAAAGAAAACATAGTAAAAAAATCCATGTCGGATGATTTAAATCTTATTTTGGTTAGGTAAGATTCTGTTATTAAAGTTTTAATACCTCACATTTAGAAGCATGTGAGCAATCCTTATCACATAAGTGTATGGATAAAGCACCAGCCGGGGAAGCAATTCTCCGGCTGGTGCTGTTTTATATCTCAGTCCTTATATATAAAAGTATGCCTCAACCCACTCTGAAACTCAATATACTCCACACGTCTCCCTCTGATTCCAATCTCCTTAATAGTAGAATTAACTAAATCCTTAAGTAGCTCAGGAGTACATTTCTGAATTAAATCTTCAAAGTCAATATCCTGCTTGCTCAGGATTCGCTGTGAAATGATAAAAGCGGAGGCTTTTTTGATAAAGGATATATCTGTGGCACCGGCTACTTCGGGGGTTGAGGCAGAGTTTCTTTTAATGGAGGCTTGAACCTCCTGAAGCTTCCCTTCCAGTTCTTCCTTGCGGAGCAGGTAGTCCTTCTGTGGCATTGCTGTTGGGTCGAACAGGTATAAGTCGAGGAGACGCTGCAGGGCGGTTTTATATTTATTTTCTTCCTGCCGCAATAGCTCAATATCTATGTTGCTGCCATTATCGGACTGATTCGGTAATTCTTCAAGCAGATCAGGAGAGTAGTTTGCCGCATTAGATGATGAATTATATTGCTTGAGAGCCAATAATGTCTCTTCGAGGCTTGCGGAATCTATGCCGGCTATGTTTTCAAATGGCTTCCCGGATAGTAATGCCTTTTCAATAGATTCTACAGTGTAATTGGTGCCTTTTCGCTGTAAGCGGACGAAGTTGGCTATGTAATTGAAAATGAACGGGCCTAACACTACATCCGATATCCCGAAGGTATGACAGTCCTGCATCTTGGCGGAGCGTGTGCAACGGTAGGTTGAAGGACGCCATCCGGATAAGCGCGGTCTGTCACGGTTGGATGAGAAGCCGCCGCCACAGTCACAGCATTTTAAGATACCTGCAAAAATATGTGTGTGGCATACACGAAAGCTTGATGTATCCTTGGTTTCGTGGTGAGAATCCATCAATGCATTACAGCGCGTCCACTGTTCTTCGGTGATTATGGCAGGGAGGGCATTAGGTACAATGATCCATTCTTCTTCATTTTTAATAGCTCCGCGCGCTGATTCCCTGTAATTGTATCGGTAAGTCCCTTTATAAAAAGGATTCCGTACAATGTCATTGACGGTCTTGGATGTCCATTCACCGCCGCGCTTGGTCTTTATATGGTTCCTGTTGAGGATTCTTGATATCTGCAATGTCGATTTGACTTCTTCGTATTTATCGAAGATAAAACGGATTGTAACAGCTTCGTCCGCGTCGATTACAGGAAATTTCGCATTGGTATCCCATTTATAGCCCAGAGGCATCCTGGCTCCGTTCCACAGTCCTTTGCTTGCACGGTCAAGCATAACACCCATGACACGCTCTGAGGTGAGCTTCCGTTCCAGTTCGGCAAAGACAAGGATTATCTTGAGCATTGCTTCACCCATCGCGGAGCTGGTGTCAAACTGTTCGTTCTTGGAAACGAAGGTAACATTATATTTTTTCAGTTCATCATACATCGCGGCAAAGTCAAGTAGATTTCGGGAGATTCTATCTATCTTCCATACGCATAGGTGAGAGAACTCCTTTTGGCGAATACGTGTCATCATGCGTTGATAAGATGGTCTGTCGGTGTTCTTGCCGGAGTAGCCGGCATCCTCAAATACTTCATAATCATCTGTACCGAGCATATACTTGGCAAGATTGATTAGCTCCTGGCGCTGAAATGGCAGGCTATCCTTGTCAATCTGATAGAGCGTTGAAACTCTGATGTAGAGAGCTGCCTTCACCTTGCGTGAAGCAGCAGATGGGGTAGTAATGGTGCTTCTGTAAGCCATATTAATCACAATCCTTTCTGAAAAAGGGTACAAAAAAAGAACCCTTTGATTTTTTCAGGTTCTTGTGATACAATACGGTTGTCTGGGTCGTATCGTATCACAGGATTTCCTGTCAACGGTATATCCGATAAACCGTCCTTGTTCGCAGCAAGGGCGGTTTTTTATATTATTCTAAGACACAAAAAATAGCATTTTCTATTTTAAGCTTGGTCTTACCGACTAAATCACCTATAATTCTAACTGTTTTTCCATGCAGATGAGCTTCAACAGCTTTCTCATAGTCTTCGCGAGCTAAACTGACTGTAGCAGATTTGGCTCTGTTATTTTCGTCAATGAAAACGACACAAATTGTTATGATAAAGAAAAAATCCTCTACCATATGGTAAGAGGATTTTTGCTAGTCATCTCAAAAACGACCATTTGTCTTGAAATCATATTACCATTTGTCAATGTTAATTTCAATATGTAATAATCTTAAAAGGTCAAAATTTATTGTCTCTTTTTCATCATTCGCTTAAATTCTAAGAGGTTAAAAATTTCCTGCTGATCTGTTTCGTCGAGAGAAGAGAAGCCTTGTGCGTTTAATTGCAAAGGAACTTCAACATTTCTACCGTTTAAAAGTTCATTTGCCGAAATCTGGAACAGCTCACAGAACTTATCAAGTTCTTGAATCGAGATATTCCTTCTGCTTGATTCTATCTCTACTAAATCAGCAATATTTATACCTAAATATTTTGAGACATAGTTTTGAGATAAATGTAAATCAGTGCGAACTTTCTTGACTCTTTCATTTAATGTTTTCACTTTTAAATCTCCCTACAATTATATCTCACAAAATATGATACTTAGAAAAAAGTTGCTTCAAAATTATTCTTCTTGGATTTTTTCACCAGTGGTAAGATTTATCTTATACTCTTCAATTAAATCTCCCGAAAATAGAACTTTCGCATCATTTTCTTCATGGTCAATATGATTTAATATTCCGATATCCAAAATATTTAAGTCAGCAATGCAGTTTATTCTTATTGTGGTATTGGATTTAGAATTAATAATAGCATGTATCTCATCATCAGAATGAAAATATGTATTATAGTAGTATATTGCATAATCTAAAGGCTCTAAATCTGTTGAGACTTTAGACCATCGCCAATTCCCTGTAACATCTTTTTTAACTTTTCCCATAAATGTAAAATTAGCAGGTGCAGAAGAAGTTGTTGTTTCTTGTACGGTGGTAATTTCTTCAGTGGAAGATTCTTCCTGAGTAGTTGTAATCTCCTCAGTAGTAGTCTCTGTCTGAGTAGTGGTGACTTCTTGTGTTGTTTCAACAGGTGTTGTGTTTTCAGTATTTTCGACAGATTTTGGTTTTATTATTGAAAAGCCCTGTGATACGGTGTCAAAATAACCATTTTCGTCTACATAAAAACATGCCCTTATATTGTCTCCAATACAAATGTCTTTTGGTGAATAGCCTGGTAATTCGTTACATAAAAATTTTATATCTACTTGAGTGGTTGAATCATCTGTAGGAAATTGCGCTAAACATGTTACTGTATTTGTTGATTCATCATAACTTACATTTTTAACAGTGAATGACAGAAGAATGTATTCTCCCCAATGCTTTCCGCTCTGTATTCCATCGTACGTTGTTTCAACATAGCTTGTTAAAATAGTACTCCAGGAGGTATCGGAGGCTTTCTTGGAAGAAGAGTAAGAATGTTTGGTGGTAGTTTCTGTTTCAATTTCTGTTGTTGTTTCCGTTTCGGCAATATTTGAAATTTTATTATTACATCCTGATAATGCAAAAGCACCGCAAAGTAATAATATATAGCCTGTTTTTTTCATTTGCTCCCTCCATTTTCAAAATTATCCATTAGTAAATCAGTCTACATTACCCTATAATAGTACATCGCACCCGGTCCCTACATACGAAAGGACGTGGACAACCTGAAACGAAAGTACATATATTATAACAACAGCACCATATACGCCATGTATTACATGAGCAGCAAGACACTGTATTATAATCTGAACTTCGATACAAGAGTTAAAAGTACGGCATTGATTTTTCTATTTATAAGATAATGAGGTCTGCCGGGTGTCCCTTCGGAGATTATCCGGCATTGTTTTTGTTGTTCTTCGGTTCTTCGATTGGCGGAAATTGCTTTTCAAGCTCCTCTGCTGTTTTGGGAACGCCATTAAATAATGATGGTTCATTTTCGATGGCCTCTATTGAGTTGTATTTCTCAATCATTTTATTAAGTGCGTTCCAGTCGGCATCATCGAACATCGCAAATGTCTTAAATATGTTCTTGGCGAATTCATTCTCGCCTGCCATGATTCGGTCAATCATTGCTATATACTCGTCATCCGACGAATTGAACATTTCACCCTCGCCGGTTCTAAGCCAGTTTTCACTGACGTTAAACTCACGACAGATTGATATTATTACTGCATCAATGGGTTCGTTTCTTCCAATTTCATATTGAGCCATGGTATTTCGCTTAATTCCAATTTTATCAGCAAATTCTTGCTGAGTTAAATCAAGCGTTTTTCTCAATTTTTTTAATCTCTCATTCGTAGGTATCACCTCTTTTCTGTCTTGATTATACACGCAGGACATTAAAACGTCAATACTCAAAAGTCACATTAACAACAAAAAGTCACAATAACAACAAAAAAACTATTGACAAATGTGTTGTTGTGACATATAATGGTCACATAAACAACAAGAGAGGAGGTCAAAACCAATGAGTAAGCGTCATAAAAAGCTCAGGAAGAAAATTAAAAAGGTGATAAGTGCCACCCTTGAAATAATCGCACTTATCACCATCATCCTAGAGCTGGTAAATGCCATTATGGCATTACTCAACTAGTAAATGGGGGAGGTAGAAACTCCCCTTACTAGGAATGATAAACGGACGCAGACGCATTGTCAATATAAAAAATCATTGAAAGGAGGCGAGGAGGATGTTGGAGACTGTATTAGGCATTGCCAGAATAGTTGCGGATGTGGTGCTCATTGTGCTGCTGGTTATGGACTTAAGGGATAAGTTTAGGAAGTAGGAGGTGAGGTATTGGAAAATGTAGCAACCAAAGAAGATGAAATAGCTTATGCCATTATAAATATGCTTACATCTAGTGATATGACATTCAAGCAGGCTAAAGCTGTACTTCAGGAAGTTGATTTAATTATGCAGGAGAGTTCAACGAACTTCCGTGACAATGCAGATGCCAAGGAAGTTCTTGAAACTCCCAATCGTTATAGAACTTGGCTTGAGGCTAGGTTAAATAAGGATATACCTTCTCATAAGAATGATGAAGTTCTTTAACGATTTCATTCAGTTCTGTTATTACTTTGGCATAGTCAGTTTCTTTGGAGAGATCAACCTTTGAAGCAAGGATGGCAACTGCAAGAGAGCCTAAACTATCACGAGTAACAACTGAACATTGCTGTAGAGCATGATTGTTTTCATCGTAGAAGTTAAAATCTGGCATAATGGACTCCTTTCTTTAATTGTTCGATTGGCTAGAATCGACTATTTAAGTATAGGAAAGTTTAAGAAAATTATCAAGTAGGAAGTACAATATGGCAAAAGTAAACTGGGAGATTGAGCATTCCTATGATGCTGAATGCATCAGGGAGATATCAGTTGCGGTTAATGGTAACAGTTATCTTGTGATTTTCGGAAAGCACATAAACGGAGGATTCTGTTCTATTCCGAACTGGGGTGCGGGTTGTGAGCTGTCGAGCCATGACCATTTTGGTGATATTGGCTACAACGCTGAGAGGATTGGCAAGGTTTTGAAAAATGCTACTGCAGGGCATTGTATTGCTGAGGCGATTAATATAGCGGCATTATGTGAGAACGAGAGGAGGGATTGATATGGCTAGGGAAAATAATGAAGTTGTTATGGAGCCGAAGGTGCAGTCAGAAGTTATTGAGCAGGCTGCCACCCGCTTCGTGAAGCTCCCGGCTGAATGCAAGAGCTTTATTCTAGGCTACATGATTGGCATCCAGCAGTCACGCAGAGAAAAGAGGTCAGCTTAGGGCGGTTTATCGGATATCCCGACTCAGACATAGGGAAATGATGAGAAATAGTAAGAGATTATTCTGGGCGGAACTGCGAGCCGCCTGGAGAGAAGTTTGGGAGGAGGTGATACAGACGGAAAATGAGAAGGTACACGCTACAATCCGAAGCCGTAATTTGGAAGGTGAGATTACCGACACTCTGAAAATGACGCAGGAAGAATATGATGATATCATTGCTAAATTTTCAACTTCACATCGTACATTTTTAAGGAATATTCCTTTGTCCGAGCACATAAGGGATGACAATGTTGTAATTCCATCTGAAAATAAGCTTATTAATTTTGGAAGTGTAGACAGTGAAGGTTTTGTGAAGGCTTTTTACTTAATAAATTCTTTGTCAAAAAGGATTATAGATGCAATGAAGGAGCATAAGAGCTTTCAGTTTGTAATTGTGTACGAAAAGGAAGCTCTAAAGACAGATTTCTTTTTATATGCTCCTGATGAAAATAAGGAATGATGTATCAGTTTATGGTCTTTATAAACTGTGAAGGAATATGGCATAGCTTTTGTATTGTATCATTAGAGTTTTCCCAGAATACTTCATATACATTAGGCTGATTGGCTATTGTATACACATCATAAGCATATGCCCTAAGTGCTTTATAAAGTTCAGTAGCTTTTTCGTTAGTAAATGAGCTGAGATTTACAATATAGTGCTTCATCTTATACCTCCTTATATATTTTTATCAGTCCCGCCAGACTGATAAATAAAGTATATGAGTTCACTTTAATAAAAGCAAGTCTTTTGAGGTGATGAATGTGGTGCTGATTGTATTCATCATTCAGTTTAAGAGAAGGAATAAGTAGGGAGGTGAGATATTGGGAAAGAATGCGACAAAAGAAGATAGGATAGCTTATGACATTATAAATATGCTTTCTTCTAGCGGTATGACGTTTAAGCAGGCTAATGATGCACTTCAAACAGTTAATTTAATTATGCATGAAAGTTCAATAAACTTCCGTGACAATGCAACCGTCACGGAGGTTCTTGAAACCCCCAATCGTTATAGAACGCGGCTTGAGGCTAGGTTAAATTAACGTATAGACGATAAGGAGGTCAAACCGAATGGAAGGTGATTTGATACATGCCGTAATTAAACATCGTAGTTCTGATGGAGAAGTCACTGACACGTTGAAAATTCCAAAGGAAGAATATGAAAAAATACTTAGAACTTGTCCCAATAAGCCTAAAAGAAGCAAATAAGTTCGTTGAAATGCACCACAGACACCACAAACCAGTTACGGGGCATAAATTTTCAGTCGCAGCAGCAGTTGACGGTGAGGTGGTAGGAGTTGCAATAGTCGGAAGACCAGTAAGCCGATACATGGACGACGGCTGGACATTAGAGGTGAACAGACTATGCACGGACGGAACCAGAAATGCTTGTAGTTTTCTATATTCTGCCTGCTGGCGTTGCGCAAAGAATATGGGATATAAAAAACTAATCACCTACATTCTGGACACGGAAAACGGCGCTTCTTTGAAAGCGAGTGGGTGGAAATGCGTTGGAGAAGCAGGAGGGAAACGCTGGACAGGAAAACGAAGACCGGAAGTTGACCTTTACCCAGCGCAAATGAAATTAAGATTTGAAATGAGCGAATAGTAGCAAAGCTATTCAAGATAAATCATACCAGATAGATACAAGGAGGTAGCACATGGCAGGTTGGAACATAGAAGGTATATATGAAGCCGAATGCACAAAGGAGATATCAGTTGCAGTAAATGGAATTTGCTATCTGGTCATATTCGGCACCCACATAAACGGAGGATTTTGTTGTATTCCGGGGCGCGGCGTTGGCTGTGAATTGTCAAGCCATGACCATTTTTGTGACATTTATTACAACTCAGAGAGAATAGGCAAAGCATTAAAAGATAAGACCGCAGGACGCTGTATTGCTGAGGCAATCAGCACGGCTGCGTTATATGATGATGAGAGGGAGGATTGATATGGCTAAGAACAGAGAGATTATTGAGAAGTCATCATAGGACGGTTTATCGGATATCCCGACTCAGACATAGGGATAAGAGTTAGCAAGAGATTACTTCGGGCGGAACTGCGAGCCGCTCGGAGAGATGTAAGTTGGGCAAGAGAAAGTGAGGAGGTGATACAGAAATGATGACAAAGATAGCGTCAAGAGAGAGCTGTAAACGTACATTTGAATTGGCTGTGGGCGGAGAGGGTAAGGTATGGCTTGATATTTCTATAATAAATGTCGATAGGGAAACAACTCAAAATATCGTCAAGGTTGTAGAACATGCCAATGAGGAAATACAGAAAATCCTTGCCGGGGATTCCGGCAAGGATAATAAGCAGACATTGAGATACAAAAATGGTAGAGCGTATCTTTCAAAAACGTAATTATTTTTCCTTATTTTCTATTACGTTAATTAGGACTCCTAATGAAGTAAGACAATGAATCATAGAGCATGTTTCATCTGTATCTTCACTGGGTAAATACCACATACGACGTAGGGAGGAGAATTAAAGAATGTGTGATGAGAACGAAAAGAAATTAACAGAACAGCTAAGCTATAAGCGGACATTTGAAACCGCAAAGGATGATGGTAGGGTGCAGATTGATGTTTCTGTCACCAATATAGATATAGAGACTGCTACAAGAGTAATCAGAACAGTTGAATTGGCTAATGAGAGCATTAATAGGGTTCTTTCGGGTGAGTTGGTTTACAGACCATACGAACTTGCAATGTTGGAAGCCCAGGAAGCAGCACAGCTAGGTGAGAAGTTCATGGAAACGAATTTTAACAGGCTTATGACAGACGGCTTTGAAAAGACTGTTTATGCCTTAAAGCGTTGGGCAGATATGACGGCAATGGCGATGGCAGCCAACAAGCAGTTCCGCATTGAAATTAAATACAATGCGGAAGAACTGAAGACAGATTTTTGCATTTACACACCTAGTGGCAGAGTGTTACATGACACGCTGCAGGAAGATTCAACTGTTATTCAAGATGTTACTTTAAAACAGGCTGAATTTAACACTATGCTTCAGGAATATTCAAAATCCCCATCGAACGTAAAGTTTGGCTTGGATAACGCAATTATTAAATTAAATAATGAAGATGGAACAATGCGTCCGGTTTTGGATGTAATCAGCGAACTCAAGGTGTTTTACGAGACACCATTTGAAATGGGTACGGTAATACATCTTAAGAAGGATGACATATCAGAGACTGAGGCTGAGAGTACGGATGTCCAGAAATTGCAGCAAAAAATATTGTGGGATGTTGACGTTGCAAATGATGGTGTGTTACAGATTCATCCGCCCACGAATAGCAATTATATATCTATTCATGGAGCAGATGAATTGTGGTTCCTTATATGCCGTCTAATGGATTGTATCCAATTAGAGTAATCCTATTGAGCAGGTATCAAAACTGTTAGGGCATGAGAGCATAGAGACCACGCAGATATACCTTGATATTTCTGAAAGAGAATTGGAACAGGGGCATAAGAAGTATGTTGGTTAAACAGGAGGCATTATAAATGGGTTGGATAGGGCAGATAGGTACATTGGAAGAGCTTGAAGCATTGATGTGCGGCAATGTGCTTCCGGAGAATGATTTGCCGGAGTTCTTTTATATGTATGAGCGAAGGATGACACCGGGGGCAAGGCGCTTGATTATGTATCAGTGCTTGATTCATCGAGAATATTACAGGAGGTGATGTTATGGATATGGCACTTGTGAAGGAAGAACTTAAGAAATACGGAATTACCAATGAGAAGGAGCTGGACGCGGCATTGAAGAAGTCCACATTCAGCCTTGGCGTGATGGCTGCCGGAAGCGTGGCAGAGAATGAGGCTGCGACTAAGCGCAGTGCTTCATAAAAAAATAAGGCTTGTGTAAGTTATGAGTTGGCGCTCATACACAAGCCATTCGGAATAGTACCGGTGGGTACGATTCTTTAATAATTATATCTTGAAAATACATATTTTGCAAGAGAAAGGTTAAAGATGGCTGTAAAACCGGGTTACTATCCCGATGGCGTCACAAAGTACACAGATCCGTTTTATAAATGTGTGTGCCGCAATTGTCTCCACAAGTTCTGGAGCGTGACAGTAGACATTGTCTGCTCTAAATGTGGCAGTATGGATGTATTTTATGATTTTGATGATGGTAAAGCTGATAAAGAACTTGAGCGTCTAAATCAGAGTAAATCAGAGTTTATCAGAGAAAATCAGAGTAAATCAGAGTTTATCAGAGAAAATCAGAGTAAATCAGAATAAATCCGAGGAAATCCAAGTAAATCAGAGATAATCCGAGGAAATCAGGGAAAGGCGGTGCTATCTTGAACAGATTGGGATTTCTGATTTTATCATTCTTGGAGAAGGGCGAAGCCAATGACAGAACATCAGCCATGAGCGTAAGGGAAATTGCCGATGTTGAGAATCTTGGCTATAAAGACAATACGATTTTCAAGAAAGTGAGTGAGCTTGTAGCTGGTGGGTATGCTGATACCGGCTACAAGGATGGCAAGCAAAAGACTTTTTTCATAACTGAAAAGGGCAGAAATCTATTAAGGGAAGAGAGGTCAAGGTAATGAGAGACAGGATAGGATTCGTCGCTGTCGGTCAGGCAGGCGGCAACATAGGAAAGTTATTCGAGGCGAAGGGATTCAAGGTGCTCTATCTGAATACTTCCAGAGAAGATTTAGAGACACTTAAGGGTGTCAAGTATGCGTATCACATTACAGGTGGCGAGGGCTGTAATAAGGACAGGAACAAGGCGAAACAACTTGTTATCGATGATTTCGACAACATCAGCAGAGAGATATATGCGAAGCTGGATGTGTCAATCATCTATGTGGTTTTCTCATCCGGAGGCGGTACCGGAAGCGGGTGCGGACCAATGCTTATAGACCTGTTGCTGGATGATATTACATCCGGCGCAAGCAGTGTAGAGGCTGTTGGCGCGGTAACTATCATTCCGGCGGAGAACGAGAGCATTAAGGCACAAATAAACTGTTATGAATGTTTTGAAGAATTAACAAGCATAGATAACATAGCCGGCACCCTTGTAATTGACAATTCCAAGGGGGACAAGTTACAGCTCAACCGTAACATGGTTAATGCTTTTTACAATCTCATAGAGATTCCATCACGCGATAATGACGAGCGTGGCAATATTGACCGCGCAGAGATTAAAGAGACGCTTGCCGCTAAGGGAATGCTCATGGTAACGAAGCTTTCGGCAAAGGAGAGCAGCACTGCGGCGGTGCTGGAGACATTCAAGAACAGCATATTTGCACCGATTGAGCCGGACCGTGTCATCAAGTACATAACCATGACCAGCACAGGGAATATTGACCTTGATGCGATTGAGAAGGAAGTGGGTATTCCGTTAGACGTTTTTCAGACGTACAACGATAACTGCACAATATGTTGTCTCAGCGGTCTTAATTACCCCAAGGCGCGCCTTGACAGAGTATATCAGTTGGCAACGGCACACCAGGAGCAGATTATAAAAAATCTGCAGGCGACATCGGAAAATGATATGCGTAAGGATGTAAATTTTCTTGCCGCTATGAAAAAGCCTGCCACGGATTCGCCAAAGCCTAAGACATCAAGGCGGGACTTGATGAAAAAATACATGGGATAGGAGTGCTGATTATGAATGATTTTGACTATTACTATGGTCTTGAAGCGGAGCAGTTTACATTTTATCGCATTCCGCGGTTATTGATTAAGGACGAAAGATTTAGAGGTCTTAGCAGCGATGCCAAGCTCCTCTATGGCTTGATGTTAGATAGAATGTCTCTGTCTATTAAGAATGCATGGCTTGATGAAGAAAATAAAGCATACATAATTTATCCGGTTAATGATGTTATTGCAGATTTAGCTTGCGGTAAAGAGAGAGCTATCAAAGTGTTGGCTGAGTTAGATTCAACAAAAGGAATCGGCTTGATAGAAAGGGTGCGCAGAGGGCTGGGAAAGTCGGACATCATATATGTTAAAAAACTATTTTCAGGCACAGATAGCAGCGAAAACATAGACAGTTACCCAGACGATAAAGAAGCCGACTTGCAGAAGTCGGAAAATCAGACCTCTGAGGTCGGAAGATCAGACCTCAGAGGTCGGGAAAACCGACTTCAAGAGGTTGAGAAAACCGACCCAAGTTATATTGATATTAATAAGACTGATATTAATTATATTAATATTAATAATAATAATAATATTACCCCAAAATCAGAGGATTTTGAGGAGCAGGCAACAGGACAGGCACGGTTGGATTATGAACGGATAGTTGACATGTATAATTCAACATGCAAAGACCTGCCAAAGGTGAGGGGGCTATCCGATGAGCGTAGACGCAAAATTAGAACCCTGCTTGGTAATTTAAACAGAGCCAAGCTGTTAACCGAGTTTGATGACTATGAAAAACTGCAGTACATATTTGACCGGGCTAATGAAAGTGATTTCCTGTCCGGTAGAGAATCGCCTAATGGCTGGTGCGGCTTTGATTGGTTGATACAGACCAAGAATACAATCAAAATCATAGAGGGGAATTATAAAAACAAGGGGGAAAGGTATGGAGGAGCAGTCAATCAGGCAGGTGCTTCAAACGCAGATGGAACATATACGAGCGAATCTGAGAACGAAGCCCTTGCAGCATTCCGGGCAGGAAGAACCGGTCGAGGAGATATGTCCTAAGTGTGGCGGTGATGGTTTTATATTGTCTTACATTGACGAATGTGGCAACGAGGTCTACAAACCATGCGAATGCAGAACCGTGAAGCTCATGGAGAACAAGCTTCAAATGGCGAGTATTCCGAGGGAGTTCAGCGGTTACACGGTAGATTCGTTTGATTTGAAATTTTACAAATCCGCCGACGCACAGGAGAAAGCAGACATGGCAAAACTGCTGTGCACGAATTACGTGAAGGATTTTTTGAATATCAGGGAGTCCGGCAAAGGGCTTTACCTGTATTCGCGCATCAAGGGCAGTGGCAAGACAAGAATGGCTGTGTCCATTGCTAATGACATTATTGCACGGTACCGGATATCAGCAAAGTTTGCAACCACAATACAACTGCTGGACGAAATTAAAAAAACATGGAGTGATAAGCCTGAGGGCGGTTCGGAGCAGAACCTCCTTCAGGAGATAATAGATGTGCCGGTGCTGGTGCTTGATGATATAGGTGTAGAGAAGATGAGCCCATGGGTAAATGAGAAGTTTTACAGCATACTCAATGGGCGCATGATTCAGAAGCAGATAACTATTTTTACCAGCAACTGCGTGATTGAGCAGTTGGCGTTTGATGAGAGAATTATCAATCGCATCCAGAAGATGGCACTGCCGGTACCGTTCCCGGAGGAGTCGGTGCGTTCGGTTCTGGCGTCGGCCGAGAATAAAAATTTTTATAACAGCCTTTTGAGGCGGTGAATGAGGAACAATCTAATTTTTCATAGATTGATTTTTAAGAGAAAGGAGCAGCTCAGATGTTAAAAATTGATTTAAGCAAAATGGCAGGAGGAGCTTTACAGGAGAAGTTCAACCGCGAAATCACCAAGGTGATTGAGAACATGCAGGATCCGAACACACCATATTCCACAGCGAGAAGTATCAACATCAAGATTACTTTCAGGCAGGGAGAAGAAAGAGACGATGCGAAGGTTGATATTGCTGTGACTTCCAAGCTTGCAGGTGTGATTAACGCTTCAACAAGCTTCGCAATGGGTAAAGACCTTGAAAGCGGAGAGGTTGAAGTCCGTGAGTATGGCAAGCAGATACCGGGGCAGATGTCTTTTGAGGATGTTGAGCCGGTTAAAAGTGCAGATGTAACAACAATGCCAAGAAGATTAAAGGCGTAAAAGGAGGAGAATGAGCATGATAAAAGATGCACTGCAGTACATAATTTCACTCAGCCAGAAGAGGGTTGAGAACATTGATGGAAAGGACTTCTATTTTCAGGACGGAGTGCCTTACCTTGTTGACAAATGCCGAAAGTGTGAGACATTGCAGCTTTCAACACTTACCAGTCTGGTAGAGTATATCAAGGAGAGGCTGGACAAGGATAATTTCACGTTCGAGAACATGGTTGTCCATGTGGTTTCAGAGAGTGAGGTAAGGCTTATTACACACCTCAATGCTGATAAAAAGCGCAGCGAGGTGGTAGATGTAAAGGCGCGTCTGCCAAAGATAGTTTTTAACGAGTTTATGAATCAGGAGAGTTTTATTATTCAGACACAGGCAATGTTCTTAGACAATGAGGACAAGGCGATTGTGCTCAAGGTTGCCGGAAATGTGGAAGATAAAACGGTTGCGCAGTATGGGGATGACGGAGTCACGCAGAAAGCAACGATAAAAAGCGGACTTGCGAATGTTGAGGATGTGGTTGTCCCGAATCCTGTAGTTCTCAAGCCATATAGAACATTTTTCGAGATTGGCCAGCCGGACGTACCATTTGTGTTCAGAATGAGAAATGACACAAGGGGCGTCACATGTGCCTTATTCGAGGCAGATGGTGGCATGTGGAAGCAGGCGGCAGTCCATGAGATAGCAGAGTATCTCAAAAATGAGCTTGTTGATATTCAGGGAATAGTAATCCTGTCTTAGGGCTGTTGTTTTTTAATGTGCAGCCGGGTTCGCCCGGCTGCTTATGAGGTGAATATGACATTTCAAAAAATAAAGGATAAGTATTTTATACTTGTCGAGGGCAGTGACAGAGCTATTATACGAGCAAGCGAAGACCAGGCGGAGCGGACAAGAGAAAGGCTTTTAAAACATTCGCATGGGAAAAAGGTGTTCGTTTATAAAGCGGATGGGAGGAATGGATGAAAAACACATTAACCGATTTGAACAATTATCTCTTTGAATGTATTGAGAGGCTTAACGATGATGGTTTGGATGAGACACAGCTTGAAAAGGAGATAAGACGAAGCGAGTCTATTCAGAAGGTTGCTAATACGATAATCGCAAATGGGAATCTGGCTTTACAGGCTAAAAAACATTTGGACGAATACGGTCAAGGGGAGAGTATTGAGCTTCCTATGCTTGGTGTTACGAATAAATGACTGCTCAACGAGAATCTGGTGTTGAGGGAAACTGTTAAAAATCTGCAAGAACGAATCAAAAAGCTGGAGGAATGGTAGTGTGAACGGTCATAGGTACACAGATGAAGAGAAGGCATTTATGTCCGAAATTGTTCCGGGTCACAGTTATGCTCAGATAAAAAGAATTTTCACAGAAAAGTTCGGATGGGAGATATCCACAAAACAAATAAAAACATATATAACACGGTATCACTTAAATACCGGAAGAACAGGGCGTTTTGAACAGGGACATATTCCTAGCAATGCAGGTAAGAAAATGACAGCGGACGTGTATAAGAAGATAAGCCCGACAATGTTAAAAAAGGGGCATGTATCTGGTAATTATAGACCGGTTGGAAGTGAGCGAATCAACAAGGATGGCTACATAGAAATTAAAACTCAGGCGCCGAGCACTTGGAAATTAAAACACAGATTTATCTGGGAGAATACATACGGTGCGATCCCTAAGGATTCTATTGTGATTTTCAAGGATGGGAACAAACAGAATGTTACAATAGATAATTTAATGTTGATAAAAAAGAGCGTAAATGCTGTTTTGAATCATTCGGGCTTAGCAAAATACACTGGAGAATTTAAAGAGGCAGCTATAAAACTTGCTGAGTTGAAAATAGCAACTTATCAAGCGAAAGGTAAATTATAGGAAAGGAGTATCATTAATGAACAAAGAAAAACAACTTCATATAGGCGATACTGTTGTAATGAATAATAAATATTATGTTTCGGCCAGAAACAAGGGTAAAAAGTTTACCGTGAGAACAGAACAGCAGATGGTATGTGGAACATTAAGTGTATGGCTTGAAGGAGTTAACGGCTGCTATGCCGTTGATGGACTGGATAAAGTGAATAATGAATGAGGTGAGTAATAAATGGTAATTGGAATCATAAGTGCCAAGGACCGTGTAATTGTTACAGAAGTAAAATCATAGAAAGACTGTGTCGGAATCCGACACAGCGAGGGAGAGGGTGATTGCGCCATGAAAAAACGATGGGTATACAACGTAGTTATTTACACAAAACGTGACGGAAGAAAGCTAGAAAATGCAAAGTGCAGAACGTATATTGGGGCGCTTCTCTTTATTGTAAAAATGTCTAAAAAATATTCTAAAGAGTTTGCAAAAGCACGTATTGATGAATTGGAGGAATGAGTAGTGATTAATGGCGAACTGATAGTTGACAACTTCGCCGGTGGCGGAGGAACATCAACAGGAATTGAACTTGCTACAGGACACAGCGTTGACATTGCAATCAACCATGACCCGGAAGCAATCAGGATGCATAAAGTAAATCACCCAGGCACCCGGCATTACTGCGAGAGTGTATGGGACATCGACCCGGTCAAGGTATGCAATGGACATCCGGTCGCACTTGCGTGGTTTTCGCCGGACTGTAAACATTTCTCCAAGGCTAAAGGCGGTAAGCCGAAGGACAAGAAAATAAGAGGGCTTGCATGGGTGGCACTGCGATGGGCAGCGAAGGTACGCCCAAGGGTAATAATGCTGGAGAATGTCGAAGAATTTAAGACGTGGGGTCCACTTAACAGAGGGCACCATCCGATTAAAGCCAAGATAGGGGAGACCTTCAGAAAGTTCGTAGAACAGCTGGAAGGTCTTGGTTATGCGGTACAGTTCAGAGAACTCATAGCTGCTGATTACGGGGCACCCACAATGAGGAAGCGATTTTTTATAATCGCACGGTGCGATGGCAAGCCGATTGTGTGGCCGCTGCCGACACATGCTCCGGCAGACAGCAAGGCGGTCAAGGCAGGACTGCTTAAACCATATGTAGGAGCATACACACAGATAGATTTCAGTTTGCCATGTCCGAGCATCTTCGATACAGCAGAGGAAATAAAAGAAAAGTACGGCATCCGGGCGGTGCGTCCTTTAGCACCTAGGACAATGGAGAGAATTGCCCGAGGGCTGAAAAAGTTCGTGCTTGACAATCCAAAGCCATTTATCATTCAGGTGAATCACGGCGGCGAACGCAGACCGCTGGAGATGACTGAGCCGATGCCGACAATAACAGGCAAGCATGGTTTTGGAGTTGTTGAACCAGTGCTTGCACCATATCTCGGAGTTAATACAACGAATCACTCAGGTGGAAATTGTAAAAATCCAATACATACGATTACAACTGGAAACCAGCAATGTGTCATAAGCGCGGCGCTGATACAATATCATTCAGAGACTGCAGGAAATGTGAGAGGTCAGGCTGTTGATGCTCCGATTATGACTGTCGATAGTTCTAACCGTTACGGTCTTGCGGTCACTTTCTTGAGTAAATATTTTAATGGATTTTATAAAGGCGCAGGAGACAAGCTCGACAATCCACTGCCGACAATAACAGCGCAGGACCACAACAGCATAGTGACAGCGAATCTGATACAGCTGAATAATCATTGCGATGGCCGTGATATCACCAAGCCTATTCCGACGATAACGGCAGGTGATGGTCATTTTGCTGAGGTCAGAGCATTTCTTGTGAAATATTATGGCTCCGGAACAGGTCAGAACATAGAAGAGCCATTGGACACTGTAACGGCAAGAGATAGGTTTGGGCTTGTCACTATAAAAGGCATTGATTATCAGATTGTTGATATAGGGCTGCGAATGCTGGAGCCAAAGGAGCTGTACGGATGTCAAGGCTTTCCAGATGATTACATTATAGACCGTGACTGCGATGGCAAGCCATACCCGAGAAGCGAGCAGGTTCGAAGATGCGGCAATGCCGTATGTCCGCCAATTCCGGCAGCGCTTGTCAGAGCTAACCTGCCGGAGCTGTGTGTTGCAGCCCGGATGCCTAATATGAGTATCGTGCAGGAGCAGACAGGACAGTTGAGGTTTGCATGAAAATTATAGGGCAGATTTTAAGAGAGAGGTATAATTAGTGGTTGTCGAAAAGGCTAAAAAGAATAGTAGAGAAGGTGTTGTGTTGAAAAGCATTTTGAAATATCCAGGAGCAAAAAATCGTCTTGCACCGTGGATATGCGAATATATACCGAAGCATGAAGTTTATTTAGAGCCATTTGCAGGAAGTCTAGCAATTCTTTTTAATAAGCAACGAAGTCACATTGAAACGGTGAATGATCTTGATGGAGAAATTGTAAATTTTTTCCGGATATTAAGAGACCGAGGAGAAGAGCTTGAACATATTATAGAATTAACGCCATTTTCTAGGCAGGAGTATAAAGCAGCTTATGAGGTGTCAGAGGATGAACTTGAGAGAGCACGAAGATTTGCCGTCAGATGTTGGATGGGATTTGGTTGTGGAAACCTGTATCAAAATGGTTTTAAATCAGGTAAACAAGCGAAGTCGCCTAATCCAGCTAGAGCATGGGGGGAACTTTCTGAAACAATGCGCCTTGCAACAAAAAGATTACAGGGTGTTCAAATTGAAAATCTACCAGCTGTAGAATTGATAGAAAGATATAATACAGAGGATGTTTTTATATATGCTGATCCTCCATATTTGCATGGGACAAGAAAAAATTATCTTTATAAACATGAAATGACGGATGCAAACCATAAGGAACTGCTTGATGTATTAGTTAGACATAAGGGAAAAGTTCTTTTGTCAGGATATGACAATGACATGTATAATAATACACTTCAAGGATGGAATAAAGTGCAGAAAGCTACAATAGCAGAGGGAGGACGTGCGAGAATAGAAACATTATGGATGAATTATGAAATAGAAAATGGACAGATTTCGTTGTTTAAACTAAAAAATTTTTAGGTCAAAAAGCAAGGAGAAAATTTTATGACACAAGAAATGACAAGAGAAATTGTACAAGCTTTACCAAGTTTATACCCACTTCAACCAGTGGAGGAGGAAGCAATTCTTATTTTACTAAATGATAATGTGTCTGAAAAAGATAGTGAAATGGGAGACCATGATAAAAAGAGCAGATGTGAACAGTGTGTATATTTCGGGAAAGCGTCAGACGCGCCTGAAACAGTTGAAGAGGACTGTATGTGGCAGCCGTGTGAGGATGAAAACTGCACATTACCATGTGAGAAAGGAGCAGGGAAAGATTAACAAAGAAAAATAAGTGTAAACTTTCATATGGAGAAGAAATAGTGAGTTAAAGATGAGTTAATTGAATTGAATTATATTATAAATAAATCAATAGGAGGCAAGAAAAATGGGATGTATATGTGCGACTGCAACAGATGAGTATCATGGCTGGAGATGCAGCATAACAGATGGAGCGTGTATGTTTTTACAACCAAATCAGGACGCTTGCGCTGATGAGTATGGGGAAGTTGAGCATACAGAGAAATGGCTAAAAAATAAAGAGGAGAAGAGACAATTACATATTGACTAGCATAACAAAGCTGATAAAATGAAAAGGAACGGTCTGCCAACCGTTCCAATTCCTATATTTATTAGAATCTTTAATAATTATAACAGATATCTGTTATAAATCAAGGGGGCTGTCTATGTCAGCACCAAGAATACCGGATTTACAGGAGGGGAAGCTGCTTAAGGAGATTGATTTTCAGATTCTTATGAGCAGAGAGAAAATAAGAAATCACGAGAAGTCTATAGCCAAGATTAAGAAGATGGCTGGCTTGAATGGACCTTCGGGTGTGAGAGCAATGAACTATTCAGGCCAGCCGGGTGGTGGCAGTATGCATGGAATGGCTCTTCCGGATGCGCTGGAAGCGATAGCGAATGACAGCGCACATATCGAACATGAAAGAAATCGGATAAGAGCTCTGCAGAAGAGACGGCGCAGTTTGATTAAGGCAGCCCAATTTCTTGACGGAATCGAACAGCAGGTTTTTGTGGATCGCGTTCTATATGCAATGACACAGGAAACCGCGGCGGAAACAATCGGTGTGTCTACAAGACAACTACAACGTGTCGAAAAAGATATGAAAACAAACTCCGATGTATTCTCACTGTGATGTGAAAAGTGCAAAATTTTGATTCACGTTTTGGTTCAAAAAAATGATAGCTTTTATGATAATATGAATCAGGCAAAAATTCAGTAAAATCAAGGCTTGGACGGCAATTTGATTTTTGAAAATCATGTCGTGTTTTATGTCGTGTTTTTGTCGTAAAATATGTCGTGTTTTTGTCGCGTTTGTTGTGATATAATGAGTATAGTCAAAAGTGTGTGAAGCAATCCTGATGATGGGGTTGCTTTTTTCTTTGGGACAGAGAGGTGAAGGATGAACACAGTTGAGCCAATCCGTGACCTTGAGACAGTGTTGGACATTGCAGATTATCTTAAGGTCAGGAATAAAAGGGATTATGTAATGTTCATGTTCGGAATATATTCCGGACTAAGAATATCTGACATATTACAGTTTCGTGTCCGCGATGTGCGGGACAAGGATTTTATATGCCAGAGGGAAAAGAAAACGAAAAAGGAAAAGAGATTCCCAATTAACAAAGAGCTAAAAGCAATTATAGCTGAATACATTACAGATAAGAGAGACTTTGAGTTCCTTTTTAAGTCACCGGGTAAGCCCAACCAGCCAATAACCAGACAGCAGGCATATAACATATTAAGCTCTGCGGGGAAGCAGTTCGGGCTTGACAGCATTGGGACGCACACGCTTCGCAAGACGTTCGGATATCACATGTATAAACAGACAGGTGACGCAGCTCTCATAATGGACATTCTTAATCACTGTGATATTCATTATACATTAAGATACATAGGCGTCAATCAGGACTGTAAGAACAAGGCTTATAATGGTCTGTCTTTTAAGAGATAGGCTATTTTTTTATGCCAAAATGAGACTGGAAAACGGCAGGTCTTTTTTATTTTGCCTATGACTTGACATATTTAGCACTTGTCAAATGGTGGGTACGATTTTTTCGTGACATCCTATAGGTAGAAAATGAAATAAGGAGCACTTGACAGAATACTAGATATGTCAACACTTTTTATGACGATTGTAGACACATTGCAAGAACGAATGTTCGAGAAAAATCCCCGAAAAGAGCATAGGTTCTTCTGTGCCGGAAATAGAGTTGCGGGTTCGTTCGACCCGAAATCTTTTTAGCCACAGAAAATTTTTAACGAAAACTGCCGTTTCCGTTAGATGGAGGTAATACGATATGACGAATAAGACAAACGATAATTCAGAGGTTGTAATAGACAGTTTTAAGACAACGGATATCAGTGCCATCACGGTAAACTCCGCAACACTTGAGAAGATTCTTCAGCTATCAGATCGAAGGATAAGACAGCTTGCCGAGGAGAACATCATAATTAGAGCTGCCAAGGGGCGTTATAAGCTTATGGAGAGCATAAGCAATTATATTCTTACACTCAAGGTATCACTGGAAGCAGGCAATACCCAGTCAGCGGATGGAGAGCTTGACCTTGAGGAGGAGAAGGCGATACACGAGCGTGTCAAGCGGCACATCTCGGAACTTAAGCTGCTGACCATGCAGGGCGAACTTCACAAGTCTGAGGATGTAGAGCGTGTCATGACAGATATGCTTGTGTCCATTAAGACAAAGCTGCTTTCAATGCCCTCCAAGCTTGCACCGATTCTTGTATCGAGAAGTGATATCGATTTTGTAAAAAGGACTATCAATTCAGAGGTGCTTGAGATACTCAATGAGCTTAAGGACTATAACCCTAAAGACTTTTACGATGATGAGTATGTAGACAAGGGAGACGATGATGAGGACATCGATGAAGAAGGTTGACAGGAAAACGGTGCGACTTTTTAAGAAAATTGCAACGATATTATCACCGCCACCTGTGTTGACGGTAAGTCAATGGGCGGACGAATACAGGAGATTATCACCTGAGGCATCGGCTGAGCCGGGGCGATGGAACACCGACAGAGCTCCATACCAGAGAGCTATCATGGATGCAGTTAATGATGCGAGGTGCGAAGATATTATCATAATGTCTTCGGCACAGGTCGGAAAGACAGAGCTTATCCTTAACATAATAGGCTATTATATAGATTACGACCCATCTCCGATATTAGCGCTACAGCCAACTCTTGAGATGGCACAGACATTTTCAAAGGACAGACTTGCTCCGATGCTCCGCGATACACCTGCACTCAAGGGGAAGGTCAAGGATGCCCGGTCAAGGGATTCGGGAAATACTATTCTGCATAAGACATTTCCGGGTGGACACATAACGATGGTTGGAGCCAATTCGGCAGCAGGTCTTGCTTCACGACCTATTAAGGTTGTGCTTATGGATGAGGTTGACCGATACCCGGCATCAGCCGGAACAGAGGGCGACCCGATTAAGCTTGCTGAAAAGCGTACAACAACTTTCTGGAACCGAAAAAAAATAAAAGTCTCAACACCGACCATTAAAGGACGGTCTCCGATTGAGAAGGAGTTCTTAACATCGTCTATGGAAGAATGGAATGTACCCTGTCCGTGTTGTGGAAAGTATCAGCCTTATGAGTGGGGGAGAATACACTTCTCCGATGTGACGATGGAATGTAAGTTTTGCTTGGAACATATAAGCGAGAGAGACTGGAAAAGCAATCCGGGGAAATGGGTTGCTGCAAAAGAAAATAATAAAAAAAGAGGATTCCATCTCAATGAGCTGGCTTCGCCGTGGAAGCACTGGGAGGAGATTATTGAGGACTTCAAGGAAGCCGACAGGGATAGAAAACAAGGAGATATCGAGAAGCTTAAGACTTTTGTTAACACAGCACTGGGAGAGCCTTGGGAAGAAAGAGGGGAAGCTGCAGATGATAATGTACTTCTATCAAGGAGAGAGAGGTACAACGCAGACCTTCCGGATGGAGTGCTCCTTGTGACTGCCGGAGTTGATGTTCAGGATGACCGTTTTGAGGTGGAGATTACAGGATGGGGTAAAGGCTATGAGAGCTGGGGCATTTTGTACAAAAAGATAAAATGCAATCTCGAACAGGAAGAGGCATGGGATAAGCTTGAACAGTTCCTCGACACAGAACTTTATTTTGAAAATGGAAATTCGTTGCTGATTGCTGCCACCTGCATTGATACAGGTGGTCATTTTACTTCGGAAGCATATAAGTTTCTAAAAAAAATGGAGCGGAAGCAGAAAAAAATCTTTGGTATTAAGGGTATGGGCGGTGAAGGAATCCCACTCATAAACAAGATTTCAACTAACAATGTTGAAAAGGTCCGGATTTTCATACTTGGAGTTGATTCAGGAAAGGAAATCCTGATGACACGACTTAAGACGGTTGATGAAGGACCGGGTTACTGTCATTTTCCAATCAATGCCGACAGAGGCTATGATGAGACGTATATTAAGGGCTTGACAAGCGAACAGAGAGTTGTGTCTGTTAAGGATAACAGAGCAACACTTAAATGGGTTAAGAAGTCGGGTACAAGAAATGAGCCGCTTGACCTCAGGAACTATTCAACGGCAGCAGCCGAGATATTAAGACCTGATTGGGACGTCCTTGAAAAGAAAATCCGGCAGGGAATAAATTACATGAAAAAGCAGCCGCCTAAAGAGCGGCAGAAACGAAAAGGCGTTGTAAACAGCGGAATACAGGTGTGAGAGGCGGTGAAGAAAATGGCAAATGAAGCATTAGAGAGAGCAAGAAGAAGGCTTGAGTTATATTATAAGGCGGAGGAGGCGATTCTTACCGGTCAGGAATATACAATCGGCTCCAAGAAGCTGAGAAGAGCAGATTTATCGGACGTTCAGGCAATGATTTCAAAACTTGAGAAGGATGTTAAGGCATTGAATAGCGGAGGAAAGAACAGGGCAGTCCGCGCGGTACCGCTTGATATCTAGGAGGTTAAAATGAATGTAATTGATAAAATGGTGGCTGTAATCAATCCTGTAAGAGCATTAGAGCGCGAGAAAGCGCGGTGCCGCTTAGGTATAATACAGAAATTTTACAATAGCGGTTATGACGAGGGAGGTGCCTCACATGATAAGAACTCAATGCGCGGGTGGAGGGCATCAAGTAAGTCACCGCAGGAGGATATAGACAGGAACCTTGATACGCTCAGGCAGCGAAGCAGGAGCCTGATGATGTCGGCGCCGATCGCGGTATCTGCAATCAAAACTAACAGAACTAATATAGTTGGAATGGGGCTGAGGCTTAGACCAACAATAGACCGCGAGGTATTAGGAATGTCGGATGAAGAGGCTAAGCGTTGGGAGAAGAAAACACAGAGGGAGTTTGAACTGTGGGCGAAATCGAAACAGTGTGATGCAATCAAGGTAAATAATTTCTATGAAATGCAGCAGATTGCATGCATGTCTTGGCTTACCAACGGAGACGCTGTTGGTCTTATCGAATATTGCGATGAGGAAAAGGCTTTTATGCCGTATGAGTTACGAATCCACCTGATCGAGTCGGATAAGGTATGCAATCCACAATCTACAGGAGCTTATGTGAATCTGTGGGAGACCAATCCTGATAATGGTAACAGGATATACAATGGTGTGGAGATTGATTCCAAGGGCGGCGTTGTTGCATATCATATATGCAATACATATCCCAATTCTGCACTTGTCACACAGAAAAAGTGGACGAGAGTAAAAGCATTTGGGGATAGAACAGGAATGCCTAATGTCCTTATGATTTTCGAGAGCGAACGCGCCGAACAGTATAGGGGGGTTCCGTATCTTGCGCCGGTCATTGAAGCATTAAAACAGCTCACACGGTACAGCGAGGCTGAGATAATGGCAGCAGTTATAAACGGATTTTTTACAGTATTTATAACATCCGAAAAGAGTCCGTCTGAGATGCCTTTTACAGGAATCGCAGGTGATGATGAGGACGAATATGATACGGACAACAGCTATGGCTTGGGACCGGGAATGATAAATGTGCTTGCTCCGGGTGAGGATATCAAGATGGCGGATCCTTCACATCCTAATTCGAATTTTGACGCATTCACAACCGCGTATGCAAAATATATAGGTGCAGCCCTTGAGATTCCATCGGAGCTGTTGCTCAAACAGTTCGGAGCAAGCTATTCAGCGTCCAAGGCGGCACTTGAAGAGGCGTGGAAGGCTTTCAAGATGAGGCGTGCATGGCTGATTGATGATTTCTGCAAACCTATATACGAGATATGGCTCACGGAGGCAATTGCCAAAGGAAGAATCAAGGCTCCGGGTTTTTATCTTGATGCCTCAATAAGGGAAGCCTGGTGTAAATGTGCATGGAATGGACCGGCACAGGGTATGTTAGACCCGCTAAAAGAGATAAAGGCGGCGAAGGGGCGTGTTGACCTTGGAGTATCAACGAGAGAGATTGAGACGATGGAGATGAACGGCGGGAATTTTGATGACAACGCAGCCCAGTTAAAACACGAAGCGGTACACATGGGCGAGATAAATAGTTTGTTAAATAATACAGATGACGCACAAGGCAATAATGAGGAGGATGAGAATGGCGAAAATCAATATTAAAGGCGCGATTGTTTCGGATGATGACAAATGGATATATGATTATTTTGGACTTAATTCAACCTGTCCGGCTGATATACATGCTGCAATAAGTGAGGCGGCGGGAGCAGACCTTGATGTTGAAATCAACTCAGGCGGCGGTGATGTAATCGCCGGTAACGAGATTTATACGGCACTGAGGATGTACAAGGGCAATGTAACATGTATGATTGTTGGAATGGCAGCGTCCGCAGCTTCATACATTGCTACAGCGCGAAAGTGTGTTATTACACCGGTCGGGCTTTATATGATACATAATGCTTCCGGAAGCGCCTCCGGTGATTATCATGCGCTTGACAAAGGGTCGGAGATTTTACAGACGGTCAATAAGGCGATAACAGCTGCGTATGCAGAAAAAACGTCCATGAGCCAGGAGAAAATTCTTGAACTTATGGACAAAGAGACGTGGCTTACAGCGGATGAGGCTGTTGCCTATGGATTCGTGGATTCCATAATTGAAAATCAGGAAAATAGGACAGCCAATCAGACGATTGGCTTTTTTAATGGGAAAATTGCGATATATAACAGTACACAGATTCTTGACCGTGAGACGATTGAGAAAACCAGAAAGATGCTGTTAAGCCCTTCGGATAAAGTTAAAAACGCCACTTCGGAACAGGTAGTTTCGGATAGTGTTTTAATAAAAAATAAGAAAGCAGAGGGAAAAGAGGAAATGGACAAAGCACAGAACAGTAACATTTCTACAGTTGAGGAGCTTGAGGCAAATTACCCTGATCTTGTTCAGCAGATAAGAGCTGCCGCTGTAGCGGAGGCTGCAAATGCAGAGAACGAGCGTTTGAAGGCAATAGATGATATTGCCGCTCAGATTTCAGATGAGATGGTTAATGAGGCTAAGTATGGCAAGAACAGGATGACAGCGGAGACACTTGCATTCAATGCCTTCAGACGCAACGCGGTTTTAGCGAACGAAACATTTAACAGTCTTAAACAGGATGTAAAGGATTCCGGAACGGCGGGTGTCGGCTCCGATGCCAATGCAGGGATGGCAGATGGGGAGTCAAAGCTGAACAGCGATGACAAGGTGCAGAATCTTGCCAATATGTTAAAGAGAAAGCAGAGGTGAGTCAGATGGGAGAAAATCTTTATAAGAAAGTAGGAGAATTTACACCGGACAAGCTCATTGCCGGCAATGCGATTCCGATTACTGCAAAAGGAATTACAGTAGCCAAGGGGCAGGGTGTACTTGTTAGAGGCACTCTCCTTGGAGTTGCACATGATAATACACATAAGAAGACGGACACAACGGAAACTTATGAGGGTACAAGCGGGTCGCAGACTGATACAATCGGGGCTGATTGTATCCTGTGTGAGGACGTTGACGCAACCAGCAATGATGTCACCACAACAGGCTATATAACAGGTGAGTATAATGCGGCTGCAATTATTCTTCCGGAAGAGAAGAGTATTAACACACATGCTCAGGAACTTCGCAAGCTTGGACTATACATCAAGCCTGTACAGGAATATTAGAAGGGAGATTGAAAAGATGGCAGAATATACAACAAGAGAGATGGTAGAGGCTATCGAGCTTGCACCACCTGTGAGAAATTTTTTAACAAGAACTTTTTTCCCGCGTGAACGTACACATGTAGCAGAGAAAATTGAGGTTGATGTTAAGAAGGGTAAGCGTGTAATGGCGCCGTTTGTATCGCCTAGAATAGGTGGTAAGGTAATAACAAGGCAGGGATTCCAGACCAATGAGTTTACAACACCGAGAATTGCACCTGAGCGTGTTATGACAATTGACGATATCTCAAAGCGAACTCTGGGTGAAAATGTGTATAGTAAAAAAACACCTTCACAGAGAGAGGATGAGCTTCTTGTGGATGATTTAAAGGAGCTTGATGATTCCATTCAGCGCAGAGTTGAATGGATGTGCCGTCAGGTCATTTTTGAGGGAAAACTTGATGTTGTTGACAAGGAAGCCGGCGTTGATTTCCAGATCGACTATGGTTTTAAGAATATCACGGTGCTCACATCAGATAAGTATTGGAGTTTATCGACGGTTAATCCGATGCCTCTTCTCAAAAAGGAGAGAAGAAGAATCATTAAGGAGTCAGGAGTTGCTCCTGATATGCTTCTGTTTGCCGAAGATACGATTGATACATTCATAGATAATCCATTCATCAAGGAAGCTATGAACATCAGGAATATGCAGAATATTGAGATTAAGCCAAAAATTATAGATGAAGCTCTGACATTTTACGGCAGAATTGCTTCTCTTGGGCTTGATATCTACTCCTATAATGAGAGCTTCATTAACGATGAGGGCGGAGAAGAGGACATTATTCCATCAGGCGCCTGCCTTATGGCAAGCTCAAAGGGAATAGGAGGTCTTGAGTTCGGGCTGATTACACAGATTGAGGACAAGAAGTTCCAGTCCTACGAAGCTAAGCAGGTACCGAAAATCTATTGCAATGAAACATCTGAGGTAAAAACCCTGCGTCTTACATCAAGGCCGCTTCCTAAGCCGGATGACATCGCGAGCTGGTCTGTAATATATCCGAACGGTCAGGGAGAGTAAGGAGGCGCTATGATAAGAGCAAATGTTAATATAAATACGTCCAAGGCTGAGTATAAGCCGGGAGATATAATTAAGGAGAAGCTTAGTCCGGCTGATATGGCTTATCTTAAAAAGCATAAATTCATTATGGTTGAGGATGAACTGCTGAATACGGAGGAGCCATCAGACAGTGAGGATGGCTTTGACGGATTCGGATATGGCGAAGATGGGCAGCAGGATGCCGGTCTTGAGTATATGGACGAGACAGCACTTCAGAAGCTTAAGAAAGATGAGCTTGTCGAGTATGCTGCGAAACTTGGTCTTGAGCTTGATGAATCAATGCTCAAGGGCGAGCTCATAGAGGCAATCCTTAATCATGTTGAGGAGCAGGCGGCTGGGTAGGTGATACTATGGGATTCAAGGAACAGCTCAAAGAGGACTTGGATGCCGTTTTTTATAATACGGATGAATTTGCTGAGAGACATTGTATTAATGGGGAAAATGTGAATATCGTTGTGGATAACGATGCACTTGCTGAGTTGTTTATACAGCGGCAGATACATACGGAACAGATATTCACAGATTCCATTATGTTCTATGTCCGCAAGTGTGACTTAGGTTTTGAACCTGTTCCGGGACAGTATATAAACTATGATGGTGATGGCTATAAAATCACGGACGTTAAGACGGACGATGAGAGTTATACCATTGTTCTGGGGGTGAATGAGGCATGATCGAAGCTAATATAGAGATAAGCAGGTCGGATATAAAGGAAATAAAACGGAGATTAGGCGCATTTGAAGATAAAACTCCTGATGTTTTATCTAGGGCTATAAACCGAACGGTGGCGTCAATTAAGACGGAACTTAAGCGTGAGGTGGCAAAACATTATAGAATAGCCCAGAAAGATGTTGCCGTAACTCTTAATGACAAAAAGGCAACTTCAAAACAGCTATATGGTTGTGTAGAATCAAAAGGCACGGTAATTCCTTTGCTCAAATTCAGTGTTTCTCCAATGAGAACTGTAACATACAATGATTATGGAGAACCGAATCCGTCCCATTATTCGGCTGCTGTTTTTAAGGGACATGGTCTGATACCGCTTGACCATAATCCTAAGGCGTTTGTAGCAATTATGTCTAATGGTCATGGAGGCATATTTGAGCGTACGGGAAGATGGAAAAGTGAGCGTCATTCAAAACAGACAAGAGAGGCTAATAGAGGACCGAATGAAAGGGCACATTCTAAACATAATGAAATTATAAAAGAGCTTAAGGGTCCATCAGTTCCCCAAATAATTAAAAACAAAGAGGTAATTGCCACTATAAGGGACAAGGCAGAGAGTACGCTTCATAAGCGAATTGATGCTGAAATCAATTATATTTTATCAAAGGGGGCGGCTAAGAATGACGGAGCTTGATTTAATTGATGGTCTGGTAGAGGAAGTCAAGGTAGCTCTTAAGGATTTTCGGCTGCGTTCCGCAAAAGAGAATATTGTACCTATTAACATTTATCCGCAAAATCTTCCGCTCAAAAGGGAGAAGGGTGATGAACGGCAGTATCCCTATGTATTGATAGGTTTTGACAATGAAGAAATTGAAGAAAAGACATCACCTATGAATGTAGCTGTATTTTTTTTAATCGGTATCATTGATAAGGAAGATGATAAGCAGGGATACAGGGATGTATTGCAGGTTGCGAATCTTATCTATCAGCATATATTCAGGAAGGGAGCTATTGCCAAAGCTTTCAGACCGTCATACCCATTTAAGATTGTGTTACAGCAGGATGACACCCATCCGTATTATATAGGGGGAATTTCAAGCGTGTGGGAGATGCCTGTAATTGAAGAGGAGGACAAATTTACATGAATCAGTGCATGTATATAGGCCCGGCAGTGCTGGGAGTAGTAAAAAACAGTACAATATTTATAGGGGAGCTCCCGGCGAGACTTAATAAGCTTGTCGAGGAGCTCCCTTGCGTTAGGAATTTAATAGTCCCTATTGACAGGCTCACTAGGGCAAAGCAGGCATTATCTGAGCATGGAAGCGTTGAGAATGTTTCCTATCATCAGGTTCTGGATTATAAGAAGGGAGAGAAAAACTAATGTCAATATATAAACATGGCATAAGCACAAGCAGAAAGGCAACTGCTATGACATCACCGGTTACATCAACTGCCAACGTAACAGTTGTCATCGGTACCGCTCCGGTAAATATGTGTGAGAATCCGTATAAGGCGGCAAATGTGCCTATGGTCGCATATACAAAGGCGGATGCAATTAAGAAGATGGGTTGGAGTGAGAACTTCAAGGGTTACACAATATGTCAGAGCATGTATGCGGCATTCAATGTGTTCGCTGTCGCTCCGCTGGTAATGATTAATGTGCTTGATCCAAGCAATGAGAAACATATTACTGCTGTGATTGCCACAGCTTATGATGTGGCGAATAAGAAAGCAACAATCAACGTAGAGGGGATTTTACTTGATACGATTGAAATTACAACCACGGAGGGAACACCGCTTAGCAAGGATGCGGATTATGTATCATCATTTGCTGATGATGGCACGGTAATAATTGGTTTTACAGATGAAGGTGCTGTAAAGGCAGGGGTTAGTGTCAAGGTGGCGTACACCAAGCTTAAGCCGGAGGGAGTAACATTTGAGGATATCATAGGCGGCTACAATGTATCGACAAGAACCAAAAAGGGATTAGAGGTGATTGCTGATATATATCCTAGGCTTGGAATTGTTCCGGGAACACTTATTGCTCCTGGCTTTTCACAGAATCCGGCGGTCAATACGGCAATGACTGCTAAGGCTAACCTGATTTACGGCATGTTTTCCTGCAAGGTTATCAGTGATATAGACTGTTCAAGTTCCGGTGCTGATTCCATTGATAAGGTTAAAGAGTGGAAAAATAATAATGCATATTCAGACCGCCGTACCTTTGCTGTGTGGCCAAAGGTAAAGGTAGATGTTTATCATTATTATTTTTCGGCTCAGCTTGCAGCCCTTTTACAGAGGCTTGCAGCAGATAACAGCGGCGTACCTTCTGCTTCATGCGACAACAAGGGACTTAAGATAAGCGGTCTTGTAATTGAGGACGGCTCAGAAGTCAGCTTCGATATGGATGAAGCCAATGATTACTGCAACGCAAATGGGGTAATCACGGCTGTCAATATTGATGGTTTCCTTGCCTGGGGAAACAATACATCAGTATATCCACAGTCAACGGACGTTATCGACAGATGGGTAACATCTGTAATGATGTTTGACTATATAGAAAATAACTTTAAAAGAAGCTTTTTTAACAAGATTTCAAACAAGGCAGATTACCGCGAAATCGAGGATGTAGTACTTTCGGAGAATCTTTCACTTAATGGTTTACGTGGACGAGGAGACATTGCAGGCGGCGAGATATCATTCAGCCGTGATGACAATCCTACGTCACAGATTCTTGCAGGAAAAATTACATTCAGAGAACGTATTGCTCTTTATCCGCCTATGGAAGATATTGAGAATGTGTTCGAGTTCGATCCAACAATGTTGGATGCAGCACTAGAAGGAGGAAGTAACTGATGAGTAGAAATAATGCTTATGAATTACCGGACAAGCTTAATAATTTTAATGTGTACGATGGAAAGTATAAGCTTACAGGAGTGGCATCCGAGATCACATTGCCATCGTTAGACCCTAAGACAGATACTCTTAACCTGGCTGGTATGGCGGGTGAGATAGAAAGCGAAGTTATCGGTTCCTACGGCTCCATGAAGCTGGAGATATCATTTGCAAACCTGTGTGCGGATTTCTTTGCTTTCGCGGCAAGTGCAGAGCCGGTAGTACTTCGCGGCTCTCAGGAGGTTTTCAATACACAGACACAGTCCAAGGATTCTGTGCCAATCGTAATAACTGTAAAGGGCCGTACCTTGAACATAAATCCCGGCTCATTTAAGAAGGGTGGCAAGGGTGAGCCGAAGATTTCCAAGGAAATCACTTACCTTAAAATTGTTATTAACGGTGAAACACAGCTTGAGCTTGATAAGTTAAATTCAATTTTTATACTTGGCGGCGAAGATATGCTTGCTAAGGTCAGAAGTCAGATTTAAGGAGGTTTAACAGCTATGAATGATAATGATGATTTAAAGACAGCAGTGGAGCAGGATGTGACGGAGAATGGTGACGAGGAGCTTGATATGTATGTCAAGTTCAGCAAGCCGTACAATTTTGAGGATGAGGTGTTTGAGGGGCTTGATTTAAGTGGTCTTAGCAATCTTAAGGCGAGCGACCTCAATGATATCGAGAAGAAGTACTATAAGACTGGCGTTGCGAGCTTCACACCTGAAAATACCACAACTTATGCAATGATTGTAGCCCAGAAGGTGACAGGACTCCCGGTAGAGTTCTTTCAGCAGCTTCCAATCAAGTATATGTATAAGGTTAAAAACCGCGTTGTAAATTTTTTCTACAACTAGGAATAAGGGCAAAGGACGGACAGAATCTGCGAAAGATGGCTGTCCGTCTTTCATTGTCAACCCAAACCGGATTGGATTTTTATATGGGTCTTCCGGTTGAGGAGCTCCTGGCTATTACGGAGGAAGTGATAGAATATGGCAAAGAAAACAGAATACGAAATAGCCCTGATGGTAGGCGGTAAGGTACAGGCATCTTTCGGCAGCAGCATCAAAAATGTTGAACAGAGCATAGATTCACTCAATAATATGGCTCAAACTGCCGCCGCCGCAATCACATCGGCATTTGCTGCTGTGAAAGTGGGGCAGTTCGTGGGCGATGCTGTGAATACATATTCATCTTTTGAACAGGCAATGGCGACAACGGCTGCCACAGCAAATGCATCCCAAACGGAGTACGAGCGTCTTGAACAGGCGGCGCTGGCTATGGGAAAAGCAACAACCAAAACGGCGACAGAATCTGCGGAGGCATTGGGCTATATGGCACTTGCCGGATGGGATGTTGACAAGTCAATCGCTGCTCTCGAACCTGTTCTTCGGTTGTCAGAGGCTACACAGATGGACTTGGCAAGATGCTCAGACCTTACCACAGATTCCATGTCGGCACTTGGCTTGTCAGTAGACAATCTCGGAGATTATCTTGACATATGTACGGCGGCTAATAATAATGCGAATACCACAGCGGAAGCTCTTATGGAAGCGTTTATCGGATGCGGCGGTGCAGCTAAGACCGTTGGTGCTGACCTTACAGATATGGCAACTGCTCTTGGTGTACTTGCAAATAATGGTACCAAGGGTGCGGAAGCCGGAACTGCTTTGAATGCCATGCTTGTAAGAATTTCAAGCAAGGACACGGCAATTAAAGCAATGAAAGAGCTTGGTGTATCAGCTTTTGATGCGTCCGGGGAGTTTATCGGTCTCAATGAAGTGCTGGTACAGTTAAGTGCGGCAATGGCAAATCTGACAACTGAACAGCAGACAGCATATATGTCTGATATTGCCGGCACCAATTATTACACGGAGATGAGTTACCTCCTCAATTCGGTTAAAGACTCAGCAGATGGCACAGCTAACGCCTGGGACACACTCTCGGCTTCACTGGAAAATTCTGATGGTGCCTTGGAGAACATGGCAGCGACTGTGACAGACACGCTCAGTACGTCATTCCAGATTCTCAATTCTGCAACCGAGGATGCACAGATTCATCTTGTTGATGCATTCGGAGACAATCTTAAAGGTGCTGTTCTCAACCTGGCTGAGTTTATTCCGACCGTGACAGATAATTTTATCAAGTTTGCAGATAAGTCACAGCTCAAGGTTTCCAAGGTATTTAATACAGTCCAGAAGGATGCGGCAAAGGCATGGGAGGTTATGTCGAGCCTTGGAAGTGGATTTATCGAAAATTTTGACACAATAGAAACTGTTGTGGTTGGAGTTGGAACCGCTTTCGTGAGCTACAAAGTGATAAACATGCTTATAAAAGGTACGAGTGCGGCACTTAGCTTTGGTAATGCAATCAAAATGATGGCGGTATCTAATCCTGTATTATTTTCCATCACAGCGGCGGCAACAGCTATTGCCGGAGTAACAGCGGCGGTTAAAAAGGCGGAAGAGCAGGCAAGACAAAGCGACCTTGAAAGTCATTTCGGAAATATCGCGTTATCTCTTGAAGAAGTGTCACAGATTGCAGACTATATCGTTATGAATGACAGCCTTGCAAAAATGCAGGAGTCTTTGTCGGCTTTCAGTGAGCTGGATGGTATCCGTGAGAGCATGGAGAAGAGCATTAAGGCGATTAACAAGGCAAACTGGAAAGTCTCAATCGGGATGGAGCTGACACAGTCAGATAAAGATGCTTATCTCAGTGATATTCAGAATTATATAAGCGAGGCCAGTGAGTACTTAACTCAGGAGAGGTATGCTGCAAATATAAGTCTTTCAGCTTTTGCTGATGGAAATACTGAACGGCAGAACATCGTGAGCAAGATAGATTCATTTTACGCTGATGTGTACACAGAGCTGCAGGGAGCTGGAACCAGATTGAGCAACATTGTCAATGCGGCTTTTGAGGATAACTTCCTCGATATCGACGAATCTAAGGCAATTGCTCAGGCACAGGAATCAATGGCTAAAGTCATGAATAGCCTTGCAACAAGTGAGTTTGATGCGAAGCTGGAGATAATGCAGACGAAGTTTTCGGCAGAAGATTTGGATGCGGAATCGTTTCAGGCACTTTTAGAACAGCTTGAGCCGATGATTGAAGATGCAAAGAATGGTTTCGAGGAAGAGTGGCAGTACCGTTTGCAGATGGCTAAACAGGCATTGAACTACGGCTCAATTACACAAGCTGAATATGATACAGCAGCATCGGAATATTATAATGACTACCTTGAAAATGTCGCAGGCGTAGAAGTCAGAGCTCAAAATTTTATGTTAAATACCATTGGAGACAATTATAGTGCTGAAATAGCAGATTATAATGCACATGTGCAGGAAGTTCTTGAAAAGTATCAGGATGAAAATCTTAAAGGTGCATGGGAATCTAATCCAGAAAATGCAATGGAATATATCATGCAGGATACTTGGCTTAATGATATACCTAAAGAGACTAAACAGGCAATGGAATCTCTTTTAAATGCAATGGGGAGTTCAACAGAGGGACTTGAGCAACTAAAGGAACAATATGAAAAGGCAGGTCTTGATGTTCCTACTGATATATCAAATGCAATAGCAAGAACAAACAACTATGGGGCTATGACTGTATATACCAAGGCACTAGGCGGTCAAAGCGGAGATACTTCTGCAATGTATCAGGATTTATTACAGCAGATAGTTAATAATGATGAATTTGCTGAAATGGAAACTGCTATGCGTGAAAAAGGAATGGCACTGCCAGATAAAATAATTGAGGGAGCAGAGGATTCAATTCCGGATGCCTTCAAAGGGCTGTATTCCTACAGCAGTGGTTATTTGCAGGATATCTTTTCACAGGGACTTGATGTATCAACGGATGTAAATATCACGTTAAGACCAGTATATATGGGATGGAATCGTTCATTAGAAACTGAGACATATAATTCCGTATTGGCAGACAGGCGGCATGAAACTGTATTAGATAATGCATTGAATAGAGATGGGCATGTGATTACAGGCAATCTTGCTGATTTCAATTCCAAGGCTAGTCTGATAGGTCATGCCGATGGCGGTATTTTCACACAACCGCATGTGGCATGGTTAGCGGAGGAAGGACCGGAGGCGGCGATTCCGCTTGATGGAAGCTCTAACGCGATAGCATTATGGACGCGAGTCGGCAAGTTATTAGGAGTTCTTGATGGTGGTATGACAAGAAGCAGGGGAGAGGTGCTTTCTGAGGGCATTTCGAACTATGAAACTGTTAATAATACAACAGATGCTTCCACTGATTCCAAGCAGTTTGTTTTTGCTCCTAAGATTACTATTGAGGGCAACGCAAGCCGTGAGGATGTCGATAGTGCAATGTCATTATCAATGGAGCAGTTCAAAGATATGATGGAGGAGTACCTGGCTGAGAGAAGCAGGGTATCTTTCTCATGAGGTGTTTATGAGGAAATATACGACATTACAGGGTGATATGTGGGATTCCATATCATATAAGGTATACGGAAGCGAGAAATATGCGGGGTTGCTCATGAAGAGCAATCCTAAGCTTCTTGACATTTTTATTTTTAGTGCGGGAGAGGTGCTTTCAATACCGGATGTGACTGTTGAAGAGGAGTCTGACAAGCCGGCATGGAGATAGACAAAACATGGGTGATTTTGCTTTACCAAGAAGATCCTATCTGAAATTAACTTACAATGGTGTGGATGCGACAGATGAGTTTGATTCAGAAGCATTTGAGTATAATGATTCGGCATCGGGCGAAGCTGATACCATATCGCTTACAGTTAATAATCAGACAGGCAAATGGGTTAATAATTATATGCCGCAGGATGGAGATTATGTAGATGCTCAGATATGCGTTGAAAACTGGACAGGCAATGGCGATAATCGCAGTGTTGTATGCGGACAATTCGAGCTTGACAGTTTTAAGGCTTCAGGTTTTCCATCTGTGGCAAGTCTTAAAGGGATTTCAATACCCATAAGAAGAGATTTTAATGTGACTGCCAAGAATAAGAATTACAGCAGTACAACAGTTAAGAGCATTTTGTCAGAAATATGCTCTGATGCCGGAATTGAGCTTGTATATGAGAGTGCTGATTATAGTATTGAGGAAACGGAGCAGTCAGGAAAAACAGATATGGCTTTTGCTTTTGAACTGTGTGCCGATCATAATCTCGCAATGAAAATTTATAATAATAAGTTGGTTGTGTACGACCAGACGGATTATGAGAAAAAGCCTGCAGCATACTCTATCGATTTAAGTGAAATGCAGAAGTACGCGTATAGCTGTACGAAATCGCAGTTATATGATGGTGTCGAGATTCAGTACACCAATCCCGATAGCGATGATACGTTGACGTATTCATATAGTGTGCCGGGTACAGAGGGCAAGAGGAAGCTTTTTATCAATGAGCAGGTGGAAACATATAGGGAGGCTGAGATAAGAGCCAAATCGAGGCTTCTGGAAAATATAAGAGCTGCCGTATCATTGTCTGTGACTGTGAAAGGCGATACCAAGCACATGGCAGCAAGAAATGTCAATATAACAGGCCTTGGGAAGCTGGATGGTGTCTATTTTGTTGACAGCGTTGTGCATTCCAAGTCAGCTAAGGGAGCATATACCTGCCGGCTTAATATGCATTTATGTGTCACACATACAACCTTTTCAGATGCTCAGGATAGTGCAGAGCCGGAGACTGCTTCAGGTACAACGTATGTTGTTAAAACCGGTGATTGCCTGTGGAGCATAGCGCGCGGATTTTATGGCAGCGGAGCTAAATACACAATTATTTTCAATGCGAACAGGGACATAATTAAGGATCCGAGTCTTATATATCCTGGACAGGTGCTTAAGATTCCGGCAGAGTAGGAGGAGTAAATGCTGGACATTATAAGAATAGGCAGAATACATACAATTGATTACGAAAATGGAACAGCAAGTGTGATGTATAGCGACCGTAACAATCAGCCATCACCTCAGTTCCCATTTTTCAGCGCTACTTATGATATGCCACAGGTAGATGATATGGTTGTGGTTCTTTTGCTTCCGAACTCAACCTCCAAGGGCTTCATTCTTGGAGTACCTTGGAGCATTAAGAAAAAGCCGTCTGGCGGCGCCGTAGGAGTGTTTTATAAAGAATTTCCGGATGGAACGTATATAAAATACAATTCCAAGACCAAGACGATGGAGATATCGGCACCCAATGTCAGGTTTCAGTCACTTGTTGCAGATAATGTGACTGTTAAGAAAAAATTAGTTGCAAAGGACATATCAACAAAGACATTGAAGGCGGAGAAAATAGAGGCAGATACAGCAACGATTGTAAATCTTAATGTGACTGGCGAAGCATTGGGCAACTTTCCGGCCGGAAAGGAGAGTGCTTCATGATAGGGTATTTTGGAGTTGTGATTTTCAGTGTATCAGACCGAAAAATCCTAAGCTTTCACGATTTCAAGATGAATGCATCCGGAAGCTGGGGAGAACACAAGCGTAATGGAAAAAAATCCGAATATGAATTTCTTGGACCGTCTGCAAAGACGGTTTCTTTTACGATTGAGCTGAATGCCTCTTATGGTGTAAATCCGGGTGATATGCTTGATATACTTACCGGGTATGCCGAGAATGGGCTTGTAAGCCCACTTGTTATTGGGAACAAGAAAATAGGCGATAGATGGCGGTTGACCAAGGTATCATCCTCATGGAATCAGATTATGAGTGATGGTAAATTGATTAAGGCGTCGGCATCCGTGACACTTGAAGAGTATTCATAGGAGGGACGAGGATGGTATCAATTGATGATGTTAAATTGGAGTTAAAGTCCAATTCCGATATAAGCTCCGCATTACAGGAAGAGCTCATAAACAATGCTTCATTGATTTTAACAACATTCAAAGGAACAAACCCGCAGGATAGGGCAATGGGGTTGGTTTCAAGCGACATTCTGGGTCAGAATGTCAATAAAGCCAAGTGCGCATATTCGATTCAGGCAATTGAGCAGTTGGAGAAATACGAACCGAGGTTATCCGTGTCGGAAATCTCTTTTGATGTGTCAGAAAGTAAAATTATTCCAAAGGTGGTGATGACGTATGTCGGCTGATATTCAGAATCTATATAATCTGCCGGATATATCGGTTATTGATGATATTGATATCGAGGCTATGAAAAACGAGATGGTCAGAGACTATGAGGCTGCCTATAAAGAAGAGACGGGTGAATCCATTACGTTATATCCGGCAGACAGAGACAGGTTAAAACTGAATGTTGTTGCAAACAAGCTGTATCAGGCATATCAATGCATTGACAATGGTTTCAGAATGAATTTCCTCAAGTATGCTTCAGGCGATTACCTTAAGCAGCTTGGTGCAAATAAGAAGATATACAAGCAGGAAGCGCGTCCTGCGGTCACGGTCTTACGTTTTTCGTTGCAGGAGCCGCGCTCTCAGGTGACAGCTATTCCGAAAGGGAAACGTGCTACCGCGGGAGATAATGTATTCTTCGCGACAAATGATTACGCGGAGATACAGGCGGGAGAAGTATCAGTTGACGTTGCCGCAACATGTACTCAGGCTGGGGCTGTTGGCAATAAATATATCGCCGGTCAAATCAATGCACTTGCTGATAAGATTCCTTACATAACAGGTGTAGTTAATATAAGTGAATCGTCCGGTGGAAGTAATGAGGAGAGTGATACTGATTTTCGTGAGAGGATATATCTGGCTCCATCTGCATATTCCACAGCCGGAACAGAAGACGCATATATATACTGGGTGAGACAGTATAATTCGGCAGCGATAGAAGATGTAAAGGTGAAGACGGAAGAAGATTCTACAGTTGACATAAGGATTGTTCTTGCAAAAGGAGAGATTCCCGGAAAGGCATTTCTTGATGGACTTACGAGTTATTTAATATCATCCGGAATCAAGCCGCTCACAGATAAGATTGTTGTATCAGCCCCGGATACCATTCAATATAGCCTGGACTTCACATACTATATTGGGCGAAGCAACAAGGAGAATGTCGAGGCAATTCAAGCTTCAGCACAGGAAGCAGCGAATGAGTGGGCTATATGGCAAAGGACACACATAGGAACTGATATCAATACAGATGTGTTAATTGAATACCTGCGGGCGGCAGGGGTTAAGAGAGTTGTAATCCGTTCTCCGGGCTATACAGCGATAAGCGATACACAGATTGCTGTGGCTCAGAACATTACAGCCTCATACGGAGGGCTTGAAAATGATTAACATAACAGATGTCGGTGGCTTATATCAGTCTACTCCGGTCAATCTGCGCGATGCGAAGACCAAGGCGTTTATGTATGCGTGCGACAGGCAGATAGCAAAGCTGCTTGAACGGTCAAAAAAAACTATGGTATGGTGCGCCATCGAAAACGTAGATGAAAAGTACCTTGATTATCTGGCGGCAGATTGCAGGGCATTATTTTATAATTCATCTCTTAGTGCTGACGTTAAGAGAAAGCTCATTGCTAATAGCCAGTATTGGTACATGAAGCTCGGAACTTCTTCGGCAATGGAGGAGATGATTAATATTGTCTTTTCTTACAACGATACCACTGTAGAAGAGTGGTACTCTTATGCCGGCAAGCCGTTTCATTTCAGAATTGGGGCCTCATCAAAAGTTACGACCGTGGAAATTGCTGAATTTCTAAAATACATAAATGAGGTCAAGAATGCACGTTCTATTTTGGATTATCTTGTATTACAGAGCGAGGGCGTTATTGATTTAAAGAATGAAACTAAAATGTTTCAGCTTACATGTGATGTATGTGGTGATTTTTTATGTGGTGCATCTGATTTGAGTTAGGAGGGAAGCTTTTATGCAAATAAGTCCAAATGAAATTGAACACTTAAAAAAATATATAAGCAATCGCATATCTTACGCTAGATACTATGCTCAAGGTGGCTGGTTAAGAATCGAGATAAATAAAGTTGATATTTTGACGGATGGCAGGATTGCCATATATTTACTTTTGAATGATGATGTGCCAAATCAGATTGATAAAATAGAATTTTACACCTCCGATAATGAGCTTTTTGCATCAGGTGACGAAACAATCAACAAAGAGCTGTCAGGTGGTGACGTCCTATACCGCTATACGATAGCTTTATCGCAAACACTTGAATAAAGGAGGTTATTGATCTATGTATAAACCGATTGGATGGAAAAACCGTGCAGTAGAATATGCACGCAGGTATGAAATGACGCAAGGCGAAAGGTCAGGGCTTGTGTACCTTAAACCAGCTCCTGGCGAAGTGGACAATCAGGGAACGCCTGTAAATGCCGAAAATTTAAACCATATGGATGAAGGAATCCTAAATATTGATCAGAATAAGGTTAATGTAACAGATGGTGATGTATCAGATACGGTTGCGACGTTTGACCAGAACCCCACAACTGCACCTGAGAACATTGCGAGCGGTGACAGACTGGGGACTTTATTCGGGAAGATATATAATGTTATCAAAGATTTTTTCAGTCACAAATCAGACAAGAAGATACACACAACACAGGCTGAAAAGAATAGCTGGAACAATTCTCTCAGCGATGCTAAAACCTATGCAGATGCGATGTATAGCCAGTTGACAGGTTATACAGATAAAAAAGTCGCTGACTTGATAGGTGGTGCTCCGGAAACACTTGATACTATCGAAGAGGTTGCAGCCGCCATCAAGGAGAATGAGAATGTTGTAAAGGCTCTGGATGCTGCTATCGGGAAAAAGGCAAATCAGAGTGAGCTGGATACACATATTAGTAATGATAGCATACACGTTGACGCAGCAAAGCAGGCAAAATGGGATGGGTATGAGCAGAGGATAACTGATATAAATAATAATTTAAACATTTCAAGCCTTGAAATGGGAACAGCGACAACTTCAACCGAAGGTCAAGCAACTATTTATTATTCTAAAACTCATGATAGACCAGCAGATATTATCATCGCCACAGCTCTAAGTGCACACAATGCTGTAAGAATTGTGCAAATTACAGGCTCATATAATAATAGATTCTTGGCAGAATGCTGGAATGATAGTTTCAAGGACTTTGTCAATTGTACCTTTAGTTACCTTGCAATTTGGAACAAGGCATAACATTATCCTAATTGTAATGCGTAGAATGTTGGAGTATATATTGACATATTGCCATCAGTAACGCACCAGAAATATATTGGTAATTCTTTACTTGTCTCAATACATTGAGCAAGATTTACATTTGTTTTTACAGCACCTTTCAATATTTGACCTTCATAACTTTGAGCAAGTGCAAATGAATAGCCTGCTTCACCGCTTATTACAACATAACTGGTAAATCGGTCATCGCCAACTTCGACATATGCGTTGCCGAACAGCAACCATTTACCTGCGGTTAAATTGATGGTCTGTAAGATTGCCGAATTGTTTGTTACATTGATGGTTTCAACTTTGTTATATACACTTTTTTGAACATTGGATATTTTGTTTAAATTATTATTTAATGCAGAATATGTGAGTAGGGATTTAGGAAACTTGGTCAGTTATATAGAAGAATTGAAAGGGGATGGTTAATAAAAAAATTCAAACTAAATTAGAGGGACTTAGAAGATAAAGAGCTGATAGGCTCTTTTTTGTTTCTCAGAAAGGGGGTAAAAGTGGAAGAACAGATTAGTAGAGCTGAATATGAGGAGTACAAAAAACGTCTTGATGCCGAGAATAAGAGGCAGGACAAACGCATTGAGCTTTTGGAAGAAAGCACAAAGCAAATCAATTCTCTCACAATTTCAATAGAGAAGCTGGCTCAGAGCGTCGAAAGTATGGTTAAAGAACAAGAAGCCCAAGGCAAGCGTCTTGTATCGCTTGAAAGTAAAGATGGTGAGATGTGGCGTAAAGTTATAGGCTACGTCGTAACAGCGGTAATTGGAATTGCTATAGGGTTTATTTTTAAACAAATTGGAATGTGAAATTAGGAGGAAAATAAAGATGAGAAAAATTGACTGGATAAGAAAATTAACAAGCCGTAAGTTTTGGACAGCAATTGCGTCATTCGTATCGATGCTGATTCTTGCTACAGGCGGAACAGATAACACAGCCACGCAGGTGACAGCTCTTATTATGGCTGGGGCATCAGTGATTGCATATATCATTGGCGAGGGACTTACAGATTCATCACACACAGACAATGACGATAAGGAGGGCGATGAGAATGCGTAAATTTACAGCAAGAACCACGGCACCATCGAGATTGGATAAGAGGTTTATCAATTATAACAAGGGCGGCTATAATACATGCATATCTATTAATCAGCAGACAGGCTATGTGTTGCCTAATTGCGTTGGCTATGCTCAGGGTCGTTTGCTTGAGATAAGAGGCGAGAGTAAGGTCAACTGGAAGCTTCCGGCTTGTAATGCTGAGGACTGGTTTGATACGGCGAAAGCAAATGGCATGGCTGTAGGTCAGACACCTAAGCTTGGTTCGGTGGTTGTATGGCGTGCTGGAAACACTCATAACAGCTCCGATGGTGCAGGACATGTTGCCATCGTCGAGGAGATTAAGCCTAATGGTGATATTGTGGTATCGCAGAGTGCGTATGGCGGTCAGGAGTTTTATTTGTCAACATTAAAAAAAGCAACCGGATATATGTATGCATCAAACAGACCACTTGTAGGCTTCGTGTATTGCGGCATTGAATTTGAGGATGATAAATATCAGGCTGAAACAAATAGTCTCAAGGCCGGTCTTAAAGTTGAACTCCAAAATGCTCAAGCTTATGCTTCCGAATCCTCATTGAGCTCCTACGGAATTAGAAGTGGAACTTATTATCTGTGGGATGCAAACCCTAAGAACGGACGTATCAGGTTGACTAATGCGGCTAATAAGGCAGGAATGGCGGGGCAGGTGAGCTTCTGGATTAACATATCAGATGTGGGCTTAGGCGATAGCAACACAGAAATTACGACTCTGTCAGCAGGTACTAAGTGCACACTTAACCGCGTGAGTGTGTACGGCACGGAAAATGAACCAAGCATCGGCAAACGCTCAGGCGTATATTATGTTTGGGATGCGACAATCCGCAATGGGCGTATCCGCATGACAAATAGCCCGGCGCGTGTGGGAGTTCCGGGACAGGTAAGCTTTTGGGTAGATATTGATAAGCCCATATAGAATTTTACATATCAAAGTAACAACTTCAGAGAGGGTAGTTGTAGCATTACCCTCTCTGATATAATTATTTAGAGTTCTGTGACAGTTCATCATTGTTACAAGATGATTCCATAGAGACTGTTGACGAAAAGCTATCTATCATTCTTTCTATATTGTATGTAGCAACAGTAGTTATAAGTGCTACTAGGAATGGGATGATAAAATTTCTTAAGAATGTAAGGAATGAGTGCTCACGATAATGCTTACCTTTAGTGGTCAATATGTAAGAAAATGCTTCTCGATTTTGGCTGGTACTTACTTCACGAAAATATCCTAAGTCTTTTAAATCTAAAAAAGTCTGATAAATTTCTTCACCAGAATAATTACCAATTTTAGAGAGCTCTATTGAGCCAGACATATTGGTAGATACCTTCTTTAATACTAATCTTTGAATTTTTAAAAGCATATAAACACCTCCATGAATTTTTGATAATAATAATAATATCACATAAAATATAAAAAACAATTTTGTTATATGGTTTCATTTTCAGACGGCCGCTACATATCTTCTGAAAATGTCAAGTGTATGTTCAGAACCTATATAAGTGTAATGTCTTCCGGCAGTTGAGGAATCTTTATGTCCAAGATACTCACCTGCATCGTGTATGCTACCGCCACGTTTGATTATATTTGTAGCAGTAGTTTTCCTGAATAAATGTGGATACACTCTTCTGGTGAGCCCTGCCCGATTACGTATTTTTTTTAGAGAATCCCTTATTCCACTTCCACTTAGAGCTTTATTTGAATGTGTCTGTGAAAATAGAGGAAGCTGACTGGAATAGGTCAAGTTTCTATCAGCAATGTATTGGCTAAGATATTTAAGGGCAACTGAGTCGAGACATACAGGACGATAGGCACCTGTTTTCTCTCCGAGTATGTTTATGAGACCGGTACTCCAATTTACCTGTGATATTATAACTGAGCCCATTTCGCCTACTCGCATTGCTGTAGAACGTAAAAATTCGATTATTGCCCTATCACGTGAAGTTATACATCCAGATTTTAATTGTTCATATTCAGTTGGCTCCATGTGATCAATAGGTTTGATGATTTGTTTATAAGATTCCACCGCCTCACATGGACTTTCTATGATGAGGTGTGTTTTTCGCATCCAGGTAAAAAATGCAGATAGGTTCCTTCGGCGATTGTTAAGAGATACTGCAGTATTGTCACGCCTTAAGCTGTTTAAAAAGCAACTAATATCTAGACTTGTGATTTCTGTAAGAGGTTTGTTTACGGTCGCAAGCAGTTTTTTTATTGTGTCAATGTAATATGTAACAGTTCTTGGAGAAAGCTGAGCTCCTTTAGTAGCAAGGAACATCTTTAAAATATACTCGTTACTATCATCAACTGTTGCTGGAAGAGTTTCAGCAGCACTGATATTGTATTGGCTTAGATATTTATGCAATACATTTTTAAGAATCGACATATTGGTGTCATCAAGATGACTGTTCATTGCAATAATAATATCGTTTAATAGTTTTTCATTATCATTCATTATTAAATGTCTCCTTTATATTTATAAGTGAAAGTTATCATAGTTAATATAACAATGAATAGGTACAAGTAAACAAGTTTTATATTATGTTTTGTACAAAAATATATTGACAACATATCCGCAGTTGAAATAATCTTAAAGGTAGATTTGACAAGCCTTACGCATAAGGTGTATATTAAAATGATTGCAAATAAAAAGGAGATTAGAATGTCAGATATAGATTATGAATTATTAGAGAAGATGAAGAGTGAGCCAAACTATGAAGTAGCACGCCAGTATTATTTCATGGGAAAATGCCGTGAGTATTTCAAGGCTTTATCGGAAAAATTAGGGCGTCCTCTTTTCTGTGCTACAATAACATTCGGGTGTCAGATGAATGCCCGCGATTCAGAGAAGCTTTCCGGTATTTTAAAGGAGATTGGCTTTGTGGAAACGGAATCGGAGAATGCCGATTTTGTTATATATAATACATGTACTGTCCGTGAGAATGCGAATAACAAGGTGTACGGGCATCTTGGAGTGCTTGGAAATTATAAAAAGAAGAACCCTAATATGATGATAGCACTCTGTGGCTGCATGATGCAGGAGCCGCAGGTGGTCGAAAAGCTCAAGGAGTCTTACAGATTTATAGATATTATATTCGGAACACATAACCTTTACAGGCTTGCGGAGCTGATCTACAACCGTATTGAGAGCGGCAGGATGGTTGTCGAGGTGTTAAAGGACAGCTCACAGATAGTTGAGGAGCTTCCGGTTGACAGAAAGTATTCCTTTAAATCCGGTGTAAATATCATGTTCGGCTGCAATAATTTCTGCAGCTATTGTATCGTACCTTATGTGAGAGGAAGGGAAAAGAGCAGGGAGCCGAAGGACATTATCTGTGAGATAGAGAAGCTTGTGGCAGACGGAGTTAAGGAGGTCATGCTTCTTGGACAGAATGTCAACTCCTACGGAAAGAATCTTGAGAATCCGGTGTCATTTGCTGAGCTGTTGAAGATGGTTGAAGATATCGACGGCTTAGAGCGTATCCGCTTTATGACCTCACACCCAAAGGATCTGTCGGATGAACTCATAGACGTAATGGCACACTCTGACAAGATTTGCAGGCATTTCCACCTGCCATTACAGTCGGGAAGTGACAGGATATTGAAGGTGATGAACCGCCACTATACGAAGGAGCGTTATCTGTCGCTTGTTGACAAGCTTAAGGTAGCCATGCCGGATATCTCCATCACAACAGATATAATTGTTGGATTCCCCGGGGAGACGGAGGAGGATTTCCTTGAGACACTTGATGTGGTTCGCAAATCCGGCTATGACAGTGCGTATACCTTCATATATTCTAAGAGAACCGGCACGCCTGCTGCCTCTATGGATGACCAGATTGATGAGGCTGTTGTCAAGGACAGGTTCGACAGGCTGCTTGCGACGGTCAATGAGATTTCCCATAAGCTTTCCTATAGATTTGAGGGCAGGGATATGGATGTGCTTGTCGAGGGCGTGAATGACCATGACAGCACACTCTTAACAGGAAGAATGGGTAACAATATGCTTGTGCATTTCCCGGGTGACGAATCACTTATCGGACAGATCGTAAAGGTGCATCTTGATGAGTCTAAGGGCTTCTACTATATGGGAACAAGATTATAAAACCAAACAAATAGATAAACAAACATAAATAAACGTAAATATATCGAAGTAAACATGTTGAGATTAAAATAGATTTATAAATAGACTAAATAAACTCAGATTTTATATTACTTAGAGATAAAACTAAGGTGCGGCATTGCGTATTCCATTACCGCACTTTAATAATTAAATTAAATCACCAAAAATATTAAAAAAATAGACAGAAACAAGGAAAATGTAAGAAGCGTTCAGCTTTTTACGGATTGGAGAAAAAATGCCGACATATTCACCTATGATGCAGAAGTACTTAGAGACCAAGGAGCAGTATAAGGACTGTGTACTTTTTTACAGATTAGGAGATTTTTATGAGATGTTCTTTGACGATGCACTTATGGTGTCAAAGGAGCTTGAACTTACGCTTACGGGCAAGGACTGCGGACAGGAGGAGCGCGCTCCGATGTGCGGCATCCCATACCATGCAGCGGAAAATTATATAAACAGACTTGTATCTAATGGGCATAAGGTGGCAATCTGCGAGCAGGTCGAGGATCCGAAGCTGGCAAAGGGGCTTGTAAAGAGAGAAGTTATCCGTATTGTAACGCCGGGTACGAATTTTAACCCTTCCGCACTTGAGGAGGGAAAAAATAACTACATAATGTGTGTTGTGTATATGAGCAATATGCTTGGAATCTCAGTCTCGGACATCACGACAGGTGAGTATCTTGTAACGGAGGTCCGCTCAGCGCGTGAGCTGTTCGATGAGATAAATAAGTTTTCGCCGTCTGAGATAATATGCAATGAAGCGTTTATGATGAGCGGAATATCCCTTGATAGCATTAAGGACAGGCTTAATATCACTGTGTCATCGTTGGAACCGTACTATTTCGACGATGAGCTGTCAAAAAGGCTGCTGCTTGAGCATTTCAAGGCGGCAGACATGATGGGACTTGGGCTTGCGGATTATTCGATTGGCTCAGTTGCCGCAGGAGCACTTTTACAATATCTGTACGAGACACAGAAGAGCTCCCTTCCACACCTTACGCATATCACGCCGTATGCTGTGGGTAAATATATGATTGTCGACAGTTCAACGAGGCGGAATCTTGAGCTTACAGAGACACTTAGGGAAAAACAGAAAAAGGGGTCACTCCTGTGGGTGCTTGACAAGACCAAGACCGCAATGGGAGCCAGAAGGCTCAGACAGATGCTTGAGCAGCCTCTTGTTGTGGGCGGGGATATCGTGACACGACAGCAGGCGGTGGCTTACCTGAAGGATGAGGTCATCACAAGGGAGGAGCTGAGGGAGTACCTAAACCCGGTCTATGACCTTGAGCGTCTGATAGGAAGAATAAGCACCAGGTCCGCAGGACCGAGGGATCTGATTGCACTTAAGAGCTCACTGTCAATGCTGCCACATATCAAGTATCTTATAAGAGAATGCAGCGTTGAGCTTCTGCATGAATTACATGATGAGATTGATGAGCTTGAGGATGTGTGCACCCTTATTGAAAAAGCGATAGTTGATGAACCACCTATTGCGGTAAAGGATGGCGGACTTATAAAGGAAGGCTTCAATGATGAGATTGACAGGCTCAGAACGGCAAAGACAGAGGGAAAGAGCTGGCTTGCACAGCTTGAATCGGATGAGCGGGAGAGGACAGGTATCAAGAATCTTAGAATCAAGTACAATAAGGTTTTTGGATACTATATAGAGGTGCTCAACTCCTTCAAGGGCAATGTGCCGGAGGACTATGTAAGAAAGCAGACTCTCACCAATGCTGAGAGATATTCAACTCCTAAGCTCAAGGAGCTGGAGGACATCATATTGAATGCGGAGGATAAGCTTTTCTCACTTGAGTATGATGTGTTCGCCGATGTGAGGGAAAAAATCTCTGCGGAGGTTGTAAGGATTCAGAGAACGGCAGGCGCAATTGCACAGCTTGATGTGTTTGCCTCACTTGCAACGGTGGCAGACCAGAATAATTATGTCTGCCCGAAGATTAACAATAAGGGAATTATTGACATAAAGGATGGAAGACACCCTGTTGTGGAGAAAATGATTCCCAACAATATGTTCATACCGAATGACACATATCTTGACAATAACAAAAACAGGGTATCAATCATAACCGGTCCGAATATGGCAGGTAAGTCAACATATATGAGACAGGCGGCACTTATTGTGCTCATGGCCCAGATTGGCTCCTTTGTTCCGGCAAGATCGGCGGATATAGGGGTTGTCGACAGGATATTTACGCGTGTGGGTGCCTCAGATGACCTTGCGAGCGGACAGAGTACATTCATGGTCGAGATGAATGAGGTTGCGAATATTCTAAGAAATGCCACTGCAGACAGCCTGCTTGTACTTGACGAGATAGGACGAGGGACGAGCACCTTTGACGGGCTGAGCATTGCATGGTCGGTTGTGGAGCATATAAGCAATCCGAAGCTTCTTGGAGCTAAGACATTGTTCGCGACACATTACCATGAGCTGACGGAGCTTGAGGGGACGATAGATTCCGTCAACAACTATTGCATAGCTGTCAAGGAACAGGGTGATGACATTGTGTTCCTTCGAAAGATTGTCGCCGGAGGGGCGGACAAGAGCTATGGAATACAGGTAGCGAAGCTTGCCGGAGTGCCGGACAGCGTTATCAACCGGGCAAAGGAAATCTTAGCAGACCTTGTGGATGCCGATATATCCGCGAAGGCTAAGGAGATTGCCAGGCTTGGCACTTCAAATACCAAATCAAAGAAAAAAATGCAGAAGCCTGATGATGTCGACCTTGAGCAGATGACTCTTTTTGACGCTGTGAAGGATGATGACATTATCGAGGAGCTGAAGAACATCGACCTTGGAAATCTCACTCCTATTGAGGCGCTTAACACATTGTATAAGCTTCAGAATAAAGTCAAGAACCGCTGGAGCTTTTAAGAGGTCTGGAAATATAAATTGACTGTAGATAGTGAAATTAAAAGAGCTTGGGAACAATTTAACAGTAAATTTAAGAGAGGAATAATATGGCGCAGATAAAGGTATTAGACCAGAGTACAATCAATAAAATAGCGGCAGGCGAGGTTATTGAAAGACCTTCATCGGTAGTTAAAGAGCTTGTTGAGAATGCCATTGATGCGGGAGCCTCAGCCGTGACCATAGAGATAAAGGACGGCGGCTGTTCGTTTATAAGGATAACCGACAATGGGAGCGGTATTCCGAAGGATCAGATACAACTGGCCTTTCTGCGCCATTCAACCAGCAAGATTAAGTCGGTTGAGGATTTACTGACCATCTCGTCACTTGGTTTCAGGGGTGAGGCACTGTCGAGTATTGCTGCAGTGGCACAGGTTGAGCTTATAACCAAGACGGCGGAGAGCCTTACCGGAAGCAGATACCTTATAGACGGCGGAAAGGAAAAGAGCATTGAGGAGATAGGAGCGCCTAACGGAACAACATTTCTGGTGAGAAACCTTTTCTACAATACACCGGCGAGAAGAAAATTTCTAAAGACAGGCATTACAGAGGGAAACTATATAAGTGATCTTGTCGAAAAGCTTGCCCTGTCCCACCCGGAGATTTCGTTCAGATTCATAAGCGGAGGGCAGAATAAGCTGTATACATCAGGAAATGGTACGCTCAAGGACGTTATATACGGAGTGTACGGCAGGGAGATTACGGCTGGGCTGATACCGCTTCAGTATGAGTGTGAGCTGTTCAAGGTGGATGGCTTTATAGGAAAGCCGGCGATGAACAGAGGCAACCGTGCTCTGGAGAATTATTATATAAACGGACGTTACATTAAGAGCAGTATCATTTCCAAGGCTATCGAGGACGCCTATGCGGGCTATTCCATGCCTAAGAAATATCCGTTTACATCACTGCATTTTCATATCGACCCGGACACAATAGATATCAATGTGCACCCGACTAAGATGGAGCTGCGTTTTTCGGAGGGAGAGAGAGTATACAAGGAGCTATATCAGGCAGTGCATGAGGCTGTCATGCAGAGGGAGGTCATTCCGCAGGTGAATTTCGATTCGGACAGCAGGAAGAAATCATCGGAGGCGGCATCGGGCAATATTACCGGAAATACATCGGGCGCGGCTATACAGAAGGTCAGGGAGAATAAGCTTCCGGAGCCTTTTGAGCTTAACAGAATGGCTGGTGCCGGGAAGAAGCAGTACAGCGCTTTGGCTGGCGGAGCGATATTAAATGAACACAGGACGGAGTATAAACCATCTGACAGGAAGCAGGAAGAAAATCAGCAATACAGGCTGAATGAAATAAAAATCAGTCCGGCAGGATTTAAAACAGCAGAAGCCGGAACGGGAATAAAAGCCGGGGAAGTAAAAACAGAAGAATTAAAAACAGTTGAAACAAGGACAGAAGAAACAAGAGCAGAAGAAATAAAAGCCACGGAAACAAACACAGCGGCAGTGGACATGTCAGAAAAGGACAGCTCTGCGCATAAGCCTGCAGAGAGTATTGAAGCAGGGCAGGAGTCCGGGAAGGAAAACAGAACAGAGCATATAGAACCTGTTCCGATGGCTGTCCCTGAACAGTTGAGCCTTTTCAGTGAGGACAGGAAGCTTCTTGATGAGAAAAATCTTGCAGACCATAAGATAATAGGACAGTTGTTTGATACCTACTGGCTTATAGAGTTTGACCAGAAGCTGTTCATAATGGATCAGCATGCGGCACATGAGAAGGTTCTCTATGAACACTTTATGAAGAGAGTATCGGAGGGGACTCCGGCTTCACAGCAGCTAATGCCGCCGCAGATAATCACACTTACCCTTGCGGCAGGACAGGTGCTGAAGGACAATATGGATATAATTGCCAATATGGGCTTTGAGATAGAGAGCTTCGGCGGCAATGAGTACGCAATACGAGCGGTTCCGGTGGAGCTGTATGGTGCGTCGGGTAGGGATATGATTATGGAGATAATAGATGATCTCATGGAGAATCCGGGCAGGGTCTCCAATGAGATGGTAAAGTCGCGCATAGCGACCATGGCATGCAAGGCTGCCGTGAAGGGAAACAACAGATTACAGCCTGCGGAGGTTAGGGAGCTTGTGACTGAGCTTATGACCCTTGACAATCCGTATAACTGCCCTCATGGAAGACCTACCATGATATCAATGTCCAAATATGAGCTTGAAAAGAAGTTTAAGAGAATAGTCTAAACCCTGGAATGGAGATTATATGAAAAAAAAGCTGATAATTCTCACAGGACCGACTGCCGTGGGTAAGACGGATTTATCCATAAGGCTTGCCAGGACAGTCGGCGGTGAAATAATAAGTGCCGATTCAATGCAGGTATACAGAAGAATGGACATAGGAACTGCGAAGATAAGACCTGAGGAGATGGACGGTGTGCGTCACCATCTTATTGATATATTGGAGCCGACGGAGAGCTTCAATGCATTTTTATTCAAGGAATATGCACTAAAGGCGGCAAATGAGATATGGGAAAGGGGCAGTATACCGATTATTGTAGGTGGTACAGGCTTTTATATACAGACCCTTTTGTACGATATTGAGTTTGCAAAGAGCGATGAGAATGACGGAATAAGGGATGAGTTAAATAAGCTGTATGAGGAACATGGCGCAGCTTTTCTTCACGATATGCTGGCCAAGGCAGATCCGGAGTATGCGGCGGAGGTACATGAGAACAATGTAAAAAAGGTTATCCGTGCGATAGAATTCTACAGGCAGACAGGGCACAAGCTGTCTGAGCACAACACGGAGCAGAGGGAGCGCACATCTCCATACAATTTTGAGTATTTTGTTTTAAGTGATGACAGGGCTGTTCTCTATGAGCGTATTGATAAGCGTATCGATAAGATGGTTGAGGCAGGACTGATAGCTGAGGTGCAGGCTCTGCTTGACGAGGGTGTTGACAGGAGGAGTGTAGCAATGCAGGGGCTGGGCTACAAGGAGATTGCTTCATACCTTGCAGGGGAGATAAGCCTTGATGAAGCTATATATATTCTTAAGCGTGACACAAGGCATTTCGCCAAGCGCCAGCTAACCTGGTTCAGACGTGAGAAGGATGTTGATTTTGTCGAGCTGGATAAATCAGCCAGCCGTGAGGCGGCGTTTGAATACATGCTTGATGTGTTAAAAAAGAAAAATATTATATAAGTTGGGACACCGGGGTCTGACCCCTGTCCCGGAACTGGGACAGGGGTCAGACCCCGGTGTCCCAAGAATGGAGTAAAGATGAGTATTACAGATGAAATTTACAGCATGTACCGGGAGATGGGAATATGCAGTGAGGTATTAGATTATGGAATGCGTGTGGAGAAGAAGCTTGCCGGGCGCTTTGAGAAGATAGACAGAGTTGCTGAATATAATCAGCTCAAGGTTCTGAACGCAATGCAGAAAAACCATGTGAGCGAGGCACATTTAGGCTCAAGTACCGGTTATGGATATACAGATATGGGAAGAGATACGCTTGAGCAGGTGTATGCGGATGTATTTCACACGGAGACGGCGCTTGTAAGACCACAGATTACCTGTGGAACACATGCACTCACAATTGCACTTGCCGGAAATTTAAGACCGGGGGATGAGCTTTTATCGCCGGTTGGTAAGCCGTATGATACTCTCCAGGGAATAATCGGAATGAGAGAATGTCCAGGTTCGCTTGCGGAGTACGGAATAAGCTACAGACAGGTTGACCTTCTGCCGGACGGAAGCTTTGATTTTGACGGTATAAGGAAGGCTATAAATGAAAAGACAAAGCTTGTAACAATACAGCGTTCTAAGGGCTATGACAGCAGACCTACACTTTCGGTTGAGAAAATCGGAGAGCTTATAAGCTTCATAAAGGGGATAAAGCCTGAGGTTATATGCATGGTGGATAACTGCTACGGAGAGTTCGTTGAGACGATTGAGCCTTCAGATGTTGGAGCGGATATGGTTGTCGGCTCACTCATAAAGAATCCGGGCGGCGGTCTTGCACCGATAGGAGGCTATATTGCAGGTAAGGAAGAATATGTAAATCAGGCAGCGTATAGACTTACTGCTCCGGGACTTGGCAGGGAGCTTGGTGCCACGCTTGGAGTGAACCATGCGTTCTATCAGGGCTTTTTCCTTGCACCTACGGTTACAGCCGGGGCACTCAAGGGTGCTGTCTATGCGGCTAATCTATATGAGAAGCTTGGATACAGGGTCATACCTGATGGAAAAGAGGAGAGATACGATATAATACAGGCGGTTGAGATGGGAAGCGCCGAGGGGCTTATCGCGTTCTGCGAGGGTATTCAGGCGGCGGCACCTGTTGACAGCTTTGCGGTACCGGAGCCTTGGGATATGCCGGGATATGATTCACAGGTTATCATGGCAGCCGGTGCATTTATCTCCGGAGCGTCGATCGAGCTTAGTGCTGATGGTCCATTACGCGAGCCGTATACAGCATTTTTTCAGGGTGGTCTTACATGGAACCATGCACGCTTCGGTATTCTTAAGAGCCTTCAGCAGCTTGTTGATAAAGGAATTGTAAAAGTTTCCGATTTGTGTTAAATTTTAATGGGGATATCTTTTCAGCCGGAATGGAGGCTGAGATGGAAAATAATCAGGAATTTAATGAAGACGGCAGCATAATGCTGCCCTATGAAAAGAGTGAAGCTTACGGTTTTGAAAGTCTGAGTGATGAGGAGCTTCTTGCGATTATAATAAGAAGCGGCACGAAGAGACATAGCTGCATGGAAGCTGCCTCAGCTCTTGTGAGAGAGACAAAAGGGCAGGGAATTATAGGTTTGCAGAGGCTCTCGGTCAAGGAGCTGGCACAGCTTCCGGGAATAGGCAGGGTAAAGGCAGTGCAGCTTAAGTCTATATGTGAGCTTTCGAGGCGGATGGCAAGCCAGAGACGTGCACGCAGGCCATGTCTGGATTCAGCGGCAGCGGTGGTTGAATATCTTATGGAGGACATGAGACATTTAGAGCAGGAACAGTTAAGAATCCTTCTGTTAGACACCAAATGCATGCTCATCCATGAGAAGGTAATGAGTATAGGAACCGTCAACAGCACCCTTATGCCGCCGAGGGAGATTTGCCGTGAGGCTCTGATGCGTGACAGCACAGGTTTTATTCTTGTTCATAATCATCCTACGGGGGATCCGGCTCCAAGCCGTGAGGATATTGTGGCGACGAATAAAATATTCAATGCTGCCAATTTGATTGGCATTGCACTGATTGACCACATAATTATTGGTGATAATACATATATCAGTATGAAAGATGACGGATTGATACAATAGTGTGCTCCGTCGCAGGGAATGGAGGAATATATATGGCTAGGAGTATTTTTGGCCTTGATATAGGGACAAGCAATATTAAGATTTATTGTAGTGACAGGGATGAGATTTTGAATGAAAAGAACATTATCGCCATAGCACACAAAAAAGATGTTTTTGCAGTCGGAGACGAGGCGTACGAAATGCATGAGAAGGCTCCAGGTTCAATCCGGGTTACTTTTCCGGTAAAATACGGTGTGATTGCCGATTTTGCCAATATGCAGTTGCTTGTCACAGAGTTCATAAAGAAGATGAGCAAGGGCGGCAGGATAATGCCGGCAGATTATTATATTGCCATACCTACTGAGATTACCGAGGTGGAAAAGAGAGCGTTTTTAGAGCTTATAAGGGACTCTAAGATAAAGGCCAGGAAGATTATGATTATCAATAAGCCTGTTGCGGATGCCGTGGGTTCAGGCGTTGATGTCAATAGCGCCAAGGGCGTCATGGTGGTTAATATCGGAGCTGATACAACGGAGATTTCCGTTATGAGCCTTGGGGGTATTGTCATCAGCCGTGCCGTTAAGTTCGGTGGAAATAAGCTTGACGAACAGATTATAAGTGCCGTCCGCAAAAGATATAATCTTGTTATCGGTGCAAAGACGGCGGAATATATCAAGATAAAGCTTGGCAGTGCTGTACCTATGGAGGAGCAGTTTGTAAGTGTATATGGAAGAGACCTTGTTACGGGACTTCCTATGTCACAGGAGATTTCATCTACAGCTGTATATGAATGCATGATTGACTTTATACATTCCATAATTGACTCAATAAAGATGATTCTGGAGAGAACACCTCCTGAGCTTGCCTCGGATATAATTGATACGGGAATCCATCTTACAGGTGGCTCTTCAGGAATAAGGCATCTGGCAGACCTTATCAATAATGAGACAGAACTCCATGTCGTTATTTCAGACAATCCGGGAGAAAGTGTGGTAAGAGGCATAAAGACTATTATTGAGGATCCGGCATTTGCAGAGATTGCCATGATTCCAAAAGAGAAGGTATATGATTAAAGCGTAATGGGAGAGTGTTATGGATAAGAAACCGCAGTTACATGTGTCACAGAAATTTATTCTTTCAGCACTTACAGTAGTGTGCTTTGCTTTGATTGCTGTATCTTTTTTTACCGACAAGCTTACTGCACCTGTACAGAATGTGCTTTCTTATGTGATTACACCGTTGCAGAAGGGCATAAATGGAATGGGACTGTGGCTTACAGACAGGGCAGATTACTTTGCGACGATTGATGAACTGAGACAACAGAATGAAGAGCTTAAGGCAGAACTTGACAATGTGAAGGAAAAGAATCTTGTTCTTGTACAGGATCAGATAGAATTAAATAATCTTCGCGAGCTGTATGCGCTGGATAATAAGATCCCGGGATATGACAAGGTTGCCGCACGCGTTATCGGAAAAGGTTCAGGAAACTGGTTTTCAACATTTACAATAGACAAGGGAAGCAGGGATGGCATACTTGTTGATATGAATGTTATATGTGGCAATGGTCTTGTGGGTATTGTAACGGATGTTACAGATAATACGGCAACTGTCAGAAGCATAATTGATGGAAACAGCAATGTTACAGGTATGCTTGTCACTTCCTCAGATACCTGTAACGTAAGAGGTGACTTAGAGCTGATGGACAGTGGCTATATACATCTTGAATACATGCAGAAGGATGTGGATGTTTCTGATGGTGATATGATTGTTACATCAAATATCAGTGATAAATATATTCAGGGAATCCTAATAGGCTATGTAAAAAATATTACCGAGGATGCTAACAGTCTTACCCAGTCCGGATATCTGGTTCCGGCAGTCGACTTTGAGAGATTGACAGAGGTGCTTGTGATTATGCAGCTCAAGAAAAAGTAGCTTTTTTCAAGTGAGCATACTTTTAAGCTTTTATGTAGCAAGATTATTTTGTCTGAGCAGTGAGGATTGGCATGAAAAAAGTATTATATTGTGTTTTATCTATCTTAATTACATACGTTTTGCAGGTCAGCGCCTTTACATATTTAGAGATTGCGGGAATAAGACCTAACCTTCTTCTGATGCTCACATGTATTACAGGATTTACGATGGGAAGCAGAATGGGACTTCTTGAGGGATTTTTTGCGGGACTTTTACTTGACCTAATGGCGGGAGGAAGAGTCGGCTTTACTGCATTGGTCTATATGTATGCGGGTGCATTGAATGGCTTTTTTTACAAGGATTATGTAAAGGAGGAGCTTATGCTTCCTATGGGGCTTGTCGCAATCAGTACGTTTGTATATGAATTTTTGTATTATGTTTTCTATTTTCTGCTTCAGAATAAGCTCCGGTTATCATATTACCTTGGACGAATTATTATACCGGAGGTTATATATACCGTATTGATAACACTTCTGGCTTATGTTTTTATCTATTTTATAGCCAGAAAGGTAGAACAGTCGAAAAAGAGGAGGACTGTAACCAGTGTTTAAAGAGGATTTAAAAATAATATGGGACTATGTGAAAAATATTCTGCGCTCGAGGCTGCTGCCGCTGATTATATTTTCTGTTGTTCTTTTCGGGATTCTTATATATAAGCTATTTAACCTTCAGATTATCCATGGGGATGAATATAAGGTCAATTATGCCCAGAAATCCGAAAAAACACTTGTTCTTAACAGCACCAGAGGAAATATTTATGATGTCAACGGAGAATTGCTTGCGTACAATAAGCTTGCATATTCTGTTATTATTGAGGACAGCTCCACCGCAATAAAGAATACACAGCTTAATCAGATTATTGTGGAGATGTATGACATAATACAGGAGAATGGAGACAGCTATACAATAGATTATCCGATAAGATTGAATAAATATGGAAAATTTGAATTCACGAAATCGGGAAACAATCTTTTAAGATACTTAAGGGATATATACGGACATAAATACATAAGCCAGCTCACAGATGAGGAAAGAAATGCAACGGCTGCAGATGTTATTGATGTATTAAAGAGCAAGAGCTACTATAATATCAGTGATGAGTACAGTGATGAAGAGGTACTTGAGATTATATATGTCCGTTCAAATCTTGCGGCGCATGCCTATCAGCGATATATATCATTCACAGTTGCAACAAATGTTTCTGAGGAGACAATGGCAGCCATTCTTGAAAATTCCGACAGGCTTATAGGTGTTACTGTGAAAGATGAATATGTGAGATGCTACAATTATGGAAAATATATTGCGCATCTTATAGGATATACCGGAAAGGTATCAGCCGACGAACTGGCTGAGCTTCAGAAGGACGATCCATCATATCAGGCAAGTGATGTTGTAGGCAAGTCCGGTGTTGAGAAGAGTTATGAACAGGTTTTAAATGGTACTAAGGGCAGCCGGACCGTGCTTGTTGACAGTTATGGTCGAGTTTTGCAGATTATTGACGAAAAAGAACCTGTTACAGGTTCGGACATATACCTTACAATAGATGTTAAGCTTACACAGAAAATTTATGATTTGCTCGAAAGAAGACTTGCGGAAATTCTTATAACGCGAATTGTGAATTCAGACTCAGACCGTGTTGGCTCCGAGGAAGGTGATGTTGTAGTTATCCCGATAAAAGATGTATATTTTGCTCTGTTTGATAATAATACGATTTCAATAGATATGCTGAAAGAAAACCATGAGGCAGGTGCAGCGGCATCCATATATTCTGTTTTTGATGAGAAAAGAGGACAGCTTATAAGTGCAATCGATGACGAACTTCATAATACTAAAACGGCATTTTCGTCTCTTTCCGAGGAAATGCAGGAGTATATAAGGAATGTGCGTTCGATACTTTTGAACGGAGGCATATTAAACAGTGACGCCATAAGCTCCACGGATGAGCTGTCAGTTGCATGGACAAACGGAGAAATAAGTCTTACCGATTATTTATATAATGCTATTGCAAAAGACTGGGTCAATATATATAATCTGGATGTAGAGGACGAATATCCTACAATGGATGATGTACTTGATGCCATGCTCAGCTACGCTATGGAGGAGCTTCGGAATAACGATGCGTTTGACAAGCTCGTGATAAAGTATCTGGTACAGGGCGGACAGATTACAGGGAGAGAAACCTGTCTCCTTTTGATGGAGCAGAATTGCATTCCTTATACCATGGATGATTATGATGCCGTAGCGAATGGCTTGTCTCCTTACGATTATATTATAAATCAGATTAATGAGTTGAACATTACCCCTGCTATGCTGGCTCTGGATCCTTGCTCAGGTGCGGTGGTTCTGGAAAATTCACAGACAGGAAGCATAATTGCAATGGTCACTTACCCGAGCTATGACATCAATAATTTCTCAGGTTCAATAGATTCTAACTATTATGCTTCACTTCTTGCCGATAAGTCAACACCTCTTGTAAACAGAGCGACGCAGACAAGAATTGCACCGGGATCCACATTCAAGATTGCAACAGCTATTGCCGGGCTTATGGAAGGTGTAATAACACCGAATGAGACGATAACGGATACAGGTATATTTGACAAGGTAAAGCCTAATCTGAAATGCTGGTATTATCCGAACAACCATGGAGCGATCAATGTTAAGCAGGCGATAGGAGTTTCGTGTAACTATTTCTTCTGCGAGGTCGGCTACCGGCTTGCTTCTGAACCTGATGGGAGCCTTAATGCGGAAAAGGGACTTGCTGTATTAAAAAAGTACGCAGAGGAACTTGGAATTGCTACCAAGACGGGAATACAGATTTCCGAAGCAACACCTAATCCCTCAAATGTATCTGTCATAGCGTCTACAATCGGACAGGGAAATCATGCTTACACTGCGCTCAATCTTGCCAGATATACCTCTACTATTGGAAACGGAGGAACAGTTTACAATTCAAGCGTAATAAGCAAAGTGGTCGACAGCAATGGAGATGTCATAGAATTGTTTGAACCGGTTGTTGCGAATGAAGTTGAGCTTGACAGTGTGGTCTGGGATTCCGTGTATGAGGGCGGACGTAATGTTATTTTGGGAAGTGCGGTAGGTACACAGCTTTTTGACAAATATCTTCCTGTGGCGGTAGGAGGTAAATCAGGTACTGCCGAGGAAAATAAAAACAGAGGTTCACATGCTAACTATATAACCTGGGCACCATACAATAATGCTGAGGTAGCAGTAGCGGTTATGATTCCTAACGGTTATGCGGCTGTCAATGCCGGTATAATGTCCTTTTATACATTATCTTCTTATTATGATTCATATATTCCTTCGCATGTCTATGCAGATGTGAACGGAGCTTTAACAATAGTAGAGTAAATATCCTGAAAGGCGGGTTATAAAGATATTATGGATAATTCAGTTATAATTAAAGGAAACAAGCACGGTATAGTGGTAGTGATGGATGAGAATATTCCCTTTGCGGAGTTGAAGGTGTCCTTGGCAGAGAAGTTTCGTTCAGCCTCCAAGTTTTTTGATAAGGCCAATATGGCAGTCACTTTTGAAGGACGTAAGCTGACACAGGACGAGGAAAAAGAGATTCTCGATATCATTGCTGAGAACTCAGAATTGAACATAATCTGTGTGGTGGATAATGATAAGCTGAGAGACGACTATTATAAGAAAGCCGTTGAAGAAAAACTTGAGGAATTGTCAACGCATACAGGACAGTTCTATAAGGGAACATTAAGAAGCGGACAGGTCTTAGAGTCGGAGAGCAGCATAATCATTCTCGGCGATGTCAATCCTGGCGCGAGGGTTATATCTAAAGGCAATGTCGTAGTGTTAGGATGCCTTAAAGGGCTGGTTTTTGCGGGGGCTAACGGAAATCAGGATTCATTTGTGGTTGCACTCGAGATGACGCCTATGCAGATAAGGATAGGTGATGTCATTGCAAGAAGCAGTGATGCAGTGCAGCTTAAACCGAGCAAGACAGTAGACCCTAAGATTGCTTTTGTGGATGACAATAATATTTATATAGAAAAACTGGACAAAAACGTTCTTTCGGATATAAGATTATAAATATTTTCAAAAAAATATTGCAATTATTAGAAAAAACAATCATAATAATATTATGGTTTCTTCTGATAGGGAGAGAAAAAAAGAGCTGCTATGCGGCGGAATGGAGAAATGTATGAGTGAAGTTATCGTTGTCACCAGTGGTAAGGGTGGCGTTGGCAAGACAACTACATCTGCTAATGTAGGTACAGGTCTTGCAAAGCTTAATAAGAAAGTTGTATTAATTGATACGGATATAGGCCTTCGTAACCTTGATGTGGTGATGGGACTTGAGAATAGAATAGTGTACAATCTTGTGGATGTTGTAGAGGGAAACTGCAGATATAAGCAGGCACTTATTAAGGACAAGAGATATCCTAATCTTTATCTTCTTCCTTCTGCACAGACGAGGGATAAGACAAGTGTCTCTCCTGAGCAGATGAAGGCTCTTACAGATGAACTCAGGGAAGAATTTGACTACATAATCCTTGACTGTCCGGCAGGAATAGAGCAGGGCTTTAAGAATGCAATTGCCGGTGCCGACAGAGCACTTGTTGTGACTACTCCTGAGGTTTCAGCAATACGTGATGCCGACAGGATTATCGGCTTACTGGAGGCTAATGACCTTAAGAGAAGTGACCTGATTGTAAATCGTATCCGTATGGATATGGTTAAGAAGGGCGATATGATGTCAATAGATGATGTTGTTGATATTCTTTCAATCAACCTTATAGGTGCGGTACCTGACGATGAGAATATTGTTATTTCTACTAATAATGGTGAGCCATTGGCAGGCAATGATACACTCGCCGGACAGGCTTATATGAATATATGCAAGAGAATTATGGGTGAGGAGGTTCCACTCCTTGATCTTTCAGAGAAGTCGGGCTTCTGGAACAAGCTGAAATCCGTATTTTCATCGAAATAGAATATAATATAGGGGGATGATATAGTGAGCTTATTTGATATGTTCAAAAAGAAATCCTCAGGTGATGTAGCTAAGGACCGTCTCAAGCTTTTACTTGTTTCTGATCGTGCGAATTGTTCTCCGGATATAATGGAAGCAATTAAGAATGATATTATCGCCGTGATTTCAAAATATATGGAAATTGATGCAAGCGGACTGGATATTCAGATTACTCAGACCGAATCAGATGGGGGCAACGGAAGTGTTCCGGCATTGTTTGCCAATATTCCGATTAAGGATATGAAGAATGGACAGAAACCGAACCACTAGACGCAATGAATTTTTACCATTAGCGAAGTTTAAAACATACAAGCTGAAGAATTACAATTTTCGTCTGATATTGCTGATGCTGGTGATATGCGGTCTTGGCATTGCCATAATAGGCAGTGCCAATGACGGCTCGGACAACAGGGCTGTTCTTAAGCAGGCAATCGGAATGGTTATCGGTTTCTCAGGCATGATAGTGATATCTCTTATAGATTATGGATGGATACTTAAATTTTACTGGTTGATTTATGTATTTAATGTTGGACTGCTTTCGGCAGTTCTATTAATAGGCTCCAGTCACCATGGAGCTAAGAGATGGATTGATATTACAGACGGACTTACTATCCAGCCGTCAGAATTTGCTAAGATTTTCATGATTTTATTTCTTGCAAAGTTCCTCACAGTTAATAAAGAGAGGATTTCTAAATGGTGGTTTCTTATTGTTACTGCCGGATTGGCGGGAATAACTCTGCTTTTGATTGAAAAGGAACCTGATTTATCGACCACAATTCTCGTGACAGGACTCACCATAATTATGGTGTTTGCGGCAGGCATAAGCTATAAAAAAATAGGAATTATTCTCGCTGTTTTTATACCTGTTGCTGCTGCTGCAATAATATATATACAGCAGCCTGAACAGAAGCTGTTAGATGACTATCAGATGAAGAGAATCAACGCATTTCTCTATCCGGATGAATATGATGATGCAAGATACCAGCAGGATAATTCTGTTCTGGCTATAGGCTCCGGAAAATTATATGGGAAAGGACTTTATAATGATAGTACTGAGTCCCTGAAGAATGCCAATTACCTTTCAAGAGAGATGGTAAATGATTTTATCTTTGCCATTATCGGAGAGGAGATGGGCTTTGTAGGCAGCTGTATTGTCTTAGGAGTGTTATTTTTGATAATTGCGGAGTGCTTTCTGGCTGCTATATTTGCACCGGATGCATCCGGGCGGATGCTGTGTACAGGAATGGCGGCGCTGCTTACCTTACAGGTGTTTATAAATGTAGGTGTAGCAACGGAGCTGCTGCCTAATACAGGAATTCCGCTTCCGTTTATCAGCACAGGCCTGAGTTCTCTTATATCCCTGTTCGGAGGAATGGGCTTTGTCCTGAATGTAAGTCTTCAGAGAGTAAGACAATGAGTATTTCACAAAAAGGTCAGAGTATAGATGCCAGACAGCAATGTTGGCTTTTATGTCTGGCTGTAAATATTGGAGGTAACTATGAATATCGGGTTGGTAGCACATGATTCTAAAAAGAAACTTATGCAGAATTTTTGTATTGCTTACAGGGGAATTTTGAACCGGAATGAGTTATATGCCACCGAGACTACCGGAAGACTTGTTGAGGAGGTCACTAATTTAAGTGTTCACAAGTTTTTATCAGGAAGGCTTGGAGGTGGTCAACAGTTATGCTCAATGATAGAAATGAATCAGATTGATATGATTATTTTTTTAAGGGATCCGGATAACTGCTCACATGAAGACGAGAGAGAAGCGTCTAATATGTTCAGGGTGTGCGATATGCATAATATTCCCTTTGCGACTAATCTTGCAACAGCTGAGTTGATGATCAAGGCACTCGAAAGAGGAGATCTTGATTGGCGTGAAATGTATAAATAAATGAAGAAAATAAGGAACAATTATAATGAATAGAAGAAAGACAGGATTTTTGCGGCTTTTTGCACTTGTCATTACGGCAATGACTGTGATGACAGGGTGTAAGAATGAGACAAGTGCCGTGATGAAGGGGCTGTCAATTGAAAATAATATTGCGTATGATTATGTCCTGAGTTCATCCTTATCAACTGCCAAGGGCTTCGCATCGGAGCTTGGAGTCAGTGCTGCAGGTTCAGCTAATACGGAAGAAGGGGTTTTATCTGCTTCGGCTGCTATTTTGGTTGACATTACGAAGGGTGAGGTATTATATCAGAAGAATCCGCATCTGAAGCTCTACCCGGCAAGCACAACGAAGGTGTTAACCGGAATGGTTGCACTCGAGAATGCTGAACTGGATAAGCTTGCTGCCATAGATGAATCAATCAAGATTGATGAGGACAATGTATGGATATGTGATTTCCGAGTTGGTGATGTGGTTACACTTGAGCAGGCGTTATATGGAGCTATTGTCAACTCAGGAAATGACGCAGCTATAATCGTTGCAACAACTGTTGCCGGCTCAGTAAGTGCTTTTTCTGATTTAATGAACAAAAGGGCACTTGAAATAGGTGCCACGAATTCTCATTTTGTCAATCCGCATGGACTTACAAATGAACAGCACTATACAACGGCGTATGATTTATACCTGATTTTTAATGAAGCAATTAAGAATGATGAATTTGTGAAGATTGCATCTACAGTTAAGTATTCGACCTCATTCACAAGGGGTAAATATACCATTGTCCCAACATGGACTAATGGAAATCAGTTTATCAATGGGAATGTCTCGGCGCCAACAGGTATAAATGTTATATGTGGTAAGACAGGATATACTGAGGCGGCCGGATATTGTCTTGTTATTTTGAGCGAATCCCAGACAACGGGGCACCGTTTTATTTCTGTAATACTCAATGCCCCATCGCGAGACAGCTTATACAATCAGATGAGTTACCTGTTAGAGAAAGCTGCAAATCAATAGAGCTTCATAGCAGTGCATAATAATCAAGCCGCAGGTTTTCCCGCGGCTTGATGTGTATACCTAAGCTTCGTTGAAGCTTGTGATTCTGCCGTATACACTGATAAGATAGAGACCACAGATTCCGACTATAGCATAGACTATTCTGGAAAGAACAGTCAGATCTCCGAATAGAAAAGCTACAAGGTCGAATTTGAAGAATCCGATAAGTCCCCAGTTGATTGCACCTATGATTGCAACCGTCAGGGCAAAATAATCAAAGCCTCTGTTATTCATGATTACCTCTTTTCTGTGTATTAAATACACTTCTTTTACAGAGCGCCGTGCCAGAACGCTGTGTTAAAAAGACTATTTTGTTACAGAATTATAATTTGAAAATTGAGCAGTTATTATACAGTTATATATATACATTAATGGTTGGAGTTGGAAAATGGCTGATAGGAATACAAATAAAAAAAATAATAATGTTGTGAAGCTTCATTATATGCCGCGGTTTAATGTAGGAGTGCTGCTTCTGACAGTTATTTTCATTTACCTTGTTATTAGCTTATATCTATATATGACCAAGGAAAAGGTGCTTACATACGAGGTTAGTGCGGGTCAGCTTGTTTCCGACAATACGTTTTCGGGAGTTATACTTTTTGATGAGAGTCTGCGGACAGCGGACGTTTCCGGACATATCAATTATTTTCTGGGTGAAAATGAACGTGCCGGAGCTGAGACAATTATAGGTATTGTCGATGAGACAGGAAGCGTTTCAGCGGCACTTACAGAGAAGGCTTTGAGCAATGGGATAAGCTCCGCAGCGGTTAACAATATTGGCCATAAGCTTGTGAATTATGTAAAAAGCTATAATAACCTTGACTTTTACCAGTCATACAATCTGCTGAATAATGTAAGCAGCGCTGTTAATGGTTATAATGCTGAATATAAGGTAGCAGGACTTGAGGCACTTATAGGAGAAGGAAACAATAACATTCATATTGTTAAGCCGGCAAAGTCAACAATGGTCTCGTATATGGTAGATTCACTGTTCGGATTAGATGAGAATAGTATTTCTGCATCCATATTTAATATGGATAGCTATACGGTGGACAATCTTCAGAACAGGGATCTTATCGGTGTGGGGGATACATTATACAGAAGTATTGACTCTGATAATTGGAAGGTGGTATTCCCATTAACGGAGAACCAGATAAACCAGTATTCGGATATGAGTTATGTGAAGGTGCGCTTCCTCTCCCAGAACCTGACCATGAATGCAGGATTTTCCATTATTTACACAGCAGATGGTGGATATGGTATGTTATCATTGAGTAAATATGTAGTTAATTTTCTGGATACCAGATTCGTCGATTTTGAGATATCACAGAGTATATCCTCAGGGCTTAAGATACCGGTAAGCGCTGTAGGCGAAAAGGAATTCTATACTATTCCGACGGAATATGGCTGTGTTGGCGGTGACGACATGAACTCAGGTTTTATACTGCTGACCTATGACACGCAGGGAAATCAGACACGCAAATTCATTGAGGCGACATATTACGCTGAAATAGATGGATATTATTATGTCAATAAAGATAATTTTAATATAGGTGACTGCATCGTGAAACCTCCTTCAGAGGATGAGGTGACTATAACGGATGAGAAATATATAATCGGAACGGTGGCTGTTCTAAAAGGTGCATATTGTGTCAATAAGGGATATTGCCAGTTCAGGCAGGTTGAAATCCTTGATAGAAACGATGAATATTATATTGTAAAGATGGGAACAAAATATGGGCTGTCGATATATGACCATATTATTCTCAATTCGGATATGGTGACGGAGAATCAGATTATGTATTAAGCATACGGAAAGGAAAGAATATGGACTATGATTATATAAGAGAGAATCTCTCAAACGTACACGAAAATATTGAGACTGCCTGCAGTAAATCCGGCAGGGATGTGGATAGTGTGAAGCTTATTGCTGTAAGCAAAACGAAACCCTTTGAGGATTTACTTGCAGCCTACAATGCCGGGGAGAGGATATTCGGTGAAAATAAGGTTCAGGAAATATGTTCAAAATATGAACGTATAGGAGAACTGCCGGGAGCTGTTTTTCATCTGATAGGGCACCTTCAGACTAACAAGGTAAGACAGGTCATTGATAAGGTCGCTATGATTCATTCAGTGGATTCACTTCATCTTGCACAGGTTATAGATAAGGAGGCTGCACGGGCAGGACGTATTATGGATATTCTCATAGAGGTGAATGTGGCAGAGGAGGAGAGCAAGTTCGGAATATCCTGTGACGAGGCCGGGGATTTAGTCAGAGAGTGCGCAAAGCTTCACAATATTCATGTGTGTGGACTGATGACCATAGCACCATTTGTGGAAAATTGTGAGGAAAATCGACAATATTTTAAAAAATTAAAGCAATTATGTGTTGACTTGAAAGCAAAAAACATTGATAATACAGATATGGATGTCCTGTCCATGGGAATGACAGGGGATTATCAGGTTGCAATTGAGGAAGGCGCGACCATGGTGAGAGTAGGTACAGGTATATTCGGTGCCCGCAACTATAATGTGCAATAGGAGTGAAAATACAGTGGCTAACGTATTTAAGGATATTTTGAACAAATTGAATCTCACTGATGACGAAGATGATTTCGAGGATGAGGGATATGATTGGGGCGAGAAGCCTGCGAAGAAGGGCAAGCGGATAATAGAGGAAGAGGACGATTCTCAGGAATTGGATGATGGAGCTGCCAAGCGGAGGTTCTTCTCTAAGAAGGACAGCGATGAGGACTCTTATGAGGACGTGACAGAACAGAAGGAAGTAAGGCAGCCAAGGAAAAACTATGGCAAGGTAGTTCATATGAAGTCTATTCAGGGAGGCGCAGGTAAGATGGAATTACGTGTAATAAGACCTAAGACTTATGATGATTCGAAGGAGATATGTGATACACTCTCAGGTGGAATGCCGGTTATACTTAATCTTGAAGGACTTAATGCAGATCTTGCCCAGAGAATTCTTGATTTTACATCCGGTTCAGTGTATGCAATGGACGGAAACCTGCAGAAGGTTACGAATTACATATTTGTCATTACACCTAGCAGTGTTGATATTTCAGGAAATTTTGATGAGATGCTTGATGGCTCGATTGATTTATCAGGAAGTTCTAAGTATGTATTTAAAAACTAACAGTGATGTCTCTGGATATAATAAGAATAAAGATGAGCAGATTTTAGCCGGAAGATTGTCCGATTTAGCAAAGACGTGCTATAATCGGAATATTCCGGTTTTTTCCGGTTTTTTAAATCTTAACGAACAGAATATACTGAACAGTCTTAAGAATGAATTCTCCGGTATATGTATTCTTTTAGATGGAGGATATGAATATGCTGAGCGCAGGATAGCTGTTTTTCTGCCGTATGAGGGCTATGATTATCAGCTTCCTGTATCCATAATTAAAATAGAAGCAGATAAAAGATTTGCAGATAACCTTACACATAGGGATTTTCTGGGTGCACTGATGAATCTTGGAATTGAACGCTCATTGCTGGGCGATATTATTATATCTGATGGCGCAGCGTATGCTTTTTGTCTTGAAAAGATATCAGGATATATTATGGACAACCTTACAAGAGTCAGGAACGATTATGTGCGCTGCACAGGTAACTGTGTGCTTGACAAAGATTTCTCACCTTCCTATAAGGAGATTACAGGTTCGGTAGCTTCTCTAAGGCTTGATGCCATGATAAGCCTTGCATTCGGAGAATCAAGGAGCCATAGTGTATCGGCTATCGAGGGCGGTCTTGTCTTTGTAAACGGGAAGCTGATTACCACAAATGCATATAATCTTAAGGAGGGTGAGATAATTTCCGTCCGGGGAAAAGGCAGGTTCAGGTATATGTATACTAAGAGTGAAACTAAAAAAGGGAGATACATGGTTGTATTGAACCTATATGTATGATGGAGGATAATGATGAACCGCAGAGTGGATGTTAAAAAGAATGAACAGCATTGCTATGATATTGTGATTACCCAGGGATTTGAAGCAATCGGTGATGAGATAAAAAAGCTTGGTATCAGCGGAATCAAGCTGTGCATAGTTACCGATTCGAATGTCGGACCGATTTACGCAGAGCCGTTAAAGCAGGCATTGGCGCAGACCGGCAATGATGTATATGTCTTCACGATTCCGGCGGGTGAAACCAACAAGAATCTTGATGTTGTCCGTACAGTATATACATACCTGATTGAACAGCATTTTGAGAGAAGGGATATGATTGTAGCTCTCGGTGGCGGTGTAGTCGGTGATTTAGCCGGATTTACCGCGGCAACTTATCTGCGTGGCATAGATTTCATTCAGGTTCCGACATCACTTTTAGCGCAGGTTGATTCCAGTATAGGCGGAAAGACCGGTGTTGATTTTGACCAGTATAAGAACATGGTCGGGGCATTCCACATGCCGAAGCTTGTATATATGAACATAGACACGCTCTCAACGCTGTCAGCAAGACTGTTCAATTCGGGCTTTGGTGAGATTATAAAGCATGGTCTGATAAAAAACAGGGAATATTTTGATTATCTGGATGTGAACTATGAGCATATCAAGGCGTTAGAGCCAGAGTATCTCATGGAGACAATCTATCAGAGCTGTATAATCAAGGCGGAGGTTGTCAACCATGATCCTACCGAAAAGGGTGAGCGCGCCCTGCTCAATTTTGGTCATACGCTGGGACACGCGGTGGAGAAGCTTATGAACTTTTCACTATACCACGGCGAATGTGTTGCACTTGGAATGATATGTGCCTCATATATATCGAAAGAGCGCGGATACATCACTGATTCCGATTATGCTGCAATCAGAGCCATGCTTAAAAAGTATGGGTTTCCAACCAAGGTTGAGGGTCTTGATATTTTTTCTGTACTTGAGGTGTCAAGGTCTGACAAAAAGATGGAGAAGGGTGTTGTGAAATTCATTCTTTTAAGGGAGCTGGGCAATGCGGTCATCGACAGGACAGTGACCTGCGATGAAATGACACAGGCATTAAAAGAAATATTATGATGAATAAACATGAAATGAGGTTATCATGGATAATATAAAACATAAATCTCTATTACAGATGTTGCTTTCTATTCCTATAGCAGGTGTACTGGTTGGAATAGACCAGCTCACAAAATATTGGGCAAATACCAGCCTTCGTGTAAATGGTCCTGTCACGGTAATAAATGGTGTATTTTCATTTACATGGACCCAGAATGACGGTGCGGCATGGGGAATGTTAGGCGGAAATGTCATTCTCAACTGGCTTCCGATTATCATTGCAGTTATTGTTGCAGTGCTTTATCAGAGGATTCCGGTATCAAAGCGCATGCTGCCGTTAAATATCATAGCAATTATGCTGTTTGCCGGAGCTATAGGCAACCGCATTGACAGAAGTGTGTATGGCTATGTTCAGGATTTCCTGTATTTTGAACTGATTGACTTTCCAATCTTTAATGTAGCAGACTGCTATATTGTGGTCGCATGTATAGCGGCGATTATACTTCTTGTCCTTGTATATAAGGATGAGGATGAAATGAGCAGGGTCTTTTCATTCAAGAATAATAAGACCAAAAAGACTGTGGATTAGATTTCTATTTTAGAGTTGAGGATTTAATAATGAATGACTTTATTTTTGAATATAATGAGCCGTTCTATGTTGAAGTTGATAATGAAAATACAGGGGAGCGTGTTGACAAGTATCTTGCCGACATGCTTTCGTCTTTTTCACGGAGCCAGCTTCAAAAGCTTATAAAGGACGGACGAGTGCAGTGTGCAAAAAACAATAATGAAGATTTTAAGCCTGTCAAGGCTAATTATAACCTGGCACGGGGGGATATCATTTCACTTGTTATTCCTGAGCCGGAGGAACTCAATGTCGAGCCGGAGGATATACCGCTCGACATCCTTTATGAGGATGATGACCTGATTGTGGTAAATAAGCCGAAGGGAATGGTTGTCCATCCTGCACCGGGACATTACACCGGAACACTTGTAAATGCACTCTTGTATCACTGCAAGGATAATCTATCGGGAATAAACGGAATATTAAGACCGGGAATTGTACACAGGATAGATATGGATACAACCGGAGCGCTGGTAGTGTGCAAGAATGATTTCGCGCACCAGTCGTTGTCTGAGCAGCTCAAGGTTCACTCAATCACAAGGCATTATGAGGCGATATGCTACGGTCATTTCAATGATATGACAGGTACGGTCGACGCACCACTTGGCAGGAGCAGTGCGGACAGAAAGAAGATGGCGATTGTCAAGGATGGCAAGCGTGCCGTGACACATTATGAGGTGCTAGAGAGCGGCGATAAGTTTTCCTACATACGCTGTACTCTTGAGACGGGCAGGACGCACCAGATACGCGTCCACATGGCAAGCATAGGGCACCCGCTTCTTGGGGATGAGCTGTACTGTCCGTATAAATCACCTTATAAGCTTCAGGGACAGACCCTGCATGCCAGAATACTTGGCTTTAACCATCCAAGAACCGGGGAGTACATGGAATTTGAGGCACCACTGCCTTACTACTTTACCCAATTACTGTGCAAAATAAATTCTTAAAAAATTATGAATTTTCTATTGAAATCCTTAAATAAAAATGATATTCTTACAATAATCATTTTTTAAATAAATTTGATAATTATAAGAAAGAAAAAAATAAGGATTGAAACATTATGCATCGTTCTAAAAAAGTATTTTCGCTGACACGTTCACAGGCGTGTGAAACATTGTTGAGAGTCTATAAGTCTTACTATAATATTCACAGGTTTGACGGTGGAGAATCGGCAATACGTGAGGGCGGTGCAGGTAAGGGAAGGACAGATGAAGAAGTCATAGAAGCTGTGGAGCAGAATGATTATCCTCTCATATCAAGGTGTGATTTCTTTGAGCACTCTCAGAAGTATGTTATATCCCGGAAGGCAGAGCTGTGGTCGGCAGACCGCGAAGAGTTTCTGTATCTTTTTAGTATGCCGGAGCTGACCATGGATTTATTTAAAAAATGTAGGGATTATGTGTATAATGACGGAATGGACAGGATGAATGTCGGTCCGGGACACATGTATACATATCTGACAGCGGTTTTTCTATGTGATTCATGTGATGCAGATGTGATTCGCACTATTAAAAAGACCCGCATTTACAAAAGTTTTCATTTTTCACTGCATGGTTGGATGGATTATCATAATGTTGTTGCCGTTTTTGATGATTCCATTATCGACAGTAACTTTTCCGGAAAGTCATCAGCGAAATTTATGAAAAAAATATTTTATCACAAAAAGGAAAAGGAGAGTTAACAATGAATTCATTAGTACTTCTCTTAGTCTGTATTGCAATCCTTATCTGTGGTTATATTTTCTACGGCAGATGGCTTTGTAAACAGTGGGGTGTAGGCGAAAGTGACACTCCGACACCGGCTCATGAGTTAGAGGACGGTGTAGATTATGTTCCGGCGAAGGCGCCTGTTCTTATGGGACATCATTTTTCATCTATTGCAGGTGCAGGACCTATAACAGGACCTATCGGGGCTGCTATTTTTGGCTGGGTTCCTGTTGTTTTGTGGGTATTAATCGGAGGCATCTTCTTCGGCGGTGTGCATGATTTTGGTGCATTATTTGCATCGCTTCGCCACAAGGGCCAGTCAATCGGTGAGATTATTTCAGTCAATATGGGAAAGAGAGCAAAGAGACTCTTTATTATCTTCGCATACCTTACTCTTATCCTTGTTGTGGCTGCGTTCGCATCGATTGTTGCGGGTACATTCGGTACAACCAATGCTGCGGGAGCTGCTGTTAGTGAGGCAGTTAAGGATACGAACGCCTCGGTTGCAATGGTTTCACTTTTATTTATTGTAATTGCTATTATTTTTGGTTTTCTTGTATACAGACGTAATGTTCCGATGGGGGCTGCCACAATAATCGGTGTGCTCGCCATTGTCGCATGTATGGCAATAGGAATGAATTTCCATCCTATATATCTTTCATACAAGGTATGGATGATTATTGTAGGATTATACATTGCGATAGCTTCGGTAACACCAGTGTGGATTCTTCTCCAGCCGCGTGATTACTTAAGTTCATTTCTTCTTTATGCCATGCTTGCTGTTGCTCTTGTCGGAGTATTCGTATCACATGCTGACTTAGGCGGTGCTGATGGTCTTCAGGCATTTGAGGGATTTGCAATTGACAACGGAAACGGCGTACAGTATATGTTCCCTGTTCTCTTTACAACAGTTGCATGTGGTGCCATATCAGGTTTCCACTCACTTGTATCATCAGGTACAACATCCAAGCAGCTTGATAAGGAGAAGGAGGCCAGACCTATCGCTTACGGCGGAATGCTTCTTGAGTGTGTCCTTGCAGTTGTGACTGTATGCGCTATCAATTATGCATATAAGTACAATGCAGCTAACCCTGATACCAAGCTTGTCGGAGCTACAGGTATTTTCGCAGGTGGTATCGCCAATATGTACTCAGGGCTTGGTCCTAACGCTGTCAAGATTTTAAGAACATTGCTTACACTTACATATTCAGCTTTCTGCCTTACATCACTTGATACAGCGACACGTCTTGCACGTTTCATGTTCCAGGAGTTCTGGCTTGAGCCGGGACAGACTGCGAAGGATGTAAAGAGTGGCTGGAAGAAGGTTCTTGTCAATCCTTATTTTGCAACCATTCTCACAGTTGTACTTGGAGTTGCACTTGGTATGACAGGTTACTCTAAGATATGGGGACTTTTCGGAGCTGCTAACCAGCTTCTTGCAGGAATCGGTCTTTTAGCTGTTGCAGCATGGCTTGCAAACTGCGGAAAGAACAATAAGATGTTCTTAATCCCTATGGCATTTATGATTGTTGTTACAATCTGTTCATTATGTCTTACAATCAAGAATCAGATTGGTATTATCGCAAAGGGTGGTGCTGATTGGGGACCTTGGGCACAGGCAGTTATCGGTGCACTTCTTGTTGTGCTTGCCATATTCCTTGTAATTGAGGGATGGGATACACTGTTTGGAAAGAAGAAAAAGGCTGCTGCAAAATAATATATTGAATTGATAAATATGGTATATTAAACTGATAATCACGTATTGCAGTTTTGATTGTTGAATTAACAGCTCAGAACCGGAGTTTATTTGTAGTCCGGTTCTGGGTTGTTTTTTATCTAAGGATTAATTTTGCTAAAAGTATTGAGAATTCTAATATATACTATCAGATAAATGGATGGAAAAAACGTATTTTGCAGATGTGCTTTATTTTGTACAAAAAAAGGTGGAAATAATCTGTAAATTGGTGTATAATGAACAGCATAGAAAAGAGTTATCTGCGAATTTACAGATACATGAAGGGAGCGGTTCATATGAGTAAACCATTAGTAATCACAATAGGACGCGAGTACGGAAGTGCAGGACGAGAGATAGGACGTAAGCTTGCCGCTGATATGGGGATTAAGTGTTACGATAAGGAGCTGCTTGCATTGGCTTCAAAAGAAAGTGGTATGTGCGAAGAGCTATTTCATAATCATGATGAGAAGCCTACTAACAGTTTCCTGTATTCATTAGTAATGGATACATATTCTATGGGCTATTCAACATCATCATTTATTGATATGCCTTTGAATCATAAGGTGTTTTTAGCGCAGTTTGATGCTATTAAGAAGCTTGCCGATACGGAGAGCTGTATTATTGTAGGACGTTGTGCAGATTATGCTCTTGAGGAGCATGACAATACTATAAAGGTATTTATTAAAGCACAGCTGGATGCCAAGGTAGCCCGTATAAAGAGACTTTACGGATATACAGATGAGAAGGCCAAGGATCTCTGCATAAAGACTGATAAGAAGAGAGCCAATTATTATAACTATTATTCAAGCAAGAAGTGGGGAGATTCCAAGAGCTATGACCTGTGTATTGACTCCAGTATTTTAGGCGTTGACGGAACAGTTGAACTTCTTAAGCAGTATATTAAGACCAAGCAGGAGTATGCCGGTGGTACAATCTAGTTAACACCGTATTCTGTTATCATGTTCCGAGAGGTATTTATATAACTTGCCGGAACTGGGAGGTTGGATATAACCGGGCATCAGATTTGAAATTTCATTCGTAATCTGACTCGATTATGAGTAATTTTTGTATTGATTTTGAAAGTGAAGGGATTTATGTATTACAGGAAGAATAGAAGTATCCTTACGAGTATACGCAATAATAAGAATAATAAGGTATATTATATTCTGGTTGTTGTAATGCTGGCAGCAATTTGTCTGATTGCTGCCAGTATTATATTGCGGGGATATAATAATTCAAATGGGGATAACATAGCAGAAGAGACTACACTTGTAGCAGATAGAACGGAGCAACAGGGTACCTCTGCAGCTGGAGATATTTTAGATACAATTGCTGGATATAAGGTATATATATTTGTTGACGACGGAGCTATAGCATATTGTACCTTTAATCAGGATGGTGAGCTTATTGATATTGCAGGTGCGGCAGGGTGTAATATTGGAAGTGGCGTGAGTAAGTACCTGAATAACATGAATCGGGTTGTTTTAAAGGAGACCATGTCGGCATCGATTAAGATGCTCTGGAAAGAGTTGACATACAACGAAGAAGAATATTATGTTCAGTATTATTCACTGATTAATGGCATAGAATTTCATTCGGCACTTTATACGGAAAACAATAATTATAATTCCATAGTGAAGGAATCGTATGAAAGTATAAAGAAATATGAGAGAAATAATAATTCAAATATAAAAGGAGGGGATGAAAACGCAGGAAATGCAGGTGGAAATGTGGGCAATGCCGGTATTAACGCAGAAAGTGATGATATAAATGGTGGGAGTGCTGGTATAAATGCAGGCATTGACAGTATAATTGATGAATATTCTGATTGCAGCGGAATTACATTGTCTGTGGCAAGTGCAAGGGAAATATATGAGAATGTACCATCAACGGCTGAGGTGATTATATGTAAAAGCTATCAGGATAGTGAGCTGTATAACCAGCAGTTTTTAAACGGAAAATCGTATGATGACTTGTACACAGTTATCAACTCAACAATGGATTCTAAATATTTTATAGCGGGTAGTCTACCGGAGATTCCGGATGGATATGGCTGTGACCCTACTGATAATGAGGCAAATTATGTGTTTAGTCCATATAAGCTTGGTGCGATAGACAATGTTTCTGATAAAACTGCAGAGTTCGGGCAGGTTGCATATTCACTCTTAGATTCAGAGACAGGAAGTACACTAATTAAAGTGATTTTTAATGATGTGAAGCTTACGGACGAATCGGGTGAGGATATAGGAAAATATCTTATGGAAAGGGTTGATTTGTCCGCATATAAAGAGGCACAGATTGCAGGAATGAACATAAATGGATTTCTGCTTCCGGGCGATTACCTGGTAAAATTCTACTCTGCGGATGTCTATGGAACATATTTAGAGAAAAGGTGTTATCTGCATGTTATGGATACAACACCACCGGTTATCGAACTCAACAGGGAAATAACCGAAATAAATCAGGCACAGATTGAAAATCCGGACTACATCAAGGGGATGGTTACGGTAACAGATTTATGTAAACTAGCTGATGGTTCATTGACGTATGAGCTTTCAGAGGAGAATGGAAGAGTACGTATCCGCTTCAGCGCTTCGGATGTGTATGGGAATACAGGTGTGCTGGAGCTTGAGTTACAGAAGGTTGATTAACGGATTGGCTTATTTCAGAAGCATTGAGGCTAGGATTATACCTGGCCTCAAGTATCCTAAAAGTAAAGGTCGTTGTCACTAATTGAGATAGACTTTTTAGACAAGTAAAATAAAGCCGTTAAGAAATAGTGCCATTATTTCATATATGTACTTTATCCCTATATGTACTTTACTGTAAAGTGAAAAAATGGAAGAAGGATGAAGTACATATATAAAGTACATTTCTCCTTTTTAAGCGATTAAATACACTACTGTTCCTTTGAAAGATAAAGAATATTGAGTACGTTCTTTGATGCGATATATTGAGGAACGTACTTTTTTGTTGATGGAAATAGTGCTATGGGTATTGTGCAATAAAGATTTCGAAACATCGTCTGTTTCAAAATTAATTATGAAATGAAATAGAGAAAGAGGTCATTGCCACACGGTATGGCCTCTTTTCTTATAATGCAAATCATCTGTGTAGCTAGAACAAATGGTGGATCATATATGACTTCATTTTTTGTTATACAGTGAAAAAAGACTTTGTAGCATGCCCCTGTAGAACCGCCTGCGCCGATTCCAGCCCCTACAACCATATCCGTAAAAGTATGCATCTAAGCAACAAAAGTGCCTTAAATCGCCTGATTTTAATTAATTTCTCTTCAATCGGCATTAAAGTTCGAACTCGAAAGCTATTGCACTTAATAGGTAAATCGTATAAAATAATCGCAAACGTATATTCTGCAGTAGATGATACGAAGAAACATACGTCCAGTAGAAAAAGCGCATAAAGAAAACACCAACCATACAGTTTGGCGACCAAAGGTTGATGTTCGCTACTCAAACGACAGCGAAAGTAAAAATTTACTGACTTACTGTCTTTCTTTAATTCACCTAAATTTTAGAGGATTTGGAGAAAAAAGTCAAGAAGTAGTGGTATCGATGCAGACATACACAAGAACAGGCGACCCATTACATATTGTTTCTTTAGCGTGAATCTCATAATACGTAACTGATATATGGTTCTAAAAAGGAGAAAAGCTATGAATAAGGAACTTCATTTTGCAGTGTATGAGCATCAGCTTGTGTTAGAGAATAAGCAGGTCATTTCCCGAAAGTTCATTGTCTTAAGGGATGGTGCTTCTTTACGATTTACAAATTTCCATGAGTATGTGCTGCCGAAACGGTCTGTAAAGTCCATTACTTCCAACGGAATTTCCCGTTTTGATTTCGTCGTCCCCCTTCTAAACTTTCTGTTTTTTGAAAAAGGCATCCATACGCTTGATGAGATGACCGTCGATATGGTTTCCGAGTATCTTAACCTGTATGGGCTTAAGAAGCTGCCATGGGATAAGGGAACTGAAGGAAGAGCGAAAGCCACTGTAGAAAACAGCGTGCGGGTCATCCTCGACTTTCTCGAACGCTTTATCGATGATAGGAAAGGAAAGTGCCTGTTAAAGAAATCAGATCTTTATCGCGATACGGTTGTGAGAGATAAGTATGGAAAAACGATAAAGGTGAAGCGTCCGGTGTTTGACGTTTTATACAGTGGAGATGGAAAGCGGATATTCCGTGACATTCCGAATGCTGCCTTTGACCTTATCTTTAATACAATATTTACATATCATAAAGACCTTCTCATGCTGGTTGCATTGCAGGCGTTTGCAGGGCTTCGTCCGTCGGAGGCATGTAATGTGCGGCGACAGGACAGTGCGCTCGGTCCCGGTATGATCTTTCATTATTTGAATCATGGAGAAGATGGAGACGATATCGTGACGGTCGAGCTCGATCTTCGGAAAGAACTTATCCTTAGAAGTGATAATAAAAAAGTCGGTGGGATTAAGAAGGAGCGGAAAGCGATGGTCCCGCCAATGTTCCTAAAGATATTTATGTCGTCTTACAGAGAATACATGAAGCATATTGAGGGCAGAAAATATGAAGCAGAGTACGGACCGTTAAACATCAATCGGGATGGCAAGTGTATGACATACGCAGCCTACTACACGAGCTTTAAGACCATCGTGGCAAAAGAGATCGTGCCAGAATTGCTTAACAGTAATGACCCTGAGCTCGTCATATACGGGCATCTCGTGCTTGAAAACGGGATATCACCGCATATTTTCCGTCACTGGTACACTGTACAGCTCGTGCTGGCAGGCGTGGAAACGGTGAATGAGCTGATGTCATGGCGAGGTGATAAGTCTCCGGAAAGCGCCCTGACATACCTAAACGACAAGGGTGAGCTGATGAGGAAATATAAAAGAGTGCAGGGAGAGACCTTTAATTATCTTAGCTGGTTAGCAGAAAAGAGGCACGGATGACAGATCTAAAAGAATTTATCCAGCGTACTTTCGAGATGGAAAACGGGCATCATAAGGACGAACGGGATATTGTTTCCTTCTTGCAGGCGAATGAATGGTTTCACTCCTTACCGGTGCGGAAGGATGGTGCCTTTTTCCTTACAGACGAGCAATGCGCCCTTTATAAAGAGAGGCTAACGCCGTTTTTGGAATGCGGAGAAAACGAATGCGTAGAACGCCTGCATGGAGTTTTTGAAAAGCGATTCCCATATACCGCAAAGTATCTTCTTGAATTTAAAAAGATTTTAAAGGAAGATGAGGAGCTGGTCTTCTATGTGGAGGATTTTCTCCTCTATCGGCTTCCTTGCGAGATTTTTCTTCTCGACGATGAGATGGCGAAGGATCTCATTGACCACGCATTCCACGACCTTACGAAAGTGAATGGGGACTTCCTTACTTTCTTTATGTCCTGGTTAAAAACGAGATGTAAAACAAAGTACCGTAAAGAATATATGATGGAAAAGCGTTACACCATGAATATCGGCAAGGAAGCCTATGATGTAGATGAGTATCTGGAGCTTCTTTACTACCTCTATAACGAGGATTATATCGATGATAACGAGATGTATCAGAAAGCCTGTGAGAGCCGAAATTTTGCTGATACGTGGCTTTATCTGTCCCTTCACTTCATCTGTAATCTTCGTCAAACTGACCTTGAAAAAATCCCGCACCCGGAGATTGAAGCTCCCGAGACAGTGTTAGAAAAAGTACGAAACATGCTGTTTACGCCCTATGAAGCAAGAAAGGTATTGTTGCAGGTAAATTATAGATTCGGTCTTTTACAGATGAAACCAAACAAGACGAAAGAGGTATCCGGTGTTTCATCCATAAAATTCATCGTGCCGACATCTTGTGAGGTGCATATCGGTACGCTTCTTGCCATCTGCGAAGCACACAGGCTGATCGCAGGTATACCGAATGAGCAGCCACTCGTACGAAAGATCACGATGTATGACCAGATAAAAAGATATATGGGCGGAGAGATAGGAGAACTCTTTATCCATTCTGATTTCAGAGCAAGATCCGCAAACAAATCTTATTTGCAGGCGATATTTGTTATGGCAAATCCTGTGTTGGAACCTGGGAACGATAATGAACCGCTTCTTACCAAGGGATATATGCTGGCGGCGCTTGCTAGAAGCCATAAGGGTTCCTATGGGTCTTATGCGGAAATGACGGCGACGTATCTAAGAGACGCAAAATTCTCTGGGCTGACGCCTGAGTTTGTCATGAGCGAGCTTTTTGAACGTGGAGTGCTTTCGTTTATTCCGGCCATGCTGCTTAATATCATCACGGATGGCGAGTATGAAAAACTGCCGGTAAAGTTGCAGACAGAGATGATAAAGAGTTTAGCCCTTACACCTTCGGAGTGTGAATACATGATCACGGCTACAGAGACCGCGCATAACCATGCTGCATCCGCAATTAAAAAGATGATGATGGATGTTCGTGATACAGACCTTCTGACGGTCTTGCACTGCATAAGCTCCGGTTCAGCATTCTCTAAACAGCCAGAGTTCCTTTGCCTTATGACAGCTTTCGGGAAGACATGTGACAGAGCGTATGCCTGCGGAAGCTGCCCATATGATATTTCGACGAAATCCGCGTTCTTCTTTATGGTAAGCGAATATAAGCGTATGGAAGCACTTTATGTGAGTGCCGAAACAGAAGAAGAAAAGTTGAAATATAAGACGCTGATCCGTGACGTTATTCTTCCAAAGCTCTATGAGATGCTTGAAGTATTACGAACGACTTATGGTGAAAGTGTTTGTTACGATTATGAAATGCTCATAAAGGAGAATTTATGAATGAAATCATTCCGCACGTAGTTCTCGGCACATCGGCAGTCCGTACACTTACGGTCACGGAGCCTTTTTCGGTCGAGATGGTAGAGACAGCAAGAACGTTATTCAAAGAGATGAACAGAAAAGGTGTCATTATAAATGACTCATTCGAGGATAACAGATGGATGACGACGGATGAGGTCAGTCGCGTAACACTTAACTTCGGATTTAATGAACTGAGTTACAAGAAATGGTATGAGGGCTGCTTCGGAATCCCGCTTTCACAGTTCGTGGAATACACAAAGGCGTTCTATATGCATCTTTTCGGTTCAAATGTACTGAAAACGTTGCAGACCTCCTTAAATGACATCCGACGAATCATCCGTACAGACCCTGAAGAAGTGTACGGTGTCAATGCAAAGCTTAATATCGTCGTCCCAGGCGTCTGCATTGATTTCTTCTCATCATTTTCAGAGGACAATGAACGAGTCAGCGAGCTTGCAGAAGCGCTTGAACAGTACTTTTACATTTATGCCGGTAAAAACGGAAAACAGCGCACGCTTTCAAGATTTAATTCGTATCTTAATTTTGATGAAGCAATCAAACGTTTCTGGAAGGAATGTGACGATACGGAGATGCGCCTTTTTTATTTCCCTCTCTATATCTGGTGGGAAGTGACTGCCATTATGCCGACAAGACCAAAAGAATTTCTTCTTACAGAGCGTGACTGCCTTACTACTGATGCGACAGGAACGTACTTAAAATTACGGAAAAATAGGTTGAAAGGTTCAGGAAGGAGCGTTCACTATAAACTTGATAAGGATTATTACACTATAAATGTAAAGATCCCTGAAAGGATATCGAAGGCTCTTCAGTGGTATCTTGACGAAACAAGAGACTATGATGATACGAGCATCAACACGCTTCTTATCACGGATACACATTACTGGAAATGGAGACAGAAAAAGCATGAAAACAGCCGGTTTCTCACCTATGTAAATCTTAATACCATCCTTCGCTATTTTTATGCCGAGGTCTTGGAAGGAATGTACGGGTATCATATTGCAGGATATGGCGAAGTGACGGATTACGATGCGAAAAACATCGAGCGCATTCATCTCGGGGACAGCAGACATTTCTCGATGATAAGCCTCATGCAGCAAGGCGGTACACCGCTTCTTGCCATGGTGATGAGCGGACATGAAGATGAGGAAATGTCCATGCATTATGCCACGAATATGTCAACGCTGGTGGAGTGCCAGACCATGAGAATGTATCGGGAGATCAAGAAGGGAAACACAGAATTTCTTCTGAGCACGATGCCACAACTGGAAATAAAAGACCGTAAGAAAGTGAAGTTAACGGACGGGACATATTGCGATTCTGTATTATTTCAGAATGCAAACATGGAGGACTGCTATAAGGCATACGGGCCGGATGGCGAGATGGGGTATTGTCCAGGATGCCGTCATCATTTAACGGATGGAAAGAGTCATTTTGGTTCAAAATCCGTTTATGAGCGTGAGATTACGGAACGTGCAAAGGAGCTTATCACTGCCGTAAATAATGTTCGTAACGAGCGTGGATGCATGGAAACGGTTGGGGAATTGGTTCTACGATTAAAGGATGCAACAAATGGTTATCAGCAATTCTTAATTGAGAAAAAAATGAAGGAGGAAGCAAATGGGAAGACCGAAACTGATCAGTGATGAAGAGCTCATCAAGAGCTTTGATGCATATTACATTGAGGTATTAAGAGGAAATATAAATTACTTTAAGTTCTCTGAGTTTGAAACGTATCTTAGAAAGCAGAATCACGAGGGCATTACAGCACGTCTTTTAAGACGAAATGAAGCGTTACGCGCACACATGGATGAACTGAAGGTGACAGCTGAAACGGAAGATAACCCAGTACTCGTCTTTAAGGATATCGATGTTGATACAGTCGTAAGAAAAAGTTCGAGCGTTGGGTATCTGAGAGAGTTCTTATCTAACTTAAATAAGCATTACAAGAACGTATACGAGTGTGCTCAGATGGTGTATCACGAAAATCAGAAACTGAAAAAGCAGATAAAGAGCCTGAAAGAAGAAAAGAGCGATCTTGCAAAGCTTCATGAAACGGTGAAGCAATCGAAAAAAGATGACAGAACCGAGATTAATACGCTTCGGGAAGATAACCGGAAGCTACTTGGCATTATTGTCACATATGTTTATCCGGAAATTGCAAATGCGATGCTGAAAGAGAAGGGACTTCTGAAGGGTGGAAGCGACATCGTAGATACGGATATTTTAAGTGAAAATATTATAACGGCGGATAGACCGCTTAATGCACCGATTAAAAAGGCATCCGAAAAGTCTGAAAAGAAATCGGCAAAAAAGGATGTGAAAAGTGGTATCATCGTAGACCTTTACAATAAGTGGGAGGATTAATACTTTGGGAATTAATTTGAAAGGAAAACTTTTTAAAGACGTTTATCCTGAAGGCGCAGCGATGCTGAATCCGGTACTTAACCCGGATGTCGATATTGATACCCTTTCTGCAGGTTCAGTAAAAGAATGCGTGTTCCAGTGCCTTTCGAATCCGAAGCATATTTTCAAAAAGAAAGTATGTAAGATGGTCTCCTATAGAGACGGTAGAGGCGTCGGATGCAAGTTCTGTGGTCCGAACAGATCAGAAGCATTTCCGGGAGAAACCGACTTCTTTACGGTGGTTCCGGAAGCAAGAGAAATGTGGGATTCCGATGCTGAAGAAAATAAAAAGCTGGACCCTTCGAAATTATTTCCAACAAGCAATAAATACGCTATCTTTAAATGTAAGAACGGGCACAGAGAACGACGAAAGATCTCAGATTTTACGAAGGCTCCATGTTGCCAGTCCTGTAAGAACTATTATGTAAATCAGGACCCGATGCTTAGAACGTTCTGGGACGAGGAAAGGAACAGGAGAGATGGTATCGACCTTGAAACACTGATCATTCGTCACAGGGATATTATTCATCTTTCATGCCCGAATTGCGATTATAAATGGGCGTGGCAATCAGAAAACTGGAAAGAACGGCATTGCTGCCCTCATTGCGGATACGACGGCACGGAAGGAAGCTGTAACAGAAATAGAGCATTGACCGAAGAGCTTTACCATATTACGACCATTTCAGATTGCAATTCTTTGGCGACGAGTACATGGAATTACGAAATGAATAATGGTGTGATTCCGCAGGAAGTAAGTGCGAAGAGCAGCAAGAGCTACTACTTTAACTGCTCTTCGAATGGACATCTCTATCAGGAACACATTTATAAAATGTACGATGCAAATGGTGAGCCTGCCGAGAAATGCCCGATATGCAGGGAAGAGAAAAGAGAGGCTGTGCTTGTAAAGATGAGACCGATCAGTGTTGGCTTTGCGAAGCGTAGAACTGTTTCTGAAAATCCTGACCTTATGAAATTCTGGGATGAAAAGGCGAATACACTTGACCCGGAAAGAACTTCCGTGTATTCAAACGAAATTGCAGTCTGGCGCTGCAAAACATGTAACTATAGCTGGGCACAGTCCATTTCATTAAGAGCGGACGCTGAAAAGGCAGTCTGTCCGTGCCATGACCTTAAGAGAGCCACATCTGATGAGGTTTTCCCCGGATATTTTGAATCGTTTATGGATGCAAAGCCGGAGGCAGCAAAGTATTTTAACAGGGAACTGAACGGGGATATTACGCCTGAATCCGTATCGAAATCATCAGGAAAGATGGTGTGGATGAACTGTGCTGCAGGTACGCATCCGCCATATCAGATCCGCATCATCAGAATCACTGAAAATGCGCCATACGGTTGCCCTGAATGTAAGAAGGAAGACAGCTTACAGCTCAGTTTGAAGCATGCGGTACCGATAGCTGAAAAGATGTGGGCCCCGGAAAATGAAATACCTCTCGATGATGTTAGAACACATGACTCAATCAGTAAAAAATTTATCTGCACAGAAGGGCACAGATTTTTACGTACACCAAGAAGCTTTGTGAATGACCAGTCATGTCCGATTTGTTCGCTGGACTCCGTGGCAAAGCACCCTGAAATGATGCGTTTCTGGAGTGCTGAGAAAAACCCGGGACTTGACCCGTGGACGATCTCTCCAAACAGCAAGACCCAAGTAACATGGGTATGCAGTGATTGTGGATTCTCATGGACGACGGAGGTCGCCTCAAGAAATATGTCTCATGGCACCTGTCCGTGCTGCGAAGAGAGAGTTGTTTTTCATCCAGGATACAATGATCTTCTTACAGTAGTACCGGATGCAGCCCTTGATATTCGGGCAGAAGATAATCCTGAAATCGACATCCATGCAATTCCTCTCTATGGGCAGTATGGTATCAACTGGCACTGTCATGTATGCGGGTTTTCATGGTCTACGATAAATGCAGTCGCAAGACTTAACATAAATGATGATGGTACATATGGTCTTCGTTCATGTCCTGTCTGTGCCGGTATACGAAGAACCATCAAGTTTTACATCGATACCTATCCTGAGATTTTCGAGGATTACAATAAGGAGCTGAACGGGAAAGATTATACCGATATTTCTGATGGTGAGATCCGTGATGAGTTCTGGTGGAACTGCACCAATGAAGATTGCAGAGCCACATACAAAGTAACGATACAGAGACGTATTGCTTCAAGAGACGCTTTCACAAAGGGATGCCCATATTGCGCAGGAAAGAAGGTCTTCCGTGAAAAGAGCTTCGGAGCATTACATGAAGACCTTCTCGATGAGTATGGAGCAGAAAACGAACTTGATCCATATGAAGTTACAGAGCATTCCTCGAAGCCTGTCATCTGGCACTGTAGGAATAATCCGGAACACAAATGGACAGCGACCTTTCATGAAAGAGCGTGCGGATTCAAGAGTTGCAGGATATGTTATCCGTACGCGAAATACGATGTGATGCTTTGCGACGTACACCCGGAGTTCGGGAGATATTATTCTGACTCGAACAAGAGAGATTTTAACACTTACTCGCTCTATTCGAACGAAATAGCAGAGTGGAAGTGTGACATGGGACATACGTTTAGTAGGGAGGTTTATAAGGTCGGCGCTTATGATGACACATTCCGTTGCCCGGTATGTGATGGGACGATCGTACTGTCGGAAGTAAATTCTGTTTCGACAATGCGACCTGAGCTTATCGCATTATGGTCAGCGGAAAATGAGATGTCGCCAGACGAAACATTTTATAACAAGCAGTCACCCGTATTATGGGATTGTCAGAAATGTCATGGCACGTATCCGATGAAAATAAGTGATAAGAAGCCGGATAATACGGACTGCCCTTACTGTAATAATGAGAAACTGCTTCCAGCGTTTAATGACCTTCGAACCGCATATCTGGAACTTGCCGCCGAATGGTCAGAGAATAACCCTGACAGCCCGTCGGATTATCTTCGTACATCGGCGCATACAGCACTGTGGGCTTGCCCTACATGCTATGGTGAATATGCAGCGCGTATCTGCGACAGGACGGTAGGGGATGATGCATGCCCGTATTGCAGACACAAGAAAGTGCTTGCTGGATTTAACGATCTCGCATCGGTATATCTGGAACTTGCCGCCGAATGGTCAGAGAATAACCCTGACAGCCCGTCGGATTATCTTCGTACATCGGCGCATACAGCACTGTGGGCTTGCCCTACATGCTATGGTGAATATGCAGCGCGTATCTGCGACAGGACGGTAGGGGATGATGCATGCCCGTATTGCAGACACAAGAAAGTGCTTGCTGGATTTAACGATCTCGCATCGGTATATCCGGAGCTTGCCGCCGAATGGTCAGAGAATAACCCTGACAGCCCGTCGGATTATCTGCGGACATCGGCTCGCACGGCGCTGTGGTCTTGTCCGACGTGTCACGGTGAGTATGAGGCTAGAATCTGCGACCGTACGGTAGATGACGATTCGTGTCCGTACTGTCGTCAGAAAAAGGTACTTGCTGGTTTTAATGACCTTGCGTCGGTAGATTCAGAGCTTGCATCTGAGTGGTCATTGGCTAACCCTGATAAACCTTCAGAATACCTTCGTACATCGCCACATAAAGCGCTGTGGGCGTGCCCTACGTGCCACGGTGAGTATGAAGCATGTGTCTGTGATCGTTTTGTAAATGACTGCATCTGTCCGTATTGCAATGAAAAGAAGGTCCTTCCTGGCTTCAACTCATTTGCTGTGAAGCACCCAGACGAAATGGAAGAGTGGGATGAACTTGCAAACTACTTGCTCGCAGACCCGAATGAGATTTTGAGTAGTTACAACCAGAAGCTCTGGTGGAACTGCCCACAAGGGCATAAATACGATATGTCGCCAAAACAGAAATTATACTACCGAATGAGAAAAATGCAGCCTTGCCCATACTGTAAAGGTAGAAGAAGAAAGTTGCATCATTTCTTTTAATTATGAAAAGCCGACTGGACTCCCAGTCGGCTTATTTTTGCCATAAAGTGCAATTTATGAAATTTTGTCTGGTTCTTCGACTTTTACTTTAAACATAAATAAAGTGCAAATTTTATATTTCTCTATAAAAAACAGACTTTTACTTTACACTTTATTGTTCTGAACGGCTCTTAAAAAATAAAGTGCAATTTTTGAAAAAATCCTCAAAAAATTTTTTTTACTTTTAAAATTGGTTATCTTTATGCCGCAAGGTGACGGCATCCTTGAACTTCTTTTTTCTGTCCTCCTCAAGTTCAGCGTAGTGCTTACGTGTTGTATTTACATCGCTGTGTCCAAGAACATCGGCTACTAAATAGATGTCTCCGGTTTCCTTATAGAGATTGGTTCCGTATGTGCTTCTGAGCTTATGCGGTGTAATGTGCTTTCCGGTGACAGTGGAGGCATACTTTTTTACAAGAAGCTCAATGCTGCGGACTGTTATGCGGCGCCGCTGTGAGGAGAGGAAAAGGGCGTTTTCATGTCCTTTCATAGGTTCAATTTCATCACGTTCCTCCATATAGTCAAGAAGCGCCTGCCTGACCTCCTCACCGTAGTATACGAAGGATTCATAACCGCCTTTTCTGACAATCTTTATTCTGTCGTTGATATAATCAACATCATCAAGATTTATTCCGACGCACTCAGATACACGGATTCCTGTTCCGAGAAGCAGGGTTAATATAGCCGTATCGCGCACCTTAAGCTTATCGTGACATTCAGACTGCTTTTTGGTAAGATGTTCACCTGATTCGACAACATTGAGTAATTCACCGACTTCTTCATCATCAAGACGTATAATTTGTTTTTTATGTATTTTTGGAAGGTCAACCTGTGTGACAGGGTTTTCCTTAATAATACGGTTCTTATGATAATAATGATACATTGAGCGAAGTGCTGACAGCTTACGCTTGATGGCACGTTCGTCATTTGCGAGCTCATGTCCGTTTTTTGTGTACAGCTTCAGATAATCCAGATATTCTTCAATATCCTGTGCATTGAGCCTGCTTAAGATACCAAGGTCTATATCGTGGATATCTGTGTTTTTGTACATGGAGTTAGTATCCTTAATATACTCAAAGAATGTCTTCAAGTCGGTTGCATAAGCAATCTGTGTCCGCGGGGCTGTTGAATATTCTATGCCGCGAAAGTAATCCTTTAGAAACTTTGGCAGTTCACTCTGTAATCTTCTAAGCTCTAAAATACATTTGTTGCGTTCCTGTTCATGATATGTCTTTTCTGCCATATTTTTACCTGATTTCTGTGTATTTTATTGTCGGTGGAGTGCTGTACAACTATTCGCTAAACTCAGGTTTAACGAATAGTTGGATGCGAAAAAGAAACATAGTGCCATATTATGGATTTTAGAGCTATAATCAGCTATGTTCCTATATACGGCACTTTTTATGTTTTTATTATATATTGGTGCCTTGTGTTTGGTACTGCTTTGTATAACCTTGACAGCTTTTTATTTTTTTGCAACCAGCTTGCCCTGATACAGGCTTCTTTCAACCATATTGATTGCAAGATCCTTTTGGAATTTTTTGATCTTGTTGGTTTCGCCATCTGTTATGATTGATATGCACATGCCGTTTTTTCCGTTACGTCCACAGCGACCGGCGCGGTGAACGTATTCGGTGGATTCCTCAGGAAGGCTTATGTTGATTATGACATCCACATCATCAAAATGCATTCCGCGAGCCGCATAATCTGATGCGACTACATATTGCAGCTTCCCATCCATGAAATCTTTAACAATGTTTTTATTGCGGAACTTGTTGCCCTCAGCATGTAAGGCTTCGACTTTATAATTATGATACTTTAGCTTCTGTGTTATCTCATCAATATCGTAGCGCTTATTGGCAAAAATAATTGCCTTAGCTGCATTAGATGCCTTTAGAACCTTGCGGACAGTCTCGTTCTTATCTCTGTGCATGCATACAACATAATAATGCTTGATTGTGTCTGGTGTTGATACAATACGGCTGGTAGATATTTTAACAATATGAAGTCCCGTCTTATCAAGGTTATTCTGATACTTCTCACCAAATGTGGCTGTAAAAAATAAAGTCTGTACATCCCTGTAAAAGCATTTCTTTAAATCAATGCTAAGCTGGATATTATCCTTATCTATAAGCTTGTCTGCTTCGTCGAATATAAGATATTTACACTTATGTGCAGGTAGTTTCTTTAAGGAGATAAGCTCCTTGAGTCTGGCAGGTGTTCCTATTACGAATGTTGGCTTGGTTTTTAGTGATTCTGCCATACGCTGCATGTTAAAATTACCTACCGCTACCACTGCCTTGGCGTTAAAACTAAGATTCTTTGAAAGTAAGTCAATCTGTCTGGATATTTGGAATGCAAGTTCCTTGGCAGGAACGGCTATAACACATGCAAAATCATGAGTCTCTTCCGGAGACAGCTTCAACAAATATTCATATACAGGTATAAGATACGCAAGCGTCTTGCCGGTACCGGTCTTTGCACCACCTGATACATTATGCCCTTCTATTATTTGTGGAATACAGAGACTCTGTATTTCTGTAAGCTCTGTTATTTTTTGTTCGTTTAATGCTTTTCGCAATTTAAAGTTAAGCTGTTGTATTGTAAAGTTTTCGCTCATTATGGTAATGCCTTTCTTTTTATTTTCATCAATGCAGGTGCTTTTTGACTTGCTTTAATTGGTGCGCTGTACTGTCGATTCACAGGGGGCTGTAATAAATATATGAACACATAAATTCAATATATTATTAACTTCGTTTATAATTGATATTTGACATTTATCAATTATGTCAACTTGTTAACGCTCTGGTATTCATTATACCATAAATATGGCAGGCTTGACTATAAAAAAAATAAAGGATATAATCTGAAAGATTTTATTGGTTTCAGAAGAATATATATGTATGAATGATATGTGTTATTGGAGGAAAATTGCATGAAGCTTCAGCGATTATTAAGTTATACACGCAAGGCTGTAGATGATTATGGTCTTATTGAGGATGGTGACAAAATTGCCATTGGAATATCGGGTGGAAAGGACAGCCTTACACTACTCTATGCACTGAGTGGGCTTAGAAAATTCTACCCTAAGAAATTTGAAATCTATGCATTGACGGTGCATTTAGGGATAGGTGGAATGGATTTTTCCGAGGTTAAAAAGCTGTGCCATGAACTAGATATCCCATATTATATAATTGATACAGAAATAAATGATATAGTATTCAACATAAGAAAAGAGACTAATCCATGTGCTCTATGTGCAAAGTTGAGAAAAGGTGCATTCAATAATAAGGCGTTGGAGCTTGGCTGCAATAAGATAGCTTATGCACACCACAGAGATGATATAAATGAAACCTTCCTGATGTCACTTATATATGAAGGAAGAATACATACGTTTTCACCTATGAGCCATCTGGACAGGACGAAGCTCACCCTGATACGCCCTCTTATATATGTACCGGAGGCTGATATTATAGGATTTACCAATAAATATAGGCTTCCGGTGGTTAAGAATATGTGCCCTGCTGATGGCATAACCAAGCGCGAGGAAACAAAGGAGCTGATAAAAAAAATTAATTCAGAAGCTCCGGGCTTTCATACAAGACTGTTCACCGCCATTGTCAGCGGTAACCTGGAGGACTGGCCTGAAAAAACGGAACATATTAGAGGTAAACATATTCTATAAATAATCAGGCGCAGTGTATACAGGAATCATAAGCTTCGAACCCGCATATATGGAATCACCGGTAAGGCCATTCAAGGTCATGACTTCGCGGATATACTGGTATACGGAGGAATAATGTTCATCTGAATATTCACATGCAATACTCCAAAGAGTGTCATTCCGGGATACAGTTATGTATGTGTAGCCTTTCACAGAATTATCGGCTGCATGCTCATCACCGGCGTGGACTATATTGCTGAATATGATTATGGTAAATACGGCTATGAGCACCAGAATAAATGATATAATGCTAATCTTCTTTATTCTTTTTCTACGTGCTACCGCCTGGCGGCTCTTTCTTAAAATCTCATTGACAGATAAACCGCCTTCAACTACTGTAAAATTCCTGGCTGTAGTTATTTTCATAATGATTCCTCCTATGCAATGTATCGAACATATATTTGTTAGCCTGTGAGTACAATATAACATCCGAACACGCGTTTGTCAATATATAAATCGAACATTTATTCGGAACATTTATTTTGAACATTTGTTTGCATTTCTGATAGGTTTATGATATAATATACAAAACAGTTTTAACTAATTTAACTAACGGCAATTTTAAATGTAGTGCTTTTAGAAAAAACATAAGATAATCAGCCTATAGCTGTAGAGTTATAAGGTATCATTACGGTTAATTGGATTTATCGATTACATAGAGGAGGATTTTATATGCCAAGTGGAAGAATTACACCTAAACAACAGGAAATATTAGATTTTCTTAAGAAGGAGATACTTATGAAGGGATATCCGCCGGCGGTACGCGAGATTTGTGAGGCAGTGCATCTTAAGTCAACCTCCAGCGTCCACTCCCATCTTGAGACACTTGAGAAGAACGGATATATAAGAAGAGACCCGACTAAGCCGCGTGCAATTGAGATTATGGATGATTCATTTAATTATCTCAGAACAGAGACGGAGATTGCAAGCATTCCGGTTATAGGAACTGTGGCTGCCGGACAGCCGCTGCTTGCAGTCGAGAATATTACCGACTACTTCCCTTTCCCGGCGAATCTGCTTCCTAATAAGGAGACATTTATACTTCGTGTCAAGGGAGACAGCATGATTAATATGGGAATTCTTGACGGGGATTATATCATTGTTGAGCAGACTAATACGGCACAGAATGGCGAGGTTATCGTTGCTCTTGTTGATGATTCTGCGACGGTCAAGAGATTCTATGCGGAAGACGGACATTTCAGACTTCAGCCTGAGAATGACTTCATGGAGCCGATTATTGTTGATCATGTGGAGATACTCGGAAAGGTTATACGTCTTATAAGGACACTGGTAGATTAAGCGTATGATATTATAAGCCATGAGAATGAAATTACAGCTCACTTTTTTGAGCATACCGGTTTCATTCTCATGGCTTTTTGCTTAAAAGATAATCATTGCTTTTTCTATATTGATTCGGGTGTCAAAACATGCTGTATATAGCTAGCTGTGCATAAATATAATACGTTATACACTCATAAACTAAATTGACATGTTTTGACACCCGAATCATATATTATAATTAAGATGTGGGTAGTATCTTGAAGTGGATTTCACTTATTTTATTTACCTATTTTATTCTGCTCAAGTTCTGCAAGAAGCTCCTGCACCACAGCACGCTTGACCGGGTGGTATGCGTAAGGTGCAATATCGCTGAGCGGCTTAAGCACGAACATGCGGTTGTGCATGTCGATATGTGGAATACAGAGTCTTTCTGTATGCATAATCAGGTCATCATACAGAAGAATATCTATATCAAGTGTCCTTGGTCCCCAGTGGATTTCGCGAGTACGGTTGTTCACGGCTTCAACAGCGTTAAGAAAATCCAGCAGCTCATTCGGTTCGAGAATTGTATCGACAGCGGCACAGCAGTTCAAAAAGCTCTGCTGCTCTACTCCGCCGTATGGCTCAGTTTCATATATAGGTGATACTTTATTCAGACGGATACAGGAATGGTTCTGCAGGGCATTAAGTGCGTTCTGCAGGTATATTTCACGCTCCCCCATATTGGAGCCAAGTGATAAATATACACGATGCCAGCCTCTTGTAAGTTCAACAGATACAGTTTCCATTGGCAGCTTTACAGGAGCCCAGGGCTTCTTTATTTCAAGGTGTATTTTGTGTAAGTGCGGTATTGTTGTGAGCAGATATTCCGCAAGCCTGCTTGCAGCCGTCTCAATAAGCTCATAAGTATCATTTGTCAGAAATTCTGCAATTTTTTCAGATGCCATTCCATAGTCTATGGAAGAATCAAGGTCTTCAGGTGTGTAGCCGGCTTGCTGAAAGTCCTCTGTGAATACACGATGTCCAACGGAATCCCTAAAATCAGTATACAGGTCAGCGTTTATTATAAATTTCTGCCCAAGACGATTCTCCTCCTCAAATACGCCATGATTGGCAAATACTTCAAGATTTTTTATATGAATTATGTCCATTTGTAGTACTCCTTCTGTGAAGAATATATTTCTATAGAATGATGTAGGGGTCAAAACATGCTAACTTAATGTACGAGTGTATAACGTATTATATTTATGCATATTATGCATTAAAGCTTTTTCCAATAACTGCTGCTGCCATCTTAAGTGCGCGGAAGTTCTCCTTAACATCATGTACCCTGAATATTGAGGCACCGCGCATAAGCCCGATAACGCTTGTAGCGACGGTTCCCTCCACGCGCTCATCCCTTGGAAGGTCGAGTGTGAGCCCTACTACGGATTTTCTTGAGGTTCCAAGAAGAACAGGGTAACCCAGTGCACAGAGCTTGTCAAGCGTATTTATTGCAATCAGGTTTTGTTCCAGCGATTTGGCAAAGCCGACGCCCGGGTCAAGGATAATATTTTCCTTAGATATGCCGTGCTTTAACGCACAGTCGATGATAAGTCTGTTATCATCAAGATAATCGGTGATAAAGTCATTGTATTTATCTGATTTCCTGTTATGCATAAGACAGCATGGAAGACCGGATTTTGCGAGCAGCACAGCCATTGGCGATACAATGCTGCCGTCATCGGAGGTGCTTGTGTTGTGCATAAGCCCCCATATATCATTTATAAGGTCTGCACCTGCCTCAATTCCCGCTGCCGCAACACCTGCCTTGTATGTATCAAGTGATACAGGTATGTCAAAACGTGCTTTTACAGCTCTGATAACAGGCACAACGCGCTCAATCTCCTCATCATCAGATATCATCGTGTAACCCGGACGTGCGGATTCCCCACCGATATCTATAAGAGCAGCTCCATCCTTTATCATTTCCTCCGTATGAAAAAGAGCAGCATCAATATTATTGTAACGTCCTCCGTCTGAAAATGAATCGGGTGTTACGTTTAAAATGCCACACACATAGGCACTGTTTTCAAGGTCAAAATTCTTATTTCCGATAAGCATAAATATTCTCCTTAATGATTTATGAGACAAAAGAAATTAATTGTGCTCAGTATTTTATCATATTCAGTACTCTGTCCACAGCCGCACTATCATTCTCAAAGGAACCTCTGCATACATAGGTCATTGTCCTGCTGCCCGGTTTTTTCACACCGCGCATGGTCATACACATATGTTCGGCCTCGATAACAACCATGACTCCATCTGCATGAAGATATTTCATAATGGCATCAGCAATCTGTGCGGTCAGGCGCTCTTGAAGCTGCGGGCGCTTGGCGTACTCCTCCACCGTTCTTGCAAGCTTGCTAAGACCTGCTACCCTGCCGTTTGAAATGTAGGCAATATGTGCCTTTCCGTAAAAAGGAAGCAGATGGTGTTCGCACATTGAGTAAAAGGTGATGTCCTTCTCGAGTATGAGCTGCCCCTTCTGCGCCGCAAAGGTTTTTGAAAGGATGTCGCGGACAATTATCTCATCATTATCCTTAGAAGCACTCTCATTTTTATCCGGAATATCCGGATATGAAGCCGATGCCCTGTATTGTGCGGTTCTGTCCTTGTCTATCCCGGCAAATATTTCCTCATACATACGCGCGATTCTGCCGGGTGTTTCAAGCAGCCCTTCGCGTGATATATCCTCACCGATTCCTTCAAGAATCAGCTTAACCCCATCCTTTATCTTTTCCTTATCCATTCGTTGTATGCCTCTCTTATCCGGTTAAGATGCGAAAGTGAGCCAAATGCAAGCACCGCCACATCACCATTATTATAAGTAACTGCTCTTTCGACTGCTGCTTCGATATTACAGCATGCCTCGGCAATATTTTTCTTTTTGTTTATATGCTCCGCAAGCTCCTCTGCCGGCATAGCCCGGACATTGCCGGGAGTGGCTATTGTAAAAATATGGTCAGCCATAGGGAGCATAAGTTCGATTATTTTCTCATAGTCCTTGTCTGCGAACACACCCATTATGTATACCAGCCTGCGGCAGCCAAGGCTTTCGGTTGTAAAATATTCAAGAACAGATGTTCTAAGCTGCCTTGCGGCGGGCTCATTGTGTGCTCCGTCAACAAAGAATGGCGGCTGGCTGCCGATAAGACTTAAGCGTCCAAACCACTGCGTAGCATAAATACCAGCCCTGATGTCTGAATAGGAAATATTATACCCCATGTCCATAAGTGCCTCAACACATGATATTGCAAGGCATGAGTTGATAATCTGGTAAGTTCCGCGTAGTCTAAGCCTGATAAGTCCTGCCCTTCTGTGGGTGTAGCATGTACAATCATCATCCCAGGGACATGAGGCGTAGCTTATGTTCATGGCGTCTGTCATATAATCTGATATTATAAGCCTGCTGCCGGTATCTGAACACTTGTTCTCAATAACAGTCATCGCCTCACTTTCCTGTGTGGTGGTGATGACTGTTGTCCCAGGCATGATGATTCCTGCCTTGACTGAGGCAATCTCATTCAATGTATTCCCAAGTATACCCATGTGGTCTAAGCCGATTGATGTAAATACACAGCACAGCGGATTTGAACATACGTTAGTTGCGTCACATTCACCGCCAAGACCGGTCTCTAACACAACGAAATCCACCTTCTGTCTGTAAAAATACAGAAATGCCGCCGCAGTCTCAAGCTCAAAAGCAGTCGGTAGCCTTGAAGCAGACAGCTTCATAGCCTCAACTGCATCCGCAAGCTCTCCCATGATACCGGCAAAAGCATTTTCTGAAATATATTCACCATCAATCTGTATCCGTTCGAGGTATGTGACAAGGGTTGGTGAGATATACCGTCCGACTTTATACCCAGCCGTGGTGAGGATTGTCGAAAGCATCGCAAGAGTCGAACCCTTTCCGTTCGTTCCGGCAATGTGTATCACCTTTAGCTTGTCCTGAGGATTGCCAAGATGACTCATAAGCTCACGCATGGTATCCACACCCATGATGCTGCCCGCCCTTTCTGCATTGTGGATAAGCTTCATGGCATCTTCGTAGCTTAATCTCATAAATCCTTAACCTCTATTTCCCTGCCGTCACGCCATATTCTCTCAAGGTCATAGAAAAATCGGTCATCCTTGGAGAACACATGCACTATAACGTCCGTATAGTCAAGTAGAATCCATGAGGCACTGCGGTATCCCTCCACGTTCTTAGGCTCCAGTCCAAGCTTATACAGCTCTTCCTTGACATTGTCTGCAAGAGCCTGTACCTGATTGATATTGCTGCCGTTAGCTATCACAAAATAATCTGCGATAACGGATACCTTGCTGATATCAAGTATCTTTATATTTTCACCCTTCTTATCATCAAGGGCGCTGTAAATTATTTTCGTCAATTCCTTTGAATCCATAAATTACCTCCGGATAAATGTATTATTTAGCCTTGTAAATTATATTTTGGCTTTTAGGCTTTCATATGCCTTAACTGTTGTATCATCTATTGTGCCGTTTTTGGAGCGCACATATTCAATAGTGCCTTCAAGGATCTCGTAGGTGCACTGCCTTAAGTCCTTGAAGGCAAGCTCACGATAATAAGGAAGCCTCGGTGCCTTGTCGCGGTTCGGCTCTATATAATCAGCCACATACACTATCATATCAAGCAGATTCATATCGGGGCAGCCTGTTGTATGGCAGCGGATAGCGTGACATATCTCCGGGTCCGTAACACCATGCCTGTATTCGGCATAATAGGCACCAACCTTCGCGTGCAGCAGATCCGGCTGACGTTTTTCTGCCTCACTCACCTCAAGACCGAACCTGGCACATTTTTCTAAAAGACGTTCTCCGGAAAGATACTTTGCGCAGTCGTGCAGAAGTCCCGCCATAAAAGCCTTGTCCATGTCATAGCCGTATCTCATGGAAAGTGCGGCGCTCGTATATGCTACACCCAGTGTATGCTCGTACCTTGAAGGGGTGAGCTTCTTCATAAGGTTTTTCTTTATAAGTGTAATCTGTTCGTTGTCCATTTTTGTCCTCGATTCTAATTTCTATTTATAATTACATATCAGACCCATTTCTTTTGCCAGTTCCTCATTGAGAACTTTAATCTTTATTTTCCAGATTTTATGATATTGAAGTAAACGATTGTTTAGTTCAGCCAATGGTCCGGCAAGCCAGGCAATCTTCAACTTTATTTCACTCCAATCTCTTCTCTGTAAAGCTGGTGGAATGTATCCATTATTGTGTTGTGTTCAAGTAACTCAAATTCATCCGATGTCTCACACTGAATTTTATTTTCATCGTCTTTATATAAAGAAATATATTGTATTGCACTTTCTTTAGTACGTTTTATTTCAATATATTTGGATAAGAAATAATCATGTGTGGAGACAAGAATCTGCACTCCTTCACTTTCAAGCATAATCAATAGCTCGGCTAATACAGGGATATATTTGGGATTAATATTTGCCTCAGGCTCATTTTATTTCTGTTTACCAAGCGCCCTATGCTGGATTGATCCGGACGGAAAAGCATTGCAGTTTTATATGGAAAAGAAACATCATGCTTGGATGCCTGACATGCGGCATAAGCCAATTTCATAATATAGGTTTTTCCCATACCGTTTTCTCCTACCAAAATATTAAGTCCTTTGCTGAAAGGAATTGTAATATTTTCAAACACTGTAAAATTTTCAGCCTGAAATCTGGTCAATGGCATTATACTCACCTCACACATTTATTTTGAACCTGTCCCTTATTATATTACAAGATGACAGTTCTGTGAAGCAGATTTCTTTAATAATGTAAAAACCCATACAAAAAGGATGTCTCAAGTGTCATCAACTTTTCCAAAGGTACTAAATCACCTGTATTGTCTTCTTTATCAAGGGTAATACCCTTGATATTCGCCGGCGCTTTGCCCTCTTTCATAACCGGAACATAAAACTTAAAGGATATATTCTTAATCCAATTACCGTCCTCACGTCTTTCCGGAAAGATATCTATGCGGTCGATGAACGTCTGCATAAATTGCTTTCTCTCTACCTCTGATGCCATAGAATATAATTCATCAAAGTGTAAAAGAAATTCATAAATACTCTCGCTTGAAATCTGATCTCTACGCAAATAAGGATTGCCTAATCTGATAAGCAATTACGTCCTTTTCTCTTGGACTTCTTCCGGTGTTAACCGCATACTGATTCTTTGTGATTTCAAATTCCAGATCCACAGTGTCAGGATCACATTCATAAGATGATACATATTCCCCGGCTTCTGTTTTTTCATCATTTTTCGCGTAATCAGTTCTTTCCTTTAAGCATTGTCCCATGCTCCTGCTCTTTTGCAGATGCATGGGAATTAATCTCGTTGCCGCCATAGTACCGTTACCTCCTACTGAATCTTTGCAAGTTCAGAAAAAATATCGCGGAGCAACTTCTGTATTTCTCTCTGCCCCGCGGTAAGCTCTTCAACATCACTCTTATAAACAGCTCCAGTTTCGTTCGCATGTTTTGCAATCTGATTTATATTGTTGGAATTGATTCTTGCAAGCCTTTGAATCTCCTGCAAATCACCTAAATCAAGCTTTAAGATATATCCATCCATCGCCATTTTTCTTAAATATGCAGAAGAATGTTTGATTCCTGCCTCCTGCATTTTCTCACTGATACGGGCATATTCGCTTTCTGTAACTCTGAAATTAATCTGCTTCGTTCTATATTCCTTCATTTGTCATTTTCTCCCATTAATGATTTCTTTTGTCGTCTCCCCTCCTCAATTCCTGGCAGGTAACCTCTGGTTTCTTTAGCCCTGTGGATTGTTTTGGACTGTGCCGTTATCACGACCTTGGCTCGCTCACGGAATTCCGGTCATCGCTTAGCTTCCCCGAATCGGTATTGATTTGGAACGCTCATTTAATTTTGGTTTGTATAGCGATTTTCTCAAAAACCGAGGCCGTTTCCCGTATATCCAAAAAGTAGGATTTAAGGCAAAAAAATAAGAATTTCCACGCTTATGGGAATTCTTGCTGATTCGAACTGTTGTTCTGCTGTATAATGTGTCAGTAACCGTTTATAAATGAGATGAAAGAAGTGATATACATGAATTGCAAGCTAACGCTTGGAGAAAAATTAAAAGATTTAAGAACAGCTGCAGGACTATCTCTAATAGAACTTGAAGAAGCTACCGGGATATCGAAATCCGCGCTAGGCAGCTATGAAAGCGATGATACTAAGAAAGAAATCACCATATGAATTCAAAACCTTTACGGATATTCTTCAAAGATATTCAGATGCTTTTAAGACTCCTAAAGGCAATGGCAGGGGCAAGAAGAAATGATAAAAAACAAAGGCACATTATACCTACTGTTGTAGATAAAATGTGCCTTTATAAAATCAAATAACAATTTCTATTCAGCAACATCAACAAACAATATCACCGGTGGAACTGGCTTTTCATAACCTTTCAAGAATAATCCACGCTCCCTCGCCTCATAAATCAAGGCGCTTGGAAAGTAACAGCAGGTATTTATGTATCGCAGAAAATCCGGCACATCGGCCTGTATCTGTTTTGGAACCATCACAGGATTTTTTATCATAGTAATGAATGAATCGTGGAATTCTGTACATAATACATCAGAATAAGCCCCCATAAGTTCATAGAACTGTTTCTTTTCATCCATACTAAGTATCGGAACGTTCAAGATCAATTTTCCGGTTGCTGATCTTTCTACAAAATCCAATTCAATAAATGTATCAATATTTGTAAGAAGTTTTTGAGATATACTTGGCAAGAAGCTTTCGTTGTCACAATATACCGCATATAAGAATTTCATTACTGACTCTCTTGCATCACTCCAATTTCCTACACAATGATAAGCAGAATGCGTTTTTCCCAAAGCTTTCGTATCATAATCATACAAGCCAATCGTACGCGCTCCAAGCAGATTCTCATAGTTTCCACCTGCCTCACCGCTAATACCATATTCACTCTGAGGACTCTTGTCATAATCATAATTTGCAGGATAACGAGTTCCCATAGCATACCATCTGCCACCATTTTTTCTGTCCGGATAATCATACTTCGAACCGTTTCCGGCAACCTCATCCCTGACTCTTATCACAGCTCTGTAAACAGAATGTAAGACAAAATATCCCTCCAATTTCATAGCTTGTGATGAATTCTGCTTCTTATAATAAGCCGACAATCTTAATTCTCTTAGTCCTTCTTCAACATGCTTCCAAATCTCTCCACATAAGTCACCAGCCAGTTTCTTTTGCAATTCTAGTGTATTTGTCGAGTCCTTTTGATTGTAAATAATAAAATCTGTAAATACCTTATCTCCAACCTTCTTCATCAGTTCGCCTTCAACAAGGCGCTCTACAACAGGTTCAATATATGCAGTAGATATTCCGATTGCATCCGAAAGTTCCGGTATCGTAACCGGCTTTTCATATGCCAAGATCAATAAGTTCATTGCAATTTTATCATTGTTCACCAGCGAGTGTGGCTGATCATTCAATCCAATGTATCCACTGGTTGAAATCCATAAATCCTCAGGTTCAAAACTCTGCTTTTCATATTTTTCCATAGCTAATTCCTTTCTCAATTTATCCCTGCCTAGTCTAAGGCGGCTTTTTACCGTGTTCTCAGGCAGTGATAATTCATCCGCGATTTTCTTTACTTCCTGTCCATGAAAATAATGTCTTACAACGATTTCACGGTATAGCTTTGTCAGATGTGCAACGGAGCGTCTGAGATTTTCCTCTTCCGTCAATCCATCTTCATCTACATCTGTTGCCTGATTATTTACTTCTTCCATCGCGACATCGAAATCCATCCCATAAAATTCTAATGGTTTACGGTATTTTTCACGTAACAGGTCATAATATTTTCTGTTTAGAACTGTGCACAGCCAATTTCTGGCATTATTAATATCCACGCCTTTCCTTATGGCATGTAATCCGTCCAATATTGTCTCTTGTACAAGATCCTGCGCATCCTCCCAGGAATCACATTTACTTACGGCTATATGCATCAAGTAATCAGCTTGTGCCAACATTTCTTCTATTTCCATTAGAGTCCCCCAATGCTGTATTATTATCACAGATAAAAATATCTGTTTTGAAGCTTCACCCTATAGTCGCGTGAAATCGAAAAAGGTTCACTGCTTTTTATAAAATAATTTACGGCAGCCTGATTTACAGGCCGCCGCTATATCAAAAAGCTACCACTTAGTGACAATATGAATATGCTGAAACTTTTGATAACTATTGCTTAACATTAATATCATTAATTATGTTAAGCATTTTTCTTTGCGCTTCGCTGATATCGTCAACATTCCCCTGCACATTTTGCAAAGTTTCAGCAATAACACCAATCAATCGAAATCTCTCTTTCCCATTTGGAAACTGCTCCTGCAGATACACCTACAATCCCGGCAAGTTCCTCTTGTGAAATACCATTGAGCTTACGATATGTACAAATAATTTGGCCTATTTTTTCCATAGCAAAAGTCTCCTTCCTCCATTCTCAATATAAATATCTCACGAAGGAATAACCTTCACAATGGATTTGTCGATTAGCTCAACTGAACCATCAGTACGGACTATTTTTTTACAATGATCCACTCATCATTTTCGATAACATATTGAAACTCTGTCAGGCTATCATTCAACATAACTTCAATGAGTTCTTCAAAGTCATTTACCAAGTTTACGTTTGAAAGGTCTGAATCCTTAATCCAGTGCATTTTACCTTCTTCAGAATCAGCAAGTTCTCCCTCAAATTGGTCTGTTTCAAAAAGGAATACGATATAACGCCCTCCATCAATTGGAAACTGCTTTACCCCACAAAGACGTGGATTTTTAATCGTAAGTCCAGTTTCTTCCTTCATTTCGCGAATCACTGCCTCAACAATAGATTCACCCGGTTCAATATGCCCTCCGGGAAGTGTATAGCCCTTCCAATCATTTTTTACTCTATCTTGCAGTAAATAACTGCCATCTTTATGTATTAAGCATAATACAGTTAGTTCTACTTGTTCTGTACGCATAATTTGCCGCTGTCCTCCTCTACTATTTGTTTTATTTCATATCTGATCTATCAGAATACCATTTAGGGACAGTATTTTTAAAATCATTGAAATTAGTCATAGAATTTCTTGCTCTTCTTACCATTCCATCAATTTCATCCTGTCCAAACTTCTCGGCCCACTTAATGGAAAATAATGATGCCTGCGCCACATATACCGCATTCGCCGTCCAGAAATCTTCAGGAACATCGTCATTAAAATAAGAATCAATCTGTCCTATGCAATACGGAACACTTATCTCTACACCAAAGCTTTCAAGCTTGTAAAACTCCTCATAGGGATCTCCCACTTCCCATCTGTTGAAATCTATTACACCAATATTCCCGTCAGGCATATAAATCAAATTCCCCGGATGGAAATCCCCATGCATATACACTGGCGTTTTATTCCAAATAGAATTGATATTATCTTTTACATATGCTACAGCTATCTCGTCACCGGATATTCTCACATCCGATTCTTCATAGCGTGCCAACTGCATCAGCTTTTTCTCGCGCTTCGTTGTTGCAGGAACATCTGCCGAATCAAGAGGTATTGAGTGTATCTTTCTGAGAATTATTCCCGCTTGACGACCAAGCTTATACTGTTCCTGTTCTGATAGCTCCGGCAGCACTTCTTCCAAGTCACGACCTTCTATCCAACTAAGCAGCATATATACATTCTTATCTTCGTTACAGGTTCCGAATTCTATCGGCATAGACATACTGATACCAAGCTGAGAATATTTTGTAATAATTTCATATTCTTTCTTTTTTGTTTCATATTCCTCAATGTCTGAAATTCGCAGAAGCTGAAATTCTCCGTTAGCCGTTTCGACCAAATATTTTTTATCACTGGACCAGCCCTTAGAAATCAGGGTGATATTCTTCCAGTCTTTGCTTATTGCAATATTCATAAACATAAATTTCACCTCCAATTGTCGCGTTACAAGAGCTTCTATAGCGTTAATCACGTTATTCACCGCGCGCTCCAGGAAACCCTCATATTCTTCTCTGGAGAAGCCCACAAAAGGATATCTTCCCTCTTCCAATGTTGGCATGTAATACATCATCTTAACCTTCATGGGTATAGCCCCTTTGGGAAGATAATCAATATAATCCGGAAACTCTTCAAGTCCTTTTATTTCAGTAAAGTATCCGGAATCAGGATGTTCATCCAAATATTCACGTTCAATCACGAAGAAGTTCATTCTCTCCTCACGATTCGGCATAAGTTTCTTAAAGCAATCCCAGTTTTCTTCTAGTCCATCTGCCAGGTCACATAATTCCGGTATTTCTTTAGCACGTTTCCACGCAGCTGCAACGCGCTCATCATCTCTTATTGTCCTTTGAAGCTCTGCATCTGTTATTAAATGGGCATAATATCCTAATAAAAACGAGAGTTCTTCTTTTGTTTTTATCGAACCCAAGCGAGCTATTATGTATTCATCGTAAAATCTGACACAATCGGTTGCTTTCTTTCTATTGTCCTGCATCCAATGTGTCACTGCTCTGGGTGGTGTAAACTCTGTCCAATCTTCATTCGGAATATTTGCCCCTAAGCTCAGTCAAATCCATATCCTCCAAAGAGAAATCCACTTTCACTTTTCTGAAATTATCCTTGTCGACCACTCCCTTGGAAAGTAAAACAACCGTCTCCACGCTCATAGTGAAAACATCCCATCAGATATTATTAAAGCTGTCTTAAATCATTCTCTATATTTATGAATGTCTACATATACAGCCTATTTTCAACAATATACTCATATACCGCCTCAGGAACCATGTAACGCGCGGAGGCTGGTTCGCCCGCAAGCCGTTTCCTTATATCGCTGGAGCTGATTTCAAGCTGCGGCGTATCGACAAGGTATATTCTTGCACCGAAGCTGTCCTCAAGCTGCCTTTTGACCATCTCAAGCTTATCATCAGGAATATTGTTCCTGTCGGCACATACAAGAGCCGTGTGCTCACAGATAACCTCCGGATGATACCATTTGTCAAAATTGATGAGTGAATCGGCACCCATGATGAAGAAAAATTCATGTTCGGGGTACAGCTTGTCAAGCTCCGTCATTGTTATGGCGGAATAGCTAGGTCTCTCCTTTTCAAGCTCATAAGTGAACAGCTCAAAATCAGGATTGTTCTGTATTGCAAGCTCTACCATGCGCTTCCGGTTGTCCTTATCTAATATCCTGTTATTCTTGTGCGGTGGGTCACCTGCCGGCATGAACCATATCTTATCAAGCTTCAGCAGCGTGAGTGCCTGCTGTGCAATGATAAGGTGACCTGTGTGTATCGGGTTGAAGGTTCCACCCATTATTCCTATACGTGACATACTATAATCTCCCCTGCTGCTGTTCATGGCATTTCAGCATAGTTGAACAGTACACAAGCTATACTGAACAATAGCCAAGCAATGTTGAGCTATTGTAAAAAATGATAATTACGTATCGCTGTAATAATATCGGCATGCCAGAATATATACATTGCCGCTATCAACTTTATATATCAGTCTCTCCTTATCATTTATGCGTCTGCTCCAGAAACCGACAAGATTTCCGGTTAAGGGTTCAGGCTTTCCTATTCCCACATTGCCGTTTCTGCAAATATCATCTATAAGATTATTTATCTTTTTTAATGTCTTTCGATCCTCTGTCTGCCAGTAGACATAATCCTTCCAGCCATTATCCGTAAATATTTTATTCATCAGTATTAACCTCTGAAAGATTATGAGCAGATATTTTTCCGTTCTCCAACTGGGCTTTAGATTCCATGAGCCAGTCGTAGTTAGCCTTATTTCCCATGACATAGGCATTTTCCATCAGGTTATTATAGGCTTCCTCCGAAAGGATGACAACATTCTTATTATCTTTTCTTGTGACAATCATTGTTTCGCAATCATCGGTGACCTTATCCATGTAGGTTTTCATATTATCACGAAGATTCGTATAGTTTACAGCCAGCATAACAAACACCTCCATTCTCAATTGATTACTTTTGGCGGTATATACATTCTATTGCTTACATAGTTATCTCTTATATTTATAGTATAAAGTACAGAAAACTGTACGTCAAGTAGCGGCTGAAAAATTAAATATTATTTATGGGATTACAGCCAATAGAGTTACAGGCAGCGGTTAAGTTGACTGCAAATATCCGTTTTAATTTATTATATGAAATCAGGGGCAAAAAATACTTTGCCCCCGGATTGATTCATTATATATAATTATATTTTTTCCTGTAAACCACCAAAAATATCACCGAGATGATAAGCGCGAACACCTCAGCAATCGTAACCGACCACCATATTCCGTCAAGCTTCCAGATTAACGGCATAATAAGCACTGCCGCCATCTTGAAGATGAAGGTACGCAGAAATGATATTGCCGCGGATACACCGCCGTTGTTCAGAGCGGTGAAGAAGGATGAGGCAAATATCGTAAAGCCGCTGAAGATGAACGCAAGCGAGAATATTCTGAAAGCATGCTTTGTCATGGCGAACAGTTCCGGGTCATAGCCCACAAATATTTTTGAAAGCGTTCCGGCAAGTGTAAATGCAAGCGCAGCCATGATGACACCGGCAATTCCCATAATTATATTGCTCTTTTTGAACATGTTCCTGAGCTCATCTGTGTTGTCGGCACCATAGTGGTAGCTGATAATAGGCGCCCCGCCCATGGCATATCCGATAAACATTGCAATAAAGATGAACTGGACATACATAAGGACACCATTTGCGGCAACACCGTCTGAGCCGGCATATTTAAGAAGCTGGAAATTATATACAATTCCGACAATGGATGAAGCTGTGTTTGACACAAATTCAGAGGCACCATTCCAGCAGGCGCGGGCAATGCTCTTTATCTCAAGCTTTGTGCGCACCATTTTGAGCAGACTGTTGTTAGGAAGTATAAAATATATCAACGGGATAATACCGCCTACAACCTGGCATAAGCCTGTAGCAATTGCGGCACCGGCAACACCCCATTTTAACACACCGACCAGCAGCGCATCGAGCACCATGTTCGTAAGACCGGCAGCGACGGTGGTCACAAGACCAAGGTGCGGCTTCTCAGCGGTTATAAAGAACCCCTGAAAGGCATTCTGTAACATGAATGCAATATTAAATATCATCATTATTCTGCCGTATATCACACAGTCGGTGATGATTTCACCTTCCGCACCGAGCCATATTGCTACCGGGCGCATGATAAAACAGGCTATGAGTGAGATTATGGCACCGACAATGGCAGTTCCCGCTACTATCATTGTAAAGTACTCATTGGCTCTTTCCTTCTTTTTTTCACCCAGAGTCATGGCGACAAGCGCGCTTCCACCAGTCCCGAACATGAAGCCGACACCGCCGAATATCATAAGAAACGGCATTATAAGGTTGATGGATGCAAAGGCATCCTTGCCTACGAAATTAGAGACAAACAGACCATCCACAACACCGTATATAGATGTGAATACCATCATCACTATCGATGGAAACACGAAGCGCAGGAGCCTCCTGTATGTGAAATGGTCGGATAACTGGATTTTCATGGTTTTAACTCCTTTTTAACTAAAAATACTTAATAAAATTTCTTATTGTAAATATAAATTACTCTCTGATAATATGTGTTGCCTCATTTAAAAGACGAGTGAATTTATCGAGCACCGATATGAGAGCTTCCTTCTCCTCGTCCGTCATACCGTTGAGCGCGGCATACTCTGCATGTCGAACCTTTACGATGGTTCTGCTTATTAGTTCCTTTCCGGAAGCTGAGAGCATTATCTTCTTACTCCGCCCGTCACTGCCGGGAACAAGGCTGATAATGCCGTCTGCTTCAAGCTTTTTGAGTGATGAGTTGATTGTCTGCTTTGGAAAGCAGGACATTGAGCAGATTTCACTCTGGGTTATTCCATCAGAATAATCGTACAGCATATATAATATCCAGAAAGCGCTGTCGGACATTCCAAGAAGCTTGCCAGCCTGCTGGTACCAGTCATCGTTTTCCTTTAATCTGTGGTTCAGAAGCCAGAGATATTTGTCATTGTCCATGGAAAAAGTTCCTCCTTTTATTTCAAAATTCGAATATGCAGGTTTTATACATCAGGTAATGGAATGATTTTATATAAAACAAAAGTCCGAAATCAGACTTTGAACAGTATAGTCCGATTTCGGATGGTTGTCAAGCTGGGAAAATAAAAAATGCCGAAGCATTTGGCTAAGGCATTTTTAGGAACGGTTATTTTAGTTGCTTTCTGAATAGAGAATAATATAAATTCAAATCATTTGGTTCAAATTGAATATTTTTTGGCAGAAGATAGAGTAATTTATCTTTCTGTGATTCAATCTCAGGATATTTCTCATATGAAATATAATTGATATCCAGAAACTCTTTAATCATTTTTAGGGCTTTTGCAGCCTTGTCGCGTTCAACGAAAAAATCCATGTTATATCTTGTCTGGGCTTCCCATGCTGTTAATTTTTCTGTGTTGTCATCAATCCATTCGGTGATTGTAATGCAGGCACCATTGTTCTTGCACATTCGCACCAATTTGGAAATATCGTGAGTTGATGGCACGGTGACACCCACAAATTCAAGATGGCATTTTAAAACCAGTTCCACAACCTGTTGTAAGCTGTATGCCACAGTGTTCATTGTGTATTCATCAGCCTGCCCTGCCTGATATTCGCGTACAGCAGTCTTGTATAAAGACAATGCCCTTTTAAAATATCTGATATCACACATGTTTATCTGTCCTCCTTGCTATCTTCTATCGAACAAAATAATGCCGTCCCTGTCTATCGACCTATATATTCCGGATGTTTTGGAAATATCATATATTAAATCGACATCTGAAAGTACGTTATCAGGAATAGCCGGAATATTATTGTAATCTCTTAGTTCAACATAGATATCAATATCACTATTGGAATGGCACACCATATTGACTGTGCTTCCGAATATCACAAGAAGGAGCACGTTGTCATCCTGTATCATGCTGTCATAGATAATCTGGATGTCCAACTGCTTTAATGGGTGCGTATATTTGGCAAGAGGATAAGTCACTCCTGCTTTTACAGGTAACTGCGCATGATTTTCAAGGTCATTCATAGAAAGCTCCCCTTTTGATAATATTATGCACTTATAATTTTAGTACTGTGGGGATGGAACGTCAAGACAGTAAATGGGATGAATTTATATCTGTAAACAATTTAACCCCTGTGACTTCCTGTAGGCGTCCTTGAGGCTGATATTATTTTTTTGAAACTGTTGTTCATCCATGTACAATTCTTCCGCATTGTCACAGTAGAAATATTCGGCTTCATAAATGACCTTTACGTTCCTGAATGTTGAGGTAGCTTGTATAAGTACTGTTTTCACTTCATGTTCTTCCATGCAACAGACACATAATCTTTTTTCGCTATTAATAATTTTCATATCCATGAAAACACCTCCTACTTCTCAAATATTTTAAATATGCTATTACTCTATAGCTTCTAAAGTACAGATATAAAATTTTTCATCTTCTTTCTTTATAACGAATTGATTACCTACACCTGCTCTTACGTATGTTCCATCAATGCCCTGCGAAACAAAATTTAATTCTTCATCAATGGCATAGATTTTATCGTTTAATACAACAAGAGCCTGTCCATCAATGAAAAGAGAAGCAGCATCATACCAATTAAGCTCTTCAAAATCTTTCGATAAATAGCCAAATTTATCATCTTCATTCTTTGCGAGAATAGGACTTTCATGGCTATTTGATATATCTACATATTTATATTTTTTGTCCGACATATATTTATCTTCGGCTATATTCCATATATAATAGGAATCTGTTGAATCATAATTTATTAACATCATATTATTAGATGATATAGTCACTTTTCCGGAATCTTCCCATTGCCATGAAAAGTCTCTGATACCTCCGGAGATTAGGTATGTATTATAATCTCCATTCCATTCTTTTGGATGGATAAATACAAGTTTTTTTGTATTTATATTGTATAATGCATAAGCGAACAAGCTAGGTGAAGTTGTTAAGATATGTCCATCATACACATGTTCACCACCATTAACATAATAATCAAGGGAATCCAATTGCGAATATATAACATATCCCAATACCCATCCATCATCGCCAACCGAAGTATCAGGGATAAAATTGATTGTTGCAATATCTTGACCTATATATTCGGGAAGTGAGACAACAACTATGCCATCATCTGTTATACCATCCGTTTCACTTACGATAAATTCGTCGCTATAAATATCTTTTAAGCATATAGCAGAATAGTTTGAGCTGGACACATCGGATATAATACTTTTGAAATTGCCATTTCTATCACAGCTCTTGAAATATGTATCATAATAAGATAATTTCACAGATATTCTTCTTGAATTAATATAACCGTTATAATATGGAAGTAACCAATTTGAAGCTGTTACAGCATAACTTCCGTTATCATTATACTCAGCACCAGTTGATTTTTCACGAAAACTACCAACCCATGCCAGTTCATTATCCAATGAAGAATAGATTATGGAGTTATTATTGCTTAAATCTAAATAGATATATTCATTTCGTGTTTCTGAATAATAATTGTCAGACCGGTTGTACTCAATGACTGCGTTATCAATTATCTGCTCAACCGGTTTAATTAATTGGATAACATTATCATAAAATCCACCAATATAATAATCAGGGTAATCATTGTTTGAAAAAATTATGTTTCCATTATTATCATAAAGAATACACGTAAATAATCCATTATTGTTGTAGTATAAAGTGAAGCCGTCATCAAATATTTTAAAATAACTATATTCGCAAGGAATTATCATTTCAAGGTCACTGTTGAGTGCTCCGAATAAGTCATTTTCGCTTGTAATATAGCAGTTGCCTGCCGGTATAAGCATATTGTAACCATCTGGAGATAAGGTAAGCTTGTACTTATTCAATATCTCCATCGGGGTTTCGGCTTCATTGTCCGAGGTTTCTGTTTCAGGGATTTTCTCAGTAGTGCTTTCAACCTCATCGGTAGGTTCATTACTATTATCTCCATTAGTGTCATCTAAGGCTAATAGTGTCTTGGTCTTTTCTTTCAGTGCTAATATAACTTGGGAATCAAGGTTGTTTTCGGCTTGAGCAACTACTTCTTCTGCTTTGTCATAATTCCCCATCACAATATATAAATCTATTAACCCAATGTAAGCTTTCTCACACTTCGGGTCAATCTCTATCGCCGCCTTGTAAGCAAGAATTGCAGCTTCATAGTTGAGTTCAGACATATACTTCTCAGCAAGCGTAAGCTGTCTGTCACGGAGGTTTGAGGGTAGATTATATACTGCAATGGCTGAAATTGCAGCTATCACAGCAATGACTGCAATGATTGTCGGCAAGAGCCACTTTTTCTTCTTGTTAGTTGTTAAATTTTGTTCTTCCATAGGGATACTCCTTATGTTTGTATAATTTAGTGCATTTTACCTTATATAAGCATAGAATTATTCATATATGTATTCGTATTCAGTACGATACCAGACAGTAGAATCCCTATAATACCAAGTTTCTTTGATTAAATTTCCATTGATATCATACTCATATTCAGCACTTCTTGTTTTATCGAAGTGCTTATTAGTTAATTCTGTATCATTGTAATAATAGCTAGTATATCTAATTTCTTTTCCGTATGAATCATATTCATGTTTATATTCAAGGTTTAAGTATGGTCCGTTACCAATATCGATATATTCTTGCATACTAATTACATTTCCGTCTTTATCATATTCGTAAGAGTTGGTAACTTCTGTTTCTCCGAAGGAATTTTTCTGTAAAGAATAAGTAATGTTTTCATACTGGTCATATTTACATTCATAGCTCTCAGATAATTCACCATATATGTAAGATTAATACTTAATTTTATTGTTATTTTTATCATATACAGTTATCCATGATAGTGTATCGTTAAAATATTGACTTTCCATTTTGTTTCCTAATTCATCATATGAATATAAAGTTATACTGTCTTGAATAAACGGTTCACCATCGTAAGCGGAATAGTATGTTTGAGATTTTAGAGTGCCATCTTCATAATATTCATACTCCGTTTTATATTTGTCATTGGAATATTGTGTAGAGAGTTCTGTCATTAACTTTTCTCCGACGTATTCATATTCAGTTTGATTATATACTTCTCCAGAAGCATTATAATTAACTTCTTTTAAGATATTCCAATTAGAATCATAAAAATATTCATTTTCGACATAAAGAGAATTATTATCATAATCTTTTGTCAATTCTGATATATGGATACTTCCGTCACTTTCATATTCACATGTTCTCTGCGAAGTTATACTTCTATCTTCATCATAAGATATACTCTCAATGACGTTGCCATTTGTATTATAGTAAGATTGTGATTGAATACTTCCGTCACTAAAGTATGAAACATACTTTATTCTGTTGCCATTTTCGTCATAAGTATTTTCAGTATGCTGTTCTATATCACCATTCTCATCGTAGCTAATAGCGCTTAATTGATTTCCGTTGGAATCATATTCTGTTTTAGAGGTTAAGTTTTTGTTTTCATCGTAGCGTGCAGACATAATAAGATTGTCATTGTTATCATACTGGTATTCCTCAGAACGATATGCCGTTCCGTTCGCGTCATAAAATATTGTATTAATGATATTTCCGTCTGTATCATATTCCTCTTTTTTTATTGAGGTTACATTTCCTTCCGAATCATAGCTTGTTGCCTGCATATACCTCAAGTAAGGTTCTGATTTGGTTGTTGCTACGGTAGTGGTTTCATTTTCTTTCTGGTTAGTATTTTCACTCTTATTATCTGCTTCAGTGTCAGCAGATGCTAATAATGTATTAGTCTTTTCTCTCATTGCCAATATAATTTCATCGTCAAGATTGTTTTCAGCTTGTGCAATAACTTCCTCAGCCATGTCGTAAGCCTCCATGGCAATGTACAAATCAAGTAATTGTAAATAAGCATCCTCACACTTCGGGTCAATCTCTATCGCCGCCTTATAGGCAAGAATTGCAGCCTCATAATTGAGTTCGGACATGTACTTCTCTGCGAGCGCAAGCTGTCTGTTAAGGCGGTTAGCAGGCAGGTTGTATACTATGATGGCTGAGATTGCGGCTATCACAACAATGACAGCAATGATTGTTGGCAAGAGCCATTTCTTTTTCTTTTTGGTTGTCAGATTTTGTTCGTCCATCGGAAGCCTCCTTATTTTTGCATAATTGTTTTTATTTTGTAGGTAACATAGCTTAGCAGCTTTTTTTATGAAATATGCCGTAACATTAAGCTACGGCATATTCACTGTAAGTGTACGGCTGCGGTTTTAGTAACCTATATAATATTTTGCATATCCGACAGCTCCTAATGTGTCACCGAAAAAGCAGGTACAGAATTTACAACTATAAACCTGTTCACTATCATAATCGCTCATTATATGGTCAAATGCATACATATACTCATTGGCATCATCACAAAAATATTCAGAAGAAACTATTTGATTGGCTCCTGTGCGCCAATATACATCTAAAACTGCGCTGTATTGACCTGATTCATAAGTATTCCATCTATACCATCCTTCTTTTTCAGCCGGTAACTGTACCGGTTCACCGTTGACAGCGTCATAGGACATATCGTATACACGATTACCGTAGTCGGCATCATATGTCAGTATATTTGTAACATGTCCGTTCCACAGTCCGTCTGTAAGCTCACCACTTGTTTCTACGGTGCCATGTTCGAATTCATAATATACTCTTCCTGCACCGTTAGGGTCATTATTTTTCCATTCACCGGTAAATACATATTTGCGGTTACCATCCCATTTCATGAACGTGGAACCATTACCTTCTCTCATACCATTTACAAAATCGCCATAATAAAAATAATATCCATTATTTCCGAACAGATAGATTCCTGCGCCTGTTCCGGTATGGCTTCCGTCATCATCAGGTATATAGATGTAGCTTGTCTTGTCATGTGCGACAAGAATATCAACTACTGCAACAGCTTCATCAGAACCGTCCACAGCAAGCATTGAGTCATAGTCCTCAGAGCTCATATACTCAAATACATTCAGCATGAGGGCAAGCTTTGTGGCAGCCTCCTGCTCAAGGGTATCAATCTCAGCGAGCATGTCATCAAGGTTCATATCAGGGAATGTTTCCTTGAAATCATCGGCAAGCTTCTTTACTGTTTCATAGTCTTCGTCTTCAAAAAGCTCATTGATTACATCCTCTGCCAGCTTCTCATAGTCAACATCAGGTTCAATTTCCTTGTATTTGTCAATGAGCTCCTTAGCTGTATCGGAATCGCCATCTTTGAGTAAATCTGTAATGTAGTCGGCAAGAAGCTCCTTTCTTGTGTCGGAAATGTCCGTGTTGCCGGCATCGAGGTCGAGAAGCTTGTCACACATATCAAGAAGCTTATCATAATCAGGAGTCTCATCCTTCTGGTAGTCATCTATGATATTCTCATAGGTAACTACAAGACTGCTCTTTATCTCCGGGTCATTGTTGGTCACTTCGTAACCCTTCTCAAGAACCTCTGCTGTCTTCTCATTGTCATCATAGACATTAGAAGCGGTCAGGTATATATCCTTTACAAGTTCGATTGTTGCGTCGAGTTCTTCTGCGCTTAACTCCTCAACTACAGTGAGAGCGTCGGCATACAGAGTTTCAAAGCCGTCCTTGTTGTCGGCAAGTGAGTAAGCCTCAACTGCACCGTGGTAAGCCTCAACATTCTTCGGGTCAATCTCTATCGCCGCCTTATAGGCAAGAATTGCAGCCTCATAGTTGAGTTCGGACATGTACTTCTCTGCGAGCGCAAGCTGTCTGTTAAGGCGGTTAGCAGGCAGGTTGTATATCGCTGCTGTGGCAATTGCGGCTACTACAACGATGACTGCGATGATTGCCGGCAGAAGCCATTTCTTCTTTTTCGCTGTTGTCAGATTCTGTTCTTCCATTAGTATGTTCCTCCGTAAATGGTTTGGTTTTGTATACATTTATAATGTATTCATAATCTTATCTATCAGTTTTTTTCTGCTGATATTAAAGCTGATACGCAGAATGATGAAAAGCAGGATAAATAGTGCTCCTCCACCAGCCCCGAAGTACATCATCTGCTGTCCTGGTGATAAATCCATATTGTCACGCTCCTTTCCGTAATGAGGTTTTAGTTTTGATTAAGCCAGCCTAAATCCTTGAGTGATATATATATCTGCTCCAGCCTCTGCATATCCATATCCATGTCTCCGGCTACTCCGGATGTGGCAAAAAGTTCTTTTGCCTTTGTGTAGTATTCGTTAAAGTCACTGTAATCTCTTGAATCATTCTCAAAGCCGGACTGGCGTTGTGCTTCGAGCAGCGCCATGTTCTTGTACGGCGGATAGCTTTCGCCGTACTGCTTTATAACTTCATCGTAGGTGGCAAAGCTCTCATCGTAGCGTTCATCCGCGCCGTACATGAGTGCGAGGTTCATATACACGCTGTAAGTTGCCCAGCCAAGGTCTATGATCTTGTTGAGATAAGCGGCAGCTTCATCATAATAGGAGCTGTCCGATGTGAGTGAGGCGAGAAGGCTGTCCGCCTCCGCTATTCTCTGATATATTATTACGCTGTAACTGTCGGACACTCTGCCGTCTGCCTGCTTTAAAATAGCAAGATTAGCTCTTATAAGTTCTTCGCTCTCAGCGTAGTTTTTTTGATTTATGTAACATTCGCTATATTTTATGTATGCCCTTGACAGACAGTAGGAATCGTCTGTCAGCTCAATGGACTGTGCGAAATAGTTGATGGCTTCGTTGTATGCCTCTGCTGTGAGGGCAAGCTCTCCGGATACAAGGTAGATGTATTCATCTCCGGCACCGGCGTCGACAGCCTTTTTAAGTATCTCTTCCGCCTCAGCACTGTTGCCGCTGTATGCGAGTGCTATGGCATAATTACAATAGATACGGCTGTCCCCGTCCTGAATCTCAAGCGATGAAGCGTAGAGCTTCGCGGCGGTGTCATACTGTTCGAGCTCAAAACAGCATTCAGCAGCCATATAATACAGATTGGCAAGTTCTGAGGTACTGTACTGTTCCTTGTCATTGAGAGCCGTACCGACTATGTAATTGTAAGCGTTTTCATAGTCACCATTTTCATAGTATGTGAGTGCGGTGTTATATAAGTCATCTGTTTTCTCCGTCAGTGTACGTCTGTAGCCCATCACGGCGGTGAGCACACATGCGGCTGCGGCGAGGAGACAGAGAATACTTATGAAATCCTGCACGAACAGGAGATGTCTGTATCGCTTATCCTTCTTTGCCACGGCTCCGAGAGCCTTCCGCATCTCGGCAGCAGTCTGGAATCTCTTCTCAGGCAGCGGGCGCATCGCCTTGTCTATGACATAGGCAAGTCCTTCGGACACCTGTATGCCGGTTTTGGATACAGGGATTGTCTTTTCACAGTCGGCTTCCGGTTTCCTGCCGACAAGCAGGTGGTACAGTGTGGCTCCGACTGCGAATATATCTGCTCTGGCATCGACCAAGATTGGAGCGCTGTCCGGCTGGTCATTCACCGTAGAGGTTACAGTGAGAGTTTTTTTTGTATTGCCGTCATCTATCGCAGTGCTGTTATCTATTGCCGTGTTATCATTTAGTGCTGCACCGTCATCTATAGCTGTTGCGCCGTCGAGCTGTGTTGTATCATCAAGCTGTGTCACGTCATCTATCTGCGCTGAATCATCCGTGGCTGCTGCCTGCAGGGAGACATTGACTGTCTGCTGTTGCTGTGCCTTGTGCCGCCTGCGCGCCTCCTCTATCGCCATGCACTGCTCAGGTGCGGCATAGCCTCTTGTGAAGCCGGCAAGATTTAAGTTGTCGCTGAAACCGGAGATATTGAAATCGATGAGACATATATTGTCATCCGGGGTGAGCATTATGTTGTCGGGCTTGATGTCGCCGTGTATTACAGGTATTTTCCTTGTGTGCAGGTAATCGACGGCATCACATAGCTGGCAGGCGTATTTATATACCTGATTGGGAGTGAAGGTCTTGCCTTCCTTAATTAAATCTCCCAGCGATTTGCCGGGGATGAAATCCATAACGGTATATATGCCGGTTTCGTTCTGTATGAAGTCGAATACCTGCGGAAGATATTCATGGTGCAGATTCTTTAAGATATCCGTCTCCATGCGGTAATCAAGCTTGACACCGTCGCGCATCTTTTTGATTACGACGTTTTTCTGCAGACGGTTATGGTATGCAAGGTATACTGTTCCACCGCCGCCGGAACCGATTTGTCTCACTATTTCGTAGGTGTCTCCAAGATTAATATTTTCGTTTTCCATGTTGGGTTGCTGCCTCCAAGTCTAAATTACTTCTTGACTGTAAATAAATGTTGTTTAATAATGTTCGTATAATAAATCTGTTTTGAAAGGAATTTTTATGACGGCATATCCATTTTGTGTGCTTCTAATCGGAAGCTTTCTCATCGGTTCCGTAATCGGCGCATACTTCTGTACTGCGGATTACAGAATCAATACAGATAAGGCACTCATAACAGCCAAGTGTATCTGCCCGGAATGTGGACATACGCTGTTACTCACAGACCAGATACCTGTTATAAGCTGGCTGCTTTTAAATGGCAAATGCCGGTATTGCGGCAATCCGATATCTGTCCGCTATCCGCTCACTGAGGGCAGCTTTATGCTGTTCTACCCTGTGTGCTTTGCGATATTTCACAACACTCCTTGGCTCTATCTCTTACTGTGGTATGTATTTGTGACCGCAGGACTGATTTTGAAATGCCATGGACATATAAGAAGCCTTATAAAGGGAATTTCCATTATGACAGTATTTCATCTGGCAATCTCAGCCCTGTATCTTGTGCTTGATGCGGCTGTAAGATATTCGGCAGGCTTATAGGCGCCATAATAATCTCCTTCTTGGAACTGCGTACACAAGTGCGCAGGAGACATTGTCTGTCTCACCTCTTTCTCTCACTGTCTGTATCAGTCCAAAGCAGGTTTTTTCTATGTTTTTCTGCGATAGGTCTGCGGATACAGAGGAGATATCCTCATTGCAAAGCTTTTTAAACAGCCCGTCTGAGCCTATGATATACATATTTCCAGGCTTGATTTTTCCACCGGTTCTTACCATCCATATATTTTTCTGTTTTGCCACATAGTTGGCGAGAAATTCCTTCACTATTCCATTCTTTTCCTTCACAACCACCTCATCCCTTGTAAGCTGCTTGATAACGTCCGATACGAGATATATGCGGCTGTCACCGACATGAAAGATATAATAGTCATCGCCTGCCGTGAATATGACGGACATGGTACAGCCTATGGCATTTTCGCAGGACATCCGGTATTCATATATGCTCTCATTGAGCCTTTTAATCTCCTCCTCCAGGCTGTCCGCCATATCGGTGCCGTTCATAATTTCAGGGTAATAATCCTTGACGCGGTTAAGCCATACGGAAAGCCCCGATGTCATCATTTCGGAGGCGATTTCGCTCATCTTGAGGCTTCCTATGCCATCGCATATACAGGATAAGGTGAGGATATTCTTTCCGCTGCCGGCGGTTAGGGAGATTATTCTGTCCTGATTTTTTTCCCTGTACTCACCCTTGTCGGTGGCACAGCCTGCTATAACATCGAACGGCTGCATATCACATCACCCTGTAGCTGACCGGTGTCTTATCGGTGAAGCGGATGACATCGCCGAGGCTTATCGGGTATCGGTTGTTAGGGATGAGCGGGTTTTGGTTGAGGTAAGTATGGTTAGTCGAGGCAAGGTCTATGAGATACATATTGTTTCCGTCTGTCTCTAAGCAGCAATGGCGTCTGCTTATGGACGAGAACGAGCGCTCAAAGCAGAAATCGGCGTTCCTATTTCCGGCTGAATCCACTCTTCCGATGACGAACTGGTTGTTGTTAAAGGTAATGTTGATTCTCCTTGGACAGTTCATGCCGTTAGAATCGACAAGTTCAAGATAGAGTGAGCTGTCATCCTCAATATCCGTTCCATCTATGCTTGTCACGTCCATTGCCGGAATGACAGGTGCGGTGTACTCCTTTGCCGCCGGAATGTCATGTGGGGCGACAGGATTTTTAGCGGTCTTTGCCGCCTTTGGTTCGGAGGTATCCTCATTAGCATGCTTTTTGCCTCCGAACAGGTTGAAAAAGCCTCCATTCTTCTTCGCTTTCTTAGGGGACTCATCGCCGAACAGGGCATTTACAAGGCTATCATCCTTTGCTGTATCCGCCGGTTGTGGTTTTTCATTGATTACAGGCTGTACATTGACTGTGTTCTTAGTCTGCGGTGCAGGCTGTACAGGATTGACATTGTTTTCAGCCGGCTTGTTTTCAATAACCGGGGAGGTCTTTTTCTCATTAAAGCCGCCGGTCATATCGCTCTTTAGCTTCTCATACAGTGAATGGATGTTGGAATCCACCACAAGGATACGGATAAGCTCAAGCTGGAAATTCTTGTCATCCGTAATCTGCAATTCGGCAATCAGTTTGTTAAAGAAGCTTACAATCCTGCTGTCATCATTTTCGTATGTGTCCGTGGGAATGTACACATACTTGACATTCTTGCAGTCCTTGCCAAGATAGATATGGCTCTCATCCAGATAAAGCTTATGTATATCAAGAAAATAGTCGGGACATTTTTCAAATGCCTCTAACATGTTGAGAAGAAGCTCCACAGTCTCCTTTTTGCTCATGGAATGATTCTGTAGATTGAACGCCACTCCTCCTGCCACCTCATATCGAAGCTCTGTATCGCCGTCAATCTCAACTACCCTCATAGGCAGCAGGAATTCAGGACAATCATTTCTTATGACCTTTACAGCGATTTGATCCAATGAGGTTCCTTCGCTTAATTTCACCTTTTCGTACAGTTTATTGGCAATTAATGCTGTCTCAACCATCTGCTTTTCCTCCATTTAAAAATATATTGAGCTTTATTCAAAGCTTGTATAATATGTGAAGCTTATTATCTTCTCCTCACCACCGACTGTCACAAGCGTATAGCCGTCTGTGAATGGATGTGCCTCTTCAAAATCCCCTTCAACCACAAGCTGTCCCTTTGAATTGATGTAATTCCATGCGCCATCCTTTTTTACTGCGCCTACATTGTCCGAAAATGAAAATGCGTCATCATACTGGCAGGCAATCGCAATTTCTCCTGATGGGCCGGCATAGCCCCATCTGCCCTGTGAATCCGACACGGCATAATATGTCCCCTCAAAGCCCTTTGCGCCCGGATAACGGACACCATTAAGCTCTTTTCCGGTGCTGTCGATGACGAAATAGCCCTGTGAATCTTTTACCACTCCATATTTGCCGGCAAAGACCTCATTATGGCTGTTGAGTACCACCTCATCGTATATATAATCGGTGACAGCGCTTCCGTCCGCGGCGTTTATGAGAGCCCATTTTCCGTTTTTCTTTGCTGTTACGATTCCGTTGCTGCTTATGTACGCCTCATCGAATTTTTCGCTTATTATGTTAAAGTCATAGCTGCACACGGCATATTCGTTATTCTTAACGGCAATTATTCTGTTGCCGCATATACCTGTCACTTTGTCAAGCCCGGACTTGTCCACGGCGTACCAGTTCCCCTGCTTGTCAATGAGTGTGTAGGTACCGTCCAATCTTACTACCGCATAATCGCCGGAAAATGCGGTCGCCTCCTCATATACCGGCGATAACACCATATCTCCGTCGGAATTTACATAGCCCCATGAGGTGCCGTTATAATATGGTATCAGGTCACTGTCCGCCGGAAGCGTGAACTCATCAAAGCCCACAGTGACGGTCTTGTATTCATACAGGAGGGAATTATATATATTCTCAAGCTGTGTGCTGGCATACGCGGAAAGTCCGCGGCGGGCAATGTCAATTGCATCCTCCTTGCGCCTGCTGTCGGCATAGCGCGTGGAGAGTTCAATGTATTCGTCCTCCTCTGCCCTTGCCGCGTCAACACGCTCCTCCATAAGTGAATAATATGCACTTGAATCATCGGCTTCCTTATACAGCTCCAGCAGCTCACGCTCAATATCTGTGTTGTAGACAGTGTCATAATCTGTCAACGCCTGTGTGTACAGCAGTTCAGCTCTTTTATACAGCTTATCCTGTGAGAGCTGGCGCGCCTGCATGACAAGCTCATTCTGACTGCCGACAATATCCTCACCCTGCGCCGTTACGCTTATAAAAGTGACAGTCCAGCCTATTATGAGCAGGAGCACGCAGACAAAAAGCAAAAGTCTTTTCTTTCTCTTAACCATGATTACACCCTATCCCATCAGATACCTGATTATCAGCCCTGCATATAAGAATGGCACAAATGGAATAAAATCCTTTCTTGTTATTTTTTTCATCAGCAGCAGTGCTATCGACACAACCGCTGCGGCAAGGCAACCATACAGTATTGCAGCAGTCACATAGCCGGCAGGGAGACATAAGCCCATTAGAAGAGCCAGCTTGACATCGCCTGCGCCTAATTTTCCGCGCGATATTATGTAGCACAGCCCGAAGCTTAACGCGCAGAACAGGAAACCAATGCCGTATTCGACAACAAGCCCAAGCATATACTGCATATTGCTTATGAAGCCTACGCCCGCTGTTATTGCCCATAACAGCAGGGAGATAAGAATTATTCTGTTAGGCACCTTATGCTCCCACAAGTCCGTGAAGAAAAGGATCGTCATCGCGGTGAGGATAAGGTACATCAGGTCGAACTGTATATTGCCGAATGAAGGCATGCCAAAGGAAAGCCACAGCCTTATAAGAGCTGTCTCACTCAGAATTATGACGGCGGCTTCCCGCAGCGAGGTCATCGGTCTCCTATTCCGGTTATTTTCAATTGAAAAATCCGCACGGCAGTACAGAACTGCTCCAATGTACAGTAACGGAAGCATGAGAGCCATTACCGCTATACTTATATATGACACACAATCACCTCACTTTTTCTTGTAGGATTTTCCATCACCGTCGAGCCATGCGGGTATATCAACCCTTTGAACTACATGAAGTGAATTATCCTTTAAAAATAACCCCCAGAAATACAATTTAATATCATATTCGACAACAATCTTTATAGAATTTCCGGCACCCTTGAAAAATTCGCTTTCGCCAAAATCAAGACCGTTCATTCCGTCCTTCACATCATAGCCCAGAAGGTATTGGTTCGCGGTCTTATTTCCCGCGGCTTCGGCGAGATATTTATCAGCCAGTCCGCTGACCATAACCTGAAGAAGAAGGTTCTTGCCCGCCTGCTCAACATTCTCTATGCCAAGGTACACTACGCCGCGCAGGAGACTTTTAGGGTCCTTCGCGAATTTTTTACCGGTCTCAAGAATCTCCTTTGAGGTTTTATAGGTCTTGTTTCCGTCATTGCAGATACTTTTTATTGTCTCATATATATCCGCATCGTCATCGTTGAGCTTTTCCACATCACCCTGGAGACTGGATATCTCCCCCATGAAATCTGTGACCTGTGATATGGCTTTATCAACCGGCTCCGTATTGGTGTCAATATCCTCATTGAGCTTTTTGTCTGCGGAATGAATGCCGAGTGCCTCATAGATATATGTGTAGGAGCCCAGCTCACTTCCCGCCCCATAGAGGGCATATTGTATGCGGTTGTGTACAATAAATACATTTATCAGCGATATTATTCCGAGAATCAGCAGCATGAATGGGATGAGACAGAGAACTGCCTCCACCGTGATCATTCCGGATTGTTTGCATTTATCGTTTCTGTTATTTCTGCTTTTCATACTTAATCCTCATTCCGATACATTAGTAGCCACGTATTACAGAGTAGCTGTATGCTTCATCTTCGATAGAGCTAAGTTCAGACTGCGTCTTGTTATCCTTAAGAAACATTTGCATGAAGCCCTTTGGCGCTATGACGAATTTGTCCTTAATGCTGCATGTAGCTTTTACGGCGGTCACGGTGTCGGACAGCTTGAAATCCAGCTTTGTCAATTCGCCATCGGTCTGTGCGTAGTTTACATTGAGTGTTATAAGGTTTCCTGTTCTCTTAGTGAGATTATCAGAATCAACCATGAGAAGAAGCATTACCCACACATATTCCTCATAGCTGAGACTGAGCGCTTTATCGTCATCGCCGCTGAGGGCATTATCACCACTATTATTGTTGTCTTCAGCTATATCGCCGATTAAGTCTGTGAGTTCATCGATACAGCTAAGCTGTGAGAGCTTCTTTTTCTGGACAACAACCTTTTTTCTTTCCTTTAACATTTTCCAGTCTAATGCGGTTTCGCATCCGGCAAAGGCAGCTCTTAAGGCACCGCTCACTGCCACCTTCACAATCGGAGCAAATGGTGCACCTACACCGGTTGCAGCCACAGCCTCTGCTGCGGAATTGGACACATTGGTTATCGTGGTGTTTAGCTCCTTGATTGTGTAGGTTGATATGTAATTGAGTGCCATTCTCACTGCACATATCATGTTGCGGACGGATTTGAGATTATCCGCGGAGCTTGTCTTTCCGGAATACAGGTATTCAAGTTCGGCACCATAGAGATAGTTATATCCGGAGCTTAACGGAATACCTGTAAGGCTCATCTCATACTCTTTGGTGTCATCGGTATTCTCATTTATATCTTCCTTATCCGTTTCTTTAGTCTCAATATTAGTCTCAGAAATATTTTCTATGGCGGCTTTTTTACTGTTATCCTCCGTCTTTACATTCGTGACACGGCTTGAGAACATTCCGAAATCGTAGGTTATAAGCAAAAGCTTATCAAGCGTCTGTGTGCCGATACTGCCCAATGCTTTAAAGGCGGACGAATTATTGAAATAATCGATAACTCCCGGAACGGAATATTTTGAGCTGTCGGTTTCGAGCTGCTTGGCGATATCGTCCGGGATGTCTCTTTTTCCTTTCTCATCGGAGTCATCCTCCATTTTGGCGACGGCTTCCGATTCCTTGTCGGCTGCCGCCTTTTTCTTCTTGTCTGCGGCATTTTTGTCACCTGCGGCGCCGCTTGTTGTGGAGCATATCTTGTCGATACTGTCATAGAGGGTGTGCGCGTCGGTGTCCTCAGTATAGAAATCCCACCATGAAAAGTCTGTATTGACATCGTTCCATTGGGCGTCCGGCTTGAGGCTTGCATTGTACAACTGCACATATAAACCGTTGGTGCTGTTGTCAAGCTTACTTTCGCAGGCGTCCATATTGGAGCTGTTGTCCTTGTTCAGCTTAATGATGTCATGCTTTTCTAACTGCTGTGCAACATAGATGAACTTTCCCTTGTAATCAAGGATTTTCTCCACGTCCGCAATCTCACTTTTCATAGACTGTTTCAGGTCATCACTGCACTTATCCAACTCAGAATTAAGTTCATCGACCTTTGCCTTAAGTTCATCAAGCTGTGCCTCTAACTTTCCGGCATTTGAAAAGAGCTTATCGTACAGGCTCTGCACAGTCGAAAAGGTGACATTAATCCCTGTGAGCTCTCTTTCCCTTACAGGATACGAATATTGATTGGAGAGCTTTCCGAGGGTATCCCTGCGGTATGCGTTCTCATCGAAATCATCATTGCACAGACCTTTTTCCTGCTCAGTGAGCTCCTCCTTGCCGTTGTTTTTCTTGGCAACAGCGGCATCAATTGCCAACTTGTTTTGGAGATAATTGTAGAATTTCTTGTAATTGTCACCCTTAAATTCACCTTTTAACGCGTTGTTGTATGCGGTGACACGCCCGGATAAAGTTTCAATATAATCCGGATACGCTTTGAGCTTTTGTAAGGTCTTATAGTAATCCGATATGCAGTCTAATGATTCGGAAAGCTCTTTTGCGAGCTTGTTATACTGGCTTACCGCATTCATATCGTCGGAGGAGCCGGATATCTGTTCTATCGCTTCGAAAATCGGGTTGTCGCCCGAGAGCAGCTCCTGCGCCGCACGGAATTTCATAAATGCACTTATCTGCGACAACAGCACGTTGGGGTTACTTAGTGTTGCACCTTCGACGGCGGAATGGCTTACCTTGACAGTGGCATTCTTATAGGGCATAAAACCAGATAATTTACTGTCATCGCCGTTGGGGTTGAAGGCATATGCCGCCTGTTTTGCATATTTTTCAATCGTCTTTTTGCCATCCTCAGACTGTGTGACTGAGAACAGACCGTACATCTCTTTTAATACATTGTCATATTCGCTGAGCACGGCTTCACCGTAGCCGTCGGCGGTGACAACGGCAAGGGAACTGTACAGCTTAAGTCTTGCCAGATCGACCATGGTTCCGGTAAATACCACAATAGGCACCATAATCAGTGTGACAAACACGGTTATCACTCCCCTGTTTTTGTAAAAAAAGCTCATATCTGCTATGCCTCCTTACTTGCTTGCCAGAAGCTTGGTAAATTTTTCATACAGCTCCTTGACCTTGTCTGCAATATTAGAAGCAGCTTCACCAAGCTTTGTTTTTTTCAAGAGAGCAACTGCGTAATCTGTATTTCTAATCATATCATCATGGTCGCTTACAGCTATTTTTGCGTCCGCCGTGATGGTATACTTATTGTCCAGACCAATAAACGAAAAATCAATCGGAAGCTGTATCGTCTGCACGGCACTTGCCTCCAATTCTTTGTAAATGACATAATTTTTGTATTTGAATGTAATTTCAACTTCGCCGGAGAACAGCATATTTCCGGCAACGCTGTTAAAAAAGTCTGTAAAATCCTTCTGATTCAGTTTGTGGACATTGCCGAATAATTCCTCATAGGGATTAATCGGGGAAGCTGCATTGTATATATTTCCATCAGCGGATGTTGTTCCATCTTTTGCTTCATAGACAGCAGCTTTCTGGGCACTTACATACATATCCGTCACAGTGGACTTATAGTAGGTAAGTGCCGTTTCAAGACCTGCCTGAAGATTCGCTTTCTGGAAAAGAATAATTGACAGATACAGCAATATTATTACCATCAATATAGCGGCGGGAAATATAACTGCTGCCTCCACCACTACATCACCTTTTTGATCCTTTAATGCTTTCATCATCATTCTTCCCTCAAGTCATCTTTAGATTAAATCATTACCAGCTTCCGGAAGTCTCAACTTCATTTCCGCCATTCTTAATCTTGTCGATTAAATCGCCGAGCCATCCCTGCAGGAAGCCCCATAAAAGACCAAGAAGTAATACAACAATAAGCACAAGAATGATTGTAGCGACAATGTTGGATACTCCGTCGTCGCTTTCAAAGAAATCAACTACATTTTCTTTGAACTTGGTTAATCTTGTTGTAGCTTTGATGTACAGATTGTCAATTAATGACATGTGCACGCCCTCCTTTTTTATCTCAGCTATAGGTGCTGATTGTAATTTATTATTAAAGCCTGAACCCTAGAAATTGAATCCGGAGAGTACAGGAATAATAATTATGACAAGTATTCCGACGAACATGATCATTGTCGGAACGAATAATTTATTGGCGACGGCTTCACCCTTTCGTCTTGCTATATGCTTTTTTTCAAGCCAGCAGTCATCATTGATTGATTTTAAATCGGAGGCTAACCCCATATTTCCGGAGGTATAGCTCTTGGTTATGATACTTATAAGTCTGTCAAGATATCTGTTACTGCATCTTGACTGCATGTGCATGAAGGCGGTTTCAAACGATACGCCCTGCCCGGTTTCGGCTAAGGTCTGCCTGAGTTCGCGGTAGATTACGCCGTTGCCGCCGTTGGCTACTTCGATGAGCGCCTTGTTGATGTTCATTCCGGCGATGACCAGAAGCGTGAGCTTTGATACCGCATCGGCTATCTCCATGTCGATAGCCTCCTTTCTGATAGCCGCTTTATTCCGGACTGTGTCAAGTGGTACATACGCGAGAACAAGCATTATCACAAAGCACACAACAGGGGCAATGAGACACATCATGCCTGTCATGCCCATCGCGAGCATAATGCCGGAGATGAGCAGCGCCAGAATTATTCCGCACAGACTGTAGGCAATGAGTGTGGCATACATGTATGTGGCGTATATCATGGCATTTCTCTTTTCACCGGTCTTCTGTTCCTTGTCAAGAAGCCTGAAGCCGGACTGCTCACAGGATGTTATTATGCTCTTAAAAAAGCCGCTACCCATCTGCAGCTTGAACATGCTGATAAAGCCATAGCCTGCGAGCACAAGCAAATCTGCAATCGACAGTTTCTTTCCGCTTGAGTAGCCGCTTGACAGCTTTTCGTATTCAGCCTGCTGTTTTTCTAATGCTTTGACCTTTGAGGCTGCCTTCTTATCAGACTGTCTGTGATATTTCCGGTGCTCTGATATGCAGCTCTCCTTCTTTTCCGCTATATCCTGGCTCAGAAAATTGTAGTACCATGACCTGGAAGTGATTATTTCAATCACATTCTCCTGCGGTGCCGTGAGGGTTAGGTATAACAGGAAGATAACAAGCAGTGTGGCTGCCACCATCAATAATATTGAAATCATATTGTCCTCCTACACATCTATATTGGTTGCTTTCATCGCAAGAACATAAGATACAATCATTGAAATTACACCTATTGTGGCGGCGATTCTGCCGCTTGTCGTGGTGAAAAGTGAGTCCATGAAGCCGCTTCCCATGGCGGACATTGCTATGACAATCACAAGTGGCATTATTAACATCATGTATGCTTCGGATTTCGAGGATGTAATGCTGGTCTGGATTTCCATTATGATTGCCGTCTTGTCGCAGATAATGTCATGTGTCTGCTTTACTATGTACCCGAAGTCGCTGGTCTTTCCTTCAATGGTGGATAATACCGCCGCAAAACTCTTTATATCTTCTACATCGCTTCGCTCACCCAGCTCCATAAAGCTCTCAGACATTCTCCTGCCAAGCTGGTAATCGGCGATTATAAGTCCGATTTCCCTGACGATATCGGAGCTCTCACCATACAGCATTTTCAGTTCCTTTTCCGAATCCTTTATGGCGTTCTCAAGGTTCCTTCCGCCACCGCCGCTTATCGATATATTGATAATTTCAAGAAAATCCTTGAACTGGCTTCTGAGCTTATTCTGTCTCTTCTTTATGGACTGGCGGGCATATATTTTTTCCTGAAACAGGGCAATAACAGCCGCACCTATGAGAGAGACAATTATGTTGTGGTAGTAAATGAAAAGTATGACGGAGATAATTGCCACAAAGATAAGGTACGCGGCAAGGTGCTGTGCCTTTGTGAGATTACATTCATAATATTTTATTCTAACCTTCTCTTTAGTCATCAGGTGTCCTCCTCATAATCGTATATTCCTGCCGAGAGCAGTTTGTCATGGTTCACAATCTTATTGCCGGTGCGCACAAGAGCACCTGTGACCTTTCTTATATCACCGTTTTTTTCTTCCTTGAATTCGTATATCGGGTTGAGAATAATCCTTCCGTTCTCATAGCCTGTCACCTCAGTTATGGACATTACCTTTCTTGAAAAGTCGCGCAGACGCGAAAGGTGTACTATATAATCAACGGCAGAGCTTATCTGCATTCTTATCGCATCGAGCGGCAGATCTGCACTTCCGGTGAGCACCATCGTCTCAAGTCGGCTCAACATTCCCTCAGGGGAGTTGGCATGTCCGGTTGAGAGTGAACCGTCATGTCCTGTGTTCATAGCCTGGAGCATATCGAGAGCCTCCTCTCCTCTTACCTCTCCGACAATGATTCTGTCGGGACGCATTCGAAGGCTTGCCTTAATCAGGTCACGGATGGTTATTTCGTTGGCTTCCTTGGAGTTGGCTTTTCTGGTCTCAAGGCTCACAAGGTTGGGAACATTTCTTATCTGGAGCTCCGCCGAATCCTCTATTGTAATTACTCTTTCCCATTGAGGGATGAAGTTGGACAGCGCGTTAAGGAATGTGGTCTTACCGCTTCCGGTTCCTCCGGCAATAAAGATGTTGTGGCGGGAGACAACAAGCTTTCTTAGAAAATCAACTGCCTCCGGGGTGATTGCTCCGTACCCTAACAGCTTCTCCATGGTCATAGGATTCTTCGGGAATCTTCTTATTGTCACGGTAGGCCCGCTGAGCGCTACCGGAGGGAAAACAACATGCACTCTTGAGCCGTCCTCAAGTCTTGCATCCACGATAGGATTTCCGGCATCAATGGTTCGGTCCATTTCACTGACAAATTTCTGTACTATTCTTATAAGGTCCTCATCGCTCTCAAAGTGTTCGTCAAGCTGCATAAGCTTTCCTGATTTCTCAACAAATATCCGGTTGTATCCGTTAATCATTACCTCCGTTATATCAGTGTCGGTGATAATCTTGCCGAGGATACCAAGTCCCCCTACGGATTCGGTGACGGTATACCTTAGTACGCCCTTATCCTTGAAGGACATATTCTGGTAAAACCTGTATATGTCCGTGTTGTTTGATTTTGCCCAGATTATCCTCTTGTCTATAAGCTCATTTACCAGCACTTCAAGCTCTTCCGGATTATATTCCCTGAGCCTTCCGGCTTCCTGTACTTCCTTCTTTAGCTGTGTGACTTCATCCATAAAAAATTCTTTTGACATCGCGCTATCCTCATTATCCGATTATGTTATCAATGGAAATGCTGCCGTTTCTTAGTGTCTCACGTATCAGATCCTCCATTGAGATGGTGCCGTAATCGGAAATATATCCGATATTCGGAGCATGTACATTGTTCTTATCTGTGTATGAACCATGTGCAAAATTGTCGATAGTGACAACCTTCTTCCAGACATCCTGAATAGGCGGATAAGAGCTTATTATGTTGAACTTGCGCCTGAATATCTCATTGTCCTTCTCTACTATTACAATCCTGTCCGCGAGCTCAAATACCTTATTGGAAAGCTTGTCGAGAGTGCTGTTCATATCGACGATGACGAAATCGGAACTGCTTACACTCTTAATCTTCTCAAATAGCTTCTCTATATCGTCCTCAGAGACATCCATGTAGTCAATGACACGGCTGAAGCCTTCAATATAGCTTGTTCTGCCGGAGCCTTCCTTGACGGTGCTTCTAAGCTTTATCTCAAATGAGCCTGTGTCATTCGATTCGCTTCCGGATACTGCCGCGATGAGTTCGGTTATTCCCTCCCTCTCATGCGGGTATATGATAGTTGAACTGTCCGTCTGTTCCAGACTTATGAACAGGCTGTTGTATCCCGCAGCCTGAAGCTGCTGTGTGAGCACCAGTGCCGCTGTGGTCTTTCCTGTTCCGCCCATCGGGGAATATACGGCAACAATCTTTGTTCCAATGCCGTTTGAAAAATCAGGGGTATATCCCGCTTCATCGGCATAGCTGTCAATCAGCTCATTATAAATACTGCTTATACGCTGGTACTTTCTGATGAATTTCAGTTCTTTATACAATCCACTGTGCTCCTGCTCCTCATCATACAGGCAGATGGCAAGCTTAGCCGCGTTAAAGGTGATCTTAGAATCATTCAAATCCGAATTAAACAGAATAATATCATATTTGCTATTATTCATGGCTTTTTCAAGCTTTTCATAGCTTGTCGCGATTGAGATATCCAGTTCACTGTATTCCTGTAGCTTATCAATAAGCCTGTCAAGGTACTCCTTAGATTGGTCAGCAATCAAAATCTTAATGTTCATAAGTCTCTTCCTCATTAATCTGTGGTTTTGAATAAAATGTATTGCACTTATTCCGTTATTATGGTAATAATATCGCTTTAAATCCAATATGTCAATCAAAATATCACTTTCATTCCGTTATAATGTCAACAGTGTCGGATATAATATTGGATTGAGGTGGTTTTAATGCATGATGAAACTTTGTACGATGAGAAGTTCGTAAAGCGAATGACACAGCTTCGTATGGAAAAAGGTGTATCGGCGCGCGACATGAGTCTTTCAATCGGACAGAATCCGGGATATATCAACAACATTGAATCCGGGAAGGCACTTCCGTCTATGGCTAATTTCTTCTATATATGTGAATATCTGGATATCTCTCCCATGAAATTTTTCGATTTTGATTCTAATATTGATGTTCAGGATGTCGATAAGCTGTACGGCGCAATGAAAAAGCTGACACCTTCGCAATTTAAGAATATACAAGAGATAATATATGATTTGACAAACTGCAAATAAAAAAGCTGTAAAACAAATGTAATCTTGTTTTACAGCTTTTTAGCTATATTATAGCAATATTTTATTTATTGAAGTTTTTTGAGGTATTCCTCCACATTTATATATGTGACGCCGCAAGTGTCACTTGTACTGTTCTCTACATTTGCAGGAGGTGTGGCTGCGCCGCGATAGATAACATATTTCCCGGTTATATCGCCATAGCGGAAGGAGGCTTCAGAACATTTCTTTTCATCTATAAGATGTCGGGACTGTTCCTTTGTCCGCTCTGTGCTGTGCTTTATTTCGTATAGCTCACAATTTCCTTCGTCCGGATTAAAAACAACCATGTCAAATTCTCCGACGGCAAACTGCAGCTTGAAAACTTCACAGTTTTTCCTGCTTAGCTTAGTCTCAAGGAGAACGATATCCTCCATCATGCGACCCTTTATCTCATCAAGTATGCGTTCAGTGACACGGTTTCTCTCCGGCAGGGACAGATTGCGGAAGCGCTCATCCTGCATGAGGGATTTAATCAGGGCTTCCGCCTGCGAGTATCTTATTCCCGGCTGTGAAAATACGGTTCGCGTATCTTTTCTGTTGAAATCCGTCATCCAGCGGGTTTCAATCTCAACGGTGAGGTCAAGCAAATCTAAATACTCCTTTATCTCAACGCGGTGTTCGTCAAGAAGCTCAACGCTCTGCTCATCCTTGTTCTTGATTTCCAACAGGTTCTTGAGGATGTCATTAACCCTTGCGATATCTATGTTGTCCAAGATATCGTTAGGATTCTGCCTGTCCTTTCTCAGATTTCTTGCGGAAATGCCAAGGTCATTTGACTTAAAATCCCTAGTTAGAACTTCGAGCGTGAAGCGGTGGTTGATGTCCTCAACTATCCGGTTGATGGCGCTTGTCAGCTCATTCTTATCATATAATTCCTTAAGTGACCGGAAATGTCCTTCATTCTGGTAGTTTTTAAGGGAGTGTTGTATGTTGCGTGCAATTGCACTGTCAATATATTCATCGGTACTCTTTTTGGTGGCAAAAATCATTGAGTCATCATTATAATAAGTCCCACCGCGGCTCATGGTTCCGCCGTATCGAATGTAATTGTCTATCCCCGCAATGCCCAGTACCGTTTCAAATTCACGGTATGGAATGAAGGTTGTATGTGACATAATGCAACGGTCATACAACTCTTCATCCTCCGTGAAGATAAAACCCAGAGAATCCGTTCCGGACAGGACAATTTTCATTCCGCTGGCAGCATATATATCTGAGAACAATGCGGCACCTTCTATGAAATCATCAAGTAAGGTCACTTCATCGATAAATACATATCGGTATCCGCCATCTTCAAGGCATTTTAAATCATGGTTCAAATCGCTCAAATGCTTGTTGTCCTGTATCTGCAAAAAAGCAGTCCGGCTACGCATTGCTTCGTCCATCTCTGAGATAATCTGCCGGATGAGTGTTGTCTTGCCGGTGCGTCTCAGCCCATACAAAATATATACCCTGTCGCAGGTATCACCGTATACATAATCCTGTAACTGTCTATAACATTCCCTTTTCTTATATGTTGAAACAGGCTTGACAAAATCGTCCAGCTCACGTCCGGTTCTGGCGATACAGCGGAATGAGCCAGAGGTGTTATTGATGCTGCTATGCGTGCCGTATCCTGCCTGGGCTTCCTTAAGAATACTCTGATAGCCTTTGCGGAGCGCAATCTGTTCGGACAGTGCGTCAAGTTCATCTGCCTTTACACGCCTTGAGCGCTGTCTGCCATCTTCACGCCACTGGTAATATGCATATTTTCTACCATTTATCTTCTTGTAAGTGATACCGCCTGATGGCAGAGAAGCGATTTTCTCCATCAGTCTGCTGTAATTCTCATCAGTCATTGATAGCACCTCCTCAAAATAGTATTCCCTCGACAATTACATTTTAACTTTTTTAACTTCTAATGTAAAGATAAAAAGTTAAATAATAACTATTTGATAATGCAGTTTAAAATCTCATCCGCCGTCTGTCCTCACTGCCGTTTATTTCTTTCAGCATTTTTAATTTTACATTTTATGCAAGTAAATCCCCGCTTATATTGCTGACACAATATAAGCGGGGATTTACTAAAAATATATAGTTATTAAACGTATTCAGCTAAAAATTATTCAGTAAAATTATCTAGGAAGCTCAATCTTCCTATTCTTCTTGTCCGGTGCCTGCTTGTAGAGCACAATCTTCTTGCCGATAACCTGTACGATCTCGGAATGTGTGCGCTCGGATACAATCTGTGCAATCTCGTTAGGGTCGTCAAGACAGTTCTTGAGAACGCTGACCTTGATTAGCTCTCTCTTGTTGAGAGCCTCATTTAGAGCTTCGGTAAGCTCAGGTGTGAGGGAGGACTTGCCAATCTGGAAAATAGGGTCAAGATTCATCGCTAAGCCCTTTAAAAAAGCGCGCTGCTTGGTTGTCATCATATCTATGGTTCCTTTCCTTTTAAATTATTTTATAACACTGGTAATATTTTTAAATATATCGGTAATTATATAATTTCTTCATATTGCAGAAACTGACATATAAACATGCCGATATACGTATAGTTTTACGAAATATAAAGGCATAAAATAAAATATCTGTCTTTGAAGAAATTTTAAATATAAACAAATTATTAGAAGTAGAAATCAAACTCCATATACTCTCCGAGTCGGACCGTATCGCCCTCCTCTATGCCCATCGCCGTGAGCTGGTCGATAATGCCGTTCTCCTTCAGGAAGCGCTGGAAGAAGGCGAAGCCCTTCTCGTCATCAAGGTTCGTGTAGCCGAGCATTCTGTCAATCTTCTCACCCTCGACAACGAATACATGGTTGGTCTCCTTGTATACGTTGAGCGAAGCTTCCTTGTCATACATCTCCTCAGGGAAGTACTCTCTCTCGAACACAACAGGCTCCTTGTCAAGGCTGTCAAGCATCTTCTTGACCTTGTATAAGAGCTCCTTGACGCCCTTTCCGGTGACTGCCGATATAGGGTATACTTCTATGCCCTGAGGCTCGAATTCGTCCTTGAGACGCTGCACAGGATCCTCTGAGCCGTCACCTGTGTAGATTGCATCAATCTTGTTGGCTGCGATAATCTGTGGACGTGATAGAAGCTCAGGATTGTAGGCCTCAAGCTCTGCGTTGATTGTCTTGATGTCCTCAACAGGGTCACGTCCCTCAGTGCCTGCTGCGTCTACGATATGGATGATAACCTTGGTTCGCTCTATATGGCGGAGGAACTCATGTCCTAAGCCGATACCCTCTGAGGCGCCCTCGATAAGGCCCGGAATATCAGCTATAACGAAGCCGTCCGTACCCTCAAGGTCAACAACACCAAGGTTAGGGTTCAGTGTTGTGAAATGATAGTTGGCAATCTTAGGCTTTGCGTTGGAAACGCGGGAGAGAAATGTCGATTTACCCACGTTAGGGAAGCCGACAAGACCTACGTCAGCGATTACCTTGAGCTCAAGGCGCACCGTAAGCTCCTTAGCCTCCTGTCCCGGCTGTGCGTACTTAGGAACCTGCATGGTAGGTGTTGCGTACCACTTGTTGCCTCTGCCGCCTCTGCCGCCCTTTAAGATGATCTCGCGGTCATTGCCGTTGCTCATGTCGGCTATTACCTTGCCTGACACGTCATCGTATATTACGGTGCCCTCAGGAACCTTTATTATAAGGTCAGCACCGTCCTTGCCGTGGCATAATGCCTTGCCGCCCTCGGCTCCGCTCTCAGCCACGTACTTTCTTATATGTCTAAACTCATTCAGAGTATTAAGTCCTCTGTCAACCTCGAATATTATATCGCCGCCTCTGCCGCCGTCTCCGCCGTCAGGACCGCCCGCCGCAACGAAAAGCTCACGTCTGAAGCTTACATGACCGTCGCCGCCCTTGCCTGATTTAATAAAAATAGTCGCTCTGTCTGCGAACATATATTACACCTCTTTCCTCTGGTATCTGTCTTGTATCGGAATATAACTGATATTAAAAATCTATTCCTTTTCAATTAATGCTAAGCTTGTCAAATATGAAGCCGGATATGAGATATCATGCTATTCCGTACAAAATAAAACATCTGTCTTTGAAGAAAAAAGGCTTCAAACCAAAATGATTTGAAGCCTAAAGTTACTAGTTGTTTGACTCAACCGGGTATACAGAAACCTGCTTTTTGTCTCTGCCCTTTCTCTCGAACTTAACAACGCCGTCAACAAGAGCGAATAATGTGTCATCACCGCCGATGCCTACGTTGTTGCCTGGATGAATCTTGGTACCACGCTGTCTGTAGAGAATGTTACCGGCTAAAACGAACTGTCCGTCAGCTCTCTTAGCACCTAATCTCTTAGACTCGGAATCTCTTCCGTTCTTTGTAGAACCAACACCCTTTTTATGAGCGAAAAACTGAAGGTTCATTCTTAACATGCTTACACCTCCTCGAATGTAATGGATATATACTTCTTATTCTCATTTCTTATGTTGGTTATGCCTAACACGAAGGAATTCAGCAGAAGCTGTGACTCCCTGCCGTAGCCCGGCTCCAACGAAAATGTAATCACGGCATTCTTCTCATCCTGTGTCCCCGAGAAATCATCCTCGGTGAGCTGTTCAATGGAATTGATGGTGTTAAACACCAGTGCCGAAATCGCTGCACAGACAATATCTCTTCCTGCCCTTGCAAAGCCCGCATGGTCCTCGCATCGAAAGCCTGTGATATCGCCCGTCTTATTCTTATAGACTGTTATCTTAGTCATCGGATATTCCTAATTAAGCGTTGATCTTCTCAATCTTAACCTTAGTGAATAACTGTCTGTGACCGTTCTTCTTATGGTATCCGGTCTTTCTCTTGTACTTGTAAACGATAACCTTTCTGTCCTTGCCCTCAGCAACAACGCTTGCTGTAACTGTAGCTCCGGCAACTGTTGGATTACCAACCTTAACATCAGCATCATTTACTAAGAGTACCTGGTCAAATGTAACTGTCTCGCCAACTGCGTTGCCGAGCTTCTCAACCTTGATTACATCGCCCTCAGATACCTTGTACTGCTTTCCACCTGTTGCAATAATTGCGTACATTAGTGTTCCTCCTATATCATTACTCGCCAGTTGTGGTGTGTCCTTCCGGACAAGCTTATAACCTCACTGTGCGGCACACTTGATTATGATAATATTTTACCTGCGTTTTGTCAATACTTATTTTGAAGTTTTTTACAGTTTTTTTCTTAAATGTATTTTATGCTCTGCAGACTTTTTGAACGCAGTGGGAGTTAAAAGCTCCCATTGACAGTTCGCAAAGCGACTGCGTTCATGAGCAAGTAGCGAAAGCGGATTGCGAACGCCTGCTTTACACCTCAATAACCGGGTTCATTCTGAAATATTCCATGAGAAGCTCAACCATCTCAATGTTGATTTCCTTTGCGATGGTACATTCCTTGTACATCGGGTACTCGCCTGCCCCGCTTGCGCGGTAGTTGTTAAGACATAGCGTGAGCATCTGTTCATCCGTCACGGGCTTTCCCTGATATTCAAGCTTCACTATTCTGCTGCCGACTGGTTTTGACGGGTCGATTTTATAATCTACACCCGAAAAATAATCGTAGTTGTAGTGTTCAACCTTAGGACTTAAAAACTTGTCCGATATTGTGAGCTTTCCTTCAGAATCGTAGGCAAAGTATTCAGCACTTCGTTCCATGGCAAGCTTAAGGTTCTTACCTGATATATTAAATACAACCAGTGTGTTCGGGAAAGGATATGTTGCGATAATATCTCTTGTACTTACCTTCTCCTTAAAGCCCGCTATGTCATTGGCAAGTCCTACTGCCGATACCTGTGCTCCCGAAAAATAGAGCTGGACTTTGTTGATGAAATCCGCTATCGGAGTTCCGTTATAAGCCATATCAAGCTTATCTGACGGAAGAAGTGCACGGCTGAGAGTTCCGATCGGCTGGTTTAACCAGTCCTGAACCTTGTTCTCGTAGAACATATATTTCTCATAGAGAGGTTCAACCTTTTCTATGCTGTCAGTATTATTTTCGTCTTTTGAGACAGTAACGGTTACTGCTGTTTTTGCAAGCTTATAATCTGCCTTGATTTTTTCAGAAGTTACCATAATATTGTTATTGTCAACTACATTTATCTCTATAAGATGGTACTCCTTGGCGGCGTCGAGCGGCTGGACAACATAAGTTTTATGACCGGTCCTGGAGGTTATAAATCGTCCGTCGACCGACATGTGCTGATGACCTGTGAGCAGTATGTCAAATTCAAGCTCCTCACATATCTTATATCCCACATTCTCAGTAGACTCGGTAAGTCTTCTGCCTGTGTCAAGGTCAGCCTCAAAACCGCCGTGATATATGCATATATTAATGTCGGTCTTTCCCTTAAGCTCTGAGAGTGCCTTTTGTGCTTCGATGAAGGGGTCAACAACCTGTACACCCACAAGATTCTCCTTCTTCTCCCACACGTTCACATAATCGGTCACAATACCGACAATACCGACGCGGAGCCCGTTAGGCATAACCTTAATCTCGTAAGGATACAGATGGTTTCCTGCGTCATCAAGCACGTTCTGGCATACACAGTGTCCCTTGTGATTGTCGCGGTACTCCTTCTGATACTCAAGACCGTAGTTGAAGTCGTGGTTTCCCAGTGTGTAATAGTCGTATCCGCAGTCGTTCATGATGTCTGCGAGAATCTTCGAGCTCTTCGGCACATGATTCGTAAAGTATGAAAAGGCATTGCCCTGAAGCACATCTCCTCCGTCGATTACGAGCGTGTTCTCGTCCTTTTTCCAGTTGGGAATACATGAGAACAGACCGACATTCCTCGGAATCAGGTCGCCGTAGGTTGTCGGGTAAAAATAACCATGTGTGTCAGATGTAAAGTATATTTTAAGCTTTCTGTTATCCATTATTAACCTCGTTTCTGTATTGCATTACTTTATGATATGGCTCTTTATCTTTCCAATCGAGATATATCTGTCGAGCACATAGCGGATGTCGGTATTCTCAGGTGCATCCGTCACGGGAAGTCCGGCAGCAGTAAGTGAAAATGAGCCATCCTCGTAATCCTCTCTTATATAGTGGTCGGAATAGTACTCCATCTGTGCAGGCTTCGCATCCCAGATAATTCCCTTAACCTCGTCAAGCGTACAGCCCGGAAAATTGACGTTCCATATCTCGCTCGTCGCAGGCATATTGTCTAAAAGCTCCTTTGTTATCGGAAGTATGTACTCATCAACGACATCGTATATATCATTCATTTCCTTTGAGAAGGCGATGGCAGGAATTCCGGCAGAGAGAGCCTCCATTGCCGCACCGACAGTTCCCGAGTAAAGTATGTCATAACCGCAGTTGTATCCATAATTGATTCCTGAAAATACAATATCAGGTCGTTCAGGCATAAGGTGATACAGTGCAACTTTTACACAGTCCGCAGGGGTTCCGCTTACGCTGTAAGCCTGCACCGCCGGTACGGGAAAATCGACGCGCTTAACCTTCATATTGCCTCGAACGGTGATTTTCTGTGACATGGCACTGCACTGGTCATCGGGTGCTACAACCCACACCTCACCGAACCTGGCGGCGAGCTGAGCAAGTCTCTTTATTCCTTCGGACGTGATTCCGTCATCATTTACAACTAAAATTCTCATATTAATCCTCCACGTCACTGCTTTTGCAGTGACCAAAATAGTATTGAAAAACGCTTTTTTGCGTTTTTCCTGTGTGAAATCGTAATACATTTTAAACAATGTATTACGATTTCGCACTATCCTGATTTCTATTTTTTACATGTTGCCGTTAATTGTATAATATTTTGGGAACAAATTCAACTAATCCAATCAATAACTTCACGTTCCGTCTGCTCAAAATACTCCATATTCTCTTTTCTGTATTTGCCGAAGGTCTTATACATAAGACCGATGAGCAGAATCATTCGGTACACTAAATGCCCCACAAAGCCGTGGTCTTTCATGTTAAAGTGTTCGTGGTTCATAGGTGTTCTCCTTGTAATTACAAAATTGTAGAAGCAGTTGTCGCAAATTTTGAGACAACTATAAGGGATTTATTAAAAAGCAAGCCTCATCTGATGCCACACGGCATTTCCGTGGGTGGACTTGTCGGACACACCCTCATCCACAAAACCGAACCTGGCATAGTACGGAATGAGCTTCTGCTTGCAGGTCAATACAAGTCCAGCTCTGCCCTGAGTTCTCGCATCATTGATGGCATATCGGATTAATTCACCCGCGTACCCGTTTCTTCGGTATTCAGGGAGCGTATTTACGCCGAATATCATTTGCCATGCCCCGTTTTCATTGTGCATGGATGCCTTTTCGTACATCTCATCCGTCAAATCGGGCTCATCCGTGACAAATCCGTCGACGAAAGCAATCAGCTTATCCTCATCAAACATAAGCCAGAAATGATTGCCATAATATTTTATTCTTTCCTCGAACGATTCTCTTGCTGCGGCTTCGGCAGCAGGGAAACATTCGGCTTCCACCGCCGAGACGGCATCAAGGTCTTTTATTGTTGCATATCTTATTTCCATGACAGAGCTCCTTTGTCAATGATATTCGCAATCAGCTTCGCTGCCTGCTCACATGACCTCGTATACGATATATTCATGGTCAAATTCATAACCAAGCTTTTTGGCAAGCTGGACGGAATTTATGTTTTGCGCATCCCAGCTAGGGTAAAGTCCCTCGTCCAGACAATTTAATATCAGTGCCGAGCAGGCTATGGTAGCAAGATGCTTTCTTCTTTCGGCTTCGATGGTATCGACCTCAATTTCTATGCCCTCGTTGTAGCGCGTATATGATGACGCACCGGACACGATTTTTCCGTCTTTTAGGATAACTATTCCTCTGCCTAACCGCAGATATTTTTCCCTGCTCCCGAAAGCCGACACAAAATCCTCCGTAGCAGGGCTTTCCAGACATTGCTCATAAATATCCGCATCTATTTTTCTCAATTCATAGCCGGCAGGCAACTTCAGTATTTCATTTTTTAACATTGTCCTATCAAATGCGGTTCCTTTTTTAATTGCATATCGCGTGGCTTTCTTAGCCGAAGGATAACATTCCTCTATCAACGCCGCCCACTCATTATTCTGTGGTGTCATAATCACAAAGCCTTCGGGCTTATTCAAAACCAGCTCGCGGTCAGGTACTCCAGCATAAAATCCGAAGCAGCCCACGAATGCCAATGCGGATTTCGGCAGTTCGGGATTCGTGACATAAATCTTTCCCATCACATTTTGGAGACATGAAAAAATCAATGTCTCATTCCATCCGTCAAACATTTTTTTTACTTTCGATGTGTCTTTAAGTTCGTATAACATTAATGCCGCCTTTCTGATGTTTCGCATGTATTACCTGCTTAGCGAAGCAGAATATCCATCCACTCTTCCTTAGTAAATGCCTTACGACCATTCTTTACCTCATCCATATCCACATGTGGCATTTGAATTGGTGTCAGCTTTCTGATGCGGATAGGCTGTATATTCTTCTTGTCTTCCTCGATAAACTCATAGTCAAGCTGGAGAATACACCAGATACCGCCACAATGCAGGCGGTCATAATCCTTTACATAGTCAGCACTCATAGTAATATTCTTAATGCCGAGGTTAGAGAAACGCAATATCAATTGTCTGTGCATTGTAATGTTCAATTCCAAGTTCCTTGAACTTCTCAATTCGATGTTTATTTTTCCAGAAATTGCCATACTGCGATAAATGCTCCTTAAAGCGATTATCAATGCCAATCTCCTGTGACATCTGCGATACTCTATCTGTATAATAAGGTGATGAGTAATAATACATATCTGCAAGAGGATTCTCAGCATCACTTGGCTTTGCAAAGGCTGCATAGACAAGATATTTACTCTATTTATCCTCTTCGTTTAATAGATACTTTGAATAGAGCCAGCTTGTACCATCTAGAATGTGCAGCTTTACATCACCAAGCTGCAGTTCCGATACCTCATCCTCGTATTCTCCTTTATCGTCAAACCAGAATATGATTCTTGTCTCTGACTTGGCAAATTCTGTATTTAATTGCTCCTGTATGTTCTGTAAATCCATATTTCACCTTCTAATCCATTTGATATTGGTAATGGTGGTCACTCAATGAACGCCTGTGACCATCTACTGGTCACTTAGTGGTCATTTTATTTTAAAAGTGACCATCTACCGGTCACTCTTTCATTTCAAGTGACCAGTAACCTATTCTTTAATTTTATAAATCGTCTTGTTTCCTTCTCCAATTTTTTCTATCAAATCCACTTTTATCATTTTATCTATTAACTTTCTTGCTCCGGTTCTAGAGCTATAGTTACAGGTTTCCATTACTTTTTGCATTGAAATACTTCCATTTTGCCGAATATAAGCAAGCACTTTGTCCTTGTATGATAATTAGGAAGTTAATTATCACACGTTTTCTTTCTTTTAATATCGTGGTTCAATACATTTAGATACTGTGGACTTTTGATTTTTCCCTGTAGCTTTGACTACTCGAAGGAGTGTATTGCCGCTACCTTTATCTGAATTGTTTATAGCTGGATGTTGCCGGAGTAATCCGAGTACTTATTTCCATCAAGTCTACATAGGTTACGCTGTAACCATTAGATAATCGCTGGTGGATATCACGGTATCAGACTTTAGAAAGGGAGGTGCAACCTCATGATTTACGTAGGCATTGACATTGCCAAACTCAATCACTTTGCCTCAGCCATATCTTCTGATG